>Ga0335085_10000034_pt1 | contig 471231 bp, 380 predicted proteins | sample Lox_Sample_45_FD_206712 | JGI IMG/M metagenome (GOLD analysis project Ga0335085, IMG submission 206712) | Soil microbial communities from Loxahatchee National Wildlife Refuge, Florida, United States - Lox_Sample_4.5 | ecosystem: Environmental > Terrestrial > Soil > Wetlands | place: USA... | reverse complement strand
CATGTTGGACAGCATCCAGCCCGCACAACCGACAACCTCCACCTGAGACGAGCCTCAGACCAATGAAACCAGGCCGAAAAACAACTGCCCTCTGTCCCAAATCAGATTATCTTGGACAGCAGTGACTGACCCTGAAAACAGGTCTGAGGGGATGGAGTACGGTCTGGTGGCGGTCTGGCCAATTGTTCGGGAGGGAAAGCTTCGAAGCGGCGAACCTCGATGGCCAATCTGGCGACGGATTCGTTCCTTTTCGATTCCATACGCGGCGAGAGTGCCACGTATATCTTGCGGGCATAATCCCAGCAAAAGCCGGGGTTTCTCTTTTGGCCTTTTGAAAAGCCGGGGATTTTGGAAAGAGTTGACTACAGCTTCGCGCGCCCGCCTTTGGTTGCGGCGTGCACGGGCAGCTCGCCTTCAGGTAGGAACGGGAACAAGCTGCGGAAGTTCCGCAACGCGCGCTTACGTGCTGCGCTCCAATGCTTGCTTTCCCAGCCGTCAAAATGTTTTGCCGCGTCCAGGCATCGGGCTTTCATCCCGGCCACGGTACAAAAGTTAAGCAGCCGCATAACGCCGAGATCGCGTAACGCCGTGCGCTTATCGTGCGTGCGTGTGCGTCCTGTCCTTTTAGGATTTGGAACACTCTTGGGCCGATTCACGCGCACCCACTTGCGAAAGTGTTCGGCAATGGCGTCGTCAGTGTGGTGTCGCCAATCTATTTCGAGTAAAAGAGTTTCGCCTGAGCTGTAGAAATGGCCGGGGCGGATTGGCTCCGGCGGGGGCCAGGGCAAACGTGGTGCCTTCACGTTACAGCGGTGTGTAAGCCAAGACAGTAAGCCTCTGGCAAGGAATTCCCGGGTCTTCGTGTCAGTCTGTCGCAATATCGATTCGCATTGCTGTTTGATGAACTCTGGAACTGAAGCCGGCGCAAACTCTCTCTGGCAGTCAGCCAGCCATTTCTCACGCTGCGGCGTTTGTGTCGCCGCCTCACTTTCGCAGCGTTCCGACATGTGCTTTAGAAAGTTGTAATCCCCTAACTTCACAGGCGTAACTGGGAATAGCTCCTTTTCGTCGATGACGTACTCAGCGCGCGTTTTTTGCTCTCGTTCGTCAAGTGATTGCCACGGCTTGGGAAGGTGGTCGGGGCCAGAAAGAAACACCATTGACCGAACGCCTGTAGCCAGCGTGATTCGTTGGTCGTTCCGGTCTATCTCTTCAGAGCCAGGGTATTCCTTTGTGCCGCCCGCCTTTATCCACGCATGGCGTCGTGCAACCGTCTCCCGGATAAACTTGGACTCCCGCGCATACTCCCACCAGCAACACGCCTCAAGTTGTGAATCGGGCACATTGTTGAAGTTCCAGTCGTAAGGGTTCACGCCAATTTCTTCGCAATTTGCTCGTCGAGGATTTCGCGGACGGTGAAGGGGATGATGGCTTTGCCGGATTTCTTGAAGAAGCGGTCGATCTCGGTCAGGGCATCGCTGGAGTAGTCGAAGGCGATGAAGAAGCTCTTGGTGCGATCTTCGCGAGTCATGACGGCCTCGAACTGGTCAACATCGGGGCGGCCGACCTTGTCCTTTTGTTTCACCTCGATGGGACACCATACGTCCATAAATTCGAGGTGGCCGATTTCCTTGCCGACGCGGGCAGGCGCGGCGCTGACGGGATAAATGCGGCCGTCGATACCCATGCTCGAGGTTATCGCCGCAATAGATGACGCGGGTGTCCACGAGCGAGGAAGATTTCGCGGGGCCTGCGGTCGGTTCGGGAGCGGCGTCGGGACGCTCGCGCACAACTTTGGCCGCGGGAGAAGTCGCTTTCTTCGCCATGCCGTGAAGTCTAGCCAAACGGTGTGCCTTCGACAAGCTCTGGCGCGACAGATTATCTATGAAGAGAAGCGGACGGCCCGCGTCCCGCCTCGCCCCCGATGCCGTCATGCGGAAGCGCGAAGCTACGAGCGGAGTCTTCTCACGCCTCGGCGACCTTGGTCGCCGTCTTGCCAACGCGCTTGCGCAGGTAATACAGCTTGGCGCTGCGGACGCTGCCGGCGCGCTCGACTTCAATCTTCTGGATGAACGGCGAGTGCAACGGAAACACGCGCTCCACGCCTTCCCCGTAGCTGATCCGCCGCACCGTGAACGTCTCGGCAATGCCGCGCCCCTGTTTGTTGATAACGATCCCCGCAAACATCTGGACGCGCTCGCGATCCGCTTCCTTGATGCGCGAATACACCTTGATGGTGTCGCCCACCTTGAACGGCACAATGTCCTGGCGCAACTGCTCCTGCTGAAGCTTCTCAATCACATTCATGTTCCAACTCCTGTTATCGCGTAACGCGTCTGAAATTCACAGCCTATTCTTGCTTCCACAAATCCGGCCGACGTTCCTTCGTCCGCTGCCGGGCCCAGTCGGCCCGCCATTTGGCGATTGCCTCATGGTTGCCACTCAACAACACCTCGGGCACTGTCAGCCCGCGAAACTCCGGCGGCCGCGTGTACTGCGGGCCTTCGAGCAGCCCGCTCGCAAACGAATCATCGCTCGCGCTGTTCTCGTCGCCGAGCACGCCCGGCAACAACCTCACCACGGCATCGACGAATACTGCCGCGGCCAGCGCCCCATTGGTCAGCACGTAATCACCGATGCTTACCTCATCGGTCACCAGCGCTGCCCGCACCCGTTCATCCACGCCTTCGTAATGGCCGCAGATGATGACCAGATGCCCGGCCTGCGAAAACTCCTGCGCCTGCGCCTGGGTCAGCAACGATCCCTGCGGGGTCATCAATACCACCCGTGACCCCTCCCGCCGAAATCTCTCCACCGCTTCAAAGATCGGTTCGGGCTTCATCAACATGCCCGGCCCGCCGCCGTAGGGCCTGTCATCCACGACGCGGTGTTTGTCGTGGGTGAAATCCCGAAGGTTGTGGACGCGTACCCCGACCAATCCCTTCTGCTGTGCGCGCTTCAGTATGCTTTCTTCGAGCGGTCCCTCGAAGATGCGCGGAAACAACGTCAGTACGTCGATTTCCATTCCTGCCCCGCCCCGCGGGCGGCTTCTATTCCGACGGGGCTTCCGTCGATGGTGTGGAGGCCGTTACGCTCTCGGGACGACGGCCTTCGGGCTCGATAATCTCCAGCATGGCCCGCTTGCCCTGCTTGGCCGCCGCACTGGTCAACAACGTGCGGATCGCCGTAATGGTTCGACCGCTTTTGCCGATGACCTTGCCCACATCAGTTTGGTTGAGCCGCAGCTCGAAGACGACGACGCGTTCACCATCCACTTCTTTCACATCCACCTGGTCGGGATGGTCAACCAATGCCTTCACTACGAATTCGATAAACGCTTTCATGTCGTGCTCCGTCGTCTGCCGCCTGCTGCGCGAGCGTCCAAAACAACCGAACGCGGCGCTAAGTCCCTCAGGCTGCCTTCGTCGCCCGTTCCGCCTTTTTCAAAATGCTGCGCACGGTCCCGCTGGGTTGAGCGCCCTTTTGCACCCAATACTTCGCGCGCTCCAGATCCAACCGAAAATTGTCGGTCGCCTTCCGCGGGTCATACGTCCCGATATTCTCAATAAATCGCCCATCACGCGGGCTCCGTATGTCCGCCACTACAATACGATACGCCGGAACGTTCTTGGTTCCAACTCGACGCAAACGAATTCTGACCATCGTCTCACCTCCCCAATCTCATGTTCGGCATGACGCCCTTGCGCGCCATGGCTTTCTGCATCTTGCCCATTTCCTTCATCATCTTCTTCATCGCATTGAACTGCTTCAGCAAATCATTCACTTCCGCCACGCTGGTGCCGCTCCCACGCGCGATACGCGTCCGCCGACCCGCATTCAGGATCTCGGGAGACCGACGCTCCGTCGGTGTCATCGACTGGATTATCGCCTCGATGCGCTTCAGTTGCGACTCGCCAACGCTAAGGTCTGGCATTTTACTCATTCCCGGCAACATGCCAAGTAGATTCTCCAACGGCCCAAGCTTCTTGAGCTGTTGCAGTTGCGCCAGAAAATCTTCCAAATTCAGGCTCTGGTCGGCGATTTTTGCCTGCATTTCCTCGGCCTTTTTGGCGTCGAATGTCTCTTGCGCCTTCTCCACCAAACCCACCACATCGCCCATCCCCAGTATCCGTCCCGCCATCCGCTCCGCGTAAAACGGCTCCAAATCATCCAGCTTCTCGCCGACCCCCGCAAACTTGATCGGTTTGCCCGTCACCGCCCGCATCGATAACGCCGCGCCGCCGCGCGCGTCGCCGTCAAGCTTCGTCAGCACGATTCCGGTGATGGTCAGCGCCTTGTCAAAGTGCTCGGCGATGTTCACCGCTTCCTGCCCCGTCGCCGCATCCGCGACCAACAAAATCTCCTGTGGCGCGACCGCCTCTTTCATCCGCACCAGCTCTTGCACGAGTTCCTCATCAATGTGCAATCGGCCTGCCGTGTCGAAAATCACCACATTGCGGTCCTGCGACTGCGCAAACGACATCGCTTGTTTGGAGATCTTCAGGACGTCCGTCTCGCCGCGCATCGCGAATACGGGTATCTGCACCTGCTTGCCCAGCGTCTCGAGTTGGTCAATCGCCGCCGGCCGATGCACGTCGCACGCCACCAACAACGGTTTCCGCCCTTGCTTCGCCAACAGCTTTCCCAGTTTCCCGCACGTCGTCGTCTTGCCGCACCCGTGCAGCCCCACCATCATCCAATTGCCGGTCGGAAACTCCTGCTTCGATGGCCACCCCGCTTCCTCCCCGCTCCCGCCCATCAACGCCACGAGTTCATCATGCACCACCTTGATGATCTGTTGCCCCGGCGTGACGCTGCTCAGCACCTCCTGCCCCAGCGCCCGCTGCTTGGTCTTCTCGATGAAATCCTTCGCGACCTTGTAGTTGACGTCCGCCTCCAGCAACGCCAGCCGCACCTCGCGCAACGCGTCGGCCACGTTCTTCTCCGTCAACTTGCCGTACCCGCGCAGGTTCTTGAATACCGATTGCAGTTTCTCTGAAAGCGTGTCGAACATGTCTCAGCTCGCCGCGCGAATATCAGCGCACTTGGGGTTCAGGGCAAGGAAATTTGCCCAAAAACAAACGGCGGGCCGTAGCCCGCCTCAGTCTCCAGTCGATCTCTCGTCGTCCGCCGAATTCCGCTACGGCGACGACGGTTTGTCCATGTCCTTCAGCGCCTTCTCACTCGGCGACTTGAGCCGGTTCTGGTTGGCCGCCGCATTCTGCTGAACCAACTGCAAATACTTCCACGCGCCGTACGCGACGCCCACCAGCAACGCCAGGAACAACAGCTTCTTCACGGCTCACTCCGCCACGCGTTCGATCTTCGCTCCCAAATGCCGCAGCTTCTGGTCGATCCGCTCGTACCCGCGATCGACGTGATAAATCCGATTCACTTCCGTCTCGCCGTCCGCGGCCAGCCCCGCCAGCACCAGCCCCGCGCTCGCCCGCAAATCGCTCGCCATCACCGGCGCGCCGCTCAGCCGTTTCACGCCCTTCACAATCGCGCTGCTGCCCTCCAGCGAAACATCCGCGCCCAGCCGCGCCATCTCGCTGATGTGCATGAACCGATTCGGGAACACCTTCTCCGTGATCACGCTGATCCCCGGTGTCACCGTCATCACCGCGCTCATCTGCGCCTGCATGTCCGTCGGAAATCCGGGATACGGCATCGTAATCACATCGACCGGCTTCAAATCGCCATTGCCCCGTACGCGAATCGTGCCGTTGGTGCGCTCGATCGTCACGCCCGATTCCTCCAGCTTGTCGCGCACCGCGCTCAAGTGCTCCGCCCGCGCGCCCTTGATCTCCACGTCCCCACCCGTGATCGCCGCCGCCGCCATGAACGTCCCGGCCTCGATCCGATCAGGTATCACCGTGTGCTCCGCGCCGTGCAACTCCTTCACGCCCTCGATCTCCAGCATGTGTCCGCCGACGCCTTTGATCTTCGCGCCCATCTTCACGAGAAAATTCGCCAAATCTTCAATCTCCGGCTCGCACGCCGCGCCCTCAATCCACGTCGTCCCGCTCGCGAGCGCCGCCGCCATCAGCACGTTCGCCGTGCCCAGCACCGTGGAACCGAACCGCCCGCCCATGAACACATCGTTCCCCGTCAGCTCGTTGCATCGCGCATGCACGTACCCGTTTTCAACCCGCACGTCCGCCCCGAGCCGCTTCAACCCCTTCAAATGTTGATCGATTGGCCGGTCGCCAATCACGCACCCGCCCGGCAGCGAGACCTTGCAGTTGTGCAGCCGCGCCAGCAACGGCCCGAGCAGACACACCGACGCCCGCATCTTGCGCACCAGCTCGTACGGCGCCACCCCCAGCGGATGCCCCGCCCGTACCTCCACCACGCCCTCGTCCTTGTGATGCGTCACCGTCACGCTCAGCCACTTCAAAATGTCGCACATGAATTGGATGTCGCTGAGATTCGGCACGCCGCTGATGACGCACCGTTCGCTGGTGAGTAATGTCGCCGCGATGATCGGCAACGCCGCGTTCTTCGAGCCGCCAACTTCCACGGTCCCCCGAAGCGGACTTCCTCCGCTGATGATGATCTTTTCCATAGCTCCCTCCTTGGCGTGAGCTATTTCCAACGTCTCTTGTAGCCGCGAATCTTGTTCGCGGTTCAAATCTCTGCGCTGTGCGCCGGTCTCCCGACCGCGCACAACTCCCCACTATTTCCCGGGCCGAGCCACAATCACCCGCTCGTGCCCCTGCAAATCCTTCACGACCTCGACCACCCCGTAGCCTTCCTGGCCGAAAAATCCTTCGACAGCCGCTCGCTGCCCGGCGCCAATCTCCAGCGCCATCCATCCGGAGGGAGACAAAGAACGCTTGGCACTCGTAACCAAGCGTTGGATGACTTTGAGACCATCCTCACCCGCCCGTAAAGCTGTCACAGGCTCAAAGTCTCTAACCTCCTTGGGCAGCATCGCGATTTCCCCATCGGCAATGTACGGCGAATTCGAAACAATCACATCCACCGCGAAGCTGCTGTCCAGTTCCTCTAACAAATCGCTTTCCAAAAAGCGAATGTTTTTTTCAACTTGATGCAACGCCGCGTTCCCGCGCGCCACTTCCAAGGCCTGCGGGCTCACATCAATCGCCACAATTTCCGCATCGGGAAATTTCTTCGCCAGCGCAATCGCAATACACCCGCTCCCCGTCCCCACATCCACGATCTTCACCCCTGCTCCCCGCTCTTCGCTCCCGCCTTTCAATCCCTCCACAACTCTTTCCACCAACAACTCCGTCTCCGGCCGCGGGATCAGCACCCGCTTGTCCACCATCAGCCGCAACCCGCAAAATTCCGCCTCGCCCGTGATGTACTGCACCGGCTCGCCCCCCACCCGCCGTTTCACCATCCCCCGCAACTCCGCCACCGTCTTCTCGTCCAGCTCCCGCTCAAATTCCAAATACAACTCCAACCGCTTCTTCTTCAACAAATGCGCCAGCAACAACTCGATCGTCAGCCGCGGACTCTCCACCCCCTGCTTCTCAAAATACGGCGTCGTCTTGTTGATGATTTCGAGAATGGTCACAGCATCACGCTATCACGGACTCCCAATCCCCCGAAAGCCCCTTTCCCATAGCGGCGCGGGCGTCCCCCGCCCGTTCCTTTGCAGATGTGTTCGGCGCAGGTCTCCAATCCCCGACCCGTGAACCTCGAAGTCTGCGGACACATCTGGGTTCGTTTCGGCATTTCTCGGGTTCGTTCCCGCTATTCTCGGGTTCCTTCCCGCTATTGTCGGGTTCGTTTTCACGATTCTCGGGTTCGTTTTTGTGCCATATTGACGCACTTCTGCCACAATATCACGTTCGCAAAACGTTATCCACCACTGTATTGCGTCAGAATCAGGCATATGCCGTTTCTCGGGTTCGTTTCGTCATTTTATGTTTTTCCGGCCACCCCCTCCCCTCGCAGCCGCACTTGGTAACCGCGGACGCCTCCGCCTCGGGCAGATCGGTGTCGTTCGTGTCTGACGCTTGCGCTCGCGACGTCGTCCGCCAGAGTTCGTGATCCTCGTGTCCCTTGCTATCGTGTCTTATTCGTGGCATTCGTGTCCCCATCTTCACGCGCCCATCCTACCACACAATCGACCACCAATCCACATAATTCTCCGCAATCGATATATGCGGCGCCAAGTTTTGATAGACAGGTTTTCCAGCCAAAGCGATTGAACTCAAGCCACTAACCAGACTCTCAGTACTGCAGGATAACGCCTTGAGTAGCAGACAATACCGTGGGTCAATCAAGCCGGCCGAACGAACTCCAACTCAAAGGGTTCGATCCAGCTTTCCCTGCCTTGAACGACGAGCTTCGCTGACAAACCGGATACTTTGCTTCCAGGGCCATAGGCCACAAGCAGCCCCTTCTCCCGCCTTCCCACAAGAAGAAGGGCTCTTGGCCACTTAAGCTCTTTCGCCTGTAAGGTCAGGATACAATGGACACTCCCCGCGATACACTCGAACTCTCGAAATAACCGCCCTCCATATCCGCCACGCGGACCAAGTGTAAACGGATGCCACCAATTCGGCCTGTGCCGTTGTCCGTGGAACTCCCGATTTAAGAACTCTTCAACAGCCGTCCGGAGTTCGGCCTCATTTTCTCCCACGTATGTCTCGATGAACGTCAATTCGTTCCTTCGAAAAGCTGCGCACCGACGTGCAACCAGAATCGCAATAGCCGGTGCGCCGGTGATGTGAATCAGTCTGCTCTCCGATCAGATGCGATGCCAGCCAAATCTACTCCACCACTTCCACCGGTGTCCCCACCTGCACCATCTGCGCCAGACGCGTGGCGTTCCAGTTGGCCAACCGAAAACACCCGTGCGAAAACGTCTTGCCGATCTGGTCCGGATGCGGCGTGCCGTGAATCCCGTACCCCGCCCGACTCAGCCCGATCCATGCCGACCCGACCGGATTCTTCGGCCCCGGCGGCACAATGAGCTTTCCATATCCATGCTGAACGTCGTCCAACTCGGGAAAATTCACGGGGTCATACGTGTAGTTCGGATTCACCGCCACAGCCGCCACGGTCAGTTCCCCCGGCACACGCTTCGCCTTGTCGGCCGCAATCGAACAGGGAAATAACGCCATGATCTTCCCGCTCTCGTCGTACGCCGTGACCGTCTTCGCCGACAGACTCACCTGCACCTTCGCCGCCAACCCCAACCGCGTCGGTGTCAGATTCAACACCGTCACCGATTGACCCGCCGCCACGCCCGACCAGTTCGTGATCGCCGGATTCAGCGTCTTGATCAATCCCTCCGACGCGTGGCATTTCTCCGCGACCATCTGCAGCACGGTCTCGTACCACATGTTGCTGAGTTGCGACCGCGCCTTCCAATCCTCGGGGATCGGCGTGAGCTTCGCCACGTCCGCTGCTGTGACCACGTAATTCGTGTAGTTGCCTTCGCCCGCGGGAAAATTCGCCTGGGTCATCGGATCAAACTCGCCTGTCGCCTTCACCGCATTCGCCTGCTTGTCCGCCATGGCCGTTGCGGCGACGGCGGATTGCCACGCCATCAGCGCCTGCCGCGTCATCCCGCCCCATTTCCCGTCGATCTGCCCGCATGAAAACCCCGCCTCATCCAGCCCGATCTGAATCGCAATCACATCCTCCCGTGACATCTTGGTCGCCGGCTCTTGGGCGAACAGAGAACACGCCCCGGCGAGAATCACAACCGCAGCAACAAGCGTCTTTCGGTAGGTCACGAACATCACGCAACGCTTAGCATAATCCCCCCGCCTTGTAGAGGCGCTTCTATGAAGCGCCTGTCGTTGTCGTGGTAGGTCGCGCTGTCCGAGCGCGTCGTATTGTAGCCGCGAATCTCATTCGCGGTGGCTGTAGCGTGCGCCGTCCCCAGCGCATCCGGTAGCGAATTCCATCCGCTGAGATAGCCGACGCTACAACATGGGTGGCGCAAGCTCCCTGCTTGCGATCGTTCGCCGTCCCCTCGGCTACTCGGCTACGGGCTACTCGGTTACTATCTGTTCGTTACTTCACCATCCCCCCAGCCGCTTGCTCCCGGTTCACTAACCCCGCCGCGGAAACACAACTCGTAGCGCGACAAGACTCACCGCAATATACGCGAAGATGATCCACTGCCGATTGGGGCCAAGGGGAACCACAAAAATAAGCAGCAGTAGGACAGCGACTTGAAGCACGTACGCGATTGGGCGAATAACGCTCATGGATGCCTCCCCTGTCGGTTTGATGAGAACATCTTGCCTCCTCCCGCCGCAAGGTGTCAACGCCGGCATTCGCCCCGCGCTACGCCGCTGCCCCCCGTTCTCCTGAATCCTGGATTCTGACTCCTGAATTCTCTTTCCGTCCCCTCGGCTACTTGGCTACGGGCTACTCGGCTACTATCTGTTCGTCACTTCACCGTCTCCGCCAGCCGCCGGCGGCTTCCCCTCGCCCTTTCTAAGGGAGAGGGTCAGGGTGAGGGTTCACTTTGTCGTCTCCGCCAGCCTCTTGTTCAAATCGTCCGTCATCAGCGCCGCGATCAATTCCTCCAGATCGCCCTCCAAAATCGCCGGCAAATTCTGAATCGTCAGGTTGATCCGATGATCCGTCACGCGGTTCTGCGGGAAGTTGTACGTCCGAATCTTCTCGCTGCGGTCCGCGCTCCCGATCTGGTTCTTCCGCGCCGCCGACATCCGCGCCTCTTCCTCTTCCTGCTTGTGCGCCAGCAACCGCGACCGCAGCACCCGCATCGCCTTGTTCTTGTTCTTCAATTGCGACCGCTCATCCGCGCACCGCACAATCAACCCGCTCGGCTTGTGCTGGATCTGCACCGCGCTGTCCGTCGTGTTCACACCCTGCCCCCCCGGCCCGCTCGCCCGGCACACCGTGATCTCCAGGTCTTCCGGCTTGAGTTGCACGTCCACTTCCTCCGCCTCGGGCAATACCGCCACGCTCGCCGTGCTCGTGTGAATCCGCCCCTGCGCCTCCGTCTCGGGCACGCGCTGCACCCGATGCACCCCGCTCTCGTACCGCATCTTCTTGTACACGTCCTGACCCAGCATCGAGAACACCACTTCCTTGAACCCGCCCCGCTCGCTCGGGCTCGTGTCCATCAATTCAATCTTCCACCCCTGACCGTCCGCGTACCGGTTGTACATCCGAAACAAGTCCCCCGCGAACAACGCCGCTTCTTCCCCGCCCGTCCCGGCGCGGATTTCGATAATTGTGTTCCTCGAATCGTTCGGGTCCGGCGGCACCAGCCCAAATTGTATGTCCTGTTTCAGTTTCTCGAGCTTCCGCCGCAAATCTTCCAACTCGCCCTTGGCCAGCTCCGCCATCTCGGCGTCGCCCGATGCCGCCAATTCCTGGTTGTCGGCGATCTGTTTGATCACCGCTTCCGCCGCCGCGTAATCGGAGAGAAGCTTCTTCACGCGCTGGAGTTCCCGCGCCAAATCCCCCGCCCGCCGCTGATCGGCGTACACCGCCGGATTGGCGAGCTCGTTCTCCAGCTCCACCGCCCGCTTGCGAAATTTGTCGATGTTCGGAAGTGTCGTCATTCTCCGTACTGTAGCGGCGGTCTGCGACCGCCGGCCGTTCTCTGTTGTAGGGCGCGGTGGCCCACCGCGCCGCTCGTCGTTTTGTAGGGCGGGATCGCCCCGTGTTGTCTTGAGTATCTCGCTGTTCTGATTCTACTGTAGCGGCGGTCTGCGACCGCCGGCCGTTGCCCTCCCCAAAGCTGTCACTCTGAGCGAAGTGAAGAGTCTCAGTCGTTTCCGGTTAAGCCGCTTCCCAAAAAACAAAAACTTCGCGCCGACACAAATCAGCGCGAAGTTCTCGGGAAAAACCGCTACTTCGTCTTCTTGGCGTACCGCTTCTGGAACCGCTCGACCCGTCCCGCCGTATCCACAAACTTCTGCGTCCCCGTGAAAAACGGATGGCACTTCGAGCAGATGCCGATACGCATGTCCTTGTGCGTCGAGCGCGTCTTGATGATGTTGCCGCAGGCGCAGTGAATCACCGCGTCCACATATTCAGGATGTATCTTGGCTTTCATGGAAATTCTCTCAGGGCCGCGCAACATACAGGACTCCCCGCCCCCTTGCAAGTCCAATCTGGAGAGCCCAAAAGCTCGCCCATTGCAGGCCGCGTGCCCCCACGCGGCGCCATTTGTAGCCGCGAATCTCATTCGCGGTCTGATTCCTGAAGGCACGTCCCGCCCATCTCTTACTGGTTCCCCGCTCCCCTGCCGTGAAAGGGGAGCCGAGTCCAAGGAGACGCGACCTCGCCGTGCCCCGGTCGCAAAGGGTCAGGGTGAGGGTTTGCTCCACGGTCTCAGTTTGATCCCCTCGCCCTTCCTGAAGGGAGAGGGTCAGGGTGAGGGTTCATCTTCCTTCCTCCATTGCAATTTCCCTACCTATCTGGTAGGCTGCACCAGATGAATAAAAAGCCGTCCAAACCCGCCAAATCGAAGAAAAAGGCCATGTTGTTCGGCCTCGGCCTCGATAACAATGACGGCCATACCCGCATCACCATGGGCGAGAATTTCAAGCTGGTCGGCGGCAGCGAGGAAACCCACGGCACCATGCAGGAAAAAGCCATCAAGCTCAACGAGCACCTCAAACGCCGCGGCAAAACCCTCGATACCGTCTCCCGCGACGAATTCCACGAGATCGCCGACAAAGTCGGCATGCCCCTCCTCGAAAAACAGCCGCAGGCCAACGAGCGAAATTGAGATACGCGGACTGTTCTTAAAGTCCCGAATCTAGCCTCTTAATACGGATACCTTCTCACGGCATACTTCGGGTGATTCGGCTGGCCTATAATGCCTTAGTTTTCGAGCCTGATCCGGAAATGCCGACAAGAGGGCTGCGTACCCAAATTGTCGGCGCAAAAAGGAGTCTGATTCCATCATCCTCACCACGAGCGCAAAGTGTTCCTGAACGTTTTCACCGCGCGATTTCAGCTCCATGAGAAAGTAATTAGGGGTCATGCACTTCGAGTCGTATAAGCCTTCCCGCAATTGTCCGACAGTCAACTGAGAGAATTTTCTCCTTTCCCTTCGTATAGTCGCTCGCTTCGGCAAGCTGCCGAGATATACTCCAATCACAAACCCCACAATGGCTCCTGTAATGGCACCTAAAACGCCGCCTTTCTGACCGGCTATCATTCCAAAGCCCAAGCCAAGGAACGCAAAAATCAGCTGTATCAGATCGACAAGAGTTATCACGATGACTTTCTCTTCCCGCATTTCTTTTCCCGCCCAAATTCCGTCAGCGACAGAATGTTCCCATCCGGATCCGTAAACCACGCCACCTTCGCGTTGTCGGGTGAAGTCCACACGCCATCCTCGTCCTGCTTCATCCAATCGTACCGCTGAAATTTCACACCCCGTTCCACAAGTTCCCGAACCTCTTTCGTAATGTCCTCGACGACCCAGCCCAGCACCGTGAAACAAGTCGGCTCAAAGTCCTTAACCGGCGTCACCCGCAACATGATCCCGCCGGCATCGAACACCACGGCGAACTCGTTCTCGCTGACAAACCGCAGGCCCAACGTGTCCTTGTAGAATTTCTTGGCTCGGGATGGATTCGCGGTCGCCACAAACGCAATGATGCGATTCGCCTTGAGCATGGCGCCGGCAAAACTAGCGCCGCCTCAGTTCGGTCGCAAGTTCAAAGCATGCAGAGTTTGTCACCCTGAACGAAGTGAAGGGTCTCAGTCGTTACGGTCCTTAAGGGAAAGAGAGATTCTTCGCTTGCGCTCAGAATGACAGACTTCGAGGGTAGCCCCGCGGCTCAATACGTCTTGCGCAGATTGCTCGGCAGGATGTTCAGCTCGTTGCGGTACTTCGCCACGGTGCGCCGGGCAATCGGAATGCCCTGCTCTTTGAGGATCGCCACGATCTCCTGGTCGGACAACGGCTTGCCCGCGTCCTCGCGCTCGATCAACTTCGAAATCTGCTCCTTCACGCTCGTGTTGCTCATCGCCCCGCCCGACGCGGTCTCGAATCCCGGCGTGAAGAAATACTTCATCTCGAACAACCCCTGCGGCGTCTGCATGTACTTGTTCGCCACCGCGCGGCTCACGGTCGTCTCGTGTACGCCCACGACTTCCGCCACCTGCGCCATCGTCAGCGGACGCAAACACGAAATCCCCTTGTCCAGAAATTCCCGCTGCCGTTCCACGATCACCTTGGCAATGTTGTAAATCGTCTGCTGCCGTTGGTGGATGCTCTTGATGAGAAATTTGCCCGCGCGAATCTTGTCGCGAATGTAATCCCGCGCGTCGTTGGATTTCTCGCCGCTCGCCATCAATTCCTTGTACGTGTTGCTGATCCGCAAATGGGGAATCTGTTCGTCGTTGAGCAGCACCACGTAGTCGTCCCCGACCTTCTGCACCACCACGTCCGCCGCCACGTACTGCTGTTGCTCGGTCGTGAACATCCGCCCCGGCTTCGGCTCCAGCGTCGAAATGAAATTCGCCATCTTCTGCACTTCTTCCACGCTCAGCCCCATCGCCCGCGCAATCTCGGGAAATCGTTTCCGCCCCAAATCGTCCAGATGTTGGTTGACCAATACCGCTTCCACCGACTCCGATTTGCCCAGCCGATCCAACTGAATCAACAGGCATTCCTTCAGATTCCGCGCGCCGACTCCGACCGGATGAAACGTCTGCACCAACTCCAGCGCCTCCTGCAGTTTCTCCAGCGCAATCCCGGAACTCACCGCCAGCTCCTCGATCGGCGTCAGCAGATAACCGTCGTCATTGATGCTGCCAATAATCAGCTCCGCCACCTTCCGCCGGTCTTCATCGACGTTCATGAACCCGAGCTGCTGAATCAAATGTTGCTGCAGCGATTCCTGCTGCACGATCGAATCGAAGAAATGTTGACGCTGCTCCTCCTGCTCGGGCGACCGCGACCGGAAACTGCTCGTCTGGGAAAAATACTCGCGCCATTCGTCGTCGAGCTTGGAGAGAACCTCAAACTCTTCCTTGAATTCCTGCCGCTCCTCGTTGGTCGGCGTCTTGTCGGCTGCCGCCGCTTCCGCCACACCATCACCCTCGGGCGACTCCACTTCCACCCGCGGCTCTTCCTTGGGAATCTCTTCCAGCAACGGGTTCTGCTGCAGTTCCTCCTGCACCAGCGAGCGCAGCTCCAGGGTCGGCACCTGCAACAGATGAAGACTCTGCTGCAACTGCGGCGCCAAAATCTGCTGCAGCGATAATCTCTGGACTTGATGTAAACCGGGGCCTGCCATCGTTCCTTGCGTTCTGCCTTGTAGGCCTGCGTGTCGCGCGACCTACCTCACTATATTCGTGACATTCAACAAGTAAAGGCGAAATATTGTCGTATACATGTGTCAATCGTCACTCGCCGCAAATTCCTGAAGCGATTATTTTGGTCCTCCGCCCTCGTCGGTGTCGGAAGCGTTGTCTACCCCACTCTCATCGAACCCCGCTTCGCCCACGTCCGACGCCTCACGGTTGCAATCCAAGGACTTCCGTCCGCGTTTTCGGGCCTCACCATCGCCCACCTCACCGATCTCCACCGCAGCAGCTTCGTCAGCTCCCATTACATAGCCGAATGTATCGCCACCGCTAATGCTCTGGCTCCCGACCTCATGGTCTTCACCGGCGATTACCTGACCGTACCCCATCCGCTTTCGTATCGTCATCCGCAGATCGATCGGCTGATCCAAACTTTGTTCAAGGAAACCGCTCCACCCGCCGAGATGATCCGCGATTGCGTCCGCTGCCTGAGCCAGGCCCGCGCCAAATACGGCGTGTTCGCCTGCCTCGGTAATCACGATAACTGGTACGACGGCGATGCCGTCGCCAACGCCATCCAATCCGTCGGCATCCCCGTCCTCCGCAACGCCAGCCAGACCATCCGCGTCAACGGCGAACCGCTCGCCATCGTCGGCCTCGGCGATTACTGGACCGAAGGTGTCGATGTCTGGAAAGCGTTCGCGGGCGTCAACGCGCCCTTCGCCCTCGTGATGATGCACAACCCCGACTCGTTCGAGGATTGGCCGCGCCCGGGTTCGCACCTGATCCTCGCCGGCCATACCCACGGCGGTCAGGTCGTGATCCCCTTTTACGGCCCCCCATTCGTCCCCTCGCAGTATGGACGCAAATACGCCCACGGCTTGTTCACCCGCGAGGACACCCATATGTACGTCAGCCGCGGCATCGGCCTGATCCCTCCGCCGGTCCGGTTCGATTGCCCGCCCGAAATCGCCCTCCTCCAATTGCAGAAAGCTTGAGTCCGCTCGCGCACTGTGTATCATCGCTCCTCGTGGGGATGCACATCACGATTTTGGGCAGCGGCAGCGCCGGTAATTGCAGCTTGATTGAAACCGACTCGACCCGGCTCCTCGTCGACGCCGGGCTCAGCGCCCGCCAGATCGCCCATCGCCTCGCGCTCATCAATCGCAACGTCGACCAGGTCAGCGGCATCATCCTTACCCACGAACATTCCGATCACGTCCGCGGTCTTGGCGTGCTCTGCAAATCGCGTCCCATCCCCGTTTACGCCAATCGTCTCACCGCCGAAGCCGTCGCCGCCGATCCCGAGTGGCCGCCGGCCGTCCGCATTTCCTGGCGCCTGTTTTCCACGGGCAGTTCGTTCGAGGTCGGCGATCTCCTCGTGGAATCGTTCAGCGTATCCCACGATGCCTACGATCCCGTCGGCTATGTCATTCGCCAGCCCGGCTCCGGCGTGTCGGTCGGCGTGTTGACCGATCTCGGTCACGTGACCAAGCTCGTCACGGAACGCGTCCGCCAGATGGATGCGCTCGTCATCGAAGCCAATCACGACCTGAAACTTCTTCAGGAAGACCCCGCGCGCCCCTGGGCGTTGAAGCAGCGCATCATGAGCCGTCACGGCCACCTCAGCAATGATGCCGCCGCCACGCTCGCCGGCGATGTCGCCTGCGACAGGCTCCGCCATGTGTTCCTGGCCCATCTCAGCCGCGATTGCAACCGGCCCGAACTCGCCGAGCAGGCCGTATCCGACAAACTCCGCAAAATCGGCGCCCGCCACGTCGCCGTGGCCGTCTCCAGCCAGGATAAACCCACCGCAACCATCACGTTGTGATCCCATGATCATCGGCGTTCCCCGCGAGATCAAAAATAACGAGTATCGCGTCGGTCTGTTGCCCGTTCATTGCGAAGCCCTCGTCGAGTCCGGCCACACCGTCCTCGTCGAGTCCCGCGCCGGCGAAGGCAGCGGCGCGTTCGACGCCGATTACCGGGCCGCGGGCGCGCGCGTGATCGGATCGCCTCGCGACATTTTTCGGCGCGCCGACATGATCGTGAAGGTCAAGGAACCGCAACCGACCGAAATCCGCCTGCTGCGTCCCGGCCAGATCGTGTTCACCTATTTCCATTTCGCGGCGGACAAACCGTTGTTCGATGCCGTCCTGCGCAGCGGTATCATCGCCATCGCTTACGAAACGATCCAATTGCGCGATGGGTCGTTGCCGTTGCTCACGCCGATGAGCGAGATCGCCGGGCGCATGGCGGTCCACGAGGGCGCCAAGTATCTCGAGGAACCCACCAAAGGCCGCGGACTATTGCTCGCGGGCGTGCCCGGCGTCGCTCCCGCCAAGGTCGCGATTCTCGGCGGCGGCGTGGTCGGTGCCAATGCCGCCAAGATGGCCGCCGGTCTCGGCGCGGATGTGTCCATTCTCGATATCAGCCTGCCCCGGCTCCGCTACCTCGACGATGTGATGCCGAAAAACGTGAAGACGTTGATGAGCAACACTCACAATATCCGCGATCAGGTCCGCGAAGCCGACCTCCTCATCGGCGCGGTGCTCCGACCCGGCGCGCGCGCGCCCGTCCTGGTCTCGCGCAAGCTGGTCCGACAAATGAAACGCGGCGCGGTGATTGTCGATGTCGCGATCGATCAGGGCGGTTGCATTGAAACCTCGCGCCCGACCACACACGAACGCCCGACCTATCTCGTCAGCGGTGTCGTGCATTATTGCGTCACGAACATGCCCGGCGCCGTTGCCCGCACGTCCACCACCGCATTGACCAATGCCACGTTCCCGTACGTGTTGGAAATCGCGAAGAAAGGTCATGCTCGCGCCGCGCGCAAAAACCCGGCTCTCGCCGCCGGCCTCAACATCGTCCGCGGCCGCGTCACCTTCCCCGATCTCGCCACCCAGTACCGCAAACCCCTCACAACTCTCCCCGAGGTTTTGTAGCCGCGAATCGCATTCGCGGAGCCGCCCCGTTCCGTTGCTGCAAAATCCCTGCTTGCGGTCGTTGCTCAACTCACTGGCCCACTTGCATCAATTCAGAAAGTACGAAATACTGAGTCTTATGACCAAAGTCATTAACGTCAACCAGCGCGGCACGCTGACCCTCCCCAAGGAAATGCGGGACAAACTCGGCCTGACCGACGCCGGTCAGGTCGTGGCTGAGGAGACTGCCCAGGGCATCCTCATCCGCGCGGGTGTCACCTTCCCTGTCGAGATCTACACGGACGAGCGCGTCGCGGAATTCGATCGCGTCAACGAGCAGGCCCTCCGCCGTTACCGGCTCAAGTCAAAACGATGAGGGTGTTTCTCGACGCCAACATCCTCTTTTCGGCCGCCAAACCGAACAGCCGAATCCGTGCCTTGCTCGCCGTCCTCTCCCAACACGGCGAGTGCATCACCAACGCCTACGCCGTCGAAGATGCCCGCCGCAACCTCGCGTTGAAGGAGCCAATGCTCGTCGCCGAGCTTGACCGCCTCACGGCAAAACTCGAAATGGTCGGCGCATTGATTACGCAACTCGACATCAAGTTGGAGGCGAAAGACGTCCCGAGCCTCGGCGGCGCCATCGCCGGCCATGCCATGCATCTCCTGACAGGCGACGAACGTGATTTCGGTCCGTACTTCGGCAGGGCCATCCAGGGCGTAAAAATCGTCTCGCCCCGCCAGCTCGCCGATGACCTGGTCCATCGCGGCTGGCTCGCCCGGGATCGGTAGAAGCGATCTCGCAAACAGGCTCTCAACCTTGATTTGAGAGGCGAAGCCGACGAGGCGCGCCCGAGACGTGCTGACCGCGCAACTCCCGCTGAGCAGCCGACGCTCCCAAAAACAGAAAGGCAGGGCTCATGTGAACCCTGCCTTCTTCAGTTAACTCTGGCAGCTTCGCTTACCGGTAATACCAGCCGCCACCACGATAGTAGTAATACCCGCGCGGCCCGTAATAGTATCGATACGGCCGCGGTCCATAGTAGTAATACGCCGATGGACCGTAGTAGTACGCTGGCGGCGCGCAATAATATCCGTACGCCGGATAATACGCCGGGCCGCAATAGAACGGGAACCCAAACCCGAAGTTCACATACACCCGCGCCTGCGCCGGCGCGCTCAGCAAGCAAACCGCTGCGACCACCACCCCGAAACCAGCTACTGCCTTAAGGATTCTTTTCATGGTTAATCCTCCATTCCACCTTCACATCTTCCAACACCACAAGACGGCGGAGGTGTCGCCCTGGTTACACTCAGAATCCGCCCCTTTCAACAAACCGGAAAGTGTTCCCCTCGCCCTTCTTAAGGGAGAGGGTCAGGGTGAGGGTTCATTTTCCCGCCGCGCCACACCGATCAAATCAAGCGCGTCGTGGGAGCGGTCAGAATCCGCTCTTCTCAATCGACTGCAGCGCCCGTCGCGGTATCTCCTTGAGCTGTCCCATCTTGGCGATGGCCTGGCCAACAATCCGATCGAACCGTGCGGGCGTCAGCAGCTCCGGCCGGCGCCGGGCACGCCGCACCGCCCCCTCCATGCGTCGCGAATAACTCTCCAATTCCCGCGTGACCCGCTGCGTCGTCCGATGCAGCAACTCCAATTCGTCAAATGTCACCAGCGTCGTCGCTGCGCCCCGCAACAACAGCTCCACGTCGTCCGCAACTTCCTCCACCACCTCACGGCTCACCGCAAAAAAACCGGCCGACCGACGCGCCCCCACTGTCCGCAGCCGACGATCTTCCCGGCAAATAAACAGCAGCGGACGCGCCCCTTCCTTGATCGCAAAACTGTATCGCGCCAGCGGATTGGCCGCGATATCGTAGAAATCCATCGCGGTATCGCGCCCGCCCACCGCCCGAGCCGACCCGATCGTCAACACGCGAATATGATCGACCTTGCCCGCCACGCGCTGCAGACGACGCTGCTGCGCGTGCACCTCACCAGGAAACGGACAGCAGACCGTCAACCGCCCGCCGCCATCCCGCGCCCCGATATCGATCACGGCATCGTGAAATGCCTGGGCGGTAATTTCATCGAATTGGTAAAAGGTCTCCGGCGTCAGTTCCGAAAGCTTCACAAACACGGGGCGGCGATGTTCGGTCGTGAACGCTTCCTGGATCATCCGCGAGCCGGGCGGCACACGATGCTTCACGTCGCCGAGAAGTTCCCAGAGTGGATTGGTTTGACCGCGATACATACTGGCCGGCATGCGTCCTTAACCTTTCAATGCGCCCAACTGAATCCCGCTTATAAACCATTTCTGACCCACGATAAAGACAATAATCACCGGCACGATCATCATCATCGACCCGGCCATCAGCAGGTTCCATTGCGTGCTGTACAACCCCATGAACGATAGCAGGCCCAACGGCAGCGTCTTCATCGAATCCTGCGTCAGCACCACCAGCGGCCAGTAAAAACTCTGCCAGTTGCCCATGAACGTGAAAATCGTCAGCGTCGCCAGCGCGGGTTTGCTCAGCGGCAGAATCACCGACGTGAAAATGCGGAACAGACCGCACCCGTCAATCGTCGCCGCCTCCTCCAGATCCCGCGGGATGCTCATGAAATACTGTCGCAGCATGAAGGTGCCGTACGCCGAAAACATCGCCGGCACCGCCAGCGCAAAATACGAATCCAATCCCACCAGCCTCCCAACCTCATACGTCCGCCCAAACAAATACACCACCCGCGACGCGTCCCAATCCGCCAGCGGCGCCACCGACGTCAGCCATTCGGTAATCTTCCGCATCAAAATGAAGTTCGGGATCATCGTCACCGCGCCAGGAATCATCATCGTCGCCAGATACCCCAGAAACAGTTTATCCCGACCGGGAAACTTCAACCGCGCAAACGCATACGCCGCGCACGCGCTCGTCGTGACCTGCCCGAGCGTTACCACTACCGCTACCAGCAGGCTGTTCAAATACCACCGGCCAAACCCGCCGCCCATCGCTTTCGTCGTCTCATACACCTGACCGTAGTTCCGCCATTCCGTTCGCGCCGGCACGAGCGCCGTCATCGGATTGTCCACCGACGCGAACACGTCGCTCGCTGGCTTCACCGATGTCGATAGCATCCACAGAAACGGCAGCAGCATGAACAGCCCAACGCCGCCGAGCACCAAATATGTGACAAGTTTCTTCACCACCATTTCATTCGACTTGCGAATCACCCTCACCCTTACCCTCTCCCTTCAAGGGCGAGGGAATTTTCCTCGGCCCGCAAGTGATAGCATCACGGTTGGGCAACAGGCGTGTCTCCTCTCCCCTCACGGGGAGAGGATTAAGGTGAGGGGCGGTCCTTACAGTCTTGTCAGTAATGGACAATCCGCCCTCCCAGCCGCCAGTTCAGCAGCGTCACCCCGAACACCGCCGCAAACAACACCCACGCAATCGCCGCCGCGTACCCCATGTGGTTCCATGCGAATGCATGATTGTAGATGTAGTAACTGATCGTCGTCGTCGCTCCCGCCGGTCCGCCCCGCGTCATGACGAATGCCTGCTCAAACCCGCCCTGCAATCCGCCAATCAGGCTCATCGTCAGCACGAAAAATGTCGTCGGACTCACCAGCGGCCATGTGATCGCCCAGAACTTCTGCCACGCGTTCGCGCCATCGATGTTCGCGGCCTCGTACAACTCCGGCGACACACCCTGCAGCGCCGCGAGATACAAAATCATGTTGTACCCGCCCACCACCGTCCAGAAACTCATGAACATCAGCGCGGGCTTGGCCCATGTCACCGATGTCAGCCACTGCGGCGGCCACTCCACGCCGAGCCGGCGGATCGCGTCGTTCAGCCAATGCGGAAACCAGTTCGTGATGATCGCGTTGATCAGTCCGTAGTCGGGATTGTAGATCCATCGCCACAACAGATACGTGCCGACCCCGGCCACAATCGTCGGCAGGAAATAGATCGTGCGAAACACGACGATTCCCCGCAGCTTCTGGTTCATCACCACCGCCAGCAACAGCGAGCCCATGATGTTCACAGGGATCGCCAGCATCAGGAACACCGTGTTGTACGCGTAATACCAGAAATCGCGGTCGTGCATCAGCGCGCTGAAATTCTGCAGCCCGACAAATCTCGGCGCCGTGAACAGGTCCCACGCGTAGAAACTCAGCGCCAGCGACGCGAGCACGGGCAACAGCGTGAACGCCAGGAAGCCGAGCAGGTTCGGCAATAAAAAAACATAACCCGCCAGCGCACCGCGCCCCCTTGTCGTCTGTGCCATCCGAGATCTCCTTGGAATCTCGCCGCCTTCTTACACCGCGCCCCGCCACCCCCGCAAGCCAATTGGCTCGGTCGAGCACGACGAATACTGCCAGATTAGTGAGCCGCTGCGTCAGCACCGGATGTGACCGGAGGACCAACTTCGGCCAGTTCCCAACTGGTGTCGAACGCCCAACCCTCGGCGATGTCGCGAGCTTTACGGAAAACCGGGAAACTGTCGTCCGTCACCTTGAAGCTGATGTACTGCGTTTTCCGGTCCGACCGCAGCAATGCCGCTTGAAATCTGCCGTCGGGTTTCGCCAAATCCTCCAGACTGATTCCTGACGTCTCGCTCTGGCCGTCGCCACCAACCAGATAAACCTGATTGTCAGAACACTTGATTTCGACAGCATGCTTACCGGCAGGAATTGGAGACCTTTGCTTGTGACTGGACGTAAAGCGAATAACCCTGTTGGTTGTTCCGTTGGAATCCACTCGGATGCCAGCATTGTCTTCATCCGCGGGCTCGTATTGCACAGTGAGCGGGCGACCGCTGACGGCATTTTGGATCGCGTGATACGTTGCCATGGAACCGGGTTTGATCATCACAAACATTCTGTTAAACGAGGGGTTAGTCGCCGCCTCGTCCAGCAGCTTCTCGAACGAGTTGCCTTTATGCCCCAGATCCTCGAGGCTTAGCTTGGTCGCTCCGGGAGGAATCGTCACTCCATCTGGCCCGCAGTCGATGAAAAGCACGGACATCTGGCGTTGCCGCGCTGCTGCCGTCGCCGCCTCTGCTCTGGCCTGCGCTTCCGCAAGCTGGCGCTGCGAGTCAGCCAGCATGCTCTCGATTCCTGCAACCGACTTCGCCTCCGCTGGCGGAGTAAAACTGAACGCCGCGTCGGGAATATCTCGATTCATCTTGATCAGCCGATGAATTTCTTCCGACGCCGTAACCGTGCCGTCGGGAAGTTGAAGCTGCTCCTTCTTCTGTCGCAGCAGGAAATCTTTCTTGCCAATCCACAATGCGCAACTTCGGCTCGCAACCGGAGGCGGATAATCGCCAGTGACCACATAGCAGTCCACTCCTTCCAACGCCTCTTCCGGACGCAACGCCAGATTTTCCAGATCCGTTAGCTTGATGCCCCCGAGGGCGTCGCTCAGCAAGCTCGGGATCGTACGGGCCGACCCGCCGGAAACGCCGGTCGCGCCCGCAAGGCCCTTGCTCAGACTTGCTTCTGCCCAGTAACTATTCGCCGACTGCCAGTACGCGTGCGTTTGCGTCCCATCGCTCCACAGCACATACCGGTTCGTTGGTGAGTTTGGGAAATGCTGGCTGGTGAACTCGAACCGGAACAAAGCGGGACGGCGAAAGTGAATCTCAAATGGTTTCGTGTTCGTCCAAACCCGTGACGAGGAAGTGAACACCGTCTCGACGACCCCGGAATCCTCGTAGCAACTGCAATTGCGATAAGTCATTCCCATTTGAGAAAGGACCTGCTGCGCAGTGGGTGCGGGATTGTCAGCCAATGCTGCAGTTGTGCCGAAAGCACAGAGAATCAAAGCCCATTTCATGGCACCGAAATCTTATACGCTTGGAATCTTGGGGCCGCAACGTGTTTCCCACAAACGACCGGGCTTGCACTCGACGCGCGGCGATGTAAGCTGCTGGCAGTTTCATAGGAGGCCATCAGGTATGAAGAGATTGCAGGGGTTCATCGTTCTGTCGCTACTGCTCGCCACGCCGCTGTTGTCGCGGGCACAATCAAACAACACAACCACTTTCAATGACGTGAAGCAGGCGGGCAAAAACGCCGCTGTCACGACAGGCCACTTCACCCAGCAGCAAATCAAAGAACTCGACAAGGCCGCCGACAAACAGTTCCGCGAGCTTGGCAAGAAACTCGATGACCTGAAGCAGTCAGCGAAGACGCAAACCGGCCAGGCCAAAGCCGACATGGACAAGAAAATCGCCGAGGCGCAAAAGAAACTCGACGAGCTCAAGCCGAAGCTGAAAGAACTCCACACCGCCGCCACCAATGCCTGGGCCGACGTCAAATCCGCATTCGACAACGGCATCAAAGACCTGCAGAAAACGTTCGAGTAACTCACATGCTCAGATAGCCCGCAGTTCTTGTTTCAGCGCGCCGATAAACCGCCGGTTCTCTTCCATCGTCCCCACCGTCACGCGCACCCATTGCGGCATCTTGTACCCGCGCATCGGACGCACGATCACCCCGCGACGTTGCAGCCCTTGAAAAATCTTGTCGCCATCGCCGACGTTCACGAGCACAAAGTTCGCCCAGCTTGGCACGTACTCCAATTTGAGCCGGTCGAATTCCTTGCACAAATACGCCAGCCCGCGCCGCGTCACGCTCTTCGTCCGCCGCGTGTGCGCCGCATCTCCCAACGCCGCCAACGCCCCGGCCTGCGCGACCGCATTCGTATTGAATGGCTGCCGCACCCGTTGCAGCAGATCGATGCACTCTTTCTGCGCCACGCCGTACCCGATGCGCAATCCTGCCAACCCGACGATCTTCGAGAACGTCCGCAGCACAATGACATTCCGCTTGAGCGCCCACTCGATGCTCGGTGGCGGATCATCCAAAAACTCAATGTACGCCTCGTCCAGCACCGCCATCACATGCTGCGGCAACGCGCGAATGAATTTCTCCAACTCCGCATTGCTCACGCGCGTCCCGCTCGGGTTGTTCGGATTCGCCACGAACACCAGCTTCGTCTTCGGCGTGATTGCCGCCAGCATCGCCCTCAAATCATGCGTGTGACCGTTGAATGGCACCTCCACGCATTTCCCCTGAAACATCCGCGCCATGATGCTGTAGATCACAAACGCTTTGTCGCCCGCCACGACTTCATCTCCAGGCCCGACAAACGCGTGATACAAAAACTCGATGATCTCGTTCGACCCCGTCCCGAGGATGATGTTGTCGATCTTGCAGGAAAACTTCTTCGCCAGCGCCTGCCGCAAATAAAACCCGCCGCCGTCCGGATACAAATGCGCCGTCGCCAGCGCCTTGCGCATCGCCACCACCGCTTTCGGCGATGGCCCGAGCGGGTTCTCGTTCGACGCCAGCTTGATGATGCTCTTCGGGTTCAGCCCGAGCTCGCGCGCGACCTCCTCAATCGGCCGCCCGGGCTCGTACACGGGCACATCACAAACAAATTGATTGGCAATAGATTGGATGCTCACAGTCCCTCCACTCTGGCAGGGCCGCGATAGGCGGTCAAACCCGAAAACTGCCGACCCGCTAATCCTTCTTCAGTTCGCTGCCGCTGTCGTGCGGCTCGTCGTGCTTCGGCTTGGGCATCGGTTCGCCGAGGATCTGGCCGATCAGGTTGTTGACGATCTCGATCGGGTCGGGAAATCGATGCATCCACCCCTGCTTGTATTCCGCCGAGGCGATCAACCGGCTCGTTTGCGGGTCGCGCAGCTCGATGTTCATCTCGGACAGATACATCGTCATGTCCCACTGCCATTTGTCCGTGTACGTGAAATACCCGTCCACGTCCTTGGGCATGGGTTGACCCGGCTCCACAATCACCGCGTCGATCCCCCGCCGCTGCAGCACCGTGGCAATGTCCTGCGCCCGCCGCGATTTCTCCCGTGAATTCGGCTCTTCCATCACCGCGGCCCGCTTGAGCGTTGGCGGCGGCCCCTGACTGCTCATGTACGGCTTGTACGTCTCGCAGCCGGCAAAAACGACACCCGCCAGCAGCACACCCGTGGCGCGAATCAGTCGTCCAGTCATAAGAAGCTTCTCCTGTGGACATCGTTATCCTCCACCTCCCGCCCCTTGGCAAGCTCCATCCCAATCCAGCCCGACCCGCGCCACAAACCGCCCCAGCACCACCGAAATCCATCCCAAACACGTCCTCACAACCCTCCAAAACCCCCGAACGAAGCCAAACGAAGCCAATGCGTTTTTCGGCTTCCGCGGTTGTGTAACCATCTGTAGCCACGCTGGATGCAAAGCACCACAACCCAAAAAAGCATTGGCTTCGTTTGGTAGTATATACCCCCCCGCCCTCTGAACCACCCCTACCGGCCACCGCACAGCCCCTCACGGCTGGCCAACTCCACCCTCCAAGCCTCGGTGGTAACCACCCGCCACCAGGCACACCATCTCTCCCATCATTCACAAACTGCTATCTTATCACTGCACGATAATATGTCAATATCCAAAATCACATCATGACGAAACCCCGCCCATCGTTGAACGGGCGTCTCGCCTGTTCATCCCGAGTTCGCATCGGGGTTGCCGTTGCCCGCCCACTTGCCAGCCCGCCCTCAGCCGGCTATAATTCCGAATTATGGCCGTCATCTCCATGTTCTACGGCATCATCGTCAGCCTGTATTACATGGACAAAGACAAACACAAGCGACCCCATCTTCATGCGCGCTATCAGGAACACGAAGTCGTGTTGTCCATCCCGGAAGGCAAAGTCCTTGGCGGAAACCTGCCGCCCAACAAAATGAAGCTCGTGCATGCCTGGATCGAGATTCACCGCGACGAACTCCTTGCCAATTGGGCCCTCGCCGAGCAGGGACAAGCCGTTTTCAAAATCGAGCCGTTGCGCTAAATTACCCCATGCAACTCAATCCCCGAGTCAAAGCCGTCCGACCTCAGCCCAACTACACGCTCCGGCTCACGTTCACCAACGGCGAGGTCCGCATCTTCGACGTGAAACCGTACCTGTCGACCGGCGTATTCCGCCCGCTACAGAATCTCGAAGTCTTCAACTCCGTCCGACCTTTCCTTGGCAGCGTCCAATGGTCCAACGAAGCCGACCTCTGCCCCGACACCCTCTACGAAAAAAGCGTCCCGCTCACCGCCCGCAAGCCGCGCTCCCTCCAAATCACCGAATCCCGCGCGAAATACGGGCGCAATAAGTAGCAGCGGGTAAGTTGGCCACGGCTGCGCCATCGCAATGGCACCGCACTACGGGCCGCATTCATCTAACCACACTGCAATATCATCCAGACTTTGCTGAAATCCCTGCAGCGCGCGTCCTGTTCGCGAATCCAAAAATAAAGCGTGCCGACATCACCCCACATCATGCCGGTGTCATCATCCGTATCGAGTTGAAGCAGCAGTTTCCACGCGGGCGCGGATGGTTCCAATTCTGCGCGGCGCGGATCGCGATAACCTTCGGGATTGCCAATATAAATTCCATTCGATGCCAACTGGCATTCCAGTTCCATGCCCGTGTTCTGCACCGGACTCGGGTATCCCATCATTTGGTGGCGGCTCAATCCTGCAAAAGGCGCGTTGCGCAATTCATCAAAGGCGTCGCCGTCTCGTTTCCAATCCAGTCCTTGATCTTTCATGCGTTCCCAATCAGGTAGCAGATCAATTAGCTGAGGCACAACGTACTTTTCCCGGTAGATATTTACAGGGCCCAGACCCGTCGGAGCACCTCGTGGCGTCTGTGTCGCCGGTGAATCTTCGCGGTAAACAACCTGCCAACTACCGGCGTCCTTCGGATCAAATCCCCAAGTAGATTGCTCTTGATCGTAGAAGAAGTAGAGCGATCCACGCTCCGGTAGGAATGACGGCAGCACTTGATGAATTTCGCCCAAATCAATCTGTGCAAGAAATGATTGCGGAGCGGCCTTCCATAGCGGCCAGCTAAAATCGCCTGGCAACGACGGCAACCCGCCTATTCTGGAGAATCCCTTCTTGTCGGATTTGCGAAGATGAACAGCAGGTGCGTAGAGCGACTTAAGACGCGCTCGTAAAATCTCCGGAGTCGAGACTTCGCTTGACACCGAGCCATCCTTTGGCCTGTGAAAGATTCGTTCCAGCCATTTCATTGCTTCTATATCGTTCGCTTCACCCGCTCACATTGGGATAGCTGCCCAAGATCCTCACGAACATCGTGTGCTTCGCCAGCTCATCGAGCGCTTTCTTGACCCGCGCGTCTTCACGACAATCCGGCCTCAGCAGCTTCACAATCGACAGTTTGTCATCCACATACGCCGCTGTCACGGTAAAAACTGTGGTCTCGTTTCTCTCGCGAAACCGGCACATCCCCGGTTACACGCACCCGCCAATCGTTTCTGCAGTTATGGATAGTGCTATCCATAAATCGCAATCACTAAATCCGCGCACGCATGGCAGGAGATCTTCGACAGCACTGGACAATTGGTCGAAATTCATGAAAAGTATCCTCTCGACAGAGGACATCGAAAGACGCGGTAATCATGACCATCACCCGCAAAACCGTCGCCGATAAGATCGGCGCGTACCTTCACCACCGCCTGTCGCTCGCCAGCCTCGTGGATTGGGCTGAGAACGCAATGATGTCCGCCGATTTCTCCGCCCAAAGCCACCAATGCCTCCGCGATGTCGTCGCCCGTCTGGGCGTGGCTGACGTCCGCGCTTTCGGCCTGACCTGGGAGGACTGCGAGCAATTCCTCGAATCTCTCGGCTATTCCGCTCGCATCGAAATCGTCGCCGGGCGGACCGCCCGCTCCGCCGCCACCGTACAATGGGCGCCTCTCGCCCGTGGCCGTTCCCCATCAAAAGCCATACGGTTCGTTGTGGCGGCGCTTCTGTGAAGCGCCGTCTTGTATATGCATCAGCCCGCGGTGACCCACCGCGCCGCAATGTCCTCCCGCGCCTCACAATTCCGATTCCCGCCATCACCAACCGCATCCTCGGTAGGGCGGACACGATCTGACCCCCGATCCCTTTCACGAAACGAATTGACTCTTCCCCTCGCCCATGTGAGACATGTCCGTGTCAGGTTGGGATTTGGTGAGTCGCAGCGGCCTGCCAAGGAGGAGCGATGCGATCAATGTGTCAGCGATGGGCCTGTCTTAAGACCAGTCAACCCGTGTCGTCTCATCAATCCCCGCGCCTTTTCGAGAAATTGGCCCGCGGATGTTGCCGCCTGCTCGTGATCGCTCTTTTGCCGTTTGTCTCGCCGCCCGCAATCGCGCAGACAAATGACGTCGGCGACGGTGATCTCGGCTCTTGTCTGATGGTTTCCGCCTTTGGTGCGACATCAGCTTCGTGCATCACCCTCACCATTACCGGCACCGAGACCGGGCACTTATACGACGTGTTCTATGCCGACTCCCTCGTCTCGCCCGTAAAATGGAAGATTGCCGAGAAAGGCGTTACGGCCCTGGGACCAAATCTCACGTGGACGGATTGTGGTAACCCCAACCGATTCCCCCCCTCTGTGGTCTCCTCCAGGTTCTACACCGTCGGGATTGGCGATGATACGGACGGCGACGGCCTGGGTGACGCCTACGAAGTGCTGGTTCTCCACACCGATCCCTACCAGTCGCACACGGGCAATGGACCTCTGTCAGACGGCGACGCGGACCTGGATGGGGATGGTTACAGCAATCTTCAGGAATACAATGCGGGCACCGACCCGACGGATCCGAACAGCTTCCCCACGTCGGTCCAAACCTTTGGGACATTTGCCCTCTGGAGTCACATCAATAACGGGATTTATTTCGTCGCCGGTGACGTCTTCACCGGTCACGTTCATGCCGATGACGTCCTTTACTTCAACAACGCGGGCGGCGGACCGGTCTTTCACGGGCCTGTCACCTCGGCCACCAATGTCTACTCCGGTAACATTTCCGGGATCGAATTCGACCAGGGCCTGACCCTGAACTCGTACCAGGGCTCGATGTCCGATGTGGACTTCAATTCTGCCTCATCGAATTCGCTGAAGAATATCGCGACCAATCAGGGCGTGATGCTGCAGGGCAACACAACCATCACCTTCAATGGCGGCACGGTCTCGATTACCAATCCCACCAAAGGCTGGACGAATCACGGTTATGTGTTCCCGGCCAGCGGCGGAATCATTTATGTAGCAAACAACGGAACCATCACGGGCCCCAGGGCGGGCATCATCTACCTGGAAGGCGGCGCAATTGCTGGGCGGTTGACGGTCGTCAGCGAGAATGACATGTATGTTCAGAACAACATCACCTATACTCACAATCCGTTGACGATCCCCACCAGCACGGATGCGCTGGGACTGATCTCGCAGGACGATATCTGGATCGCTACGAGCGCGCCGAACAATTTGACAATTGATGCGGCAATGATTGCCACCGGCACTTCCGCCGACGGCAACCCCGGCAGCTTCGGCGTCATCAACTACAATACCGGCGCGCTCCGCGGTGTCCTGACGGTTCTCGGCGGCATCGTGCAAGAGAAACGCGGCGCGGTTGGAACCTCTAACCCCTACGGCCAGCCACTTTCGGGTTACATGAAAAACTACATCTACGACCCGCGGTTCCTGAATAACCCGCCACCGTATTACCCGGTGATTCTCGCCCCGCACTAGTAACGGGGCGCCACCACGCCTCTGGCGGCTCGTCGTCCACCTACCCGCTCACATTCGGATAGCTGCCCAAGATCCTCACGAACATCGTGTGCTTCGCCAGCTCCGCCACCGCTCAGTCAAAAACCAGCCGGCCCTTGGGCTGCGGCATGGGACGGCCAAGCTCCTGGGCGGTCTCGATCCATTCCTTGATAATGACCTCGACGTTTGCCAACGCCTCTTGATACGTCACGCTCACCGCCCGCAAGCCTCGCTCCCTCCAAATCGCCGAATCCCGCGCCAAGTACCATCCACCAAAATCGCGCCAAGAGTAACAGTCAGTCCAAGAACTCCTTTGCTCACTTCCTCGGAAGTATAACAGGTGGCATGTTCGAGATACCAACGTGGTCTCCGAGGTATCGGAGAATTGTGTACTCCTCCACAGTGGTTGGCTTGACAGGGTCATATCGCCATCCATAGCCGGGCCCGCACGGGCCAACCCCGTAGTGTTCACCGTTTATTACCCGAGTGTCCATTGCAGTAACCATCACAACCGTGGTGCTTGAACTAGCGGCCACCAGATGCAAATAAAAGCTCGCAACAAATGGCAGCCCACCGTTTCTTCCTCGATAAAGCGGCGACAAGGTGAATGGCATGTCGAAGTTTTGCAGATAAATGTCGTTGTCGTTATCAAGATTCGTGAATACGGAACTGAAGACGCCACCAGCACCTGATAGCTCCACGGAAAAGTTTGAACTCCACAGCATTTCTCCCCGTAGAGAAGTCGCCTCAGGGGGAACAGGGAATATCGGATCCTTTACCTGATGGTCCGTAGAGAAGGCTTCGACCGCCCGCGCATGAAAATCCCCCACGGCCAACGGGAAGGAATACGTGGTGGGGTTCGGCTGGGATAATGCCAGAATTTGAATCCGTGACACACCGCGGTTGCACGACACCGCGAAGGCCGCGAGAAGAATACACGCTATTTCAAACCTAGCCATCCTTTCACCCCCAAGACGTCGAACCACTCCACGAAGTCCAGGCAGTCATGTCCAGCAGCACGGTGCCGGACGAAATCTTCCTCTACCCACTCACATTCGGATAGCTGCCCAGAATCCTCACGAACATCGTGTGCTTCGCCAGCTCGTCGAGCGCTTTCTTGACCCGCGCATCCTCGCAATGCCCGAGCACGTCCACGAAAAAGTAATATTCCCACGCCTTCTTCTTGCTCGGTCGCGACTCGATCTTGGTCATGTTGATCTTGAACTTCTTGAATGACGCAATCGAATCGTGCAACGCCCCGACCCGGTCCTGCACGGAAAACATGATCGACGTCTTGTCGTTCTTGGTCGGCCCGGGATATTTCCGCCCGATCACGAGAAACCGCGTGACGTTCTCGCTCGAGTCCTGGATGTTCTCCTCCAACACCGCCAGCCCGTACATCTCCGCCGCCAACGCGCTCGCCAGCGCGCCCGAGTTGGGCTCGTCCTTGGCAATCTGCGCCGCCCGCGTGCTACTCGATGTCTCGATCAATTCCACGTGCGGCATGTTCGCCTGCAACCATTGCCGGCATTGCGCCAGCACCTGCGGGATCGAATACAGCTTCTTGATCTGGTCGCGCGCGCACGCGGCCATCAAATTGTGCCGAATCTGCAGCACGATCTGCGCGCAAATCTTCAGTTCGCTATCGAGAAACATGTCGTACGTGTGCGTCACCGCGCCTTCGGTCGAGTTCTCAATCGGCACCACGCCGTAATCCGCCCGACCCTTCGCCACCTCGACGAACACATCCGTAATGCTCGGCAACGGCTCGTACTTCAGGCTCGACCCGAATTTCTTGATCACCGCCATGTGCGAGTACGTCGCCTCGGGGCCGAGATACGCAATCACCAGCGGTTTCTCCAGCGCCAGCGACGCCGACATCACCTCGCGGTAAATCGCCCGCAACGAATCCGCCGGCAACGGCCCGGTCCCTTGCGCCACGATCTTGCGCAACACCGCGTCCTCGCGGTCGGGCGCGTAAATCTCCCCGCCAAACTCGTGCTTGATCTTCCCGATATCGAGCACCAGTTTCGTCCGCTCGTTGAGCAGACGCACCAGCTTCGCGTCGATCTCGTCAATCTTGGTCCGCAGCTTGTCGAGCTTGTCCTTCACTCGCGCTCCTCGTCCTCCTCGTCGTCGTCATCGTCTTCGCTGTCGTTGTCCTCGTTGTCGTCCTCGTCTTCTTCGTATTCGTCCTCATCCTCGTCGTCCCCTGTGTCCTCGTCTTCGGGGTGAGTTATCGAGTGCGCTGACTCGTCAGCGCTTTCGCTCGCCTCCTGGGGGACACCGTCAGGGTTAGGGGTCACCGTATCCTTCGCCTCACCCTCCGCGGCACTGGCGGACGCGGAGCCTTCCTTGTCCTCCGCAGCTTTAGCGGAGGAGGACGCCTTCTCCTCCGCCGTCTTCAACGCCGCCGCCTGCAACCGCAACTCCGCCGCCTTCGGCATGTCATCCAAATCGCGCAGGCCAAAATGTTCCAGGAACTTCTGCGTCGTGCCGTACAACATCGGCCGACCCGGCGCGTCGCTCTTGCCGACAATCGTAATCAAATCCCGCTCCAGCAGCGTCTTGACCACGCCATCCACTTCCACGCCGCGAATCGCCGCGATGTCCGCCCGCGAAATCGGCTGGCGCAACGCAATGATCGCCAGCGTCTCCAGCGACGGCGGCGATAACCGATGCGGTCGCGCCTCATCCAACAACTTCTTCACCCACGGCGCGTATTCGGGCCGCGTCACCAGCCGCCACCCGCCCGCAATCTCCACGAGCTGATAGCTGTGCTGCTGCAGCTCGCACTCGGCCTTCAATTCCTCCAGCGCCGCCACGATCTGCGCCTCGCGCACGTTGCGGAACGGCTCGGTCATGCCCGGCGCATCCTCTTCGTCGGTCGCGTCGGCAAAAATCGCGCGGATGTCCTTCGGCGACAGCGGACGCTCCGCCGAAAACAGCAGCGCCTCGATTATCTTCTTCAGTTCCAGTGTCATGTCTTCAATTGTAGCCGCGAATGTGGTTTTCGTTGCGCGCCGGTCTCCCGACCGCGCACCTGACCTCGTCAACTCACCTTCATCACCCGGATCTCCCCAAACGCCTCCGTCTGCCGCACCTTCAGCCGCTTCAACCGAATCAATTCCAGCAACGCCAGAAACGTCACCACCACCTCCACGCGCGAGCTCGCCGCCGCAAACAACTCGCTGAAGATCATCTCCGATCGGTCCCGCAGAGTATAGAGGATTTCTTCAATCTTGTCGCTGACGGTGAACCGCTCCTCCATGATCTCGCGGAAATCCTCCCGCGCCGTCGCCTTCTTCAACACGTCGTTGAACGCGTTGATCAAATCGAAAATGCTCACTTCCGCCAGCGGGATGTCCTTGTCCACCTCGATCCCCACCGCCGCGCCGCTCCGCGAAAAAATGTTCGCCTGCTGTTCCTCGCGCACCCCAAGCTGCAGACCCGCGTCCTTGAATTTCTTGTACTCGACGAGCTGCCGGATCAATTCCCACCGCGGATCTTCGCCCTCCTCGGTCTCGGCGTCGCCCACCTGCTGGTCCGCCGGCAACAGCATCCGGCTCTTGATGTACATCAGCGTCGCCGCCATCACCAGAAACTCTCCCGCCACCTCCAGGTTCAGCAACTGCATGATCGACAGGTATTCCATGTACTGGTTCGTGATCCGCTCGATCGGAATGTCGTAAATGTCCACCTCCTCCTTCTTGATGAGGTAGAGCAACAAATCGAGCGGCCCCTCAAACACCTCCAACTTGACTTTGTAATCCGATTCCATCAGCCCGTGTATCGGCTTTCCCTATCACAAGCCGCCACCCCCCGCAACACGCGATTCTAGGGATTGTACCATCATAAGAGGAGAGGTATCCCTCGCCCTTGCCGTATAAGGGGAGCCGAGTCCTCGAGACGCCGCCACGCCGTATCCCCGGCGGCAAAGGGTCAGGGTGAGGGTTCCAGGTCTGCATTCCGTCTTGACCCGCGCCCCCACCGCCCGTATCCAATCGACCATGCCCACCCCCAGCCTCCCCCAGCTCCTCCTCAACGGCCTCCTGTTGGGACTGGGGGCGGCTGCCCCCATCGGCCCCGTCAACGTCGAAATCGCCCGCCGCTCCCTCCGCCGCGGCTTCCGCGCCGGCTTCCTCCTCGGCTGCGGCGCCGTGACCATCGACGTGACCTACGCCATCCTCACCAGCCTCGGCATCCGCCCGCTCCTCGGTCGACCCCTCGTCATGAATTTCCTCGCCATCGCCGGCGCCGCCGTCCTCCTCTACCTCGCCACCCTCTGCTTCCTCAGCGCCGCCCGACAATTCCGCACCCCCACCGCCCTCACCACCCCCGCCACCGAATCCGATCAACCCGCCGAACGCCACTACCTCACCGGCCTCGCCATGACCAGCCTCAACCCCATGACCCTCGCCTTCTGGTGCATCGTCGTCCCCGGCCTCGCCAGCCAATGGTCCGCCAACCCCGCCCGCGATCTGCCCTGGGTCTGCCTCGGCGTGTTCCTCGGCGCGATCTCCTGGGTCATCGCCTTCGCCACCATCATGAGCTGGCTCGGTCGCCGCGCCAAACGCGCCACCTGCCTCATCGCCGATATCGCCGGCGGCGCCATGCTCCTCGCCTTCGCCCTCTCCCGCATCCTCTGATTCAATGTCGCATGCTCGTTCCCTGCTTTGGAGTGCGGCGACTTGTCGCCGCTTTGCCGTTTCCGCAAGTCTCGCCGTTCGGCGCAGGTCTCCCGACCGCGCCGCCCAACCGGCTTTTTCAACGTTCTCCCAACCCGTCACCCTCCCCATCACCAGCCTCGATCTGCCGCTTGTCGGTGTGATTGATCTGGAGGCGAAAGTGCAAGGTGAGAACACGGTCGCTGACTTCAAGACGGTAGGCTCAGCGCCTGATGGCCACGAGGCCCATATGTCCGACCAGCTCACCGCCTACAAACTGGCGAAACCGCAGGTCGAGCGATCGGCGCTCTGGGTCCTAGTCAAAACTAAGGAACCGCAGATACTGTGGCAGCCAACGATTCGCACTGGCGACCAGCTTGCTGAGTACCTCGCCAAAGTTGGGTACATCGCGCGCGAGATCACGGCGGGTCGGTTCTACAAGCGGCCCGGCATGTGGTGCGCGTGGTGCGATTATCTGCCGGTCTGTCTTGGCGACAAGAGGAAGGCACAGGAATCCTTGGTGACGGTTACGTGATCCTCACGCCAGCGGTCTACACGGTCGCTGGCGCTTTCTTCTGACACACTCGCCTGCGTGTTCGTGAATCAAGGAGACGACCACCATAGAAGCAGATGCCGCGCATGCAGGTCAAGATTGGCCGATCGCTGCCATTCAAAGCATGAAGATTCTGCTCAAGCACGGGCCGACTCCGGACGCAACCGCCTACTGACGACCGGAACGCCATCATGCGGACCTGACGACCTCACACACACCGCATTTGGGCGACACGCCCGATAGGCCAGACGCCATGACGTTGTCACTGTTCTATGCAAATCAATGACATGCTTTCATACCCCTTAACTGCTTAGCATACCCTTATAGGCACGCCGTGTCCCCTTAGTTGCCCCAGAAGGTATGCACGACTGTCTTTATCTATTTGGGACAGTGGCAGCATTGCAAAGCGATTGTCTCGCCGGAATAATAGGAGTATCTCCGCAGATAGACGGGCTTCTGTAACGTCGTGCCATAGAAACTCGGAAGAACTACATCGATCCGACACAATAATTACGTCTTCCGTAAGCGTGACTCGCATCTCGCTGTCAGACAACTGAGCACACCTAACGCGCAGCCTGTGGGCACTTCTACCGTGGCTCCATACCACGACGAGCCAATATAGGCATACACACGCCGCGCACACCGCAATCGCAGCTATTGGGTGGACCTCTCTTCTGGCAGAGACTGAGTAGGCGCATGACAATAGTAACGACGCCGTTACTACTACATCCATATATCTGGAGCGACGCCCCCTCCAGAGACATCGCACTGCGTTATCTAGGCACTCCTTGGAATAGTGTAGGATAAGTGTTGTACTCCCAGTAGAACATTGATGGCATGAATTGGGGTCAGGTCTCAACATTGATACATTTGCTTTCTGACCACTTCATTGTGCTGATGGGTTTTGAGTTCCTCGTAGCCTCGACGCACCCAGCCCCCTTCGCTCGGTCGTCTCATGGTTGCCCCAACCGTGACGACGCATTTGGTCGGCAACGCCTCAAGAGCTGACCCAAATCCTCTAATCGATGGTGCATACGTTATTGTGTCGATGCAGCCCTGCGGATACGCCTTAGGGAGGATTGCGACATTCGAGCAATGCCCGGGTTAGCGTTGGTGCTGGCCTCCTCCAACGCCGGGATCGCGGGCTGAGCCACCGCGCCAAGTTCCCCCAGGCATTTCGCGATGCTTACGCGCACGCCCAAGCTATTGTCTTCGAGAAGCCGTCGCGCCAGAACCGGAACCGCCGGGGCTGATTTGCTGCCGAGTTGCTCGAGGATCGTGACGGCCATATCGCGGGCCGTTTCGTCTCCGTCTTGAAGAACCTCGACGACAAACGGAACTGACGGGGAGCCGATGGCTAGCATGGATTTCAGAACACCCCATTTCGTCGGCTGATCACCATGGCGCAGCTTCTCCTCCAAATCCGGCAGATCCTTCGGATTGGTCGAAAACTCGGGCAGAGGGACCCGCGTGTAGTCGGAGCTAATCTTGCCGTCGGGTCCCCACCGCAAATCCGCATACTTGCCGTCACCAATGCCGCCCATGAACGATTCGATTCCGCCCTCTGGATAAAATTTCGCGCCAGTAGATCCGGAAATGAGACCAAACGACTTCACCATTCCGTTCGTGTGGAAATCGATGTCGTAAACTAGATGCCTGTGATTGTCGGTTTCCACATATTTCTGAAATCCCAGGATGGGGCCGGTTTCTGACTTGAACACGAAGTCGAAATCACCACCCGGGATATTCACGTATGCCTGCCACATGCCCTGAATGCCGAGGAATCGCTTCACTCTGCCTTCCCGGTAAAGAGAACGAAGATCCGCTTGGGCTCGGGACAGCTCCGCAAAACAGCTTTCCAGAGCCGCATCGATCGCGGGGTTCTTCGGCTTTTCGTACACCGCCGGAATGTTGGAAAAACTGGGACAACTGCTCGCCGTCTCCGCCCGGACACGACACCCTGCACCCGCAAGCATCGCCATCATCGTCAGGCGGACAAAACCGAAGGAAAGAATTCTCTGTTTAGTGTTCATGATGATTTGGCACCGCATCCAATCATGGTAATAATCCCGCTTTGCCGCCGCAGGACCTCCAACCGGCGTCGAATGATCTGCCCCACAAAAAGGCGAGGCGGCATCTTCCCCGGATCGACAAACTCTCTGGTGAGGCTATTCCCGCCGATAAACTGTGGCTGAATTGTTGGCGCATTCTCAACCATCTCTAATGTCTTCGCCATGCTCGCGTCGCTATTGGTAGTCAGAAGGCGCCACATGAATTGGGGTCAGGTCTCAACATTGCAACATCTGCTTTCTGGCCGCTTCATTGTGCCGATGGGTTTTGAGTTCCTCGTAGCCTCGACGCATCCACTCCCCCTTGCATAGTCCTCTCCACCAGACGCGCATATCTCCATTCTCCCACGTCACTTTGGCTCTATCCAGTGACGGTCCAACCGACCGTCTTCTTTGAAGCTGAGACCCTCAAAAGCGGTAACAGCGCCTTCGTTATCGCGTGGGAACATCTGCACATCCTCCAACACCCCGCTCTTATAAAAGTGAGCAACCATGATTACAGCGCCACCGTCGGGGGTCCTCCTGTCTACGATTCTGACCACGCTCGGCAGTTTATTTGTGCTCCAAAACACGAAGGAGAAGTAGTTGCTTCGACCCCACAACTCCGCCAAATAGAAATCCCCAATGGTAGTCTTTAAGTCGGGGCTCGCCAAAACTGTGGCGCATTCATCCAGATTGGACACCGCCTCTGCCGCAAGGGTCTTCAATGCGACAACGGCTTCGGGTTGGTTGGTCATCTGAAGGCACACTCGTTCGATTTCATCCGTTTGGATAGCGGAGCGCAACTGCGTTCCGGCGCGCTCAATCGTGGGTTGTTTTTGGGCAGCCTCCGGCCATGGTTTGGCAGAGTAACTAGCGGCCACACCGGCCGCCCATTCAAGATCTTCCTTGGAGGGGTTCCGGTGCGCATTCGTGCTTCGAGCCACAGCGTCCGCCACTTCTCTTTGAAGACGTTTGTAGTCTTCCGCGGTCCACTTGTGGATGCCGTTTGTAACGCCTGCATTCGTGCTGCTCGCGTTGGTGAGTTGCGCTGACGCACATTGCGCCAAACCGACAACCACGCTCGCCGTCAGCCCCGCGAATGTAACAAAACAGCCGGTCAATCGCCTTCGCCGCTCCACAATTCCTCCCAGGCCACCGCACCAGCTTGACCCACGATGCTCAGCGCACTCCGAAATGTCAATCCCTCGATGGCCCGGCTCAACCATCGCCCCAGATTCACCACCTGACCCCGTCGACCGTCGGCGACGGAAAACCAGCCCACAGCCAAACTTGCGCCCGGAATTACGCTCGCACAGCCGCGTCGACGCGCCCGGTCAGCGTCCTCCAGATTCCCCGCAATTCCTTGGGAACGGCCAGCCCCAATCCAAACCGGCAATGACCTCGTTCGCGGCCTGCCGATTCGCATGCCGCTGCGCAAGCCCGCAGGCCGCACCCGCCCACACAAACGCTTTCTCGACTGCCCCCGACTCCGGACGGATCAGGGCGAGCGCCCCCTGCAGGTCGCCGGCTCGCGCCAGCTCCGTGGCGACATCACCAAGGGTGTGACCCGTGGGTCCTTCTCCGTTCCAGGTCCGCGCTGAAAGAACGGCTCCCGCATAATCCTTCCCGATGATCTGACCCTGAATGAGACCGAACATGACGTCATCCGACACCTCGCCGTGCATCGTGGCCACCGTATAGGCTCCCTTCAAATCCCCTCCCTTGATCTTGAACTTGACGATGCTCGCATCCGCGTCGCGTCGGAAACTGTCCACGCTGAGATGATCGCTAACCATCTGCGCTTGTTTCATGTCCCCGGCCGACAGGCATTCCTTTACGAGCGCGACCATCGTCCGTTCTCGTTCCACCACAGGGCCGATCTTCCCCGACAATTCCACGGCAAGCTCGAGTTCGCCCGCCTTGGCGCATTGTTCGACAATCGAGACCACCAGTTGCGCTCTCGTCCAGGTCTGGTCAACCGCCGTCGTCATCTCCGCCGCCATCTTGAACCGATCCCGGGCCCCCGCCCGGTCTCCCGCGTCAGCCTGAACCACGGCGATCCCTGCCTGCGCCTTGGCCCTCTCATCCACCCCCTTGATGAACTCCACGGTCTGGAGAGCGTCGGCGAGCATCCCGCATCCGGCTCGGGCGACGGCGACCTCCCTCCACGCAGCATCATTCGGCTCCGCCTTCGCCAGCTTGATTGCGGAATCCAGCGTGCTCCGCATCGAAGGGCTCTTCACGCTCGATTCGGCGACCGCGATTCTGCAAAGATCCCCGATCTGTTGGATATAAAACGACCCACCAACATACGCGTGAAATTGCATACGCGCTTCGCTCGCCAGCGCGACGGCTTCGGTGAACAATGATTCCGCGTCCTGCGCATTTCCATGATTCGCCAGATACACGGCGATCTGGATGCAAACAGGGACATGCCCCCTTTTGTTCGTGATGCGTTCCCAACTCGTCTTCGCCGCCGCCGCTTCCCCCAGGGACAACTGCACGGGGATCAGTTCCGACATCAGTTCATCCATCACCCACGATTCCTGGATCCGTCCCATGGCCTGGTCGGCAAATTCGCGTTGCCGGCTTTTCCACAAATACAGCCCCATTATCTTGAGCGTCTCATCCCGTGGGCGGCTTCCATCCGCCAGGCTTTCAGGGAGCACGGCGGCGGATTCCAACCCGCCCTTGAAATCCCCCCGACGAAACTGATCCGCAATGATCCGTTGGAGGACCCGGCATCGATTCCGGTAGCGACCATCCAGTTCCGGGTATTCATCCCGCCCTTCGGGAACGCTCTCCGCTCTGCTCCCCAGACTCTCGACCAAGCGGTACGCGGTCTTGACGTCCCCTGCGCGGGCTTTGGCGATGGCCAGAACGCCGATTTCATTCCGAGCCTCTGACGAATTCGTCGCAACCTCCGCTTCCGCCTCCTTCCAGAGCTGGCGGGCATCATCGGGTTTCCCCAGGTCTTCACAGGCCAGCGCCATGCCACAGAGAAGTTCCAATCGATAAAACACCCGTTGATTCTGGAACCCTGGAACGACGGCTTTGACCTTCTCGATCAGTTCACTCGCTTGAGCGATGGACGGGTCTGCATCAAGCGGGACAACTGCTGCCGGTTGCGCCGCGCCACAAACCGTCGCGGCGGTGAGGATCGTCCAAATACCGATCCATCTCAGGCGCACACGGTTAAACGCGCGTGGGGATTTGTGTGGATTCATGCGTTGCTCTGGTTCACCGTCGCTCTCATATGCCCGGACCTGCGGGCCAACCGAGGTGGCTTTCGTAGAAACGATCACCAGTCACTTTCGCCCGGACGATCTCGCCCACGATCCGCTGCGTCCGATTCTCCACTTCCTCCCAATCGACGGAAGTCATCCCGCCCTTCAACGAGCGCAAATCCTCTTCCTTGAGGAGCGCCGCGCAGGCGTAGGGAAAAATATCGTCCGCAACTGCCAGGTCTTTCGCGGTCTTCGTAAGCTGGCCACGAGTACACCCACTGTCGCGGTCATATCGTTTGATCAGTTCCGCCGAAAGCTGGACGAATGCCTTCTTGATCGTGCTGTCACGAGGACTCGCGGCATGCATGGCTTCACCTTACCGAAACGGCGCATTTCCCATCTTCCCCGACCGGATTGTAGAACTTCAGTTGGACGGAGCAAGTGTAAACCGTCCGGGCGATCTTCACCGGAACATTCCGAACCTCAGCACCCCCTCACCCGAGCTTCCCCATTCTCCGCGCTCGACCGTTACGCTCGCCTCCCCGCTCCGTCCGCTTTGCGAACCCTTCGGCTTCAACTCGCTAGTCCACCGACGAAGTCGGCACGGGGACCGGTACCGGCACCGCCGCTTTCGTCTTCAGCGTGCCCTTGAACAGCGCCCCTGGCTCACTTGTGGGTTCCCAGGCCGGGTGCTTCCAGAAACCGTTGATCGTGCCGGAAAGACCCTCGACTGTATCGTTCTTGACCATGATCGTGCCCACAAGCATCAGGTTACCATCCATGCCGGGAAGCTCGGGGAAACCCACATAGCCATTGTTATTCGACAGATTGCTGGCAAACGTGCCTTTGCCCACCTGTACGCCGTCCCAGTAATTCGTGATCAGCCGCCGCACCACGTTGGTCGCGCCCTCCGCAGCGGCGGGGTTTATCTCGTCAATACTGATCATGAACACTCCGTTCGTATCCGCTATCGTCGTCAGCACGACGATGTTGCTGGACGACGACAGCAGACTGGCGGTCTTCACCGGGAATTTGTCGGTATCGCGTGTGATGGTGCCGTTGATGGACACTTGGAATGAGTTGGTTTGTGCCCAGCTCGACCCGGCGGCCAGCAACAGCCCGATGGTCACTGCCACAACCGATGGTTTCATGGATGCCTTCTCCTGGTTCGGATTATTAGGCCTGTTGTTTCTGTTGGACGTCAGTGATCCTGGCGTCCGCACTCACCACGGCTCTTCCCGGAGCCTGCCACCATCAAACGGTCTCCGAGTTTTGCCCTTGTTCGCTACACCAGCCGCCGCTTGAGTTCTCCAGCCCAGGCAACGTCTCCTCACGCGATGCCACGCATAGTCTCACGACCGGCAAATGTCGAGCCGAATCCGGGAGTGGGCGGATTGCCGTAATCAGTCCCCGCTCCGTCCGCCTCGCGAACCGCGCGCCCGTCCAGCACTTGCTTCGCCTACGGCGTAATGTCGAACCGATAGAACCCCTGCGGCCCGACGGCTCCGCCAAAGTTGGTCACCGTCAGCCAAGCCCCAACACTGTTGGTCACCGATACGCCGGGGACATTCGACCAGACTCCGGACGTCAGGTCCGTCGTGAACTGCAATTGATAAGTCTCATAGGCAATCGAGTCGACATTGAAGACCATGTCACTACCCGACGGCGCTACTCCGGTAATCTGATTGATCGGCCAGGGCGCCGCGCTGAGAGGAACAGTTAGCTTAAACACGCTGCCAGCGTGGAAACCATCGTAGCCGGACATATTCCCGCCATATATCGTCGTCCCATAGAAGCTGCCATCGCTGCCCTGCACCAACCCCGGGCACGGATTGGGCCCACTGCAGCACACGCCGACGAAGGAGTACAGGCTCGTGTAGCTGCCACTCGTACTGATCCGAAACGCGGTCCCTTCCTCACTCGTCCCACCCTCGCCAGTCGTCCCATAGAAATAGCCGTCGCTGCCCTGCACCAGCCCGCCTCCTGGTTCACTCCCGTCATTGACGACAATATTGCTCACAAACGTATTGCCCATAAACGAGTACAGGTTCGTGTAACTGCCGCTGGGACTGACCCGAAACACCGTGCCGCAGCCGTCAATGCAACCTCTCCTGCTCCCTCCGGATATTGTCGTGCCGTAAAAATTCCCGTCGCTGCCCTGTACCAGCCTGCCAATCGGGTTGGCCCCGTCCCCGACAAAGGGGCCGCCGCCACCAAAGGAGTGAAGATTCGTCACACCACCGCCGGGAGTAAGCCTGTACACCGTGCCGTAGCTGTACGCGCCGCCGTACTCGGTCGTCCCGTAAAAATTCCCGTCGACGCCCAGCACTAACTCGGCGCTCGGAAAAGCCCCGTCGCTCCCGCCCGTGAACGAGTACAGATTCGTGTAGCTGCCACTGGCACTGATCCGAAATACCGTGCCATGCCCCTGCGTCCCGCCGTAAGGGGTCGTCCCGTAAAACCAGCCGTCGCTGCCCTGAATCAGCCCGGCAGATGGACTGGCCCCGTCGTTCGGTTGGCTGCCGAATGAGTAAAGAATCGTGCAGCCGCCGCTGGGAGTGACACGAAACACCGTGCCGACGCCCTGGCAAGGTGAGCAAACAGGATTCGAATCGGTACTCGTTCCGCCGGAATACGTCGTGCCGTAAAAATTCCCGTCGCTGCCCTGCACCACCCCGCCCCCTGGGTGGGCCCCGTCGGGCGAGCCCGTAAACGAGTACAGGCTCGTGTAGGTGCCACTGGGACTGATCCGAAACACGGTGCCGCAGCCGTAGTTGCCATCCATGTTGGTCCCGCCGTACGAGGTCGTCCCATAAAAATCGCCGTCGCTGCCCCGCACCAACCCATCGTGCGGGTTGCTCCCATCATTGGGTTGGCCGGCAAAGATGTAAAGATTCGTCACCGTCTGAGCGTTGGTATTGACGACCCAACCAGCCAGGAGCAATAGAACAAATATGATGATGGGAAAGCGGAGACACTTCGCCGCCCTTCGCCCGGCCAAAATCCGCATGTGCATATCCACCGCACCTCTCCCAGCCGTTCCCCGCTTGCGATCAGGATCCGAGCGACTCTCGCCGATACGGGGAGAAGAATAGCATTCCCGGAGTGGCAAATCGAGGCAAATCCCGACGCCTCACGGCGCAATTGCGAATCGGTAGAACCCCTGCGGCCCGACCGCTCCGCCAAAGTTCGTAACCATCAGCCACCCACTCGCGTTGCTAACGGAGCCTCCCACATTGGCCCAGGTGCCTGTCGTCAGCGAGTTGCGATACTGCAACTGGTATGACTTTCCGAAGATGCCGGGAACTGTAATCAGCACGTTGGTTCCCCCAACCTGGACCCTGCTGATCTGCTCGGGCGGCACGGGAGGCGCTGAGAACTTGAACACCGTACCGCAATAGCAGGAGTTTGCTCCTCCCCAATAGGTCGTGCCGTAGAACCAGCCGTCGCTGCCGCGCACGAGCGTCCCCTGTGGGTACGCGCCATCCGGCCCGCTGAAACTGTACAACGTCGAAAACTCGCCCCCCGCACTGACCCGGAACACCATGCCGGAGTTGTTGACTCCCCCGGCGGGGTACGCCCCGTAAAACCAGCCGTCGGTGCCCTCGACGAGCGCGGCCAACGGGACGTCGGTGTTATAGAGTGGCAGGGTGTGCAGCACAGTGAACGTGCCTGTCGAGCTGATCCGAAACACGGTCCCCGTCCCTCCCAATGGCGTCGTGGTGCCGTAAAACCAGCCGTCACTGCCTTGGACAAGTTTTGCCAGAGGCCCGCCCCCATCGGCACCGCCGCTGAAGTTATAGATCGTCGTCAATGTTCCCGAAGAACTGATCTTGAATACCGTGCCCGCGCCATTGGTGCCGCCGTACACGGTCGTCCCGTAGAACCAGCCATCGTTGCCCTGGATAATGCCCGCCAGTGGAATAAACCCGTCGACCAATCCGTTTACGAGAAAACGATGCAGGTTCGTGAATACACCGGACGGACTGATTCGGAATACCGTGCCATCGAACGTGTGATCGGCGTTCGTATCACCATCAAACCCCATGGTCCCATAGAAATTGCCATCCGTGCCCTGTACCAACGCGCCCATTGGATCATCCCCATCAGAGCCATTGGTGCTGATGTTGTACAGGTTCGTGAGAGTGCCGGCGGGACTGATTCGGAAGATCGTGCCGTAGTTGTTCCCCGTGCCCTCGGTGGTTGTCCCATAGAAATTGCTGTCCGCGCCCTGCACCAGCGCCGCAAAGGGCATGGCGCCGCTCGGAGGGCTGAAGCTATACAGGTTCGTGAACGCGCCGGAGGAGCTGATCCGGTACACCGTGCCCAAGGTGGTCCCATAAAAATATCCGTCCTTGCCCTGGACAAGACCCGACTCGGGATAGGTGCCGTCTCCGCCTGTGCCAAAACTATGGAGCACGGTAAGCGTTTGCGCTTGCGCTGCCGTTATCAGCAATCCCACCGTTAGCCCAACCCAAATCCGCATCATTACTCACCCGCCATTGCAGCGCTGCGATCGGGACCCGAGCGACTCTCGCCGACGTGGCCGAGAGACTAGCATTTCGGCATTGGCAAGTCGATCTGTTTCGTGCCGGAAAACCCTGCACCCCCCCACCTAAAACCGTGGCCCTCGCCTGCCCGCGTCCCCTACGGCACGGTCACGCCATCGAACACGATCTGTTTTTCGAACGGCTTCACATCGCGCGTTCCCCGCACGAGGATTTCCACGTCGTGCACGCCGTTGGTCAGACCGGTCACGGTCACGGGATAGATGAATTGGTTGGTCCGACTGTACAAATCAACGTTGGTCGTGGTCGCGCCGTCCACGAGCACGACCGCCGCGCCATACGATTTCCCTCTCGCCGAGAGCCAGGTGAATCCCGTGCCGGTGACCGAGAACTGCACGCTCGCCCCGGCCGTGCTCGCGACGTGATAGCTCCCGTCAAGCGCCGACCGCTGCTTTTTCGTTTTCCATTTCCCGGTGTACTGGAAACCGGGATCAGTGTCGTCGACGGTGGTCACCGGGTCCGCCGGCGGCAGCGGCGATGGCACCACTCCGGACGTTTGCCCGGAATCGGGATCGAGCATCAACGACGACACATCCACCGCCTCGAACGCCGACCCGGGAATCTGCCCGAATTCATGCAGCGCGTCGTTGTCCCAGCGGTCGTCGGGAACACCCGACAAATACCAGCTCGACCCGTTGTCGGCCAGGATCATCCCGTAGGTCTTCAATGCCTGCAAAATCACCTGCACCACCGGCGCATACGGCGTGATATCAAAATCCGCCTTCAGCCGGAACCGCTGCCCCATCGGCGGGTATTGCATACCCGTAAGACTCGACGCCTCATGTCGCGCCGGCCAGACGTATACGTCGCGCGTTTGTGGCGCGGTGAACCGGATGGCGTGGTGGATCGCGCCCGACGCCACTTCGTCATACGTCACCAGCCCCGGCAAAATCGGCAGCCCCGCCGCGTCCGCGGAGGTCCAGCCCGCGGGGCGAAGCGAGTTGGAATTCAAATCGAAAATGGCGCCGGATCCCGCGTGCCAGCTTCCACCACTCTGGGGATGCGCGTTCCACAGCTCGTAGAGCAAGCAGTTGCTGTCGTCGAGCACGAGAACATGACGATCACCCGTGCTTTGCGCCCCGCCTTCGATCGGCGCATCGCTCGGAATCGGGTACGGCCCCGGATCGCTTTCATCGCTGTAATCGAATGTCACGTTGACCAGCGGTTGCGTTCCATCCACCACCACGTACGGAATGCCGATCGGACCGCCGTCCCACAGGCCCGATCCGAAATCCGCATGCATGAACCTATCGGTGCCGATGGTCGTCACGTACGCCGTCGAATTCGTGTCCAGCGGAAGCTGATCCACCGCGACGTTCCAGATGTTGTTGGTGGGAAACAACGCGCAGCCACCGATAATCTCCTGCGCAACGGCCATCCGCGGCACGAATACCCCCATGGCGAGGATCCAGATGGACACACAACACGCGACACGAATTCTCACAAGATGAACCGCAGCGGGAGGTATGCCATGCGCGATTCACGCGGGAACTGCCGCCTCCCCTCTCGCGAAATCGCGAATCGCCCGCCGCCATCGAGAAAACGTTGCGCCGAACCGCCACGTCCAGCCGCCCCAAAGCCCACTATTTGCTCGACAGCAAGCCGCGCATCTGGTTAATACCCCCGCGTGGGCGAGGGTCGCAGTCCCGATCCCGATTGAATCGCGGTTCAGTGTGTCTTGATGGTTGGGTGACAACCACGGAAAGGCGTGAGGCCATGAAAACTCTGGCAGTTCTTCTCGCAGTGGGCGCGGTGGCGTTGGCGGTCGTCTCAAATCACGCACAGGCCCAAACGTTCTCCACTTTGTACGACTTCGGCTCTCCGTCCGACGGAACCAATGGCACGTTCCCCAATTGCCTGATCGTCGGCACCGACGGCAATCTCTACGGCACCGCCGCCGGCGGCGGCACCAACGGCTCCGGTACCGCCTTCAAGCTGACCACCGAGGGGACATTCACCCTGATCCACACGTTTTGTAATACGATCGTCTGCCCCGGCGCGCCCGAGGAACCCAATGGCCTCGTCCAGGGAACCGACGGTATCCTCTACGGCACCACTTCCCTCGGCGGAGCCAACAACGAGGGCGCGGTGTTCAAGCTGACGACGCAGGGCACGTTCTCCACCTTGTACAGCTTTTGCACCCTCACGAACTGCCTCGACGGCAGCACACCAAAAGTTCCCCTGATTCTGGGCAGCGACGGCAATTTCTACGGCACGACCACTGGCGGCGGATCGAATGACGAGGGCACCGTCTTCCGCATCACGCCCCAGGGCACGTTGACCACGATCTACGAAATCCCCAACAGTCTCGCCGTGGGCGCCATTACGCAGGTGCCAATCTATCAGGGCAGCGATAGCAACTTTTACGGCATCAGCGACACGGGCGGGACCGAAGGCGATGGCCTGGTGTTCCAACTGACTTCCCAGGGGACGTTTACCGCGATCTACAATTTTTGCACCGCCACCAACACGGAGAACCCCTGCGCTGACGGGTCCTCACCGCTCGCTCCTCTCATCGAGGTCGGCGGCAATTTGTACGGGACCACGCGCGGCGGAGGCCTCGGCGCAAACGGTACCGTGTTCAGCATGCCGCTGGATGGTCTTCCTGCCGGTTCTCTCATTCCCTTCGCCAGCTTTTGCAACGGCGGCTGCGCCAGCGGCGAAGGCCAGGACCCAACCTCCGCCCTTGTCTTCGGCAGCGATAGCAATTTCTACGGCACGACCTCCAGAGTTGAGGGCCTGTTCCAGTTGACCCCGGAAGGCGCATTGACCATGATCCATGACTTTTGCACCGTCACAAACGGCGGCAACGATTGCGTGGACGGCGCAATCGAGACCGACCACCCGGCGGCCGCGATCGTGCAGGGCCACGACGGTAAACTCTACGGCGTAACCGATGAGGGCGGCCTCAAGGGCGATGGCGTCGTCTTCAAACTCGATATGGGACTTGGTCCGATCGGCCCCACCTGCACCTATTCCATCAACCCGACCAACATCACGTTCGCTGCCCGAGGCGGCTCGGATGCTGTTGCCGTCACCGCGCCGGACGGGTGTACTTGGGACGCCCAAAGCAACAACGGCTTCATCACGATCACGTCCGGCTCCAACGGCACGGGCAGCGGCTACGTCGAATACTCGGTTGCCGCCAATACCAATTCCACCGCGCAAATCGGCACCATGACCATCGCCGACCAGACGTTCACCATCACCGAATCCGGCACTTCCAGCACGGGCGGGTGTGCCTTCACGGTTACCCCGGCGACCATCGCGCTGACGTCCAAGGGCGGATCGAAAAGCGTGAGCGTGAAGGTGAAAGATAAAACATGCGCGTGGACCGCCATCAGTAACGATCCCTTCATCACGATCACCTCCGGCTCCAGCGGCACCGGCGGCGGCAAGGTCGCTTTCTCCGTCCCGGGTAACACCAATGGCACCACCCTGTCCGGCACAATGACCATCGCCGGCGAAACGGTGACGGTCAATCAGGCGGCCGGCGGCTGCACGTTCAAACTCAGCCCGAAGAGCGGCAAACTCAAAGCAACGGGCGGCAGCGCCACCATCAAGGTTTCCCCCAACTTCAGCGATTGCGACTGGACCGCCACCACCACGGACTCGTTCATCACGATTACCTCCGGCGCAAGCGGTATGGGGAAGGGAACCGTCACCTATTCGGTACCGGCCAACACTAACACCACGCCCGTTTCGGGTTCGATTACCATCGGGGGCCAGACGTTCACCGTGACGCAGGCCGGAGCTAAATAGTAACACCCGCACGCAATAGCCGGTCGTTTGGGTGAGCCCGGCCGCGTTTTCAGCCCGTTGTGCGTCTTCGTTTACGCCGCTTTACCGCAACCCGACCGCTCTCCTCACCTTCTCCATCGTCTCGCCAGCCACCGCGTTGGCCCGCTCGGCCCCTTTGCGCAATACCTCGTGCACGTAATCGATGTTCTTCACCAGCTCGTCCCGCTTCTTCCGCATCGGCGCAAAATACTCCGTCAACGCCCCCAGCAATTCCTTCTTCGCCTCGCCGTACCCGAATCCACCCGCCGCCAGCTTCGCCTGTAGCTCGGCCGCTCTCTCCGTCGTCGCGATCAATTTGTAAAACTGCAGCGGAATGTTCTTGTCGAGATCGATCTTCGGCGCTTCCACGGGCTGCGAATCGGTCACGATGCTCATCACTTTCTTCTTCGTCGCCTTCTCATCCCCAAAAATCTCCACCGTGTTCCCGTAGCTCTTCGACATCTTCCGCCCATCGATCCCGGGCAGCGTCGCCACCTCGGGCCGAATCGCCGCCTCGGGAATTGCGAACACGTCGCCAAATTGCCGATTGAACGCCCCCGCCATGTCCCGCGTCATCTCGACGTGCTGCTTCTGGTCCTTCCCCACGGGCACGCGCTCGCTCTGCACGATCAAAATATCCGCCGCCATCAGCACGGGATAGGTGAACAACCCCGCGTTCGGCTTCAGCCCCTGCGCGATCTTGTCCTTGTAACTGTGCGCGTTCTCCAGCATCGGCACCGGCGTCACGTTGGCGAGAATCCACGTCAGCTCCGTCACCTGCGGCACGTCGCTCTGCCGATAAAATACCGTCCGACTCGGATCGAGCCCGCACGCCAGAAAATCCAGCGCCACGTCCAGCACGTTGGCGCGCAATTCGTCCGGGTCGGTGATCGACGTCAGCGCATGATAGTCCGCAATGAAATAAAAGGCCTCGCCCGTCTGCGCCAACTCCAGCGCCGGGCGCATCATCCCGAAGTAGTTGCCAATGTGTAACTTACCGCTTGGCTGAATGCCCGATAGAATTCGCATAGCCCCGGCAAGATACGAAATGCCGGGTGAACCTTGCGAGGAAAAAATCGCCCCGAAAACTCTCTCGCCTCAATACTTGTACGCGAGCTGGCTCGTCAGCAGAATGTCGTTTTCCTTGGCGCCCTTCGCAGGGCCGCGGTTGAAATTGTCATCCGCCACCACCCGCAAATTGAGCCGCGAATTCAGCGCTGCCTCCGCACCGGCCTCGGCGGTGAGCAGGAAATTGTGCCAGTAGGTCAACTGCGGATAGTACTGAATCGTCTCCCAGATCCGCGCCGTCTTGGGCTTGTTCAGGAAATGTTCGCCGCGCTCGCCCACGTGCAGCGTCGCATAACCCTTGTTGCCATCGTCATCCAGCCGCTGCCGAACGTACGAGGCACCCACGTCCATGTTCAATGTGGACGCGTCGCTCTTGATGAAGTAATACCCGATCGCCGGACCGAAGATCGCCCGATAGCGGACCAACGCAATGTCATCATGAAACAGATCCGTCCGAAAATCTCCGTACCACCGCTCCGTGAACAACCGCTTGTAATCCTCAAACCCATGAACGTTCTCCGCCGCCCGCGTCTCGTTGGTCTGCCCGAAATTGTTGAGCGCGTATACTCCGTCCGCGCCGAGTTTGAGATCGTTCTTGTCCCATACGTTCTCCGCCGACGCGCTGGCGCTCATCAGAAACGTATTCGCGTTTCCGCGTGCCAGCGACAATCCGAACGCCACGTCCCCATGCCACACCGGAGGTTTGTTCGTCACCACCACCGCCGACGCCGACGCATTGGTCGCCACCACCTGCGCCCATGCGCCGCCGCAAATACCCGAAAACAAAGACAATACAGCTGCAACAATGATGCGATTCTTCATGCCTGCCTTCTCCACGTTGGTTTTCCCGCCCACACAGCAGGCCGAAACATTGCCCAAAAGCGCAATACCGGTCAAGAGTTTTTACCGGGCCTGCAACAAGCCATTCCCAAGTGTTTCGATCTCCTTCGCCGCCTCCGCCGGCGCCAGCCGACCCAGTGCCACGGCGTCCGTGATCTCGAAAAATGCCTTCTGATTGAACTCGTCCCAAAACGCGTATCCCCACGGATTGTCCAGATGCGAATACTCCAACGCATCCTTCATCGCCGGCGGAAATTGCCCGCTGTCCGCCGCCGCTTTCAACGCGAGAATGGCATTGCGACTCTGCGCCGCGATCATCGCGCCCTCGGTCGAATAGAATCGCGCGAACTCCGCCGCCTCCCGCGGATGTTTTGTCCCGCTCCACACGCAGTTCCCGCCAATCGACAACCGTGACCAGCGCACCTTCCCTTTCGGCACCGGTGCCACGTCCCAGTGAAAATCCGTAATGTGATCGAACTCCGTCAGCATGTATGTCCGCCCCACCAGCAGCGGGATCTTTCCGTCCCGAAACAAATTCACGCCATCGAACGCCTCCACCTCGCCCATCGCCGCCGTCGTTGGCGCAGTGCCTTTTGCGACCAGGTCCCGATAAAACTGCAACGCCGCGATCGTTTCCGTCGAGTCCACCGTGCATGTCCCGCCGGCAAACAAAACCCCGCCGAACGATTGCACCAGCAATAGCGGCCGCGGCAACACCGTCGCGATCTTGTTCCCCCGTTGCGCGGCCAATCGCGCCGCCGCATCTGCAAACCTTTGCCAGTCCCACGATTCATCCGGCACCGGCTCGCCCGCCTTCTGAAACCAGTCCCGATTGTAGAACAACACGTCCGTGCTGAAATGAAACGGCGCCATCGCGAGCTTTCCATCAACGCGGCAGGCGTCCATCACCTCGGGGTAGAATTGGTCCGCCACCGGCGCGAGATTTGTCGTCAAATCCGCGACCTGACCCCGTTGCGCGAGCGCGGGCAGACGGTCCACAATATAGTAAAACACATCGGGCGCAGCGTTGCCGGCCAGCTCCACATTCAGCTTCTGGAACTTCGACGTATCGTAAATCACCCGTACCCGCACCCGCGGATGCGCTTCCTCAAACCGATAAATGATCTTCTGATGCAGCGCCTGCTGTTCGGGCAACGTCTCAATCGTCTGATAGGTGATCTCAACCCGATTGTCCGCCGGCGGCACGCATCCCGACAGCAGTACCAACAACATTGCGCACCATCTCATGGTGTCACCCCCACTCTCCTCGCCCCCTTGGGCGAGAGGATCAAGGCGAGGGGGCAGTCGTTAAAGCAATTCCACCTCACCACCACCACCTCATCGCAACGCCTTCTTCACGTTCCAACCGCACCGCGCCAATCGCCGCTGCGCTTCCTCCTCGTCGCATCCCCGCAACGTCGCCACGATCCGGCACGCCCGCGCCCGCAACTTCGCATTCGTCGGCCGCACGTCCACCATCAAGTTGCCGACCACCTTCCCCATCCGAATCATCGAGATCGTCGTCAGCATGTTGAGCACGAGCTTCGTCGCTGTCCCCGCCTTCAGCCGTGTCGAACCCGTGATGACCTCCGGCCCGGTGTGAAACAGCAACAGCCTGTGCGCGCTCGATTTTGGCGGCGAAAAGCACAGCAACAGCGTCCCCGCGCCCATTCGCTTCGCCTCATCCAACGCGCCCAGCACGAACGGCGTCGTACCGCTCGCCGCAATCCCAACGACCACATCGCGCTTCCCCACCCCGCGCACGCGCACGGCTTCCGCGCCCGCCTCCCGATTGTCCTCCGCGCCTTCCACGGCCTGATGCAACGCCGTCACACCGCCGGCAATGATCGCTTGGACCATCTCCGGATTACTGGAAAATGTCGGCGGACATTCGCTCGCGTCCAACACACCCAATCGTCCGCTTGTCCCCGCGCCGACATAAAACAATCTCCCGCCCCGCTTGAATGCGCGCACGATGCCGTGTATGGCCTGCTCGATCGCGCGTTTGTTCTTGCGCAACGCGGGAATCACCCGCGCTTCTTCGCGCAACATCGTATCGACAAGCTGTGCCACCGACCGCTTGTCCAAATTCATCGTCCGCGGGTTACGGCGTTCGGTCTCGGGAGGGCGAGCCGAAGAAAGGACCGGCGCTTGAACGTGCTCGTTGGAATGTTGTCTCGCTCGCCGGTCTCCCATCGCCAGCTTCAACGCGCCCAGCGCCGTCTCGCCGCGCACCGTAACCACCTTCGCTCCCGGCAACATCGTCCGCACGCGATTCCCGACCAGAATTGACAGTTTCCGATTGTGCCGCAACACGCCCCCAACCAGCGCGACACGCGGCTCCTCCATCTGGAGTTTCTGCGCGACCGCGTGACAATCCTGCGCCAGAAATGATGCCGCCTGTAACATCAGCCCGGCATCGTCCTCAAGCATGTCCGCCGCCAGCGCCGCCACCGCGTCCTTGTTCGCGCCCTGCGCCCAGCCCACCAGTTCATCCGGCGAATTCAAACAGAGTCGTCGAAGCGCGCGCCGCAACTTCGGACTGACCCGACCGTGCCGATCATATTCGCGGATCGCCGCCCGCAACCCCGTCATCGCAATCCAGTACCCGCTGCCGTGGTCGCCCAGCAAATGCCCCCAGCCGCCCGCCCGCGCCACCGCGCCGCCGTTGCGCCCCATCACGCACGACCCCGTGCCGCTGATAATGACAATCCCCGAACCGCGTGGACCGAACGCCGCGGCAAGAGCCGAATCAATGTCGCCACCCACAAGGCAACTCACACGCGGCCAGACACGCTCCACCAACGCGCGGACACGCGAACGGTCTGCCTCGATCCGGCATCCGGCCAGACACAGCGCCAGGGAAGTCGGTGGGAATGGAAGGTGGCGGTTGATCTCACGGAGCCGCCGAAGCACGTCGGCGTCCCCGGAAAGCTGTAAATTGAGTGGACCAGTTTCGGTCCGCAACAGGATTTGACCCCGCCGATCAGCCAGCAGCGCGACCGCGCGTGTCCCGCCGCCTTCGATGCCGAGAAAATATGCGTCTACTCGGGGTTCCCCACCCATAACACAGCGGGGATGCTAGCAGATTCACGATGCCAGCGGCAAGTACACGGTAAACGTGGTGCCCGCCCCGACCGTGCTCTGGACGTCGATCGCGCCGCCGTAGCGCGCCACGAGCTCGCACGCAATCGCCAGACCCAGCCCCGTGCCTTCCTTCTTGCTGGTGAAGTACGGCTGGAAAATCTTGCTGATGTTCTCGCGCGCGATGCCCGCCCCCGTATCGGTCACGATCAGCTTCGCCATCGGCTTCTGCGGATCGAACGAGTCGGGACGAAACGCGATTTCCGACGGAATCGACGTGGCGACCATCGCCGAAATCTCCAGCGTGCCCCCCCCATTCATCGCATGCAGCGCGTTCACGCCGAGATTGATCAGCACCTGCAGAATCTCGGCCGGGTTGACCTTCAACGTCGGCTCGGGATCGCCCGTCATGAACTTGATTTCCGCGCGCCGGTTCGAAGGATGCGCCTTGATCAACGACGCCGCATCCTCCACCAGTTTGCGTCCGCCGATCAGTTCCTGCGCCGCAGCCTGACCGCGCGAGAAATTCAAAAAGCGCCGCGCAATGTCCTTGCAACGGTCGATCTCGCGCTGTATCGACGCGAGACGCTGCTTGACCTGTTTCGAGGTTTCCTGGTCGCCGACATTCAACGACGCCAGGTCGCGCCCCAGCAGGTCCGCATAACCGGCAATGATCGCCAGCGGATTGTTCATCTCATGCACCACGCCCGCCGACAGCACGCCCGCCTCGACGGCCCGGCTGAGCTGCGCCAGCTCGGCCCCAAGCTGCTCGTTCGTCTGCTCGAGCGTGCGGAAATTCTCCTCCGAGGTGAGCTTCTCCCGACGACGTTTCACGCACTTCTCGAGAACCTCCCGCACCGAAAACACGTCAAATGGCTTGTTCAGATAGTCCGCCGCGCCGTAGCGCACCGCCGCGCGCGCGGTCTCGATGGTCTCGTACCCCGTCAGCATCACGCATTCGATGTCGGGATCGATCTCCTTCAATTCGCGCAACACGTCCACGCCGGAGAGATCGGGCATCTTGATGTCCAGCACCGCGGCGTCCACCGCATGGGAGCGCGCGTACTCAATCCCCTCGCGGCCGCACGTGGCAATCACGCAGTTGTACCGGTCGCGGAACACGATCCGCAGCGATTCGCGCGGCCCGGGCTCGTCATCCACGATGAGCAACGTCGGCTTCTCGGCCAACTTGGCCGGCGGCGGTGCGGTCATTACGGTTTCCGATGTTCCCATGTTCTCTCTCCTTAGAATTTCATCCCCATCGTGCTCATCACGGCATTATTGTTGATCAACCACGTGCCGTCGGCCGCTGTGCCATTATTCACCGTCCGATCAGCGGCAATCGTGTACTGATACAGGGCGTCGAGGAAGAATCGCCCCGTGTTAAAACCAAATCCAACGCTGAACACGTGCCGATCCGCGTCCGGCACCGATGGCGAATAGGTGCTGCCAGGCACACTGTTCTCCGAAAAGATGTAGCCGGCGCGCAGCTTCCAGTGCTTGTTCAGGTCGTATTGCGTGCCAAACTCGTACAGGAAACTGTCCATCCAGTAAAATGGTACGGACCGGCCATCCGCCTGCGACCCCGGCGCGTTCAATGTCAGTTGCCTCAGCGGCTGCCAGTTGGTCCACTCGATATCGGCTTCCAGCTTCCATTGGGGGATCGGACGAAACGCGTACCCACCGGCGATCGTTTGCGGAAACGGCATCGAGGCCGTGGCATCGCTGTGCTGTTGAATCACCCCCGGGATGTTCACGTCGGCGTGGCCGACATAATTGACCGTAAACGGGCTGTGGTAGGCGATCCCGATCGAGTGTTGCGGCGTGATCTTCCACAGCAAGCCCGCGGTCGCGCCCTCCGCCAGTCCGTTTCCATCAAAATGAAAGCGCCCGTCCAGCGACGGCGACACGGGAATGTGACTATTCAGTTCCGTGTTCACGTCGTAAATGTTCAGGCCGGCCCCGAGCGAAAAGTGATCGTTGAATTTGAAGGCGACCGTCGGCTGGATGTTGATTACCTGCAAGTTGGCGCTGGTGAGGAGATAGCGAAACGGCCCGTTCTGGTTGTAGACCGCCTCGTTGCCAAACGGGACGTTGACCCCGATACCGAACCGCCACGGCGAATCATGTACCCCGAATATGCCGAAATCAGTGGTCCCATACAGGAACGGAATCAATGACCGCTTGGTCATCTCCGTGCCCGGAGGGCCATCCTTCAACCTCGAATCGGGAAAGATCAGGTCGCCACCATTGGCAATCTCCGTTCCCTGGATTTGAGTGATTCCGGCGGGATTGTAGTAGATCGCGGTCGCATCATCCGCCTGCGCAACAAACGCGTTGCCCTGGGCCGTCGCCGCCGCACCTTGATCGGGATTCCGAAAACCCAACGCGAGAACCCGGGTCACGGGAACGCTGATAATCATAAACGCCATGATCGCGCCGACGACGCTGCTGCTTCGGTTGCTCATCCCTGCATCCTCCTCCTGGGTGCCGCGTCTGTCCGTACTTGAGACTGCGGCATGTCAAGATTCAGCAATGCGTATGCCACGGCTTGTCAGAGAAATGGCGAAATGACACGCTTTCCGCCGAAACCAGCAGTTGCCAAGGACCTACGTGCACGGAAAACCCTGCCCCCTTTATACGCGCGCAAAATTGGACAAACCACTGGCCCGGCGCGGACAACTTTGGTTCGATCACATTGTCGCTGGCGTACTCTTGTCCAACTCTTCCGGCTCTTCGTCGGGCTCGTTCGGCTCGTTGTCGCGACTCGATGCGATCTGGAGCTTGTCCATCTTGTACCGCAGCATCCGCCGCGTGATGTGCAACGACCGCGCCGCTTCCGTGATCACCCCGCCCGTGCGCCGTAACGCCTCCTCGATCGCCCGACGCTCGAGATCTTCCGTGATCTTCGGCAGATCCAACCCGCTCTCCTTGAATTCCAGCTTCTCACCCAGGTCCATTTGGGGCGTCGTCGCCGCCAGCCGCGAGCTGATTTGCGCCGTCGCCTGGTCGGCCTGGGAAATCACAAACGGCAGATCTTCTGCCGTGATCTTGTTGGAGTCGCATGTGACCAGCAATCGCTCGATCGCGTGCTCCAGTTCACGAACGTTGCCCGGCCACGGGTACGACAGCAACAACTCCATCGCCGACGGCGTGAACTGCGGCACTTCGCGGTTCAAATCCTTCCCGAAGCGCTGGGCAAAATGCAGCACCAATGGCGGTATATCGTCCTTCCGCTCCCGCAACGACGGAATCGTAATCGGCACCACATTGATCCGATAATACAGGTCCTCTCGAAAGGCCCCGCGCGCCACTTGCTTTTCCAGGTCGCGGTTGGTCGCGCACACGAGGCGGACGTTGATGCTGATTGTCTCCTGTCCCCCCACGCGGCGGATTTCGCGCTCCTGGATCGCCCGCAGAAGCTTGCTCTGGGTCCCGTGTGGCATCTCTCCGATCTCATCGAGAAATAACGTGCCGCCGCCCGCCGCTTCAAACATGCCGATCCGTCGTTGGAGCGCTCCCGTAAACGCGCCCTTCTCGTGACCGAATAGCTCGCTCTCCAGTAGCTCGCTGGGAATGGCCGCGCAGTGCACCGGGATGAACGGCCCCTCACGCCGAACGCTGTTGTAATGTAGCGCCCGCGCCACAAGTTCCTTGCCCGTGCCCGTCTCGCCCAGCACCAGCACCGTCGTGTCGGTATCCATGACACGTTGCACGAGAGCATAGACCTTCTGCATGGGGGCGCTGGAGCCGACAATGTTCTCAAACTTGCTGACGGCCTGCAGCTCCGTGCGCAGCCGGCCGACCTCCCGTTCGAGCGCCTTCTCCTTGAGGATCCGATCCACAACGAGCCGAATCTCGTCCACGTCGAACGGCTTGTTCAGGTAGTCCGCCGCGCCCAACTTCATCGCCTGGACCGCCGGCTTGGCTTCGGTGATCGCCGTCACCATGACCACCTTCATCGCCGGATTGAACTGCAGGATCTTCGACAAGACTTCCAGCCCGTCCATGCCCGGCATTTTCATGTCCAGCAGGACGAGATCGAAGGGTTCGGCCCCGTTCGCAGCCTCCAGACCGCTTGGACCGTTTTCCGTCAGCGTCACATCGTAGCGATCCTTCAGGATGAACCGCAACGACTCGCGCGGACTTTCCTCATCGTCTATGACCAAAATCCTTGCCTTCGGCATCTGCTCGTCTCCTCCTTCGATCAGTTCTGTTTCGATTCCGTGATCGGACCGCCCACTGCGCCTCCCCCAGGCGCTTCCCTACGGCTGGCTCGTCCGATGACCGGTGTCGGCATCCCAACGGTCGCCAACCCGGTTCCGCACTGCATTCGCTTCCACAGCTGTACCCGGTGAAACTTCCACTTTCTCGCCGTCGCTCAAGAGTTCGTCGTCCGGCGGCCGCTGCGCCTTGACGGGCACAACCATCGAAACCGTCGTGCCCCGGCCCAACATGCTGTCAATCTCCAGTCGGCCACCGTGCCGTTCGATGATCTTCTTCACAATCGTCAACCCCAGCCCCACACCGACGTTGCGCGTCGTCACAAACGGCTCCGTGACCCGTTTCAAATTCTCCAGCGCGATCCCTTCGCCCGTGTCCTGCCAGTCAATCCGCACGGCGCCGCCCGCCGGCAAAGTCCCACCGGGCACATCCGACGCCAGCGCGTCGCCGGTGCCAATCGTCAGCCGGCCGCCGCGCGGCATGGATTGCACGGCATTGCGCAGCACATGCTCGAATGCCTGCATCAACCGGATGCGGTCGCCCTCAATCCGCGCAAACTTGTGCGCGAGATTCTTCTTGATCGTTACCACGGGCGCCACCGCCGGTTCCGGCGCCTTCTCGCCCACCGCCATCACATACGCCAGTTGTTTCCGGCTGAATTCCTGCGTGATGTTCTTGACGCACACGTCAATCAGGTCGCCCAGCACAATCTCCTCGTTGACCAGCAGCAGCGGGTGCGCGAAAAAGGTCAGATTGTTCACCAGCACATCAACCCGGTTCACCTCGTTGGCAACGGTCGTGCTGAATTGCTCGCGGAACTCCTTGTCGTCGTGCCGCTCCGGCAACAGTTGCGCGAATATCTTGATCGACACCAGCGAGTTCTTCAGTTCGTGGGACAAGCGCGCGGCCAGTCGCGTGAAAAACTCCTTGTCCGCCAGTTCGCGCGTGCGCGCCTGTTGACGACGAATCTGCGACTGGTCCTCGATCAGCGCGACGGCCATTTGCCCTCCCGCGCCAATCCGCTGCGCGTCCGCGCCCATGGTAAACTGGGCCGCGCTGATGCTCAGCGACCGCTGGCCCCGCGGCAGTACCACTTCCCGCAACCGAATCTCCCGCCCCGTCTGTAACACTTCAAACACGATGTCCGCCACCCGGCTCGGCAGCCGGCGGAGGTCCTGGCCCACCACCGAGTTCTCCTCGATCCCCAACAACTCGCACGCGCGTTGGTTCACCGTGAGAATGCGATTGTTCTGGCCAACGACCACCACGCCCGTCTGGACGTGCGCCAACACTTCCATCACAAACCGCTGCTGACCCGCAACACGCTCGCGCAGGTGGAGATTGCGAATCGCCTGCGCCAGTTGGCTCATCAGGTAGTACACCAGCTCCAGCTCCTGATTGGTGATCGCCTCGCCGGTGATCTTCCCGCTGAATGTCAATACACCCCATAACGCGTCTTCGTCAAAAATCGGCACCGCGACGTCCGCTCCGAGCGCGTCAAACTCGCGCGCAACCTCCGGATCGTAGTCCAGCGCCAGTGTGTCCATGAGCTGGGAACGCAACAGAATCCGCGCCTCTTTGGAGAGATGACCCGCAATCCCGGACTCCGCGCTCAGGCGAAAATGCTCCACCAGGTGCGGCGCCAGACCGGCGCTGCGGGCAATCACAAATTGTTCACCGCTCATCGGCGGCGCTTCGCGGAACAAATCCGCCTGCACCGGCCGGGTGAAAATCGCCGCCTTGCCCGTGCCGAGCAATTCCCGAACGAGACGCAGGAACTCGGAAACCAACTCCCCTTCGCCGGTGTGCTGGCTGAGAATTCGCGACAAATCTTTCAGCGCGCCGCGATAACGGTAGGCGTCGAACGCCGGCGCCAGAGCGGGCAGAGGCGAGACGCTCGGCGCAGACCGTGGCACGGGCGCGGATCCACCCGCGGGAGCCGCCGCCTGGCGCTGGCGGGCAATCACGGCATCAGCGCGTTTGAGCCGGGACTGCGCGTCGCGCAATTCGAAAAACGTGCCCAGCGTCTGTTTCAGGCGCTCGGCCGAATCTCCATCGGACACGACCAGCCACGTGTCCGGCACGGGATACAACGTCTGCTGGGCGGGCGTGGCGCGAACAACCACCGCCTGGTTTTCCTGCAACCGCGAGGCCGAGAGCGATTCCGTCACCCATCGGGTGGTCTCGCCCAGCGAGACGGCATCGAGGATCACGGCGTCCACCAATCGCAGCCAGGTGGCAAACAACGCGTCGAATCGCTCCCGAGAGGCTTCCGCCGGCAACGGCAACAGAACGATGTTGGTCTTCTCGCCAAGAATATCCGTTAGCAAACGCTGCGTCTCGGCCGAGTTTGTCAGGAGCAATGCCGTTTTCATGACTGGCCCGCTCCGCTCCCGCCGTTGGTCCCCTGCGCGTGACCATTGCGGTATCGTTCGACGACGAGGGTCGTGTTGCGCCCCCCGAATCCCAGCGAGTGGCTCACCACAACGTCCAGCCGACGGCGTCGGGCCACATTCGGCACGTAATCCAAATCGCAATCGGGATCGGGGAATTCGTAGTTGATGGTCGCGGGAATAACATTGTCGCGAAGCGCCAAGCAGCAGGCGCCCATCTCGACCGCGCCGCAGGCGCCCTGCATGTGGCCCAGGGCCGCTTTGATCGAACTGATCGGCAGGTCGTACGCTCGGTCCCCGAAAGATTTCTTGATGACGGTGGTTTCCGCCCGATCTCCCAGGGGCGTGGAGGTGCCATGAGCATTCAGGTAGTCCACCTGCTCCGGTCGCACGCCGGCCCGGGCCAGCGCCGTTTGCAGGCAACGCACGGCCTGCGTCCCATCCGGATCCGGCTGGCACATGTGATAAGCATCACACGTCGATGCCCAGCCGGTCAATTCTCCGTAAATGCGCGCCTTGCGCTGCAACGCGTGCTCCAGTTCTTCCACCACCAAAACCCCCGCGCCTTCCGACATGACAAATCCGTCCCGCTTCTGATCGAATGGCCGGGATGCGCGCGCCGGTTCATCGTTTCGGTCCGTCAACGCGCGGCTGGCTCCCAGCGCGGCTACAATGACCGGATGCACGGGCGCATCCGCCCCGCCCGCAAACATCACGTCGGCATCGCCCTTGACGATCAGATCCGCCGCCTGCGCGATCGTGGCGCTGGAGCAATCGCAGCCGGTCGCCGTCGTCGCGCTCTGTCCCTGTAATCCCAAATGCAATGAAATCTGTCCGCCGCAGGCTCCTGTGAAAATCGCGATGCCCATGTACGAACTCATCGCTTCCACCCCGCTCTTCCTGTAAACCTCGTATTCGCGGGCGGCAAATTCCCAGCCCGCGTAGGCCGTGCCCATCGCCACGCCGATGCGTTGACGATTCTCCTTTTCGAGCACCATACCGGAATCCTGCAAAGCCATGTAGGAAGCGGAGAGTCCAAATTGCGCAAATCGATCCATCCGTCGAACGTCTTTACGGCTGATCCAATCCTCGGGACGAAAGTCGCGCACCTCGCCCGCAACTTTCCACGGGCAATCGGACTTCACCAGAACGTCGGCACGGTCCGTCCCTGATTTTCCGCTGAGAATATTCGACCAGAACGCTTCGGTGCCAATCCCCAACGGCGTCAGAACCCCAATTCCCGTAATCACTACTCGACGTTTCTTCATCGACTACACATGCGCTCCGCGCTGACGAAGGACAAAAACGTCCAGCCCGCGTCAGCGTACACGACGCGCCCCCTCTTCAAACGGGTTCCCCACTGCCAAAATTATACAACTATCACCCCAACTGTAAAGAGTATATTTGAATAAATGGACAATTTTGTCCAAGAGGATTTACTTGACGGGAAGATTAACTTGGAACGTCGTGCCCTTGCCCTCAACGCTCGACACCGTAATCGCGCCCCCGTGATCACGGACGATCTTCTGCGAAATCGACAATCCGAGACCCGTCCCCTCCTTTTTTGTCGTGAAAAACGGGTCAAATAGACGACTTCGAACCGCCGTGGGTATGCCGGGGCCGTTGTCAGAGACTTCGATGACCGCGAAATTGCGGTTACCGTTACCACCCACACTGATGTCCATTTGTGTTAGCCCCGTTGCCACGCGGATCTTGCCCTGCTCGTGGAGGGCGTCAGCCGCATTACTCAACAGATTGACCAGCACTTGAAGGATCTGGTGCTTGTCGACTTTGACAACCGGATTCCCGTGAAACGCCCGCGTCAACTCGATGTGCTTGGCCTTGAAGCGCGGCTGGACGAGCAGGATTGCCTCCTCGACAAGCTCATTGGCCGGCTGCTCCTTGATGTTGACCTGCGAGGGACGGGCAAATGCCAGCATGCTCTCGATTACCTTCGTAATCCGGTCGACGTCTTTGAGCACCAGCCGGCCAAACTCGTTGCGGAATTCCGGGTCATCAATCCGCTCCGGCATCAATTGCGCAAACGTCTTGATGGATGCCAGCGGGTTGCGGATCTCGTGCGCCACACCTGCCGCAATCGTGCCCAGTTCGATCAGGCGGTTCTTGCGAAATACCTCGTCTTCGATGTGGCGATACTTCACCGCCAGCGCGACTTCGGTCGCCAGCGTTTCCAACAACCGCAAATCGCTCACGAAAAACATGTCGTGGTTGAGCTTCTCGCCAAGACCGACCAGCCCGACCAGTCGACCGTCGAGAATCATCGGCACGCATAGAACGACCCTGAGCAGGTTCATTTCGGCTTCCAGGTGTTCGCGCTCCCGGTGGCCCACGCGCCGCACCATTTCATCGCGCACGAGCTCATCCCGGTTTATTTGCAGCCACTTGATCACGGCGGAATCTTCAAGCAGCGTCAGGGTTTCAACATCTTCGTCGGGACCAAGGCCACTCTCCGCCTTCACCTTGTAGTCGCCGGACAACGGGTCCTGAAGCAGGAGCAGGGCGCGAGACAGGTGCATCTGCGTGTGCAACGTCGTGGCAACCGTCCCGAGCACCTCGTCGATCGTTGGCAGGACGCTCAATTCCCGCACCAACCCCGAAAGGGCATCCTGATAACCATAACGCTTTCCGAACATCCGCTCCTGCATCATCCGCTCCGCTCGCGGCAGAAACCGGGGCAGCCCGAAAGTCAATCCCGTGCCGATGGCCATCGAAAGCGCAAAGGCAAAAAACAATTGCTCCTGATTCATGAATCCGGGCGCAAACATGGCCAACCCACCCAGAAAGAACAGCGCGATCCCGGCCGTCACCACCATCGTGATCGCGTACAACAGCACCCGCGCAATCACCACGTTGTAGTCGGCCAGCCGCGCCTTGCCCACCGCGTAGGCCAGCATCCCCAGGTTCAGCGGCAGAACAAAGAAACCCAACGGCTGGATGTTGATATTGTATTCCAGCGGAAGAATGGTCAGGTGCGCCGTGAGAAAGGTGATCAGCCAGGCAACCGTAAAATACACCAGTTGCGTGTGCTTGTAGCCGACCGCGCGCCCGGCACTGTGAATGAGAACGCCCGCGCCAAGTACCTGCCAGAACACCAGGTGCCCCCCGAGCACCGGCTTGTAGCTGACGTAATGATCCATGAAGGGGGCGTGCTTCAAACCGGTGATGGCGTGACCCCACCATACAAACCACAGCGCCAACAGGGCGCTCGCGTACGATGCCACCACCCACCATTTCATCTGCCGTATCTTTTCGCACAGGGCGCACAGGCTGTGCAGCAGGACCGGCTGCAAAACAATTGCGCAGCTCAAGGTCAAATGCGCCCACAGTAACGCGCTGCGGAATGGCATTGGCCGGAAATATTGCGCAAAGCACATCAACCAGACCGCCAGAATCACCATCGCGGCGCTCAGGGTCGGCCCGACAAGATCGTACCGGTTCTTGAGGAACACCGTGACCGCGACAGACAGGGCAACCACGCTGTTGGCCAGAACCAAATAGTAGTAAATATGAAGCATCAGTTTCCGGGGCGCTACAGCTGGTCGCTATCGGACCCCCCGAACGAGGAACAACTCCCGGAAGGGATCACAAGCGTGGACTTGCGCCCGGAATCCCGCCAACTCCAAATCATGCGCCACGTCTTCCGGCGCAACAAAATCCACCCCACCCCGATCGAATTCGAGCACCGACCAGTTATATTGTATCTGGGACGCAAATTGCCGCTTGAGCCGGGCGATTGGATCGAACTTCGCTTTCGGCCCCTTGCGTAACGAATAGTTGAAATTGAGCGCGCAAATCTCCCCGCCGTCATCGAGTCGTTCGCGGAGTCTGGCAAACAGGGCGGGACGATTCTTGAAATGATGTGCCGCAATGTTCGAAATGACGTGCGTGAACGGCTTGCGAGTAACCCGTTCCGGCATCGCGTTCATATCGCAACATTCCACCTGCACGCCCGCCCGCGCGCCCAGAAACGCGCGAAAGAAGACCCACGGGGTCATGTCCACCGCCACGCATTCGTTGCCCTTTTCGGCAAACGCGTTCGAGTAAATCCCGCTGCCGCAGCCGAGATCGAGCACGCGGCAACCGCCCCGAACCAGCCGCGGTGAAAAACGCCAGTAGGAATCGATCCCGCGCCTCCGTGCCAGCGCGTCGCAGGTCTCGAGCATGAACGGCGGCGGACGAACGATCCAGCTTGTCTCGCCCCGCAACGCCTCGATCTTCAGGAGCACGCCCAGCAAATCGTCCACGCCATAGTAGCCGTCCGCAAACAACTCCATTTCGCGCCGCAGTTCGGAGATCTTGCCTTCCGAAAGCTGTAACCGCTCGTTCTCGTACCGCGCGATGCCGAACGCATCTGCCATCGTAAGGAAATTATTCCAGTGCGCCCGGGCCGCGCTGTGCCGGGACGGGTCATCGCCCGGAAACTTTGGATCGTATTTCGCATGCAGCGCGCGTACCAGCGGGTTCCAGTCGTGTCCCGAAGGCGTCGGGAAGTTCACTTCCTGACGCCGTCCCTCCAGCCAACTGGCATGGTCGATCAGAAAGCGAATGAACCCGTCCTTTGTCGGCTCAGCCGCGCTTCGATAGTATTGCTGCAACAACTCAATGTCCTCGGCGGGCACAGGAACCGCCGAGGCAAAGTAGAAATCGACAATCTCATCCAGATCGGCAGCGTGACTGGGTCTCGACGCCAGGAATTCCACGACACCAGAGCGCAGGAAATTACTGAGAACTATAAATCGGGTGCTGCCCAGCAGCCGTCGGGCGCGAAACGAACGGGCAAAACTCTGGAATGGCAGCCGAAAAATGCCGCGACGGGCAGGCTCGACCTGTTGTCCCAACGGACGGATGCCCGGCACCGGCTTGTCCATCGCGTCGGCAATACCCGTGGCTGGCCTCGTGACCCCGGTTCTTGATGACTCCATGTGCATGTTAGCAGCGCCATTTCGCGCCGCTACAGTGTACGGAAGATGGTCCCCACAAACAATATCGAAATAGTTCTTGCCGCAGTTTCCGCCCCGGGCGATCATTCCATTGGCATTCACGATGGCCCCGCCATCGTTCGCAGAAGCCATGAATCGCACCGAAGCGACAAAGCGTATTGCCGAACTGCGCGATCAGATCCGCCATCACGACCATTTGTACTTCGTCGAGGCGCGGTCGGAGATTTCCGATCGCGAATACGACCGTCTCTACGCCGAATTGAAGGGGTTGGAGGCTGAATTCCCCGACCTGGTTACACCCGATTCGCCCACCCAACGCGCCAGCGGTGAACCTCTCAAGGAATTCAAAAGTGTCCGTCACGCCGTGCCCATGATGTCGCTGGATAAAACCTACAGCATTGAGGAATTGCGCGAATTTGACGCCCGCATCCGCAAGCTGCTGCCCGACGAGAAGATCCAATACGTCCTCGAACCAAAAATCGACGGCGTGTCGATCTCGGTTACGTACGACGATGGCAAATTCATCCTCGGCGCGACCCGTGGCGACGGGACCACGGGCGACGACATCACCGCCAATCTCAAGACCATTCGCGCCATTCCCCTGCAACTTGGCGCGAAACACCCTCCCGAACACCTCGAGGTCCGCGGCGAAGCCTACATCGCGGTGGCGGATTTCAAGAAGCTCAATGCCCAACGGGAAAAAGACGGGGAACCGCCCTTCCAGAACCCTCGCAATACCGCCGCGGGTTCACTGAAGCAACTCGACCCCGCCATCGTCGCCCGGCGTCCGTTGCAGGCGATTTTCTACGCGGTCGCCGAGGGCGGGAAATTCAAGACACAATCCGAGGTGCTCGAAGCGCTGAAAAGTCTCGGCTTCCCGACACACCGCCACTGGTGGATTTGCCGGGATATCGAAGAAGTCATCACGCGCGCCGCCGAACTGCAGATGCTCGAAGCGACATTGCCTTTCGAAATCGATGGCGCGGTGGTGAAACTCAACAGCTTCGATCAATGGGGGCGTCTCGGCGCTACCGCGAACGCACCGCGGTATGCTATCGCCTACAAGTACTCACACGAACGGGCGCAGACGAAATTGAAGGACATCACGATCCAGGTCGGTCGCACGGGCACGTTGACGCCGGTCGCCGAACTCGAGCCTGTCTTTCTCGCCGGCTCGACGATCTCCCGCGCCACGCTCCACAACGAAGAGGAGATCAAACGCAAGGACATCCGTATCGGTGATACCGTCATCATCGAGAAAGCCGGCGAAGTCATTCCCGCGGTGATCGGCTACGTAAACGAGAAGCGTCCGCGCGAGGCCAGGGAATTTGACTTCTTCAAGCACATCCACGGCAAGTGTCCCGCGTGCGGCGGGCCGGTCGCCCGCGATCCCGAATTCGTTGCGTGGCGTTGCGAAAATATCGCCTGTCCCGCCCAGTTGAAGCGCACCATCGGCCATTTCGCCGGCCGCAACGCGATGGATATCGAAGGCTGCGGCGAAGTGCTGGTCAACCAACTCGTTGACAAAAATCTCGTGCGCGATGTGGCCGATTTGTACTCTCTGACTGTCGAACAGATTGCGGGTCTTGAACGCATGGCCGAGAAATCCGCCACCAACGTTGTCACCGCCGTCGCCGAGAGCAAGAACCGCGAACTCTGGCGGCTCATCCATGGCCTCGGCATCCTCCACGTCGGCGAAGGCGGGGCACGCAAGCTCGCTGACCACTTCCACGATCTCGAAGCGCTTGCCAGCGCCAGCCTCGACGAATTGCAGCGGGCCCAAGATATCGGACCTGTCGTGGCTCAAAGCATCCGCGACTTCTTCGATAATCCCCGCAACCAGGCAGTCATCGAAAAGTTGCGCAAGGCCGGCCTCAAGATGAAGGAGAAAGCCGCGCCGAAAGCAGCTGCGACCGGTCCGTTTGCCGGGAAAACCGTGGTCGTCACCGGCGCGTTGAGCAGATTCTCCCGCGAAGAAGCAAAAGAAGCGCTGCGTAAAGCGGGCGCCACCGTAACCGACAGCGTCAGCAAGAAGACCGATTACCTCGTCGTCGGCGAAGACGCCGGCTCCAAACTCGACAAGGCGAAAAAGTTTGGGATTAAGACTCTGACGGAGGGAGAATTCTCGAAACTATTGGAGCAACATTCATGAGTGACTGGCGACTAACCCCGCAAAATTCGGCCCTCGTGGTCATCGATGTTCAAGACAAACTGATGAACGTCATGCCCCGGCGAGTCGAACTACTCGGCGCAATCCAGAAACTCATCGGTGCGGCGCGTGTGCTGAAACTTCCCATGTTGCTCACCGCGCAATACATCAAGGGTCTCGGCCCCGTCTGCCCGGAAATCGTCGAGGCGATGCCGGGCATTACGCCCATGGAGAAGATGGCGTTTTCCTGTTGCGGCTCCGAAGAGTTCATGCGGGCCGTGAAAGATCTGCGCCGTCAGCGCATCATCCTCTGTGGCATCGAAGCTCACGTGTGCGTTCAACAGACCGCCATCGATCTCATGAAGGACCACTTTGTATACGTCGCCGCCGACGCAATTGGCTCACGACGCCGGCACGATCACAAGGTCGCCGTCGAACGGATGCGCGATTGCGGCGCGGTCATCACCACCGTCGAATCCTCCGTCTTCGAACTCCTCCGCGATTCCGGCACCGAAACCTTCAAGCAGATCCTGCCGCTGTTCAAATAGCGACACTGACGGACCCGTCCTCAGTGGTGATGTTTGCCGCCGCCGCAGCAACACCCGCCGGTGCGGCCACAAGCCGATGGCGCGGACGCGGAAGACGTCGCCCCTCCGCCTTGCGCGGCAAACACGGAAAGCTTCTTCGTCAGCTTCGTCGAACCGCAGTGCGGACAGGCAACCGAACCTTCCCATTTGCTCGAACGCACGAGGGATTCGAAATCTCTTTCGCACTTCGCACAAACAAATTCGTAAAGCGGCATGTGTGTTCTCCTGAAATCTATTGTGTCGTGCCGTCCAGCAGTTGTTGCATTTCCGGACTGACCCGTTTTCGCGGCGCCTGCACCTGCTTGATGCGGGTTTGCGTCACGCTCTCATGCACCGGGATCCCGAGGATGTGCTGCACGTAGTCCACCGTGATCGTCACGCGTTTGTTGATGAAATCCACGCCGATCTTCTTGCTCACCAGACTCTCCGCAACCGTCTGCTGGTCCGTGTCTTCATACGCGATGTGGATGTTGTCCGCCGCAATGTCGATTCCCAGATTCTTCGCATCCGCGATCAACGTCTGCTTCACCGAATCCATCGAGTTCGCATCGACGAAATTCACTTGCCCGTCCACCCGCTCGCTGAAATCGCTTTGCGCCTTGAAATTCCGCACCCACTGGACAAATCCATACGCGATCAGCGCTCCGATGACCGCATAGATAAAACCTTTCATTGCGCGGCTCCTCCCAGCACCTTTTGCGACGTGCGAAAATGCATCTTGGCCACCTTGCTCAACGCTTCCCGTCCGTGTTTCTTGACCAGCTCAACTCCCGCCGCCTCCACCGCGCTCGACGCGCCCTTCGGCAGCTCGATGCCAAATTCCTTTCCCAGCCGACGCAGCCGCGTGACAAACTCGTCCCGCGCAATGATCGACGCCGCCGCCACCGCGAGATCGCTCTCCGCCTTGTGCCGTTGCACCAACTGGATCTTTTTTCCCCGCGCCATCAACGCCTTCTCGATGATCCGCTTGTTGCCAAACTGATCGGAAATGGCCTTGGGACTATCCACCCGGCCCAGCAGGTTTTCAATCACCCGCGCGTGTCCCCATCCCAATACATTGTTCACGTTTCCCATCTTGGCCTGCAGTTCATTGTACTTCTCCGGGCCGATGGCCACAACATTCGTCACGCATCCTTCCGTCAGCCGAATCTGCTTCGCGATCTCACCGATCCGCGCGTCGCTCTTGATCATTTTGCTGTCTTTTACTCCGATTTCCATCATGTTCCGCGCTGCCGCTTCGTCTAGAAACGCGCCCGCAATCACCAGCGGCCCGAAAAAGTCGCCCTTGCCGCTTTCGTCCACGCCGATCCGCGGCTCCAGCATCGTCGGATCCAAAATATGCTCGTAGCCGAGCTTCGCCTCGCCCAGCAACTGCGGTTCGAGGTAGAATTGCACGAAATCCGTCGTCCCCTTCCCCTGGATCACGAGCTTGCCGCTCGTGTACATCGCCACGGTCACCCGCTCACCGCGATGTTCCGCCGCAAAATGCGCGTACGGCAAATCGCGAAACATGTATCCCCGCGCCTCCAGGTCCCGTTTCAACTGCGGAACCTTGTCAGCGTCCAGCTTGCACGTGTAGGATGTGCGCTCAGCCATGGCGACACGATTCCATACACCAACCACGCGGGTCAATCCCGAAACCCTCCGCCCCGCCTTCCACCGCCACCTGCCGCGCTGGTACCGTCGTCATCACCGCCAACTTCCCTGGCGCTCCACCCGCAACCCGTACCGCATCTGGGTCAGCGAAATCATGCTCCAGCAAACCCGCGTCGACACCGTCCGCCCCTTCTACGCCCGCTGGCTCCGCGCTTTCCCCACCATCCAATCTCTTGCCCGCGCATCGGACGATCGTGTCCTGAAATTGTGGGAAGGTCTCGGCTACTATTCGCGCGCCCGCAACCTGCATCGCGCCGCGCAACTCCTCGTCCGCGAGCACGGCGGCGAACTGCCCCGCACAGCCGCCCAACTGCGCGCCCTGCCCGGCATCGGTCGCTACACCGCCGGCGCCATCGCCAGCATCGCGTTCGGCGAGCGCACCCCGCTCGTCGACGGAAATGTCGCCCGCGTGTTTGCCCGCGTGTTCGCCATCCGCTCCAATGTAAAATCCCCGCGAACGCTGCAATCGCTCTGGAAACTCGCCGGTGACCTCTTGCCTGACTCGCACATCGGCGAGTTCAACCAGGCGTTGATGGAACTCGGCGCGTTGATCTGCACCCCCGCCAGTCCGCAATGCAACGCCTGTCCTCTCGTCAAAGTCTGCGCCGCCCGCGCGCGCGGTCTCGTCGACCAATTGCCCAATCGCGGCGCCAAACCGCAAACCGTTCATCTCGTCTCCAAAGCTGCCTTCGTCAAACGCGGCGACCGGGTCCTGCTGTCTCGCCGTCCCCGCCACGGCCTGCTTGCGAATTTCTGGGAACTGCCCGCCGCCGACGCGCGCCGCTTCCGCGTCGGTCAGCAAATCCACGAATTGCTGCACACGATTACGCATCGACGAATCCTCTTGCAGGTGCATGCGTGCACATCGACAAACACCTTTCGCTCAAATGGAAAATGGCGCTGGGCATCGCGCAAGGAATTGAACACGCTGGCTCTCCCGGCCGCGCATCGCCGCGCCGTCGAACACATCCTGTCAGCGCAGTAGCAGAACCGGACTGTCCGTTACACGCAGCAGCTTCACCAGCACGTCGTTCACGAGCCGATTCGAGAATCTCGCCCGCGTCCGCGGCGCCATCACGATCAGGTCGATCGGCGTCTTCTTCACGAAATCGAGCAGGTTCCGCAACCGTTTGTCCGGCTTGGCAAACAACAGCACGTTCGTCTGCACGGGCTTGATCGCCGACACCTGATGCAGCGGATTGGCCTCCGCCGAATTCGCCTTCCGGCCGCGAACCAGCGGAAACACGTGCAACACGCTGTCGAATTTGTGCACCAGCGGCAGCACCTTCAAAAACGTTTCCGCCCCCGCCGGCCCCATCTCCGCCAGCCACAGCACGTGTTTGAATCGCGGCCGTTTCCAATCCTTGTCCTTGATCTTGCGCCCGCGGATGCACATCACATGGCACGCGGTGTCGTCGATCACCGACTCGATCACACTCCCCACCGACCACCAGGCGAGATTGACTCCGCCATTATTCGACGCCATGCACACCAGATCCACCTTCTTGCCGTGTGCCGATTCGGCAATCGCCCCCGCCCGGTCCTTCTCGTACACGTACATCTTCGCGACCGAGACACCCTTCCGCAACGCCGGCAGATCGGGCGCGCCCACGTCGAGCGCAAACATCTTCGTCAGCTTGGGAAAATCCACCAGGTTCTCCGGCTTCTTCAGCGACGCCGGGTCCATCACGTGCAACAGGTAGACCTTGCTGTGAAACGCCTGCGCCAGCGTGACCGCGTGCGGAATGACGGAATTCGATTCGTCGGACAAATCGCTCGGTACAAGTATCTTCTCGAACATGATGCCTCGGCCTCTCGCTCTGTCGCCTCCACCGCGCAACTCATGGGCGAAACGCGACGGTTGTACCGCATTTTCCGTGCTCACTACCCCCGCGATTTGACCCTCATCCGACATCGTTTTGGCCAAAACGAAGCCAAACGAAGCCAATCACTTTTTACGAAGCCGTGGCCTTGTAAACTCCCACACATCAATGCGTTACGAAACGGTAACCACTCAAAAAGCATTGGCTTCGTTTCGCAGATCTATACCCCCCCTCTACCTACCCCCCCAACATCCTCACCCCGGGACACTGCCCCGACAAACCAACACCCCTATTTCAAAGAACAAACTGCCTATCCAAGCCAGCATGATATCATGTAAGGATAACCATGTCAACCCACAATTGATATGGCGCCTGCCCGACCACTGCCACGCGTCACGTTCCACCCCGACGACATCCAGCACGAGTAAAAGTGGACCGGGCATCCTGCCCGTTCGCCATCGTCGCTGCTGCTGACCGTCCTCGGCGCGGCGGCTTGCTGGGCAGTACTCAAACACAGACGCTCCTGACCATTGTCTGGCCCGACCGAATCTCCCTCCGGCAGTCTGCAGGCAAACGCTCAGCTCGCTTGCCACATACCATCAGCGAGCGCTACACTTTCGCGCCCTGGGAATATGCGTCTGCCATGAACATCGCCACTGCCTGCGCTCAGCCAAACCGACTCCCGCAACGCGTCGGCAAACTGCTGGTCGTCCTCGCCGGAATTCTGATCGGCCAGTTCATCCTGTACGGACCGTCGCTCCTCGGACGAAAAATCCTGCTGCCGCTCGATATCCTGGCCGCGCCCAATGCCTACCTTCCCCGAACGCCCGATATCGCCACCATCGTCCCCCACAACACTGCCCTCTCCGACCTCGTGTTCTCGTTCGAGCCAGCCCGGCAATTCGCCGTGTCCGAAATTCGCGCGGGCCGATTCCCTTCCTGGACGCCCTGCCAATACGCCGGCGCGCCGTTCGTCGAGCCAACGTATTCACCCCTTCAACTCGTTGCATTCCTCACCCCGTCGCCCGTGATCCTCGCCTGGACTCAACTGCTCATCGCGCTCATCGCGGGCGGAGGCATGTATCTGTTTTGCCGGCGCGCGCTCCGCGTCAGCTTCTGGGCCGCCACCATCCCCGCCTGGTGCTACCCGATGACGGGCCTGTTCGTCTTTTGGCAGGGATACCCGACCTCCGCCACGGCCTGCTGGCTGCCCTGGCTTCTGCTGACGACCGATATGACCGCTCGCAGAACCAACCGACTCGCTCCGATCTGGCTGGCGCTGACGACCTGTCTCGTCCTGCTCAGCGGCCACATCGATATCGCGGGTCAGGTATTGCTGATCTCCGCCATCTACGCGGCGTGGTGTTGGCTGACCGCCCATTCCCGCCAATGGTCCCAGCCGCTCGCGAAAAAAGCCGCGCTCGCCCTCGTCGCCGGATGGGCTCTCGGTTTCCTGCTGGCCAGCGTGCATTTGCTCCCGCTGCTCGAATACGCCCGCACCGGTTCACGAGTGATGCTGCGTGGTTGGGGAACCGAAGCGCGTCCTCCCGTCGGTTGGGCTGCCCTGCCCCAAACGGTCTTGCCGGACATGTATGGTTCATCCCAGGCCGGCAGCCTCCGAATCGTCAACGGGAACCAGATCGAAAGTTCCGCCGCTGCCTACGCGGGCGTCATCGCCGCATTGTTCCTCGCCCCGCTCGCCTGGTGCAGCCGACGCCACCGGGCCGCCAACGCGCTCTGGTGCGCCCTGGGGTTCCTCGGGCTGAGCTGGTGCCTGAACGTGCCGATCATCGTCGACCTGCTCCGTCTGCCCGGCCTCAACTTGATGTCCCACAACCGCCTCGTGTTCGCGACGTCCTTCTCAATCATCGCGATGACCGCGATCGGGCTGGATGTGCTGATCCACCAAATCCCGCAACGGAAATGGTGGTTCGGCCTCCCCGTCGCGTTGCTCGTTGCGCTGTGCGGCTGGTGCCTCTATCGCGCCTTCGTTCCCCCCGAACCGATTGCCACCGAACTCGAATCCGCCGTCCGTCAGCACCGCCAAATGGCCTGGGTGAGCAACATGGACGACGTCCGATCCGTACAGAATTGGTTTTTGCGTTCGTATCTCGCCTCGGCCGCTTGCTGCGCAATCGCGCTCGCCGCGTGGGCATTCGTCTGGTTCCAACGCCAACCACGCCGCTGGCTCGTGCCATTGCTCGCCGCCGCTGTGCTCGCCGACCTGTTATGGTTCGCTTACGGGCGGAGCGCACAATGCGACCCGAGCCTCTATTACCCGCGAGTCCCACTTTTGGAGCAACTCGCCAAGGCTTCTCCGGGTCGAATCGTCGGTTTCGATTGCCTGCCCGCACAGTTGCCCCAAACCCACGGCCTCCGCTCGATCCAGGGATACGATGGCGTCGACCCGGCGCGATTAATCGAATTGGTGACGAGCGCAGCCGACCCGGGGTCGCGTCATCTCCTCTATGCATTGACCCAGTGGTTCCATCCGCGCGTGAACATCACCCCGCCCGACACAATCCGTCTTTCGCCCATCCTCGACATGTTGAGCGTGCGCTACGTCATCTTTCGCGGTTCGCCCCCCGCCACCGTTCACCCGCCCTTCCAGAGCTTCGATTACTGGGCCCTCGTCAACTCCAACGCCCTGCCCCGCGCCTTCATTCCCCGCCACCTCGAAACCATCGCCGATGACCACGCCCGCCTCGCGAAACTGACCTCGCCACAATTCGACCCGCGTGAGGTTGCCTTTGTCGAAACGTCCGTCGATCTTCCCGGACCTGCCCGCGGCTCCGCCGAGATCGTCGCTGAAATTCCGACCCGCGTCACCGTCTCGGTCCAGATGGAAACCAAGGGACTGCTCGTGCTCGCCGATCTCTGGGACCCCGGCTGGCGCGCGTATCAGAACGGCCACGCCGTCCCAATTCTCCGCACCGACCACGCCCTCCGTGGTGTCATCGTCCCCGCAGGAACCTCAACCATCGATTTTCGCTACGAACCCCAAAGCTTCAGGTTGGGACTGTTGTTCTCGGGACTTTCCGCAGTCGTCATGCTGATCTGGCTCGGAACTATCGTCCGCCAGCGCGCAGACGCGTGAGGCATTTCTGCGCCTCGGCGAAGTCGGGTCTGAGCCGCACAGCCGCTTCATACTGCGCGATCGCGTCCGCCTGTTTCCCGTCCTTCTCCAAGGCGACCCCGAATTCGTAATGCACGTCGGCATCATCGGGATTGATCCGCAGCGCATGTTCGAACTGCTCCGCCGCCTCGCCTGCCTTGCCTTCCGCCAGCAGCGCTGTCCCCAGATTGTAGAGCGCGTCCGCCGACCCGGGGTTGATCTGCAGCGCCATCTCGAAATGCGTAATCGCCTCCGAAACCTTGCCGCCATTGAATAGCGCGCCCCCGAGGTCGTTATGCGCCTCGGCATTTTTCGGGTCGAGCCGCAGCGCCGTCTCAAACTGCCGGATCGCCTCGGGAACATTTCCCGTGTTCAACTGAGCTCTCCCCAGTTTGTAGTGCGCCTCGGCGTAATTCGGTTTGATCCGCACCGCCTGCTCGTATTGGCCAATCGCCTCCGGCGTCCGGCCAGCCTCCGCCAGCGCGTTCCCCAAACCGAAATGCCCCTCGGCATAATCCGGCTTCACCTGCACCGCCTGCTCACATTGCCCGATGGCGTCCCGGATCCTGTTTGTCAGCAGGAAGGCGGCTCCCAGCCTCGCGTGCGCCTCCGCGAAATCCGGCCTGATCCGCAACGCTTGCTCGTACTGCGTGATCGCGTCCGCAATCCTCCCCAGCCGGGTCAACGCGATCCCGAGATTGTAGTGCGCCTCGGTGTTCTCCGGCTTGATCCGCAACGCCTGCTCGTATTGCTCCATCGCCTCCGGAACCTGTCCCTGCCCCATCAACGCGACCCCCAGATTGTTGCGCGCTGCGGTGGACTCCGGCTGGTAGCGCAACACCTGCTTGTACTCCTCGATCGCTTCCCGCACACGGCCAGCCTGCTCCAGCGCCACGGCCAGATTGTAGCGGGCCCCGGCAAAACCGGGTTTGAGTCGCACCGCCTGTTGATAGTGGTCGATCGCCTCTCGCACCTCGCCCTGCGCCATCAGGGCAGCGCCCAGGTTGTTTTCGGCTTCAGGGAAATCAGGCTCAAGTCGCAGCGCCTCTTCCCAATGTCGGATCGCTTCCTGCCGTTGGCCCGCGCCCTCGTATACCAGCGCCAAATTGTAGTGCGCCTCGGCGAAATCAGGGTTGAGGCGCATCGCCTCCCGAAATTGCTGTATCGCCGCTTCCGATTGACCCGCCTCCTGTAGCGACATCCCAAAGTTGTTGCGGGAGTCGGCCCGGAATTCGACGCTGGCCAACAGGGTGAATACCACCGAGAAGGCGAGCAGAAGACTCCAGAGCAAACGCGCCAAACACCTCCACGCCGGCCCGCGAACCCGCGCCGAATTCGAATTCAGAATCAGCGCGCGCTCCACGCTCAGGACACCAATGACGGCCAGGAGCATCAGCGGGGAAAGGAATTCCACTTCGTACCGGGTGCAGGCGCCAAAGAACAGGCACAAGGTCACTGCGCCAATCACAAAGGCTATCGTTACCGCCCCGAGGAATCCGCTCAACGCGAAACGCGCTTCCGAGGGACGACCGCGCCACGCCAACGGCGCGGCCAGCGCCAGCCACACCAGCGGGACGGCGGTCAATACACCAAATGGCCGGTCGACGCGTCCATGGCCGGCTGGCAGGGGTGGAATGGTAACGTCGTGCACAAACGGCCAGTGCGCGCTCCAATGCGCCGGTTCCAGAAAAAAGACCCGGAAATTAAACCAGAGGTACCGCAGGCTGAATGACTGGACGTTGATCTGCCGGTCGCCAGCCAGTGCCCACCTCCAGCCGAAATCGAACGGACTGTCAAACCGCAGATCGTTGTACACCAGCACGCCAATCCCGACGACAATGATCGGCCCCATCGCCGCCGCCAGCAGCGACCAAATCCTTCGCCGTTCACGCCACGCCTGGATAACCGGTGCCAGCAGGATGACCGCCCCGAACAACAAGGACGGCCGCGCTCCCACCGCTAATCCATAGGCGAGACTCGCAGCCGCCAGCCACCAGCCCCTCCGCTCCGTGTCGTGCAGTGCCTTCCAGATCGCCGTCAGCGCGACCATCGTAAACGCATACCCGCAACTGATGGCGACCTCGTACACGTCGACGCGAGCCAGGACTATCGGGATGAACGTGGCCAGACCGAGCCCGACAACGCCCGCCGCCACCACCGCAACATTGACCTCTGCAAAGTAGCGCCGCCAGATCGCCCTCAGCAGCCCCGCGCCTGCCAGGAAGCCGATCACGCAAAAAAGCACCGCGGCATCCTTCTGAGATAAGTAGTGGTCCGTCAGCGCGACATACGGCCAGAACAACACGATGGCGGGCGTAGCGCCGAAATACAGGTAGAACTTCCCCTTGTAATAACTCAAATCGAGCAGTCCATAGCCCGCGTTGGCCTCCCGATCGTAGGGATCAGCGAGTTGCTTGAATCCCTCCGGCACGTCCTTCTTCAAACTGAGTTGCCCGGCCCGAAAGCCCTGCACCAACAAATTGTAATAGTCGTCCGCCGCATTCAGGCTTCTCGATGCCAAAAAGCCCGCCCGGGCCGTGCACGCGTACACCGCGACAACCAGCAAGCACACGGCTCCCAGGATCGCACCCTGCATCCGCGAGGGCATGGCTCCCCGTGACTCCGCCGCGCTGCAATCCGACTGTCTATCGTTGCTCTCTGGAATAAGACTCATGCTTCGCCCGTTGCCGCCGGCCGGGAGACACGTGACGCGTCTCGCCGCCGAAACAGCGCCTCGGATTTAAGTCGATTCTGCCTCCCGTTCAATGGACGAGTTCCGATGATAGCCCGTGCGAGCCTCTTCGGCAATCGCAACGCCTCCTTCGCCGTGGTACTCCCGTCCGAATCATCACACCAGCGGCAACTGCTCGTCGCCCTCCGGCACGGTGCAGGCGCGGATGGACGGATAACGCTCCCGCAACGCCACCGGCGCGCGGATCGCGACCGCCGGCGTCAACCGCGCCTTCACTTCCAACGCATTGGAAAACGCCTTGGCGTCCTTGTGATTGTTGAAGATGGCGAACGTCTTCTTCGCCTTTTCCGCCACCTTCATGATCTTCACCACCAGCTCATCCAGTTCCGGTCCCGAGTACAGATAATCGTATCTGCCACCATACACATCCTGCTTTTCCCGGAACCAGTTCTTCGCGTTCCGCCCGTGAAACCGAAAATAGCCGGTCGCCGCCGTCACATGAACGGTCGGCGAAATGCAATGGACCAACAGCGGTTGATCGATATTGCAGAACGCAATCCGTCGCTCGCTCAGAAACGCCAATGTCTCATCCGCCAGCCACGAATCATGCCGCACCTCGACCGCCATCGGCCACTCGGCAAACGCATCGGCCACGGCCCGCAGCCAGTCGCGGTTTCGCGCGTCGTTGCGGAACGACCACGGAAACTGGAACAGCAGCGCCTCCAGCCGCCCGGCCTCGCGTAGCGGTCTCAACCCCGCGGTGAACAGTTCGAACTCTGCCCTTGTCCAAGGTGACGAACGTTGATGCGTGAATCGTTGCCATGCCTTCGCCAAAAACCGGAATCCCACCGGCTCTTCAACCGCCCGCGCCCAACCTTCCGCGGTTCGTCCCGCCGGCGGATGATAAAACGAGCTATCAACCTCGACACAGTCCAGATACCGGGCCACCGTGCGGAGGCGATTCCCCGCGTTCCCGCGCGGGTACACCAGGTTTTCCCAGTCGGGATAACTCCAACCCGCCGTGCCAACAAATATCGGGCCGCTGACCATCATCCGACCTCATTGTAACCCGCCCGGCCCGCCCGCAAAACCTTTTTGACTTTGGAGCACGCTGCTGACACACTTCGCCGCACCGACTTGACCCAGCGAGCGTGGAAGGAGGCTCGCGTCGCACCTAATGAGTCCAAAGAAAAAACCATCCGCACCTGTCGCGCGGGAAACTCGAGAACCGGCGGCTGACGCGGGCCCGAAAACCAGGCTGTGGCCATCGATCGGGGTCGCTCGACACGTCGCGGTCACGTTCGTGCTCGGAGCGGTCGTCCTGTTCACCTACTGCAACACGTTGTGGAACACAGGCTTCGCCCTCGACAACAAGTTCATCATCCTCGAGGACCCGCGCCTGCGCAATGTCAACCCTTACAATCTGAACCTGATTTTCACCCAGGATTACTGGTGGCCAAAGGCGGTCAGCGGACTGTACCGCCCGCTCACGACACTCTCGTACCTGTTCAATTACAGCATCCTCGGCAACGGCGCCCATGCCGCCGGCTACCACTGGATCAATTTCATCCTCCACTGGGCCAATACCGTCCTGGTCTACTTTGTCGTCCTGGCGTTGATCGAGCGCCCCTGGCCGGCCTTCTTCGCCGGCGCCCTCTTCGGCGCGCACCCCATCGAAACCGAGTCGGTCGCCAATATCGTCGGACGCGCCGATTTGTTTGCGACAATGTGGGTGCTGATCGGCTTCCTCTGCTACATGAAAAGTGCCGCCGTCGAACGCAAGACGGAGGACGCGGAAGCCAAACCCCTCATCGTCACCGGAGCAATTTCCGCGCTGTTGGTGGCTTTCGTCGTGACCAGTTGGAAACACCCCGATCTTCTCCCCGCTTCCATTCAAACCGGCTCGGCCATCGCCATGGCCCTCATCGCGCTCGGCGTCAGCACCGTGGCGCTCGCCTGCTATACCGGTGGCTGGAAGAAGCTCCTGCCTCTGAGCATTCTGATGCTCACGACTTCCATCAGCGTGTTCTGCAAGGAATCGGGCGTGGTGGTGTTCGGCATCGTCATGCTCTACGATTTCCTGTACCGCCTGCGCCGCAAACACCCCAACTGGGTCGTCAACCTGATTTCCAATTACTGGGATTTCACCCTCACGGGGTACGTCGTGCTGGCCGCCCCTATCCTCGCCATGTCCTACGTGCGCAGCCAGGTCTTCGGTCAGCTCCGCCCGCCGGAACTTCCCTGGGTCGACAACCCGCTCGTCATGCCGGGCGTGACCTTCCTCCAGGCCCGGCTCACCGCCATCAAGGTCATCGGGAATTACTTCGGGCTCCTCCTCTGGCCGCAGCGGCTGTGCTGCGACTACTCCTACAACCAAATCCCCATCGTCAATACGCATTTCACCACGTGGGAGGACTGGAAAGCCATCCTCGCCCTGATTGCGATCGTGATCGTGATTGTCGTCGCCATTCGCAGCTACCATCGCAACAAACCGGTCTTTTTCTTCGTGTTCTTCTTTTTCGGCACACTTCTCCCGTCATCCAACCTCATCCCCAACCCGACCTTTGGCCAATCGCTGTTGGATCCAGCTTCGTGGTGCATCGGTAGCATCATGGCCGAACGATTCCTCTATCTGCCCTCCATCGGGTTTGTCGGTTGTCTGGTGCTGGCCGTGTACGCGATCTGCCGACGGATCATTCTGCACTTCGACCTCTCCCCGTGGGCCCAGCGCATCTGGCTCCAGGTGGTCGCGCGCACAACGTTGTGCCTGATCGTCGTCGCCTACGGCGCCCGCGCGTTCAACCGAAACGATGACTGGAAGGACGACGAAACTCTGTGGACCAAGGCCGTCGAGACCTGCCCGAACAGCTTCAAGACGCACAAATCATTGGCGTTCGCTCTGTACGAGAAGGATCCCGAAGGAAAGAACATCGACCGGATCATCGAGGAGGGCGAGAAGGCGCGTCAGGTCACCGATAAGACGCAGATCGTCCTGCTCCACCTCGGCGCGTATTATCGCATCAAGGGCGACAATTACGCCCAACACGGCGCCGACGGTTCCCTGATTACCACGCCCCAGAGCACGCCGTGGTACCAGAAATCCGTGGAAGCGCTGGAGAAGGCGGTGCCGCTCGACGAGGCGTTCAATGCCGACAATCGCCGCAAAGAGCTGGCTCGCGGCCGAAATCCAGACGAAATCCCGGATATCGGGAACCACGAGATCTATTGGAACCTCGGCATTTCCTGCATGCGGCTGGGCGAATACCAGAAGGCGCTGGACGCCTATTTCCACATGCGACATCTCGCGGCAACGAATCCCGATTCCTATCTGAGCATCGCTTCCGTCTACCTCGCGACAGGCCATGCCCAGGAGGGGGCGGTCACCCTGCTGGAAGCCTTGTTGCTCGATCCCAATCGCACCCAGGCGCTCCGCCTGTTAACCGAGATTTACCGGCAGATCGACAAGGAAGGCTGCGCCCTCATTACCAATGGGGGGGGCGAGCCCCGCCTGAATTTGAATTGCACGATCGTTCACAATCACATTTGCTCCGCGTATTATGGCCTGATGCAGGCCTTTCTTGAAACCAAGGACGTGGATTTGCATCGAAAAGCAGCAGAAGCGGCGGATAATGCCGTTCACAACTATAACTGTCCGCCGGACATCTTCAAAAAACTACTTGCTGACAAACCGACTACTGTGAGTTCGACACAATGAGCAGAATCCTTTGCGGCCTAGTCGCCGCTTCGCTGATCGCATTGACCCCGAAACCCATCCACGCCGCGTCGACCAACGCGACCCCAAGTACGTTGACACTGGGAGATTGCATCGGTCTCGCGCTTCGCCAGAACCCGACCATCCTCAAGGCCAGGGAGGAAATCCGACGAAACCAGGGCCTCGTCGTCGAAGTGCGCGCCCAGGCAATTCCCCAGGTTACGGCTTCCGGCTCGTACCAACAGGTTGCCAAGAGTACTCTCGACTCCATTCCAGTCCCCGGTTTTCCGAGTGTGTTCGACAACCAAGAACAACCATGGACCGCGCAAATTCAGATTTCCCAGTTGGTCTACGCCGGCGGGCGCGTGAATGCCGCCCTCCGCGCCGCCAAACTGTCCAACCAGATCGCCACCCTCGGATTCCAGAGCGCGGTGGCCGATACCATCCTGAACGTGCGCACGGATTTCTATCAAATCCTTCTCGATGAGGCCCTGGTCGATGTCCGCCAGCAATCGGTCACCCTCCTCGAAGAACAGCTCCGCGACGCCCAGTCGCGGTTCGATGTCGGGTCCGTCCCGCGCTTCAACGTGTTGCGTGCCGAGGTGGAATTGGAGAACGCCAAACCCCCGCTCATCCGCGCCCAGAACGACCTCCGTCTCGCCAAGGAAGCCCTGGTCAAATTGCTCGCAATCGATTCTTCGAACCAGACGAATTCGTTTACTCCGATCAGTTTCGAGGGGAAACTCGTGTATGAACACCGTGGTTGGGAACTCGCCACAGCCCTCGAGGAGGCGCTCCAGCATCGCCCCGAACTGATCTCCGCGGATCGTCAGATCGCCGTCGCCAAGGCCAATGTTCAGGTCGCTTCATCCGGATACAAGCCACAGGCCTCCGTGTTTGGCAATTATGGCTGGCATGATTATGCGTTCACGAACAGCATCGACGATACCCGTGAGGGCTGGGTTTTGGGCGCCAATGTCAGCTGGGCATTGTTCGATGGCATGCTCACCCACGGCAAGATCACCGAGGCCCGCGCCCAGTTGCAGGAGGCCAATCTCGATTACGCCGATACCCGCCGCCAGGTGGAATTGGAAGTCCGCCAAGCCTATTCGGATTACCTGCAAACGCTGGAGTTGATCGAAGCGCAGAAGAAAACCGTCGAGGAAGCCGAGGAAAGCCTGCGGCTGGCCGAAGCCCGCTTCCGCGCCGGCACGGGCACACAACTGGATGTCCTCAGCGCCCAAACCGCCCTCACCGAAGCCCGCTCCAACGAAATCCAGGCGCTTCACGACTACAACGTCGCCACCGCCACCCTCGAACGCGCCACCGGCATGACCGTGCATATGGCCGACTGAGCCATGCAGTTCGAAACCTTTGCGCCGCTGCGGGAGATGCCCTTCATCTCCCACGCGTTCACGCGGCGCACCGTCGATGATACGAAGGCGGACGATTACGAAGCTCGTACAGTGGCGGCTCTCGGACTCCCTTCCGATCGATTCGCTTCGGCCGAACAAACCCACGGAAACGGGGTGGCCGTTGTCGCCAAAACCACGGGCGAACGCGTGCCCATGGTCGATGCGCTGGTCACGAACACGCGAAACCTCCCGCTGGTGATCCGTTGCGCCGATTGTGCTGCTGTATTCCTGGTCGATCGAACAGGCCCGGCGATCGGCCTTATCCATTCCGGCAAAAAGGGCACATTGGCGAATGTCGTTGGCGAGACAGTCCTTCGGATGCAGAACGCGTTCGGGACGCGTCCCGGCGATTGCCTCGCATTGATCAGCCCGTCGATCGGTCCCTGCCATTACGAAATGGACATCTGGAGCGCGATTGATACGCAGCTCCGCGAAGTCGGCGTTCGTGACATCCACAATCCCCGCGTGTGCACGGCCTGCAATCTGGACCGCTATTTCTCCTATCGCGCGGAACACGGGCACACCGGTCGGATGCTGGCCATCTTATCCCTGACATCACCATGAGCCTGTTCGTTCCACCACGACGGTTCGATCCCGCCGTTCCCGAGGTCATGGACCGACACGGAAATGATCCCGCGCTGCTCCGCGCTGATCTGCGCGTCCTGGAGCACATCAACCGCCGCCTCGGCGGCTACCACATTCCTCTCCGATATCTTGCGGAACTTCTGGACAAGGCGCCGACGGAGCGAATCACCATCCTGGATCTGGCCACCGGCGCCGCCGATGTTCCCCGAGCCGTCGCTCAATGGGCCCGTCAGCGAGGTCTCCACGCCGAGATCACCGCGGTGGATGCGAATCCCGAGATTCTGCAAATTGCCCGCGAACGTTCCGCCTCATGGCCGGAGATTCGGTTCGAACAGCGCGATTTGCTGGCCCTCCCCTACTCCCCCGCCAGCTTCGACGTCGTTCTGTGCTCGCTCACGTTGCACCATTTCTCCGAGCCCAATGCGGTTGCGGTCCTCCAACGCATCCACGATATTGCGCGCGTTGGTTATATCGTCAACGATCTGCGGAGGAGTTGCATTGCGATCGGATTGAGCAAACTCATGGCTGCCACCATCATTACCAACCCGATCGCGAAGTTCGATGCCCCCGCCTCCTGTGAACGCGCCTTCCGCGTCCCCGAATTGCGCGCCATGGCCAGGAAGGCGGGATTGGCCAATGCCGTCATTCGCCGACAGCGGTTCTTTCGCATGTCGATTGTGGGACGCAAATGAGCGTGCGAACCGAAAACTCCATCGTCATCAAGGCGCCGCTGGACCGGATCTTCCAGGAAACATCCAATCTGCTCCTCTGGCCCAAGGTGTTGCCCCATTATCGGTGGATCCACGTCCTCAAGGCGGGCGATGACGGACTGGTGGTGAAAATGGGCGCCCGCCGCGGCTGGCTCCCCATTCACTGGACGTCCCGATATCAGGTCGACCCCAAAACGCCCGAACTGCATTTCGAGCACCTCCGCGCATTCACGCGCGGCATGCAGGTGCGTTGGACATACACTCCCACTCCGGACGGGGTGTTGGTCCGCATCATCCACGAACTCGATCGCCCGACTGCATGGGGCCGCTGGTTTGCGCAGCGTATATTAAGTGATATGTTTATTGGACCGGTCGCCGCTCGCACGTTGTCCCATTTCAAACGGCACCTGGAACAGAATGCGGGCTGAGTACTCCAACGTATGGGAGCCATGCCACAACGAGTCGTCATTACCGGCATCGGGGCGATTACCGCCATCGGCAGCGGCAGGGACGGTTTTTGGCAGGGAATCCTCCGCGGGAAGTCCGGCATCCGACGAATCACCCGGTTTGACCCAGCTCCATTCGATTCGCAAATCGCCGGCGAAGTAACCGACTTCGATCCGCTGGCCTATTTCCCGGCGCGGCGCGTCAAGCGGCTCGACCGGTTCGCCCAGTTCTCCCTGGTCGCCGCCACAATGGCGATGGACGACGCAAATCGCCAGGGACGACCGTTGCTCTCGGAGCCGGGTCCGCACCCGCAAATCGGCGCCTCGACCGGGACGGCGCTTGGCGGCGTGGCCTTGGCGGAGCACCAACACGAGTTGTTCATGCGTCAGGGTCTCCGCGCGGTGAACCCGGCTCTGGCGTTTCTCGTGTTTGGCGGCTCCGGCGGCTCTCATATCGCCATCGAGTTCGGCCTGACCGGTCCGGGCAACACAAACTCGAATAGCTGCGGCTCCGGCGCAATTGCGTTGGGCGAAGCCTTTCGCCTGATTCGTGGCGGCCAGGCGCTGGTAATGGTCGCCGGGGCGGCCGAAGCGCCGTTGGCGCCCTTGACGTTTGGCGCGTTCGACGTTCTCCATGCCCTGAGCAAACACAACGCCGATCCGTCCACCGCCTGCCGGCCGTTCGATGCGACACGCGACGGATTCGTCATGGGCGAAGGCGCGGCCATGTTCATCCTCGAGGAACGTCGTCATGCTCTTCTGCGCGGCGCGCATATCTATGGCGAGATCCTCGGCTACGCCTCCAACAACGATGCGTATCACATGTTGGCGCCACGCCCCGATGCTTCCTGCGCGGCCCGGTGCGTCCACAACGCGCTGGCCGATGCCCGTGTGTCGCCGGTGCAAATCGATTACATCAACGCCCACGCCACGGGCACACCGCTCGGTGATGCGGCCGAGACTCTCGCCATCAAACTGGTGTTCGGCGAACGAGCCCGACGCATTCCCGTCAGCTCCACGAAGCCGTTTCACGCGCACGCACTGGGCGCGTCGGGGGCCATTGAGGTGGCCGCCTGCGCCCTGGCGCTCGAGCATGATTACCTGCCTCCAACCCTCAACCTGCAACAGCCGGACACGGAATGCGACCTGGATTACATTCCCGTTCGGGGCCGGACGGTCCGGGTGAATTGCATCCTGTCGAACAGCTTCGGCTTCGGCGGCACCAACGCCAGCCTCGTTCTCGGTCGCCATGAATGAATTCGATGTAATCGTGGTCGGCGGCGGACCTGCCGGCGCCACCGCTGCGACCGGTTGCGCGCAGCAGGGCTTGCACGTGGCGCTGTTCGAGCACGCCCGATTCCCGCGCCACAAGATCTGCGGGGATGTCCTCAACCCGAATTGCTGGCCTGTCTTCGAACGGCTCGGTATCGCCGGGAAAATCCGCGCGTTGCCGCATCACTGCATCGAGGGAGCCAGCTTCACCACGTCGAGCCGCTCGACCCTTGCCATCGCCCTGCCGGTCGCAACAATCGCCGTCCGCCGAAGCCTTCTGGACGCTGTGTTGCTGGATCACGCGCGATCCGTGGGTGTCCAGGTGATCGAAGGTGAAGCCGTTCGCGATGTAACGCCGGGGGGACGAATCCGAACCCCTCACGGTGAATACATGGCGCGACAAGCCATCATCGGCGCCGACGGACGTCATTCGGTGGTCGCGCGCCAGACCGGTCTGAACCGGCTTCGCCCGGTCCGCAATGGGCCCGTGGCATTCCAGTCGCATTTCCGCGCCCCCGCTGCATTGGACCGTCGCGTGCAACTCCATCTGTTCCGCGGTGGCTACTGCGGTCTGGTGCGCGTCGATGCCGGGAACGTCAATCTCTGCATTGTGACGAATCCGCCGATGGCCCGATTTCATCGCGATTGCGAAGCCCTCTTCGCGCACACGGTCGCGCAGAACCCCCACTTCCGTGAATTGGGGATTACTCCCGAACCGCTGGAACCATTGCGAAGCGCTCATCCGCTCGCGGCGCCCGCAGCCCGCGCGTCCGGTCACGGTGTGCTCCTCGCCGGCGATGCGCTCCACACCATGGAACCATTCACCGGACAGGGAATCTATTTCGCGTTGCGAACAGGAGAACTCGCCGCGGAAGCCGTCACCCATCCGTCCGCGTGCGAGTGCGAGCGGCGCTACGCCGTCTCGGTGGCGGCATTGTACCGGCAGCGCGCCCGGACCAATCATTGCCTGCGTCGTGCGATGTACCACGAGCGGACCGCGCGCGCGATCATCCCCCTCCTCCGACGGTCGCCTCGATTGACTCGCTGGCTCGCGGACAACGTTCTTGGCGGCGAACGCTGATTTCGGTACCCTGCTGGCCCGATGGACACTCAGGTCAGCAACCGCGCGGTCTTTCTCGATCGGGATGGTACAATCACGAGGGACTCCAGTTACATCGGGGCCGTCGAGCAGATCGTGTTGATTCCGGGCGCTGTGGCCGCCCTGAAACAGTTGCAGGACGCCGGCTACAAATTGTTCGTCGTCACCAACCAGTCCGGGGTCGGGCGCGGCTATTTCTCGCATGAAGCAGTGGAAGCCATCCACGCCCATTTGGACGCGCAATTCGCCCCGGCTGGCGTGCGCCTGAATCGCTATTATGTCTGCCCGCACCATCCCGAGGACAACTGCGATTGTCGCAAACCGAAACCGAAATTCCTTTTGGACGCGGCCCGTGAATACGACCTCGATTTGCCGCACTGTTTCATGGTCGGAGATCGGCCCGGCGATATTGAGGCCGGCGTCAACGCCGGAACCAGGACGATCCTCGTATTGACGGGCGACGGTCGCGAGACGCTGGCCACGCAAGTAACCACTCCGGATTTCGTGGCGGAAGACATCGGTGCCGCGACGAAATGGATTTTACAGTCTCATTTATGAGACTCCCGCGTTTCCTGTGTTGCAGTCCGGCTGCTTTTGAGAGATGGTAGACCAAGCACTTCGACACATGAAATCTCTCCGAGAACCGGATCGAAAGGCGTTGGCCAGGTTACTGGCGGACGAAGACCCGCGCACCGTTCAGTTGGTCCAGGAATCACTGGCGGGACGCGGCGAGGAAGGCCTGCGACTGCTGGAGTCTGTCGTCCGCGAAGGAGACCCGACCGCCCAACGCAATGCCACGCAAATCCTCCGGGTCCTCCGCGAAGCGGTGGCGTGGGAAGCACTGGCCAGGTTTTGCGCCACATGCGGAAGCCACTTCGACATCGAAATCGCCAGTTGGCTCGTCGCCAAGACACGCTACCCGGAACTGGACGAGCCCGCCTATCGGACGCGGATCGATCAGATGGCCCAAGAGTTGCGCGAGCGACTCACCGGCCGCGAGACCCCGCGCGCGACCGTTGAAGTGTGCAATCACTATTTGTTTCGCACGCTCGGCTTTCGCGGGAACCGTCAGGACTACTACGATCCGGACAACTCCTATCTGAACCGCGTACTGGATCGTCGACTGGGTATTCCGATCAGCTTGTCGGTGCTGTATCTGCTGCTCGCGCGCCGGCTCCACCTGCCGTTGATCGGGATCAACATGCCCGCACACTTTCTCCTCAAATGGCACTCGACGGCCGCGAGCTTCTACTTCGATCCGTTCCACGAGGGCGAACTGTTGGACGAAGATGATTGTCGCGAGTTGTGCAAGCGGCTGGGCGTGGCCTTCAATCCCGTATTCCTGACCCCGACGACGCCACAGATCATCCTGTTGCGGATGTGCAACAATCTTCAGGCGATCTACTCAGAGCGCGAACCGGCTCGGGCGGAGCAATTTGGCCGCTGCACGGCCATGCTGTCGCGGGTGTAGAGGGATCGACTCCTTCTCGCAGGCGTAATTCGGAAAGCGCCCACCATTACGGGCTCGTGATCCTGATTTGCAGCTTGCCGTATTGACCGTTGATGCCTTCGCCGACAATGAAAAACGCGTTGGTTCCATCGGTGTTGAAAGTAAGCGATGCCCCCTGGGTGCCGATGGAATTCACGGCGCAAGTCACCTGAGTCAGGGTGTTACTGCCGCCACTCGTCGAGTTGCCGCAGGCGCCGGACCAGACGGCGAGCATCGAGCTAAAGTTGCTACCGGCCGAAGATACGGTGAACTGCCGGTTACTGGTACCGACATCGGGTGGTATCTCCCAAGCCGCGCTCCGGCCTCCACTGCCGCATGCTGGGGCGGGGAATGAGTTGGTATATGCATTAAGGTTGGCTGTGTCCTTAAACACCGCCCGGGAAAACGACCCTGTCGAGGTAAAGTAAACCTGTTTCGCCGAGGCGCAACTGTTGTTGAGCCCCGGACAGTTGGCCTGGGTCGTCGGATCGCGGGCGAGGTTCTTCAGAGACGCACTCTTGTTTACCGTACACTCGACCACGCCCCCAGGAAGATTATTGGCCTGGCCGCTAAGATTGAACAGCCCCAGCAATGCTGTCATGTTCGCCATCGCCCCAGGGTCCGGTCCTGCGGCGATGTTCTGTGCCTGCGTGATCAGGTCGGACGGAAACGTCGTGTTTGTCTTCGCGTTCACATACGACATGGTGGACGGGTCAGCGCCGAGGTAATTCACGTTGGCCAAAGCCGCGATCAGCTCCACTGACAGCTTCTTGCGCTCCGCGCACACACTGGACCCTGGTGACTTCTCGTTCTGTGTGCCCCCCATCTCCCCGGTAAGATGCGTGTTACGCCAATAGAAGCTGAGCGCCTCGATGTAGGCATCGGCCGAATCCATCACGTTGTCGCTGTTGCGAAATCCCTGGGGAAGATCGAGAAAACCCAAGGGAACCACTCCGCAGTTGATGTCCATAATCTTTGCGATGGCGTTGCTCAGCGTAGCACAGGTTGGATCCGCGCTGAATCCGTGCGTGAACCAGAAGCGAGAGCTGCGAGTCGGAGCATTTGTGGTCGTTCCCGAGCGAAGGCTGCCGGCTTGGAGGAAAACAGCCGAATCCAACGCGTGATCAGACGTGTCGGCAATGGCAATCTTCATGTGATTGACCTGATTGGGCACCACCGGCGCGGTGAGTGTCAAAACAGTTGTCAAGCCATCCAGTTGTGTATTGAGATGCGCATCGACATTGTCGATGAAGTACTGGCAATTCTCACAAGGCCCGGCGGATACCCCAGTTGAAAAGCCGTTGTTCACATTGGTAATTGCTACCGGCAGCGTCGTCCCGGGAACCAGGGCGTAATTCACGCCGTTCACGTAAAAAGCGAACACGTCATTAAACGGGCTGCCGACCCATTCGTTGTACTCTTCGGAGCCAAACACATACGAAAACTGAACCGTACTAGATGATGGGACGAAATCGAAATTCAACACAGCCGCGTCGAACGTGGGGAGGCCGCTCGTAAGCTGATCGAGGTCGGAGTCGCCGGGAAGCCCGTTATCCGTGGAAGCACTGGGCGAATTGTTCGGCCCGATCACGTTTGCCGCACTGCCACTCGTCAGAAGGATGCCTGTATCAAAGCCGATAATGCCATCTCCGCCGCAAAACACACCCGAGGCGTTCGTGGCGCCTGTGTATTGGATGTTCGATACCGATACGCCACCCCCCAGGAGAGCGTTGACCATATCTTCCGGCGTGCTGCCCTGGCCCAGATCCCGGGTTCGCAGTGCCGCTTGGGCCGTAACAACCGCCATCAAAAAGCAAGCCCCCCACAGTGCCTTCGTTCTCATATTTGCCGTCCCAAGCATGTTGATCCGCCCCGTTAGAAACTCAACACTGATAACTTCGCCAGGCCATATGCGCCATTCTTGCCTTCGACAACAATGTAGAAATTGTTGGTTCCGTCCGTGGTGAAAGTGAGGCTCTCCCCGCCGACCCCCAAGGCGTTGTCCGCGCACGCGACCTGGATCAAGCTGTTGCTGACGATCCCGGACGAGTTGCTGCTTACGCCGCACGTTCCCGACCAAACCGACAACACCGTGTCAAAGTTGCTCCCAGCGGTGGAAACATTGAACTGCCGTCCGTTTGCTGCCACCGGCGGGCTGACCTGCCAAACGGCATTGCGTCCGCCACTGTTGCACGTCGGCGCCGGCATCGTCGCTTGGAACGGCACAATGCTCTCGGAATCATGGAACGTGGGCGTCGGTCCCAAAAACACGATGGCTTTGGCCGAAGCACACGTTCCGTTCTGCCCGGGGCAGGTGGATTGTATCATCGGATCGCGCGCAATAGGCTTGAGCATCTTGGTCGGCTGGGCCGAGCACTCCGCCAAACCATTCGGCAGATTGTTGGTCACTCCGCTGCTGTTGAATTTCATGAGAAGCGCGGTCATATTGCGAATGGCCACAGGGTCGTAGCCGGCGGCAACCGACTGCGCTTGCGAAATCAGGTCTCCCGGGAAATTGGTCGTCACTTTTCCGGTGGAATAGGTGGCGTCGCCCGGGAACGTACCAAACAAGGCCGTGTTGGCTGTGGCCGCAATCAATTCCACGGCCAGCTTCTTGCGGATGGTGCACAATGAAGACGCCTTCAGCTTATCGCTCTGAGTGCCGTTGGGTTCGCCAGTCACGCCACTCGATCTCCAGTAAAAGCTCAGCGTTTCAATCAGCGTGTCGTACGCGTCAATCACGTTGTCGGCATTGCGGTTGGCGGTCGGGAGATTGGCAAATCCCAGGTTCATCACGCTGCCATTCGCCTGGATCGCGCTCAACAGCGTGGCGCAATTGGTCTCGGTCAGATTGTATCCGTGGGTGAACCAATAGCGAGAAGTCCGCGTGACTACCTGAGAGCTCCCGCTGCTGGCCAAACTAACATTCAACGCCGAGAGTACCGCCCCGATCGGATTAACGAAGGCGATGCCCGTGGTAGGATCGCCGGCAAACAGAAGTCCCACCGCGTTATTCTCGACGTCGACAACAGGCGAACCAGAGTCGCCAGCCGCCGCAAACGCGGAGGATCCCACTGGATTAACTTGAATCTGCCCTGTAAAGATCGCGGTCTCCCCACAGTCATACGCTAGGGGGAAACTCATGTTGATTGCCGTTACCACGCCCTCCGTACAAGCGGTCGTCCGCCCGTCCTTTTGGACGGACTGGCCAACAAAGGCGGGCACCACGTTGTTCACTTGTGGCCCGAGGTTGAGGATGATGCCCGATACAGCCGCATCCGAGCTCCGCACAAAACCGGCATCAACCATGTTGTTTCCGCCTGTGAAATCAATCGGCACGAACCGGTTCAACGAGCCGACGAATTGACCCGCAGCGCAGTTCAAATCGACTGGTCCCGGTTGATATTCCGGAGTTCCCAACGGCGCCCCACCGGGACACCCGTCGGTCCCATTCGCAACAACGTGGCTGTTACTAATCCATCCAATCTGCCCCGTGGCATTATCCCGGACCTTGAATCCGACGGTGCCGCTGGCGCAACCTCCGTCTACTGGAAGATCATTGCCGCCGGAAACGCCCAGCGGAATGGGGAGCGGATACGTCAATTGCGGATTCGCGCCAGCGCATGTGAGCGGATGGATCGTCCCGACAGTCACGGCATTCACCGGGAAACCGTCCAGAGACGAAGGTAATCCCGCCGCGGTGTTGGTGTTGTCGACCAGAACCACGAGCGACAGATTCCCACCCGAGACGCCGACACCAACCCCCCTCACGCCTTCGGTCGCCAGAAGCGCAGGTTGGTTGGCTGTTTGAACCGCAATCGCCCTGGCCAAATCCGGATAGTTGGGAAAGGGCTGCACAGATTGTGCGCGCGCGTCCGCTTCACATATTCCCCAGAGCGCAATGAGCACGCACAACGCTGAGACACATGCCCGAACGGTCCGAGGCGGCGATTGCCGCTCGCGGAGAACCTCGTGTTGGCCGACGGTCACGTTTTCCCCCTGGTCATCCATCGCTCCGCCTTGGCGCCACGGCCGTATCAAGAGCATTTCGGTCCGTTTCCTGGTCGCCCGATTTCGGCACCCATGTCGGCATGAAATCCCTTGTTGTTGCCTTCTCCACGATGTTTCCTGTTCGCTTTTTGCTTCCACGCCGCCGGTGCGGCTCCGCCTCTTACGGGCTCGTAATTCTGAGCTTGAGGTTGCCGTACTGGCCCCCAATACCTTCGCCAACGATGAAAAACGAGTTGATCCCGTCTGTGTTGAAAGTGAGCGACGCCCCTTGAAGGCCGATGGAATTTACCGCGCATGTCACCTGTGTCAGGGTGTTGCTCCCACCAGACGCGGCGCTACCGCAGCCCCCCGACCACACCGTGAGCATCGTGCTAAAATTGCTGCCAGCCGACGAGACGGTGAACTGGCGATTCGTCGTACCAACATCGGGACGTATTTCCCAGACTGCATCCCGGCCCCCGCTGCCACAGGTTGGGGCTGGCATGTTGTTGGTGTACGCGTTGAGGTTGACGCTCTGCGAGTAGATCGCGCTCGCAAACTTGTTTGTGCTGTTGGGGAAAACCACCACGGCGGCCGCCGCGCAAGAGTCATTCACACCGGGGCAGGTGCTCTGCATCGTCGGGTCCAGAGATATGGAGCGCAACTGGGAACTCTTCTGCGGCGAGCATTCGGTCCACCCGGACGGATAGTTGTTCGTTTGGCCGCTGCTGTTAAACTTCCTCAAGAGAGCCGTCATGGATGCCATGGCGACGGGATCAAAGCCGTTCATGGTTGTTCGGGCCTCAGCGAGCAGGTCCGCGGGGAAATTCGTGATGGTGACCCCGTTGAAGTAGAAGGAGTTCGTGGGATTGGCAAAAAGCAACCGAATATTGGCCGTCGCCGCAATCAACTCGGTTGCCATCTGCTTCCGCGCCTTGCACACGCTCGAACCGCGCGCCTTCTGATTCTGCGTGCCACCCGCTTCACCCGTCACCCCAGCATTCCTCCAATAGAAGCTGAGCGCTTCGATCAAGGTATCGTAGCTGTTGATGACGTTATCAGCATTGCGATTCGCTGTAGGCAAATTGAGAAACCCAAGGTCGATGATGCCGCCATTGATCAAAATACCGTCCAGAAGGGAAACGCAATTCGAGCCGGACGAGGTCAGATAGAATCCGTGCGTAAACCAAAAGCGCGAGTTTCGTGTGGCCCATTGCGTGGGAGGCACCCCGCATGTGGCAATGGCGTTGGCGATGCCGTCACCGGTGCCTTCCCCATTGGGCCCGGATTCGATGAACACTCCTCCCGAAGTCGTGGCATAGTCTTCCATAATGGCTTTGATATCCGCATGCTCGCCTCCGGACGCCGTATCTGGAACATAAACGGAAGCAATCTTTACTCCCGCGTTCAGAGCGTCCAGCGCCACTTGATGCGCGTGAACGTCGGAAACACCCGGCGTAAACGTATCACTGCACTCGCCAGGATGTGCATCGGTGATGAGGACGGCGATCTTGACGCAACCGGAACGAAACGATCCAAGGGGTTGTCCCACCACGGAGCACGATGGATCGGCAGCGCCGGTAATCGCATATTGCAGCGACTCATCCGAAGACTCCGGCTCGCCGTTGCCGCCGGAAGCCACAAGCCCCTGAACGGCGGTAATGACGTCCGTGACGCTCGATGTAAAGGGAACATTGATCACCACATTGTCGTTTGGGAATGTAATCAAGCCGATCCGCAAATCAGCACCAGACACATATTCGGCCACGTTGATGATTTGGAGCAAAGACGATTGCACATCCCCGATCGCCCCAAACATGCTACCCGTATCGTCAATCACGAGGGCGACGTCCATACACCCACATCCCGCAACCGCCGGTCTGACCGGAGACAAGCCGATGGCCAGCAAAACAACGAGCAGCGGAACCTTCGCCACCCGGCTTATCTTCATGGTAACCAATCCTCTCATAGCTCCAACGGCTTTCATCCATCAGCGTCAAACCATGCTCGCGTCGCCACGAGCCCCGCTATCTTCTTCCTACTTCGCGACACCAGTTATCCGCACCGTATCCTGCTGCGTCGGGTCGCTGATCGATGTGAATGTCAGCGTAAAGGTTGCCGTGGTCGGCTTCTTGATGCCTTTGGTGGCAAACACCTCGGCCCGAATCATGGTCGAATCACTGGTGACGGCTCCAGCGCCCATCGTCGAAGTCGTGTAGGTTCCTGCCATCACGGCGCTCGTGATGTCGACACTCTCCGACGGCTTGGACCCCAAGTAGTAATTCACAGTCCAGCCCGCCCCACCATCGATTTGCGTGCTTTGCACCGTGAACTGATCGGGTCCGGAACCGACATTCTTCACGGCGATGTAATATTTCACACCATTCTTGGCCCCACCATGGACATTTTCACTGATTTCCTGTCCCACACCGGTGGTGTTGATCACACCAAAGCCCAGGAATTTCTTCAAATTGTTGGCGCTCTTGCTGATCGCAGCATCCGGCTGGCTCAGGGCGCCTGTGCCCGTCAACGTCACCTGCTGGACCGAGGGAACATTGTTGCTGCTGGTAATGGACAGGGTTGCCGACCGCACGCCTCCTGCCGTGGGATTAAACTCAACGCTCACCATACACGTATCGCCGGTTTGGATGGGATTCAGGCCGCACGTGTTCGTGTAGACGGCGAAATCCGCGGTCTCGCCCGACAACGATGTCGAAGTGATCACCAGCGGCGCGGTACCGCAATTGGTAATGATCAGGGATTGCACGGCGCCGGTTGTCCCGACAGCCGCGGTCCCAAGATTGAGGCTGCTATCCACACAAACGGCCGGTGCCGGCGCGAGGCCAACGCCCTGGACATTCACGTCGGTGGGGCTGCCCGCCGCGTTATCGGGGATAACAAGTATTGCCTGGCGTGTCCCGCTTCTCGTCGGGATAAAGGTCAGGGGCAGGGCACACGTGCCGCCTGCCGCGAGCGGTGCGTTCGTGCAGATCGCAGCGGCGACCGAGAAGTCCCCTGCGGCAGTGCCGGTGAAGGTCGCATTGGACAGAACCAGCGGCAGGGATCCGCAGTTCGTAATCGTCAGGCTTTGTACCGTGCTGGTCGTACCAACAACCTGACCGGGAAAGACAAACGACGTGCCACTGCTCAGACAAACTGCCGGGGTCGGTGCCGCCCCGTTCCCGATGAGCGGAACAATCCGCGGACTGCCAACCGCGTCGTCCGTGAACACGAGGTTCGCCTGCCGCGTCCCGTTTGTCGTCGGCGCAAACCCGACCACGACCGCGCAACTTCCACCCGTTCCAATCGTGTTTCCTGCGCAGTTCTGCGCTTCGATGACAAAATCATTCGAGCCTGGTCCCATAATGGAAATGCTATTGATGGTCACCGGCACGGTAGTTCCGTTTTGATATGTGACCGTCAGTGGGGCGCTCGTCGTCCCGACAATAACCTGATTGCTGAAAGTCACGCTTGACGGCGTGAGTGTAATCGGCACTGCGGATGCCTTCACGTTGAGCACCATTTGGCCGCCCGCTCCTCCATTGTGGGGCTCGACGACGACAAAGTAATCATTTGTGCCATCCGCGACAAAGCTGACCTGTGACGCGAACGTGCCGTTGTTGACGATATTGGACGATGTCAGTTCTGTCAGCGCTCCGCACTCGCCACGGACAAGTATGGTCTGGGGAACCACCGCCACTTCCCATACCGACAGCACGTTGTCGAAACTGCTCCCAATGGTGTCGATGGAGATTGTCGATCCCGGCGTTGGCAACGGAATCCGGAAGAACTCCTCAGGACCGCCAAGTCCCGCGGTGGGACTGGGAAATGCCTGATGGTACACATTGTTGCTCACGATCGGACTGTTGATCAGGTTGTTGGTGAACGAAAACGGGTAGGACGTGATGTCGATTGCCGTCGCGCAGGAGTTGTTCGTCGTTATGTCCGGGACATCGGACACGTTCTTGGCGTTATAGACAACCAGAGCAAAGTCCTGGTTAACAACGTTGGTACCGCCGGGGAGAGCCTCACCCACATTCGGTACGCCCGGGCCGGCAATATCCGTGGCTCGGACAGTGACCTGGAACGGGGCGCCTGATGTCACTCCGGGGATGCCATTCATCATCGTCGTCGGATTCAGGAACACGCTCTCCATGTTGTTCACCGTGTCGTACGCGCCGCCAGGTACGGATACGTTTTCGGAGAAGACATTTCCCTTGTAGGCGACCGCATTCAAGCCTGAACCGATGGTAACTTCCAAATCCAGGTTGTTCACCAGTTCCTGAGCCGCAAACGGTGTCCCGGGCGGATCGGTCCAGGCCACAGTCACGCGGAACGGCAAGCCGTTGGTGGCGATCTGGCCCGACAATTCGTAGGTTTGTCCTGACTGGCTGAAATAGGTCTGCTGCGGCACGGGGTTTGTGGCAGTAAGAACCTCACTGATCGCCCGCGGCGTGGATTCATCCCGAAGCGCGCGCGGCACACCGTCGAACATGGTCTGTAAATCCAGCTCGCCCATGCCTTGCAAAGTGGATGGAAGGGTGTCCATCACGATGTTGCCCGAGCTCAGCCCATAGAAAATCGGCATATACCGGGCGGCGTTGCAAATATAGGCCTTGGCCATGGCCGGGCTGGGTTGCAACAATGCGTTCCCCACCTCATTCGTCAGCCGGTGCTGGAAGTACCACCATAGAAGCTGAATGGAGCCCGACACGGCTGGCGCGGCGAAACTGCTTCCACTCTGACATTGATACAATGCTAGATAAAGAGGCGCGTTACCGTCACACGGCGGATTGGTGCATTCCGTGTCGTATGGATAGGTTGGGACCGCATCGGCCCAACTGCAGTTTGTCGACGTGACGTTGTCCGGAATGATTTGGCTGATTGCGCCATAGACATTCACACCCGGAGCAACAATCTCCGGTTTGAACCGCCCATCCAGCGTCGGGCCGGCGGCCGATTTTTCGTACAGTTCCAGTGAATTTGTTTGGCTGTCGCAGATCGCACCGGACCCGTCAACCGGAATCAGGTATTCGACACCAGGAAAAACCTGAGTCACGACAGCGCTGAGCACGGTCTCGAGCCGTGGGTTGATAGATGAGCCGACGGAAATGACGTTCTTGGCCGTTGCAGGGGCCGTCACCCGGATATCGGCGTAGCCGCCATTGGCAGATTGCTCGCCCGCATCGCCCAGTAACGAATTACAGGCAAACACGACGATATACTCCTGATTCAGAGGCGACGGACCGGGAACGTTGTTCGAGGCACCCACCAACAACGCATCTCGAACTGCGGTGTCGAACGACACGCAGTCCGCGTCGTACTGGCCTCCATTGAGTCCGTTTACGCTAATAATGTCCGCCCAACTGTTGTTTTGGATTCGTGAGCCCACGCCCCCACGCCCCGCCACGCCCGAGTAGTCTTCGGCCATCACACCGGGATAATCGTTGAGGCAGATACTAAGAGCTGTGACGAAGGGATTGCACGCGCTACCCGAGACATTCCAAGTGATGGGCTGCGTCGTAATGCGGTCGGCACTGATCAAACCGAACGGCGACACCCCCATCCCGAGTTGGAAGCCATTCACGTCGGTTCTCAACTGGGTCTCGAAATTGGTTATAATTGCCGTGTAGAAAACGGTGGCATAAATATTTGTTGGGCAGCTGTTTGTGGTGATTGTGTAGACCAAATTCGAGAATGTCTGAGTCGGCGGGGCTCCGTCGCGACCGCAAGTGTTCGCGAACCCGGTCGGAAGCTCGATCGAAAAGGTCTCTGTACCCCCGTTGATGATCGCGCAATCCGAAATCGCGTTGGTGACGCTCACACTGGCAAGTGTGTTGGTGTCAATGATGACATTTTGGCCCAGCCCGAATGGAATGAGCCAGGTGTTGCTGTTGCCCACCAGCTGGAGACAGGGTTGGGCCAGTACATTCGTTCCGGCGTCGTAGCCGGCCACGATGGAAGCGACCATGGTGCCGTGGCTACCAGAAGAATATGATAAATCCGCCCCCTCGAGGTAGTAAAAGGGCTTGGTGTTGTCGGTGGTTTCGCGCACCGTGCACCCCTCTTGCGAATCGGGATCGCCGGCAATCCATGGAGGAGCTATGTGAACGACGCGCGAACCGTTGTTGATCCTGCCCAGATAGTAAAAGCAGGGGTGTGCCACGTTGTTGTCGTAGTTCCCATTATCATATCCTCCGTCATCAAGTCCCGTGTCCCAGATGTCCACCACGGGGTACGTCGTCGGATCGATAAACGTATTCGTCAGGGTGCCCGCCACCTTGGTCAGCAGGAAATCCAGGTAATTGGTGAACGTAGCGGACGTGCCCCCGAGCGTATTGGTCGGACCGAAACCGGGAGCGTTGGTCTGCCCCGCCAGCACGAGATCTTGAACTTCGTCCAAAACCCTTTTCGGCTCCGCCCGCTCAATCCAGATTACATCGGAGAGTTTCGCCATCTGCGCGACACTGGAGATTGGCACGGTCATGAACACAATGCGCTGATTTCCAATGGGATACGATTCCTGTATGAGGCCCAGCTTCTCCATGGCATGCATCGTGGCGTTGGTCTTGGAGTCTCGCACCACAATGATGCGCAAGTCGACCAAGGGGTTGTCTTCCCCGTGCTCGCCGTTGACCAGCCCGGGGTGGATATTGATCAACCCAGGATGAATCTTGTAATACGGATGAAATGCTCCCAGCCACTGAATCGGGCCTGTGGGTCTCGCCAAGGCTCGAAGCTTGTCTTCCGCCGCCTGGTCCACGCGAATCAGGTAGGCATTATTGGGCACGTAGCTTAACAGTTCGACATTGCCGACGGACTGGAGTTGCTCGAGCCATTCGGGAATCACCGGCCCGCAAAACTGAATCAGTCGCAGACGCTTGCCGGGTACGTCCTTCTGGAGCAGCGAGGCAGGAATCGACGGGAGTTGCTCCGTTGTGTCAAAGGACACATTCCGCAACCGGATTTCATTCAGTTGGTTGGCCATTACGGCGCGCGCGCCATAGAGACGCGTCAGTTCGGTGGTTTGCGAAGCCGTGGCTTCGACCAACCAGTAGGATCCGTAATTCCAGACCGTGGTGATGCCCTGTTGCTTGAGTTGCTCGATGCTGTCGGCCGCCGTCGGATAGACAATGACCTTGTTGGTATGCATCGCCATCGTGGGCGTGGCACGGCTGCGCACCCCCATTGATAGAACGCCCGCCAGAACGACCAGTACGCACAACTTGCTTACGGAGAATTTCATTCCTCGCTGTCCTCCAACCGACATCTCATTCGGAAAGATTTGCTGGTGACGGCAAAACTATCAAAAGCAGTTTTGCCTTTGCAACCAGAATGTTCATCTAATTTGTTAACGCGCGGCATCGTGGCCCCGCCTCTTGGAAAACGCCAGGTGATATCTGAGAATTGAGCCGTCCGCTGCTCCCAACACCGCAGGCTTCCGCAAAGTTTCTCGCCTCCGATGATGAAGCATCATTATGGGAGATACCCGGTCGCCGCGTCAACTGCGAATGACATCAAATGCGAACTTCGCTCCATAACCGTCACGTCGCCTCTGTGAAAAATCTGCCCCCTACAACACTCCCCGGGTACAGGGAAACCCCCGGCGCATTCACTTCCTCTTCACCGCCGCAAACGCTTCCAGCGCGCGTTCCCGCGCCGCCGCGTGGTTGACAATCGGCCCGGCGTACGCCGGCATCCCCCACTCCGGCACCCAACGCCTCACGTAATCAGCGTTCGGGTCGAACTTCTCCGCCTGGCTCTGCGGACTGAATATACGGAAGAACGGCGCTGCATCCGCCCCGCACCCCGCCACCCATTGCCAGCCCAGCGTGTTGTTCGCCAAATCCGCGTCCACCAGCGTGTCCCAAAACCAGCGCGCCCCATCCTGCCACGGGATCAGCAGATCTTTCACGAGAAACGACGCCACGCTCATTCGCGCCCGATTGTGCATCCAACCCGTCGCCCATAACTCGCGCATGCCCGCATCGACAATCGGATAGCCGGTAAGACCTTGCTGCCACGCTTTCAATGACTTCCCGTTCCGCCGCCATGGGAACTTCTTGAATTCGTCGCGCATGGGCTGATCGGTCGTATGCGGAAAGTGGAATAATAAATGATGCGCAAACTCCCGCCAGATGAGCTGTCGCAGGTATCCCGCTGCCGAGGCAGACGGCCGGCCCTGTATTGCCCGCCAAACCTGACGCGCGCCAATCTCGCCAAAGTGCAAGTGCGGCGAGAGCCGTGACGTGCCGACGACATCCGGACGGTCCCGCCATCCATTATAATGCGCCACGGCCCCGTACCGAAACTTCGTAAGGAGGTTGTGGGCACCAGACTCGCCGGGTCGCCATGTCGCCCGCATTGTCTTTGCCCAATCGCTTCTCGGCTCCAATTCAAGCGCGGGCAAGGATAGCGAATCTGGCCAACGACGTGGCGCTTTCAATTGTCTCGGCGCCGCAAGAACATGTCCGGCAACACCGCGCCTCATGCAGGCCCGCCAAAATGGTGTGAACACCCGAAACGGTTTGCCCGCGGCGTTCATCACTTCCCATGGCTCAACCAGCAGCGCAGAATTGAAATTCCCCCCGGGAACTACTGACTGGATTTTCCGATCACGCTCGACCAACGCCGGCTCATACCGACGATTCCAAAAGACAGCATCCGCGCCAGTCTCCTTCATCAGTGCCCGCAACGCTCTCAATGTGGGTCCGCGACGAATAACCAGCCGCGACCCGACTGCGCGCAAACGCGAATCAAGCGCCAGCAACGATTGGTGCAACCACCATCGACTCGCCGCGCCGGGCGGCCACTTCCCCTCCTCTTCGGGCGCCCAGATAAAAACCGGGACGACCGGACCACCTCGCTTCGATGCCGCATCCAGTGCAGGATTGTCGGCCAATCGGAGATCGAGTCGAAACCAAACGATGGACGGGGCGCAAATCACGGCAGATTGTCCAGAGTCGATGTCAGCACACGCGCCGTCGTATCCCAACTGAATTGCGCGGCGTGTCGTCGCCCGCCATCGCCCAATCGTCGGCGCAACGCGGGATCCTCCAGCAAACGCTGAAATGCCGTCGCCAACGCCGGCTCGTCGCCTTCATCGACCAGCAACCCCGTTTCACCGTCAACTACGGCCTCCGCCGACCCACCGCTGCGGTAGCCGATCACCGGTTTGGCGTGAAAACCGGCTTCGAGGTAGCTGATTCCGAAACCTTCAACGCTGTTCGGCAACGTGCGGCTCGTCATGGGGCAGATGTCACACTGGTGATACGTCGCGGCAAGCGTATCCGGATTGATCTGGCCCAGATGTTCGAACCCGACACCCGCCTCGCGGCAAACGGCTTCGACTTTGCGCAAATACGCCTCATCGCCAACGCCGCCGATCTGATAAATGAGTTTGGACCGGAGTTGCTCCGGCAACCGGGCCAACGCCCGCGCCGTATCGAGCTGTCCCTTTCGCGGATGAACCCGGGCGAGCGTCAGGATGCGGATCTTCCCATCATCCGGCCGCAACGCATCGCATCGTTGCGTCGCCGCCGAGCTGCACGCGCATGGCGCAATACCAACTTCCCGAACCAACGCGGACAGGAAGCTTTGCTGAATCAGCGATCGCGAATACTTCGATACGGTGAAGACGCAGTCGACACGTGGGAAGAAGCGCTTTGCCCAAAACCTCCAAAACCTGTTGTTTTGAAACCGCAGGACCTCCGACCCGTGAAGCACCGAGACCATCCGTCCGCATTTGACCCGGCCCAAGGGTACCAGAATCATAAACGCCATGTGTGCCCCGACGCTCGTGAGCACCACCGTCACGTCATCCAACTCCTTGCGTCGGGCCAGTAGCGCTTTGGCGAACCGAAGCATATCACCAAACCGCAAACTTCCGTTCGCCCGCAGGCGCTTCACGGGAAATTCAAACCGATCCGCCGCTCCCGACCCTCGATAATCGGGCGCCCACACCTCGACTGCCACCCCGTCGCGGTGCAGTGCCGCCGCCAGTTCCTGGCTGTAGGTGGCTGCGCCTCCGCGGAACGGAGAGAATTCGTGCGTGACGATGATGACTCTCGTTTTGTGCCGTGCCGGCGATGTCATGAGCACACGCTGATCATCTGAACAGACTCGCACCCTCGTGCCAAACGAAAAAACGCTTTCCCTTTCCTGTGGCGTTTGCTATCAGTCACGGGTCAAGCGAGGATCCGCAGACCAGCGTCGTCTTACATGAACGTAACTTTGACTGACAGCGAAGTGGCCGACCTCAAAGAAGGCTTGCGCCGATGCAGCCCCAAGACAATTGAGGCGGCCGTGCGCTATCGCGAAACCGGTGATCTGGATGCCATTCCGACCATCGTCTACGGCATTCTCGAGCGCTATCAGCCGTCCACCGCGCCCGTCAAACTCTCTCAGGCAAATGAAAACGCCCGACTCATCGAGGATATCGGCCTTGATTCGCTGACCTTGCTGGAAATCGTGCTTTCCATCGAAGAAGTGCTCAAACTGCACATTGAGAACGAGGAGCTTCGCCAAATCCGCACCGTGGGGAATCTGAACACCTTCCTCCGTGACAAGATCACGGGCGTTTCTGCCAAGGCGCCATCGAAGATTTACACGCGGGAACAAATCGCGCTCGTGCTCCCCCAGCAACCGCCCTTCATGTTCCTCGACGATGCCTCGCTCGATGGGGAAACTCTCCACGCCAGCTATGCAATCAAAGGCAGCGAGTCGTTCCTCGAAGGCCATTTCAAGGATGATCCGGTGTTCCCCGCGTCGATCGTCTTCGAAGCACTCGGCCAGGCCGCCTGTTTGTGGGTCCTGGAGAAAGGCCCGCAGCAAATCGGCAAGGAGATCAAGTCCAGCCATGTCTATTTTGCGTCCATGGATGGCGCCCACTTCTACCAAAAGACGAAACCGGGAGATAAACTCGAGTTCGAATTGAAACTCAGCCGTCTCCGCGAGCCGTTGGCAATCTTCGAGGGTACGGTCACTTCCCAGGGCCGTCGCGTGGCGAAAATCGAGCGCCTCGTCCTCGCGTTCGGCGAACAACTTCTTCCCGAAACTGCCCTGTCGTCGGAAACTTCCGCTTTGGAGGCGTCCCCGTTGGCGCCCGTATCGCGCAGCCCCGACGGCTCCAACACCAGGGCCTGAGCTCCCCTTGACCTGATTCGGCAATGAAGCGCGTCGCCGTCACGGGCTTGGGATTTGTCACCAGCATCGGCAACAGCCGCCAACAGGTTGTCCGCAGCCTGCGGGAATGTCTGACGGGAATCGAGCCGTTTGCCGAGTTCAGTGGCTCCGATTCACCGGTGAAATTGGCCGGCACCGTCAAGGGGTTCCAATTCCCGACTTCGTACTTCGAGGATTGGACGTTCCCGCCCGAATACGACTTGACCCGCGAACAACTGCGCCCGATGGCGCCCAATTCCTTGTACGCGTATGGCGCGATGCAGCAGGCGATCGCGGAAGCGCGGCTGACGCCCGGTCAGGTATCCAATCCGCGCACCGGCGTTATGTGCGCTTCCGGCGGTTCCATGTGGCTCGCCTACGACAACCTGCACACGATGGTCACGCGCGGTGTCGCCCGATGCCAGCCCATGGCCATCATTAATAGTATCCCCGGCTCCCTCTACATCAATCTCGTCACCTGCTTCAAACTCAAGGGCGGCGCGCTCGGTTTTTCCAGCGCGTGCTCGTCCTCTGCCCACGCACTCGGCACCGCCGCCGACCTGATCCGTCTCGGTCGCCAGGATATTGTGTTTGTAGTCGGCGCGGAGGACTGCAACAAATTCAATATTCTCCCGTTTGCGGGGATCCGTGCGCTGAGCCTGCAAACTGACCCGGCAACAACGCCCTGCGCCTTCGATGTGAAACGCGATGGGTTCGTTGGCACCGGCGGGGCCGCGGTTCTGGTGTTGGAGGAATTGGAGCATGCCCAACGCCGCGGCGCGTCCATTGCCGCCGAGGTCCTTGGATGGGGCCAGTCGGCCGACGGTTACAACGTGCTCGCGCCCGATCCCGAGGGTGATGGCTTGCGCCGCGCCATGGATGAAGCGCTTCTGGATGCCCACCTGACGAAGGAGGATGTCGATTACATCAATGCTCACGCGACCTCAACCACCGTGGGCGATGTCAGCGAGTGCCGCGCGATCCGCGCCGTGTTCAATAACGGCAGGATGCCGCATGTCAGCAGCACCAAGAGTCTGACCGGTCACGGGCTTTCTCTGGCGGGCGCGATGGAAGCGGGGTTCTGCGTGCTCGCGTTGCAGGACGGGTTCATTCCGGTTTCCGCGCACATCACACAGCTCGATCCACAGTGCGCGATCGTGCCGATCGTCACCAAACCGGTCTCCGACAAACCGCGCGTCGCCGTGAGCAACTCGAGCGGCTTCGGCGGCACCAATGTCTGCCTGGCATTCCGTCGATGGGACAATGACGTCTCGTGATACTCGCAGAGTTCTTCTGACGGGCGCCAGCTCCGGCATCGGACTGGAAACGGCCAGGATTCTTGTCTCGCGCGGATTCGAAGTATGGGGGACATCCCGCGACCTGACTCGACTGCCAGAATTTCCTCGCTTCCATCGGGTGACGATGGATCTGGGGCATAGGGACTCAGTCCGCCACGGTTTTGCCGCCGCATCTGAAGACGCGGGTGGTTTCGACCTGTTGATCAATAACGCCGGCGCCGGCGCGTTTGGCGGCTTGGACACGATGCCCGCGGAAGTGGTTCGCGAACAGTTTCAGATATTGGTGGACGCGCCGCTGGAGTTGATCCGACTGGCGCTTCCGTCGATGCGTCAGCGCGGTGCGGGAACCATCATCAACGTCACCTCGCTGGCCGCCCAGTTTCCCATCCCGTTCATGGCCCCGTACAGCGCCGCGAAATCCGCCCTCAGCGTTCTGACCGCGAGTTTGCGCGCGGAGCTTTTCCACACACCGATCCGCGTCGTTGAAGTTCGCCCCGGCGACATCAACACCCCGTTTCACGATCGAACCAACCGGCTCGACACCGCGAAGAACGCGGAAGAGCAACGACGCATGAAAAACGTCTGGGAAACACAATTGCGATGCATGGCGGCCTCACCGCGGCCGGATCGCGTGGCGCGAGTGATCCTGCGGGCAATTACGACGACGAATCCCCCACCGGTGATGGTCGTGGGAGGGATATTCCAGGCACGGGTGGCGACGCTGGGCGCCCGGCTCTTGCCGCTTCGACTACAGGAATTCGTCCTTCGGAAATACTACCGGCTCTGACATCCAGCGCCGCGACAGTCTTCACAATGTCGCTGGGATGAAATGCCGGACAGACTTGCCGCATCGCCCGGCGGATCGCTTCCGTCAGCTCGGGCCGTTTCCGCCATTCGGTAACAATGCCCGCCAGTTCTTCCGGGCTGCGGACCAATTGCGCCACACCATGCTCCCGGCAAAACTTCACCGTGATCCGCTCCTGCGGCATGATCCCGCCCAGGCTGTTGAGCAGCAGCGGACAACCGCTGACGATGGCTTCGCTGGTTGTGCCCGTCCCCGGACGGGCGACGATCGCCGACACCGAGCGCATCAATTGACCGACATTGGTATTGTGGGGGAGCAGGCGAACACGCGCGGATGGATGGGCCGCCGCCCACGCCGACACCTCGCGCTCGGCAATCTGCGATTTGCCACACAACAGCACCACCTGCGCATCGACCCTCTGCCGCTTCAAGGCGTCGAGAAAACGAACGTGATTGTGGGCACCCCGGCTCGACGCGCTCAACAGCAGAATGAAATCGTCCGGGTCAAGACGCAGTTTGTCGCGGATGAACGTCGCGCGTTCCGCGGCGTCCTCTGGCGAATCATAAAAAACACGCCGCAACAGAAAACCGCCAACCCGCGTCTTTTCGGGCGGCATCCCCCATCGCACCGCCGCGTCACACGTCTCACGGACCGCCCCAATAAACAGATCGGCGGACGGATTGACCCAATGCCGGCTGAAGCCGTAGCCGCCGGACAATTCCCCGCAATACGTCACGCATTTCACCCGATCGCGCCCCAGCACTTCCCGCGCATACTCAAAAAAACCGTGATTCAGCGAATCATGCACGCTGATCAGGACGTCGGGTCGGATCTCCGTCAACACCTGACGATACTTCGCCGCTCCCAGCGGCTTTCGCGTGCGAACGATCGGCACGACTTCCAGAAAATTAAAATAGATGTGATGCAGAAACGGCGCCGTCCGCTGGATCCAATTATACAGCCACACGCCAAACGCATAAATCTCGTGAGACTTCTCCAGCGGACGATGGAGTTGGGCCGAAAGATCGAGCGACGGGTCTGCTTGCGCCCATTCCTGAAACGCGCGGGCGCGCATGTTGTGGCCTCCCCCTGTGCTCGATGTGAGTATCAAAACTCGCATGGGCGGAAACGAGTATAAGGAAATTTTCCTATGCGACAAGTAGGAAACATCCCTGGGCTCTATGCGCCGTCCAAAAAATGCTATCCACCCGTCTTGGATTCGCTATGCTGCAGGTTCGCTGCCGCGGCGGTGTGATGTACGAAAGTCAACTGTCCGGCCGGAATCGATTGGCACATAAGGAGAATCTCCGCACAACCATGGCACGAGTCCTCTACGGCGTAATGGGCAACACGTTCGGCCACGTGTCGCGCTCTCTCGCCGTCGCGGGCCGGCTCCCCGAGCACGAATTTCACTTCGTCGGCGGCGAGCGCGTTCCCGAAGTCTTGCGCGGCTTGTACCCCGTCCTGGAAGTGCCAGTGGCTCACACCGTCCACCAGAACCAGCGCGTCTCGGTCCCGCGCACGTGCCGCCATCTCGCCCGTTGCACCACCAACCTCCCACGCGTCACCCGCCAGATTCTCGACCTCATCGACCGCTGGCAACCCGACGTCGCCATCTGCGACCGCGAATTCTTCCTGCCTCATGCCGCCAACCGCGCCGGCCTCCCGATCTTCGCGCTCGACCATTCGCACGTCCTCCAGGTCTGCCGCTACCACGTCCCGCCGTCCGAGTTCGTCTCCTGGGCGCTCGGCCGACTCGAAGACGCCCTCTTCTTCAATCACACCCGCCACAACCTCGTCACCTCCTTCTTCCATCCCGAACTCAAACCCGACGGCCAAAACGAACTGCTCCCTCCCATCCTCCGCCCCGCCATCCGCGACCTCCGCCCCACCACGGGCGATCACATCTTCATCTACCAATCCACCGCCACCTTCCCCGCCCTCCTCGATGTCGCCCACCGTCTCCCGCGTCCCGCAGTCGTCTACGGCGTCCGCAACGAAACAGCTACGGAAGGCAACCTCACCTTCAAACCCTTCCACAAAGAACAGATCCTCGCCGACCTCGCCGCCTCCGCCTTCGCCGTCACCACCGCCGGCCACAACCTCATCTGCGAAGCCCTCGCCCTCGGCAAACCCGTCCTCTGTTTCCCCATCGCCGGCACCTTCGAGCAGTTCATCAACGCCGCCTACATCCGCCACCTCGGCTACGGCGATTTCTCCACCACCCGCCACCCCTCCCTCGACACCTTCACCAACTTCGAATCCCGCCTCGACCACTACCGCCGCCAGGTGCAAACGAAATTCGTCGACGGCACCGACACCGTCATCGCCCGCGTCCGCGCCCTCATCAACCTCTACTCCCAACGCGCCCACTAATCTCATCGCCCAACCGCGCCGCTCCGCGCCGGTGTAGCCACGGCCCCGCTCGCGACCCGCCCGCGCCGACGCCATCGTCTCCTGGAACTTTCAACACATCGTCCGTCTGGCCAAGATGAAGGCGTATAATCAGGTGAATCTCCAGCAAGGCTATGGTATCCTTACAATCGTGACGCCAAAACAGGTGCTCAGCGATGAAAAAGGCTCGAAGTAAACAACCGATCAATTGTGTCGCCTTGAAACGGCAGGCCAGGAGAAAATTCGTGCCGATACCGAGCGCATGTCGGTCGCCGAACAAATACATTACTTCCGCCGACGCGCAAGCTCAGGAGCCTTGGGTGCCTGGTGGAAGCGCGTCGCAAGCGGTACCGTCGATGCTCCCGCGTTGCTCGCCCGCGAGAAGCCGGCCCGTTACGGCAAGTAACCAACAGCCCGGGGGCAATTACCCGACGGTGCCAGAATGAAAACCCCTTGCACACTACGGAGATTGCTGGTGACCCTTACGATTTGCGGCGCAGGAATGTTCTGGACGCCCTTTTTACTTCTAATTCTTGGTTACGACCGGCTTGTCGGGCACCATTTTCCCAACATAGGGCCGTGGCTCCTGTACGGTGGGTTGGCCTGCTTCCTCGCAGTTCTGCCGCTTTCTGTTGTCAGTCTAATGCGCCGCGATTACGTCGCCGGTGGACTCGGATTGGTAGTGGTATTCTCGGCGGGGTTCATGATTTGGGGCTTCACACCATAAACGGGTCAGCCCTCAGTATCGCCGCAACGCCGCTCGCTTTGCCTACGTCGTTCCCGTGCAATGGTCGATCTTCGTTCTCTCCTATTTGTAAATGCGCTGGCCGCTCCGCCCCAGCCTGTCGACCACGCCCCCAACAATTCAGCCACTTCAAACCGCTATTACGTGCGCGCTTGAATGAGCGGGTAGATCTCTCCGTTGTCCCGCAAACGGTACACGATCTCCGAGTAGGGTTTCCTAGGATGCGCGAATGTGACAAACCATGACCACTCCTGCCAATCTCCGCGCACCGAATTGCTGCCCAGACAAGGCCCCATCAGGTCGGGTCGCCCGTAACGGACGGAAATCACGAAGCACTCGGGATCGCCGTTGTCGTCCCGATAATACTTGCTCACCTTTTCAATCGCTTGAGCAGGACTATACTTCGGGAGTGGGATGGTACGATCTCCCTCCAGCGCGGACTGGGCGATCTGGGTTTGACATGCAAGTGTCATCACGACCAACAATCCAAGGACTCGTTTCATAAGCAACTCCTCATGGCTTTGTGTCGGCGCCGAACCGCACGATCCATATAGTATCACCGCGATCAGCCTGGCGAAATAGATTCCCAACTGCCAACTACTCCTCTTTCTGCTTTCCTTGCCGCCCCTTCAGCAGTCTAATGGCGTCTGCACTACAACAATCATGATCTACCATGTGCCGCTCCCCATTCACGAAAGCCAAATGGACCAATTGGGTGCTGATTCCATTCAAACTGTATGTCGTCAGCGTTTTCCCGTTCTACTTGGTTTTTCGTATTCTCCTCGGCGATCCGATTATCATTCATTTCACGGGAGTAAATGCCTCCAGGATTGATCACACCACAGACGTGTTGCTAGCGGCCTACGCGTTGTGCGCACCGTTCCTGGTGCTCGGAGCCGTGCTGCAAGCTATTCGGGGCGACGTGAAACCCGCGCTTCAAACGTTCGCCGTGGCCGCCGTGCCCTTGTTACTTCTAACGTTTCTGCTCTTTCTATTCGTCGTCGCGCACCTGTTGTAATTTCAAGAGGCCGGCTGTATGCCCCACAAAGCCATGAACCCCAAACTCCTCCTCGCCCTTGCGCTCGTTTGGAACGTCAGCATGCTTGGCTTTGGGGCACACAAAAACAGGCATGCAGTGCCTAATCTAGTGGTGCTCGTGATATGGCTGTTCGCCGTTCGGCTCCAATCTTCCTTCGGTGTGACTCAAGACGAGCATGCGGCCAGCCCGCCGCTTTCGAGCCTCTCAACCAATGAAGCAGGCCAAGCTGTTCCCGGGACTATCATTACTGCCCAAAGCACCAATGTTGACCAAGCTCTCTACGGCATTAGCAAGATCGCTGAGGCCGGGCAGGCGGCCGCGCCCGCGTTGATTAAAATGGTGCAAGACAAGAGCCAGCCGAAGGAAGTGCGCCTATCGGCCGCATACGCCTTGGACAGAGTCTATCCTCGTGATCCGGACGCGCTTCCGGCCTATGTCGAACTCCTAAAAGAGCACGACCCGGACCTGAGGGATCTGGCTATCACTACCTTGGGCACGTTTCATGAGAAGGCCGTGGAAGCAATGCCTGTGCTGATGACACTCTATCAAACCAGCGATGAACAGACACGACTGAAGATTATTGAGTGTTGGGATTCCGTGGGGCCGTCGGCCGTGCAAGCAGCCCCACAGTTAGCGCAAGCCCTCCGGGACACCAAGCTGCGTGTTACGGCCCTCGGCGCCCTTGGCCGGATGGGCCGCGCAGCTCAGGAGGCAATCCCCTCGCTACTGAATTTGCTTCGCGACGAGGCACTGGATAACCGTGCGCGGTATATGACTGCGGACGCATTATCCGTGTCACTTCCCAACGACACAAGGAGCGTCTCCATATTCATCGATCTCATGAAGGACAAAGACGCGGAGATTCGTGTGCTCGCAGTCCGCGCAATAGCGGACCGAGGTGCAAATGCAGCAGAAGCCGTTCCCGCCTTGATGCGGCTATATCAAACAGAGAACTTACAGGGACGCCTTGCGATTATATATTGCCTTGGTGCAATTGGACCGCACGCCGAATCAGCAGTGCCTTTGCTAACCTCAACGCTCCAGGATCAAAGCCGGAGTTATCGCAATCTCGTTCGTGACTGGGGTGCGGTTGCTGTTGGTAAGATCGGCCCGGGAGCAAAGGATGCCGCGCCCGGGTTGGTCGCCCTGCTGCACGATCCGGAGTACATCGTTCGAATGCATGCCGCTGATGCATTGGGACGTTTAGGAGCGGTCGCAATTGCAGCCGTCCCAGATCTTAAGCAACTTCTTGTCGATCCCGACGAGAATGTGCGACGTGCCGCGCGGTCTGCACTCAAGAGAATAGCTACGAGTGAATGAAGATTTGCCCAATCGCGCGCGCTTCGCAGAAGCGCCCCTACAACGGGCGGAGGAGCAAACGACGATTCCCGTTGAATTCGGCGGTCAAGGGGGGTCAACGTTTTACGCAACCGTCCCCGTAAAGGGGTCAGTCCTTAGTAAAGGGGTCATAAAGGGGTCAGTCCTTAGTATTGACACAACGCGGATGGCCTGTGTACGTCGGGGCTGCGGAACGGTCGAGGTCGGGGTCCCTCCTTTCTGCAAAGGCGTTGCCCGCCGCGCCCCACTCCGCCACCGCCCCCGGGTGCCGTTTGCCTGATTTGGCCCCTTACCGAATCGGGCAAAGATCAGTCCGGGTGTTCTCTGCGCCCTCTGCGAACTTTTACCCCGAATTCCTCCGCAGGACTCGCGAACTCGTTCGGAGTTCGGGGCTGCGTGGAGCCGAAAGCATCCGAATTGAGGGAGGATCCGCGTCCAAAACTCCAGTACCCCCTCACTCCATCACTCCAATCTGAGGACGAGTCTGCCGATTCTCACCCATCGTCTCCCGCCACCATTGAAATAACCCCCGCAAACATACTATCCTCCGCACGGAATGACTGACGCACCCGCTGAATACGCTCCACGATTGAAAACTAACCCCCCCGTATTCACCCCGACATTGGATGTCGGTGGCCTCACCGTCGCCTACATCTTCGAGCGCTACCCCGTGCTCTCCCAGACTTTCTTCCGCCGCGAACTCGCCGGCCTCCGCGACCACGGCATCCGCATCGAAATCCACTCGCTCTTCCCCCCGCGCCCCGCCGACCTGGCACAGCTTCTCCCTGGTCAAAATTCAAAGCGCAAATCTCCCACTCACCAAACGACGCCACAGACGAGAGTCCCCTCGCCCTTGCCGGATAAGGGAGAGGGCTTGCCCGCCGTAGCCAGTCGTGTGGCGAAGGCGGGTCAGGGTGAGGGCTTGCCCGCCGTAGCCAGTCGTGTGGCGAAGGCGGGTTCTTCATCACTAATCGCCGACATCCCCGTCGACACGTTCCGCTGGTGGGAATCCATCGCCGTCCTCATCGCCCTGCCCCGCGAACTCCTCCGCGACCCCGCCCTCCTCCGCGACGGCTGGCATCTCTTCCGCCGCTACCGACCCACCAACCCCGAGAATTTCTGGTCAACCATCTGGGCCGTGGTCTTCGCCATCTGCCGCGCCCGCCGCTTCCGCCAACACAAACCCGACATCATCCACGGCGTCTGGGCCACCGCGCCCGCCACCGCCGCCGCCATCCTCGCCCGACTCTGCAACGTCCCGTTCAGCTTCGGCGGTCACGCCTACGACATCTATCGTCATGGCGGCGACGCGTTCTTGGAACCCAAATTGCGCGCCGCTGCCTTCGTCCACACCACCACCAACGCCGCCGCGCAATACCTCCGCGACCGCGCCCACGGCGCGCCCGTGAAAATCGTCCTTGCCCGCCGCGGCCTGGAAAAACTTCCGCCTCTCCCGAAACGCGACGCCACCACCTCGACCTCACGCCCGATCCGACTCCTCTCCGTCGGCCGTCTCGTCCCGAAGAAGGGTCACGTCCACCAACTCGCCGCCTGCTCGCTCTTGAAATCCCGTGGCGTGCCGTTTGTAGCAACAATCGTCGGCGACGGCCCGCTCCGCCGCGAACTTCAACAGCAAATCGACCGCACCGGCCTTCACGACTTCGTCACGCTCACCGGCCCGCTCCCGCCCGATCAGGTCAACGATCAATATCTCTGGGCCGACATCTTCTGGCACACCGGCATCGTCGATCCCGAAGGCGACCGCGACGGCATCCCGAACGTCATCCCGGAAGCCTTCGCCCGTTGCCTGCCCGTGATCTCCAGCCCCACCGCCGGCCCGATGGAAGCCGTCACCCACGACGTCACGGGTATCATCGCCGACCCATCCAACCCCGCCCACCTCACCACCGCCGTCCAACGCCTCGCCGCCGATCCGGCTCTCCGTCAACGCCTCAGCAACTCGGGCCGCGCCTGGACCGAACACAACTTCCTCATCGCCACCAACGCCGCCATCCTCGCCCGCGCCTTCCGCGAAACCTGCCGACGATAAGCGCGTCGCCGGTGTAGCCACGGCTTGCCCGCCTCTGGCGCGGCTCTCCGAGCCGTGCCGCTCGTTGTGCACCGGTCTCCCGACCGCGCACTTCCTCCGACCGAAGCGTCTCCGCCGTGGCGTCTTCATGTCCTTCTCTTCTTCGGCACGCCCAGCCAGTTATCACGAAACCGTCATCCAAAATGTCTTGCAATTATGACCTCCATACGCGTATAAGCCACGTCACCCCGTTTGAGGGCCTGTTTTCTACGGCCCGACCCGGTGCCCTGTCTGCGCCAGGCTAGGAGCAATACATAACCAATGGCGAGTTGTGTCGCCAGGCCGAGTCAGGAAAGCACCGGCCTGGGAGCGTCTGCACCGAGGCGAGGATAAGGAAGGCGAGAAACCATGAGGGCGAGGAATTCCTGTGTCTTCATCCCACTGTTTCACCCTGCCTGTCCGTCATTCTGCGTTCCGGAAAAGGAGATCTGAATTTCCCGTGCGAACAGAATTCGCCCGGCGCAGCGACAACGTACGACAAGTGTGAACCGACAAAATCATCGTAGGGAGAAACGGATCATGAAAACATCTTCGACAAACCGCGCGTTCAATTTCTACGTCCTGCTGGTGTTCGGGCTGGCCTTCTGGGCGAGGGCCGTCCGCGCCCAAACCCCCATCACCTGCGGACAACCAATCGCAAGCAACACCGTTGCCAACAGCGAAGTCGACCAGTACACCTACGCCGGCACCGCGGGGCAGGAATTGGTGTTCGCATTGTACGGACCACTCGATTGCCTTTCACCTTACCAATCAATGACCGCGGACATCTATAGCCCTAGCGGACAGCATCTGGCCGCCCTTACATCGGGTAACTGCAACACCGGTGCTGCTCTCACCATGACCCTAACGAATACCGGCAGCTACATAATTCTTGTGCATTGCACATCCTACAATGGCACCGGCAATTATCAGTTGAGTATCCAGTCAGCCATCGACGGCGGGTGTAATGGCACACCCATTGTTTGCGGCCAGTCAATCGCGAGCAACACGGTTTTTAACAGTGAGATCAACGCCTACAGCTACGTTGGCGCAGCCGGGCAGGACCTGTCGTTTGCCTTGTACGGGCCGCTCGATTGCCTTTCACCTTACCAATCGATGAACGCGGACATCTATAGTCCTAGCGGGCAATACCTCGCCACCGTAGCTTCACCCAACTGCCACGCCGGCACCGCCATCAACATGACCCTGACCAACAGCGGTACGTACACAATCCTCGTGCATGCTGCCTCCTACAATGGCACCGGCAACTATCAGTTGAGTATCCAATCAGCTATCGAGGGTGGGTGTAACGGCACACCCATTACCTGTGGCCAGCCAATTGCGAGCAACACGGTTTTTAACAGTGAGATCAACGCCTACAGCTACGTTGGCGCAGCCGGGCAGGACCTGTCGTTCGCCTTGTACGGGCCGCTCGATTGCCTTTCACCTTACCAATCGATGAACGCGGACATCTATAGTCCTAGCGGGCAATACCTCGCCACCGTAGCTTCACCCAACTGCAACGCCGGCACCGCCATCAACATGACCCTGACCAACAGCGGTACGTACACAATCCTCGTGCATGCTGCCTCCTACAATGGCACCGGCAACTATCAGTTGAGCATTCAGTCGATCATTGGCGGCGGGTGCGATGGTCAACCGATCGTTTGCGGACAAACTGTCAGTGGCGCCACCACGAACAGAGCGGAGATGGATGCCTATCAAATCGACGGCTGCAGCAACGACGTGGTGATAATCAGCACCAGCGGCTTCAGCGGTTCGGAGTTCGACCTGTACGACCCAACCGGCAACAAATTGTTCAGCATCGGTCCGGGTACAGCCAGTAACGTCACATTCAGTGTCTCCGGTGTCTACACGCTCTTGGTGCATTCCGGCAACTATTCAGGGACGGGCAGCTATGGAGCAACGCTCACCTGCCTGATTGCGTGTACGTATACGACCGGTACCGCTTCCGCGCAACCGAATGGCGGCTGGACCACTGGCGGCGGCACCATCCGTTGCTGCTTCCCCGTACAGATCTTCGCGATCCCGGACGATTGTTACAACTTCGTGAGCTGGACTGATCCGAATAGCAACGTGGTCAGCACTTTGCCGTGTTATACGTTCACCGCGACGAACAGCGAGATCCTGACAGCCAACTTCGCGCCGACCCGCGGGACGACAAATCAGATCTGCGGGATTGCGGCGATCCCGAATGGCGTCGCCGTCTCCGCCCAGGCCGTTGCGGGGGACGATTACCAATTGCAAACCCGGAGTTCAATGACGACGGGCAGTTGGGCAAACGTCTCGGGCGTCGTCCTGAGCAATAGCCCCGGTGGGTTGATCATCCTGACCAACTCCGGCGGGGCCTTGGGACCCCAACGATTCTATCGGATGCAGGTCACGCCCTGACGATTCAGGATCGGGAGCGCAGCCGAGAGGACGAAACGGCACTCAGACAATAAAGCCGCGTTCACGACTCGGTGAACAATCTCCGGCTGCGCTCTTATCGTCAGTCAGTAAGAGGACCCAGCTCCGTACTTCATGCCGACCGCCCCTCTCCTCGCCCGCGCCTTCCGCGCGCGCCCGGCAACAATGGCCGCCGTTTGTGCTTTCCTCGCCGTCTCATCAGCGGTCTAATGGCATTCGCACGCTCGACTGGTATGAAGGGTAATCGCCCATGATGAAGTCCATCGTCTTGTTCCTGCTGCTCGCCAGCTCTTCAGGTGCCCTCGGACAAACCCATACCAACCTCGTCGCCGTCGGCGAGTGGTCGGCGCCCGTGAGCGATAATGGCTACACGCTTCGCGGAAGACTCATCCTTGCCGAAGACGCGCCATACAATGGCACCCGTACGGCTGTCGTGTACCTCGAGTTGCAGAACCTATCCCGCATCCTCGCCTCGGTACTTGTGGACTACAGCGAGCGGGCGCTGGATTGCGAGGTTGTCGATGCTGCGGGGAAGACACCGCCACCAACGCCCACAGAGGCGGACATTATCGGTCCACTGCCTGACGCGATCACCACACTGACTCTTCCTTGCGATTCCACGCTGCGCTTCCGCGTTTCCGTCAATGGCTGGGGAATCCCCAAAGGCCCCGGTTGGGCGATTCAGCTCCCTGCAGCGTTCTGGTTCCTTCCACCCAGCGCTCCTGGCGACCGCTTCCTCTCCGGGACGTTCACCGTGCCCAAGTCCAACTCTACCGACATCGAGGCGATGCGAAAGGAACTTGCACGCGGACACGTCTGGCACGGGACGTTGGTGCTGCCGAGAGTCAAGGTCCCGCCTGCCACGACCCGGAAATCTGAAATCGACAAGGGCCTGATGGACCAGATTCTGGACGTTATCACGGAATGCCAGACGATCAAGCCCGGCATGACCCGCGCCGACCTGATGAAGGTCTTCACAACCGAAGGCGGCATGTCAACCGCGGCTCATCGAACGTTTGTTCATCGCCGCTGTCCGTACATCAAGGTGGATGTCGATTTTACACCTTCAGACCCGAAACAGAATGTCCTAGAAGAGCGCCCCACAGACACCATCACCAAGATTTCCAATCCGTATTTGGCTTGGAGCATCATCGATTGAACAATGACATTTAAACTCCTCCTCACCCTCACGCTGGTTTGGGGCGTCGGCTTGTCTGGCTGTGCCCGTGTTGCCCGCGCTGACGAAACCAATGCACCGGTCTCGACGAACGCAGCACAGAGTTATTTGTCCGTGACGGCAAGAACGGATTGATGAATCGACGGACAGAAGGAGGCAACAATGATTAAGACTCTGAGCCTTGCCGTGCTGCTGATCGTTTCCGTTCCATGCTCCTATGCAACCTCATTGGTCAACGACGCACCTGAGTTTTGGGGAACCGCCAGCAATGGATTACAAATCGCAATTTCTCCCGTGTATACCCAACTTAAAACAGGGCAAGACCCTGAGTTTGACATTGCGGTGCGGAATGTCGGCACGAACGACGTATTCTTGAATCTCGGTATGACCCTCGGAAACGGACGTAGTCTCTTTCCTACAGCCATTCATCTTGTTCTCCTGGATGCTCAAGGACATCGCAGAGAACTTGAGCCAACCGGCCCGGCTAGTGTCTCAGGGCGGATTGATGACTATGCAGTTGGACTTCAAGCGGGTGCAGTTCATGTTTTGAGGGTCAGGCTTAGCCAGTATTGGTGTCCGCAAACAAAGGAATGGACGATGAAACTAGAGAAAGGGGCCTACCGTATCGCTGCTCAACTCTCGGAAACCCACCAACACCACAATAACAGCGGGTTTGTTTGGGTGGGGTGGAACACTTGGGTTGGCACTTTGCAGTCCAATTTTGCAGACTTCATTATATCAGACTAGACGGTACAGGGGTGGACTTGAGTGGCAGGGGCGGGTTTCAGAGGGCAAGAGCGGGCTGCGGGCGGGAGATAGCCGCATCATCAAGCGGGAACTGTAGCCGCGGTTGCCAAGCGCGGCAGTTCTCCGCACCTCAAGCCGCGAGGCTCGCAAATTACTCAACGTGGAGGCTGGCCTTTGTGCTTTTCTTGGTGTTTCATCAGAGGTCTAATGGCGTTCGCACATTATGAAGTCCGTCGTCTTATTCCTGTTGCTCGCCGGCCCTCCCTGCGCCTTCGCCCAGACCGACACAAACCTCATTGCCGTCGGCGATTGGTCGGAACCCGTCAGTGATCCCGCCGGGTACACGCTTCGCGGACGCCTGCTCATTTACGATGCGGAGTATTACAGCAGAACCAAAATGTGGGGACACGCCCGAGTCTATCTGGAGTTGCAACACATCTGCACCGATGTCTGGCGCAACCCGATCGAGATTTGTTTCCGTATGTCCGCCGGCCTGCACTTTGAAATGCACGATGGTCTCAACAAAGCCATCCCGTACAAATCCCCTCCAATTGACGCCTACGTGCCGACGAATCCGTACTGGGTGACGTTGCCGTGCAATTCCACCCTGCGGTTGCAAGCCGATCCCGGTTTGTGCTCTGACTCGACGAAGCCCGACGGGGTAAGCATACTGGTAGGCCCCGATGACTTGTGGGACATTCGGCCTGGCGCTACCAACGACTACTACTTGTCGGCCACGTTCCGCCCCCCGACCAACCACCCCAGTTCCCTCAACTACTACGTCTGGCAGGGAACGCTTCAACTGCCCAAGGTCAAAATTGCGGTCAAGAAGCCATGACGCCGTCTGATGACGCAGCGGAGCGAACGGCAAAGCAATCCGCTTCTTTGGCGCGCGTAAGCGAACGAACGCCCAAACCAGGTGTCCAATGAAGGCAGAACCGAATTGAAACAATGAAATACACTGCTGTGATCTTCTTTCTCTTGGTGGCAACCTTGGTGTATTCGATGGGAGATAGCGTTTCCAACGCAACGCCCATGAAAACTGAATTTATCGAGCCGTGGGCCGATAGCACTATCAAGTTGATCGTGCCCGGTTCTTCCGGGCCGCCTGCAACCAAATGCAAAACTGAGACAACTACGGTAAGGCGGGCTGTCTATCAAGTCGTACCCAAGCCCGACCCCGGAAGTCTTATACCGGAGAGGTTTTCGATCCTGGAAGTTGACGATCCCCATACCAAGAAATGGTGGTTCATTGACGGAGAACATTCCTTTTACGTTTCCGATCGCTCTGGAATGAAGGGGTTCACTGTCGGCCCTGGCGTTCTGGTTTGGTCGAGCAGTTACTTCGGGTTGCCTGACACCAATTCCAGCACCACCGCCATTGCTCAGTTTGAGAAAGAGATCAACACCGAGAAGCTGAGTCACGAGTTCAATCAGCGCATAACAGCTAATCGAATACAATTAATGCAGTCCCTTCCGCAATTTTATTTCTCGGACGCCCCGGCTCCGGGCGGAGGATTGGTAATGCCTCTGGTCGAAGCGATAGACCTAACCGATGGCATCTTGCGGCTTGATATACGGCATCCAAAGACGCAGAAGCTGGGAAGTATATGGATGGATCTCACCGCCAAGAAGGTAAGCAGGTCTGTTGTTGATGGGCAGGAGATGGATCTGAATACGGGGAAGCCATTTGCCGTGCCGCTAAAGACGCCATAACTCACAATGCGAAGCACTGCGCGCCACACTCTCAAAGTCCTCGCCCTCGCGCTCGTTTGGAGCGGCGGTCTGCTCGGATGCACGACGGTTCCATCACCGCGACAGGATGCCGTGTTGTATTCCACACCTTCTGGGGCCAGTTTGCAGAAAATCAAAATCAAGCGCATTCCCTTGACGGGCGAACAACTGGCTGAATTGGCTTCCCTGCCGAAAGATAACACAGAATTTAATTCACGGTGGCTGGTCGAAGAAAAGCCGGATACCAGGCGCGCCGGGCCCTGGGATACGCGGCTTTATATCTTTGATTCCGCCGACACGAATCGGTGTGTCCGCGTGGAGCTGCTTGATCAGGCGAGTTACGAGATTCGCCACGCTTGGCTCAACGAAAAGATGTTATTCATCGCAGTGCCGTGGGGACGCATGGCGTGGACGGATTTTGTTCTTGATACCGAGACGCTGCGGTTTGTCTACATCGAAGACGGGGTGTATATCAGGGAACTCGAATCACAGGAAGGACGCGAGTCGCAAAAAACATTTGAGTCGCGAAAGAAATAGGACGGCTGTGAACCCCAAAATCATCTGTTGCCTCGCGCTCGTTTGGAGTGGCGCATTGGCGGCTTTGTCTGCAGGCGCCGCCGACGCAGACTCACTTCGGGTTGTTGTCACACCTTCCAGGACCGTGGTTCGCATCAAAGAAGTTTTCCCGGTCACACTGCGCGTTGAGAATCCGACAGCAACCAATCAAACCGTGCGCGTGATGAGTTGCCGTTGGCAGGACGAATGGAAGACGAGCAACACAAACGTCTCCTGGATTGTCGGAGAGTGTACGAGAAACGTGGCGAGGAATGTCGAATTCCCGCCCGGTGGCGTATATACGAACCAGTTGGAGATGCTCGTCTCGGGACCGATTTCCCAAAAGACAGTCTCGTTTCGTATGGGCTTCACGCCGATCGATAGCCGGAAGACGTATTGGAGTGACGAAGTCACCCTCGACGTGCTACCGCCCACGACGAACAACGATGGGAGAGTGCAGGTCTCGCAGCACGAGACGGCCGCCCAAACACCGTCATGGCTGAACGAGGTCACACTACAGTTTGATGAGCACGACAGGCTCGTGAGTTGGGAGGCAGAGAAGACACTCGACGAAACGAATGGGCGGAAATCCACTGGCAACGGCGTTGACGAATATCTCACGAAGCAGATTTCCAACATTCTCACCGAGTGTCAGAAGATTAAGCCCGGAATGACACGCGCAGAGCTTTCTAAGGTTTTTACCACGGAGGGTGGCCTTTCGACCGCAAAGCATCGAACGTCTGTTCATCGCCGCTGTCCGTACATCAGGGTGGATGTCGATTTTAAACCTTCAGACCCGAAACAAAATGTGCTCGAAGAACGCCCCGCGGACACCATCCGCAACATTTCCAATCCCTATTTGGCTTGGGGAATCATCGATTGATACAATGACATCTAAACTCCTCCTCGCTCTCGCACTCGTTTGGGGTGGAGCGTTGATGCGGTACTCCGTTGCCGCCCATGCCGAGGAAGCTGCCGCTACAAAATCCCCGGCAACGAATACCGAGCAAAGCTTGGAATCGTTGCTGCATGCTCCGTTTCCTGGCGAAAAGGGAGGAAGCAGATGGACGGGGAACTGGGTCGACACAATTCAGGATCCGTCGCCAGCGTACCGTAATCGAATCGCCGTCGCGGCCGCCCGCGAGCTGTCGTTGTGCACCACCAATGGCGACTGCATCTCCGCCGACACCGTCGACCGAGTGCTCTACCAGCCAACGTCCGCCGATACGCCGACGGAAGCGGCCTTGCGCCGGTTGTGCCAGTGGAATGAGGGGCGGATGTATCTCTTGCGAGACTTGGCCAATCGGCACGAGATCAGCGACCCCAGCGTCATCGAGCCGTTGATTATCATGCTCGATTATCCGGGCACTAAAACGACCATCCGGGATCAAGCCGCCCAAATCCTGTGTCAAATCACCGGGCGCGACTACGCGAACTTTTACCAGTATTCGACCGGGGAAAAACACGAGCAGTTTGTCCGCTGGTGGTGGGATTGGTGGGCCAAGAACAAAGGTAACTATCGTATATATGACGAGCATTTGAAACAGGCAATCGCCGACCGAGTGTCGGCCATCCAGAAGCAGATTGTCCTGGAGGTCAAAGGATACAGTGGCATCGCATCCGGCAGCATCCCTCGCGCTTCCGTTAACCGATCCGCTACCGACAACTTGTTGGAGACCTCGGTGGACTCATCTTTCATGCAGAACACCGTTCCCGGCTCGAAGGGTCAGATCTATCTCCGGATCTCGGCGCATTTTGAAACCCCGCGCTGGGAGTTAAACCCGGTGGAACATCACGACTATCCGGCTGGCGTCGTCGGCGAGTGGCAACCGTTGGGATCAAAAGAGAAAATCACAATCGAGCAGGTGTATCACGAACTCTTGCCCGGCGCAGACATTGCCATCACCGTCGACGCGGCTTCCCAGGACGGCGAGTTTCCCAGGCTGGTGCGCGAGTGTTTGCAGAGGCCGCCGGAGTCCATCCAGCCGGAAATTGCGCGCCTGACGGAACAGCTCAATGACGAAAAGGACTCCGGCCGAGCCGCCAGCGAGTTGGTTCAAGTCGGTGAATATGCCCCGGTCATCGCGGCTTTATCGAACACCAATTTGACCATTCAGCGAGGTGCCATTATCGGGTTGGCAAGCCTCAACCCCAATATGAAAAGTAGTGCATCCGTCACAACCGCTGTCCCGGCTCTAATTCGCCTCCTCAAGACCAGCGACTCGTATACACGGTATCTGGCGGCTTGGGCGTTGGGTCATGTGCACGCCGAAGACAAGGCGAGCGTTGACGCCCTGATTGCCGCCATCAATGACGAAGACCAGCAGGTGCGCAAGACCGCTATCATTTCACTGGCAGAATTCAAGTCTCAGGCCCATCTCATCGTCCCCGTTCTCCAGAAACTTGCCGATACCCATTCGGAAGTCTCCGCCGAAGTAGCCATGGCATTAAACGAGCTCAATCCTCATCCGGAAAGAGCGCCTTGACCCCAACTTCTCCTCCCCCTCGGTAGCCGACGTCAGACCTGTATTCACGGCAAATCCACCTCACCCAAAAGTCGCGTTCGCTTATGCGACGCTCATCTCCCCCACCGCCGCCATCCTCGCCCGCGCCTTCCGCAAAGCTCACCGCCAACAGCCGCGTCACCGCAACCGCAGGAATCATCGTCGTGGCTACCGGGCAAAAGTCTGCTCCAACGCATCAAACCGCTCGGTTATTTGATCAAGCTATGTGTTGTATCCGGTCCGGTCTCATGGTAGTCTACACTCCGATGAAAGGTCGGGAGCCCAAGGGTCGTCATCCTGTTTGCTTTTACCTCCTGGCCATCGTCGCGGCCTGCGGTCTCGGTTCGTTGTTCGCCACAGCCGGCATCAAGGTCGTCCAAACGCTTACCGGAGACGAAGCGATCCAGCATGTCGGGGAGACCAACACCGTCTGCGCAACCGTCGCCAGCGCAAAATACGCGGTCGGCTCACCGGGAAATCCCACGTACCTGAACTTCGACCGACCGTTCCCCCACCAGAGTTGCGCCGTCGTCATCGCCGAGGCGAGCCGGGCCCGTTTCAAAGTCGCTCCTGAAATCGCGTTCGCGGGGAAATCGGTTTGTGTCACCGGCCTCATCACGACGGACCGCCGCGGCCGGGCGCAGATCGTGGTCAGCGACCCCGCGCAAATCGTCGTGGAAGATACGCCAACTCCTCCGTCCAACAACTAGCCGGCTGTCACCAGCACGGCAAGTAAACCTCCGCCTGCTTTCCCTGCCGCGGCAGCGACGAACCACGCAAGTGTCGGCTGTATCACCCTTCGCGCAGGCATACGGCCTTTGCCCCAATCATCTGGTCCGGCCTTGCATGCCGGGGAACAACTCCAAGCCACCCTGCCCGGCAAGAATGCGCGACCGGGCAGAACGAAACTCCGCAGCGAAATCAGCGCGGATGAAGGCTTCCAATCCTACAGGTGTCCGGGAGCGTTGCCCGGCGCCGGGGTCTTCTGGACTGTGTTGGTGGCCGTCGTATCAGGACTGACCTGCGCCGATTCGTTGACCACGAGTTGCGAAGGGTCGTCCACCACAATTTCCGGCTTTCCTCGATAATCAATGATCGCCCCCGTGACGCACACCGTCTTGTTGATAAACGCGGTTTCGGGAGGATCCTTGAACTTGGACCTGGCCGAGTTGGGGATCATGACGGAAAACACATGGTCCGGATAGGGGTGGACAAAATTCAGCAGCGTCGGCTTGGCTCTTGTCGAGTCCATGTAGCGCGCGCTGGCAATCAGTCCGCAAACCGTGTTGGTCTCCCCAACGTGCTGTTTGGCCTGCTCGGCCGGGATGGTAGTTAGGGCTGCGCCAGAAGCCTCCGGCGTCGGACTATTGGTTTGACTCCCAGAAATGCCACTCTGACCTCCAGCAACGTCAGTGACTTTTGGCGGCGCTGCTGCCGCATGAATGCTCGGCAATACAACCGCAAGCGACACGAGTGTCGCCGACACAAGGAGAACACAACCCAAACGGGTGTGACACATTTCGGCCTCCAATCACAATTTTGGCCCAACCATCAACAGCGTCGGGCCAGCAATCCCATCGGTTTCGTTACAAACTTTTCCTTGACCACAGTATGGCTTCGCTACGGAAGTAACAAGCACAAATATGATGGCATTCGTACCTCGATCCCTCGTCCGCCGCGCATGTCAGGACCAGCCCCATCAGCACGCCGAGTACCCCTCTCCTGGTAATCGTGTACGTGTGTGCACACCCCTCCAACGCCGGCATCCTCGCCCACGCCTTCCGCAACGCCGCGACCTGATGCCTCCGCTCTCCGGCTACAGCCACAGTCTCGCCGCGAGTCCGCCAGACCCCCACCTCCGCCATATCCTTCAGTAAGGAGCCAATGCCAGCGTGTCCGTTCCGGATTTCACGCCTTGCCCTCGTCGGGCCGTGATACAGGGCGAGGGCTGCCGAGGGCCAGGCGGAGTTGGCATCGAGGTGATCCCGATTGTCCGTGCAGATCAAGGCCAATGCATTTCGCCGGGATGCTTCCGCGGGATTTCGCTTGTAATCTGACAGCCATGGGCGTAGGAGCGTGATCACTGGCGATGGCTTTCTGGATTCAGTCCGGGAGAAGGACTGCACTCGACTCCTCCAAGCAGGACCGCCGGAGAACATTCGGACAAAACAAAGGAGTTACCATGAGGACAACCCAAAACGGAAACATGAACACAACATTCGTGGCATTGGCGATCTTGCTGGCGGCCGGTTTGTCGCCCAGTATCTTCGGCCAAAGTTCGTACGTGGTCTTGGGACCCAGTAATGCCTCGAACGGCCCCCTCAGCAACGGCAGCGCACCCATCAATACCACGACCAGTGAGGCCGCGATCGGCTCGGGAGCATGGCAGGCCAACGACACCGCTGCGTCCCAGTATTATCTCTATTCCACTGCCAACTCTTCCATCGACAATACCAACCGCGGTCTCGGTCAGCTCACGATCAGCGACCTCAACTCGCTCAACTTTTCCACCTTCCTCAGCCCGGCCAACGCGGCCTCATCCCCCAACTGGTATCTGATCGTTTACACGGCTCCGTACGCTGGCGGCGAAGCATCCTGGTATGGCAATCGTCTGATACTCGAGCCGTATCTCGCGGCCAATTATACCAACCCGGCCAACCAGTGGGTTACCTGGTCAACCGCCTCCGGCGCCAATCAGTTGCGGCTCGATGACACCGCCCTGTCAGGAAACGAGGGGTTCTATGGCGAACCGACGCTGGCCAACATCCAGAGTGGCTCGATTACCTGGAGTTCCTATACCGCCGGCGGGAGCTCCACACCGATCAATTACGCCAGCCAGAACATCGAGGGCATCGTCTTATCAACAGGCTCAGCGTGGGCGGGCGGTTTCACCGGCATGGTTGACAACGTCAACATCAACACCACCCAGGGAAACGTGCAATTCGATCTCGAAGCCGTACCCGAACCCACGACCCTGGCGCTGAGCGCGGTCGCTTTGCTGCTGCTGCCGTTTACCCTGCGGCGGCGCAAGAACCGCACGACCTGACCGTTTGACCAGGCCGGGTTTTCGAACCCATGTTCGCCAATCAAGCCGGTTCACGAAACCGGCTTGATTGCTTTGCAGGGCCGGGGATCAAGAGATCGGCACGTGACCAGTCGCCCAGCCACCATCGAATTACAGAATCGACTCTTAGTTACCCTCGGTATTGCTCGTCGCTGACCTTTTCCATCCACTCGACGACTTTGCCATCGAGGTACTCCTGAATCGCAATGTGCGTCATGGCCGTCGTCGGCGCCGCGCCGTGCCAATGCTTCTCCCCCGGTGGAAACCAGATCACGTCGCCCGGACGAATCTCCTCAATCGGTCCGCCCCACCGCTGCGCTCGTCCGCACCCCGCCGTCACGATCAGCGTCTGCCCGAGCGGATGCGTGTGCCACGCCGTCCGCGCACCGGGCTCGAACGTGACGCTCGCCCCCGCCGCGCGCGCCGGCGCGCTTGCCTGAAACAGCGGGTCAACGCGCACCGTGCCGGTAAACCAATCCGCCGGCCCTTTGCCCGAAGCCTGCGAACCACTCCGTTTGATGTCCATACGTAATCCTTTCAGTCCGCCATTATTATATGATCCGCCATTCTACATCACTTACAACTCCTGGCGCGTCGGCCGGAACAGGATCTCATTCACGTCCACGTCCTCCGGCTGGCTCATCGCAAACGCAACCGCGCGCGCGAATGACTCCGCCGGAATCGCGACCTCCTTGTAAAACTTGAGCATGCCTTCCGCGATATCTGGCTCGGTCGCGCTGTCGGGCAGTTCGGTGGCTACTGCGCCCGGTGAAATGATTGTCGTGCGAATGTTGTAGGGTTTCACTTCCAGGCGCAGCCCTTCGGACAGTGCCCGCACCGCATGCTTGGTGGCCGCATAGACCGCCCCACCGGCGCGCACCTTGTGGCCGGCCACGGAGGAAACATTGATGATCTGCCCGGATTTCTGCTGCTTCATATACGGCAACGCCGCGGCAATGCCATACAACACGCCCTTGATGTTGACGTCGATCATCCGGTCCCAGTCGTCAATCTTCAGACGCTCAAGTGGCGAACTTGGCATCAACCCGGCGTTGTTAATCATCACGTCAATCCGCCCGAATTTCCGCACGGCTGCATCCACCAACCTCTTCACCTGGTCACAGTCGGTGACGTCCGTAGCGACCGCGACCGCCTTCCCGCCCTTGACGGTCAGCTCGTCGGCCAACGACTTGAGGCGATCGACGCGCCGCGCGCCCAGCACTACCATTGCGCCCTCGGCGGACAGAAGCCGGGCCGTCGCCTCGCCCAGCCCACTGCTCGCGCCCGTAATCACCACGACCTTTCCTGCGATGTTATTGCTCATAATCTCGACTCCTGGCTGCCTTGACCGCTGCTCACCGACCCGTCAGTTGCTCCAGCTTTTCCGGATACCGGGCCCCTTGCACTTTGATCTTGGAAGCCGCGCTGTCAATCTCACGAAGATCGTCCGGCGTGAGCTCCACCGCAACCGCTCCGATGTTCTCGTCCAGACGATTCAGCTTCGTTGTCCCCGGGATCGGAACAATCCACGGTTTCTGCGCCAGCAACCACGCCAGCGCGATCTGCGCGACCGTCGCCTTCTTCCGTTTCCCGATCCTGCCGAGCAGATCGATCAGCGCCTGGTTCACCTTCAGCGCCTCGGGCGTGAATCGCGGCAGCGTGCTGCGGAAATCCGTGCTGTCGAACTTCGTGTTCTCGTCGATCTTCCCCGTGAGAAACCCCTTGCCGAGCGGGCTGTACGTCACGAAGCCAATGCCGAGTTCCTCCAGCGTCGGAATCACTTCCTTCTCCGGCGTTCTCGTCCACAGCGAGTACTCGCTCTGGAGCGCCGTCAACGGCTGAACTTTGTGCGCCCGGCGAATCGTCTGCACGCCCGCTTCCGACAAACCGAAATGCTTCACCTTGCCCGCTTGAATCAGCTCCTTCACCGCCCCCGCCACGTCTTCAATCGGCACGTTCGGGTCAACCCGGTGCTGATACAGCAGATCGATCGTCCCGACCTTGAGCCGCCTGAGTGAACCTTCGACCGCCTGCTTGATGTGCTCCGGCTGACTGTTCAGGCCCGCCGCACCGGGCCGCCTATCGCCGCCACTGAGGTCGAACCCGAATTTGGTCGCGATCACCAACTGCTTGCGGAACGGCGCGAGCGCTTCGCCCACGAGTTCTTCGTTCGTGAACGGGCCGTACACTTCCGCGGTGTCAAAGAACGTGATGCCGCGGTCCACAGCCGCCCGCAGTAGAGTGGTCATCTCCTTGACATCTTTGGGCGGACCGTACGAAAAACTCATTCCCATGCACCCGAGCCCGACCGCCGACACTTCCAAATTACTCTTTCCCAGTTTGCGCTTTTGCATTGTGTGAACTCCTTTTCTGGTTAACCCGCAATATTGCCCGAGCCCTCGGGCAACATGCGCCCGCAGGGCCGACAATTGGGGCTAGCACCCATTGTCGGGGTGTACCCCGATAACGCACTGCGTTGTCGGCCTCTGGCCAACGGAGGTCCCCCTCCTTGGTCCGTGAGGCGCGTATTGCTATGCGCCTTTGCGCTGAGGCAATACGCGGGTTAAACGCCGCGACGAACCTACCCCACATCTTCGTCCCTGTCGCACGCCTTCTTGCTCCACCTGTTGTGGGATTGCGCGAAAAGCACGGAGTTAATGGAGAACAACGGTCGATGATTCGACCGACACATTTCGGCCAACAACCTCGATCGCGATGAAACGCAGAGAAGACTTACTTCATTCCAGTTTGCGGCGAACCTTTTCGACCTCGTAATCACTCATCCGAACCCACAAACCGCGCCGCACCTTGTCCTCAAAGACTTCAATCCTTTGCGCGTCAAACCACTTCTGAAGCGCTGCCAAATCATCAAACCGGCGAGGCGACCTGCCCCGTTGCGCCAATTGCTCCACGAATTTTCGGTGCAGAAACGCCACGTCATTCGATTCAACCCGGGTGACCTTGCGATTGGGAAGCGCATCATCCAAAGGCGTAACTCGGTTTGTGCAACTTACGATTTCGTCTTGAAACACGGCTGTGAACCCAATAACCACATGCTCTTTTTCCGTCTTCTGTGCCCGGAGAAAGGACCGGTTGTAAATCAGTTGGCCAAATTGGCAGCGGCTGCCATCCAGATAGTTAACGCCGCCATCATCGCGGTGGATGGGGTTGAGGACGCCTTTCAGTTTCTTAAATCCTAGTTCGACAAATCCCAACTGCTTGAATTTCTCACGATACGCGGCGGTCGCGGTGCGAAAGGCTTGGGAGAGATCCTGTTCCGGACATTCAAGCTCCGCCCAAGTGCCTGGCATCCATCCCGACGGGAGGGATTTCGTCAACTGTGGATGGGCGCGGAAGCTAACTTTGTAATACCCAGGAACTGGCCTGCGCCAGATGTCTTCCATCTGTGGGCCGGGAACTAGATCTTCGGTCCTTATCAAATCCTCCGCTGCAAGTCCTACCGGTAACTCATCTTCCCTGATTTGCTCGAATCCTGCAGCCGCGAACTCGGGGATACCAAGCGCAGACGCAAGATCCAGGTGTCGTTCCATGGCGAAGATGTAGCCACCAGCTTCCCCTGAAGGTCTTCTTAGAATCCCCTCCACCTTCTTGACTGCATCTGCTTCAAACGCGGCACAGAGCTTTCCGGCGTCGCCGCCTTCCGGCCCCGCCATGGCAGCTTCTCCGTCGCCTGTTCCGAAATAATCTGGAGCAGAATTATACTCATCCATCAATTCACCGCGTTGATACAGCTGATACCACAGAATGCTGTCGTCGTGGTTCAGTACGGCCAACAGCGGACAACGGAACTGGCCAGACAACTTGGAGGCCAGTTCGGCAATAATCTCTTGATCTTGCTTGTCGGATTCCTCGTCAAAAACAACAACGCAGCCGGCGTGAGTTGGAGCGACGAACGCGGGACGGCCGGCCATTGCCGCCGCTACCGATTCATGGTCGGAACCACGCAGTGTGAAACTCGTATAGAAATTACCCATAATTCTACCTTTATCGCTGCCGGCGGTAATCGCTCGGGGAAAGACCCGTTTCCCGGCGGAACAGTTGTGCGAAATGGCTGGGATTCGTGTAGCCAACATCGAGCGCAACGGTCACGACGCTCTTCTTGGTCTCGCGCAGCAATCGCCGCGCGGCATCCAGCCGCAAATTAATGTAGTACCGCGACGGTGACACGCCTATGGCGCTTTTGAACAGGCGATCGAAGTGAAACTTGCTCAACCCCACCTGTGCCGCCAGTTGATCGAGGTTGAACTCTTCGGCGACATGCTCCGCCATCCAGTCCGTGATCTGTCGAAGCTTGTACCCCGGCAGCGACGGACTGCCCCTGGACGACGCCTTGTCCATTTCGGCATAGTTTCGCGCCAGATGGATGGCGACCGCCTGGGCAATGCCCTGTAAAAGCAGTGGACTTGCCTTCCGTCGCGTCAGCTCCTCACGCACCCGTTCCATCAACGAATTCAATACCGCGTCCGTGAACGCGGAGATATCCCGCAGCCGGACATGAGACGCATCGGCCCCAAAAACCTCTTCCAAGTCGCGCTCCAGCAACGGCAGCTCGATGAATACCGCCATGCTTTCGAACGGCTCGGAGGTGACCGCTTTCCACCGGCACTCGTAGGGTGCGCCTCCGGAGGTGAGAAACAAAGATCCCTTCCTGATCCGATGCGTGATCCACGGCCGCTTGCCCTCCCGTTCCTGAAACTCGACCTCGCCCGAGAGGGTCCATGCGAGGAACGGCTCACTGACCGAGGGCAGCGGCAAGGTATTGACGTTGGGCGGCAGGGAGACGATCCAAGCCTTGATGTCGCGCCACGCCTTCCCGCGACCGGCCACGAGGCATTTTCCGCCAAGATAGGTTTCCAATGCCTCCGCAGAAGTTGTCTCGGGAATTGCCACGAGGAGAAGAATCATCCTTGCCACACAAAAGGGCAAGGCCGTTTCGATACCGACGCAATCCTCCTACAACTCGACGATCTTCACACCCGTTTTGATTTGGGCCGGGGTCAACTCGAACAGGGTGTCGAGCAATGCGACCCGGAACGAGCCGGGCGCTTTCGCGCGCCGTGCCGCGCGCTCCGCCGCCAGTCCATAACACGCCAGCGCCGCCGCCGTGGCCACGAGATGATCCGGTTCGACCGCACAAAACGCCGCGACCGCCGTCGTCGCCATGCAGCCACTTCCCGTAATCGTCTGGAGCAATGCGTGGCCGTTGTCGACGCCGAGCACGCGCCGGCCGTCGGAAACAATGTCGCGTTTGCCAGTGATCGCCACCACGGTCCGCTGACGTTGCGCGAACTTCCGGGCAACCTTGACCGCGTTGTTGACGCCTTTCACCGAGTCCACGCCCCGTACCACGCCGCCCGCACCGGCCAGCGCGCCGATTTCTCCCGAATTGCCCCGCACCACGGCAAGCCGGAGCGATTTCAGAAACCGCGCGCCCGTCTTGGTTCGCAACGTCGTCGCCCCCGCCCCGACCGGATCATAAATCACCGGCACACCCAGCTCGTTCGCCCGCCGCCCGGCTGCCAGCATCGACTCCACCCACTCCGGCGTCAGCGTGCCGGGATTTAAGACCAGCGCGCCCGCCATGCCGACCATCTCGACGACCTCCTCGCGCGCGTGCGCCATCACCGGCGTCGCGCCGAGCGCCAGCGTGGCATTGGCGGTGTCGTTCATCACGACGAAATTCGTGATGTGATGGATGAGCGGACGCCGCTCGCGGATGCGTGCGGCCAGCCTGGCGCAAGTCTTCCCCCAATTGCTCGGTTTCATCGGCAGGTCTCTACTATCAACCTCTCTCGCGGTCAATTCCAAGCTGGCAAACGCGCAGCCCGACACCGCCTGCGGTTCATTGCCGGGCTCGCGCCAGAGCCTCCCGAGCCGGAGCGAAATCGGGTTTCATGCGCAGCGCCTCCTGGTAGTGCTGTTTGGCCTCCGACGCGCGCCCGAGCTTCTCCAACGCCACGCCCAGGTTGTAATGCGCCTCGGCAAAATCAGGCTTGAGGTGGAGCGCCTGCTCGAATTCCGCCACCGCACCCGATGCGTTGCCCGTCTGGAGCAGCGCATTCCCGAGATTGTTGTGCACGCCGGCATCGTTCGGCTTGATCCGCAACGCTTCCTTGTACTGCTCGATCGCCTGCGGCATCCGCCCCGCGCGCGCGAGGATGTTCCCCAAATTACTGCGCAGGGCAGCGTCGTCTGGCTTGAGTTGCAACGCCCGCTCCAAATGTTGGACCGCTTCGTCCATTCGCCCCACCCGGGCAAGAAGCAGCCCGATGTTGTCATGCGCCTCGGCGTAGTCGGGTTTGATCCGCAACGCCTGTTCGTAATGCCCAATCGCCCCGGGCACATCCCCCGCCTTCTGCAGCGCGATTCCCAGATTGTAGTGCGCCTCGGCAAAATCGGGCTTGAGCTGCAACGCCCGTTCGAATTGCGCGACGGCTTCGGACACTCTGCCTGCCCGGAGTAAAGCATCGCCAAAATTGTCATGCGTGCTCGCGTCATCGGGCTGTAGCCGCAACGCTTCCTCCAGGTGCTCGATCGCCTCCCGCAGTTTGCCTTCGCGGGCCAGGGCGTTGCCGAAATTGTTGTGCGCGTCAGCGTAATGGGGATCGATCTCCACCGCCCGCTCGTAGTGGCGGATGGCTTCCTCTGTCCTGCCTTCGCGAGCGAGCACGACTCCGAGGTTGTTGTGGGCAACGGCGTAATCGGGATAAATCTCCACCGCCCGCTTGCAGTGGCGGATGGCTGCCCGCGTGTCGCCCGCGTCGGCCAGCAAGACTCCAAGATTGCTTTGCGCCCGAGGATTGTCGGGCCGCTTCTCCACCGTATCCTGCCAGATCGCCAGCGCTGACCGGTAATCCTGATTCCGTTGGATCGTCACCAACGTCAGTGCCACCGTGACGGCCCCGCCCGCGACGGACGCGAGGGCGATACCCTGCGCCTTGCTGAGTACTCGTTTCCCAAGCGCATAGGCGCCCACCACCTCAAGCGCCACCACGGATACCAGGGGTAGATACATCCGATGCTCCGCCATCGGCGACCCTACAATCGGCACGACGCTCGAGGTCGGTGCCAGCACTACGAAGAAACATGCACCAATAAACCCGACCGCTGGCCGCGCCCGCAGCGCTAACAAAACGCCCACAACCAGAATCGCCAGAACCAGTGCATACGGAAGCGCGGCGACCAGGCGCTCGTTTGGTATATAAAGTCCGTAATCAAAAACCAATGGATGCGGCCAGATGGCCAACCCGAGATACTGCACCACCACCCGACATTCCGTCAGCGCATACTCCCACCATGTGCACCCCAGACCGTAACCGACCTTCCGGTTGCTCAACCCTACCATCAACCAGCTCAGGAACAGCCAACTGCCAGCCAGCGCCAGGTACAGCCGACGACGTCGAGCCCACGCCTCCCGGAAACTGCAACTGACAAACGTCCGATCATACAACAGCGTCATCACGGGAGCCGTCACCATCACTTCCTTGCTCGCCATGCCGAGGAAACACGCGGCCACCGACAGGCCGAACCACCCGGCGGACCTCGCGGACTCCACGCCCCGAATGAACGCGTACAACGTCAGGAGGTAAAACAAACCCATTAACGATTCACATCGCTGGGAGATGTACGTCACCGCTTCGGTCTGCAACGGATGGACCACCCAGAACAGCGCCACTGCCAATGCGAGGCGCTCCGCCACCGGGCCAAATCGTTCTCGCAATCCCGGCTGCAACAGCGTCCGACGCACGATCCCATACAGCGTCAGGCCTGCTAGGAGATGCACCGCCAGATTGAAGACGTGATACCCGCGCACGTCGCCCCTCCCCAGCGCATAGTTCACCGCCAGCGAAAGATTGACGACCGGGCGTCCTCCAACCAACGAGGTGGGTGATGGCGACAGCACCTTCCCAATCGCCCATAAATGCCGAATGCTCTGGTTCTCTTCAATTGACAACTGATCATCAAAGAGAAACGGCACGCGAAAACTATCGTGGTACGCGCAGATTCCAACGGCAATCAGCAGCAGGGGGATGAAGTGACGCGGTTTCAACAAACCACAAGTCTAGCGGAGGCCGCAACGCCCCGCCAGTGTTTCCTGCGCGCGCGAGTCGCGGTCGGGTCCGGGCACATTCCCGTTGCACCGCGCGATCTCGGGGTTTATTCTCCCAACCGCGTCAAATCATGGAGGTGATCGTGAGTGACAGGCATTGTGAATGGCCCGAGTGCGCGCGGTGGGCCGGTCTCGATTGGGAAGTGCAGGGAAAGTTCTATTGCGGCGAACACTACTTCCCGGCGCTGGAACAAGTCTTCCTCAACGCCTACTCCCGATGGATCACCGCAACTGAACCAACCCCTCAATTCAAAAACCTGTTCAGCCGCCACGTCGAAGGCCTCTTTCCCGCGGGCGGTATGCCGCAGAAACTCGCGCAGGCAAAAATCGAGGAGCGCGGCACGAATTGGAAGAAGACGCCCGTCGGCGTCGAATTCTCCATCGTGCGCCACCTGCCTGCCTTTCGTACAGGTGGCTTTGTGAAAAGTGTTCACCAGGAGTGGCGCTTCGACCTTCGAACCCGCGAGCTGGTCCTCATCGATCAGCGCGATCTCGAACCGCGAAAGCTCGGTCTGTTTGGCGCCGTTTCGCGACCAAAACCGTCCGTTAGTGCCCCCGCTACCCGGTAGACAGCGCTGCACCCTCGCCGACAACTTGTCGAGATGAGGTTTGCCATTCCGCCAAAACGTCAGAAGCAGAATCCCGCAGCACCGCCACAGCGTGCTCTGCTTCCTCTTGAAGCGCAACCCGTTGCGAAGGTTATATACGATGTGGCACCCCCACTGCTGAATCCTCGGGGCGTTTTTGCCCTAGGGAATACGTGTCGACTACAACCGGGCTACAGGCAGCAGAATCATCAATGGATATCTGGCAGAAACTCACTGAGTCCGACGCCGTGCGCCGACAACAGCTCGCATTCGGCTACGCGACCGGGCTGCCCGTGACGTTGCTGCCCGCAACCCAGGACTCGAAGTCGCACGTGCCACCTGCATTTTGCGTGGACGGATGCGTGGGTCCGAATGGAAGCCGGTTCTGTCAGCGCTCCCTTCTGTCCGCCGAGCACACCGCTTCCTGTTCGGGCGTGGCCAATCAATTCAAGTGCCCGATCGGGCTGACGAAAGTGCTGATGCCGGTGACGATCAACGGTCGGCACGTCGGCAGCCTGTTGGCCGGGCCGTTTCGCATCGCTCCAGCGAAAAGCTCCGGGCGCCGCCAGTTGATGAACCAACTAAAGGCCAGCGGACTCGGCTCGCAGGCGAAGGCCGCGAAAACGAGTTGGGACAGCAGCCCGACGATCACGCGCGAGAGACTGCACGCGGTGGCGACGTTGCTCGAGATGTTCGCGCAGTACCTGGCCGAGTGCGGCCAACGATTGTTGCTCCAGGAGGCCGGTCAACAGTCACCACTCCTGCAAAAAATCGAGGCCCAAATGGCCTCTCCCTCCGACCAGGCGCTGACCGTCCGAGAGCTGGCCGAGCGCCTGCACATCAGCCCGTGTTACTTCTGCAAACTGTTTCGCAAGCAGACGGGATTGACCTTTACGGCGTACCGGACACAGGTGCGCGTCGAAACGGCAAAACGCTTGCTGTTGGACCCCACCCGTCGCATTAGCGAAGCAGCCTACGAAGCCGGGTTCGATTCCATCCCCTATTTCAATCGCGCCTTCCGCCGACACGTCGGTTGCTCGCCATCCGAATTTCGGGCCCGCCAGACCCGGTCAATCCAGGCAAAGGATTCGCCAAACCGGGCGTAGCTCGACGGAACCCAGCGTGCTTAAGTAGTCGGCGTGATGACAAACGCTACGCCGATAGAACTCGGCCGTCGATTTCTGCGTCTTTCCCTCAGTGACGCCCGGTCTACCCTCCCTCCATGCCGGGCGTCCGCCTCTCTTGTTGTCCCCCGATCCCGTTCGGCAAATGCACTCGGCACAACTCGACGCCGACACGGGCGGTGGACCCATCGGCCATCCCGACGCACGAGCCGCTGGGCGTATGATTATCCAGTATCGTGGGGCAGTGGCACACTTCACCCCGTTACCGTTGCCCCAACTCCTATTTCCAGCGTGCCCGTCGCCGACGGAGCAAGCGCGCTATCCGTTTCGAGTGGTCGCAGGTGAATGGCGAGCCGGCGGCCGGCAGTGCGCAAAACGCACTGCCGGCAACCAAGCCGGGAATTCGAGCCCTTCCACGAGTCGGATCTTTCCAGTCTAGGCACCCTTCGGCCTTAGATCCGCTTTCTTCATCGCCAGTTTTAGGGCCTCGCCAAAACGATCCAGTTGTTCCCTTGTGTGGAGCGATGTGACGGCACAACGGATCAGATCTTTACCGGGCGGCACGCCGGGAGCGATGGACATGACCGTGAAGAATCCCTGGTCCCAGAGCGTCTTCCACATCCAGTAGCACTTCTCCTTCTCCCCCACGACAATGGGCAACGCCGGCGTCGGGCTTTGCCAGTAATCGAGCCCCAGCGCCTCCAGAATCCCGCGCAAATACCGGTAGTTCTCCCACAGCCGCTCCCGATGTTCCGGTTCCTCCTTCATCACGCGCAGTGCGGCGAGTGCGCTGGCCGACGCCGACGGACTGATCGCTGCGCTGAAGATGATCTGGCGCGAGCTGCTGCGCAGATATTCGATCAGCGCTTTGCTCCCCGCAACAAATCCACCCGTGCTCGCGAGCGATTTGGAAAAACTTCCGGCGATCAGGTCCACGCGGTCCGTCACCCCCAGATGATCACACACGCCGCGTCCGTCGCGGCCAAGAATCCCAAACCCGTGCGCGTCATCCACCACCAGCGCTGCGTGATATTGCTCCGCCAACTCACACAATCGCGGCAACGACGCGACGTGCCCTTCCATCGAATACACGCCATCCACCGCGATCGCTTTCGCCTGTTTTGGGTCGAGATGTTCAAGCGCCTTCGCCAGCGAATCCATGTCTTCATGCGCGAATCGCTCGATCTTCGCGCCGCTGAGCAACGCGCCATCCCACAGCGAAGAATGGATGCTCGGATCGACGAGAAGCGCGTCGCCCCGCTGAACGAGCGAACTCAGACTGCACACGCACGCCAGATAACCCGCCGAGGTAACGTGGCACGCTTCCTTGCCGAGGAAATCCGCCAGCGCCTCCTCCAACTCGACATGGTACGCCCGGCTGCCGTTGGCCAGTCGCGACCCACAGGCGCTCGCACCCCATTCGTCCAGCGCCCGCTTCGCGGCCGCGATCACCTTCGGATGCCGCGCGAATCCCAGATACTCGTTCGTCGACATCATCACCATCGGCCGGCCCTCGACCACGATGCTGACCCCGTCCGCCGAATCCACCACCCGATAATACGGCGCATACTTCAGCCGCAGCCGCGTATTCATGTCGGATTCGCAGCGGTCGATGATGGGCTTGGAATTTCTTGAAAACAAGGTTGATAGACTTCTGTTGATTTGACCTCGGCGAGGCTAGTGGAACCGGATTCCCCAGTCAAGCCGCCCGCGCCCCATCCACATTTTGCCGACGCCCCGTTTGTTTGTTATGTTCGTCGGATGAAAAGTGCCATCGTATCGAAAACTGTCCTCCTGTTGATCTGCTCGAACACGTTCATGACGTTCGCCTGGTACGCGCATCTGCGCAACTGGCACGACAAGAAATGGTACATCGCCGCCGCGTTGAGTTGGGGAATCGCCTTCTTCGAGTACATGTTTCAGGTACCGGCAAACCGCATCGGTTACACCGCCCTGACTCTGTCACAGTTGAAAATCATTCAGGAGGTGGTCACGCTGTCCGTGTTTGTCCCGTTTGCCATCCTCTACATGCGCCAGCCGATCAAACTCGATTTCGTCTGGGCCGGGCTGTGCCTCGTCGGCGCGGTGTACTTCATATTTCGTGCGTGACAACCCGTCCGTCGCTGCCCCACAAACGTCTCATGGGCGTTGCTCCAAAAGAGCCGTGGTGGTACGGCCTGATTCGCTCCCGACTGTTTGAGAGCGGATACGAGCTGGTCTTGCGCGGCCTGTTCAGGCTGCGGCTGCGCGGAATCGAATCGCTCCCCCACGGCCGTCCGCTTGTGTTCTGTTACAATCACGGATCACACTACGATCTTTTCTTCATGCTCGCCGTAGGCCGACGCGTACTTGGTGAAATCCCCGTGCCCGTCACGTGGCAGGGAACGATGGAGTATCCACTCATCGGCTCGTGGCTCCGTGCCTGGCGTGTGGTGACCATCGGACGGACCAGCCAGCGCGCGGCCCGCTCGCAGGCTCTCTGGCAAATCATGATTCATCTGCGCGAGGGCCGTAGTGTGATCATCGCCTGTGAAGGCAAACGTCTCGATGCGCTCGGGCCCTTCCAGCCCGGTGCAGCCTGGGCGGCAATGGAGACCGGCGCGTTGATCGTACCGTGCAGCCTCCGCGGCGTTCAGCCATTGTTCAAAAACATCCCAAGACCAGATAGACTCTCGGGCCGCGTGGAGGTCCATTTTCATCCGCCACTCGACCCCCGCAGCTTTTCCAGTGTCGAGGAACTGACCTCGGCGATCCGCCGCGCTGTCGCATCCCAAATTGACTATCCGCTGCAAGAGAACGCCCCCTCAGCGAAAGTCGTTGGCAAAGACGCGGTTTGTCATTAAAACTTCTGCCGCCTTGTTGCTGCGACGAATAACCTACTGTTGGTTGATGGTGTTGGGGTGCGTGCGATGGGCGCGGGCAGATGGCAACATCGCCTCCAATACGCCGCCGCAATTCCCGCGGTACACGCTTCAGCAATGCATCGACCGCGCCCTCGCGCAAAATCCCGACATTCTGCTTTCCAAACAGCACCTCGAAGAGGCGGCGGGAGCGATCGTCGAGGCCCGCGCGGGGTTTCTGCCGAGTCTCACGAGTTATGCCAGCTACGAGAAGCTCGAGACCGACTACGCCACGTTGGGGGGCACGACCAGCAATCGAACGTATATCTGGAACGTCAACATCCGTCTGACCGAGACCATCTATTCAGGAGGCGCAGTGGGCGCGCGCATGGCCATCGCCCGGCTCCAGAAACAATCGCGCACCTTCGATTTCGAGGCGGTGGTCGACCAGGTAATCCAGGACGTCCGCGTTGCATTCTACGATATCTTGCGAAACGAGGCCGATGTCGCCGTCCACGACCAGGCTGTGAATTTTCTCGCCGAACAGGCGCGGAATGAACGGGCGAAACTCGACGTCGGCACCGGCCAAAAACTCAACGTGCTCCGGGCCGAGGTCAACCTCGCGCTCGAGCAGTCCGCTCTGGTCGACTCGCGCAATCGTCTGCGCGACTCCTACCTCCGCCTCAGCGAACTGCTCTCGATCCCCTACTCCATCGATCAGGACCAGGTTCCATTCGATCTCGACGGCGCGCTCGGCTATGAGAAATCGACCCTCGACCTCAATGACTGCCTGTCGCGCGCGCTGATCCAACGGCCCGAACTCACCGCTCGCGAGAACGATGTCAAGGTCCAACAGAGACAACTCACCGTCGATCACAGTGAAGTGCTGCCGCACGTAAATCTGTTCACCGGTTACGATGTTGTCAGCGAGCCTGATACCACTCTGCCGCGTGATTATTACGACGGCTACGTGGCCGGTGTGCAGGTCGATTGGCACATCTTCGATGGCCTGGCGACACGCGGACGGATGCGCGAGACACGCGCGCGCATGGAGGCCGCAGATGTTCAGCTTGATGCGACGCGTCGCACCATCCAAACCGATGTGGTCCGCGCCTTTCGCGACCTGCAACGAGCCGAGGAGAATATCCAAACCCAGACGGCCAACGTCCAACTCGCCGCCGAATCACTCGACCTGGCCACCACCAATTTCGGGCTCGGATTGACCAGTCAATTGGAATTGCTACAGAGCCGGCTGGATTTGACGCGAGCCCAAACAGCCGAGCTGTCGGCCCGGTTCGACTACAATGCCGCGTTGGCGCGGCTGGAGCGGGCCATGGGCAGCCGGTTTCAGGTCACGGAAACACGAGCGTCGGCGGGAGGTGCCCGATGAGACGGTGGTGCTGTGTCGTCGGGAGCATCCTTCTGGTCGCCGGTACGACCTCATCGGTTGTCGGGCAACTCGAACAGCAAACGCCGACCCATGACCTGACACTGGACGATTGCCTCGCCCAGGCCTTTCGACGATCTCCCGAAATCCAACAGTTGCAAAAAGAAGTGGACCGCGCCGCCGGGACACAAATCGTCGACCGCTCCCGCGCGCTCCCGCAGCTCAATGGGTCCCTGACCGCCGGCCTGCGCGGAGGCAACCTGTACAACGGGCCAGACACCAGAAAGGACCCCGACACCGGCGTCATATCGACCAATCGATCCCGCGAATTCAATCCCACGCTATTCAGCGCGGTGTCCGCCCAATTCTCCCAGCCGCTGATCGACCTCGGGATTCCGTCCTCCCTCCGCCGCGGGAGACTCGAGATTGTCATTGCCCAGCAAAACCTCAACCGCGAGGTCACCGACCGCCTCTACGATGCCCGCGTCGCGTTCCTTCGCGCGCTTTATTTGCGCGATCTGATTCGGATTCACGAAGAGATCGCCCGGCAACTCGACGCCAATGTCACCAGCGAACAGCAGCGGCTGGATGCCGGCACTGGCACAAAGCAGGCGGTGGCCTCGGCCAACGTCCAGAAGCTCAATCTGGCGCTGACGCTGTCGAACCTGCGCGGTGAATATGTCACCACGCTGACGCGTATCGACGACCTGTGCGGTCTCAACCTGAAAGACGACACCGGGAACCCGGGACAATTGTGGTTCCCGAAGCCGGTCGGTGACATGGAATACGCGCCGGTGACCGTGGACCTCTCCCGGGAATCCGCCTACGCATTGGCGCACCGGGCCGATTTGAAACTGCTGGACGCGCTGGTGGATGCCACCGCCGCGGACAAACAGAGCACCGAGGCGGGCTATTTCCCGGTCATCTCCCTCATCGGCTCGGCGTTGTTCATCCCGGAGAACTATCTGCTCACCCGTCAAACCCAGATCGTTGTCGGGCAGCAAACCGAATCGTCCGAGGGGCGCGTCGGCGTCGCCTTGAGCTGGCAGGTCATCGATAACGGCCAGATCACGGGCGCCAGCCATCAGCTTGAAGCCATCCGCCAGGAGTACGTGATCGACCGTCGCAAGCTTCAACAGGACATCCCGCGTGAACTTGTCGCCGTCAAGAATGCGCTCCAGACGGCCGAAGCTCGGCACGATGCGCTCGCCAAGTCCGCCACGGCAGCCGAAGAAAACCTGAAACTGATTGAAGCACAGATTCGGCTCGGCCAGGCCACGCAACTGGATTTCCTCAAGGCGCAGACGGATTTGCTCTCGGTCCGCGCCGGCGTCGCGGACGCCACGTATGTACATGAGGTCGCCCGGGCGAATCTGGACCGGGTCATGGGTCGCTACCTGCAGTTTCATTCCGAAAACGCTCCATGACGGCGCTTGTGTTGGCACGGGCCCACGATTAGTATCGCGACGTTGTCTTCCACATGAAAAAGCCCGTGATTCTGACAACGGTGGTCGCCTGCGCGGTCGTCGCGGTTTTCTATGGCGTGTGGTCATCGCGGCCCGTGGCGGAGGTCTACGTCGCCCGGCGAGGCAGGGCGGTTTCGGCCGTCTACGGCACCGTCAAAGTCGTGGCGTCCGTGACCCTGAATCTTCGCGCGCGCACCAGCGGTGTCATGCATCTGGCTGACCGGATCGCGAAAAACGCCGTGGTCGGGCTGGAGGTCAGGCAGGGCGAACTGCTGGGCACCATCGTGGATGAAGACCTCGAACGCGAACTCGCCAACGCCGAGACCGAACTCAAAGCCGCCGAGGAAAAGCAGCAGCTCGGTCCTCCCAGCCAGCCGGAGCTTGGCAATAACGAAGCGCAACTCGCCCGGCTCGAGAAACTCGCGCAATCGCAAAACGTTCCCGCCACCGATGTCGACCGCGAGCGCAGCACCGTTCAAACCCTCCGCGATCGCGTGCGCACCGAGCAGGTCGAACTCGATCGGGCGGTGTCCGTCTTGCGGGAGCAGGCGGGCGTCTTGCAGGATCGCAAGGCGCGATGTCTCATCACCTCGCCGCTGACCGGCTATTTGGAATCCCTCGGCTGCGCCGATGGCGAGTTTATTGGCGAAGGCTCAATTCCGTTCATCGTCTCGACGAAATCAAACTATCTCGAAGGCCAGATCAATGAGGAGGATGTCGGCCTGATCGCGCCGAAAATGAAGGCCGCCGTCAGACTGTACTCCTACCCCGATACGAATTTGATGGCCACCGTCTCGCAGATTCTGCCCACGGCCAACAACGAGCGCTATACCGTGACTCTGACGCTGGATAAAGCCCCCGCCAATCTCATGGCGGGCATGACGGGAGAGATGAACGTCATCGCGGGCCAGCGCGAGAACACCCTCATCATCCCCTCGAGCGCCGTCCTCGGCGGACGCGTGCTCGTGGTCAAAGACGACATCGTCAGTCCCCGCGATGTGAAGATCGGCTTCCACAATTTGGATCTCTCCGAAGTTCTCGATGGCCTCCGCGACGGAGAACAGGTCATCATCGCCGATCAGGACCTGTTCCGTCCGGGCCAGCGGGTTCGGGCCATCCCCCCCCGAAACATGTAGCGTGGCCATGCCTTCGCCGCTGTATATCGCCCTCCGCTTCATCGGCCATCGCAAGAAGGCGATCATCCTCAGCCTCGGTGGCATCGTCCTCGGCGTGGCGTTTTTCATTTGCACCCAGGCGCAGACCCAGGGATTCGAGCGGTTCTACATCCAAACCGTGCTGGGAACATCGGGAGCCATCGTCGTGCAGGACCGCTTCCAGGACCGCTACTCGGGCGCGTTGCAGGATGAGGGAAATGCCCTTGTCAGCCTGAAGAACGAGCGACCGAGGAAATACTACCCCGGAATCACCGACGCCGATCAGGTCATGCGCGCGATTCAGGAATTCTCCAACGTGATCGCCTGCGCGCCTGTATTGGAAGACAGCGCGAGCCTGCAAATCGATTTTCGCAGCGAGGTGTTTCGGTTGCAGGGGATCGATTTGGACGCGCAACTTCGGGCGACCAATCTGCGCAGCTATTTGATCGATGGCGATCTCAACGCCTTTCGCCAGAAGGCTTCGGGGCTGCTTGTCGGCGTGTTGCTGGCGCAAAAACTCAACCTCCAGGTCGGCGACACGGTCTCGATCCTGGGCGCCAATGGTGAGACGCGCAATTTCGATGTCAGCGGCATCTTCCGCACCGGCGACAACATGATCGATGAGAGGCGGGGGTACGTCCATTTGCGCGTTGCTCAGAGCCTGCTGAACAGGCCGTCGGAAGTGTCCTACATCATCGTCAAGCTCCGCGACGTCGATCGCGCGCCGCAACTGGCCGCGCATCTCGAGGAATTGCTGCAGCACCGCTCGCGCAGTTGGCAGGAGCGGGAGCGCGGCAATCTGGAAATCTTCAAGGCGATCCGGTATTCGGCAGCCATCACGGTGTCGACGATCATCGTTCTGGCCGGGTTCGGCATCTTCAACATCCTCACGCTCATGGTGCTGGAAAAAGTGCGCGAGATCGCGATCTTGCGGTCGATGGGCTACCAGCGGTCGGATATCAGCGCGATATTCCTGTGGCAGGGCCTGCTGATCGCCGTGATCGGGTCGACGGCCGGCTGCATTCTCGGCGCTCTCCTGACCTGGGGTGTCTCGCGCATTCCCGTCCGCGTCCGCGGCTTCTTTGCGACCGACCATTTCCTCGTGTACTGGAGTTGGCACCACTACGTCGCTGCCATCGCCATCGCGTTCGTAGGCGTGTTCATTGCCAGCTATTTCCCCGCGCGGCGCGCGGCGACGCTCGCGCCCGTCACTATTCTGCGAGGTTCGGGCCAATGAGACAACTGCCATGACCGACAGGAGCCCATCCACCGTTGATCCAACCTCCGTTGCGGCTCCCCCTGCGCCGCTGGCGTGCCGCGGATTGCACCGTTACCTGGGCGAATTCGAGTCGCGCGTCCACGTGTTGCGCGGAATCACGCTGGAGGTCGGTGTCGGATCGGTTCATTCTATTGTCGGCCCGTCCGGCTGCGGGAAAAGCACCTTGCTGTACGTGCTCGGCCTGCTGGACACGCCCGATGAAGGCACAATTGCCATCGGCGGCGAGGATGTTTCGGACCTGCCCGACCACGAACTCTCGGCCAAGCGAAACGAATTGATCGGGTTCGTCTTCCAGTTCCATTTCCTCATGAACGAGTTCACCGCGGCAGAAAACGTGATGATCCCCATGCGCCGTCTCGGTCGATTAAGCGGGAAAGAAATGCGAGAGCGGGCGGGGATGCTCCTCGACGCGGTGGGACTCGGCAACAAACTTGATCGTCTGGCCAACCACTTGTCCGGTGGCGAACAACAGCGCGTGGCCATCGCCCGGTCGCTGGCCAACGACCCCAGAATCCTCCTCGCAGACGAGCCGACCGGTAATCTCGACACGGAAAACTCGGAGCGCGTGTTCCGGTTGCTGACCGAGCTGGTAAAACGCGAACAGAAAGCGCTCCTGCTGGCCACGCACAACCCGCTGGTTGCGCGCTCCAGCGATTTCATCCACGAAATGAAAGACGGCGTGATCGTGCGCAGCGGCCCGGCCCGCTAAACCACGTCCGCGAACGCGTTCTTGGTCTTCATAAAGAACCCGTAGCCGAACAACATGATGACAAGGCAGAGCAGCGTCGCGGACAGGTACTGCCCCCAGTTCAATGGCATCCCCCACATAAACACGTTGCGCGTGTTCTCCACCAATACGGCCAGCGGATTGTGGATCACCGCGGGCAGCATTGCCGCGGGCACCCGGCTGATCGGATAGAAGATCGCACTGGCGTACATCAGAATCGTGATCAGCACGGGCACGAATGAATTGATGTCACGAATGAACACCCCGAGGCTGGCAAACAGCCATGTCAGTCCCAGCCCCAAAAGCGCCAACGGAATGAAAATCAGCGGCAGATACAGCGCCGTCAGGTGCAGCGAGCCGTGCACGAAGAGGTATCCCAAACACAACGGGATCGAACTGAGCACCATGTGCAACAGCGCCCCGCCGACGGCGGACACGGGCAGAATCTCGACCGGGAACACCACCCGGGTCACGTAGTTCGGGTTCGACAGGACGAGAGTCGGCGCCCGGGCGAGGCATTCGGCCATGAAATCAAAGGCGATCAGACCGCAGAACAATCCCAGCGCGTAGTCGATGCGGGTCTCGTTCTGGTCGTGGCCCCACCGCGACTGAAAGATGTAGCCGAACACGACGAAGAACACCGCCAGCATACAGAGCGGACGCAACAGCGACCACAAGATGCCCAGATACGATCCGCGGTAACGCATCAGCACGTCGCGCTTGGTGAATTGCCAGATCAACGAGCTGTGCCGGCGCAGATCATGGACCATTTGCCACGGCATCAGCAGACGGACCAGAGAGACTGGCTGGCCCGTTGCGCGATTCACTGTCCACACCGGTGTTTGCTCGGACACATTCACAAGCGCACTTGATCTCCTCAATAGACGAACGCATTCGATTCGGGGCGCTTCAACCATTCCGCCAACGTCTGCGCCTTCTCATCCTTCCCCGACAAGATCGGGTTCGTTACGGGCCACGGGATGGCCAGCGCCGGATCATTCCAGCGGATGCCCGACTCCGTCTTGACGTTGTAAATGCTCGTGCACAGGTATTGGACCTCTGCATAGTCGGAGAGAACGGCAAACCCGCGGGCGAATCCCGGGGGTGCGTAAACCATCTTCTTGTTATCCGCCGAGGCAATGGTCGCAAAATGCTGCCCCAGCGTTGGCGAGTTCTTGCGGATATCCACCGCGACCACAAACGCCTCGCCAAGCGTCACACGCATCATCTTGGCCATCGGTGGATCGGTCTGGAAATGCAGGCCGCGCACGACGTTCTGGCACGAGCGGGAATGATTCCATTGCTGAAATCGTTCGGGCAGCCCGAATTCCCGGAACTGATCCGCGCGAAACACCTCGAGGAAAAATCCTCGCGCATCTTCGAACACCTCGGGCATCAGCACTTCGCAGTCGCGAATCCCCGTTGATTGCTTGCGCATTTGCATGGCCGACCTTGTTCCTCCTCCAAACCGCTGTGACCGGAATGGTTTACCGAGGTACAAGGTGAAAGCAAGCCGAAAGCGGCTTGCCGACGGCGGTCAAGCGGGCAACTTCTTCAACCAGAAACTCCCACCAGTGTTGCGCATGACCAGGGGCATTTTCTCCTGGAGAAGATCCGAATGAAAGTGCGCCATGTAGCTGCTGCCATAGACAACCTGGAATCTGTGATTGTATTCCAGAAACGTTCGAAGGAAGTACGCCTCGTTCCACGCCCGGCCTTCCTGCAGCCATTTGGCGGGGTATTCGAACGGCCAGAAGATGTCGTGAAAATGAATCAGTACACCGTCCGCCAGGGAGGGGATAATCTCGAAGAAAACATACAACACATCACTGTTGCACTTGGCAACATGGGTGGAGTCCACAAACAGGATATCTCCGGCCTTGAGTTCACGGAACACCGCCACCGGCATTTTCTGAACCGGCTGTTCCACAACGCGGTGGTGCCCTTTGTCGTCTTCACTCAACAGGCCGTACAACCGTTGCGGGTAGGGTTCGATGAACGTGAGCCGGATGCTCCCCTCCAAAAACAAGTCGTTGGTGTCCAGCATCACTGCCGATGAATACCCCGAGCCGATTTCAATGATTTGCGAGGGTTTGAAGTGCCGCAGCATCGCATACAGAACCAGTGCGTCGCCGTATGGGAAGGAATCATTGTCGAAATAATACCGGAGCGGAGCTGATGGCTTTGCAGAAAACGGCTGGTCCGGGTAATAGGCGGCAAGGGCATTGAGCAGGCGGACTTGCTCGTTGTCCCGCATGTCGAGATTCGGGCATGCCTGAGCGTCGAGCCGAAGATCCTTGAGCCGGTCGGCAATGTCCTGCAGGTTGGGAATGGGCGAATAGAAGTGGCCGGGCGGAACCCACTCGGATGCCCGGGAGAGAAACTCGGGACAGTCCAAGAACTGCAGCAGCAGATCGAGTCGGGACAGTCCGCGATTCAGAGCCGCGATCTTTTCCTCACGTCCCTGCGGGTCGCTGGCCCGACGGAGCACCCTCTGGTAGCAAAACTCGACAAACTCCTCATTGGAACACTTGGGTTCGGGTATCATGCAGTCTGGCTCATGTTCTTGGAATCAATCGGACGTGGCAAGCAAAAGCGTCCTGTCGCCAAGTGCCGCCAACCTAAAGAACGGGCTTTTGGGCCACCAAGAACATCGTGTCTCCCAGATTCAGCGGGAAGCCACAATCCAGCAGTCGGCCGGGGAGGATCCGTAGAGCAGCTTTGGCAAGTCGGCCGGGCAAGGTGTTTGCATGAAACTGGTCGAGAGATCTCAACGAGGATCGCAGCCTGCGGAAAACACTCACGGTGCCGAACTCCAGCACAACAAGACCGCAACGCAGGCATAAACGGTCCAAGGATCGGCGAGTAAAGTAGAACAAATGTGTGGGAGGATGAATCTGTCTCCATCGAAGCCCTTGCAGTCGAGGTAGCCACGCACCAAAATCGCCGGTTGTCAGAAACATATAGCCCCCGGGCTTCAGCAGACCTACCGCTCGATGAACAGTCTCATAGGGATGGGGCAGATGCTCAATGGTATCCCACAAGCAGACTGCTGCAAAAGAGCGATCAAAATCCAATTCCAGCAAATCGCCGGTTCTCACGTCCAGCCCTCGCGCGACGGCCGACTTCGCCGCGTCGGCTGACAACTCCACCCCGACGGAATCAGGATAATATGACTGCGCCAGCTCCAAGAAGAAGCCGTAAGCGGCGCCCATTTCCAAAAGCCCTTCGCCTCTGGGGACGAACCGTTTCACGAGGCGCAGGTGCCGCAGCAAGGTCTTTTCGTGGATCGCGCGGTCCCCCTGATAATCCAGATACTCGTGGCCCTGGAAGTAGTCGGTTCCGTAGTGCGGCCGCAACGTTGCGAGATCGACCTGCTGTTCAAACATCATGACGCCACATTGGGCGCAGATAACAAATCCGGGCCAGCGACGGATCCAATCGCGAGCTTCACAGCAGGGGCAGCTTGTGGTCATTGTCGCGGGCCCGGCCGGGTCTCCAACGTCTTTGGTGAACGAGGAAGTTCGCCTAATGAACGGAGTGGCCGTGCGCTCCGGGACTCCATGTGCGCCGTTTGAATCACGTAGACAGGACGATGTTTCACTTCCTGGAAAATATATCCCACATAATTGCCGATCAGACCGACCAGCGTCATGAGAAACCCCCCGGTGATAAGTATAACAAACATCAAAGAGCTCCAGCCGGGCACCAGCAACGCTTGTTTGCCCCGCACCCAAAAGCTCAGGACGTAGATGACTTCAAGTGCGGCCAGGACGAAGAACAAGAGACCGAGAACCAGGCCGATTTGAAGGGGCACCAGCGAGAACGAGAAGATGGCATCCATGGCCAGCCTCATCATCTTGCCAGGGGAATACTTGGAGCTCCCATGGAGGCGGGCTGGAGCCGTATACGGCAGAATCGCTGTTCGGAACCCGACCCAGGACACCATGCCGCGCAGGAATCGATGATACTCAGGCATCTGACGGAGAGCGTCTACCGCGCGATGCGACAGCAAGCGGAAGTCGGCAGCGCCGGGAATGATCCTTGTATTTCCAATGCGGTTGATGAGCCCGTAAAACAGCTGCGAATTCTTCCGCTTCAGGAATGACAATCCGGCTTCGTCGCTCCGTTGAGTCAGAACCACATCGTAACCAGCGCGGAACTGGTCGACCATCTCCGGGATCAGTTGCGGCGGATGCTGCCCGTCGCCATCCATCATGATGACAATATCGGCGTCAGCGTGATCCAAGCCGGCCGTAAGCGCGGACTGATGGCCAAAATTGCGGCTGAACCTGATGAACGCCACGCGCGAATCCTTGTTTGCCAGGTTCTGCAACAGAGCCGGTGTGTCATCGGATGAGCCGTCATCGACATATAGAATCCGGATCTCGCACGGTAGTTTGGAAACCGCCTGGACCAATTGCCCGTGGAATTCCGTGAGGACCAGTTCCTCATTAAACAGCGGCACAATAATATCCATCGAAAGCATTTTGTTGTCGCGGGCATCGCTCACGGTCCCGGCCTCCAGTTCCCAGCCACAGGACGGCCTTCCGTGGAGCCAAACTCGAAATCGGCTGGCGGATTGAGAACCGGGGCCTGACAATTCACCGGCCGCAATTTCCAATTGGTCCCGACAACAAAAGCGAATGTGCAGACCCTGCCTCCAGACCACTTTCCCACGACTGGCTTCGCGTTCCGCGGTGCACTGAACACGATTTGAGCCGGTGCCGGACTGAGGTCATTCTTCAGGTCCACTTCGCCATTCTCCGGTCGATAAATCCCAATGGTATCGCGACCCTCACCATTCCAATCACCAACAACGGGGAGATCCGTTGGCATCCCGAAGTGCAGAATCGGCCAGTCTTCAGCGCCCGTTGAATTACTGTTTCGCAGGTGCCAGCTGGCGTCTGCGGGACGAAAATACCCCGGGGTGGCGGTACCGTTGCCATCCCAATCTCCGACAATCGGAATGTCGCCAGCTTTCATCCCCTCAAACCGAAACACCAGCCCCGTTGTGCCGTTCATGTTAGAATCCAGTCGCCACGTCAGGTCAGACGGTCGGAACACGCCGATACCGGTTGAACCATCCCCGTTCCAGTCTCCCACAACGGGCAGGTCAGCGTCCTTGCCAAACTGAATCCTCTGTACCACCGCGGCAGGGCCGCTTAGCTCCCACCTTCCACCTGCATAATATCTGCCGGGACGCGCCTGATGCAAGATTTCCCGAACCACACGATGCACCTGCCAGCCGTAAAGGAAAGTCCGACCTTCGACAAACGCTCTCGGCACCCCGCAATCCAAGCCGTCGACACCGAGTCCACATAGAATCCGTTGGAAACCAATATCCAATAATGGAAAGGCGGCTTGCGAATGATAAACCAGCGGATCCGTTTCGCCGAGAAAACCAGCCAAGCACTCGGTCATCACATTGGCTGTTGATTCGTCGACGGCCACGCGAACCGACGGGAGCAATTGATTGGTCATCAGGGGTGACGCGACATAATAGGTCGTTGTTGGCTCAGTCGGAGTCGCGGTCTGAAACCGGAAGTAATCAACGTGCAGATCGGGTCGGCGATTCAAATCCCGCAGGTGTACTCCCACCTCGTAGGTGTATTCATTTGGTTCCAAGAGATTGATAAGAACACGGCTGTCCACCGGCAACCCAGCCAGAAACCTCACAAGCTTCGAATTCACCCGGTCAACGTTCAGCTGGACCCTGGCATTGGTAATATTATTTATGACGGTAAATTGGGTCAGCCAGACAGCGACCACCATGCATATGGCGGCGACAACCCTTGGAATCCCCTTGCCGGGTTGAGACAGCATGTCGATGCCTTCGGCAACGGTCAGCCCGAAAAAGAGCGCGGAACCCATCGCAAAGGGCAACAGGTAATACTCCAAGCAAGAATGCCAAGGGGCAAAAATCCCCATCCAGAACAGCATCCATATCACCGAGAGCCACAATAGCCGGCTTTGGGATAGGTTACGCTGTTTGTACGACAGGCCCGCAACAACCCCCAATGGCAACAGTTGGGGGAAATCTCTAATCAACCATGCCAGTAGCCGCCAAGCCGAGTCGTGGACATTGACCAGAGAGTACGCTTTTGTGTAGCTGCCCGAGGCAATTGAAGAGGTCGAAAAATGCTTGCGCAGAAGCAGGAATGCCATCCCGGCGACAAGAGTCGCAAACACGAAGAGGATGCTGTCTCGAACGGGGGGACCTTCTCTCCGCCAGCGCTTTCGGACCAGAGTCACTGCAAGCAGGGCCATGCTGATCGGGATCATCACCAAACTGGTTTCCTTGGCCCCATTCGCCATCAGCAGCATGCCCGCAATTACCAATACAAATCCAATTTGTCGTTTAAGCGCGCCCTGCCGAGCACAGTACTCCGCCAAAATAAGCGAACAAAGGAGGAGCAAAACCTGGATGGGCTCCGCCTTCGAGATGGTATAGAAGTTCTCGATGACAGGACCGGAGACCACAAAGAAGAGTCCCGCAGTGCCGGCTTGGAACCGGCTGGCGCCAACCAGTCGGCCAAAGTGGATCAGCCCGGCGACCGTAGCGGCCAAGAGAACGCACTGGGCGCCAAAAAAAAGCAGCGGTCTGGCACCCACGATCTTGTAGATGGCGCGGTAGTAAGCCCAGTAAACAGGACAGAACCTGCCCGTATCACCGGACATGTGAAATGGCAGCGTCCAACCCCCGACACCTTGACTGGCACTGAGGGTGACCCCGTCGTCGAGTAAACCGAAGTGCGGCTGGAGAAGTCGCGGGAGCATAATCACAAGAGCCAACCAGACGGGCGAGAACGTCAGGAATTCAGCCCACCAAGAGGACCTGCCTTCTTCCGCTCCTAACTCCAAATATCGACTCATAATCGGCCAACTTCTTTGGAACAAGTGGCATCCAACCCAAGGGCATCGCCAGCATCTCTTGCGGTTAGACGTTGTTGCATTCGCAGTCTTGAGTGAATCGTCGCCTCGCCCATATTTGTGGTTCGGAAGTTCAATTCGCGAACGGAGCCGATTCACAGGTGCGTTGGTATTGCTGCAAGAGCTGCCGCGCAGATTGGGTCCAGGAAAACCGCTCGGCCTGACGGGGTCCTGCCGAGCTGAGACCCTGTCGCAGAGCCTTATCACCATCGAGTTTCATCATGGCCGCGAGGATCTCGTCCTCGGAAAGCGGATCGACCAACAACCCAGCCGCGCCGACCACTTCCGGAATCGACGTTGTGTTGGCGGCGATGACCGGCGCGCCCAAGCTGAGTGCTTCGAGGACGGGCAGGCCGAAGCCTTCGAAGACGGAAGGAAAGACGAAGGCGAAGCAATTCTGGTAGAGCCACTGCAGGCTTTCGTCATCGACGCGCCCCAGCAACAGGATGTCACGCTCCAGCCCCTCCTCTTTGAGCAGATGCGGGAGGTCATCCATCAGCCAGCCGTTACCGCCAGCCCAAACCAGCGGCCATGTCAGCGGTGCGCTGGATTTGAGCCGGGCATAAGCGCGGAACAATCGAACAGGGTTTTTGCGCGGCTCAAGCGTGCCGACGCTCAGCCAGAATTCTCCCGGTGCGAGCATTGACAGCTTCTCCGGGCGAGCAATCGGTCGGGACGCGAACCGGCTGGCCTCATGCATGACAATCGCTCTCTCGGGCGGATAATGCGGGAATGTTTCCAAAAAGTGGTGGCGCGAATGCTCGGAGACCGCAACAATCAAATCCGCCAACAGACTCGCGCGGAGGACCCCGTCAAAACACGCCAGCCGATTCGCTTCCGTTGCGAACTCGGGATATTCCAGAAACGCCAGGTCGTGCAGTGTGTACACCAGACGTGCTGCGTGGAGGCCCTTGGGACAGAAAAAGTTATTGGCGTGGACGATATCCGGATCACCAAGATGAGCCTCGAATTGCTCCGTTGGCTCGTCCCAGAACCGTCGTGATTCCTGATGCGATTGGTGCCCTTCCCAGCGCTGGAAGTTCGGCCCCGCCACGGTGGCGATTCCCGACTGCCAATCGGGATCCCACCAATGGCTGCCGAAGGTCGGGTAGAGCACATACTCATTCCCGTCATCAATTTCTGCCAGATGACGAATCATGCTCTCAGCAAAATAGCCGCAACCCGACCTGCCCGCACCGGTTTGACTGACATCGAATCCGATTCTCATGCCGGCCTTCCGTGCATACTGCGCCGCAGGTTTCCCCACAACCACGAGCCGGTGGTCTTCCAGATGGCACCATTGATCCCGTGGTTCCAGCGCACCGCCGCGTACCAGGAAACCGCGGAAATGGCGATGGCAAAGGACAACGCATGATCCCGCTGAATTCCTTTGGTTTCGACGACGGCATGCGCGTAGTTGAAAATCCATCGGTCCGGCACCCGGCCGAAATGCCGGCGCATCAGCACATTGACCGCGCGATGGCACGCCACCCGCGAGCCAACGGTAAACGACTCATCATGCAGCCGTGTCGCGGCGAGCAGCCTCGGCAAATAGGCAAACCGCACGCCGGCCTTGCCCAGGCGGATCCAGTATTCGTAGTCCATGCTCTGGCGTAGTGTCACGTCGAGCAAGCCACAGCGATCCACCACCGACCGCCGCAGAAACGTTGCCGGCTGGCTGATGAAACACGTCTCGATCAGCCGGTTCCAATCCCACGTCTCCGTCGGGTACTTCTCGATGAATTGATCGTGCTCATCAATGTGGTTGGCATCGCCATAAACCACCTCGACATCCGGGTGTTCTTCGAAATACTCCAACACGTTCTGGAGCGCTCCCGGGTAATACACGTCATCCGAGTTCAGCCAGCCAATAATCGCCCCCGTTGATCGACGGATCCCCTTGTTGATCGCATCGGAATGGCCCGCATCGCTTTCCGAGACCCAGGACACTCTGTCCCCAAAATCGCGCAGGATCGGAACGGTCTCGTCGTTGCTTCCCCCGTCGATTACGAGATACTCCATGCCCGCGATCCCCTGATCCAGCACGCTGCGGATCGTCCGTTCAATGTACCGGCCCTGGTTGTAGGAGGGCGTAATGATGCTAATGGGGACCTTCATCTGTCCTTCTGATACAGCGCGGAGCTACCGTCAACCGATACGATCCGACACTGGTCGCAAAAGCATCCCAGCAGGCGCGTGTCAGGTCCCAGATTGACAGCGCTGGGTTGAAAACACGGATCGATCCGAATTTCGACTCTTCCTCCCGCCTCGGGGAGGGCGCGACGCAACACCACCGAGTGCCCGCGTCGGATCTGCCGGGTCTGGTGGTCACGACGGTCTTTTCCGCCGGTGATCGTTACGGACACCGCCGGCGAGGGCAACCATGGCGGCGCACGAAGCTCCAGCTCCAGGTAGCGGGAGACGTTGCTGCTGTCGTAAACGATGGTTATACGATCCTGGGTCCACCCGTCCCCGTAAATGCCGCGCGCCGCAGGGACCCAATTGTCATCTTCCTTCAACGCTTCCTGGAAAATCCGCAGGTAGTCGCGGGCCATCACCTCGGCGCCCCCCAGCTCCGCCAACCGGCGGCGACCGAGAGCGACCAACTTCGGCGCCAGGGACGAGTCATTCTCAAGCCTCTCCAGCGCGGCGACAATGGTCTTCGGTTTTCGAGGATCGAAAAACAACGCTGCCTCACCCGAGACTTCGGATAAGGCGGTTCCATTGCTGCACAAGACGGGCTTGTCAAACGCCATGGCCTCCAGTACCGGCAATCCAAACCCCTCGAACAGCGACGGAAAGATCACGGCTCGACAACCGCTGAGCACCGCCGCGAAGTCATCCCCCGGCAGGAATCCCAAAAACTCCACGACAGATTGCAGACCCATGCGGCGAGCGATCTTCCGCAATTCCTCGCTTCGATCACCGGGAGCCCCAGTGAAAGCCAACTTTACTTCGGAACCCGGCGCCCGGGCCCGGTACATGCCAAACGCCGTCAGGAGCATCTCGTGGTTCTTGTGAGCCCAGAAATTCGCCGGATAGAGCAGATACCGGCCCGGTTCCACGTGGAGCCGATGCAAGGTCCGCGCCACGGCTGTCGCCGCTGGCGACGGTAGACGGTGAAAGAGCCGCGTGTGAACGCTCTTCACCCGGTGTGGTTGGATCATTCCCTCCCGCACGACAGCTTCCCGCACGGCGTCGGAAACGCAAATGATCCGCGAGGCAAAACGGCACACATCACTGAATTCCCTCGCCCGGTGGGATCTCTCGTGTTCGCTGAAGAACTGCGGATAAACCAGGTATTGAAGATCATGCACGACGGCGACCAGCGGCACATCGTCGGTATACAGACGTGCGGTCGTAAACGGACAGAACACCAGATCCGGTCGGGGCAATGATGACCGGTTTGACCCCAGCATGCGCCAGGCTTGTTTGGGTGAGCCGTTGCGGCCCCGTCTCCGGGGCCGTGCGTCAGCGCGGGAGCAGCTTATATTCTCCCTCGCATAGCCGGCCAGTTCCGGAAGAGCCTTGTCGGACGCAAGCAAGATCCACTGACAATCCGGGGTGAGCCTCGCCAGTTCCCTGACCAATTCGAGCGCAAGCCATTTGGCGCCGCCGTTTTCGCCCCCCGGCTGCAGGGGCGCCAGGTCGACCCAAACGCGGCTGAGCGTTTGCGGGCGACGGGGACGGGGTTCGATGCGCGCGGGCTCGGGAACAACGGCCTGCGCAGCTTGATTCAGCTCACGTAGGGGCCTCCACCAGCGAAGGAGATGGAGCGCTTCGCTGTTTCGGAAGCTCTCCAACGCAGGCAGCAAGGTTTGCCATTGTCCCTGGCGATATCGTGACTCGTTTTGCAACCGCTGGCAGGAAGTATCCAGTTCGTCGTGGCGCTGCTGAAGTTCGCCCAGAGTCCGGTGAGTTTGGGACAATTCCGCTTCCAATGCATCCATGCGATTCTGCCGGCGCTGCAATTCGGCATTCAATCCGGTGATTTCGCCACGTTGTCCCTCAATCACTCTCGCTGTGGCAGCCCGCTCACCCTCCAGTGCGACGCATCGGGCCATCGCCTGCGACAGTTCCGATTCCAACGTGCCCAGGCGATTCAAGACTTCCGTCCGAGCCTGTTGCTGGCTCCTCAATTCGGCGTTCAACTCGGCACATCGCGCCGCCGCCTGTGACAGTTCCGATTCCAACGCGCCCAGGCGATGGACGGCTTCGGTCCGAGCCTGTTGCTGGCTCCTCAACTCGGCGTTCAACACGGCGATTTCGCCGCCCTGTCCTTCAATCACCTTCAGCCTCGCCGCGCGGTCGGTCTCGGACTCCCTCAGGAGAGCCTCCAGGGCATGCATGCTGTTCAGCCTGGCGCCACGATCGGCTTCGGATTCGACGTAACGTGCAGTCATGTTCCGGAACCGCTCGTCCAAATCCAGGAGCGCCAAGACCAGCCGCCCGGGAGCCTGTGAACACAATTGCTGTGCGATGTCGTCCGGGGTTCGCACTGGCAACGGCGCGCGGCTCGCGACAAAAAACATGTCGTAGTGCCCGAAGATCGCCGGCTCGAAGGACAGATTCCGCAATCCGGCCTGCATCAGGAATTGCTTGATCGAATCCTGACTGAACAGGAAGAGATGCTCGCGAGGCTTCAGTTGCTCCAGAAAGCGGCTTTTCTCCGAAACCAACTGCTGATACTGCTTCCCCGCGGGATACTCCGGCGTCTGGATGAGCAATACCCCGTCCGGTCTGAGGAGCTTGACGCATTGGCGGATCGTCGCCAAGGGCTCCGGCAAATGCTCCAACACATCCATCAGGACAACCACGTCCAGGCTATTCTGGCCGAGCGACTGATCCTCCACGGGGCCGACCAGCACGGGCACATCAAAAATGGAGCGTGCCAGATCCGCAATGGACGGGCTGATCTCCAAGCCGGCGGCATCAAACCCTGCCCAGCGGAGCAGGCTCACAAACCCGCCGTGAGCACAGCCCATCTCCAGCGCCTTCCCGGGTGGCAATTTGTACCTGAGCAATGCCCGGATCCAGTACAGGCATCGCTCGGGCATATCCATACGCGCCCGCGTTTGGATATTCGGGAACCCCAACTCCGCCACCTGATGCTTATACCAATACTGCTCACCGTAGAAATCCTGCTCGTTGGTGATCCGGGTTTCTGGCGCGGTGCCGGCCAGCGAAACCAAGGTCTGACACTGCGGGCACAAGCCATACTCACCTCCAAATTCCTGAAAATGGAGGTTGCCGCACCAACACACGCGGCGAACGGGGGAACCTCCCTGCGAACCCCCGCCGACATCCGTTTGTTTGTGGTGACCGGTTTTCATCGGGTAGTGTCGCACCTTTCGCGGGCCGTCTCACCATCACACATGCGCCCGATCATGCGTCTCCAACACCACTGCTGTTTCAATCGGAGCTGACGCGCGTGATCCTTCGCGGGCCACCAGATGGGCCGAACCGGGGAGATTCGCAAGGCCATGATGCAACAACTGCACGGGCTTCCCGGCGCGACGAAAGATAATGCAGAATTGTCCAACCTTTGGAACAACACAAAGCCGCACGATCTTGCTGTGCAATTCGACATGCGGGAAGCGATCGGCCATCTCGTAATCTCGTTGTGCCAGCATCCCCAGTCCTACCGTGAAGGTATACTCGCCCAGGGCCAGTTCGAGAGTGATATCCTGTTTCAACCGCAGACGACTGCCCCGGGACACCCCGCAGGGAACAGGCACGCCGTATTCGAGAGTTGTCCGCCCGTGCACAATGATCCCCTTGTCGTTAATGATCTCAACGCCGGCCAAAGGCGCGTCGATATCCCGCTCCAATTCAAATTCGCAATAGAACGTCGCGGTTTCTCCCTGCTGGAAGGCCGCACACGGGCGGCCCTCGGCATCACAGATGGCGACGCCGGTACAGCGCGCACAGCCATTAGACACCTGTGACACGCGCGACAGATTGAGGAATGCCTCAGGTGTGGGCCACTCAATCTCGTCGTCGCTGGCCACCGTCCGGGCGGTCGGGCTCCGGGGAAGAGGGGTACTGGCCGCAATTGACTGGGCGTATTCTTCCTGTTCGACGAGATAATATCGTTTGACTGCTTCCGAACCGCTCCCTTGGAACACCAGTTCGCCGTGATGCAGCAACACGGCCCGCTGGCAGAACTGCTCCACATCTGCCATGCCATGCGAGACCAGCACAATGGACACGCCTTTGGCTCGCAACGATTCCAAATGTTGGTAGCATTTTTGCCGAAAAAACATGTCCCCCACGGCCAGAGCCTCGTCGATCACGACAACTTCCGCGTCCACCCGCGTCGTCACGGCGAATGCGAGCCGCATCAGCATGCCGCTGCTGTACGTCTTGACCGGCTGATCAATGAATTCGCCAATGTCGGCAAAATCGGCGATTTCGTCGAATTTCAGATCGATTTGGTGCCTGCTCAATCCCAGCACCGTGGCGTTCATGTACACGTTCTCGCGGCCGGTGAATTCCGGGTTGAATCCGCTGCCCAATTCCAGCAGCGCCGCCACCTTGCCGCCCAGGCGGGTTTCGCCTTCCGTCGGCATCAGCGTCCCGGCGATGATCTGCAGCAGCGTGCTCTTGCCCGAGCCGTTGCGACCGATGATGCCGAAGCTTTCCCCACGGCGGACCTGGAATGAGATGTTCTTCAGCGCGTAGAAATTTCGGAACGATTCGCGTGAAAGCCGCTTGCAGAGGTTGCGGGTGCCCGCGGGGAGAAACGGCAATTGTCCGACGCGACCCAACAGCGGCCCGTGCAACCGAGCCGCGGGCGAGGTCCAGATCGCGTAGGCCTTCGATACGTTCTCTACGTCGATAACGATGTCTGAACTCACGTCCTGTGTATCACAGTCTCCGGCTGCGCCAATGAATCAGATAACCTCCGTGCTTCGCCCGGGGATACTGCCAAACGCTCTGCCGTCGAACAAGATAATTCAACGTCCGCGCGGCTCCCGTCCGGGCAACAAGGGCCCTCTTGCCACGCGATTGCGCCCACCACTATAATCAATCGTGCTCTACCTGGATGTCTCCAGTTCCTGTAAGTCGCCATTGAACACCGGCGTGCAACGAATGGTGCGCGGTCTCTTTGCCGCGCTCAGTCGCCGCACAGCCGTGGTGCCGATTCTCTGGAATGACAAACTGAATTCCTACTGCCGTCTGTCCTCGCGCGAACATCGCTTTCTCGTGAAACCCTTTGCCCGCCACCGCGCCCCGAGCGCCAAACCGGAACAGGTCGTCATTCGATTCCCGTGGTCGAAAACCATCCGCCACTTTCGTAATCGAAAACGACAATTCGCTCTGGAAATCGCCGCGACAACCGACGACGTGTTGTTCGTACCGGAGATCTTTCGGGACAAACGTATCCATCAGTTTACGGCTCCCGCAAGACGTTTCCCGGGGCGATGTTACGCCGTGTTTCACGACGCCATCGCCCTGCGTCTGCCCGATCTGACCGCGCAGGATCATCAGCCCAATTTCGCCGAGTATGTTCGGGCTCTCGGAGCGTTCGACAAGGTCGTTTGCGTCTCCTGCGAGGTGGAGAATGATCTGCAGCATTATTGGACATCCCTGGGAGTCTCGCGCATGCCGACTGCCGTGCTGGGTTGGCCCACCGATTTCGGAAAAGACCGACCGGACGCCCTGCCCCGTTTCGACACGCGACGAATCCTCTGCGTCGCCACGCTGGAGCGGCGCAAGAATCATTTGAAATTGCTGGAAGCGGCCGAGACCCTTTGGGCCGGCGGCCTCGACTTCGAATTGGTTCTCGTCGGACGGATGACGGCGGACTGGGGCGCGACGGTTCTCACGGAGGCCAACCGTTTGGTGGACCAGGGACGCCCGCTGAAATGGCTGCGCCACATCAGCGACCAGGCTCTTCATCAGGCCTACCATGACTGCTCATTCACGGTGTATCCGTCCGTGCGCGAAGGATTCGGATTGCCCATTCTCGAAAGCTTGTGGCATGGACGCCCCTGCGTCTGCGGCGCCAACGGCGCGCTCGGCGAAGTCTCGGCAGGAGGCGGTTGCCTGACGGTCACCTGCGCTGACACCAACGCGGTCGCCGACGGGATGCGGCAGTTGCTCACCGACCGCGCCCTTTACGACCGGCTTTTCGCCGAAGCCCGGCAGCGACGCTTCCGTTCCTGGGACGATTACACGAATGCCCTGCTCCACGAGATTAACGCTGCCTGATGCCCCGCGATTGCTTGTCGCCCGTCCCGATCGCGTCGGCGACGTGATCATTTCGACCTCCTGTATCGCCCCGATTCGCCAGCGCTTTCCGCGCGCTACGCTCTATTTCTTCGCGGCGGAACGGATGCGCCCGCTGTTCGATGGCCATCCGGATCTCGACGGCTTCCTCTCCGATCCAACGTGCCTTGCGAAGTTGGCATTCGATGCTGTCATTCATCTTCACCCTGATGCGGAATGCTACTGTGGCGCGTACCAGGCGAACATACCCGTTCGTATCGGCTACCATGAGCGTTTCCTGACCCGATATCTCACGCACGGACTGCCCGATCGACGTGCCAGGGGCATGAAACATGAAGCGGCGTACAACTTCGATCTGTTGGCTCTTATCGGGGTGCCATCTCCAGACCGTTTCATTCCCAGCGTCCATCTTCCAGAATCGGCGCTCGCCTCGCTTGGCGCGAAACTGCCGTGGCCACTCCCTTCAACCCCGTTTGCTGTGGTGAATCCATCGGCCCATTCCCTGATCGCCCGCTGGCCCGCCGAGAACTTCCTGCATCTGGCCGATTGGATCGACCAGGAACTGCATCTGAAGCTCGTGTTCGTGGGCGCGGACGCAGCCGATTCCCCCGCCAATGCCCCGGCGCACCACCTCAATCTGACCGGCCGAACGGACCTGGCGGAATTGGCTTGGCTATTGAAGCACGCGCGTGTGCTGGTCACTCGGGACACCGGTCCGAGCCACTTGGCAGCGGCAGTCGGCTGTCCCGTCGTGGTAATCTTCGGACGCACCACGCCGCTCTACGGCCCGACGCGCTGGCGTCCCCTGACCGACCGGGCGATCATCGTAACAAAGCCCATCCGCCGCAAACACTGGGAGTCGCGCAAGAGCTACTGGCGACGATCTTTCTCGGCGATCACGGTGAGCGAGGTAGCGTCAGCCGTGCAACGGGCGTTGGCAGCCGGGGATGACATTCGCTCTCGCCCTGCGGTCACGTGAACCAGTACCCGTTCACAAACAGGATGGTCGCCATTACCTGAAGTCCTCCAAACAGCACGAATAGGGGCCCGGCCAAGTGCGGCCATTTCCGAGTTATCAGGGCGAGCACGAAATAGAACGGGAACAGCACGGAGAAGTAGCGCGGGAGAGATTCCAGCCGGCTGCTGGAGACGCAAATCGCGGGGAAGATCACGAGAACCAGAAGATATGTGGGACGCATCCGCCATCGCGCGGCAACGAAAAGCAGGGCCAGCGCAATTATGGCGGTGCACACAAACAGAATCGCGTACGGCGGATCGTACCAGCCAAGGTGGCGAAACGGCACCCACGGCCACACGAGTTTCCTTCCCCAAGCCACCTCGGCCTTGATAAATGCCAGCGGCTCGCCAAACGTCCGATCAAGGTATCCGACATAGGTCAAGAATCCCAACCCCGGTGCCGCAATGCAGGCCAGCGCGCGCCAGGCTTTGAGGTTGCGCCAGGTCCAGTCACGACGGTTTTGAAGAACGTACTCACAGATCAGTGGAATTACGAGCAGCAGCCCCACGACCCGCGATAATCCCGTAGCGTACGCGCACACCGCAGCCAACAGCCAGCGTTCCACCCGGGCCAGGTACAGCGTGCTCACCAAACAGAGCAGGTACAAGGATTCCGAGTAAATTGAGGAGTAGAACACGGTCGCCGGATTGAAGAGCACAAGCTGCACGACACGCCGGGCGGACGATTCATCCGGCATCTCGATCACCGCCAGCTTCCACAGTACCACCGCCGCGAAAAACAAGCTGCTGTTGGAGATGAAATAACCGATCAGGCGGTAGTCGATCATACCTCCGAACGCAAGCCATCTCATTAGAATGGGGTACAGCGGGAAGAACACCACATTGCACTGCCGGCCAGGCACGTACCTGTATCCATTCTGCGCAATGCCCAGGTACCATCCAGAGTCCCATTGCTTGAGCCAGTCGAGAATCGAACCTGGTGGGGTATAGAACGCCCCTTTCTGGAACAGCAGCAGACCCAACCTGGCCACCGTGAGGAGAAACAGCCGCGAGAGAACGAAGTTGAACGCCAGAAATCCCCATGGCGTACGTGTCGGTCGAATGATGGCGCTGTCGGTCATTCAGAGAGCTTGCCGGGCAAGTCTACCCATCGCCTCCGCGAGACGTCAACACGCGTAGAGAGAAACAAGCGCTCGAACTGCGGTCGTAAAGACTGGCGCCTTGCTCAGTCAGCGATCGTCCGCGACTTCACAATCAGGGTGAGAGCCTTGAGCGCGAGCTCCGTCGCCAGAAACGGCTTGGCAATGACATCATTGCCCCCGCTGCGGCAGATTTCGGCCCGATGCTGGAAATCCGTCGCGCTGGTGACGAACACAATCGGCGTCGTCTTGTAGTTGGGCAAGACGCGCAGCCTGGCGCACAGCTCCAGACCCGTCATCACGGGCATCTCCAGGTCGAGCACGATCAAATCAAACTCCCACTCCTGCGCCACGCTGAGCGCCGCGCTCGGGTCGGACAACGCCTGCGATTTCAGGCTGGCCTTCTCCAGCGCGTTCATCACGGATCGCAGCGCAATCTGCTGGTCATCAACCGCCAGCACGCGCACGGTGAGAAGATCGACTTCGCGGCCATCGCCGTCAAACAACCGGCACAACAGGTCCACGGTCTGTGCCATCGTGCGCTGGACGGATTGGTTGAGGCAGTCGGGCTTGTCCACCAACTGACGCAACAATCCCTCGAACGCATTCACCATGCGAGCGATGGTGGGGAGCCTCGTCAGAATCGGGTTGCCACGCAAGTCTTGCACCCGCTCGAACAACTGGCTCAACTTCGCCGGGTCATTCGGATGCTTCGCAACCGCCTGTAACGCCAGCCGGACCGGCGCCATCGCGGGACGAACTTCTTCCAGTGAACTTTTCCTTACCTCGGCCCGCAGCGCATCATTTCTGGTCGCCGGCTCGTCTGCCACGCTCATAAATTCATTCCTTGACTCGATTGTTACGCGGCAGATCTCTCCCCCACCGCGACCGAAAACTCCGTGGACGGCCCGGGGTGAAGGGACACGGGGGGCGCGAACTGCGGTCGGATTGCAGGTTCTGTCGCCAGAGTTGCGATGGGCGACGTATATGCCGCGTGCGCGGCTGTCGCGCGCGCCACCGTGCAGGCGTTCTTCGGTTCCGAGCCGTCCAAAATCCGCTTCATAATACTTTGTTGACGAAACATCCCGTTCTCGCCCTGCATCCCCCGTGCCGGGAACCCGTTCAAAACGCCATTACGCCGTTTGACAGTCCCGACGGCGACGTCGTTACGGTAAGTCTCACGGATGCAAAAGATCGCGTTGACGTTTTTGCAAGGAATGACGGGGCTTCGGCCCTCAACCGTGGACAATTCTGTAACGAGGACCCTATGGGCGGAGAGCTACATCATTGCGGCTGATCGAGACAACCCTTCACCCCTTGATTCCCGTCATCGAGATGCCCTCGATGAAGGTCTTTTGGGTGAAGAAGAACAGGATGATGATCGGCAGGGCGACGAGCGTGCTGGCGGCCATCAGATAATGCCACTCCGTCCCGCCGTGCTCGCTCTGGAAAAATTGCAGGCCCAGCGCGAGTGTGTAGTCTTCCTGCTTGGTGAGATAGATCAACGGCCCGAGAAAATCATTCCACGTGTACATGAACTGAAACAGCGCGACGACCATCAGCGCGGGCCGGCACAACGGCAGGATGATCTGCCAGAAAATGCGGAACTCGCTGCAGCCATCAATGCGCGCCGCCTCGGCCAGGTCTTTCGGAATGGTCAGGAAAAACTGCCGCAGCAGAAACACGTTGAACGCCCCGGCAAAAAACGAGCCGACCCACAAGGGCTTGAGCGTGCCGATCCAGCCCAGCCAGCGGAACAGACAGTACACCGGCACCATCACCACGGGAAACGGGATCATCATCGTCGCCAGGCAGACCATGAACACCTTGTCCCGTCCACGCCAGTCCACTCGCGCAAATCCATACGCCGCGAGCGAACTCGACGCGACGGTGCCGATGACGGTGAGCACGCACAACACGAGCGTATTGCGCAGACACGTCCAGAAGATGCGCATCGCGCGGATGGCACCGGCAAAATTCTCCCAGCGCGGCGCGAATTTCTTCACGATCTTGTCGGCCGGATACTTATCGATATCGGCCTGAGGGATTTCCGTGAGCGTGCCGTTCTTCTCGACGTAGAGCCGGTACGGGATCCACGTTGGCGGGAGGGACATGGTTTGCTCGATCGGTTTCAATCCCGTGGAAATCATCCACAGCAACGGCACCAGGCAGGTGACCGCCCCAAGCACGAGCAGGAGGTACAGCATCAGGCGTTGGACAAATCGCATTGGGTTATTCTCCCTCGTAATAAATGTGCCGGCGCGTCGTCCGCGTCGCCAGCCAGGTCAGCCCCAGGATAATCACGAACAGGACCCACGCCATGGCGCACGCGTAGCCCATCTGCTGATAATCGAAGGCGTTCTGGTACAGGTAGACCGTGTAAAACAGCGCCGACCGATTCGGCCCGCCGCCGCCGAGCATGATGTACGCCTGGGCGAACACCTGCAGCGAGCCGATGATGCCCATGATGAGATTGAAATAGATCACGGGCGAAATCATCGGCACGGTGATGTGGCGGAATTTCACCCACGGATTGGCGCCGTCGATCTCGGCCGACTCATACAACGAGCGGGGCACGTCCTGCAACGCGGCCAGATAGATCACCATCGTGTTGCCGCACCCCCACATCGCCATGAGGATCAGCGAGGGCTTGGTCCATTTCTCGTCGGCGAGCCATTGCGGACCTTTGATGTGAATCAGTTCGAGCGCATGATTGAGCAGGCCGAAGTTGCCGTTGAGAATCCAGAGCCAGACCATCGAGCTCGCCACCACGGGCACGAGCGAGGGCAGGAAGTAAACCGTCCGAAAAATTGATCGTCCTTTCACTTCCTGGTTGAGCATCACGGCGATCAACAACGCGATGATCAGGCAGAACGGCAACGAGAGGAACGCGTAATACAGCGTGTTGTACAGCGACTGCCAGAACACGGTGTCCGTGACCATGTCCCGATAATTCAACGTGCCGACCCAGACCGGCTTCGACAGCACGTCGTAATCGCAGAACGAATAGAAGATCGACGCGCACACCGGAAAAACGGTGAACGCGAGAAACCCGATGATCCACGGGCTGATGAACGCCAATCCGATCCCCAGATTGCGTTTCTCACCGCGGGTCATAGTCGCTCCACTCTTTCATCCGCCAGTCCTTGACCAGGTCCCAGCGCGTCAGCATCCGATCCAGCTTCCACTGCACGCGCGCCTGCACCGGCCCGACCACTTCTTCTGGCGTCGCTTCCAACGCCATGATCCGGTCGATCGCCGCATTCATCTCGTCGTTGTACGCGCCCCAGATCGCGAACCGCGGCTCATACCGCGCGCCCGGACTTTTGGCCAACTCCACGAACTCCTTGATGTACGGATTCGGGTGTTGCTTGTAAAAACCATCGCTGACCTTTGCCAGCGGACTGAACTTGCGCTGGCCCAGGCAAAGTTTCTCCATCGGCCCTTGTTGATTCACATACCGAATGAACTCGAACGCCTCCCGCGGATGCTTCGCGCCCATCGGGATCACCAGCACGTCCTCGTCCACAATCGTGACCAGCGGGAATCGCGCGGGGTCTTTCGCCGGGAACGGCGCGGCCCCCCAGTCCATCTGCGGCGCGTACTTGCTGATGAAGTTGTACATCCACACGCCCTGCAACGTCATCGCGATCTGGTCGGAGAAAAACGGGTTTTGCGGCGACTGGAAATTCCCGAACGAGGCGCCGAAGGCCCGTCGATTATCGACACCGTACTTCTCCGACTGAGAACGGAGCCAGCGGAAGGTTTCGATCATCTCGGGCGTGTTGGCGGTGATGTGCCGCTCGCCGTCCCACAGGTTGCCGCCAAACCAATAAACCCACATCGGCATCCACCAGCCCGGCTGCTGTGGGTCGTGCCCGACCTGCACCAGCTTGAAATTCTTGGCCTGCTTTTCGGCGGGGGTCAGATCGGGATAATGCACGCGCACGATTTTGTCGCCGCGTTTGATCTCCACAATCGTCAGCCGCTCGGACATCGCTTCCAACTCGTCGAGACTGTGCGGTGGCCGGTCGGGGTCAAGCCCCGCCTCGCGAAACAGTTTCTTGTTCCAATGCAACGCGAGCGAGGTTGGCGTGCTGGGCAGGGCCCACATGAATCCGTGATACGAACACATGTCCCAAAAGACGGGGATATAGTCCTCACGCTTGATGCCCGCCTCGTTGATGAACTTGTCGAGCGGGGTCAGCGCGCCCTTCTCTGAGAACGCCGTTACCGTGGTCGGCCAGACTCCGGCGACATCGGGCGGGTCGCCGCCGGCGGTCGCGAGCATCAGTTTGCGTTCGACTTCGCCAATGCCGGCGAGTTTGCGGACGAAGATGTGGTTTTGCGAACGATTGAAATCGTCGATGACGGCCTGCATGGCGTCGTCTTCAAATCCGATCCACTTCTCCCAGTAGGAGATCTCGACGCGGCCATTAGACGGAGGAGGCGTGCCGCAGCCGGTAAAAGTGAGCGTGCAAACGATTGCCAAGCTCCAGCCGCAGACACCAAGTCGGTTCCAAAATCTCATGAGGTCTCAATCCCTCGCTGTCAAATCCCGGTTCAAGGGTGAAAGAATTCCCCGCCAAAGTCAACGCCGTTATCGTTAACGACACGATTTTCCACACTCCGTAAGCCCCGACGCCGCAAATGCCTCCACTCGAAGTCGTCCTTGACGGATTCCCCGCAGCACAGTAAGGAAAACGGATGCGCAACGATTTCTGAGGCGAGAATGCAACCGACACTTTTGGTCATGGCCGCGGGTATGGGCAGCCGCTACGGCGGCTTGAAGCAGATCGATCCCGTTGGGCCCAACGGCGAGACGATCATCGATTATTCGGTGTACGACGCGCTGCGGGCGGGATTTGCGCGGCTGGTGTTTATCATCCGTCGCGACATCGAAGCGCCCTTTCGCGAGTCGGTTGGGCGGCGGTTCGAGAAACGGATCGCCGTCGACTATGCTTTTCAGGAGCTAGCCAATCTTCCCCAGGGATTCACCGTGCCGGAGGGGCGAATCAAGCCGTGGGGGACAACCCATGCCATCCTCCAGGCTGAGGACCTCATCAACGAGCCTTTCGGGGTGATCAACGCCGATGATTTTTACGGACGTGAATCATTCCAGGTCATGGGCGGTTTCCTCCGCATGGGGACCGCGGACTACTCGATGGTGGGCTATACGTTGCGCAATACGCTATCGGAACATGGCGCCGTCACACGCGGCGTGTGCGAGTGCGATTCAGACGATTACCTGCGCACGATCGTGGAGTTGCTCAAGATCGAGAGGCAGGGCAGCAGCGTCCTGGCCGATGGCCGCCCCCTGACCGGGGACGAACCGGTCTCGATGAATTTCTGGGGATTCACGCCGCGGGTGTTCGCCCAACTTCGGGAACGGTTCGACGAGTTCATGCAGCGGCACGGCCAGGAAATGAAGAGCGAGTGTTTTATTCCGTCCACTGTCAATGACCTCGTCAAAACCGGGGTTGCCCGGGTGAAGGTACTCCGCACGCCGTCATCGTGGTTCGGTGTCACCTACCAGCAGGACAAGCCCCGCGTCACCGCTGGCATCCGCGGCCTCATCGCCCGCAGCGAATACCCGGAGAAACTCTGGGAGTAGAGACCGACCGGATCGAGCACGTCAAGACGCCGGGACGCCAGGGGGCGATGCTGGGTTCAACTCGGTGAGTCGCGCAGCGGCTAGTTCCCAGTCGGTGACGGCCCGGGCGAGGTCGTCGGTGACATGGCTCAATTCACGATTGATCGCCACGGCGCGGCCGGGCTTGTCGTACGTTTCCGGCTTCTCCAATTCGGCAGCGAGTTCTCTCTGTAACTGTTCCAGGCGGGCGATCTCCTTTTCCAGACGGTTGACGATCTGTTCCTGAGCACGGCGTTCGCGGGACCGGGCCTGACGCGCCTCGGCCTCGAGGCGTTTCTGTTCGCGGGCCTTCGTCCGTGGAGAATCAACCGCGAGCGCGGCGGGAGCGGCTGCCTGCGCGACGGCGGCGTTGGCGGCGGATTTATCGAGGTAATACTGGTAATCGCCGTGATACGGCGTGAGCTGGCCGTTGTTCACATGCAACACGTGCCGCGCGAGCTGGCGAATGAAATAGACATCGTGACTGATGAAAATCAGCGTGCCTTCAAATGATTCGAGGGCAGCGATCAACGCATCGATGCTGGCCATGTCGAGGTGTGTGGTCGGCTCATCCATCAACAGCAGATTGGGCGGATCGAGGAGCAGTTTGACCAGCGCCAGCCGGCTCTTCTCGCCGCCGCTGAGCACGCCGACCGACTTGAACACGTCATCGCCGCGAAACAGGAACGAGCCGAGCACGGTGCGGGCGAATTCCTCCGAGATCCGCTGAGGCGTATCGAGGGCTTCCTGCAACACGGTGCGCTCGGGATTCAGCATCTCCACGCGATACTGGGCGTAATAACCGACCTTCGCGTTCAACCCCAACTCGCGCGCGCCTTTCTGGACATCGAGCACGCCGGCGAGCAGCTTGAGCAATGTGGATTTGCCCGCGCCGTTCGGGCCGACCAACACGATGCGCTGGCCGCGTTCGGCGTGGAAGTTCATCCCCCGATAGACGACGGTGGCGCCGTACGCGTGATGGATGTCCTTGAGCGTGATGACGCGCAGGCCGCTACGTTGCGGTTGAGGGAAACGGAATTTGATCTTGCGCGCCTCGTTGACGGGCGCCTCGATCTTGTCCATGCGTTCGATCTGTTTGAGTTTCGCCTGGGCCTGGGAAGCCTTGCTGGCTTTCGCGCGGAATCGATCGGCGAACTCCTGCAGGCGCTGGATGTCGCGCTGCTGGTTCTTGTAGGCGGCGAGCAATTGTTCGGACATCGCCTCGCGCTGGACCAGATATTCGTCGTAGTTGCCCCGGTACCGGAGCAGTTGGCTCTGGCGAATCTCGACGATGCTGCCGACGAGTTGGTTCAGGAATTCGCGGTCGTGGGAAATCAACAGGACAGCGCCGGGGTAGGTTTTGAGATATTCCTGAAACCATTGAAGGGCTTCGAGGTCGAGATGGTTCGTCGGCTCGTCGAGGAGCAACAGATCGGGTTGTTGGACGAGCAACCGCGCCAGATGGGCGCGCATCACCCAACCGCCACTCATGGCTTTCAGTTGGCGGTCGAAATCGCGTTCGCGGAATGCCAGGCCGCGGAGAATCGTCTTGGCCTTGGGTTCGAGCTGGTACCCGCCGAGCGCATCGAATCGCGCCTGCACCTCATGAAAATCGTGCGATTCGGCGTCATGGCCCGCTTCAAAGGCCTTCATGCGGCGCTGCAGCTCCACCATCTCGGGCGTAATCGCGACGGCCAGTTCCAGCACCGTCTCCTCGCCGACCGGCGCGGTTTCCTGCGGCAAGTGACCAAGCGTCCCGTTTCGCTCGATGGTCACCTCGCCCGCATCTGCGGAATCGTGGCCGAGGATCAGCGAGAACAAGGTCGATTTGCCGGCGCCGTTGGGCCCGACGAGGCCGATGCGGTCGCCACGGTTGACCTGCAGCGACGCGTCTTCAAAGAGGATGCGCGCGCCAAACGCCTTGGTCATACCCGAGATGGTCAACATAAGAACCGCACAAGCTACTGGCGACGACGGGTGCACGCAAGGTTGAAATCCGCGAGAACCTGCCAACAAACTAACCAGTGTGGCCAAATGACAACAGCGCACGCGGCCTCACAAATCGCCCGCGGCATTTTTGTTGTCTGTAACAGTTGGCTGGAAACCCGTGATTACGCTGATTTTGCAGGCCTTTTGCGCGTCCCCATTTGACGGGACGCCCTGCACCGAGCACATTCTGCCAACTGAGCACGCTCATTGCTATGAGGAGTCGCATGGACATGGAAACCTTGCCAACAATTTCGACACACGGTGGGAAACATTCCTTGTCGGTCCCGCACGGATCGCTGGCGCCGCATTTGAATCGCAACCCGAAGGCGGCGCGGATCTTCGCCGAGGCGCATCGAAACCGGTTGTACGCCGGCGTCGAGTCCACCGACATGGGCCTGCGGGCGGAAGAACTGGAACTCCATTTTGTCGGGATGCCGTTGCGGTACTGGCCGCGCGTGGATGCGGCGACGTTGCGGTGGCATCTGGACATTGTTCACGAATTTATCGACGGTCTCGCGGGCAGCGATGTGATGCTGGCGCCTCCCGTGGTCCGCTGGCGGCACCTCCCGGATCGAGGGTTTTCCGAGGTGATCGTCTGCACGTGGGACCGTCTGGGATTACTGGCGAAGATCGCGGGATCGTTCGCCGCGGTGGGATTGAATATCGTCCGCGCCGATATTTACACGCGGGCGGACAACGTGGTGCTGGACATTTTCCAGGTCTGCGACGAGCAGGTGCGTCACGTTCAGGATATTTCACGGCTGAAGCAGATGGAGCATTTGCTAACGGTCGCGCTCAGCCCGAATGGCAGCGGCGAACTTGCCCTGCGGACGTGGATGCAGCACGCGGCGGTGGCGTCGACACCTGACCTGGCGAAGAACGCGCCGGAATCGGTCGTGGTTTTGGACAACGAGCGCTCGGACGATTACACGATGCTGGAGATTCAGGCGCCCGACCGGGTCGGGTTGTTGCATGACGTATTGGAGGCGATCTCTGCTGGCGACGTGGACATCGCTCACGCGATCATTGTCACCGAGGAAGGGGAAGCCGCCGACGTGTTTTTCCTCACCGGCACGGACGGCAAAAAGATCCTCGACGCGAGGCGTCTCACGCAGATTAAGGAAGCCGTGCTGGCCGCGCTGGGGTAGCGCTGAGCTCAAATTCTGCGATCTTGGGGTATCCCTGTCGATCAAGCAGACGGTTTGGCCGTTCCATACATGCTGATCATGGCAAGAATCATCTCCCGGGTGAGACGAATGCCGTATTGCTCGGTGGGATCAACTGCCACCTCGCACTCGCGGGTTTTCACAATATCTAGCATCCTCGGCCACATGCTCCGTCCCTCCAACTCCGCAGTCATAGCACCCGGCTCTTCAGTACTGAACTTTGATAAGAGGCGCCGGTCTTGCGCCGTGAAAACCGGCAACTCACGCAGACCGTCTCGTGTGGGATAAGTGAGAAACAGCATTCTCGCAAGATCGCCGCCTGGCTTCTGCACTAACGCCCAGTATCGACCCTCAAAAAGCTGCTTGTAAAGAATGACAGCAAGAGTTGGGTCTTTGGGAAGCCCTCGAAGGGTCCTCAGTAGTTCTTCATTCATTTGCGCGGCGCTCCGCCAACATCAGTAACCGGATAAGGTCAGCGGCACATAGGCAAATCGCCATGCTACTCTGCCTTCGCGGGCAGGATACGGCGGGGTTGCTGACGCGTCAATTTGATTTGCGGGGAACGGCGGCGGGCTGGGCCAGCCCGCCCTACCAACGACAAGCGGTCGCGACGGAGCGCGACCCTCCAAAGGCTCGCGCTACGCGTAATAGTGGTAATTGACGTCCGGGAAGATGTTGTCGCGCCACTCGATGGAGGCGAGCCAGGGCTCGTCGATCTGGTGGGACTTGATCTGGTCGTAGAGACGCGTGAAGCGGAGGATGTGATCTTTGGTGCGTTTCACGGCGTAGGGAACCATCGTGCCGGTCTTCATGATGAACGCCCAGTCGCTGGATTGCGCCAGCAAAAGCTCGCGTGCGGCCTGTTTCAATGCGCGCTGAACGACATGGTCGCCATGCTGATAGTTGCGGGCCAGCTCGGTCATCCGTTGCGCGGCGACGTGCAGGTGCGGATAAATCCACGCATTCGAGCCTTCGAGCCAGACTTCCCAATAACCCTTGTTCCCCCAGCTCGACGCGCTCGGTTCGATGATTTGTTGCGTCGGCATCTCGCGCAGGTACTCGGTCGGCGTCGTCAGCTTGAATATGTTCTGGTCGAACGCAACCTTGCGCGTGAAATAATTGATGAAGTCGGGTCCCTCGAACCACCAGTGACCATACAACTCCGCGTCGTACGGCGAGATGATCAGCGGCGGACGTTTCATCACGCCGTGGAGATGCTCGACCTGTTTCTCCCGATTGAACATGAAATTGCCCGCGTGGGACGCGGCTTTCTCCATCGCCCAATGCCGATTGTACGGCTCCTTGTGCGGCGTCTTGCCGGTGATGCGGTAATACTTCACGCCCGTGAAACAGCGGATGCCGTCGGGATGGATGTAGGGCTTGATGTAGTCGTATTCGAGATCGAACCCGACGTCGCGGTAGAAATCGCGGTAATCCGGATCGCCGGGATAACCTTCCTCGGAGCTCCACACCTGCTTGGAGGATTCGACGTCGCGCCCGAACGCCGCGACACCCGACGACGTGAACACGGGCGAGTAAATCCCGTACCGCGGCCGCGGATTGCCGAACATGATTCCGTGGGTGTCCATGATGAACCAGCGGATTTCGGCTTCCTGGAGATACTTCTCGATGCCGGGCGTGTAGGCGCACTCGGGCAACCAGATCCCGCGCGGGTCGCAGCCGAAACATTGCCGGTAATGATCGCGGGCGACCATGATCTGGGCGCGGATGGCTTCGGGATGCTCGGCCATTAACGGCAGGAACCCGTGGGTGGCGCCGCAGGTGATGATCTCGAGTTTGCCCATCTCCTGGAACTTGCGGAACGCGCCGACGAGGTTGCGTCCGTAGCCGTCGCAGAACGTGGCGCGGGCTTCCTGGAAGCGGTTGTGATAAAACCAGGCGAGATCGTGGAACGTGCGGTCCCATTTCGTGCGATCGATTTCCTTCTCGGTGAGCTCGATCAGATGGGTGAGGTGTTTGATGTATCGTTCCTGGAGCAGTGGATCGAGCAACATCGAGCACAGCGGGGGCGTCAGCGACATGGTGAGTCGGAAATCCACATTGTCGCGCACGAGGCCCTCCATCACCTTGATCATCGGGATGTAGGTCTCGGTGATGGCTTCGTAGAACCAGTCTTCCTCGAGGAAATCCTCGTACTCGGGATGGCGCACAAACGGCAGATGCGCGTGCAGAATGAGCGCTACATAACCTTGTGGCACGGCCGGGTTTCCTTTCCGTGTATCGGTTCCGCCCGCGAACCGTTGGGTTGTCCCGAATGACAGGCGGCGGCGCGCATCAGGCTGCCGCTGGCGACTTCAACTGCGCCGGTTGTTTGACGCTTCCGACCTCGCCCTTGGTGCGGCTCTGGCGTTCGAAGGTCAACTGCGCCTCGCGCTTGTCGTCGCCGTCCCTGGAGACCGCCACGACCGGCAACTTGTACTGTCCGTCGGGAAATGAATAGTGGAATGAAAACGTGCCGTCGCTGCGCAGCTTGATGGGTTTGCCGTCGACGGTGACTTTCGCGTCGGGCTCGGTGGCGCCGTAGATGATCAACTCGGCATTGACGGCGAACCAGAAACCTTTTTGCGGGGCGCCCGACCAGCTCGATCCGCCGGGACTGAACGCGCTGAACATGCCGGAGCTGAGTTCCTCCTGCATCCGGCGACGGAGCCATTCGGAAATTTCGAACGAGCCCATCTGGATCCGGCGGAACAGATCGCCGCCGAGGACGCGCTCCAGTTCGGCCGCCTGCTCGGGGGTCCACGGACCGAGCTCGAGCCCGAGCTTGAACGGGAAGCGGAAGCCGGCGCGTTGGAGGCGATCGAGGGCATCGGCGAGGGCCTCGCCGTCACGGATGTGGCCGCGAATGATGTTGAAGAGGTCGCGAAACGCGATATCGATCGGAATCGTCACGAACCGCGCGGTTGTGTCAGGGGAGACGGCGTCAGGCGGCGTGGTGGTTTCGCGCGAGTGGCTGACGACGTGGAAATGGCCGTCGTGCTGCCAATAACCGAGTTCGGCGCGGTAGGAGGTCGCCGCCTTGTTGACGGGGACGTACCAGTTGCGCGAATCATGGCTCAACGTGAGGGTTTGAATCGGGTCGGCATGATTCTTCTCGTAGACGCGCAACAAGAGGCGGCCATCCGAAGCCTGGCCGCGGCAATCCGCCATCTGTTGCCAGCTCAAATCCCAGTACGCGTACAGCCAGTGCGGATCGCGCGCGGTAAGGAAGAGCCGGCCCGTCCCATAGGAGTCGGGCAATTCGCCGAGATGTTCCTCGTAAAACGCCTGGCGCGGCGGCTGCGGCGCGGGTGAGACCTCGAACTTGTGCGCGGAAATTTCGGTGGCGGACGGCAGCGCGCCATTGTCCCGAGCAACAACCGTCGCCGGTGCAGCGGGAGCCTTCGGTGGACGGGGCAAGCGCGGTTTCCCGTTGGAGTTGGCTTTGGCAGCGGACGGACGCGGTTCATCCGCATCGGCGCGGCGGCGGACGGCGCGGCGTTTCACGGCGTCGGCGACGCGTTGGGCGAAGGAACTGGATGGCTCTCGAGGGGCGCCTTTGGGGCGCTGTTGGGCGTCATGAATGCGGTCGGCGAGATGTTCCTTCTTGAGGGTGGACACGCCGCGCAAGCCAAGTCGTTGAGCGATCCTGAGCAGTTCGGTTTTTGTTTTCGCCAATAAATCTGCTTTATTCATGGAACAACATCCTCCTGCCTCGGGGATGAGAGGCACGCCCCGAGGTGCTCGGGGCCACGCAATTCTCCAAGCGTGACCGTACCTTAGACCAGTTTCCGGGACAATGTAAAAGGATTTTTTCTGAAAATCAAATCGGGGACGGTTGTCCATGGTCTGAAAGACGTTACGACTTTCATGCTGCCTGCCGGGGCATGCCGCCATTTTGCTTGCCTCCACCCTGGCAGAGGTTTATCGTCGGGCCGAAGCGCGAGGCATTGTTTCCCCCCGCAGCGGGTCGGGTTATCGACGACCAGAGGAGTGTTATGCACCGAACGCGGCATGGTCTCCTAACAGCGACGTTGCTGCTCTGCATCACCACCGTCTCTCGCTCTTCCCATGCGCAGTACACCGCCAACTTCCAAACCAACATCATCAGCGGTGTGAGCAGTAATTGGTCCACCAGTTACATTGTTGGTTCGAACACGTTCGCCGATACATTGTGGGTTCGAAGCGGTGGCATGTTGGACGTACAGTCTCAGACAGCCGGTTGTTTGGGCTATGAGGCCAGCAGCAGCAATAACAGCGCGGTGATCACGGGCGTGAATTCCAAATGGGACACTGGCGGCATGACCGTGGGTCTGTCCGGCGCGGGGAACAGCCTCGTGATCAGCAACCAAGGCAAGGTTGTCAGTTGGGACGCCGGCTACTCTGCGGGGGTCCTCGTCAGCAGCAGCAATAACACAATCCTCATCTCCGACACTGGCTCAGTTTGGGAGGTCAGCGGCTCGCAGAATCTTGGCTACTGGGGGGCCGGCAACAGTTTGATAGTCAGCAACGGCGGTCAGTTTTGGAATCTAAACTCCGACACCTCCTACGTCGGTTACGAAATCAGCAGCAGTAACAATTCATTGGTGGTCACCGGCCCCGGCTCAGTCTGGAGTAACAATGCGGATCTGTATGTCGGCACGGCGGTGACGGGACCGGGCCTTCCCGTCACGATGGGCGGCGACCAGGTTGTCGTGAGCGGAGGTGGGAAATTGAGCACTGGGGACGGTGCGTTTCTGCTTGGCAATTGGAGATGCGATAACAGCCTCGTCGTCAGCAATGGCGGCCAGATGATGACCGGCAGCGCGTACGTCGGCGGGGATCAAAGTTCCAACAATGTGGTGCTGATCACCGGGCCGGGCTCCTTCTGGACAGCTTACAACTTACAACTGGCGCTCGGCGCATTCCATAACAGTCTGATCATCACCAATGGAGGCCGGATGACGACGGCCAATCCGTACGGAGGTGCCCTCGCGTCCGTGGCGGGTTCGGGTCGGAGCAACACCGTACTCGTCGTTGACGGCGGTGTCTGGCAGGGCGAGACAATCGACTTCGCCACTTATGGATCGAGCAACTCGCTTGTGGTGGACGGTGGAGCGGTGGCGGCGACGGGTCTCCGCCTTGGGTATGGGGCACCTGACTGTAATAATGTCATCCAACTCGACAACGGCAGCATTACCGTAACGAACGGCGGCACCGGGGTGTTCGAGATCAGCGGCGGCGCTCTCGTCTTGAACGGTGGAACGTTGCAGGCCGACGTATTGGTGATCACGAATCCCTGCGCGCAATTCGTTCATTCCGGCGGCACGCTGATTGTCAGCAATGTCGTTCTGGACCCGAACCTGTTTCGGATCGTGTCCGTCGCGCGCCAGAGCAACGATATGCTGATTACGTGGATGATGGGGCCGGGAGCTTCCAATACGCTCCAAGTTGCGACCGGTGCGGCAGACGGCAGTTACAATGCGAACGGCTTCACCGATGTTTTCGTGGTGACGAACAATCCAACACTGGGCACCGTCACCAATTATCTTGATGTGGGCGCGGCGATGAGTGGAACAACGCGCTATTACCGCGCTCGATTGGCGCCGTAGCGATGGCTTGTCACCCAACTGAAGTCAAGTTCCAGATCTTGCACTCAATTCAATAAGTTTTAAATCCGCCGAGGTCGATTGGGGTCAGCCGGTATCCTCCGCCGAGTTGGCTCAACACCGAATTGATGGCGTCGCAATCGTGAATGAAGTTTCCGGCACCGGGACCACCCGAGGTCCAGACCGTCACGATGACCAACTGACCGTTGATCACGAGAAACGCCGGTTGACCGCTGTCCCCGGAGACACGACCATTGCCATAGAACTGTTGTTCCATCGGATTGGTGGGATGTCGGAATACGATTGTGCCAATGTCCATGGGTCCCGTGGATACGGCCTGGATATCGGCGACCTCGGCATGTTCCTCCTGATCCAGGCACAGGGCCGGAATCGCGTTGGAGCCAATGGCGTTGAGCGAATGCGGGAAGTAGTTCGTGTAGTTCGAGGGCAGCACCCTGGCAAACGCGACCTGATTCGTCGGCACGTCGGAATCCAGCAGTCCGATCCGCAGATCGGTTCCACGGGAGATGATATTCGTGCGCCCCAAGACATCGACCACTGTAAGCCGATTCGAGACGTCCATCGAGTCCACAAGCACCCGCGAAATGACGGTGTTGTCCTTCGCCACGAAACGGATGGTTGCGCCGTTCGCAATGGCATAGTGGTCGGTGAATACAATGTGGCGAGGGCTGATCAATGTGCCGGCCTTGCGCGTCGGTATGAAGTAGGGGCAGCAAGGATTCGTGTGCGTCGCGAACGCGTCGGAGTTGAAGACCGCGACGCAGGTCAGGTCGAGCCCGGCCGCCCAGCAGGCCGGGTTTCGGACGTACTGCGCGGTGTAGTGGTTGGTCACGGAGTAAATTGCGGTAACGGCCGGCAATGCCAGGTTCGTGTCGATGCCGGCGACCGCCGCGGACCGGGCGGAGCCGGTCCCGAATTCATCCGTTGGGCGGGGAGAAGGCGAGCCGGCCGCATTGTGGTCAGGCGTTCCGAGGAGTTGGGCGATCTCCGCGGCCGTCGGGATCAGCCGGGAACTTTCGTCGACGCGGTTGGTAACGGCGTGAACCGTTCGGGCAAAGCAGGCAAACAGAGCGAGAATGGCGAGCACGACCAGGTTGCGGGCGGCGCGGCACACGGAGCCGCCGCTAACACGGAGCGTGAGACTCTTCATGGCGGTTTGGTTGCCGGCGATCGGTGGACGACCTTGCGAAGCCGAGGCTGTGGTTGAATCCATCACTCGACCCCATTAAAGCACAAGACCAGCCGAATGGCCACGCGTCCGGGAGACAATCTTATAGGAATCGGCGGCATCCCGCACAACTTTAGCGATTTGTGGCATTGCCTACGCTCATATGCGGCGTGAGTGGCGACGCACTCTGAGCCGCGGTTCGACTGGCAACGGGTTTGTAATGGGAGAGGAGCAATGCACACAACCGAGGTCGCAGGGCTCAACTCTTGACACGTGACAGATTCTCCAGTGTTCGGGCCAGGGACGGGTTGTGAGCGGCTTCGGCTTCCAACCGTTTGATCAGTTGGGTAATGCCGCTGCCGTCCCGATCGCCAGCGTCGCGCGCCAGGTCGACGTGTTGCGAGTGATCGTCGAGTGGTGTTTCGCTCATCGGTCGTCCTTTATTTCCAGGTGCTTGACGCACTCCCAAGCTACCAAAATGGGTCGCCGGCTTACACCGGGCCCTGGGCGTACGGCAATGCCTCGGTTGTGATGAAATCGGATCGTCATGGTTATTTCCAGGTTAACGGGAGCGGGGGGCGGCCACGTGATGCCTTCGGCAACCCCGATAAGGAACCCCGATAAGGAATCGAGGGCAGGTCGAGGGCCACGTGATGCCTTCGGCAAACGTGGCTTGGCAGGACGCGGGCTGCGCCGACGCTACGAGGGGGGCGGCGGCGGGAAACCCTGCGGGCATTCCCGCCCTACAAAGCGGCAAGGGCGGAGCGCGGTCGGTGCCCGCGGTGGCAACGGCAGCGGGCGGGGCGGGTGGTAACCGTGGTACCGGAATTAGATTTGACATTCGTATCGGATGGGGATATGATGGAACGGTTCTTTGAAATATTGGTGGGCTGTTTGCGACATCGGCACAGCATGGTCGCGGCCTGGCTTTGACAGGATGGGAACGGCAGAGGAGAGCGCCCCCTCACCCTGACCCTCTCCCCCAAGGGGGCGAGGGGAATCCTGTTCGCGGCTTCGAGGTTACCAAGGGGGTACCCCCCCTATATCTGCGAAACGAAGCCAGTTGTTTTGGGGGGTTACCAGTCGTCCAAGGGATTGATTGGTAGTTGGTTGCGTTGTCGAGTGAGCCAATTTGTCACTTGGCTTCGTTTGGCTTCGTTCGGGGTATAAATGGCTTCGTTTGAAGGTTCAGAGGGGTGTAACCGGGGTTATGAGCGCCCGGTTTTGGGCGTTTCGGAGCCGAGGATCGCGTGTGTGCAAGGATGCGGGCGAGTTCTATTCTTCCTCGATGGCGGTATCGTAGAACTTGAGGATGTCGGAGCCGTCGGTTTCCTCCATGAACTTCATGGCGGTGCGCGGGTGCTGGTTGAGGAAGCCGGTCACGAGGTAGGGGATGGCGAATCCCCAGCGGAGTTTTTCGCGCATCGGTTCCACGCGATGTTGCACGCACTGCAGGATCGGGCGGAGATTGAACTTGGGGTTGTGAAGAAAGCTCAGGAGCAATTCCATCGGGCAGTTGCCCGCGCCGCGTCCGAGGCCGGCGATGCTGGCGTCGAGCATGTTGGCGCCGAGGATGATTGCTTCGATGGTGTTGGCGAAGGCGAGTTGCATGTTGTTGTGGGTGTGAATGCCGATCGTCTTTTTGGCGGGCCTGGTGAACTTGAGGAATTTATGCATGAGCGCCTGGATCTGCTCGCCATAGAGCGTGCCGAAACTGTCGACGATGTAGAGGGTCTCGACCTCGGAGTTGCAGAGGATTTCGAGGGCGTTGTCGAGTTCCTTGTCGGGGACGGTGGAGACGGCCATGATATTGATGGTGGTTTCGTGGCCCTTGTCGTGGGCGTCCTTGATCATGTCGAGCGCCGTGGGGATCTGGTGGATGTAGGTGGCGACGCGGACCATGTCGACGACGGTTTTGCCCTTGGGGAGGATGTCGGTGTGATAATCGGTGCGCTCGGCGTCGGCCATGACGGAGATTTTGACGGAGGATTTCTTGTCGCCGATGACGCGGCGCATATCGTCCTCGTCGCAGAATTTCCACGCGCCGAATTCGGTGCGGCTGGCGAGTTTCTTGGAGGCTTTGTAGCCGATCTCCATGAAGTCCACGCCCGCGTCGAGGTCGGCCTGGTAGACGGCCTTGACGAAATCGTGGTCGAAACGATGGTCGTTCATGAGGCCGCCGTCGCGGATGGTGCAGTCCATGACTTTGATTTCGGGGCGGTAACCGATCCAACCTTTCGGACCCGTGGCTTGAGTGTCTTTCGTCACAAGAGTTTCCTTCCGTTGAGTATGAGGCATGCGAATGGACATGGTAAACGGGCTTGCGTATTGATTCAATTCAATAACGCCAGCACGCCAATGGCGGAGGATCACCTGTCAAATTTCCTTACAAGGAGAGTGGTTACCGTCAACCAAACCCAACACATTGAGTGTTCGATAGTTAGACACAGCGGGGTGCGGGCGGCGTCGTGGAAGTTTACACTTTCATAGTTGGTCGGTCGTGGAGGTCAAAGCTGGTCGGACGGCAGGCACGATTGTAAGTGCTTGGATGGCCAGTTGTTATGTCTTCATGTCGGGGTGGCCGCAAGCGGAGAATTTGGGCATGGCACAGAGCTAGCTTGAGGTAGTTATAGTGGTGAGGTGTAGGTTGGTTCGCGTGTAAAGTGCGTGCGGTGGATTCGTACGTGCTCTTGATGTTGGGAAGACAGGGAAAGCTGGACAGGCAGAGGGACATATGGTGATAGGGAAGGGAATCGAGCCTGTGTTTGTTGGTCATCGCCGCAGCGATGGTCGCAACCTCTTCGGCCCAAGTCGGGCCAATTCCAGTGTCGGGAACATCGGGCGGTAGCGCGCCAATGTTTGTCGTGATGTGACATGTGAACGTGGCTTTGATTCTGCAAAAGAAGAAGACGAAGGAATTGACGAGACCGTAGAACGCTGGTTAGCGCACCCCAAGATACGCAGCCGCAGGCCAAAACTCCCTCAGTAGTCGAGGGAGTTTTGGTTTTTTATGACCCCAAGCAACGAGGGTTCCTTGCGGGATTCCGCAGACCAAGTACCGAGAACGCGCCCCGTCGCCCTACTCGTATGGCTACGGAAGTGTGATCTCGATGCGATAGAACTCCTGCGGTGGCAGGGCGTTCGTATCGGTGACGGCGATCTGGCTACCGTTCGTGGCGAGGCCCGAGCAACTCGTGAGCGGAGCCCATGCGCTGTTGACCAGGTCGGTGCTGAACTGGGGAGCGTAGACGCGCCCGGGAGCCACTGGCTGAAAGAGCAGGGTCATCCATGAGGGCTGATTTGTCACGGCGACAACATTGAGGGTAAACACCGACGACGGGTTGGTCGGATCAAGTCCAGCCACGTACTTAAACTGATTGTTCTGGCCCGTGCCATCGGCATCCACGCCGGCCGCGGCGAGCGGATTGTTCGTGGCGCCGAAGTACTGGACCTGCCACTGCTGGAAGGGCGTGAGAGCCGTTGTCGTCGTCGCGCTGACCTCGGTCGAATTGGTGCTCTGACAACCCGACTCGACCGTCGCGAGCACGTAGTAATAGGTTGTGCCATCCGCGAGGCCGGCATCGGTGTAGGTCGTGCTGGTGACTCCGCTGGCCACGTTCGTGTACGGCCCGCCGGTGACGGCTGATCGCTGAATGTTGTAAGCGGTCGCGGCGGGCACGGCGTTCCACGCCAACGTTACCTGCTCGAAACCGCCGGTCGCCGTCAACCCGGTCGGCGCGGTCGGGGCGGGCAGGACGATCTCGATACCGCTGCATTTGGCCATGTCCACGGCGCCATTGGAGAAGGTAACGGAGATCTGGCCATTGGCCCTGGGCATGACGTTGTATTCACGGACCAGGGCAACGTTCTCGCCTCCTGCGGCAGCGAAGATATCGAAATTCGTCAGCACCTGCACGCCATTGATGAACACGTTGAATTCCCGCTGTCCAGATCCGCCCCAGTAGATTTCCGCCTCGTGGAGGCGCACCGTGTAGACCAGTCCCGTTGTCAGGCCGCTGAACGTATACAGGCAATTCCTGTAGCGCTCGGTCTTGTATATGGCTTGTGGCGCCGGGTTGGTCACATTGCTGGTGGCAATCGTCGCGGTGCTCGTCGCGGCAATCGTCCCGCCCGAGACGTCGGTATCGGTCACGAATGTCCCGGCTGCATTGCCGCCGGAGTTCACCGAGAAGTAATACGGGCCGAGCGTCGCGCTCGCGGGAGGCGAGTTCGAGCTCTCGCCAACGGAATTCGTCGCCGACACGACATAGTAATAAGTCGCGCAACCGAGAGCCCCGGCATCCTCGTAGCTGGTAGTAGTGGGGCTGGCAATCGTGGTGTAGGGACCGCCGCTAACGGCGGAACGCTTGACGTTGTAGCTCGATGCGTCGGAGGACGGATTCCAGTTGAGCCCGACCATGCCGCCGCCGGGAGTGGCGACGAGCCCGCTCGGCATGGCCGGCGGATTTGTGGACGCCACGTAATTATACACGCGCATGTAGTCGATCACCATGTCGCCGGGAAGGCTTGGGTTAATGGAATTGGTGCCCGGATAGCCGGCATAACTGCCGCCGATGGCCAGATTCATCAGAAAAAAGAACGGCTGGTTGAACGGGAACGGATACGGCTGGCCGGTCGAACTACCCCAACTGGTTTGCGTTTCGTACGCCGTGCCATCCACCGACCACGTGATCGCAACGCCACCGCTGGCATTGGTCGTCCAGTCCAGGTCGTAGACGTGGAAGTTGGTGACCGAACCCCCGCCGGGCAGCGTGTAAATCGCTGTTGCATCCGAGCCGGAGTGAATGCTGCCCTGTACGAAGGTCGGGGTTCCGTTATTCTCCACCACATCGATTTCTCCGCAACCCGGCCAGCCGATGGAGTTGATGTTTGTCCCGAGGCTCCACAGCGCGGGCCAGAAACCCGTGCCCTGCGGCAGGCTGGCGCGCCATTCGATGCGCCCGTACGTCTTCCAGTACAGCCCCTGCGTCTTCATTCGGGCGGACGTATAATAGAAGGTGCCCTCGGAACTATTCGTTGTCTGTTGCATCGCGTGGATGTGAAGATAGCCATTGGTGACAAACGCGTTGGCTTTGTTGGACGTGTAGTACTCCAGTTCGCCATTGCCCCAACCTGGATTGCTCCCGCCGTTGCCGATGTCGAATGTCCATTTCGTCAGATCGATGCTCGCACCGTTGAACTCATCGCTCCAGACCAGCGACAGAGTTTGCCCTTGCATCGAGCTTGTGGCAATGACCAGCAGGAGTACCAGAAGAAGATCGAGACGAAACGGGCGGATGTTTGCACATCTGCGATTACGATTCACGCGGACGGCTCGAAACGGTGAGACTTTCACAAATACCCTGGTATGAATCATCCCTCTTGTTAACGATAATGCACCCGCGCGATCGTTTCAAATCGATAATTGACGACCCGATGTTGCCAAACGCTTCTGTCGACGCACGAAATGAAAAACCCGCGCGATGGCAGGTTGAGAATCTTACGGGTCGTACTCGAAATTCTTATTGAGCAACTGCGCCGGATACAACGTCTCGACGTGACCGTCGCAGAAGAGGAGGTTGGCGGCCTTGTTACCGTTGTGCCGAAAGCGAAGCAGCCCCAAATTGGCATTGTCAGCGTTGCTACCGATATCGGTCCCCTTTAAGGGCGAAGTTGGTGGGAAACTGCTTGAGCCATACGCAACTTGGGCAGCGCCTATCTTCTGGAAAAGAGCTTCCGCATCGTAGCAATTCCCCACGCACCCGGCGGGGGCACCTTGAGGTCCATCTGCGACCAGCACCAACTCACTTGGGCGCGACTGGGAGGTCTGGCGCTTGGGCGCGCTGAACGGAGAGGGTAAATTCGAAGCACCGAAGAGGTACGGGTGAGCCGAATAGGTCGTGTGCGTGGTATAGCCGCCCGGTGTTCGCACGCTGGGGCACAAGAGGACGTGGCTGGCGTTGATTGTACCAGAATTGCTTGGATCAGCATAAGTGGTTTGCGTCTTGGCCAGATACGGCGCGATGAAGAGAGTCCAATCACCATTATCCGCCCCGGAAGCTATAAACCCGGACGGGTAATAGTCGTTGTGATCATCCGCATACATGGCTACAGCCACGCCGATTTGCTTCAAGTTGGAGACGCAAACTGCGGTCTTCCCGCGGTCGCGAGCGTTGTTCAGGGCGGGCAACAACATGGCGGCGAGGATGCCGATAATCGCGATAACGACCAACAGCTCAATCAGCGTAAACCCCGTCGGCACTCTTGTCTTGCGGCTCGAACAATTCGATCTCAAGTTTTCACTCCGTCGCTCGTCACTTCATTCCGTCAGACTTCATCCGGGAGGTCCCCCTCCCCCATCCACAACCTGTCAGTGTCCGCCGATGCACTCCTCTTCTGTTCGCCCTGCCCACTCCAATGCGGCTGAATGAGCAGGGCCGCCAACCCCAGTCTCCTTTTGGGAGAAGGACTGGTGATTACACGCGAGACTTGCGGACGAACATCACGAGCCCGCTCAGGCCGGCCAGAACCAACGCGATGCTGCTCGGTTCGGGAACGGCGGTGACCTCAACGTTCCCCAAGGCGGCTGCCGTCAGGGGATTCGCATCCGGGCCGATCGTCTCAAACCCGTACTGGATGTGATCTCCGGCGGTTGTCGGCAGGCTGATGTTCCAGCCCACGCCAGGAACAAGGGCCGCTGTGACCGTCGTGAAGGACGAGTAGTCCGGCACGAAATCCCGAATGAACGCCGTGCTCGTGTACGGGCTGACCAGCGTGTTGGCCAAGGTAAACCCCGTGAAGTCCACCGTGCTGCCGGCCCATGCGTCGTTTTCGACGTACATCGCGGCATCCATATTCTTATTCGGGCTGATGCCGTCGGCCTTGACCCAGTAGGTGTCGGTCGTCTCCCAAACATTGATGTTCGGGGCCAGCGTCAGTGTCGTACCTGCGAATGAGGCTTGCAGATCGCCTGTGCCCCAGGCGCTGCCGAATTGATAGGCTCCGCCGTCAGCAGGCAGATTGGACACATTCATATAACCGATCCAGCTCTGGGCCGGATCGACCGTGACCGAGACGGTTTGGGCGCGTACACTCGCCAGTGTGCACGCCAACGCGCACGCCACGGCCATTATTACTTTCACTTGCTTCTCCATACCTTGCTTCTCCCTTCTATTATTGGTTCACCATATGGATTCCCCTGCGTTGTCCCACACCCTCGTCAAATCGCAGGTACGTCATTGTTCCTATTCCTCTTCTTCGATCGAAGCTCCCACACTCGTTCCATCGACCTATGGAGTTGTCATCCGATAAAACCGGGCTGCGTTCGTCCCGATGGCATCGACCATCGAGTTGGTCAGGCCATTGCCCAGCCACAACGGGCCGTAGTTCACCCACCCATTGAATGATACCGGCTGGAAGAACGAAACGTCGTCAAAGAACACGGTTTCCGTCGAGCCGCCGGCCGGCACCAGCAGACAGTAGATCGCCACCGCCACCGCGTTCGACGGAACCGTCCCCTGAGATTGCATGAACGTCCAGGCATTCTGAGGTGATGTTCCGTTCATTTGCGGCGAAGAAACGATGCCGTAATACGGAGCCGTATCGAATGAGCCGATGAGATTCGGGTCGTTGGATACTGGCGGCACGGCCGTGCCGCTGGAATTAAGCCAAGCGATCTTCAGCAGGGCGCGGCTGCCTGCATTGTGCATGGGCAACGTTGACCAATCATAGCCGTAGCCCTGCAAATTCCACACCTGCCCCGGCGTGACCGAGAGCGACGGGGTGATTGTCGCGGTATCTTCCCAGCATCCTGGCGGAACTGACGGGCTGGCACCCATCAACCTCATACTACCCCCACCCGTGCGAACGGGATAGCTGTTGGAGGATACCCACCCGCCGCCATTGAATGTGAGCCATGGCGTTGCCGAGCCTTCAAATCCGCCGTTGCTGCACACATTGACGACCGGCAGATTGGTGTATACCAGCGCCGAAATCCTCTGGAGCTGATAATCGGTGTTGCCGTTGGTCGGAGACGAAGTCGGCCAGGAAATCTGGACGCCCGACTGGGCGGTGAAACTGGCGGTGCCGGAAGTGGAGGGTTGATACAGACTCAGGTCGTCGAAGAAGATGTTGCCGCCATCCAGAATGTCGCCAAGATACATCGCGTACGCGCGCACCTTGGCCGTTCCGGAAGGCGCGGTTGCATCAGCTTCCAGCGGCACCCACGTATTGACAGGGAACGCCTGGCTTTGTCCAAGCAACGCGCTGTCGGTTATCTGCAGGATATTGTTACCGCTATCGAGGAACTGAAGTTCCAAAACCCCGTAGCTATCCGGCCCGGTCAACTTGGCGTTGATCCACGTCAGCGCATATCCTGTCAGCCGCCAGTTTTGCCCCGGACTTGCCGTTACATCCTGATATGCGCCGCAGGCGTCCAAACTGTAGGTCTGCGGGGCGCCCGTCTGCAGCGACCAGAGTCCGCTACGAATGCTCACCGTCGTGTTGTTGGTGCCCTGGCGCGCGGCTCCATTGAACATGGTCCAGTTCGCGGCGAGGGAATCGTTCGTGCCGGCGGTTTCGAAGCCGGCGTTCTGTAACTGGTTCTGTGCGCAAACGACCGCGGTGGTCATCGCAACCGCGACAAGCCCGACGCACAGCCGAGAAATGATCGTGATGGTGGGGTTCTCCATACCTCGTAAGCTCCCTTCTGCTTGCATATTCGCCATTCCAAAATGTTCGTTATTGCGAAGTGATCACCCGGTAATACTTGTGGGTGAATCCAAACACGCAGTTCGTCGTCCCGTCCCCGGGCGTCAGCCCTTGCAGACTCGTCCAATTCGCATTGTCGTCACTGAACTGGGGCTGATAGGAGACGTTGGTTGTTGTCGGCCAGCAAATCTCTGTCCCCGACTTGATGGCGAGGTTGAACTGATTCGTCGTCGGCGGCGGTGGTGGCGGCGGCGAAAACACGTTCGTCACCGACAAATCGTCGAAGTAGATTGAGCCCGAACTCAAGCTGTCACCGACATGGACGACGGTGACACGCAACGAGGCGGCTCCAGCAGGCGCCGCGGCTGTTACAGAGCAACTGATCCATGTGTCGGCGGGGGTCGGATTGGTCGGGTTGTTATTCGCCAGCAGCTCCGGCCCGCCAAGTGACGAGAGCTGGTTGGTGCCGGTGGAGTCATAAAACGCAATCAGCATCTGAGCGTATGAAAAAGCAAGCGGTGTATTGTCTGACATCGGGTCGCTCGATGGGGTAAGACCATAGCCGTTGAGTACCCACACTTGATTGGCATACACTGCATTGGTGATGGTCTGGTAGGCGCCTGAACCACCCGGACCGCCATCGGGGTTATCCGCTTGAGGACCGTAGCACTTCAGGGCGTACAGCCCGCTGTGGGCGGTCTCAGCCAGACCCGTATCGTTGGTCGAAAGCCGGGCCGCATCATTAAACTGAACCCATCCCACAGCAGCCGTTGAAATGAGACTATCATCGACATTGGTGTAATAACCCGATCCCAACTCGAAGCCACCGTTCACCAACTGAGCGTGGGCTGAAGCTCCGATAAAAAGGGAAACTGCAAATAATGCCAGCGAGTGGCGGCAAACGATTGCCATAATACGCTTCTCCATACGTTCCATTCCTCCCGTCTATATTCGCTGAATCCTACTCGTCTCCGTCTGTAGCGATAATTACAAATCTGATTCTGTGTGTCAATAACATTCCTAGTATAGGCATAGTATACATAGTCATAATCCAGACAGATAAGTGGTGTATATATTTGGTAATAAAGATAATAGAGAGATGCTGCGGCCGTAGAAAGATTTTTGCGACTAATTTTCCTGCCTTCTTTGTGCTTGCATGCACCCGGTGAATGAGTCAGTATCCACCCGATGTCTGAGAATCAACAGCCGCTCGTTGGCACACGTTTGCAGGACATCGCGGAAAAACTCAAGATTTCCGCCTCCACTGTGTCGCGCGCGCTCGGCGAAGAAACCAGCAAGCGCGTCAGCGCCGAGCTGCGTGCCAAAATCGTCGAAGCCGCGCGCGCAATGAATTACGTGCCGCATCCAGCGGCTCAACTGCTGCGCAAACCGCGAACCCATCTGATTACGGCTCTTTTGCCCCTCCAGTTGGAATCCTTTGCGAGCGAGTATTTCGGCACGATCCTGTCTGGTGTCGTTGGCGCATCGCGGGAGTGGGAGACAGAGATCCGCGTCGCCTTGATCGACCCCAACGATCAGGATGTGATGCAGCAGATGCGGCACGTCGCCGCCGGCGCAGGCGGAATCCTCTACATGGCAAATCCGTTGTCGGTGCGGCAGCTGGTGAGGCTGGAAGATCTGGCCCGACCCATCGTGGTCATGGGCAGCAGCATGCCGCCGCAAATCGACCTCGACGAGATCGGCGTGAGCACCGTCAGCGTCAATAATCAAATGGGTGTGTACGATATCACCCGGATGCTGTTGAAATTGGGCCACCGACGCGTTGCCATTATCAACGGACCCGACGGTTTGCGCGATCCCGCTGAGCGGCAAAAAGGGTTTGTCAGGGCCATGACCGAGGCCCGGATTCCGGTCGATCACAGTGCCATTGTTCATGTGCCATTCGCGTTTGAAGGCGGCCTGCGCGGATGGGAGCAGATCAAGCAATCGTCGTATCGACCCACAGCCGTCGTGTGCGGCAACGACGAGATTGCAGTCGGGTTGCTCGAAGCTCTTACCAAGGACAAGATCGAGTGTCCCCGCGAAGTCTCCGTTGTTGGTTTTGATGATTCCCGTCTCGCGCCGCGAGTGTACCCGCCACTGACCACCGTGCGCCAGCCAACCGCCGAGATGGGCCGTGGAGCGGTCGAGCTTCTCGCATCGCGTATTCGCAATCCCGTGGCCCACTCGGGCGCGGAGCATCGTGTTTTCCCCGTCGAGGTTGTCAGCCGTCGTTCCGTAGCGCCGCCGATGGCGCAGGCGCGGGGCTGAAATACACCCTCTTCCCAGGCCCATCGGGAGCCACTTGGCCCCATCCCTTCCTATGGAAGAAATCTGTTGATCAATCGCGGCTTCTGCATGCAAATTAGGGTCTGGATACGCCTGTGTTGAACCAATCAGGCGCTTTGTGCGTCTCTTATGACAGGGCGGACGTGTAACCCGGGAACGGAGTGATTCGTCTTAGCAGTTGTACGGAGGAAGATATGAAATCAAATTCCGTCGTGATCGCAGTTTTGGCAGTCGGCGTCGTATTGACAGGGTGTTACACCCCCGAGGGCCGCCCGGACTACACGGCCAACGGCGCACTGGCCGGCGGGGCCATTGGCGCCGGCACGGGAGCGATCATCGGCGGTGCCGCCGCTCATAACGCAGGTGCCGGCGCACTCATCGGCGGAGCCGTCGGCGTTGTGTCGGGTGCGTTGATCGGCCATTCGATTGACGAGCAGCAACGCGCGCGACTTCAGCAGGAAGCCCCGGCCACGTGGCAGCGTGTCGAGCAGGGTCAGCCGCTCGGATTGGCGGACATCAAGCAACTGGCCAAGGCCGGCGTGAGCGATGAAGTCATTATCAGCCAGATTCGCAACTCGCATTCGGTATATCAGTTGAGCACATCGGAAATCATCGACCTTAAGGACGCGGGGGTCAGTGAGCGGGTTATCGATTTCATGATCAATACCGCCAGCAGCTATGCCGCGACACCACCGCCACCGCCGCAGGATGGGGCGCCCGTGCAAGCCGTGCCGGCGGCGCAACCACCGCCGCCCCCCCTCGTCGAGGAGTACTACCCGGCTCCCGCGCCGGGCTACGTGTGGATTCCGGGGGCATGGACGTGGTGGGGTGGACGATGGGTGTGGGTGAGCGGCCGCTGGGCGTGGCCACCGCATCGCCACGCTCTATGGATCGGTGGACATTGGGAACGGCACGGTGGGAGCGGCATTTGGATTGGCGGACATTGGGGGTGAGAGCCACGGCTCATCTTCCACCAGCGGTCGCGGGTTGGCCCCGGCGAATTGGCTTGTGCGGACGTGACTGGATTCGTATAAGCGGACCAGTGCGTATGTGACAGCAAAACGGCCCAGAGTGCTTGTGGTTGATGATGATCCGGGAATGCGGGAGGTATTGGAAAGTATCCTGGCGACTGAGGACGTGGAGGTCTGCAAGGCGGTAGACGGCAAGGATGCCGTTCAGAAGACACTGGCCCTCAAACCCGACTTGATTCTCCTGGATGTTGGTATGCCCAAACTGAACGGGCTTACGTTCTGCAAGGCGATTCGGGCCGGGAGCGAAACGAAGAATATTCCGATCATCATTGTCACCTCCCTCACCGCCCGGGGACGGCTGGAGGAATGCATGGAGGCCGGTGCGGACGATTTTGTGGGCAAACCGTTCCAGATGATGGATCTGCTGATTCGCGTCCGCGCCATGCTGAAGACCGCGGATGTTTCCAACCACGTGGAGCGGATCAATCAATATCTGACCGCGGTTCACGATCTGCGCGAGCGGGCCACGGGCGAAGTCAAATCGTAGGCCCGGCACCTCGATTCCATCCGCTTCTCATTCCTGCTCGCCTGATACAAGTTGCCGCAATGAGGCAATGCGGTATCATTACCGCTAATGGCACAATCACTTCATGACCGCTATCCGAGGCGAATTGAAGTACCGCTGATGATCCTGGCCTCGTTCATCTTGCTGCTGATCGCGCTATCGCTCCCATTGATGAGCGTGGAGAAAATGGTCTTTTGGAAGAATAGCTATTCGATCATCGAGGGCGTCCACGGGTTGTGGCAACAAGGGCAATACCCGCTGGCGATCATCCTGCTCTTCTTTTCTGTCGTGTTCCCTTTCTTCAAATTGGCCATGCTGGGTTTTGTCTGGAGTGTACGCCTGACGGAGGCACGGCGCCGGGCCGCGCTTCATTGGCTGGGGATTCTTGGTAAATGGTCGATGCTCGACGTTTTTGTGGTAGCGATCCTGATTGTTCTGGTCAAGCTCGGTCCGTTGGCAAGGGTCAAGCCACAAAGAGGCGTGTACTGGTTTGCCGCAGCCATTCTTCTCTCGATGATCACGAGTATGTACGTGGATCGCCTGGCGCAGAGGACCGGTTGATTGGTCGGCAAAGTCAGGTCTTCCGGAGTGTCTATCCGGCAATATGATCAGGGCTTGACGACTTGGGCCAGCCCACTGCGCAGACCGGCAATCGTCACAGGCTTGCTTAGAATGAGGTCGATCCCAGGCGGGGTTTCTCCTGCCGCCTGCATCATGTTGCCAAAACCGGTCAACAAAATCACCGGCAGGTCGGGCCGGACTGCTTTGATGCCCAAGGCCACCTGGTCGCCGCTCATCCCCGGCATGGCACGGTCCAAAATAACAAGGTCGAACGGGGTCTTTGGCACCTTATCGAGCGCCTCGGGTCCGTTGGAGGCGCTGTCCACCGTGTGACCGTCTCCCACCAGGTACTCGCGCAGAATCTGGCGCACGATCTCTTCGTCATCGACCAACAATATTGACAACGGGCGGACCTTCGCCGTCGTCGACTCGTCTGTATTGGCCGCCTTGGTTTGCTGGGCGGCCGGCAGGGACAAACGAAACGTCGTACCCTTGCCAAGGGTCGTGTCGATTTCGACCGTGCCCTGGTGGCGCTGCACGATGCCGTAGACCATGGACAATCCGAGTCCCGTGCCGCGGTCGCCCTTGGTGGTGAAAAACGGCTCGAGACAACGCTGCCGCACGTCCTCGGTCATTCCCGTGCCGGTATCGGTGACCTCCAGCTCAACGCGCGAGGCCTGAGCCCGGGTGCGCACGGTAATGCTTCCACCGTTGGGCATCGCATCCACGGCGTTGAAAATAAGATTGGTCAGGGCTTCCCGCAGATCCGGCTCGCTGCCGATGACGCGCGGGACCTCGCCCTGCTTCGTGGCGATTTGAATGGTGACACCCTTGGCTTCGGCCTGGTTCTTCCATTTGGGCTGCGTCAGCGAAATGGATTGTTCGATCAGTTTGTTGAGATCAACCGGCGTAAAGACATCTCCCTCCTCCCGCTGGCGATAGAACTCACGCAGCCGATTCACAACAATCCCCGCATCCTGCGCCGCCGTGTTCATCATCTGGAGGTAGCGCAACGTCTTCTTGGTGTCGGAAAGATTCTCGGGACGATGACAGAGCAACTCGGTGAACCCGAGGATGGCAGCGAGGGCATTGTTGAAATCGTGGGCGATGCCGCTGGCCATCGTGCCCAGCGCGCGCAACCGCTCCTGTTGCACGACCTGGTTGTGAGCGGCCTTGAGCTCCTGCATGGCATGTTCGAGGTTCTGTTTGCTCTCGCGCAATTCATCCTCGGCCCGCCGGTGATGCGTGATATCTTCGAGGCTTCCAACGAATCCCGTAGGCACGGGTTCATCGGAACGCAGAGGGGCGGCCCGCATGTGGGCAAACCGCGTCGTGCCGTCCGGATTCTGAATCCGATACTCGTAGGAATACTCGCCTTTGCCGGACTGGACGTAGTCCAGCCAATGTTGCCACGCGGCATCGCGATCGTCGGGGTGAAGGCATTTGATCCAGCCGTTGTTCTGGCTTTCGATGAGTGAGCAACCGAGGATCTGCCGGCAACGGGGATTGATGTAGGTGAATTGCCCGCGGGTATCGGTCAGGAAAATGCCGAGAGGAGAACTCGCGCTGAGGGAGCGGAACAACTCCTCGCTCTCCCGAAGCGCCTGTTCCGTTTGCTGACGCATGCTGGCATCCTGCTTGATCGCAACGAAATGGGTGATCTCGCCGTGCTCGTTGCGCACAGGCGTAATGGTCATCTCCTCATTGTACAGACTGCCATCTTTGCGACGGTTGACGAGGTCGCCGCGCCATACCCGCCCTTCGCTAATCGTCTTCCAGAGGTCGACGTAGAACTCCTCTCCGTGCGCCCCCGAACGCAGGATCTTCGGGTTCCTCCCCAACGCTTCGTCCCCGGTATAGCCCGTCAATTGCGAGAATGCCGGGTTGGTCCATACGATGGTCCCCTTGCGATCCGTGATGACGACGCCGTTGGCCGCGGCTTCCAGGGCCGCGCCCTGCAAGCGCAGGCGCTCTTCAGTCTGCCGCTGCTGTGTGACGTCGCGAAAGATGGCGGCGAACTGCCCCGGTTTCGGACAGTAGGCGGTCACGCGGAAATGCTTGTCCATGGCCCGGAGGTAGTTCTCAAATCGCACGGGCTTGCCGGTGAGGGCGACCTCTCCGTAGGTCGTGATCCAGTATTCCTCGATGTTTGGAAATACTTCACGCGCGGTCTTCCCGAGCACCTGATCCGTGCCAATGCCAAGGTTCACCTCAAAAGCCGAGTTCGCCTCGAGATAACGGAAGTCGCATGGCTTTCCGTCCGCGTCGCAGATGATCTCGCACAAGGCAAAACCATCCTGCATGGTCCCGAACAGATTCCGGTACCGCTCTTCGCTGGTGCGCAGGGCATCGTCCATGCGCTTGCGTTCCGTGATGTCCCGCGAGCTCACAATAACCCCGCGGATGGCGGGATCATCCATCAGGTTCCTGCCGATCGCCTCAAAAACGCGCCATGACCCATCCTTGTGACGGTAGCGAAATTCACCGCACCGAATCGCCCCGGATTGATTCAGCCCTTCGTGGAAAATGATCTGGATCCGCGCGAGGTCGTCGGGGTGGACCAACTCGAACGCGTTGCGCCCGATCAACTCTTCCGGCTTGTAACCGAGCACGTGTTCGACTGCGGGACTTTCATATCGGATGAGCCCGTTGGACTCCAGGATGGAAAGGATATCCGAGGCGTTCTCGATCTTGGAACGAAGATACTGCTCGTCAGGACACACTCCTTCCGTCGCCGTTGGCAAAAGGCTGGCACGAGCTTTATTCATCCGTGAGAAATTGCTGCAACTCTCGTGCCATGGGGCACCTGCATGCTTTTGGGTGCTTCAGAAGACAAGGGTGTGAACATTTTTGTGCCGATCAGAATGGATGATGCAACAAATTTGGCTTCCCGTGGCCGATTTGACTACGTCCCCAAAACCTCGCGAATCTTCCAGGTCAGCGTGGTGGGAGTAAACGGCTTCTGCAAAAACGCCGTCTCGGGATCGAGCACACCCCCGCGATCAATCGCCTCCTGCGTGTAACCGGAACAGAACAGCACCTTCATTTTCGGGTACACGGTTTGGAACCGTTGGGCGAGTTCCTTGCCTCCCATTTCCGGCATGATGACATCCGTCAACAGCAAATCAATGCCACCCGACGGCTGCTGTTCCGCCACGCGTAGCGCGTCGCGACCATTGTTCGCCTCGACGACAGTGTAGCCATTGGCCCGCAATAAACGGGCGTTGAGCGTGCGTACCGCCGGGTCGTCTTCCACCAGGAGAATCGTTTCGGTTCCGCGCTTGACGGGGACCGCGGGAAGGGCGGCGGAATTTTGAGCCGCCGATTCCGCAACGCGGGCAAGAAAGATCTTGAACGTGGTGCCATGATTCAGCTCGCTGTACACGCTGATGTGGCCGCCGCTCTGTTTGATGATGCCATAGCACATGGAAAGACCGAGCCCGGTACCCTGACCCTGGGGTTTCGTGGTGAAGAACGGCTCGAAAACGCGGGTCTTCACCTCCTCGGTCATTCCGACGCCGGTATCGGTGACGGCGATCATCACGTACTCGCCGGGCTGCACGTCCTCTGGAAGATGGGCGCTTTCCCGGTCCAACGTGACCGCGGCCGTTTCCAACAACAGCTGGCCACCGTTCGGCATGGCTTCGCGGGCGTTAACCGCCAGGTTCATAATCACCTGTTCGATCTGACCGGGATCGGCTTTGACGCGCCCCAGGTCAGGCGCCAGCTTGGTGACCAACTCGATGTCTTCTCCAATGAGACGGCGGAGGAGTTTATCCAGGTTCTCCAGCACCGCATTCAAGTCCAGGACCTTCGGTTGCATTGTCTGTTTGCGACTGAATGCCAAAAGTTGGCGCGTCAGAGACGCCGCGCGCTCGGCGGCACCGGAGATTTCGTCGATGTTGGTCCGGGCGCTGTGTCCATCACCCAGTTCTTCACGGGTCAAATCGCAGTACCCGATGATCGTCGTGAGGATGTTGTTGAAATCATGCGCGACCCCCCCCGCCAATCGCCCGATCGCCTCCACCTTGCGTGACTGAAGAAGCTGCTGCTGCAATCGCAGGCGCTCCGAGATATCCCGGGCGATCACTGCCGCCCCCACAATATCACCGGACGAGCCTTTGATCGGCGAAACCGACAGCGAAACGTTGAGCTTCCTTCCCCCCTTCCCAACGCGTTCTGTCTCGAAATGGGAGATGTGCTCCCCCCGCCGTGTTCTGTCGAGGATGTCCCGCCACTCGTGGGACCGATCCGTGGGTATGATCAGATCCACCGGTCGACCGATCGCCTCGGCAGCCGGATAGCCGTACAGTCTCTCGGCCGCCGCGTTCCAGCTCGTGATAATGCCATTCAGATCCTTGCCGACGATGGCATCGTTGGAAAACTCGACAATCGCCGCCAGACGAATCCGTGAATCTTCCGCCTCCCGCCGCGCGGCCATTTCGTCGGCAAGCTCGCGCCATCGGCGCAGGGAAAAGATCGCGAGGCCGATACTCAGGATACCCAAGGCGAAGATGACTTCATTCAGCCCAACGCCCAGCCAATGGTGCCCTTCCGACCAGCGATCAAGCACGCTGTCCAAATTGAAATAGTGTACTGCGATCAGCAAAGCGACACTGATCAGCGCGAGCACGATTAGTTCGCATCGCGCGCAGCGACGGCGAAGAAGGCCGCCGGTAAACGAGCGGAAACGAGTATCGAGGCGGCAAGCAGTCGAACTCATTGTGATTGAATCAAGCACTTTGTATACCGGTGCGGGGCGGGGCGCAGCCTGTATGATGTTGGCACTGAACCATTTGCGAGATTAAGTGAGCTTGTGATGGCGTGTGAAGCGTACCCGGGCGAAAGGGGTGGAACTCCTTCCATAGATGGCCCCGGCGCGGAGGAGGGACTGTTGGGAATCATCTCTCGCACGCCCGTCATTGGTCCAGTACTTCGCGGATTTTCTGGTTAAGCGCCGACGGGGTGAACGGCTTTTGCAGAAAGGCGGTGCCAGGCTCCAGTTCGCCGCCGCGGTCGATGGCTTCCTGGGTGTACCCCGAGCAGAACAAGATCTTCGTATTCGGATGCGTGGCGCGAAACTGGTCGGCAAGCTCCCTGCCACCCATTTCCGGCATGATGACGTCGGTCAGCAGCAACGAGATCTCTCCCGGGTTGCGTTCCTGCGCCACCCGCAAAGCTTCCTGCCCGTTGCTGGCCTCGACCACGTTGTACCCCTTCGAGCGCAACAGCCGCGCGCTGAGGCCGCGCACGGACAGGTCGTCTTCGACGAGAAGGATGGTTTCACTGCCGTCCTTATGAACGACCATGGGTGCTCCGGGCGTATCCATTAGGGCTCCCTCCGAAATGCGCGGCAGGCATACCTTGAATGTGGTGCCATGACCCACTTCGCTGTACACATGGATATGGCCGCCGCTTTGTTTGACAATGCCATAGCACGTCGAAAGTCCCAGTCCCGTGCCGTGGCCTTGTGGCTTGGTCGTGAAAAATGGCTCGAACAAATGCGCCTTCACCTCTTCCGTCATCCCCGTCCCCGTGTCGGTGACGGCGATCATTACGTAGTCCCCCGAAGTTACGTCCTGGGGCAGACAGGCCGTTTCTGAATCCAGCGTGGCGTTGGCCGTCTCGATGAGAAGCTTGCCGCCATCTGGCATGGCGTCGCGAGCGTTAACCGCCAGATTCATGAGCACCTGCTCGATCTGGCCAGGATCGGCTTTGACGCGCCCCAAATCGGGCGCCAACTTGGTGATCAAATCCACGTCCTCGCCGATCAGGCGGCGCAGCATCTTGTCCAAATTCCCAATCACCGCATTCAAATCCAGGACCTTCGGTTGCAGAGTTTGCTTGCGGCTGAATGCCAGAAGCTGGCGGGTGAGGGACGCCGCCCGCTCGGCGGCGGCGGAGATTTCTTCGACGTTCGCGCGGGCGTTGTCCTGCACACCCAGTTCCTCTCGCAGCAAGTCGCAATAACCGATGATCGTCGTAAGAATGTTGTTGAAATCATGGGCAACGCCGCCGGCCAGTCGTCCGATGGCCTCCACCTTCTGCGCCTGCTGCAGCTGTTGTTGAAGGCGATTGCGCTCGGAGATGTCGCGAGCGATCGTCGATGCGCCCACAATCTGCCCCGAGGCATCCTTGATCGGGGATACCGAAATGGAAACGTCAACGTGGTTGCCCTTCTTCATCAGACACACGGTTTCGAATTGGCTGATGCGTTCGGCATGGGCGATCATGCCAAGAACCTCGCGCCTCTCACGCGCCCGCTCGGGAGGAATGATCATTTCCACGGATCGGCCCGTCGCTTCCCTGGCGGAATAACCGAAGAGACGTTCCGCGCCCGCATTCCACGTGGTAATCGATCCGCGGAGATCGGTGCCGAAAATGGCGTCTTCGGAGGACTCGACAATCGCCGCCAATTGGAGAAGGACATCTTCGATCCGCCGGCGCTCCGTAACGTCGCGGATAACGCCCTGATAAAGATCGTCTTCGACATGGTGAAGGCTGATCTCCGCGGCAAAACACGTATTGTCCTTCCGCCGGACGGTTCGCTCGAAACGCGTCGCCTTGCCGACCTGCAAGCTTTGTCGTCGCCCGGTGCCACGAATACGATCTTCCGGAAGATAGGTTTCTTCAACCGTCAGACGTAACAACTCTTCGAGCGAATATCCGAGCATGTCGCACATCGTCCGGTTCGCAAACAGGATCTTTCCGGACGCGTCAACGGCAAGTATCCCGTCAGTGGATTGCTCCACCAGGCGCCGATACTTTCGCTCCGCCTCCCGTAACTGTGACTCGGAGGCCGACACATGCTCCTCGAGGCGCATGCCGTACATCGTGAGCCCGACCACCATGAGCAGGATCAGTCCCCCAAGCACCCATTCGAACTTGGCCAGGTTGGTCGCGTCCGTGACCTGGCCGTCCACATACCGTTGCCGACGCGCACGCAAGTCAGCACGGAGTTGGTTCAATGTGCCCAGCAAATTGTCATACTCATGGCTCTTCTGGGAGATAACCAGGTGCACCGCGTCCAATCTGCCCAGACGCGCCAACGTGACGATCGAGTCGGACGTTTCAATCAGCTGCCCCATTTCCTCGTCAGCCCGCGCGCAGTCATGTAACAAGCCCTCAACTTCGGCACCGGTAATGTGGGTTCGGAACTCATTTTGCAGAACACGGAGCGTGTCATTGAATTGGGTTACGGCCGGCGAGATTCTCGCGAGCGCAGCCTCCACATCGTTGCTGCTGAGCGCGTCGCTTCCGGCGGTCGCTACGATACCCGCCTGCTTCGCCAGAACATCAATCTGGGCAAGTCGGCTCACCCACACCATTCCCCCCTGCACCGTGCTCGCGTGAAGATCGACGAGTTCGTGGCTGAGGAACAGGCTCAGGCAAACCGTGAACAAGTCAAACGCCGCCAACAGAAAATACACGCGGTGCCACTTCATCGGCACGCGTCGCGTCGGACGATCATCCGGTGAGCTTGACATGATGGGTACTGCTCCGTTTGAGCGGGTTTTACGCAGCTTTTCACATGCCACGATGGCCCGGGAGGCATGATTGGGTCCAAATGTTCCCTTCCCGCAGGCGTCCGCAGCAGGTGCACATTTTTGCGCATCACAAAACCGTTCACATTCGGCCCACATATCCGCTATTGTCCCCCCTGTGATCCAATCTCTGTACACGCTCCTGTACATGGTGGGCTTTGTTCTCTTGAGCCCTGCCTTCCTCTACAAAATGTGGAAGCGCGGCAAATACCGCGAGAATTTCTGGCAACGCTTCGGGTTCTATTCCCACGACCTTCATCAATGGCTCGCCACCAAACAGGAACGCCGCTGCTGGATCCAGGCCGTCAGCGTCGGCGAAATCAACGTCGCCCTCTACTTCATCAACGTCCTCCAGCGCAAGTTCCCCGACCTGCGCGTGATCGTGACCACCACCACCTCCACCGGCTACGCCCAGGCCTACGAGCGCCTCCCGCAAAACGTCGACCTGCTCTATTTCCCGCAGGACTTCCCGTGGTGCGTCCGTCGCGCCTATCGCCTGATCCAACCCGACTTCATCGTGCTCATCGAGTCCGAGTTGTGGCCGAACCATATCTGGACCGGCGCCGCGCGCGGTGTTCCCATCTTCCTCGTCAATGCCCGCATGTCCCCCCGCTCCGAGCGCGGGTACAAACGCGTCGCCTGGCTCTCCCGTCGCGTGTTCAGCCGACTCTCGCTCGTCTGCGCCCAGAGCAACGAGGACGCCGCCAACTTCACCGGCGTCGGCGTTCCGCCGGACCGTGTCCACATGACGGGCAACATGAAGTACGACATCTCCATGCCCCACGCCGACGTGCAAACGGTCGATCCCGTCCAGTTGCTCAAGCAGATCGATGTCTCGCCCTCGCAACCAATCCTCGTCGCCGGCAGCACTCATCCCGGCGAGGAGGAAATCCTCTTCGATCTGCTCGCCGATCTGCGCACGCGCCTCCCCAGCCTGTTCCTCGTCCTCGTCCCGCGTCACGTCGAGCGCACCCGCGAAGTCGTCGACCTCGCCAAACGCAAACAGATCAAGTTCCTCCTCCGCTCCGACATCAATTCCCAGCTCGAGCAAACCGCCAAACCCTACGACTGCCTCATCGTGAATACCACCGGCGAACTGAAATGGTTCTACAAGATCGCCACAGTCATCTTCGTCGGCAAAAGCCTCGTCGGCGAAGGCGGACAAAACATCGTCGAAGCCGCCGCCACCGGCCATCCAGTCGTCTTCGGCCCCAACATGCAGAACTTCCGCGCCATCGCCCGCGAGTTCGTCTCCCACAACGCCTGCATCCAGGTCGCCGACGCCGACGCACTCCGCCGCGCCGTCCGCGAATTGCTCGAGGACCCCGACCGACGCCGCTCCATCGTCAACGCCGCCCGCCACGTCATCGAATCCAACGTCGGTGCCACCGCCCGCAGTATCGACCTGATCGCCCGCGCTTTGGCCAAATAGCGGAGCCAAAACCCCAAGAAAGACCCAAAACGAAGCCATTTTTTGGCCGAACGAAGCCAAACGAAGCCAATGCATAAAAACGGGCCAAAACCGTCGTAACTCGTTGATTTCCAAGTCAACTACAGCCCGTCATTTGTCAATTATAATTGGCTTCGTTTCGCAGAAGTGGGGGGTACCCCCCTCCCCCTCACACGCTGCCAGAGTGGAACGGGCATCCTGCCCGTTCGGCCTTCGGGGCCATGACCATCCGCCTGCCCTCCGCTCCGAGTTCCCCTCGCCCCCTTGGGGGAGAGGGTCAGGGTGAGGGGGCACTCTCCTCTGCCGCTCCCATCCTGTCAAAGAACAATCACAGCGCAACGCCGTAATACTATCCTTTGAGGATATTACTGTCAATAATAATATCTTCTGTCCGATTTATTCTGTGCCCCGAGGGCAACTCACACCCCGCAAATACGAATCGGGATATCGGTGGTTACCAACACGGAGAAGAACATGCCGCATCTGCGGCTTGCCCCAAACGGGGGCGGATCCGTGTTCGCCTCCGGTCTGCTCGGCGCGGGCGGCATCGCCATCGAAGACATCCCCGAGCCATCGTCTCCCTTCCCCCCCTCAAACGTCGCCGCGGCCCATAAATCCTCTCGCCTCACGATGAAGTTTGCGGTAGCGTGCCGGCAGGGTTGCCGGCACGATGATATTTCAGATTATCCACCGCTACCTCCGTGGCGATCTCACGAGGAACACCATGCGCTTCGTCCTGCTCCCGTTGATCTTCCTCTCCTATTTCGGAATGCTCGCCGTGGCCGCGTCGCTCTACCCGGACACGTACGACTGGCGTTACCTGTCCATCTCCAAACTGCTCTATCCGCTCACCAATCCCCAATTCCATTACATCGCCGCCTTCAGCGTCGCCGTCACGGGCGTGTTACTGGCCCCGTTCGCCGGGTTCATCCGCCGACGATTGGGCAACACCTCCTCATGCTCGGCACACGTCGGAAGCGCAATGTTCTTCATCGGATGCATGTGTCTCACGCTCGCCGGTCTCATCGCCTCTCATCCGCAGCACGGCACGCCCCGTTTCCCGCAATTGCACAGCACCCTTGCCCGCATCTCGGTCATCGGGATCGGCCTGGGCTTGGTGATCTTCAACGTGGGCGCAACCCGGGGCTATTTCCGCCGCCCCTTTGGCAGGACGCCGCGTCTGCGCGGCCTGCTCCTCTCATGGAACCTGCTCACCGCGCCCATCGTCCTCGTCACGATGACCTGGGGCGTCATCCGTCTCCTGGTGAAACGCTCCACGCCCGCCTACCACACCATCGCCGCGACCGCCCTCTGGAAAGTCGGGTTCTGGGAATGGATCGGCTCCATCGTCGTGTTCGCATTCCTCGTCTGCGCCGTGTGGCTCCTGCCCGAACACGACCCGCAGCCAACCTCAGCCGCTCCGTCCCAGCCCCCTGGCGGCTGACATTGCTTTTCACCTCCCAAATAGGGTATGTAAAATGCCATGAGAGCCATGAGATCCTCACTGCCGCGACTTCGATTGTCAGGCTGCATTCAGTTGGACCCTGTCTCATCCAGTCCACTCCCAACGATCTCTCGATTAGCCCTGTTCCTCGCCGCCATCTCGTTGGCGGTGACGGTCTTTTCCAGCGCTGCCAGAGCCCAGACGGGCACAATCACCTTCAGCCAATCAAACCCGTATACCGTGCCCTCCGACTCGTCGAGCGCGACCGTCACTGTCGTTCTTTCGGGCACCCCCAGCACCGCGTCCTCTGTACTCTTCGCCACCAGCGACGGAACCGCCACCAACGGCGTGAATTACCAAGACGCCAGCACCACGCTCGAATTCGCTGCCAGCGGCATCTCCAGCAACTTCAACGTCTTCATCACCATCCCCATTCTGGGCGGTGTCCCGCTGCAGTCCACCCAGACAGTGAACCTCACCCTATCGAATCCCGTCGGCCCGATCAGTCTGGGCAACCCATCCACCAACGTCTTGCAGATCATCAACACGAACTCGGAAGCCCAATCCACCGTGGCGCTCGACCAGTCGGCCTACACCAACGATGACACCGACCCCGAAACAGACGTTACCCTGCTCCGAACCGGCGATGACAGCGGCACGATCACTGTAAAATTCAACACCCAGGACGGAAGCGCTATCGACGGCGTCGATTACACCGCCCTCACAACCAATGTCGAATTTGACCCCGGCGTTGACTCGATCCCACTGGTCATTCCGTTGCTGGCGCCGAGCGGTTGTGAAAGCAACAAGAACTTCACCCTCGTTCTGAGCAATCCGTCGAGCGGGGCCGTTCTCGGGGCCCCGAGCCGGGCCACCGTCACGATCCTGGCCACCGGTGCCACCACGATCCAACTCAGCGCCGCCAATATCAATGTCCATGAGCATGCCGGCCGAGCCACGGTCATCGCCACACGGTGCGGGGATTCTTCGGCTCAGGCCACCGTTGATTACGCGACGAGCGACGGCACCGCCCGCAGTGGCGTCGACTACCTTGGCACGAGCGGAACCCTGATCTTCCCGGCCGGCGTATCGACGGCCGGTTTCAGCTTCCAGATCACGGGCTACTCGACCTTCCAAAGCAACAAGACCGTCAATGTGGCCCTCTCCAATCCGTCTGCGGGCGCGACGCTCGCCGACCCGTCCACCGCCACGGTGACCATCGTCAACGACCGTCCGCAAACCATCACCTTCACGAACTCGGATGGCAGCCTCATCACTCTGATGCTCAAGTCCGTTGGCACCATGCTGGTGACCCAGAACGACCCGCTCGACCTTTACCTCGATTCCACGGAAGCCAGCACCACGATTACCATGAAGCTCAAAGCCAGCAAGACCGCTTCCGCGCCGCCCCAGATCGACGAGATTACCGGCAACGGCGACTGCGGACTCATCGACGCTTCAGGTTTTGATGTCACCGGCGCCGGCATCCTGTTGGACGGCTACTTGAAACAGTTGCGGATCCACGACATCGATGGCGCCGAGGTGGATTCCAACGGCTCAGCGAAGCAGGGTACGTCCATCTCCGCCCACAATATCGACGACGACTCGGTCATCAACGTCGCCAATCGAATCCTCAGGGTGCAAGCGGCCCGTTTCGGCAGCGGCGCTTCCCTCTCCGCGGAACAGATCGGCTCCTTCTCGATCAAGGGAGACAAGAAGAACGGTCTCTCCGGTGATTGCCTGGGAAGCATCGAAGTGTTTGGCGATAATTTGAACTCGAGTGAGGTGGCGTGCGGATCAATCAAGGCCGCCGGTGCCATCAACGGCGCCACAATCAGCATCGACAACGGCAGCATGGGCGCCATGTCCGCCAAGCAAATGATTGATTCGACTCTTTATGTCGGCTACACCCCGAAGGACGAGAACAATCCAATCTCTGGCGGCGGCACGTTTATCGACGGCACGCGGTTGGGCAGTGTGAGTCTCAGTCTGTCATCCGGCGCCTTCATTGGCAGCGACATTGCCGCGGCGCAAATTGGCAGCGTACGTTTGGGAAGCATTGTGACCGATAATGGCGGTGTTCCGTTCGGCATTACCGCGGAAAAACTCGCAGGGGTTTCCAGCAAGAATCCGGCGTTCCGATTCGATTCGCGCGGCCCGCGTGATCAGTCCCTGGGCGACTTCCACGCGCTGGTCCAGTGATCGGGCGCGATACGGCCCAAACAACCTACCGATCCTTGGTCGGGTTCCAGCCGTCGGCCCCGCCAAGCACCTTCTCCACCGTGATCGCTTTGGCCTCGTCGGCCGTCAATTGCCGCGACCATGGCACGCGCGCTTTCGGGTCGGCGCCCGGCCCCGTGCTGTTGAATTCGGCGTGCCGCGCCGTCTTCTCCCGCGCGGGATCGTTCCAATTGAACCAGCCCTCGGGACGGACCACGCCGGACATCTCGGTATTGAGGTAGATGACGCTGGAATACTGCCGCCACGGGCGCCCCAGGTAGGTCTTCACGCCGGGCGACTCGCCGGTGATCCGGCAGTTGGAGAACACAAATCCAAACGGTTGCTCGATCGGCGTGGAGGCCGCGGTAATGTACCCGTTGGTGAGGCAATGGATGTGGCATTTCTCGAAAAACGCCGTCGCCCCGCCGAAAATAAAATCGACTTCGCCCGCGATGTAGCACCCTTCGAAGTACTGGCGCCCGCGATTGAGAAAGATCGTGTCGTGCAGGCCGAGGAACCGGCAGTTGCGAAACACGTCGCGGTCGCCGTCCACACGCAAGGCCACGGCCTGGCCGAGCCCCGTGGCGGTATTCTCGAATGTCAGATTCTCCGCCGTGAAGTCGTCCGCGTCGATGTCCGTCGACTGCGTCCGATGCGTGCTGATTGGTTTGCCGTCGGCCCCGGGCGTCTTCGCGCCCAGATTGAACGTCAAAATCGTCTTGTCCGCGCCGTCGCCGACGAGATGGACGAAATGTTTCTCGCGTTGGGCGTAGATCAACTCCTTGTACGTTCCCGCCTTGATATGGACGATGCACGGGTTGGTCGCGCAGGCCGATTGCGGCGTGGCGTTGATCGCGGCCTGGACCGTCTTGAACGCGTTGCTGCCATCCGCCGAGACGTACAGATTCGTCTCCGCGAACACCGTCACGCTCGCCCCAGCAACAACAACCGCCAGCGCACCCGCCAGCCGGAATCGCCGCTTCATTGCTGGTTATCCTTCGGCGCGGTCGCCGCAGTGCCGCTGACTTTTTCCACGGCGGTCTTGGCGAGTTTCAGATTGTTGTCACCCAACGTCACCTCGTTCGCCGCAGCTTCGTTCATTCGCAGGAATGTCTCCGTTCCCGGCGTCGCGACGCAGCCGTGAACGTACACATTCTTTACATCGCCAAGCTGAATCACCGGGGTTCCGGCGTGCAATGTGGCGGTCTTGACATCGTCCAATATGAGTCCATCGGCGCCCGTGGCCGCAAAAGCCGGGCCGCTGTCGGTATTGACGGTCACATGATGGAGTTCGATTCCCTTGGCGTCCTTGATGGTGAAACCGGTTTTGCCGGTGAGCTGGATATCCGTGAACGTGACGTTGTCGATCGGCATTTCGGCCAGGCCGGTGACTTCGCAGGTGATGGTGCCCGCCCCGGTGATCCCGTTGAAGTGAATGTTGCGAAAGATCGGTGTGCGTTCCGAGACCGGCTCGGGCTCCGACTTCCGGTAGAACGTGGTCAATACGATCGCTTCCTGGCGAATATTGCGCATCACGAGGTTGCTGATGCGGACGTTCTCGATCACCCCGCCGCGGCCGCGCGTGGATTTGATGCGGATGCCGTTGTCCGTGCCGTCGAGCACGCAGTTGTCCACCACGATGTTCTTCACGCCGCCGGACATTTCGCTGCCAATGGACAGGCCGTGGCCGTGGAGCATCGTGCAATTGACGATGGTGTAATTCTCCGCCGGCCTGCCGACGCGCCGTCCATCGGCGTCCCGGCCCGACTTGATCGTGATGCAATCGTCCCCTACGTCCATCAGGCAGTCGGAAATGTGCACGTTGCGGCAGGAATCGGGATTGACGCCATCGGTGTTCGGCGATTTGGCGGGACTGATGATCGAGACGCCGTGGATGTTGACGTCCTCGCAATACAAGGGCGACACGTTCCAGAATGGCGAATTACGGATGGTGACGCCCTCAACGAGCACGTTGCTGCATTCGTAGACCTGGATGAACGGCGGACGCAGGAAGCCAATGTTCAGCGGATCGTAGTTGAGCTCGGCAATGCGGTCCTTGTTCAGGCGCGCAAATTCGTCCTGCCATTTGGTGCGGGGCTCGCCTTTGTTGGCGCGAAGTGTGTGGAGGAAATCCCACCACGCCTTGCCCTGGCCATCCAGGGTGCCACGTCCGACGATGGCAATGTCCTGCGCCTGGTAGGCGTAAATCAATGGCGAGAAATTCGTCACCGAGATGCCCTCCCAGCGCGACGGGACCATCGGCAGATAATCGTCGAAGTTCGTGCTGAATTTGATCGTCGCTCCCGCATCCAAATACAACGTGATATGGCTCTGCAGATGAATCGGTCCGGTCAGATAGGTCCCCGACGGGAAATAGATGGTCCCACCACCATGGCTCTCGGCTGCGTCGATGGCTTTGTGGATCGCTTCCGTGCACAGCGCCTGTCCGTCCGCTGACGCGCCGAACGTCGTCACGTTGTAGTAGCCGCGCGTCGGTTCGGTCTGCGCGGATGCCACCGCTCCGATCGCCAGCCCGGCAAGGATTGCCAAAGCCACTGTGCTTGCGCGCGTCGTGTTCATGCTATTCCTGTTCATTGAGTATTGCCTCCAGTTGGATGATGCCACAACCCCGTCGTCACGCGCATGATATAGACTCGCGACCGTGTCCTGCAACAATTGAAAACGCGTAGCGGGGACAGCTATAGGAGCCACCGTGACGGATTCTCCTATGTCTTTCAGGGCTACGGAACAAGTCGGACGCGGTAGTAACGGGACGGCACGTTCGTTGCGGCGCCGGAGTCGACGTAATTGGTCGAGAGGTCGCCGCTGCCGGGCAGGATCGTCAACGAAGCCGGGATGTCCGCAAAGCTGTTTGTGGCGTATCCACCAGTGACGTTGCCCCCCGTGACCTGGACGATGTTCGTGTGTCCGCCGGCCGTTGTCCAGGCGACGCGGACGTCCGCGGTCCCATTCGCGATCGACGTAATCCGAAATAGCGAGGCGGGATTGGTCGGGTTCAGCCCGGCGAGGAATTGGTTGGTGTTGCTCATGCCCTTGCCCAGCGGATCAGCATCGCCCGAAGCCTGGGGACAAACCGCCAGGTTCGTGCACCCGAAGTACTGGAGCTGCCATGTCACATACGGGTCCGAGGCCGTCGACGTGACGGAGGGCGTGACGTGAACGCCGACCGTGTTGGTCAGCGCGGTGCCTTCGGTGTCCGTAACGGAGAAGGTGAAGCTGCCCAGTCCATTAAAGCCCGGCGTCGGCGTATAGCGCGCCGTCTTGCCGTCGGCCAGCACCGCAGCCGTTCCATTGGCCGCGCTGACCACGGCGAAGGCGGGCTGATTGGTGAATCCGACGGCGTACTGGCTCAGATCGAGATCCGCGTAGGAATCCTGGGCACACGTTTCATGCGGAGCAGCCAGCCAGTTGAGGTAATCCTCCAGGTTCGAGTAGCCGTCGCCATCGGGATCGGCATTCGCATCGGAGAAATCTCCCGGCGGCGAGTTTGGGTTCGTCCCATGCAGCACTTCCCACCAGTCCGGCAAGCCATCGTGGTCGGAATCGATGTCGGCATTGTAGGTGTTGTAGGGGGGCCACGGATAATTGGGGGAATTGGTCGCGACATCGTGGACATCGGTTTGCGTGTCGATGAAGCCGGGGTAGTTCGGGCCGACGCTGTTCGTTTGCAGCAGACCGTTGATTGTGTAATTCGGGCCATTGGTGCCGATGTAATGCCACGTCCCGTTGAGCACTTCGCCGATGACACGCTGATCGATCACGTCGGGCGTGGGCAGGTTGCACCCGACATCCGACAGGACAAACTTGAACGCGTCATGGGCGGTCTGGGTCGTGACGTACGACGGATAGAGTTCCGAGTTCGCGCGCACCGAGTTGTACGCGTTGGTGTCATTGTACTTCAGGCTCACCGCCGTTCCGTACTGCCAGTTGTTCGTATCGTAATTCTTCCCTTCCATGACGTTGCCGTTCATGTAGACCTGTTCCGTGCCGTACGCCGGGTTGAGCGCATCCAATTGCAGCAACCAGGTCTTGTAGGGATTGATCGGCAGCGGCTTGTAGTAGTTGTTCTCGTAGTTGAGCCGCGCCACGCCGCCATCGGTCGTCTTGTCGAGCCAGTTGTAGACGACGTTATCGCGCACATCGAGCGACCCGGCGTAATGAGCGCTCTGGTCGAGCCCGCCCGCCAGACTCCAATTCCGCTGGGTGCAATGCGCAATCAGGTTGTGGTGATAGCTGCCGATCTCGCCGCTGATCGACGCGGCGAACGCATGCGGTTGATAACAATTCGTACAACCGTCCTCCGCCCGCTCGTCGTCGTTGTAGTGATACGAATAGTCGAGCGCCTCCGAGATGATATTGTGTTGGAAGGTGATGTTGGCCGACGCGCTCCCCACCGCGCCGCTCTGTCGCGAGCTGCTGGCCTCGTCGATGGTCCAGCCGAGCGAACAATGATCGATGATGGAGTTATTCGAGTTGCCCAGTCCGATGCCGTCCATCGCCTCCTGGCTGTAGTCTCCCAAGCGGCAGCGGATGAATCGCATGATCACATCGGAACAACTCGTCAAGCCCGCGCGATACTGGCTCAGACAAATCCCGTCGCCGGGCGCGGTTTGCCCGGCAATCGTGACGTACCCGTTCGTGGAATTGATCACGCAGGGTTGCTTGAGCCGGATCAGACCCGACACGCGAAAAACGATCGTGCGCGGTCCCGTCGCTTCAATCGCCGCGCGGTAACTGCCCGGAATAACCGGCTCGCCGATGGTCTCGTCGTAATCCAGCAGGTTGGTCACTTCGATGACCACGCCACCGCGTCCGCCACGGGCGAAACGACCGTAACCTTCCGCGGTCGGAAATGCCATATGCCGCGTGCGGAACATCCAGATATCGCCCTTTGTCACGCCGTTGGTCGCGTCGATTTCGTCAATCCGCCAGTAGTAGGTCAGCGCGCTGTTCAGGTTCGTGGCCGTGTTCCAAAAGTTTGTCGCGTAGCTGCCCATGAATTCAGGAGAAGCATGGGTCGCGATGGCCACGTTGTTGCTGACCGTGCCGAAATACACGTCATTGGTGACGGCGAACTGCGATGGCGTCCAGCTCAGCGTGGTGTATCCCGTCCCGGCCGAGCCGGGCACGGCGGCGTCATTGTTGGCGAACACATGTTCGTCTCCATCCCCGGGGATCGCTCCCGTGGCAGCCGTGCCGGGAGACAAACCATCAATCACAAATCCGTTGAGAATGACAAAGTCCAGGTTGTTCGTGCTGGTGTGATCGGGATCGAAATTGATCACGGTCGGCAACCCGGCCACCGCGTTGATCGAGAAATACGCGAAACCGCACTGGCTATCGTTGGTGGCGTAGTAACTGGGGGTGCTGGTCAGCACGGTGCTGCCATCGACGCTGATCACGCACCCGCTCATGAAATGATTTGTTCCGTGCCAGGTCGTGCCGACGTGGTTGCCGTAAACGTCGTTGTGATAAGTGGTGATCGTGTGCACGCCCGCCGACAGATTGGACAGGACCAGACAGAACGCACCACCATTCGTGTACGGTATGCCCAGAGCGGTGTTATAGGTCCACACTCCATCGGTCGACAGGCGATAGCCGGAGTTCGGATCGGTGCTGGTGCTGTTGCCGTCCTTGTTCCCCCAATTCGCGATGAGGGATGTGTTGGCCGTCCCGTAGGCAGGCACGGTTTGCGAAACCGTGCACGAGATACCGATCCCGGCCGCGTTGGTAAAAATCCGTGTCGCCTTTTGCCCCGTCGAGCCAAGGTCGGTTGCCAGGTTCCAAGCCTGATAGCCCGGAGCGGTGTTGTCGCTCCGCGCCGTGCTGTTGATATCCACCTTCAACAGCTGGGCCCATGACGAGAGGGAAACAAGGCACGTGAGACCAATCGATAGCAACTTCTTGCTGAGATTCCGGTTCATAAAATCCCGCTTTCTTGCGTGCACAGTAAACCAGTCGCGCACACGGCCGAGCAAGGCAAAACGTGTAGCCGGAACGCTTACGCCTCCATCACAACCTCGAAATCCACCAATCTCTCCCGGCTCAAGGAACGAGGCGAACACGATAGTATCGCGACGGCCCGTTGGTTACCGCGCCGCCATCCAGATAGTTGTTCGCAACATCGCCACTGCCCGGCAGAATCGTCACTGAAGCGGGGATGTCCACGAAACCGTTCGTGGCATACCCGCCGCTGGCGTCGCCGCCCGTGACCTGCATGATGTTTGTGTGCCCGCCCGCGGTCGTCCACGTGACGCTGACATCCGCACCCGAATTCACAACAGAAGTAATTCGAAACAGCGAGGCGGGATTGGTCGGGTTCAGCCCGGCCAGGAATTGGTTCGTGTTGCTCATCCCCTTCCCCAACGGGTCGGCATCACCGGCGGCCTGCGGGCAAACTGCCACGTTCGTGCACCCAAAGTACTCCAACTGCCACGCCAAAAACGGGTCCAGCGGCGGCGGCGCCACGAGGCTGGCAACCAGATTTACCTGCCCGATCGCGTTGGTCGATATCGCATACGTGAAGTTCGTGCCGGGCGTGGCCCCGATCGTCAGGCCGTTGTAGCTTAACATGCCGCCATAAGTAAACAGCGTGTACGTTCCGTTCGTCAACCCACCGCCATCGCTGACGTTCACCATGCCACCCAATGTGAGATTACCGGTCACGGCGATCCTGGTGGTATTCGTGCCGAGCCCGAGGTTCAGGACCGACGGGCCGCCCAGATTCAGGCTGTTGCTCACCGTGAGTTTGCTGCCGACCAGCGTGAGCAGTGGACTGGGAGCAAACGCGTTTGTGCTGGTGGCCGCGGCCTGCGCGTTGAAAAGCGCCAAGACGTTGTTCGTCGGCGGAATCACCAATCCGTCCAGGGTCATTGCCACTGGATTCGGAGCGCTGTTGCTAATCACAACCTGCGCATTGTACAGCTCAAACGTGTTGGTGGTCGTGTTGGGTGCCGTGAGGTTCGAATTGATGAACTGAATTGCCCGGGCATCGTACACGCAGAACGTCTTGGCGGGATCCCCAATGTTCACATCCGAAATGGTGACGTTGGACACCGCCATTTCCGGCAGACCCCAGATAATCCCCGCGATATTGCCGCCGAGAGTGCCGGCGGTCAGGTTGCTGATGGTGATGTTCTGCCAGATGGGCGTCGTGCTATTGACGCTTTGAATGGAATCCGTGGACGCCCCATAGGGCGACACGTTGATCACGTGGGAGGGCGCGCCGATCCAATCGTAGTGGCTGTAAATGGCGATCACGAAATTCACATTGGTCATCGTGAGGTCTTCATACGTGAGGTTCTGCACCAGGCCACCGCGTCCGCGGGCGGATTTCATGTGGATCCCGTACTCCGTGCCATTCCACGCGCAGTTGCTGACCAGCAGACCACTCATTCCGCTCGTGGTATAGCTGCCGATCGATAAGCCGTGCCCGGCGTGAAACGTGCAGTTCGAGACGGTAATGTTCCAACCGCTTGTGACCAGATCGTCATCCCCGCACGTGATGGCGCAATTGCGGACCACCATGTTGTAGCACGTGAACTCGGAGTCCGTGTTCGGCGAATTCGTGACGGTATTGATGATGACGCCCTGGATGGTCACGTTCGTGTCGCCGCTCTTGAAGACAAACTGTGAAACGGGCGGGTTCTGCAGCGTTACGCCCTCGACCAGCAGATTCGTCGTCGAGTTGATGTTGAGAAACTGCGGGCGTGTCGCTTCCGGATTGCTCGACCCGGATTTTCCCCACCAATTTGATGTCGAGCCCGACGAAAAACCCGAGTTTCCGTCGATGGTGCCCGAACCGCTGATTTCAACGTCGTGCAGGTTGTTGCCGGAGACGAACGGTGTGCTGGCCGTGCTGATGTTCGTCCACAGGACCATCGGATACATCTGGAGTTTTGTGCCCGTGTCAACCAGCAGGTTGACATTGTTCTTCATCGTGATTGGCCCGGAGATGTAATTGGTGAACGTGCCGACCGCCCGAATCCGGACCGTCCCGCCGGTCGCGTTGGCGACGATCGACGTGGACGCCATGTTAATGGCCGATTGAATCGCCGCCGCGCTGTTGGAGGAGCCGTTGCCGAGTGCGCCACCCGCAAAAACGGTGTTGGTAACGTCGAAAACCAAATTCGTGTTGATCGACGGCAACGGGGGGTCGGCATGCGCCAGCCCACCCATTGCCATCAATACAAGAGCGATCGTCAGATCTCTTATCCGCAGCAACATCGTCGCACGGAGTCTAGACCCATTGGTCTTCATATGACGTCATTCAAGACAAGCAGCACGGTCAATACCATTTCAGATAACGATGTATCCATTACGGTACCAGCCGGATACGGTAGTACCGCGCCGGCACATTCGTCGCGCCGCCAGCATCGATATAATTGGTGGAGAGATTTCCGCTGCCGGGCAAAATCGTCAGCGAAGCTGGAATATCCGCGAACGTGTTCGTCGCATACCCGCCGTTGACATCACCTCTTGAAACCTGCACCTCATTTGTGTGGCCCGCGGCGGCTGCCCACGTGACGACCGCATCGTTGCTCCGCGCGGCCACCGAGACGATTTGAAACAGCGAAGAGGGATTCGTGGGATTCAACCCGACGAGGAACTGGTTCGTATTGCTCATTCCCTTGCCCAATGGATCGGCGCCCGGCTGAGCCTGCAGGCAATTCGTGCAACCAAAGTACTGCAGTTGCCACAGCACAAACGGATCAGCCGGTGGATTGGGGTTGGTCACGAGCAGGTTCACTTGACCAACCGTGCTGGTTGAGATGGCATACGTGAAACCCGGATTCGGTGTCGTGCCCATCGTCATCGCACCGCCAGTCAATGTCCCGCCGTACGCCAGCAGTGTATACGTCGCAGGGGCGAACCCGCCGCCGTCAGTTACATTCAACGCACCACCCATTTTCAAACTGCCCGTGATCGCGATTTCGGCAATGTTCGTGCCGAGCGCCATATTCAGGACCGAGGCGCTTCCGAGACTCAATCCGTTGCTGATGGTCAGCACGCAATCCCCGAGCGTCAGCATCGGGTTGGCGCCCAGCAGATTGGTGTCCGTCATGACGGCTCGCGTGTTGAAAAGCGCGAGGATGTTGTTCGTGGATGGAACGGCCAACCCGCCCAACTTCACCATAGTCGTGGCGAGCACGCTGTTCGTGACGGTGATTTGCGCGTTGAAAAGAGTCAGCGTGTTGCTCGTGGTACTCGGGGCTGCCAGGTTGGAATCCATAATCCGAATGTCGCGCGCGTTATAGATGCAGAACGTCTTCGTAGGTGTGTAAATGTTCACGTCATCCAGTGTGACATTGGAAACCACCATCTCCAATCGTCCCCAAATGATGCCGGAGATGTTATCTCCGGTCAGGGCCGTGGCGGTCAGATTACTGACGGTGATATTCCGCCAGATCACCACGTGGTTGGTGGAACCCACTGACTCGCCAGCCGCTGTCTGTGGCGTGATGTTGTTGGGCGTTCCACTCTCGTTATAGTAGCTGTACAAAACAAAGGGATACTGCACGTTGGTCATACTGAGATCGTAATACGCGAGGTTCTCCACCAGCCCGCCCGCGCCGCTGCCACTGGCCGCATTATCCGACTTCAACCGAATGCCGTAGTTCGTCGCATTGAATGCGCAGTTGCTCACGATCAAGTCGCGCACGCCGCCGGACGTGTCACTGCCGACCGACACTCCATGTCCGGCCCCGAAGGTGCAATTCGACACCACCGTATCCACGGTGGCGAACCCCGTGCACTTGATGGAAATGTTGTCGTCGCCGTCGCTGATATAACAGTTCTGGATGAGTGAATTGGTCGCCGTGAGGTCGATCCCGTCTGTATTGGGGGAAGTTGAGATGGTATTGACGGTGATTCCCTGCACGGTCACGCCATTGTTTCCCCCCATCAAAGCGAAATGGTACATCGGCGAATTCTGCGCGGTCACATTTTCGATGAGGATCCGCGTGCACGCGCTCAAGTTGACGAGATACGGCCGCGTTCCCCCACCCGACCACCACCCGGAGCCCTGCCCGTCGATCGTGCCTGAACCAGCAATCACCACATCGTGGAGATTGGTCCCATTAATGAACGGAATCGAAGAACTCGGCCAACTGCCCTTCGCCAGCATCTGCAGCTTCGTGCCGGCATTGATTTGCAGACTGACGTTATTGGTCAGGTTGATCGGGCCGCTCAGGTAATTCGTCAGGACGCCGACTGCCGAGACGATGACCGTTCCGCCGCCCGCCGTGCCCGCGGCGTTGATCGCGCTCTGGATGGCCGACGCGTTGTTGGACGCACTGTTGCCGTATGCGCCAAAATTCGTGATGAAGAACTGGTTTGTCGGAATCTGCGGCAAGGGGGGAGCAGCCGCAAAGACATGGGTTGCCAACCCAAATAGCGCCAGCAACGGGATTGCGATGCCCCCGGCAACAAGCGACCTCGTGCCTTTCCCCTGGATGCGGTTCCGCTTCATATCGAACAATACACAGTGACCAAACGGGCAACGACGGTGCTGTCGCTTACCATCCAAACCGCTTCCACAAGGGCTCGTTGCCTCAGGGCAACAGCACGCGAACGCGGTAGTAGCGTGACGGGACGTTCGTTGCGCCGCCAACATCCGTCATGTTGGTGATCGCGCCGAGTCCGGTTCCGTCACTGAGAATGTTCGTTTGGAACGTGTCCTGCCAGCCGGCATTGGTATAAGTCCCATTCGGGCCGCCCATCGTGAAATCCAATACATTCGTCCGTGATTGGAAGCCCGGCAGGTAGTTCGTATCACCACTGGCGCCAAGGTATGTCACCGTGATGTTGGCACCCGACTTGGCAACGCTGTTAACCTGCAGGTGAGCCGCCGAGTTCGTCGGATTGAAACCCGCGAGGAACTTGTTCGTGTTGCTCATGAAGTCGCCCGTATAGGAGACATCCCCGGAGCAGAGCGCGCAGTTCGTGCTGCCGAAGTACTGTAATTGCCAGCAGGTATACGGATCCGTGAACGAGATGGTCGCGCTGCCGTTCATCGTGATCGCACAGCCGCTGGTCGTGTTGGAGGCGATCACGGTGTACGCGCCGGCTGTTGTTTCGTTCGCGAACGTGAGCGCGCCGCCCGTACCCAACTGAGGCACATCTGTCGGGCCGCCATTCACTTGCAACTGATAACTCACGCCCGGTTCCGATCCATCCAGTCCAATGGTGACCCCGCTGCCACCGGCGCAGTAAGCCCCACCACCGGTGACGTTGAACGTTGCGGGATTCGCAATGACCGTCAGCGTCGCCGCGCCCGATGTCGCCGGCGGACTGCACGAACCGGTCACCACGCAAACAAAGCTCGCTCCCGAATCGCCAGGGCCGACGCCGGTCAGCGTCAACGTGCTCATCCCCGATCCACTGATCGTGCCTCCGTCACTGATGTTCGAGCCATTCTCCTGCCATTGATAGTTCAATCCCGCACCGGTCGCCGAAACCGTGAAATTGGCCGTGCCGCCAACACAGACCGTTTGCGGCGACGGACCGGACGATATCCCCGGCGCGGCATTGATCGACACGGACAGACTCGCCGTAGCACCGGCGCAGCTATTGCCATTCAATGGCGTCACCTGGACGTTGCCAGCGATCGTCCCCCAGTCGACGGTTATCGAGGTCGTTCCCTGCCCGCTGGTAACCGTGGCCCCGGCCGGCACGGTCCACGCATACGTCGTCGCGCCGCCCACGGGAGAAATCGAATACGTCAGGCCTGTCTGCCCCGAGCAAACGGCCGCCGCACCCGTGATGGCCCCGGCTCCACCAACGTTGGTCACGGTGACGGGCAGCGTACTGGATCCCCCGCTGCATGTATTGTCTGCGGGCGTGACCACGACGTTGCCCGAAATCGCCGAGCATGAGTAGTTGACCGTGATCGAGGTCGTGCCCTGACCGCTGGCGATCGCGGCGCCGGGCGGGACGCTCCAGGTATAGGTCGTTGCGCCACTCACACTGGAAATTGAGTAGGTGATGGCGCTATCGCCGGCGTTGACCGAACCCGAGCCAGTGATGGAGCCCGCAGAATCAACGGAGCATGAAGGCGCCACGACCAGATTGACCTGTCCCGGCGTATTGGTTGAAATTGTGTAGCTGAAGCTCGGCGTGGGGGTTGTCCCCACCGTCACACCGTTATCCGTGAGAGCGCCGCCGTAAGTGAACAGCGTGTACGTCGCGTTCGTGAATCCGCCGGCGTCCGTAATGTTGAGCGTTCCGTCAATGGTCAGATCGCCGCTGACTTTTGTAAGATCGCCATTGGTACCCAACTGGTACTGCAATACGGCCCCGCTACTCATGACCAAGCTATTGCTCACGGTCAAAGTGCCCGGACTGTTTCCGGGCGCCAGCGTACCGTTCACGGTTACCGGCCCGGCGATCACTCCCGAGCCACCCAGCGCACCCGTGGTCACGACGGTGACGGCGCCAGTTCCCGTGGCGCTGCCGGCCGTATTCTCGACGAGCAGTGTACCGTTGCTAACCGTCGTTCCACCGCTGTACGTGTTGGCGCCAGATAGCGCGAAGGTCCCCGAGCCCGTCCGGACCAGCGCGACGGCGTGCGGAGACGAACTGCCCGTGCCGTCTCCGATTGTGCCCGCGAAGGTCGTATTGGAATTCAGGTTCCCAACGACGTAGGTATCGACCCCGGGACCGTTCTGGTCGCTCCCGCGCAGGACCGCTCCACTGCCACCGGACAGCGCGCCGAGGTAAATGCTGGTGTTGCCCGCCGGGGCGCTATTGTTAATCGTCCCCGACGAACCGGCGCTGAAGTTTGCGCTGGAGCCTCCCCAAACGTTGACGCCTTGATTGAACCGCAATGCGCCTGTATTTGTGAGAATCACCGAAAGCGGACCGGCGCCCAGGAGCGCGCCGCCAACGGTTTCCGTTCCGTTGGACACCAAAAGTGTGCTGGCGCTGACGGCGTTGACGTTGTTGGAGAACGTCACGGTGGGCTGACGAAACGCCAGCGTGGTGCCGCCCAGCGTGAACGTACCCGCGCCATCCATATTGGTGTCGGTGATCAAAGCGCGCCCGTTGAAGAACGACAGCACATTGTTGGTCGGGGGCTTGGCCAAACCACCCAGCGTCACCAGATTGCTGTTGGCGGTACTGTTTGAAACGGTCATCCCCGCGTTGTAAATCGTAAAGGTGTTGGTGGTCGTGTTGGGCGCGGTCAGGTTGGAGTCGATGATCTGGATGCCCGTGGCGTTGTAAACGCAGAAGGTCTTGGTCGGCGCGGTGATATTCACCTTGGAAATGGTGACGTTGGAGACCAGCGACTCCGGCAGGCCCCAGATGATCCCGGCGATGTTGCCGTTAATTGCCGAGGCGGTGATATTGCTGATGGTGATGTTCTTGATCACCGGCGTCGTGCTTGTGACCGTTTGCACCAGGTCGGTGGACGCCATGAACGGAGTAACGCTGATGGTGCTCGAGGGGGATCCAAGCTCGTTGTAGTAATCGTAAAACGCGATCACGAAATTGATGTTGGACATCACCAGGTTTTGGTACGTGAGGTTTTGCATCACGCCGCCAATCCCGCGGTCGGTCTTGATCTTGATGCCGAACTCCGTCCCGTTCCACACGCAATTGTTCACGAGCAGATTGGTGACGCCATCCTGAGTGGGGCTGCCAATTGACACGCCGTGACCGGCGCCAAACGTGCAGTTCGAAATGGTGATGTTGCGCGCAAACGCCGAACTGCTCCCGATCTGGATATTGTCATCCCCGTCGCTGATGTAGCAGTTGCGGATCAATACGTTCGTGGAAGCCAGATCGATCCCGTCGGTATTACACGCGTTGGTGCTCGTCGGGACGCTGGGCGTGTTAATCCGAATGTTCTGGATCGTGAGGTTGCCGTTGTTGTTGTGAACCATGATGTGGAATGTCGGCGGGTTCTGCAAGGTCACCCCCTGGATCAGGATCCGCTTGCTGTGATCGAACTCGATGAAGTTCGGTCGCGATGATCCACAGGTCGCCGCCCACCAGGGCGCGCCCTGGCCGTCGATCGTCCCCGACCCGGTGATGGAGACGTCCGTGAGGGTGGCGCCGTTGATGAATGTGGTGGTACCCGACCAGGAGCTCTTCGGCAACATCTGAAGCTGCGCGTTCGTATCGATCAACAGATTCACATGACTGGCCAGGTTGATCGGACCACAGACATAGTTGGAAAGCGATCCCACCGCCGGCACACGGACCGTGGCTCCCAGGAGGCCACTCACGTTCTGGGTCGAGGCCATGTTGATGGCGGCCTGAATCGCCGCGGCGCTGTTGGAAGATCCGTTCCCCAAGGCGCCCCCGGCGAAAACGGTATTGGTGACGTCGAATATCAGGTTGGTGTTGATCACCGGTAGATCAGGATCGGCTTTGGCCAGACCGACGAGTGTCAGCGACAGCAAAATGATGGATGTGGCCGTGCGCCCCCACAGGGCAATCGAAACGCGCCGATGCCAGAACTGATTGACCAGTTTCAAGACCGTCATGCCCCGCCCGGCTCCGGGCTTTGTCCCAATGCCATGTGCTTTCACCAGAACTCCTCTCGTTACCATCCCCACCGCCGCGCTGCCTGATTTGACCTGCTGCTCTGGGGCACGTTGTCACCCACTCGATCTCACAACGCGCCCATTCTGCCGTCTCCGTCGCCATTCGGCGTGTCTATCTTCGCAGACCCGCCTCCGGCCCGGCTACGGCACCAATCGAACCCGGTAATAACGGGATGGAACATTTGTGGCCCCACCGCCGTCCAGGTAATTTGTCATCGTATCTCCACTGCCCACCACGATCGTCTGCGAAGCCGGAACATCCGCAAAACTGTTCGTGCTGTAGCCGCCGTTGCCATCCCCGCTGGTGGCTTGCACGATATTGGTATGACCACCGGCGGTCTGCCACGTAACGCTGACATCCGCTCCCGACTTGATGACGGACATGATCGCCAAAGCCGACGAGTTATTGGTCGGGTTTGTACCGGCGAGGAACTCCGCCATGTTGTTCTGGCCGTCGCCGTCAGGGTCAGCTGTCGCCGCCGCTTGCGGGCAATTCGTGCAGCCGAAGTACTGCAGTTGCCAGCAGGTAAATGGATCCATCAGCGAAACGCTCGCGCTGCCGCTCATGATAGCGGTGCAACCACCTGTCGCATTGGATGCCACCACCGTATAGCTGCCCGCAGCCGTCAGGTTCGTGAACGAAATCGCGCTGCCCGTCCCGGCGGCCGTGGCGCCGGTCGGATTACCATTCAACTCCAATTGGTACACCATGACCGACTCCGATCCATCCAGACCAACAACAACGCCGCCACCGCTCGCGCAGGTTGCCCCGCCACCGGTCACATTGAACGTCGACGGATTCGCGTTGACCGTCAGCGCGGCCGCCCCCGACGTGGCCGGCGGACTGCACGTGCCGCTGACCACGCAGTCGAAGCTCGCCCCCGAGTCGCCCGTGCCAACACCCGTGAGTGTCAACGTGAGACTGCCCGAACCACTGATCGTGCCGCCATCACTGATGTTCGAGTTGTTCTTTTGCCACCGATAGCTCAATCCCGCGCCGGTCGCCGAAACTGTGAAGCTGGCCGTTGCGCCCGCGCAAACCGTCTGCGGCGCCGGGCCGGAAGAGATACCCGGAGCGGCATTGACCGAGACCGGCAAAGATGAAACCGCGCCAGAACAGCCACTCCCATTGGACGGTGTCACCTGCACGCTACCGGCGACCGAATCCCAAGTGACGGCAATCGAGGTCGTCCCCTGTCCACTGGTGATCGCCGCTCCCGACGGCACGGTCCATGTGTAGATTGTAGCGCCGCTCACACCGGAAATCGAATACCCCACACCGGTCTGCCCCGCGCAGACAGTCGTAGATCCACTGATCGAACCCGCCGCGCCGACACCGGTGACGGTGACGCCCAGGCTGGCGGCAGCACCGGTGCAGCCGCTGATGTTGGAAGGTGTCACCATCACATTGCCGGAACTCGCCGAACAGGCGTAATTGACTGTGATCGCTGTCGTACCCTGGCCGCTGGCAATCGTCGCCCCGGTCGGAACGGTCCATGCATATGTCGTTGCGCCGCTGACAGTGGAAATCGAGTAGCTCACTCCATTCGTACCAGTTGGCACTGAGGTAAGCCCGCTGATCGAACCGGCTGCGCCGACACCGGTAACGGTGACCCCCAGGCTCGCAGCCGTGCCGCTGCAACTGCCGTTGGACGGCGTGACGGTGATCGTGCCCGAACTGGCCGAGCATGCGTAATTCACCGTGATCGATGTCGTACCTTGACCGCTCGCGATCGTTGCCCCTGACGGCACTGTCCATGCATACGTCGTGGCCCCACTGACGCTGGAGATTGAGTACGTTAGGCCGCTAGTTCCGGCGTTCACAGCGGTTGATCCAGTGATGGAACCCGCCGCGCCGACGGAGCATCCGGAAGAAGTGACAACGAGGTTCACCTGGTGTGCCGTATTGGTCAAAACCGTGTACGTGAAATTCGTGTTGGGTTTCGTGCCGACAGTCAGACCACTGTACGTCAGCGTGCCATTGTATGTGAACAACGTGTACGTCCCCGTGTTGAATCCACCGCCATCAAAAACATTGAGCGTCCCACCCGCGGTGAGGTTGCCCGTCACAACCACCCTGGTGGTGTTCGTGCCCAAACCGAAATTGAGCTTTGATGTGGCGCCGAGGCTTGCCGCATTGCTCACGGTAAGGGTGCTGCTGGCCAATGTCAGTGACGGGCTGGTGGAGAGCATGCTGATGGCCGGCGTCTCGACCTGACCATTGAACACGGACAATACGCTGTTCGACGGCGTGCCGAGCCCCCACATCGTCATGGTATTGGCGTTGGGAGAACTGTTCGTCACGGAAAACTGCGCGTTATACGTTGTGAACGTGTTCGTCCCGGTGGTGGGCGCGGTGAGGTTGCAGTCAATAAACTGAATCCCGCGCACGTGATACAGGCAGAAAGTCCCGTCGCCACTGTTACGCCCCTGGATGCTGACCTTGGTCAGGGTGACGTTCGACACGGGGGATTCGGGTTTGCCGTACAGGATGCAGGCGATGTTGCCGGGGCCCTGAATACCGCTGTTGCCGACTGCCGTGAGATTGCTGATCGTAATGTTCTTGTAGACCGGCGTGGAACTGGTGATCGATGCCGTACTGTCCGACGCGGCATCCGCGGGGGTAACGTCGATCGACTTGGAGGGTGATCCCAACGTGCTATAGTCCATGTAGAACGCGATCGGGAAATTCACGTTCGTCATGTTCATGTCGCAGTACTTGATGTTCTGCACCAGGCCGCCGCTGCCGTCGTCGGACTTCATCTTGATGCCGTACTCGGTCCCGTTCCACCAGCAGTTGCTGACGGTAACATTGTTCACCCCGCCGCCGATTTTGCTCCCCATCGACACGCCGTGGCCGGTGCCAAACGTGCAATTGGAAATGGTGATATCCGCCGCCGGCGCGCTGCTGCCGCCAAGCTCCACGTCGTCGTCGCCCGTGCTGATGAAGGAATTCTGAATGAGTACGTTGGTCGAGCTGATGTCAAACGCGTCCGTGTTGTGCGAATCAAACGGCGTGTTGATCGTGATGCCCTGCACCGTCACACTTGTATCACTGTTCTTCAGATAAATCGTGAACGTCGGCGGGTTCTGGAGCCTCACGTTCTGGATCAGCACGCGAGTCGAACCGTCAAACTCCACAAAGTTCGGTCGCGACGAAGCGAGTGGGTACCACCAGTTCGTTCCCTGGCCATCGATGGTTCCCGGCCCGCTCACCTCGACGTCGGTCAGGCTGCTCCCGAGGATGAACGGCGTGCTGGAATTGGGCCAGGTGCTCATCGGCAACATCTGGAGCATCGCGCCGGGACCCACCTGCAAATTGACATGGCTCTTCATCGTGATGGGCCCGGACAAGTAATTCGTAAATGTGCCCACCGCGGGAAGTCGCACCGTCGCTCCGGATGCCGACGCGGTTGAGGCGAAGTTGATGGCCGCCTGAATCGCCGCGGCGCTGTTGGAAACTCCGTTGCCGAACGCGCCGCCGGCAAACGTGGTATTCGTAACGTCGTAGATCAGATTGGTGTTGATGACCGGAAGCGGCGGTGTGCCGGCTCGGACCGCACCGGCGAAACCCAGCCAGAACATTATCGCCAAACCCACGATTCGACACAACCGGGGCCGCGTGCGCCGCTCGCCACGGCCCGTCACCAAAACATGTCGAAATCGTTTCATACAAAATCCTCTATTCACTCATTCCGGCCCGCCTTGAAACCGCATAAGCTGGCACAGCACTCCGCCGACAAGGACTACGCCTGTTAAGCACTCTGTTTGCCACCTCAATGCGTTCATTTTCGTACACCAGCCGGAATTTATGGTCGAGACAACCCCTTATGCGGAATGACAAAAGATTCTTCCGATGCCCAGCGGCCAACAGTCCCCAATCGCCCACTTGGCTCAGAATTTTCTTGAGAGGATGCCTTGGATGAGATCCAAGGCGCTGCCGCGGGTGAAAGCTGGAAAGTCCCAACAGACAGATTCTGAAAGATAGCCCTAGCTCCCGTCATGAGGACACGTGATTGCGACCGCTAGTCTGCTTCTGCACAAAAACCCGCGAACACACCCTGTCTTGACCCCTCTGTCTTACCGGTTTACGGAAACGTAACACCGCAACGCCTGCAGCCCGCACAATGCCATGAACCACCCCACAACCACTAGCCCAAGCTGTACTAATTCAGTGTGGACTGAGGCCCCGACGGACCGGCCGCATCCATCGCCGCGAGCTGCTGCACCGAAACGGATTCAGCGTGAAAATCGCCATAAAGAACATTCAGAAGCGCGAGGTGCCGCTGATTCGGGAGCATCTGGTCAATGTCGGTCGAAGTGACCGTCGTGGCTGAACTCACGAACTTGCCGGCATATGTGGTGTGGCCGTTGCACTCCAGCAGCAACACAAATTGCGCCGGGTACCGGCAACTCTTCAGGTTTGGCCAGTAGCACGGGCATGGTGATTTGCCGTAATAAAATGGACTGCTTCCTGAGTCTGCGTTCCCATAACTCAAGCCTTGGGCAAATGTACCAACAGGCATGTTGTATCCAAGCGGGCCGACATTCATGTTGACCTTCCCCAACCTCGACGGACAGGTTCTCATCGTTCGCAGCTTCTGCAAGGCATTGGCCGTCCCGAAATACGGCTGAAGCGGAGTCTTGCTATCCGAGAAATGTAGCCCGCCCACATCATAGTAGAGAGTGCCATTCCAATCGTCACTGTACATCGCAAAAGCCATTCCCCACTGCTTTACATTGGTGAGGCAGGATGCCTGGTAGGCCTTCTGGCGGGCCTTGTTCAGCGCCGGCAGCAACATCGCCGCCAGGATCCCGATGATCGCAACAACGACCAGCAGCTCGATAAGAGTGAACGCTCTGGCCTTTGATTTCATAATGCCACGTCGGGTTGGCGAATCGACCCGCCCCTGGTTGGAAATCCTTTGCGTTGAGCTCACTTTACACCCTCAGCCAATGTGGGCTTGCGAATGGCGCAGCCCGCTGTTTCAAACCAGTCTAATTCAATGCGGACTGAGGCCCCGCTTTACCAAGCGCGTCCATCGCCTTGAGCTGGACGGAGCTGAGCGATTCCACGTGAAAATCCCCAAAAAGGGCGTTCACAACCGCGAGATGCCGATCCATCGGCAGCATCTGATCGGGGTCCGTAGAAGTCACCGACGTCGCAGCGCTCAAGAAGCCAGTGCTCTTCAGGGTGTGGCCGTTGCACTCCAGCAGCAACACAAACTGCGCGGGGAACCGGCAACCCTTCAGGTTCGGCCAATAGCACGGGCACGGTGATTTGCCATAATAAAACGGACTGCTACCTGTATCCGCGTCCCCATAACTCAAGCCCTGGGCATACGTACCAACAGGCATATTGTAAGACACCGCGCCGGTAGATCCATTGACGTTTACCTTCCCTCTTCTGGCCGGACAAAGTCTCATTGTGCGCAGCTTCTGCAGGGCGTTGGCGGAACCAAAATACTGTTGAAGCGGTGTCCCGCTATCAGAAAAGTGCAGCCCCCCCACATCGTAGTAGATGATGCCATTCCAATCATCAGCGTACATGGCAAAGGCCATTCCCCATTGCTTGACATTGCTGATACAGGCAGCCTGGTAACCCTTCATCCGAGCCTTGTTCAGCGCAGGTAACAGCATCGCCGCCAGAATTCCGATGATCGCAATGACCACCAGGAGTTCAATGAGTGTAAATGCTTTTGCGCCTCGTTTGGATTGCATCTGATCAGTCACGCCTCCGGTTGTAAAGCTGCCCACAATTCCCGTCGTTCGGTTCATTCTTGTGTTGCTCGCCGTCGCGAGCGTTAGATGTCGGTATCGCTCTGTCCATTACAAGACTACTATGTTCTCCACACTTTGCAAGGAATATGCTGTGGCCGATCTCTCGATTTCGAGAGCTTGTTCTCTCAGCGAGCGGGAATGCTACCCACAAGGAACGACCATAGAATCGACTCTGAAGGTAAATGCGCTCCCCTTAGATCCACCACTCCCACCGATCTTCCAACTGTCAATCCCTTCACCAAAACAGCTCTTCCAGCGTATCAGCCGTATTGAGGGGCCAGGCCGCCAGCAACCAAATTGCCGTGCCCTCCCGTCAGCATCCTTTCACTCATGATGCTCTCTTCTGCTAGGTGAACCCAAACGCTCACCCTTCCACTGCAAGCGTGCGTTTTGCCACCTCCAAAATCGAACTTTCTTCCGCGCCCGGGGGATCCCCCCGCGCAAGCTGCAAATCCCCAGCGACCGCCCGTGGCACGCAACAATTCAGCACGCGAGATATCCGGCGCATTCCCGCCGAACGGGATGAACCCGAAGCCATATCGCCGATCCCGGTCGATGAGGGGCGGAAAACCCATTCTTCGGCAGCAGGTAAGCATTACATCACAGTTTAACCCAAATTCGCGCTCCGTCCCAGCATGCTTCTCACGCGTCTTGCCTCCTTGACTAATCTGAGGCCCCGGCAAACGTTTGCCCAACGCGCACCCCCCACTATCGCTCCCGCGTCAGATCCTCTTCTTGAAATCCCAGTTTCCATCTCACATCCATTCGCTCCCGCCAGACCTGTCTCCATAACTCACGAAACAGCAGGCTTCTTGTCCGATACACCCCCTTGGAAACCGTGATTCATTTGTGACTATTGCTGCTACCTGTGCTGTCGATTCATCTTGGAAAGCCCCGGGCCGCGGTTCCAAGGTTCCCGTAGTACAATGGAATCACCCCTGGCTGCACCCCTCACTTCTGAGAGCGTTTCATATCACTGATTCATGTTGCTATGCTTGCCCCCTCAAGATAAATTGACATCTGGTCGAGGTATAGTATTGTAATTACTAACGAACGGGGTGAGAAGGCACGCGAGAGCCTCCTACGCTGGTGTAACATATAGCCGTGAGTCGGGCGGTGTTAGGGCACCTCAAATAAACGCGAGGTTCAGGAAAAACCATGAGGTTCACGATGAATCAGACGGGTACGGTCGTGCGCGGATTTCAAACAGAAACCAACTCCACAAAAAGGTCGCTTATCGATCGCCGATTTTTCTCCCGGATGGGGCGGGGCATCGCCGCGGGCGCGGCGGCGTTGGCGTTTCTGGCTGGCGTGATCCAGACCCAGGCCCAGTTAACAAATGGAACATGGACGTGGCAGGTCCAGAGCGGCGCGTTCAACGTCCCGGCCAACTGGGACTCCAACTCGATACCCCCCGCGGGCGCCAACGTCCTGTTCACCAACAACACAAGTTACACGATCACTCTCGGCGGCTCCGACACGCCATTTCTCTATAACACCATCTTTACCAACCAGACGGGCGTGACCACGCTGGACGCCAGTGGCAATACGTGGGTCTCGACCAATATCATGTCCATTGGCGCCGGGTTGTCCACGACCACGGTATATGTGGTCGGCGGCAACATCTACGCTGCCGGGCGAACCGCTCCCCTCGTAAACGGCCAGCTTCGCATCGCCGATTCCGGCACGAACATTTACAACACCGTTGCCAACGTCTTCGTAACGGGTGGCGTGTTGGGCGCCGATGCCGGAAGCGTCGGAACCGCCGCCAATTCCTCTGGCAAGCTCGTTGTCAGCGGCCCTGGACAATATACCGACGGCGGCAGCGGTTCGCCCAGCCAACTGACCATTGGCAATGGCGGAGCCAATTGCCAGTTGATCGTGACCAATGGCGGTGTGGTGCAACAAAACGGGACAATTACGATCGGCGTCAACGTCGCCAGTTCCAACTGTTTCGCGCTCTTTTCCGGCCCCACCAGCCTGGGCACGATGACCGCCGACGGCATCATCATGCACGGCAACGGTGGTCTCCTGGTTGTTTCCAACGGCGCTACCGTTTGGATGCATGACGCCGGCACGATTGGGTCCAATTCCTCGTTCAACACAGGCGTTGTTGATCGCGCTACGTTTTATGTCGGGGGCGCCTTCCAGATTGGCGCCAACACGGCCGGCGGCACAGACAACTACTTCGAGGTTCGCAATGGCTCGGTCTTCACCTGCGGCGGCAGCCTCCAATATGGAAATAATTCCCTCCACGTCAGAGACGGCATGCAGATGGGCGGAGTCGGCTTGATGAGCACAGGCTTTGCCGTCGTGGTCCGCAGCAATGGCACGACCACGAACCATTTCGGGAACTTCTTCACTGTCACGAATGCTTTCTTTAGCACCCAGTACCTCAACCCGCAGGGCCCCGAAGAGACCATATCGGTGCTGAGCAAGGGAACCTTCCTGATCACGAACGGACTGGCCACTGAGTCAAACTCCAATGGTGTCAACCTGGCGGGAAATGCAGAATCGGACGGGCAAGATGACTTGCTGGTCGATGGCGGCACATTTATCAACATCCTGGATCCCTCCATGAACAATGGCGGTAACTTCGTGGTCGGCGGCGTCGGTAACAATAGCGTGATTGTCACCAACGGCGGCCACCTCTTCACGAGCTCGATCTCGGTCAGCACGACAGGCAATTCCGTGATTGTCACGGGACCCGGATCAGTCCTGTCGAACTACACCTCCGTGGCCGGGTTCACCAATATCATCACCCTTGGCACCGGCACCGGTAACAGCAATACCTTCGGCGTGTACAACGGCGGTTTCCTGTACAACAATGGCACGTTCGATCTCGGAAACAACATCACTTCCGTGTACAATCGGGTGTTCTTCGGCGGCCCAGGGCTGCCGGCCGTCGTCAACAACCTTGGCTCGCTCAACATTGGCTCAACCGGTACCTCGGTCTGGAATTCGGTGAGCATCACCAACGCGAGCGTGAACATCACCACGCTGAATGTCGGTAACTCCGGCGCCTACAGCAACACGTTCGAAATGGACGGTGGCACGCTCAATGTCACCTTCGTGCGGGTTCGTCCGACCAATACGGTCGTCTTCAACGGCGGCACGATCAACGCCGGCGGCCTGACGTTTGACAGCCTTGCCAACATCGTCGGCACGAGCACAAACAACCCCTTCGTCGTGGGTAATGGCACGGCTCCGGCGGTGTACAACATGGTGGCTGGCGGCAGCGGTTATCATAACTTCAATAACGGCGGACTGGTCGTGACCAACAACGCCACGTTGGCGGGCAACGGTACGATCGCCGGTGCCGTCACGGTATATGGCTCGTTCGTCCCCGGCTTTGCCAGCACGGTCGGATCAATCTATGCCAGCAACGCCGTCTCCTTCGCGGCCGGTGCCCAACTCGACTACGACCTTGGCACCCTGAGCGACTCCGTCACCGTCGGCGCCAACCTCGGTTTGGGCGGCGTCCTGAACGTCAGCGATTCGGGCGGCTTTGGCGCGGGTAGCTACACGATCTTCACCTACGGCGGCGGCTTGACCAACACGGGCGGCGGCACGCTCACGATGGGCACCGCTCCGGCCGGCTTCACGTATTCCATTATCACGAATGTCGCGGGTTTCGTGACCCTGCAGGTGTCATCGGGTAGCTCAGGCGACCTGTACACAACCTGGCAGACCCATTACTTCGGTGGCAGCTCGAGTACGCTGTCCTTCGGCACGGCCAATCCGACCGGCGACGGTATGAACAATACCAACAAGTTCCTGGCCGGCTTTAACCCGACCAATGGGCCCGCGTATCTGCATGTCATCAGCGTCGCGAAGTCCAGCGCGAATGTCGTCGTAACGTACTTGGGCGCCAGCGGCGACACCACCTATACCGGCGGACCGTCATCGCGCACCAACGTGCTCGAGTTCACAACGGGTACTGCCAATGGCAGCTACAGTAATAACTTCGCCAGCACCGGCCAGACGAACATTCTCTCGGGCGGCACTGGCTTCGGTCTGGTCACAAGCTTCATCGACACGAATGGCGCGACCAGCAGTTCGACACGGTACTACCGCGTGCGGGTACTGGTGCCCTAACGGTCGAGGACCGGAAACGAAACACGATATGGAGCGCAGCCGAGCGGAAATGAAAGGTATGTTACCCAATAACAAGTGCCTTCGTTCACGACTCGGTGAACACCCGGCGGCTGCGCTCTTATCTCTTCTTGGATCGGATGTGCAAGTGGTTGATAGTGTAGGTATTTCTCTCGTCGAATTGTCTGGTGTTTTGCCGGGCAATTTGCTAGGGTAACAGGGTAGACGCGGAGAAATTTCGCCAGCCCCCGGAGACGGTGGCTGGCCCGATGGAGATGCGGTAGGGTTTGCAGTTGAGGTATGGATTAGGAAACTTGTTCGGAGAACGTTAACAAACAAGGTAAGGAGTGGTGAGGGTATGATGAGGAAACAATTAGCAGTCGTCGCTCTGGCGACTATCGCGGCTTTCGGTCTGGCATTGTCCAGCCGTGCCCAAGTGCTCTTCTCGGACGCGTTCAACTATTCACCGGGCGCGCTGAACAGCGCGAACACTGGTGGCGCGTGGGGTATAGGCACCGGCAACTCAGGCCTCACGGTTGTCAGTGGCAACCTGACGTACCCGGGTCTTTACGATACGGGCGGTAACGAAGCGCAAATCGCCAACGGGTCTGCGGGAACCATCGGCGCTGCATTCGCCAATCAGACCAGTGGACAGGTTTGGATTTCGCTCCTGTTTGATCCAACCGCGGCGGACAGTGCCAATAACTACTTCATGGCGATGAATCCGGGCACCTCGACCCCGAATGGCGGCAGTGACGCGATCGACGCCTATTATTATGCCTCCGGGAAGATCGAAGTCCGCGCCAATGCTGCGGCCGCAACCGCCGGGACCGGCACCGCTCTGACCCTGAATACGGTGAATCTCATCGTCGAGGAAATCGACCTCACGGCGAAGACCGCCAGTCTGTGGGTAAATCCGTCCTCGCTCACATTTGCTAACAACGGCCTCACACCTACGGCTACCGCGAGCATCTCTGGCATCACGGCAACAGCGGTAGACGATGTCGGACTCAAGGCTCAGTCCTCTGCCGGTGGCCCTTACCTGATCGACAACGTTATCGTTGGCCAGACTTGGGCAGATGTGACCCCCGTGGTTCCTGAACCTTCCACGTATCTCTTGGTTGGGACAGGCCTCGCGATGATGCTCGGGTTTATCCGCCGTCGTCGCAGCTAGGTCTTATCACTCGTATCTTCACGGGCGTCCCGGACTTTCCGGGACGCCCGTTTGTTTTTCTCGTGGCTCACGGCCCCGTCCCAATGACGAGTTTCACTCGCCAGATCATCAGGTATGGGGAGAGAATGTGATGGAAGCACGGGCACCGGGCCGTATCCGGTTTCCCTGTCCAGATTTGGTTGTTGCAGGTGACGGCAGCGGACCTCAACGAAGGCGGGCGGCTTGCCCCTCCATGGTTGCCTCGCTGGGAGCAACAAGGTCCGACGCTTACCGGTTTGCCTGCATCTGCGCGAGCGCGCTTCGTGCCTGGGCGAAATCGGGCTTGATCCGTACCGCCTCCTTAAGGTGCGCAATCGCCTCTCCGGCTCTGCCCGCCAACCCCAGGGCGATTCCCAGATTGTATTGCGCCGTGGCGTAATCCGGCTTGATTCGCACCGCCTGCTCGAAGTGCTCGGTTGCTTCCGTCAGCCGTCCCTGTCGGGCCAGGGCCATCCCCAGATTGCAGTGGGCTTCGGCGTAATCGGGCTTGCTCCGCAGGGCCTGCTCATAGTGCGCAATGGCCTCCTCGATCCTGCCCTCCCGATACAAAGCATTCGCCAGATTGCCATGCGCTTCGGCGTAAACCGGCTTGCTCTGCAACGCCTGTTCATAATGAACGATCGCGTCGCTGACGTTACCTTCCCGAACCAGGATATTCCCCAGGTTGTTGTGCGCCAGCCAGCACCCGGGATTCTTGGCAATCGTGTCTCGCCAGACCGTTTCAGCGTCCCGATAAATGCGCGCCTGCTGCCAGCTGGATACGCCCAGGATCAATAACACCATGGCCACCACAATTGCTCCCAATTCCCGGCCCCATGGACCGCTCCGATTGCAGACCGTGGCGACGGTCCCGACGGCAAGGGCAATCAACCCAATGCAAGCCAAATACTGAAAATGGTCGGCGACGTAGGAGTAACGGAAAGGAAAGACATCGAAAAATCCCAAGGCGGGCGCCAGGGTACCGGCAAAGCACAACACCGCTACCAACGGCCCTCGTCCAATCCGCGAGCGCAATGACCACAACCCCCATAACACCGTCAGGACCGCCAATGGAAACAGGTATTGCCACCACGTCCCGGGACGGATCTGCCAGTGGGGATAGATGAAAATCAGGGCCCGCGGCCAAAACAGCTTCGCCGCGTAAAACCACAACACATGCCCCGCCAACAGGCCCCGCTGCACGAATGACAGGGACCACTCCGCCCCACTGGCTCCCACGTGATGTCTTTCCAACCACATCGTCACCAGCCCGAGTGAGATTCCCAACAGGAACATGGGACCCAGCACCTTGATGTCCGGCCGTTTCACTCGCCCTCGCTTCCACCACAGCAGGAGCACGAGTACCGCCGGTAGTGTACAGGCCACCGTCTTGCTCAACAGGGCGCACAGGAACAGCACAAGGCTCAGGATCGCGAATCGCCCCGATGCCGGCCTCGCTTGCGACTCGTCCGTCAAAGGCCGGTACCGAAAGAACGCCAGCATCGCCGCCAGATAAAACGTCGTCGAAAGCAGGTTCTTTAATTCGGAGACCCAGGCTACCGACTCCACCTCCACAGGATGAACAGCAAAAATCGCCGCAGCAAACCAGGCGCCCGGGATTTGCAGTTGCCGGAGCACGAGCCAGATGAGCACGGCGTTTGCCGCGTGCAGCAGGACATTGACGATGTGATACCCCAGTGGCCGCAGTCCCCACAGGTGATACTCGATCCAAAAACTCGTAAGCTGAAACGGGTAATACTGCGGGTCGGCCAACGGTTCGAACCAGATCCGCCAGAGACCCTGGGGCGAATGCAGATTCGTGTTCTCGGTCACGTGAACGTCGTCGTCCCAAATGAAACCCGCGTGCCACACGGGTTGATAAACCAGGAAGGCGAGCAGCACCAATGCGAAGGCGCAAACCCAGGACTTGACTGCAGAAGTCATCTTGGTCGCGTGCGCTGTCCGCAACGACTTCCGGGCGGAAGTGTTGTCGATCGATTGCCCATCCGTCATCAACACAATCATACGGATTCGGCGCGGGCAGGCAAGAACACTCGACCGACAAATCCCGAAACCCTGGATTTCCCAAGTAGTGGTTAAGATTACGGACCCTGTGGATTCGTCCCGCTGACAGAGGCACGATACTCGCGTCGTGCACGGTACAGATCGAGCCGGGTCTCGATCTCTCCGGCCAACTGCATTCGTCCTTCGGAACGAGCCAGCGAAATGGCCTTCTGGGCGGTAGCAACAGCGTCGCCGAGTCGGCCGGCGGCGGCATAGGCGGCGGCAAGCGTGTCCAGATACTCGGCCACTCGATTGTTCGAGAGACCACAGGCTCGTTCAGCCAATCTCACGGCCTGCGCCGGGTTTCCGCCCTTAGCCGGTGGAAGCGTCGCGTACATCCACGCCAAATCGTTCCCTACATCGGGGGAATCGGGCTTGATTCGTAATGCCTGTTCCCAATGCTCCATCGCTTCCTGCAGCCGGCCCGTTTGCGCCAGGATATTCCCAAAGCTGCGCTGCACTCCGGCGAGGTTGGGATCAATTCGCAGGGCCTGTTCGTAGTGCAGAATGGCTGTCTCGAACCTGCCTTCTTCCTTCAGGGCGTTCCCCAGATTGGCATGGGCCTCGGCGTCATCCGGCTTGAGCTGCAGGGCTCGTTCCCATTGCGCCTTCGCTTCGTCCACCCTGCCGAGATGTACGAAGGCGACTCCCAGGTTGTCATGCGCCCCGACATAATCGGGCTTCATCTTCAAGGCCCGTTCGAAATGCGGGACGGCCTCCTGGGTCCTGCCGGTTCGCGCCAGGGCGACCCCCAGGTCGCAATCCGCCTCCGCGTAATCGGGGTGTAGCCGCAGCGCTTGCTCGTAGTGCCCGATCGCATCCTGCAACCGTCCTAGTCGGGCCAGCGCGAGTCCCAGATTGTAGTGCGCAGTGGCGTCAGGTTTGAAAGGAAGCGCCTGCTCGAGATGCCATGCGGCCTCTTCGATCTTGCCCTGTTGCATCAGGATGTCGCTCAGGTTGTTGTGCGCTATCCACGCGGACGGATTCTTGGCCAGGGTGTCGCGCCAAAGCGTTTCCAGGTCCCTATAAACGTGCGCCTGCTTCCATGTGGATACCCCCAGCAGTGCCAGCACCAGGACAGCGGCCAATTCTCCCAGTCTGCGAACTCGTTCACCGTCCCGACGGCATGCGACCACGCCCGCACTGGCAAATGCAGAGATCATTACGCTCGAGGCCATTTATTGGAAATGGTCTGCGACATAGGAGTATCGAAATGGGTAAATATCAAAGAACCCGAGAGCCGGCCCAAGGATCGCTGCAAAACACAAGGCGGTGGCAAACGGACCTCTTCCAATCCGCGTCCGTAGGAACCACAGTCCAGCAAGTAAAGCCAGAGCGGCAGCGGGAAACAAGTACTGCCACCATACTCGGGCATCGATTTCCCATCGCGAATAAATGAAGATGAGCGGATGAGGCCAGACCAGTTTGCCCATGTAAAACCAGAGCACACGACCCGCCAGCAGACACCGCTGGAGGAGTGACAACGACCACTCCGTACCCTCGGCGCCAACGTGATGCCGTTCCAACCACGCGGTCATTAGCCCCAAGCCCGCGCCGAGCACGAACATCGGCGCGAGCGGCCAGATATCCCTAGCGGTAATTCTGCCGTTCTTCCACCAGATCAACACGAGCAACACCGCCGGCAACGAACACGCCACGGTCTTGCTCAGCAAGGCGCACAGGAACAGGATAATCGCGAGCGCGTAAAACCCCCTGTACTCCGAACCCGACTGGCCTGCGCCAGGCAGTGGGCGAAACCGAAGATATGCCAGCAGCGCCAGAAGGTAAAACATCGCGGAAAGCAGATTCTTCAACTCGGAGATCCAGGCCACGGATTCGACTTGCACAGGGTGAACGGCAAAGATCGCTGCTGCGACCCACGCGCCGGCAACATCCAGCCGCCGCAGCACTTTCCACAGAAGCAGCGCGTTCAGAGCGTGCACCAAGACGTTGACGAGATGGTAGCCAAACGGCCGCAGACCCCACAGATGGTACTCGATCCAGTAGGCGGTGAGTTGGAGCGGATAGTACTGTTGGCTGGCTTTAGGCTCGGACCAGATGCGATACAAACCATGCACCGAGCGCAGATTCACGTTCTCGGTCACGTGAGGGTTGTCATCCCAAATGAAACCCGCCCTCCATATCGGCTGGTATACGACGAACGTGACGATCACCAGCACCAACGCCAGGAGCCAGGAGTTGTCCGCGAGGCGCCCATCATGGGAGGGGGCCAACGACAAGGTCCGTTGATGTGAAGCATCACCGTTTGGCATCGGTTCTGTCATCACGTCGATGATAACATGTCTCCGATAGCCCGGGCAATGTTCGGCCCGACGACTCTGTCCTCCCCCGAGCGCAGCATCTGTCAGCCTCGGTCGAGCGCCAATATTCGTGTTGACGGCGGTTTTACTCCATTGAGAATATGTGCTCCAGCATGAGACGGGCTCTTCCGACGCTGGTCTGCTCCTCGGATGCCATCGACGGAAAGCGGCGTCTTGTAACACGGACCACATGCCCCTGAAACTTCGCGACAAATGCACGTTCGATCAGCTCTCGCTCGGCGAGATCATGCTGCGCCTCGACCCCGGTGAAGGCCGTATCCGCACCACCCGCGAATTCAGGGCTTGGGAAGGCGGTGGCGAGTACAACGTCGCCCGCGGCCTGCGCAAGTGTTTTGGCCTCAAAACCGCCGTCTGCACGGCCTTCGTTGACAACGAAGTCGGCCATCTCATCGAGGACTTCATCATGCAGGGCGGCGTTGCCACCGACTTCATCCTCTGGCGGCCCGACGACGGCATCGGGCGCTCCGTCCGCAACGGATTGAATTTCACCGAACGCGGTTTCGGCATTCGCGGGGCCGTGGGCGTCTCCGACCGTGGCAACACCGCTGCCAGCCAGCTCAAGCCGGGCGATTTCGATTGGGAGAAGATCTTCGGCCAGATCGGTGTGCGCTGGTTTCACACGGGCGGCATCTTTGCTGCCTTGAGCGAGAGCACCGCCTCACTGACCATCGAGGCGGTCAAAGCCGCCACCAAACACGGCACGATCGTCAGCTACGATCTGAATTATCGCCCCAGCCTCTGGAAGAGCATCGGCGGCCAGACCAGGGCCCGCGAGGTCAACCGCGAAATCGCCAGATACGTCGACGTGATGATCGGTAATGAAGAGGATTTCACCGCCTGCCTCGGATTCGACGTCGAAGGCATGGACCACAATATCACCAGGATCGAGACCGACGCCTTCAAAAGGATGATCGAAAAGGCCGTGGCCGAATTCAAGAATTTCAAGGTCGCGGCCACCACACTGCGCAAGGTCATCACCGCCACGACGAACGACTGGAGCGCCATCTGTTGGATGGATGGAAAGTTCTTTGAGAGCCGCCAGTACCCGGCATTGGAGATTCTCGATCGCGTTGGCGGCGGCGACAGTTTCGCCAGTGGATTGATCTTCGGCTTTCTCGAGACGGGCGACCCGCAGAAGGCGGTGGACTATGGCGCGGCCCACGGAGCGCTGGCCATGACCACCCCGGGCGACACCTCCATGGCCACGCAAAAGGAAGTCGAGAAGGTCATGAGTGGCGGCAGCGCGCGCGTTCAGCGATAAACACTTTGATCGGAATTATGGAACTCAAATACGCACCTGACATCGAGCGCTATCCGACATTGTCGACCGACGAATTGCGCCGCGGGTTTCTCATCTCGAATCTGTTCCAGGCGGGCACGATCCAAACCGTCTATACCGACCTCGACCGGGCCGTCGTCGGCGGCGCGGTGCCGACTTCCGGAAAGCTGACGTTGGAAACCGCGAAGGAACTCGCATCGAGTTATTTCGCGGAACGCCGCGAGATCGGCGTTATCAACATCGGCGCCAAAGGCACGGTCACGGTTGACGGAAAAGAATTCACATTGGCCAGGCGCGACTGCCTGTATATCGGGCGCGGGAGCAAGCAAATCGAGTTCGCAAGCGCAAATGCCCGGGAGCCGGCGCGTTTCTATTTCGTCAGCTATCCCGCGCACGCCACGCACCCCACCCGTCTCGCAACCGTTTCCGAGGCAACAGCGGTGGAACTGGGCGCGCAGCGCGACGCAAATGCGCGCACGATCCGCAAGTACATCCATAAAGACGGCATTCGGAGCTGTCAACTCGTCATGGGCTTTACCGAATTGAAGGAGGGCAGCATCTGGAACACGATGCCGCCGCACACTCATTCCCGTCGAACCGAGGTCTACCTGTATTTCGACGTGGCTTCGGATGCCGCCGTATTTCATTTCATGGGCACGGCGCAGCGCACGCGCCATCTCATCGTACGCAACGGCGAGGCGGTGTTGTCGCCGCCCTGGTCGATTCACTGCGGCGCGGGAACGCGCAACTACTGCTTTGTGTGGGCGATGGGCGGAGAAAACCAGGAGTTTGCCGACATGGACCAGCTTGGGGTTGGCGAGCTGAAATAAGTTAACATGGTAAAGGAGAGGCGTCGACATGGCGATCCTAGATCAGTTCAAACTTGATAATAAAGTGGCCATCGTCACCGGGGCCGGCCGCGGTCTCGGCCAGGGAATCGCGTTCGGCCTCGCTGAGGCCGGTGCCGACATTGTCGCGGTGGACGTGATCGAGCAGCTCGAGACAAAGGCCGGGGTGGAAAAGCGCGGGCGACGTTGCGCCCCGGTCCACGCCGATCTCTCGAATAGCAAGTGCGTCTCCCCGATCGTCGACTCCGCCCTGGCTGCCTTCGGCCACATCGATATTCTGTTCAACAACGCCGGCATCATCCGCCGCGCCGCGCTGACCGAATTCACGGAAAAGGACTGGGACGACGTCATCAATATCAATTTGCGGACCCTCTTCTTCCTCAGCCAGGCCGTCGCGAAGGTCATGATCAAGCAGGGCAAGGGCGGCAAGATCATCAACACCGCATCGATGCTCTCGTTTCAGGGCGGCATCCGCGTGCCGTCGTACACGGCGTCCAAGAGCGGTGTGATGGGGCTGACGCGCCTCATGGGCAACGAACTGGCCCCATACGGCATCAACGTCAACGCCATCGCGCCGGGCTACATGGCTACCGATAATACCACGGCGTTGCGCGCCGATGAAAAACGCAGCGCCGAGATCCTCGGGCGTATCCCCGCCGGCCGCTGGGGCACGCCGATGGATTTGCAGGGCGCCGCCGTGTTCCTCGCGTCGCCCGCGTCGGATTACGTGCAAGCCTACACGATCGCCATCGATGGCGGCTGGTTGGCAAGATAGAAGAACAAGCGTACCCAAATTGGAGACCGAATTATGGCACAGCAGATACAGGCGGGAGCAACTTCCACAACGACAGCCAACGCGCCCGGTCAAAGCAGTTATCGCTGGGTGATCTGCGCCCTGCTGTTCTGGGTCACCACTGCCAACTATATCGACCGCAGCGTCTTTGGCAATCTGGCCCCGGAAATGCCCGGGCGACTTCACGTCACCAAGGAAGCCTGGGGGGTTGCCTACTGGAACATGCAGTTCTTCTTTCAAGCCGCCTACGGAGTCAGCATGCTGTTCATGGGGCGGCTAATGGACGTGCTCGGCCTGCGTTGGGGATTCGTTGTCGCCTGCGCGTTTTGGGGACTGGCTTCCATGTCGCATGCGTTCGCTCCGGAAATTGGCGCGTTGTTCGGCGCCGGTCCCATCGCCGGCTTTTTCATTTGTCGAATCCTCCTGGGACTGGGCGAAGGCGGCAACTTTCCCGCGGCGATCAAGACCGTCGCGGAATGGTTCCCCAAACGCGAGCGTGCATTGGCCACGGGCTTGTTTAACTCAGGGTCAAATGTTGGGGGCATTCTGGTGCCCTGGGCGCTGCCATTCGTGATCGCATTGAATATCGGCGGCCTCACCCTGGGATGGAGGGGGGCGTTCCTCATCACCGCAGCGATCGACCTCTGCTGGATTATCGCGTGGCTGGCGATCTACAAAAAGCCCGAGGAGCATCCCCGGGTGAGCAAAGCCGAGCTCGCCCTGATTCAGGGCGAGGCGGCCGAGCCTACCGTCAGAATCCCGTGGAGACGGCTTCTGCCCTACAAGCAGACATGGGCTTTTTCCGTGGCCAAATTCCTGACCGACTGTTTCTGGTGGTTTTATTTGTTCGGCAGCCCCGATTTCTTCAACCGCAAATTCAATCTGGATCTCAAGGGCCGTGAGTACATGATCATGCTCATCTACGTGGTCGCTTCCGTCGGCAGCATCGCCGGCGGCTGGCTGGCCGGAGCCCTGATGAAGCTGGGTTGGTCCGTGAACAAGGCCCGCAAAATCACCATGCTGATCTGCGCGGCGTGTGTCGTGCCAGTTGTGTACTCGGCCATCACGGATAACAAGTGGGTGGCCGCCGTGCTGATCACCCTCGCCGCTTCGGCGCATCAAGCCTGGTCGGCAAATCTCTTCAGCCTGACCGGCGACATGTTTCCACGGCGCGTGGTCGGCTCTGTCACCGGCCTCGGAGGAATGTTCGGTGCGGTCGGCGGCATGGCCCTGTTCTACACGACGGGCAAGGTCCTGGGAACAACCGGCAACTATTTCCCCGTTTTCGTCATGGGTAGCATCGCGTACCTCCTGGCGCTACTGATTGTGCATATTCTCGTGCCGCGCCTTGAAGTGGCCGACATCGAGGACAAGGCTGTCGCCTAGTTCACTGCGCCGCGAAGCGCCGAAGGGAACGCGCTGGTGTGGTGTGCCTTCCCGCCGACCCGGCACACAGCCAGCATTCTGCCATGTGCCGTGAACTTTTCGGGTTCGGCTTGCAACTACTGAGAGAGAGGAGAGAATCTCAGCCAGGTGCAATCCGACACGGACACCATTGGACGGTTGTACGGGCAGCACGCCAGCGAGTTGTATCATTACCTCGCAAGGCGTTGCCCGGATGCCGCAACGGCCAGCGACCTGCTGCAGGAGACATTCTTGCAGGTTGTCCGCCAATCCGACCAACTGGCGAAAGTGGCCATGCCGCGCGCCTGGCTGTTTGCCATCGCCCGCAATATGTTGGCCCGCCATTATCGCCGCACCCGCGACCCCCAGCCCATCGCGCAACTCTGGTATGAACCCGCCGAACAGAAGGACGACCGCCTGGCCGTCATGCAGGAGGCCATGCGCAGCTTGTCCACCGAGTTGCGTGATACTCTCGAGTTGCGGCTGGACCAGGAATTGTCTTACGAAGAAATCGCCCATGTGCTGGACGTACCCGTGGGAACTGTGCGCTCGCGATTGCACAACGCGGTGCGTCAATTGCGCGACGTCATGAACCGGCAGGAGGAAACACAACGATGAAACCAGATGTCATGGAACGCTTGCTCATGGATCGCGCGCTGGGTCGACTCGACCCGGACGTCGATGCCCTGCTGGCCGATTATCTGGCCAAAGACGCGTCGGCGTCGGACCAGTCCCGTGAGTTGGAAGCGGTCGTCCACCTTGCCCGTGAGGCGACTCGTCAACCTCGAGTGGCCGTCGTGCCGCCAAATCAGATCGGTCGCATTCTCTGGCGTCATCGCGCCGAGCAAACCCTGGCTCTCGCGGCGTCATTTGTAATCGGCATGGGAATTACCGCCCTCGTACTTCATGCGCCTTCCTCGCGTGAGGCCAACACGGCGTCAAATACGCCGTCCATCCAGAACACATCCGTGCCGATGCAGCACCTGGAAGCCTCCGTAAGAAGGCGTGCCAACTCGCTACCATTCTGGTCAAACCAACGATTGTACCTGCTGGCCTCCGCGTCCGCCGCCGACGCGAATGCAAAGGAGATGGTGAAATGAATTTGGGCAAAATGTTCTCCCAACGATTTCTCGTGGCAGTCTCCGGCCTTCTCGTGCTCTGCGCCGGCTGCGATCCGACGGACTGGGTTTGTTGGGCACCGGACGGCGAGCACGCGTTCGTGCAGGGAGCAGACAATAACACCTTCCTGATCGACCGCACCGGCAAGGTCCTTGGCAAGGCGACCGACGCGCGCGCCTGGCTTCCGGACTCGCGACAAGTGGTCGTCGTTCACGCCGTGAAACCCACGAGTTGGGATGAGTACGCTAAATTGCTCGGCCCCGACCGCGCCGGGAAGACAACCGAGGCCGCTGCCGGGCTCGTACCGGTGATTCAGTCGTATCACGGCGATTGGGCCAGGTTCGGCGATTCGCCGGAGTACAAGAAATGGGAGAACGAAGCGGTCGGGCACGCCTACAACGCCGAATGGCTGACGCGAGCGGTCGCGTTGTATCTCCAACAAACGAACCCCAAAGTCCTGACCCCGATTCTCGATGCGAACTCCCTTTCCATATCGAATCTCATCCCCGACATCTACGAACTCAGTACCCGCAACGTCCTGCCGTCCGGCCCCCCAGCCGAAAAGCTACTGGCCCGCTTCCCGGACGAGATCGGACTCGTCTGCGCCTCGCCTAACGGGCAGGAACTGGCATTTGCGGTGGATGAACCAGTCCGCCCAGCCCTCTACGTTATTCTGAACTCCACCAACAGTTCTCCCGTGCAGGTGGACGTGGGAGTGACTCAAACTGCGTGGTCAACGGATGGTCAGACGCTCGTTTACCCCAAGACTACGGTTCCCTATGAGCTGCTCGCCAACGATATGCAGTTGGGGACCATCACCAGCCGGCGCATTTGCGGAACCAACGGACAGATGCTGGCCACATTTGAGAATCCCAAGGATCTCGCCGGACTCATCCTCGAACAAAACCCCACGCGCGTGGCCTGGCTCCCCGATGGCCGAATTCTCTTCGCCGCAGCACCGATTCGTCTGCCGGCGCTTTCCTCCGATGAACCGAGCCACCCAACGCTGTTCGCCATCCGTCCCGGCCCGACGCCGACTCTGGAAACGGTTGTTCGTCCCGCCGATGTCCCGCGGCTTCCAACTCGTGTAGACCGGTTTGCGTTAAGCCCTGACAACAAGCACGTATCCATTGTCGATGAGAACGGACACGTGAGCGTAGTGTCACTTGATACAGGAGAAATACTGCCCATCCAAACAACGGATGTCTATTCCAACTCCGACAAGTATACGCAGCTGATTCCGACCTGGCGGACGGCCAATGAACTCACGTGCCTCGTCCCTGCCGGCGATCCGACAGAGAGCACCGGGCGCGTGGAGGTTGTTCTGGCGAACCTGAGCGGCCAGAAGACAACGATCAGTCTCTCCTGGCCGAATGCGGTTATGAAGGGGTTGTTGGTGCCCAGCGAGTAATTAATGCGATGGGCTGCGTGAGCTCCGGCCGTCGGAGACCGCTTTCGGGCTCCTCCCGACGAATTGCTTGAATGCGCGGCTGAAATCGTTGGGATGCTTGTAGCCCAGCGCATACGCGATTTCCTTGACCGAAAAACGCTCCGTCTCCAACAGCTCCTGCGCCCTGGCCATCTTCAACCGCTGGTGATACATGGCCGGAGATTCCCCGTGGTGTGTCTGGAACATTCTAACAACGGTTGCCGGCGAAATCTGCAGGTATTCACACAGTGCGGTGACGGGGTTCGGCTCCGAGAGGTTCTGAGCCATCCAACGCACCGCCAACTCCATCCGCAAGGACGGCTCGGGCGGACCGATCTTGCGCTGGACGTGCCGCGCAACGGTCACATCGATGGACAAATGCAGTTGCTCGATGGCCAGTTTGGTCAATTCATCCGGCCGCTCGACCTCCAAACGGCACAAGCCGTGTAACTGCTCCAGCTTGTGCCACAATCGCGTGCCGATTGTCCACTGGCGGTACGCGCCGGATTCAACGGCGCATTCGGAACAACGCGGACCGGTGCGCCAGATCCAGACAAGCAGGTCCGACACGCCATCGGGACGGTCCGTCCAACCGCTTGCGCAATCCGGATCGATCACGAGAAAGTCCCCTGCATTGAGCATCCTCTGCTCGTTTTCGAGAACCAGTGTCGGCTTTCCGCGATTCACAAGGACATAATGCCAACCGGGATGTCTCGACACGCGGATGGGATTTTGTCCATACTGCCGATGACCCCATGCCAGGTACATCAAATCGAGCTGAGCGCTTTCCGGACAGACCCAGCGCGGGCGTCCGGGCGGCGGCAGATGTAACACCTTCGGGAGCAAGCTCATATACACATCCGAGTAGTCGCAACAATCATGACGCACCCTGATACTCAAATCGCGTTGGCGACTCGAGAGGTTCCATCGTAAGATATAAATGGAGACACATATGTCCCTCTAACCTATAGTGAACATAATGAATACGACATCACCCACTGGAGCCGCAACAAGAAAAACGTCACCCGCTGCTGCCCCGTTTGCCGCGAAAGCCGTTCCCTCCCCCACCCCTCTTGGTCTCGTAAAGTCCTTCGGTTTCGGGGATCGCTTTGGGCTGGCAACACCCGGACATCTTGCCGCTGCCGAGAAGTTCGACTTCGCGCCCATCTTCGCTCAGCAGTCAATTCGCGAGCTGGAACGGACTCAGCGCACGGCCCAGCAGGTCGTTAAGGCCGCGATTACTTCCCTCACGGAAAAGGGGTACGCGGGCAAGTGGGGAGCGGATGCCGACCATTTGAAAACGACGGAACACGTCGACCGTATGAGCGCCGCCGGATTCTGCTTCTTTACCATCGATCCTTCCGAGCATGTCGGCAAGGGCTCGCTGACCACGGACTTGGAATCCGCCTACCTTAGCCGCAAGTTCGACGTGCCGAACGTCGGGAAGCTCCAGTTCGACAGTGCCACGCTCCGCAGCGCTGCGGTGAAATATGGTCGCGCCCTTGACCACGTCGCGGTCATGGGACGTCATATCGCCAAGGTCATGGACACGCGCCCGTTCGAGATCGAAGTCAGTGTGGATGAAACGAGCGACCCCACGAGCGTGCTGGATCATTTGTTCATCGGCTTGGAACTGCGCCGTCTCGCCGTTCCGCGAGTAGTCAGTGTGGCCCCGCGATTCATCGGCGAATTTGAAAAGGGTATCGACTACAAAGGTGACTTGAAGAAGTTCGAGGCTGAACTGCGTCAGCATCTGGAGATCGCCCGGTACTGCGGCCCCTATAAGATCAGCGTTCACAGCGGTTCCGACAAGTTCGCGATTTATCCCATCGTCGGTCGTGTGTGCGGGCAGCTCCTGCACGTGAAAACCTCCGGGACAAGCTACCTGGAAGGCCTCCGCGTGGTTGCGCGGACAATGCCCAAGGTGTTTGCGGAAATCGTCGAGTTCTGCCGCGGCCGGTTCGAGACGGATCGCCAAAGCTATCACATATCCACCACGCTGGCGCACGTCAACGCCCTGCCCAAGTTTACCGGGCCCAAGGAAGAGGCCGTGTTCCTGGATGAGGTCGCGGGACGGCAATTGCTCCACGTGACGTTCGGTTCGGTCCTTACGCATCCGGATTTCAAGCCCCGCATTATCGAGACGCTCGAGAGGAATGCCTCATTGCACAAGGAATTGCTGGAGCGGCACTTGACGAAGCATCTTTCGCTGCTGGCAAAAGGCTGACGCCATGCAGCCGTTCATTACCGAGGATTTTCTTCTTCATAGTCCGGTCGCCCGCGAGTTGTACCACAATGTCGCTGCCCGCGAACCGATTTTTGACTATCATTGCCATCTGCCTCCCGACCAGATCGCCGCGAACAAGCAGTTCCGCAACCTGTACGAAGTCTGGCTGGCGGGGGACCATTACAAATGGCGTGCGATGCGTTCCGATGGCGTCCCCGAGAAATTCTGCACGGGCGATGCGAGCGATTGGGAAAAGTTTCTCGCGTTCGCGCGCACCGTTCCCCACACGCTCCGCAATCCGCTGTACCACTGGACACATATCGAGTTGAAACGGTTCTTCGGAATCACCGAGTGCCTCAACGAAAGCACGGCAAAAGGAATCTGGGATGAAGCGAATGCCAAACTCGCATCCTTGCCCGTGCACAAGATCCTCGAGTCCAACCGCGTTGCCGTCGTGTGCACGACGGACGACCCGACCGATTCCCTGGAACACCAGCAACGGATCCTTAAGGATGGCCGCCTGCTAACCCGCGTATATCCGGCGTTTCGCCCGGACAAGGCGCTGACGATCGATCAACCGAAGGCATGGAACACCTGGGTGGACAAACTCGGTGAGCCACGCAATCTCGCCGCATTTCTCGACGCATTGAAACAGCGGCTCGACTTTTTTCACACCAACGGATGCCGCCTGTCGGACCACGGGCTGAACCACGTGTTTAGCGACGATTGCACCGAATCGGAGGCGAAGCAGCTTTTCGATGCGGCACGCGCCGGCCGGCAAGTGTCGCCACCGGACGCGAACAAATTCCGAAGTTTCATCATGCAGTGGCTCGGCGAGCAGTATCATGCGCGCGGGTGGGTCATACAACTGCATCTTGGAGCCCTCCGCAACAACAATACCCGCATGATGCGGACGTTGGGGCCCGATACCGGTTTCGATTCGATTGGCGACTGGCCGCAAGCCGAATCCCTGGCGCGATATCTGGACAAGCTCGACCAAAATAATCGCCTCACCAAGACGATCCTCTACAACCTGAATCCGGCGGACAACTACGCTTTCGCCACCATGTTGGGTAATTTCCAAGACGGCACCATCCCGGGCAAGCTGCAATTGGGCAGCGGCTGGTGGTTCCTCGATCAGCACGAAGGCATGGAATGGCAGATCAACGCCCTGTCGAATCTCGGATTGTTGTCACGGTTCGTCGGCATGCTGACCGACTCTCGCAGCTTTCTGTCCTATTCGCGCCACGAGTATTTCCGTCGCTTGCTCTGCGACATCATCGGACGCGACGTCGCCAGCGGCAATTTGCCCCATGACATGGAACTGCTCGGCGAACTCGTGCGTAACGTCTGCTATCGCAACGCAAAGAACTACTTCGGCCTCGAACCGGGCGCGGTGTAATTCTTCACGGGCGCCGACAGCAAATTCAGACCTTTCTCTGAACAGAAAGCGGCCTGCTTTGGCAATAAACGCGAACGCAGGCCGCTTTCAGCATCTTGCGACAGAGGCCGGCTTATGGTCCGAGACGAATTCGATAGTAGCGGGACGGATTGTTGATCGCACCACCCGGATCCGGGAAGGTGTTTGTCACGTCTCCGCTTCCCGCAATGGACATCGGTCCACTGATGTCGGTGAAGTTGGTGGAATAACCACCGTTGCCGTCGCCACTTGACGCCTGTACCACGTTGGTTGCTCCGGCTCCCGTCGCCCAGGTAATCTTCATGTCGCCATTGGCTTGTGGCGCCACGCTGAGAATGCGGAATACAGAAGCTGGATTCGTCGGATTCAACCCGAGCAGGAACTGGTTGGTGTTGCTGATGCCTTTGCCGTACGGATCGGCGTCCGGCATGCCGGTCGCGCTGTTGGTACTGCCGAAATACTGCAGCCGCCACCACGCAAATGGATCGTAGACATTCACTGTCTGTACAAACGGAGCGCTGGCTCCGCCTGAGTTGGAGGCGATCAAAGCAGCGGTGTAACGGCCCGGAGTCACGTACGTGTACGTCGGACTCTCAACCGTTGATGTCCCGCCATCACCAAACGTCCAGTACCAGGCGGTGGGCGAATTGGATGGAATATCCGTGAATCCCACGGCGAGCGGCGCGGGTCCGCTCAGGGGAATTCCCGTGAAGCCAGCGATGGGCGCGGTCACACTATTGGATACGATCAGGTTCACCTGCCCGTGTGTGTTGGTGGAAATCGCATAGGCGAAACTCGGCCCGGGCGTCGCGCCAATTGTCAGCCCGTTGTAGGTCAGCGCGCCGCCGTACGTGAACAGCGTGTAGGTCCCGCCGGCGAACCCGCCGCCATCGCTCACATTCAGCGTCCCCCCCAGAATCAAATTTCCGGTCGCGGCGATCCTGGCGGCGTTCGTGCCCAGGGCGAAGTTCAATGCCGAGGTCGCACCCAGGTTCAGTGTGTTGCTCACCGTGAGCGTGGAGCCGCCCACCGTGAAGACCTGGTTGAGGGCAAGCAGATTGGTTGTGACGATTGTTGCCGGCGCATTATAGAAGGCCAGGATGTTATTGGTCGGAGGCACCGCGAGCCCAACGAGTGTCAGCGCATTCGTACTGGCGACGCTGTTGGTGATGGTGACCTGGGCGTTAAAGATCGTGAGGGTGTTCGTCTTGATGGCTACGCCCAGGTTGGAGTCAATGATCTGGACGCCCCGCGCGTTAAAGACAGTGAACGTCCGATTGGAGGGCACGATATTCACAGCGTCAAAGACGAGGTTGGAAATCGGCGATTCCAATCGTCCCCAAATCATCGCCGACACGTCTTTCCCCAAGCTCGACACTGTTGCGGTTACGTTGCGGAAGGTGATGTTGCGCCAGATGACACATGTGTTGGTCGAACCGACGTCCTCACCCGCTGCATCCGACGGAGCGATGTTATCGGGCGTCCCGACTTCATTGTAATAGCTGTAAATCACGATCGGATACTCCACGTTCGTCATCGTCAGATCGGAATACGTAAGATTCTGCACCAACCCACCCGCGCCGCTGCCGCTGGCGGAGTTATCCGATTTACAGCGAATGCCGTAGATCGTGGTGCGGAATGAGCAATTGTCCACGAGGAAGTTCTCGAATCCGCCGGCCGTGTCGCTGCCGATCGAGACGCCGTGACCGCCATTAAACGTGCAATTGGTCACGACGATGTTCGCCGAGTGCTGGCCGGTATCATTCTTGATACATATGTCGTCGTCTCCATCCTGAATCCAACAGTTTTGGACCAGGGCATTGACCGCGCTGAGATCGACCCCGTCGGTATTAGGTGAATTCGTCGGGGTGTTGATCGTGACGTTTTGGACCGTCACGTTGGTGTTTCCGCCGATCAGTCGGAAATGGTAGAAGGGCGGGTTTTGCGCCGTAACATTCTGCACGAGGATCCGCGTGGTATAGGCCATCTGGACAAGCGGGGGCCGCGTTCCGCCGCCCGGCCACCACGCTGCGCCCTGGCCATCAATGGTTCCGGATCCGCTGATCTCAACATCATGGGTATTCGTCGCGGTGATGAATGCCGTATTCACATTGGGCCAACTGCTCATGGGGAGAGCCTGCAGCATCGCCCCGCTGTCAATCTGCAGGTCGACATTGTTGGTTAAGATGATCGGGCCGCTCAGGTAGGTACTCAAAGTGCCCGCTGCCGGCACTTCGACCGTGCCGCCGCCCGCTGCAGCCGCGGCGTTCATGGCGCTCTGGATGGCGGCCGCATTGTCGCCAACTCCGTCGCCGTGCGCACCGTAGTTCGTAATGAGAAACAGGTTGGGCGGAATCACGGGCAGCGGAGGCGGAGCACCGGGCGGAGACACGACAAGCGTGGCGTTGGAACTGGTTGCATTCCCAACACTGTTTGAAGCGGTGAGTGCATAATTGCCGTCGTCATTGGTCTGGACGTTCACCAGAGTCAAGGTGGACAATGTGGCGCCGGCAATGGCAACATTGTTCTTGCTCCACTGGTAATAGACGGGGGCGGTGCCGGCCGCAGTCGCGCTGAAATTGACGGTGTCGCCCGCCGAAACATTCAGCGAAGACGGTTGCGAGGTAAATACGGGCGCCACGGGGTTGGTGTTGACGTTGAGAACTGCATTGGAACTGGTGGCTGTGCCCGCGAGGTTACTGACGACCACGGAATAATCGCCGCCGTCGGCAACCTGGACGTTCGTAATCGTTACGGTGGCGCTGGTGCCATTGCTCACCGGTGTGACGTTGTTGAAGTACCATTGATAGCTCAGAGGCAACGTGCCGTTCGCCTGCACCGTGAACGTGGCCGTTTCTCCCGGTATCACGGTTGTGTCTTGAGGCTGTATCGTGATGGAGGGAGCGGTTGCCGTGGTCACGGACAACTGCGCCACGGCGCTTGTCACCGAGCCGTAGCTGTTCGACACGACGACCGCGTAAGCGCCCGCATCCGAAGGCTGCGCATTTGTGATCGTCAGGGTTGAATTTGTGGCGCCGTTCAACAGCGAATTGGTGTTGTAATACCACTGATAGAAAAGTGGCGGCGTGCCGGTGGCCAGGACGTTGAAGGTGGCCGTTTGATTCGAGAAGATCCCCTGGCTGAGGGGGCCGAAGTTGACCAGGGGGGGACCCGCCGGTATCACCTCCACCCTGGCTTCGTTGAAAACGGTCGTTGCGGCCGCTGTCGTGTTATCCTGGGGGCGTAAGGCAATGCCATCGAAGTTGAAATTGGTCGCGCTTGTGTCCGTCACCGATGTCACGAGAATCGAGCCATTGAGCGTGTTGGCCCACGACATCGTGACAAAAGCGGAATTGGTTCCCGTCCGTTGCAGTGTCAGCTGCAAGATATAGGGAGTGCTGCTGGAAAACCCGGGGAATCCGCCAACATTGCCGGGACCGGTGGCCAAGCTCGTCCAGTCTCCACTGGTACCCAACAGGTGACTGTCCGAGACATTCGTGCGTTTACGGACATCAATTGGCGACTGGTTCGTGTTGGTGAACACCGTCGCCATGTTCTGAAACAGCGCGTATCCCTGGACGCCATTCCCGAGGGCGTTGTTACCGCTGATGGACGCATCCGAGGTCACTCGCTTCGGGCTCAGCGTTGAATCGGCAAAATCGAACAATCCAATCCGGAACCCCTCGGAACTGTTGGCGCCCGGCAGCCCGGAGAATGTCACATGGAACGTAGCCTGGAGGGTATCGCCCACGTTAAGTTGCACGGGGCTTGTACTATTCGTGGTGAAGTACGTCACCACGAACACCGCGCTCCCGCCGACCGTCAGCGTCATGTTCGACGTGGCAGCAGTCAGCGACGAACTACTAGAGGTGAACCACGCCGATTCCGTCGGCAGGTTCTGAATGCTACGTGAGCCATCGGCCCAAAAGTCATCCACATAGACTGCGGCCTGACCGGATTGTGCGACAGCAAGGATACCGGTGAGAACCAGGAGCTTACCGAAAGAGCTTTTCATGTATGTGTTCCTCAAGGACGCGCGTTTAGCGGAGGGATTTTGAAAGGCAGGCAAGTAAGTCGAGTGCGGCATGGATGCCGTAGCCAAGCGGCTGCCAGAAACTGGTGAATCCGGGGGCCATATACTCCTATCCCTACAATTTCGACGGTTTTGCGGAAGAACGAACTCAGCTTCCCATCACCAAAGCGGATGCTCGTTTCAATAACACGGCTGGCTGTGCCTGTCGATGATAGACCTGTAGCAACCTGATTCAGTGAATGAATCGGCTCTGGCTATGCTTTCCCAGCCACAAGTACTCCGCAATTGGTCTTTGGGAACCCCGCGCTACGGTCCCAGGCGAATCCGGTAGTAGCGGGATGAACCGTTGGTCGCGCCACCCGGATCCGGGAAGGTGTTTGTCACGTCTCCGCTTCCTGCAATGGACATCGGTCCACTGACGTCCGTGAAGTTGGTGGAATAACCACCGTTGTTGTCGCCACCTGTTGCCTGCACCACATTGGTCGGTCCGGCTCCCGTCGCCCAGGTAATCTCCATGTCGCCATTGGTTTGTGGCACCACGCTGAGGATGCGGAATACGGAAGCAGGATTCGTCGGGTTCAACCCGAGCAGGAACTGATTGGTATTGCTGATGCCTTTGCCATACGGATCGGCACTGGGCGCCGCGTTAGCGCAGCCGGTGCAACCGAAGTATTGCTGCTGCCAGGACGAGAACGCATCGGACGAGGGGATTGCCAACGTCGCTGCCGTGCTGGTGGCGGCGCTGACGCTGTTGCTCACCACAACGAAATACGAGCCCACATTGCCCGATTGAACATTGGTGACGGTAAGCGTCGCGCTGGTCGCGTTGGCGACGGGCGTGTTCGTATTGAAGTACCATTGATAGAACAACGGTGCGCTGCCCCCGGCCACGACGGTAAATGTGGCGCTTTGGCCCTTCGCCACGGTCTGGCTCTGCGGGCTGGCCACGATGACCGGAGCTGTCGGCGCGTATGACGTCGCCAGCCAGTTTGTCCTGTCCCACGTCAACACGCCCGCACCGGCCCCGTGATTGGGATCCGTGATGATGGCCTGCAACTGAGCCGGATCGTCCGGGTAATAGTTGTAGGGGAGCTTATTCCCGGACAGGTTCCACGAGAACCCGATGACCGGCGCCTGTAGCGGGCCGAAATACGTGCTGCCGGGAGAATTGGTGCTATCGCCCTGGAAATCCGTGGTGGTACCATCGGTGTTGTCGAAGTGATAGATGCAATCGAGCGCCTCGATCTTGCCCGTGTACTCTGGATTCGATGGATCGGTCTGATTGTTCCGCAACGGCCACAGGCAGTCGATATAGACCGATTTCTCCACCATGATGGCCCCATCTTCCGTGGAGATGGTGCCATTCACGGGCGGGTTGAAGCTGTACGTGTTATTCAACGTGTTTTGATTGGCGGTGCTCATCGAGGCCGCAATCGAATCCCGCAGACGCTTCGCTGCCAACACCGTGGTATCGTCCACATAGAGATTGTAGTCGTGCACATTGCCCGCGCGCAGACGCGGCACGCAACGATCCCACACGCCGAGGTGCAAATGGTGAAAGGTCATCGTGATCGTATTGTTGCCCGAATCGAGATCATTCTGGCCCGCCAGGTGTGTTTTGTCATGCGCCTGCATGATGGTGACGATGTTGGTGGTGCTGTAGCCGTTCGTGCGCAGGAAATTGTACATCGCATACGAAGATCTGTTCGATTCCAACGCATTGATCTGCTGCCACACCCAGCTATTGGGATTGGTCGCGCCGTCGTCGCCGACGTAGTTGCACCAGGACAACGTGATGGCTGAGCAGCCAGCCTTGGTATCCATGATGCCGTCATAGGCCTTCGTGAACGTGCAGTGATCCACCCAGATATTGCTCACCACGCCGCCATCGCCCAGGGTGATGAAATCCCAATCATTCCTGTCGTATTGGCCCTTGGTAGATTCATCCCATTCCCACAACTGGTCGAACTTCAGATTGCGGATAATGATGTTGCTGGAACTCTTGATGTTCAACTTGGCGTGACGGATGGTCGCGCCGTTGGCGGAAAAGATCGTCAGGCCGTTCTTCTTCTCGATGTCAATGAGGCTGACACCGGTCTGAAGCAGGACGGGATGGAGCAGCGGGGTCTCCGCAGAGCGGAAGGGTTCGCTGTTCGTCAGGATTCCGGAGGGAATCTCGTTGTAGCCCAGATCGAGGTCATTCATGATCTCGATGACCTTGATGATCCCCTTCTTATCGTCCAGGGCGTTCGCAAGGTCGGAGGCATTGTACACTCGGAAGTAGCCGGGATCGTTGGTGGGAATCACGCCGCCGCCGGTCGTGCCCGAACCGAAGCCCGTGAGGTTGTACGCGCTGTTCACCACCGGCACCGTCGGCGTCACGGTCAACACCGCCGTGGAACTTGTCGCCATTCCCACAGAGTTGGAGGCAGTCACATAATAGCTGCCGTCCGCGGACGTTTGCACGTTGGGCAATGTCAGCACCGGCGACGTAGCGCCCAAAATCGGAGCGTCGTTGACGTACCACTGATAGCTGATGGGGGCGGTGCCATCGGCCGACGCTGAAAGTGTGGCCGTGCTGCCAGCCAATACGACTTGCGACGCCGGATCGGTGACAAAGCTGGGGCCCACCGGATTGGTGTTGACGTTGAGTATGGCATTGGAACTGGCAATCGAACCGGCCAGGTTGCCGATGACAACATAGTACGGACCGGCAGCGCCCGGCTGAACGTTGGTCAGTGTCAGGGTGCTTTCCGTGGCGCCATCGATCAATGTGCCGCCATTGTAATACCATTGATAGCTGAGGGGCTCCGAACCGCCGGCGTCCACTGTAAATGTGGCGGTGTCACCCGGCAGAACCGTCAGGTCTTGCGGCTGCGTGATAATCGTCGGCGCATCCGGAATACTGACAGACAACTGGGCTACCGCGCTCGTGACAACTCCGTAGGTATTAGACACGATCGCGGAGTAGCCACCAGCATCCGTCAACTGTGCGTTCGTGATCGTCAGGGTCGCGCTGGTGGCATTTGTTAATACCGTGTTGGTGTTGTAGAGCCATTGATAATACAAGGGCAGGGTGCCGCTGGCCAAGACGGTGAAGGATACCGGCTGATTCGTATAAACCTGCTGGTCCTGTGGATCTGTCGAAATCGAAGGCGGGGTGGATCCGGCGATGTATTCCACTTTGACTTCCTGAAAGATGGTAGTGGATGCCGCCTGGGTATTCGCCGAGGGGCGAATACCAATTCCGTCAAAGTTGAAGTTGGTGGCATTGGTGTCGGTCACGGAAGTCAGCAGTGTCGCGCCGTTGGTCGCATTCAGCCAGGAAACCGAGATCGACATCGAATTGCTTCCCGTTCGCTGGAAGGAATACTGCAGCGTGTACACGGTGCCGCTGACAAACCCACCAAAATTGTTTGTGTTACCAGGGCCGGTCCCCAGCGAGGTATAATCACCAGTAGTTCCGAGCAAAGAGCTATCCGAAAGTGACGTCCGGTCCATGATGGTCATCGGCGTGACATTGTTGAAGGTGGTCCCCATATTCTGAAACAGCGCATAGCCCTGAACGCCGGCGCCCTGAGAACTATTGCTGCTGAAATCCGCACTCACCCGATTGCTGCCGAATTCATAGACGCCCAACCGAAATCCCTGGGAAGAGTTTAAGGCGGCCACGCCGTTGAAGAGAAATGTGATTGTCGTCAACAGGGTGTCTCCGACTGACAATTGGACTGGAGCCGCAGCGTTCGTCGTGAAATACGAAACGGCCAGTACTGCACTGCCCCCGAGCGTGAGCGTCATCGAGCCTGTAGTCGCGGTCAGAGCACCCCCATTTGAAGCATACCACGCGGCATTTGTGGGCAAACTGGTGTTGCTGCGGTTCCCATCAGCCCAAGTGTCATCGAGGATCACAACTGCTCGGCTGGGTGAAGCGAGGATGAGCATTGAAATGGAGACAAAAAGACTGCGAATTACGTGTTTCATGGAGAGAAGACCCCTATGTACGCGAACAGGACGTGCATTTATTACATAAACAACATTTGATTCACCGTCAGAGTACTGATGGCTTGAAACAACAGGATAGGTAATTCTTTCCTCAAAGTCCATCTTGCAGGTATAGCAGCACCACTCATGCCGCAGATGATGCTCCGAGTCTGCGATGTCTGACACTGTTGCGTCTGAACGCAGGCAGGAGGTCGATCAAGCCTATTGCGTGCCAGCAGCGAACTCCGAGTCAACTCCGACGGAATCAGGCAGTTTATCCATCTCGATGCCGGCAAGAATGAAAGGACCGACGCCTTTGAGATCGTTGTCAACAACGCGTTCCTTGAGGTAATACTCATAAGAACCATCTCGGGGGCCTCCCAGACCGGCGACGAGACAGCAGTGCGTAAGCGAAACCTGGCCGCGCTCATCCACCCGAATGAGTTTTTCGATGATGCCCCGGTAGCCCTTCACGGTCGCGGGCACATATGCACGTGAGATGTATCCATGATTCACGGCCTTGGCCAGTGTGTACACGAACATGCAGGATGCCGATGCCTCGAGATAATTGCCCTGCCGTCCTCCCTGATCAACGACCTGGTACCAGAGACCGGTGGCGGGGTCTTGATATTTACCAATCCCCGCGCACAGTTTCCTCAGCGTCGCCACGATATCCGTCCGAGCCGGGTGGTTTGCGGGGAAATAATCCAGCACATCCACGAGGGCCATTGCGTACCAGCCCATGGCCCGGCCCCAGAAGCTCGGCGATGTACCGGTTTCCTTGTTGGCCCACTTCTGTTCACGGCTCTCATCCCACCCGTGATAGAAAAGATCGGCCCTCGGGTCGTACGTATGTGCTGCTATTAACTGGATTTGCTTTGCGACATCATCAAAAGAAGTCTTCGGTTCACGAAACCGACTCGCATATTCCGTGTAAAACGGCTCGGCCATGTACAAACCATCCAACCACATCTGATGCGGATAACGTTGTTTGTGCCAGAATCCGCCCTCGCTCGTGCGCGGCTGGACACGCAACTGCTCGCGCAACCGATCGACCGCCTTACGGTAGCGCTCGTCGCCTGTCAGCTCGTACAACTCCAGCGCTGTCCGCCCGGGATCGATATTATCCAGGCTGTAATCCTCGAATTTGTAAGTGTGGATGGCGCCGTTTGACGTGATAAATGATCCGATCACCGCATCGCTATACGCGACGTAGCGCGGGTCGTGAACGCGCTCGTGGAGCTTCAACAAGGATAACGTGAACAACCCGGTCGTATAATCCCACCTGGCCTTGCCGCGGTCCTTCCAAGCCAGCGTGTCGTCCCGCCGCGCCATTTCTGAATCGGCCATCCGGACCGACCATTGCAGCGGACTCGCCCCGCCAAACTCGCGCGGCACGAACCGCTCGGTGACGCACCCCAGCGCAACGAGGGCAACCAGCATGCCGGTCAAATAGAGGACCGATCGCCGGGACAAACCATCTCCAGGTGTCGTCATTTCCGCGCCGGATCTTTCCAGCCGATGACCTCGGCGTCCTCTGCAACGACCGCAGGACCTTCTTTGTTGTCCAACTGGACGTTCTTGAATTGAATCCCCCTGGCATTCTTCACGAATAGACCGGTTGTGGGCGCAGTAATCTGAACATTCTCCAGGAACACATTGGAAATCACGCTCTCAGGGAGCCCAATAATGATCCCCGCCGACTTCTGACAGGTCGCCCGCACATTGTTGAAGTAGATGTTGCGAAAGACCGGGGTGTGTTCGGACCTCGCCTGCGCGGGATCGGTCAGTGGCGGCGGGCGCTGGACGGGATCACCCGAGGAGTTATTCATGTAATAGCACGTCAACGTGATCGCGGGATCGACGTTGTTCATGGTGATGTCACGAAAGCGAATATTCTCCACCCGTCCACCCCGGCGCCGGTCGGATTTGATCCGAATCCCATTCTCAGTGTCCTGAAACGTGCAGTCCTTGACCACCACATCATGCACGCCGCCGCGCACGGCGCTGCCAATGGACATACCGTGTCCATGCAGAAATGTACAATCCGTCACGATAATGTTCTCGCAAGCAAACTCGCGACCGGCAACTCTGTGATCCGACTTGATGGCAACGTCGTCATCGCCCACGTCAAGCCGACATTTCGTAATGAGCACGTTCCGGCAATCGGTGGGATCGATCGCGTCCGTGTTCGGCGAATGGGCCGGCGCTTGAATCGTAACATTGGAGATGATTACATCTTCGCAATCCGTCGGATCCAAATGCATACACGGACCGTTCTGCAATGTGACGTCACGCACAGTGAGGTTCTTGCACCCTGTGATGACCACCAGCTTGGGCCGGGGCTGCGTATAGCCGGGGGTTATGTGACGGGCCTCCTCAGCGGCAGGCCACCACCGGCCGCCCGATCCATCAATCGTGCCCGGGCCAACGATCGCCACGTCGTGAATGCCTTTCCCACCCACAAACGGGACGAAGGAATCTGCCCCGTCGGGATTCACGAAATCCGCTCTTTCGTCCGTCGCCTTCAGGACCGCACCGGCGTCCAGCTTCATCGTCGTGCTGCTGCGGAGCACGATCGGCTTGCTCAAGTATGTGCCCGACGAAAACTCCACAGTGCCGCCGCCGGAGCTGCCACATTCATCCAGGGCTTTTTGGATTGCCACAGTGTCAAGCGTTTGCCCGTCGCCTTTGGCGCCAAATGCCCGGACATCGAAGACTTTGGCTGTCGACGCAACTGTGTCCGCGGCCTTGGGCGTTAATTGACTTGTCGGTATCTCCAGCCCTTCCACGTCGGCGTTCTCAACGACCACGGGAGGTCCTTCCTTGCAGGTCACTTGGACGTTCTTGAACAAAACGCCTTTCGCGTTCTTGACGATCAACCCCGTGGTTGCGGCACTGATTTGCACATCTTCGAGCACCACATTGCTGATCGCGCACTCGGGCAAGCCCAGGATAATGCCCGCGCCGCGTGTGGTCGTTGCCCGCAGGTTCTGAATTTGAATATTCCGAAAGACCGGGGTTGTGTCGGTAACGGGTTGCGCGACATCTTGTTCTGGCGTCGCGCGCTGAACTGCATCACCGGCAGAGTTGTACATGTAATAAGACGTCAGCGTGATGGCAGGATCAACGTTCTTCATCGTGATATCGCGATAACTGATGTTCTCAATCACCCCGCCCTTTCCTCGCTGCGACTTGATGCGAATTCCGTTCTCCGTCCCATCAAAAGTGCAATTTCGGACCGTCACATTGCGGACTCCCCCGACCGTCTCGCTGCCGATGGACATACCGTGTCCATGCAGGAACGCACAATCGGTCACGGTAATGTTCTCGCACGCAAATTCACGGCCTGCAACCTTGTGGCCGGACTTGATCGCGACATTGTCATCTCCCACATCAATACGACATTTCGTAATCAGGACATTCTGGCAAATGCTTGGGTCAATCGCGTCAGTATTGGCGGCGTGCGCGGGCGCAAGGATCGTCACGTTCGAGATGATGACGCCGTCGCATTCTGTTGGAACCAAATGGTATTTCGGTGAGTTTTGCAGCGTGACGTTTTCGATGCGCAAATTCTTGCAGCGGGTGATTACGACCAGATTCGGTCGCGGCAATGTGTACCCTGGCTGTTTTCGGCGCGCCTCTTCGGCTGCCCCCCACCAGTTTTGGCCGGCGCCATCAATCGTCCCGCCACCCGTAAAGGTGACATCGGCCAAGTCTTTGCCGGAGATAAACGGAATGAAATCGCTACCCCTAGCCTCCAGCCAGTTCGTACCTGATTTCAAAAAGGCTGTTTGGTCGCCCGTTGCCTGAAGCACTGCCCCCGTGTCGAGTTGGACCGTCGTTTTGGTGCGTACGACAATCGGCTTGCTCAGGTACGTGCCCGGTGAGAACTCCACCGTGCCGCCATCAGAATTGCCGCACTCATCAAGCGCTTTCTGGATCGCCCCAGTATCCAGTGTCTTGCCATCGGCCTTCGCGCCAAAGTCGCGGACCTTGAACACCCTGCCCGGTGTAGCGGTGGCTGGTGTGGCCGTGTCAGCCGCTTGACCGCTGATTGCGGGCAAACATGCCCAAAACAGCAACGCACACAGAACCGGACGACCTGCCCGCGTCTCTCTTATGCTTATGAAAAAACGGCTTATGCTCTTCAATCTTCCTTCTGGCTCCTTCGTTTCCAATGTGTCGGCTCATTTCTTCACGGCCATCTTTTGTTCGAGCCATTCAATGAGCTTCTGCTTGTAGCCTGGATCAAACTTGTCCCATTCGGTGATCCGGTGCGGTGCGCCCTTGATCGTAACGATGTCGGCAGAGACACCGTTTTCCTTGAGTTTGGACATGAAGGCAAGCGTCTGGCCATACGGGACAGTCTTATCAGCATCTCCCTGCACAAACAGAAACGGCGGCAGACCCGGCTTGACGAAATCAATCGGCGACATTTCCTTGAGCAGCTTGCGGGTCGAATCATCCAGTGTGTCACGTCCGAAGAGCATCTGCAGGGACTTGCTCAGGCCACCACGGCGTTCCGTGTCCGCCACCATGTCCGTTGGCGGAGAGAAGCCGACCACGGCCTGCACCCGAGTCTCCTCTTTGGCCAGCACGGCAGCCAGACACACCAGTTGTCCGCCAGCCGAGTAGCCCGCCAGAGCGATGCGCCGCGGGTCACCTTTGTACTCAGCAGCGTGGGTCTTGACCCAACGAATCGCCGTTTGCACGTCTTCGAAACATGCCGGCCATTGGTTTGTCGGCGCGAGACGGTAATTGATCGAGAACCAGGTGAACTCTCCAGATTTCGTCAGAGCATCCAGGATGACCGTCACGTCCTTGTGCTTATCGCCGCTGCTCCACCCGCCCCCGTGGACCATCAGGACCACGGGGAACGGTCCCGCACCGTCGGGTTGGTGCGCATCCAAGCGGAGGCTCTGGCCGGACGCCCGGCCGTATTCGATGTTTGGCTTATCTTCCGCGAAGGCAACGGCCCCGCACAAGGCGATCAGCGGCAGCACCGTTCGGATTATTCGGCTACAAGATCCCGTCATGCGACGACTTTTCTCTTGCGCCGAATCAAAACGCTTCCCAAACTGGATGGAAAGCGCAATCAAGGAGCATTTTCATGCAGCAGATTCTTCAGAAACGGATCGTCCCTGTGGTCGTCATCGATGACGCGGCAAATGCCAAACCTCTGGCAGAAGCCTTGCTGGCCGCGAGTATTGACGTGATGGAAGTGACGTTTCGCACCCCGGCGGCTGCCGCAGCCATCCGCAACGTCCGCGAGGCTTTCCCGACAATGCTGGTCGGGGCCGGCACGATTCTGGACCAGGACCAACTTCAGCGCGCAATTGATGCCGGAGCCCTATTCGGGGTCGCCCCCGGATTAAACGAGACCGTCGTCTCCAAGTCGCAGTCGCTGAAATTACCATTTGTGCCCGGCGTGATGACGCCGTCAGATGTCGAACGCGGACTGGCCCTCGGCTGCAAACTTCAGAAATTTTTCCCGGCGGAAGCGGCCGGTGGATTGAAGATGCTGCAAGCGTTGGCGGGTCCATACGGCCCGGCGGGTGTGAAGTTTATCCCCCTTGGCGGGGTCAACACCAAAAACGCTGGCGAATACCTCGCGTTGCCGATCGTCGCGGCCATCGGCGGCTCATGGATGGTCGAGCGAAAACTGATCGCCGATAAGAACTGGGGGCGAATCCGCGCGTTGACTGCCGAAGCCGTCCAAATCGCTGCCATGGCACCCCGTTGAGAGGGTCCACCCTCTCTTCCTTTGTCCACACGGGCTTGTCGGGCGGTTACAAAGGCTTAACCATTATGGTTACCACTGCCAGACGACGAAAAGTAGCGCGAAAGGCCATAATCGCGGCCAAGTAGTCAGGGACGCGCAGCCACGAAAAACTCAGGTTTCACATTGCGAACTCGTGAAACTGCTGGTATAGTTAGCCCCTGTTAGAGAAGAGCGTGAGAGGTGAGCAGATTCGATAGTGGCTGGGCTGTGTGTGTGCAGTTTCTTTCTGAGTGACTTCCGCCCGCCAAGAGTGTTTCTGTCATCAGATGAAAAAAATGGGTGACTATGATAACGGATGCAGCCTTTGGCCATACTTCCGCGGCGACCCGGCATCGCGGTAGATCAGTTAGAGACCTGGTGTCTGCTCAAGCAGCCGCCCGTCCCGATGCGGTGGCGATCGCCTCGCCTTCTTGTGTGATTCGGTATGGGGATCTGGACGCGCGGGCCGAGGCTCTTGCAGCGCAACTGCGAAGCCTTGGCGTGGGTGCGGATGTTGTGGTTGGCTTGTGCATTCCTCGCTCTCCGGCCATGGTTGTGGCAGCGCTTGGTGTTCTCAAGGCCGGAGGAGCGTATTTGCCATTGGATACGACATACCCCCCGGCGCGGTTATCATTCATGCTCGAGGATGCCGGCGCTCCCCTGTTGATCACGGCTCACTGCGCCAAGGATCAATCGCCCGCAGGCAACTACAAGACCATCACCATTGATAACGCGGGACGAATCATTGAGTCTCCTTCCGCCACTTCCTCCGCGGAAGCGGAATCGGACTTTTCACCCGAGCATCTGGCTTACGTCATCTACACGTCGGGTTCGACGGGCCAGCCGAAAGGTGTCGAGGTTCCGCACGAGGGACTGCTAAACCTCGTTCAGTGGCATCAACGCGCTTTCCGTGTTACACAGGCTGACCGGGCGAGCATGGTTGCCAAGGTCGGCTTTGATGCCGCCGTATGGGAGATCTGGCCGTATTTGACTGCCGGAGCGAGCTTGTACGTTGCCGACGAAAAGACCGTGAGCGACCCGGATGCATTGCGCGACTGGCTGGTCGCACAGGGTATTACCATCAGCTTTGTGCCAACACCGCTGGCGGAACGTCTCCTGTCGCTATCGTGGCCGGCAGGGACGGCGTTGCGCACGATGCTTACGGGCGCGGATACGTTGCACTTCTATCCGCCGGCCGGGCTTCCGTTCGAGTTCATCAACAACTACGGTCCGACGGAATGCACGGTCGTGACAACCTCGGGCCTCGTACCGGCCAACGGCACGACCGATCGCGTCCCACCGATTGGTCGCCCCATCGACAAGATGAGAGTGTACATCCTCGACGAGTCCGGCAAGCAAGTGCCCGCTGGGACGCCGGGCGAACTGTATATCGGCGGTGTGGGTCTGGCGCGCGGCTATCGGAACCGGCCCGAGTTGACCGCGAAGCGATTTGTGCCGAGCCCGCTGAATGGGGACACGGGAAAACGCCTGTTCAGGACGGGGGACCTGGCCAAGCTTCTGCCAGACGGGCAAATCGCGTTCCTGGGCCGCATGGATGACCAGGTCAAGGTACGTGGTCACCGCGTGGAACCAAATGAGGTGACCGCGGTCCTCAACCGGCATGCGCTGGTTCGGCAGAGCATTGTGGTTGCTCGTGAACTGACGCCGGGCGATGTTCGTCTCACAGGCTATTTCGTTGCCGCACCGGATGCGAACCCAACCGCGAGCGACTTGCGCGATTTCCTCGGCGCGAGCCTGCCGGATTACATGATACCCGCCGCGTTCGTGAAGCTGGAACAATTGCCCCTCACGGCGAACGGCAAAATCGACCGGGCAGCTCTGCCGGCACCGGACGATTCGAACACGTTGCGGGACAGCACGATCACGGCTCCACGAACCGATATGGAAAAGGCCGTGGCCGGCATTCTTGGCAAACTCCTGGGACTGGAAACTGTTGATGTACAGGAGAACTTCTTCGCGATGGGAGGCCACTCGCTTCTCGGCGCCCAACTCATGGCGCGCGTGCGCGATACCTTTGGAGTCGAGGTGCCTTTGCGGACATTGTTCGAAGCCCCCACCGTGGCCGAATTGTCCGCGGAGATTGAGCGGCGTCTCGTCGCCAAACTTCAGGCCATGAGCGAAAGCGACGTGCAGCGCCTTCTGGATTCGAGTTCGCAGACAGACGGCGGAACTCGATCACCGTGATCACGAACACTCCACCTTCTTCGGGCATCAAGAAGGCGGCCTCGGAACTAAGCTTGTTTCAACTGCTGGATCCAGAGGTCCTGGCCGACCCCCACCCGTTTTATCACCGGCTTCGCCGGGAGGACCCCGTGCATTGGGATCCATACATGCATACCTGGGTCGTCACCCGTTACGATGACGTCGTCCGCGTATTGCGCGATTTTTCCGCCGATCGCACGCCGACCCCCGAGCAACTGACCGCGATGGATCTTTCGTCCATGAATCCCATCGCGAATGTCATGGTAAAGCAGATGCTGTTTCTGGATCCGCCGGCCCACACGCGCATTCGCGCGCTGGCGTCGGCCGCCTTCACGCCGCAGCGGGTGGAAGTGCTGCGCTCGCATATCCGCGATATCGTTCGACAACTGCTGGAGAAGATCCACGAGAAGGGCCGTGCGGACCTGATTGCCGATCTGGCCGAACCGCTCCCGTGCATTGTGACCGCCGAAATGCTCGGTGTACCGATCGAAGACCATCGGCAATTGAAACTCTGGTCCCAGGATTTCGCGGAAATGCTCGGGAACTTCCAGCACAACCCCGACCGCATCCCAAAAATCCTGAAGAGCACGGAGGAGATGACCGCCTATTTTCGCCGGGCCATGCGCTGGGACAGGTTGCGGCCGGATGGACTCGTCGGCTCGCTCATGAACGCACGGGTCGATGGCGATCGCCTGACCGAGGAAGAAGTGGTCGCCAATTCCATCGTAACGATGATCGGCGGACAGGAAACCACGACGAACCTCATCGGCAGCGGCACTCTCTCGTTGCTGCGCAATCCGGACCAACTGGAGAAACTTCGCGGAGACCTTTCGCTCATCCCCTCGGCCACGGAAGAACTGCTGCGCTACGAAAGCCCCAGCCAGCATACCGCGCGGATTACTCCCGAGGACACCGAGATGGGGGGCAGGAAGATTCGGAAGCGGCAAGCCGTCATGGCGATCATGGCGGCGGCGAACCGTGATCCGGATCGATTCCCCGATCCTGACCGGTTGGATATCACGCGGAAAGACAACCGCCATGTGGCTTTTGGATATGGCGCTCATTACTGTTTCGGCGCGCCGCTGGCGCGAATCGAGGGTCAGATTGCTTTTGAGGAGATGCTGCGGTTTTTCCCGCATTGGTCGCTGGAACCCGGCCCTCTGACGTGGCGAACCAACTCCGGCCTGCGCGGTCTGACGCACCTGGGCATTAACTTTTCCGGCGACAAGTCGGTGTCGCGCACATGACGAAGATCGACTCGACTCCAAATGCAGCGACGCTATCTCCAGCCAAACTCCGGCTGCTGGAGAAATACCTGCACGGGAACGTCTCGAAAACGACTGCCGATGCGGCCCGGATTGCGCGGCGAACCGTCAAGACCCCGGCTCCATTGGCCCCCGTACAGGAGGAGGTGTGGCGGCGCGAGTGCGAGGCTGGAAATGTTCCGCCGTTTTATAATGAGTCGATCACCGTCCATCGCCACGGACGGCTGAATGCCGATGTCCTTGGGCGTTCCCTTACCGAGATCATCCGCCGCCACGAAGCGTGGCGCACGAGTTATGACGTGATCGAAAGCAGGCCGGTTCAAGTGATTCACCCGCCCCCCACAGCATTCCCCGTCCCCGTGGTCGATCTCCGAAATCTACGGGCCGAAGATCGCGCAGCGGAAGCACTACGGGTTGCGACCGAGCAGGCGCGAATGCCTTTCGACCTGAAGACCGGGCCGCTCGTTCGCGCCAAACTGGCCACCATCGCCGATGACGATCATCGACTTTTCGTGACCATGCACCAGAGCGTCGTGGACGGCGTGACGGTCAACAACGTTTTCCCTTCTGAATTGGTCACAATTTACGAGGCGCTGGCGGCGGGCAAGCCTTCTCCCCTGTCCGACTTGTCACTCCAGTACTCGGATTACGCGTACTGGCACCAAGAGTGGCTGCAAGGCGATGCCGCTGCGCTCCAACTGACCTACTGGAAAGACCGGCTCCAGGCGCTTCCTCGCCCGTTGGCCTGGCCTGCAGGACGGCAGCCTGACCGCGCGCGGACTTATCGTGGGATAATTCGTCCCTTCTCGATTCCGTACGGTCTGACGCAACAACTCAAGGCTCTGTGCCGGGACCAGGGCGTCACGCTGTTTATGGGCTTGACGGCTGGATGCTCCGCAGTGCTGGCCCGTTATTCGGGTCAGGAAGATTTCGTCCTCGGCACGCTGGCGCCGTCGGGCCGCAAACGGGCAGAACTCCAAAATCTCGTCGGTTATTTTCTCAATCCGGTCCCGCTGCGAATGGATTTCTCGGGCAACCCGTCGGCACGCGAGCTGTTACGGCGAACCCGGGAAACCGTCTCGGGCGCGATCGCCAACGATGACGTCCCGATGGAGCACTTGATGTCGAAGCTGGGGCTGACGTCGGATTCACGTCACCAGGCGTTGTTCGACGTCGTGATCTCGCTCGCCCCTGAACTCACCAGCCTGACTTCTGGCTGGACCCAGACATTCATGGACGTGGAAAGCGGCGGCTCTCGTTGGCCTCTGTACCTGGAACTGCGCGAGGGACCCGAGGGCCTGATGGGTCGTGCACAGTACAATCCGGACATGTTCACCGACGTGGATGTTGCTCAACTGATCGGCGCCTGGCAGACATTGTTGGAAGTGATTGTCCGCGAGCCGGATACTCGTCTTTCTGATTATCCAGTGGAGGCTCATGAGCGGTAGCAGACCCCAGCGCGGCGTCCCGCCCAGCCCGATCGGGTCTCCCCAGCACGCCCCCGGGCACAAGCCGTCACATGACCCGAAGGACTTGTTGGATCGACTTCGCAGGATAAGCCCGGACTTGCAGGCCGAGGATGCCTTTGTCGTACCGCGATGGTTCTCGCAACAGATCACGTGGCTCCAGGACCCGCAGCATTCGGATAACCATGTCTACAACTTCCCACTTCTCCTGTGCCTGCGCGGTCCGCTTAACGAAAGCGCCTTACGGCGCGGGCTTCAGGAGATCGTCCAGCGTCACGGAGTTCTTCGTTCTGTCTTCCGGATTCTGGATGGCGAACTCGTGCAGATCGTCTTGCCGGCTCCGGATGTCTCCCTGCCATTTGCGGAATTGAGCAGTTTGGCAGGCGCGGCGCGCGATGCCCGGGTCCATGAACTCACTCTCGAAGAAGCAAGCCGACCCTTCGATTTGTCACGGGACCCGCTGCTTCGCGGGCAATTGCTTCGACTGGCTCCCGAGGAGCACATCCTGCAACTGACCACGCATCATCTTGTGTACGATGACTGGTCCACGGGCATTTTGATCCGCGAGCTGTCCAAATGGTATGAAGCGTTCGCGACTGGTGCGACGCCCACCGAACCGATGCCGTCCTACCAGTACGGCGATTTTGTGCGCTGGCAAGAGGAACGGTTCCAGGGATCGGCCCTGGAATCGGAGCTGGCATACTGGAAACAACAACTCGCCAGCCCGACCGGCTTTCAGCATCTGCCGACGGATCACGCGCGCCCGTCCACGCCCAGTCACCGCGGCGCCAGGGAAACGATGGCGCTGCCGGTCGATCTCGCGAACACTCTCGTTTCGACGAGCCGCAAGGAGCGTGTCAGCTTGTTCATGGTACTGCTGGCCGGATTCCAATGCCTGCAGCACCGTTACTCGAAGGAGGAGGACATCGGCATCGCTTCTTGCGGCGCGAATCGCCCCCTGACAGAAGTCGAGGGACTCGTCGGCCGTTTTGGAAACGACATGGTGTTACGCACCAGTCTGGCGGGCAACCCCACCTTCCGCGAACTGCTCAAGCGCGTGCGCGAGGTCGCGCTGAGCGCTTACTCACATCAGGACTTGCCGTTTGGAATGCTGGCGGGTGGGAGGCCGAATGGAGCAGAAGCCCATCATCCGCCGTTCCAGACGATGTTCATCCTGCAAAATGCTCCCAAGGAGGCGTGGCAACTTCCGGGTCTGACGGCGAGCTGGATGCCGCTGCAAACCGGGACGGCCAAACACGATCTGATCGTCTGGCTGAAAAGCGAGCCTACGCTCGAAGTCTCCCTGGAATACAGCACCGATTTGTTCGATCGGCCGACGATGAAGCGGGTTCTTGAGGACTACCGCTCGATTCTGGAAGCAATGGCCAGGGATCCCGGAGCCCTCGTGGCCGATATTCCGATTGCGCCGGCCCCCAATCCGACCCGGACGCAGGCGCCTGCTGCGATTGCGAACGCGGTGGCCGACTCGGTGGACCGAAATCGCGTCGAGCCGCAATTGGTCGAACTCTGGGAGGCGGCGTTCGGGTTCCGGCCGATTGGCGTGAATCAGAACTTCTTCGAGCTGGGTGGGGATTCTTTGCTGGCCGCGCGACTTTTTACCCAGATCGAAAAGACCTTCAAAACCAAGCTACCCCTGGCGACGCTCGTCGAGTCGCCAACAATTGCGCAATTGGCGCAAATCCTCTCTGTTCCGTCAGCCCGTCCCTCGACATCGTGCCTTGTGGCGGTGCAACCGAAGGGAACGCGTCCTCCGTTGTTCTGCGTACACGGACATGCAGGCGAAATTTTCTATTGCTGGAATCTGTCGCGCTGTTTGGGCATGGACCAGCCGTTGTACGGACTCCGGGCGCGAGGTTTGAGTGAAGAATCGGCTTATTACACCGTCGAGGAGATGGCGACGCACTATCTTGCAGGAATCCGTTCCGTCCAGCCGCGCGGCCCCTACTACCTGAGCGGGTATTGTTTCGGTGGCATGGTGGCGTACGACATGGCCAGACAATTGATTGCCGAGGGGGAGAGCGTTGCCATGCTGGTGTTGTTCAATACCCCCTCGCCCGGCTCATTGGAAGGCTGGCCGTTGCGACAAGCCTACCTGACCAGGCGAATCACGCATGAGTTGAAGAAGCTGGGTGAATTGCGCATGCGCGAGAAACTCGAAGTGCTCGGCGCGAAGGCGGCGGGATTGGGTCGTCTGGCCCTCGGCAGCGCCAAGGAAGCCATTTGGAAGATTTCCGCCAGCTCGCCGCTGGGGGGCGCCGGGAAATGGACCCGGCGGTTGCTGAACGTGCCCGACATCAATATCGCGGCTGCCAAAGCGTATGCGCCCGGCCCGTATCCGGGGCGGGCCATTCTGTTTCTTACGGCCGAAGCGTCGTCGTTATACACCATTGGCCCGCGGGCCGGATGGACTCCTCTGATCAACGGCGGCATCGAGGTTTACGACGCCGAGGGTGACAACATTTCGATGTTTGATGCGCAGTATGTCGCAACGCTTGCAGAGAGGTTGAAGTCCTGCCTCGACCGCGTGCACGGGACTTAAGCTGCCTCCCATCGAAAACATCGGAAGGCAATCCCGCCGTCATCCACAGCCGCGGCGCCGAGATAACCCGGCTGCGGCGTCAAGTGCTCGAGCGTCCAGCGCCGGGATACATCGGCGTCGTCGTCGGCGTGCAGGATCGTGACGGGTTCGGACGGTCCCAGGGTGACTTCGAAGCGATCCAGACCGTGCGTAATGCCTTCCCCGCGTCCTTTCAGGTATGCTTCTTTACGGGTCCAGCAGCGGAAGAAAGCGTCCAATTGCTGATCGGGTGGCAACGTTTCGAGCTTCTCGAATTCATTCTTCGAAAACCAGCGCTTCGCCAGTTGCTGCATGTTGATATCCGGGCGAATGTGTTCGATATCAACCCCGATCCGACAGCGCCGAACGAAGCCAAACAGCCCCAGGTCTCCGGAATGCGAAACGCTAAAATTCACGATGCGCTCCGAACTGTCTGCAAGTTCGGGTTTGCCATAAGCGTTGTAAGCAAAGCGCACTTTCCCAGGGTCCCGGCCGATGTAGTCTCCAAGCAAATGCCGCAACAACGCACGCACCGCGCTATACCGCCGCGAATCCACCTCTCTCAAGAATTTGCCAGCGCGCTCTCGCTCCTCGTTTGACAGGACCGAGACGAAACCCGGACGGTTGTCCAGCACGGCATCAACAGCGGCGACCCAGACATGCGCCTCGGCGTCGCCGAGATCGGGTGGTCGCTCACGGGATGGCCACGGACCAGTCATGGATATCTTGTATACCATTGACCTTGCACCGGGCGAAAGGGTAGAAGTCGTGTCTATTTGCAGTAAACCGGGCAGGAAGGCAATAGACGACACGTGCCCATGAGGATGCACACGATGGTCTCGCAGTCCCACGACAGCCCAAGCGGTCCGCTCCGGTCATCGATAATGGCCGTGACCCTTGTCATCGTCATCGCATTGGGATGGGTATCCGTGTATCGCGCCGCCTATTCTGCGGATCATCGATCGGATTTCACGGTTTACACTGCGGCCGGGCGTGCCGTGTTGGCTGGCGCCGACCTGTACAAAGCGAAGAACCCTCGTGGCCTGTCGTATGTCTACCCGCCTCCGTTTGCCATCCTGATGGTCCCATTCTCAGTGCTTCCCGTCACGTTGGGGACACTGTTGTGGTACGCGCTTTCCGTGGTGCTGGCTCTCTGGTCGCTACGAATGTGCGTTCGAATGGTCCGGGAAGAACGGGGATTGCAGGAAGCGGTATTCTGGCCGGCGGTCGTGGGAGCCGTGCTGGTGCTGCCGTGGCTTGTCCAGGGAATCGTGGAAGGCCAGGCATCGGTAGTATTGGCGTGGCTTGTCGTAGCGGCGTTGTACTGGCAAAGGAGCGGGCGTCCCGGTCTCGGAGCGACCTGCCTTGCCGGGGCAATCCTGGTCAAAGTGTTGCCCCTGGTTCTGCTGGCGTATTTTGCCTGGCGAAAGCGGTGGCGGTTCGTCGCGGCCACCCTGGTGATGATGGTGATTCTTGGTTTCTGCATCCCGATACTGGTATTCGGACCGCGCAGCACGGCAGCGTACTGGCGGGAATGGGTTTCCCTCGTCGCCACACCCTCTTTGGGCAGCGATCAGGACCGGCGCGAAAGCCCGGTGGACGGTCAGTTGCTGAGCCCGTACAAAGCGCGAAGCCAGACTCTGACGGCGGTTTGCTGCCGGCTTGTGGGTTCGGACCACGGGAGAGAGCTGGCGAATTCGGTGGCGGTTGTGATGCTGGTGATTATCGGCCTGGTTGGCTGGCGGTCGAGGCCTGAGAGCGAGCTCCTGGTTATTTCGGCCATCCTGGTCTGGATGCTGCTCGCCGCGCCGCTTTCGGAGTTTCATTATCTCCTTGTGTTATTGCTGCCAATGATGGCATTGGTGTTTGTGGCAGCCTATGAAGCGGGAGCGGTAACCCGCTGGGGGGCCCGGGCAACGCTTGTGGCATTTGCCGCGGCCGGTTTGTTGACGCTGGCGTTTGTGCCGTTGCAGCAAATTGGTTTGTTGTGCTGGGCCATGATCGGATTGTGGGGCGTGCTGTTGGCGGTTGTCGTTCGTCAGGCACGAATGAGCAGGTCGCAATCTCTCGGCGTGTGAGGAACCGCATGCACGAGTGAGGACGGAAACAGCAAGGAGGAGGACGCATCCAGTGATGGACAAAAGTGACAGCCAGATCACGATGGAATTTGCCGACGAAGTGACGGTTCAGGACGACAGACGCGGGCGCGAAACCAATTCGCAATGGTTTGGATCATTGGTTTCCACACCGATTTCCCTGGTGTTACCGATGTTCAACGAAGGTCCTGCCGTCGATGCCACGCTGAAACAGGTGTTGGATGTGCTCGAACGCCGGTTCGCGGATTTTGAGATTGTCGTGGCCGATGACGCCAGCACGGACGGATGCGCGGACCAGGTGGACCAATGGGCGCGCAAGGATCCGCGGGTCAGGTTGGTCCGTCTTCCCCATAACCAGCGGTTCGGAGGCGCCTTGTGCGCCGGGCTGCAGGGCGCCAGGAAGGATCTGCTTGTGTACACCGATTTTGATCTTCCGATTCGTCTGGAAAGCCTGCCACGGCTCCTGGAAGCGTTCTCGGATGCGGATGTGTTGACTGGCTATTCCGACGATGGCGCCAAGTACGCCAACTGGAAATCGAAGCGGATTTCACTCGGCTACAATTTCATGGTCCGCACGCTGTTCGGGTTGCGGTTGCGCGATATCAACTTCGGCTTTAAAGCGATCCGTCGATCGGTGTGGGAAAAGCTCCAGTTGCGCTCACGGAGTCCGTTCGTCGATGCGGAGTTGTTCGTGCAAGCGGAACATCTCGGCTTTCGCGTGAAGGAGATTCCCGTGCCGTTTGTCCAACGGCAGTTGGGCGCGTCTCACATTCGGCGGCTCGATGTGATCGCCGCGACCATGCTTGATATGGCGAAACTGCGGCTCACGCTCTCCCGTCGGTTGGGGCGGGCGGCCCCGCGAAGAAGCTAGGTTACTCGCGGTTGGTGGTCAGACTTAACTTGTAATGAGTTGGCGTGTCATTCTGCGTATCGGGCTGGCGGGCATTGCTGCGGCGATCATGGCAATCCGGAGCCTGGCTGTCGAAGTGGGACAGGGTCCCATCTTCGCCCTTACCGAGGAGAACGATCTCTTTGGCACCCTGCTGGCGGGCAACAATACCGACCGGCATTACACCCAGGGGTTGAAACTCACCTACCGGGGAGCCGATAACGACCTTCCGCAATGGGCGGGACATGCAAGCGAAGGGCTGCCGCGAGTGGCGCTCGATCTCGAGGCGCAGAATCTCGGCTATGTTTTCGGCCAGAATATCTATACGCCCGAGGACCTGCACACGAACGGGCTCATTCGAACAGACCGTCCCTACGGCGGCTGGTTGTACGTCGGGATGTACCTGCAACGACGCGGCCTGACGGGCGCGGATGGGATACCAGTGATGGAAGATTTTGAGATCGATGCCGGAGTGACGGGTCCTCCATCGCTGGCCGAAACAGCGCAAAAAAACTTTCACGAATGGTTCATTACCAATGACATTCCCCGCGGCTGGGACAACCAGATCAAGACGGAACCGGGGCTGTTGCTGAAGTATGAACGCCTCTGGCGCCTGTCGCCAAACGATCAGACCGCCCGTTACGTCGACGTGATCCCGCACGCCGGCGTGAAGGTCGGCAACATTGAGATTTCCGGAGACCTGGGGACGATCCTGCGGGCGGGTTGGAATTTGCCGGATGATTTTGGTGTGCCGATCATCGATTCGGCAAGCTCGGATGGCGGCGGCATCACGCCGAATTCGCCGCCGTTCGCGTGGTACCTGTTCGCCGGCGTCGACGGGCGGGCGGTTGGTCAGAACATCTTTCTCGACGGGAACACACTGCGGAACAGCGCGAGCGTCGATCGCGTTCCGTGGGTGGCGGATTTCAGCTCCGGGTTTGCCGTCCGCCTGTTCCGCCACTTCCAACTGGCTTTCACACGCGTGGTCCGGACCCACGAATTCGTCGGGCAGCAGCACGACGATATTTTCGGCTCGTTCGATGCCAAGGCCATGTTCCGGTTTTGACAGCCCGGGGAGTCGATGAACTAGCCCGCGCTCTTGTTGCCGCCGGCGGCGACGAGAACCTTGCGGCTCCGGCGGCGCGCGCTGAGAAGTTCGTCGGCGAGCACGCCGATGAGGATCACCGCTCCCATCACGGCAAAATTCAGCGAGCTGTCGATACCCAACAGGTTGACCAGATTCTGCAATACCTGGAGCAATGCGGTGCCGATGACGATGCCGAGGATGGAGCCCTCCCCGCCCCGCAGGCTGCATCCTCCGAGAACCGCGGCGGCGATGCCGTACAGTTCGTAGAAGTTTCCGTGAGTGGACGGGGAGATCGAGTTGGTGTAGAAGGCGATGAGGATTCCCGAGACACCGGCGAGGGCTCCCGCCAGGATGTAGGAGCTGGCGATGATCGCGCGGCTGTTAATGCCCGAATAGCGGGCTGCCTCCTCGTTGCGGCCCACGGCGAACAGATAGCGGCCGTACACGGAACGGTGCAGGACGACCCACATCACCGCCGCGGTGACCAGCAACAACACAAACGGCATGGGCAACCCGAACACGCTCCCGGTGGCCAGGTTGCGTAGTGGTCCGAAGTTCTCGTTGACGAAGCCCATGGTTTCATCGTGCGCGATGTACCGGGCCAATCCGCGATAGAACAGCAGCCCGCACAACGTTACGATGAACGGTTGCATCCTCGCTCGCGTGATGAGAAGCCCGTGAAACCATCCCAGCGTCATCGTTCCGGCGATGACCGCCAGCACCGCGACGGCCCAGAACCAGTGCCATTCGCGAAGCATGATCACCAGCATCACGCCGAGCAGGGCGAACACCGACCCCACGGACAAATCGATGCCGCCGGTGATAATCACCAGCCCCATGCCGATGCTGAAAATCCCGAACATGCCGATCAACCGGGCCATGTTTTCCAGATTGGCCGCGCCGAGAAACCGGGGGTTCTTGATCGCCACGATCGCGCACAGGACCACGAGCAGGATGGAAATGCCGGCTTCCTTTTTCACGACGACACACTCTCCCCGATCTTCCCAACGGCCAGTTGCATAATTGCCTCCTCGCTGCATTGATCCCGCTCCAACATGCCGGCAACGCTCCCCTCATGCATCACGATCACCCGGTCACTGACGCCGAGGACCTCTTCCATGTCCGAACTGATCATCAGCAGGGCCACGCCCCGCTCGGCAAGGTCCCGCATCAATCGATAAATCTCCGCCTTGGCTCCGACGTCGATACCCCGCGTCGGCTCGTCGAAAATGAGCACCCGCGGCTCCAGCGCCAACCACTTGGCCAGCACCACTTTCTGTTGGTTGCCGCCGCTGAGATTGAGAGCCTGGGTTTCGATGCTGGGCGTCTTGACATTCAACGCGGCACATTGCCTCTCTGCGACCTCGGCTTCGCTTGCATAACGAATCAGCCCGGCGGTCGCGTGCCGCCACAACCCGGGCAGCGTGACGTTTTCGCGCACGGTCATCTCCGTAACCAGGCCGGTATTGCGCCGGTCTTCGGGCACCAGGTAAATGCCTCGCGCCATGGCGTCGCGTGGCGAGCGGATGACAACCGGCTTGCCCTCCAACCGAATCTCGCCCTCCAACGGTGTATCGACGCCAAACACTGCCTGGGCCATCTCCGAGCGACCGGCTCCGACGAGCCCGGCGAACCCGAGAATCTCGCCTGCCGCGGCGTCGAAACTGATCCGGCACTGCGGATGAGCGCGCGTGCGAAGTTGGCGCACCTGGAAGTAAGCCGTTCGTTTTGTTCCCTTGGGATGGACGTAGAAACTCTGCAGGTCACGTCCCACCATCAGGCGGACCATGGCATCGTGACGGATTTGATCGCCCTCCAACGTGCCGACGTTCTTTCCGTCGCGCAACACCACAACGCGGTCAGCACATAGTTTTACCTCCCCGAGCCGGTGGGAAATGTAAATGACGCTGACGCCATCGGCCCGCAAGTCTTTGATCGTGGCCAGCAACCGCTCGGTTTCCGCCAGCGTCAGGCAACTGGTCGGCTCGTCCATGATGATCAGGCGGGCGTTTTGGGACAGGGCCTTGGCGATTTCGACCATTTGCTGCTGGGCGATTGACAACTCACGCAACGATCGGCGCGGAGAAACCTGCAGCCCCAGGCGACGGAGATATGGCTCGGCCCGGCGATCCATCTCCTGGCGATGGATCAACCCCAGTCGCCCACCCCGAGCCGGTTCGCGTCCCAGAAAGATATTGCCGGCGACGTCGAGATTGTCGAGGACGTTCAGTTCCTGGTGGATGAACCCGATCCCGAGCGCGATGGCCTCGGCGACGTTGTGGATGGCGACGGGGCGGCCGTCAAAGTGAATCGTCCCGGTGTCCGCGAGATGGACGCCGCCGAGGATTTTCATCAAGGTGGATTTGCCCGCGCCGTTTTCCCCGATCAGGGCGACGACCTCACCCGTGCCGACGGTCAAACTCACATCGCTGAGGGCGAGCACGCCGGGGAAACGTTTCGTCACGCCCTTCAGCTCGAGCAACGGCGCGCTCATTCAACTTAATGGCCGCGGATCGTCTTCAGTTTGGCCGCAAACGCGTCGACATTGTCCTGTTTGATGGCCAGCGTGGAAATGATGATCTTCCTGCTTGCTGGAATCGCGGACTTATCGCCGGTGGTGATCACCTTGTCCATCAACTGAATCGCCTGGTAGCCGAATTCGTATGGCTGTTGGACGACGGTGGCATAGATGGCGCCTTCCTTGACGCCCGCCAACGTCTCGGCATCCTCATCGAAGCAAACGATTTTGACCTGCCCGACCTTGCCGGCATCGCGGACGGCGTTGAGAATCGCCGGGCCATTGTAATTCCAGAGACCGACGAGACAGGCGACATCGGGATACTTCACCATGGTATCCAATGCGTTGGCCTTGGCGCGGACCGCGTCCGTGTCATCGGTGCGCACGTCGAGGAGCTCGACATTCGAGCCTTGAATGGCTGCCTTGATGCCGTCGAGGCGGTCGCGGGCATTCTGGGCGGAGGTATTCCCGACGAAGACCATGATCTTGCCGCCCTGGGGCAACGTCTCACGGATAAGTCCGCCGGCCTGGCGACCCGCGGCCACGTTGTCGGTGCCGAGATAACACGCGCGGTCGCTTTGCGGAGCATCGCTGTCCTGCGTGATCAACAACGCCTGTTTGGCCACCTCGTTCAGCAGCAGAGTCTGGTTGGCGGGATCGATCGGACTGATCGCGATGCCATCCACTCCTTTGGCGAGAAGGTCTTCCACAATGCTCTTTTGCGTGGCGGCAGCGCCGTCCGCCGGAATGCGGAAATCCAGGTCGACATTGCCCAGATCGGCGACGGCCTTGTTGCAGCCTGCGCGGGCGATGGCCCAGAAATCGGCAGCGTTGTTGCTGACGAATGCCAGGCGAACCCTGGCTTTCGGCCTGGCGGTGTTGGCCTGGCCCTGCGGTGCTGATTTATCGCATCCGGCGACCAATGCGACGACAACGGCGGCGGCGTATATCCAATTCGTTGGCTTCATGAAGTGATTTCCTTGTTCAAGAAACTGTGGTTGATTTGCTGTCCGGGTCGGTGGAACGTTGCATGGCTCGTCGCGCGAGGATCACCATCACCGCGCCGATCACGGCCAGCACCAGGCCCCAGATCAGGTTGATATTCAGCCCGAGCGACTTCTGATAGAGGGCCGCGTCGGAGTAGGTCGCCAAACCGAACACGGTCAGAATGACGCCCACCAGGACGAACATCACTCCCATGGGCATGCGAATATCGAGTTTCATGTCGAATCTCCCTTACCAAAAGATAATGTTCAAGACCACCGCTGCCGCGACGACGATCAGGCCGAGCGTGGCGGGCTGCTTGTACCACGGCACATCGGGGTCCTTAATCCTGGGCGTCAGCGAGTACACGAGTCCTTTGAGTTCGTCGTCGGTCTTGTTCCTGCGGGTCATCAACGAGATCAGGATGGTCGCGACGAAGCAGACTGTCCACGCGAAAATGGCGGTCCAGAAATTCTGGGCCATGTCGCTGGGATACGTGTGGATGATGGAACCGAGCCAGCCGCCGTGGATACCCGCCGTGGCGCCGGCGGGGATGGTGAGCCCGTGGTGGATCGCCGCGGTCATGGTGCCAGACAGCAGCCCGAAGAACGCGGCATGACCCGTGGCCCGGCGCCAGAACATGCCGAGCATGAAGGTGGCGAACAACGGCGCGTTGACGAAGGCAAACACGAGCTGGAGAAAATCGAGAATGTTGTTGAAGCGCGTCGCTGCATACGCGCATGCCACGCTGAGGATGATACCCACGACGGTAGTTGCGTGGCCCACCCGAAGGTAGTGCTGGTCCGATTGGCCGGGCTTGATATAACTTTGGTAAATATCGTATGTCCACACGGTGTTGAAGGCCGTGACGTTGCCGGCCATGCCCGACATGAAGGACGCCATCAACGCCGTCAGACCGAGACCCAACATGCCGGCGGGATAGTAACGGCCGAGCATGGCCGGCATGGCCATGTTGTAATTCGGCTCGCCATGTTCCATCGGCAGAAATCCGCCGTTGGTCTGGTAATGCATCGAGATGGCAATCAGGCCGGGGAGGATCACGAGCGCGGGGAACACCATCTTGGGGATCGCGGCAATCAGCGGTGTCCGGCGCGCCGCGGACATGGAATTGGCGGCCATGGCCCGCTGCACCACCAAAAAGTCCGTGCACCAATAGCCGAACGACAGCACAAACCCAAGGCCAAAGACAACGCCGAACCATTCCACACCCATCGGGTTGGCCGCGGCCGATCCCGTATACGCCCAGGAATGCGTGAACGTGCCGGGGGCGAAACCTTTGCTGACCGAAACGTCGTTCAACCGGTGAATGAGCGCCTGCCAGCCGCCAACATCTTTGAGTCCGAGCAATACCAGCGGCAGGAAGCCGAGCACGATCAGAAAAAACTGCAAGACCTCGTTGTAAATGGCGGAGGTCAGGCCGCCGAGGAAGATGTAGGCCAGCACGATGACGCCGGAAATGAAGACGCTGAAATGGAAATTCCAGCCGAGGAGAATTTCGAACAATTTCGCCAGCGCGTACATTGAGATCCCCGAGGAGAAGACCGTCATGACGGCGAACGAGATCGCGTTGAAACCGCGCGTCTTTTCATCGTAGCGCAGCTTCAGGTATTCGGGCACGGAGCGAGCGCGGGAGCCGTAGTAAAAGGGCATCATGAAAATGCCCACGAACGCCATCGCGGGAATGGCGCCGACCCAGTAGAAATGGCAGGTCATGATTCCGTATTTGGCGCCGGAGGCAGACATCCCGATGACTTCCTGGGCGCCGAGATTGGCGGAGATGAACGCCAGGCCGGCAATCCACGCGGGGATGGAACGTCCGGCGAGAAAGAAGTCACCACCGGTTTTGATGTAACGTTTCAGAGCCCAGCCAATGCCCAGAACGAAAACGAAATATACACAAAGAATGACGTAATCGATGGTGTGCAGTTCAATTCTCATAAGGGATTGCTCTTGAAGGATGTGTTCGGGGCTCCTCCCATCGGACAATGCGAAGCTTTGCTACAAAACGCCAACCGTTTTGTCTAGCACTTTCTCGGAGATTTGTTCGGGCGCAAATGTAAATTACAGATTGTCCCGCGCAGAAAGGTTCCTTACAGTTGCTTCGACCGAGACTCCAGGAGGCACGCATGATTCGAAAAGCGTTTGTCATGTCGGTGAACGAAGGACAGGAGACCGAATATCAGGCGCGTCACAATCCGATTTGGCCGGAGCTTGAGGCGGTGCTCAAGAAACATGGCGTTCACAACTATTCCATTTTTTTGCATCCGCAAACCCGACAACTGTTTGGGTACGTGGAGATCGAAGACGAGACCCGATGGGAGGCGATTGCCAAGACGGCCGAGTGTCGGAAGTGGTGGGCGCACATGAAGGACATCATGCCGTCCCACGCCGACAATAGTCCGGTCAGCACCGCACTCCAGATCGTCTTCCATCTTGATTGAGGGGAACTAGTCCGAGCCAGGGAGGGTCGGGGGACACGGCCGATACGATCAATCCGGCAAGAGGCCGCTCGACTTGCCCGCATGCGATTGTTACGCTCCGTCCATGACGGGTGCCAAGTCGCCGCTTGAATCTTCTGCGGTCGCAGAAGCCACGCCTGCCCCGCCGCGATGGCGCACGGTCCTGGGCGCAACGTTGATTGTGCTCGCGGCCCTGGCGGTGTACTACAATAGCTTTGCGGTGCCATTTCTCATGGATGACGCCTCCTCGATCGAGGAGAATCGGACCATTCGCCATCTCTGGCCCATCTGGAATGTGTTATCGCCATCACCCTCCTCGTTCACAGGCGGTCGCCCGGTCGTAAACCTCTCACTGGCCGTGAACCATGCGCTGAGCGGAAACCGGGTCTGGGGATATCACGCCTTCAATCTGGGGGCACATATTCTGGCCGGGTTGGCGCTATTCGGTATTGTACGGCGGACGCTGTTGCGACCCGGGTTGCGGGAGCGATTTGACGCGTCAGCGGCCTGGGTGGCACTGGCGATCGCGCTCATCTGGACAGTGCATCCACTTCACACCGAGGCCGTGACGTACATCTCTGAACGTTGCGAATCCCTGGCCGGGATGTTCTATCTGTTGACCTTGTATGCCTTCCTTCGAGGTGCGGAATCGCAAAAATCAACCGCGTGGTTTGTGCTATCGGTGGCTGCGTGTTTCCTGGGCATGGGAAGCAAAGAGGTCATGGTGACAGCTCCCGCGATGGTGCTGATCTACGATACGATCTTCATCAGCGGGAGCCTTCGAGAAGCCTGGGCTCGGCACCGGTATTTGTATCTGGGACTGGCCAGCAGTTGGCTATTCCTGCGCCATTTGATGGCGGGCCTCGATAACCGCGGCGCGGGCTACGGCTTGGGCGTCGGTTGGTGGAGCTATGCGTTGGTGGAATGCCAGGGGATTGTGCACTATCTCCGGTTGGCCCTGTGGCCGCATCCGCTGGTATTCGACTACGGGGAATATGTGCCGGCGCAGCATTTGGCTGCCATCGCACCCTGCGCGTTGATTCTGGCGGCATTGGCGGGCGGGGTTCTGTTCGCACTGAAAAGGTGCCGGATGGTCGGGTTCCTTGGGATCTGGTTTTTGGGGATTCTCGCACCGACGTCAAGCGTGGTGCCGATTTTGGGCTCTCCCGTAGCGGAGCACCGGATGTACCTGCCACTGGCGTCGGTCGTTGCGCTCATCGTTGTCGGCGCGGTTGTGCTTGGCCGTCGGCTGTCCCCGCAACCGCGGCGGCGGATGGTGCTCGGGTGTGCAGCCGGTGCGTTTCTGGTGGGACTTCTTGGATTGGTCACGATCCAACGCAATCGCGACTACAAATCCGTGTTGTCCATCTGGCAAGACACGGTGGAGAAATGCCCCAACAACGCCCGGGCGCTCTACAATCTGGGCGTCGTACTCATTCAACAGGGCCGTCTGGAAGATGGTCTCCAACAATACGAACGGGCGCTGAAGATCAAACCTGACTACGCCGAAGTACACTACAATATGGGAGCGGCTTTGGCGCAAGCAGGACGGGTAGCGGAGGCGATCCAGCATTACAGACAGGCGCTACGGATTCGCCCTGATTTCGCGGACGCGCGCAGCAACTTGGGGATTGCCCTGGCGGGTCTGGGTAGGCTGCAGGAGGCGATCGATGAGTATGAACAGGCGTTGCGCACCGACCCGGACCACGCGGAGGCGCATTACAACCTGGCGCTCGCCCTGATGCAAAAAGGGGAGGTGCGTGCCGCGATCAGTCACTACGAGCAGGCCCTGCAGATCAAGCCCGATTTCGCGGAGGCGCACAACAATCTGGGGAATGCCATGCTGCGGGCCGGCATGATCCAGGACGCGATCGGCCAGTACGAGCAGGCCTTGCGAATCAACCCGCGCTATGCCGAGGCACACAACAACCTGGGACTCGCTTTGATCCAACTCGGAGGACGGCAGGAAGCGATCAGACACTGGAGGAGCGCGCTCCGAATCAATCCTGATTATGCAGACGCGCATTTTAATCTCGGGGTCGCGCTGGAACAGGAGGGATCGATGCAGGATGCGATCAGCGAATACGAGCAGGCCGTAAGACTAAAACCCGATTTCGCCCAGGCCGAGACCAACCTCGCTCGCGCGCGGGCTGCTCAATAGGAATGAGCGGTCCTAGTCCAAGAAATTCAGGATCGACATTTGCAGATCCTGAAACCCAACCGTTGCCTGCACCGCAGCCTGGTAGGCGGTCTGGGTCTGCGTCAATTGCGTCATCACGCTAGCGAGGTCGGAATCAGCTTGCGACGATGTCAGTTGGGACAATGACGCCACCTGGGTCTGAGCGATGTTGGCTTCGGCCGTCATCCGCTGTTGCAGCGCGCCATTGGTGGCGATCTGCTGCGTCACATTGTCGGAGTCATTCTGCAAATTGCTCAGGTCGGCACCATTGATCGTGCTGGCATTACCTGCAAGCAAATCGTTTTGGAGCGAAATCAGGTGATTGAACAGGTCGGCGCCGGTTCGACTGTCGGTGACCAGGCCCCCCGGGCCACTACCGGTTGTATTGGCGCCCACGGGCAACACGGACAGTGTAGTGCCTGCCGCGACTTCTATGGAAGGCACGGATGTATTGCCCTGATACGCAACACTTGTCACCTGGCCAGAGGAGTTCTGATTGACAACGTACGGTGGTGTGGAGTTGAGCGTTCCGCTGAACAGATAGTTCCCCTCAAATTGCGTGTTCATCGCCTGGGCCGCTTCCTGAATGAGCTGGGAGACCTGTGTCGCGTAGTTATTCAAGTCGCTCTGATTCGTGGTTCCGTCGGCTTCGGTGGCGATGGTGCTTGCCTGCGAGATGATCGACTGCAGGGACTGCATGGCGCTCGACGCGGTCGTGGCCTGTTGCTGCAACTGCGTGATGTTCGCCTGGTACTGAGTGACAGCCGATGACTCGGCCTCCAAATCAAGAATGCTCCGCATCGCCCCCGGATTATCGGAGGGATTCTGCACGGCCAAACCGGTGGTGGCTTCGTTCTCCAGTTTTTGCTCGTTGGCCGAGACCCGGTCGATCTGGTAGATCAATGTATCGGAAATGGAATTGGTGGTGACTCGCATCATGGCTCTGATCCTCCTCAGGAAGATTGTAGGCTTACCAAGATCTGCAGCATCTGGTCGATCGCATTCATGAAGTGAGCGGACGCCTCGTAGGCAGTCTGATATGCGGACAAATTGCCCATTTCTTCCACGAGCGAAACCCCGCTGATGGAGGACCGCTGTTGCGACAGCATCTGCTGCACGGTATCCTGGTCGCTGACCTCGTTACTGGCTGACGACAGCGACTGGCCCAGGGTGGCAACCGTATTATCGTAAGACTGGCCGAATGTCTGATTGTCCAGGTTGGGATTGAGCTGGTTCGCCAGTTGCGCCATCTCGAGGGCCACCGTGTTGTCGCCGGTGACCCCCTTCGTTCCGCTGGCCTGAATCAGGGACGGGTCGTTCACCAAGGCCGTATTAACCGCGATATCGCTGGCATCGGAACCGGTGAAGAACAGGGCCTTCGAGGTTCCGTTGAGGCCGTATCCGGTCTCGTGAACAGTATTGACCGCGGTGATCAATTGCGACGCCAGCGTGTTGAGATTGTTGTTCAGCGTCGCCACAGAACCATCACGGGCGTCGATCTCCCCCGCCATGCTTCCGCCGGTCAGGGTCAAGGGGGTCACCGTCTGCCCGTTGCCCGCCTCGACCAACATCTGACCGCCACCGGCATCGTACGTACTGAGGGTGTTCGTCACATTGAATCCCGACACCATCTGCACCCCACCGATGCTAATATCCAAGCTGCCGTTGGCCTCCGAGGACACACTGAAATTAACCAGATTGGCGAGATCTTCCAGCTTCTGCTCGCGCATATCCATCAGATCATTGGGAGCCGAGTTGGTATCAATCTGCTCGGTAGAGATCTGCTGGTTGAGCCCGGCGATATCGCTGAGGAGCTGGTTGGCGTTGGTGACATCGGTCTGCAGTTGATCATTTAACTGCGACGTGAGCGCCCCCAGTTGCTGGGATACCTGATTGAATTGACTGGCCAATGTGCTCGCCTTTCCAATCAGGACCTGTCGTTCCGACAGCGAACTGGGATCGGCGGAGAAATTCTGTAATTCGTTGAAGAAATCGGACAGGCTGCTGGCAATTCCCTGGGACGAGTCCGAACTGCTGGAACTGGCACTGGTGATTTGCTGGCCGAGGTCCGACTGCGCGAATTCGAGAGCCTGCTGCTGGGTTTGCCAATACGATGCCGTGCTGTTTTCGGATTGGATTTGACTGTTCAACGCCTGACTGACGATCTGCTGGACTCCCGTGGCCTGAACGCCGGTCCCCTCCATGCCAATATCCGTCGGCACGGAGATCGACGTGGAAATGTCCAGGACCTGACGCGAGTAATTGGGGTTATTGACATTGGCCAGATTATTACCGGTCACGGCGATACCGGCCTGCTGCGTGTCCATCGCCCGCGCCGATATGGTGAGCGCTTGAAACAAGCCGAGGCTCATCCAACCACCTCACAAAGGCCCGGCCGGCCGGTGCGAACCGCGGAGGATTTCCCCGCCTGGTTGTACGTGACCACGGAAGCCGCCGGGAACAGCATCGCCATGAACCGCTGCATCATCTCCACGGAGCATCGAAGGAGCAGATGATTCTGTCGCGCCTGTTTGTGGACGCGCCGCAAACATCCGTTAATTTCATCAACGAGAGCTTTGATCAGTTCCCGATGCGGTTCCGGCACCGCCACCAGAAGAACCTGGAATGTCGAGCTGGACGGAAGCAGAAGGGACGTACAAAGTTGACTTTGGACTTCTTCCCGTTGGCGTCGAGCCACCTGAATGACGGAGGCCTGAGCATTGATGGCGGCGAGGTTCTCCAGCAACGCCGCCGAGACCCGTTGGATCACAAGCTGCTGCTGCTGCTCCAGCAATGCCAGCATCTCGCCGTATTGTTGCATCTCATCTCGCAACGCCCTGATCAATCGTTCGATGAACTCATTCATTGGCCGGTCAATTGTTTCGTTAGTTCCTGATTCAAAGTCTTGGCGAGACCGAGTCCGCCTCCCCGGCTTATGCTCTCCGCCAACTGTTTGACGGTCATGTCGCGGTAAATTGAGGTGGCCGCCGACTCGTCGGAGTATTTCGACTTGATGGTCGTTTTTTGCGCTTCCGTCAGGATCTGCCGCAACAGGATTGCCTCAAACTGACGGCTGGCCTCCCCGATCTTCTGTTCCTGCGTCAGCGTTTTGTTGCCGGCCAGGCGATCCAGCGGGACATCCGCCGGACTAACTTTGGATTGAATGAGGGAAATGTCCACGGTTCACCGAATCAGCAGTTCCGCCTGCAAGGCACCCGCCTGTTTCATCGCCTGGAAGATCGCCATCATGTCGCGAGGCGTCACCCCCAGCGCGTTCAAGGCGCTCGCGACCTTCTCGACGGTCGGCAACTCAGGAAGTGGCACCAGCGAGGCCTTGGATTCGGTCACCTTCGTGTCCGTGCGCGGGGTCACCTCGGTTGTACCGGTTTGACTGAACGGATTGGGCTGGGAAACGTCCAGCGTCGACGCGATGGTGATCGTCAGATTGCCGTGAGAAACCGCGCAGCTTGAGATCTTGATGCGGGCCGTGGCCACAATGGTGCCGGTGCGCTCGTTGATGATAATGCGGGCCGGCGTGTCGGGAGAAACTTCAATCGTCCCGAGATAGGCAATGAACTCCACGGGGGACTGTCGCGCGTTCTCCGGCAATTTCACGAGCACGGACGTCGAGTCCACCGCCTCGGCGCTGTTGGTGAACTTCTCATTAACGGCTTCGGCCAATCGCGCCGCCGAGGTGAAATCGGGCTCGCGCAGCATCAGTTCGATGGTGTTATTCCGTACAACGGTCGCCGGTATTTCCGTTTCCACCAGCGCCCCATTAATGATCTGGCCGGTCGTCGGATGGTTCTTCTGGACGGTCGCCCCACCTTCCCCACCGGTGCCCGCCGAGAACCCGCCGATCGACACCGGTCCTTGCGCAACGGCGTAGACCTTGCCGTCCGCGCCCAGCAACGGCGTTTGGAGCAACACGCCACCGAGGAGTGACTTGGCGTCGCCCAATGACGAAACTGTAACATCGAGCCTTGCGCCCTTCTTCTGAAATGCCGGCACGTCCGCCGTGACCATCACTGCGGCGACGTTTTTCGCTTCCAAGGTGGTCGCCGGGACGTTGATCCCAAATCGCAAAAGCATGTTGGCCATGCTTTGGAGGGTGTGGACGGGGTTTTGATCGCCCTCGTTGTTCAAGCCCGAGACAAGGCCGTAGCCGACAAGCTGGTTGTCCCGATCACCAGCCACGGTGACGAGGTCTTTGAGGCGCACCCCCATCGCGAATCCGGTAGGGATCCCAATCACAAGCGTGACGATAATCTGAAGAACGAGGATGATTCTTCGTCGCATGGTAGTCTCGATAGGTCTAAAATGGACTGAATTTATCCCAGAGCTCCATCAACCAACCCTTTTTCTGGCTGTTGGTCACGGTGCCCTTGCTGACAATCTTGATGGTGGCGTCAGCGACGTTGTAACTGAAAACGGTGTTATTGGCGGTGATGTCATCCGGTCGCACAACCCCGTGCAATACCACGTCCTGTTGTTCACCGCCAAACGAAGTATGACGGGCGCCTTCCACAACGAGGTTTCGATTCGGGAGAACGTCCACCACGCGAACCGGAACTTCGTCCACAATGGTTTCGTTGTTATTGATCGCCCCACTGCCATCGAACGAGTGCGCCGTGCTGTACTGCATCGCCGGGAGGGCCCCGTTCTTGGTCAGGAAGGCGCTGCCGGCCGGACTGTAGAGGAACGCCTGCAACGCGTCCTTCATCGAGGACTGTTTCGACGTCTTTGTCTCATTGTTCTTGGTGGCCGTACTGTTTTCCTGAACGATGATGGTCACAATGTCGCCGACGCCAAACGCCTTGTGATCGGCAAACATCGACGGCGCGGTGGACTGCCGCCATAGCGAATCCCCACGGACCGTTGCCGTGACCCAGACACAGGCCACGAGCACTTCACAAAGAAACCGAGATCGCACCTTCATTCTCCACCTTTCCGCGAAACTCGCGGTTCGATTGCGGATTACGTACCCGCACCTGTTGCCCAATGGCTCCGTCCTCAAGAACCTCGACCTTGAGCGAGATCGCCATGGCACCGTCCCGGACGACAGCCTCCGCCACCTGCCCCCGATGCACAATGGTACGGGGTCTGACCTGACGCTCCAAAATAACAGCGCCGGCCGAGATGTTTTCCGAGATTTCCAGGGCGGAAGGATCGGCGTCACCGAGATACGCCTGACGACACGTGAGGAGATCACGACGCTCACGCAGGCAATCACTGCCGGAGAATAAATCCCCACGTCGGAGAATGGACTGGGCCACCCAGACATCGCGCCAGATGCGCGCGGCCACCGGCATCTGCCACGACCCCAGGCGCTGAGCGCCGGACAAGACATCGAACCGAACAATAAAGTCCTGCGTCACGCCAACCGTGGGCACTTCGGTGACCTCCAGAGAGACCGGTGCGTTGGAGATCACCAACGGAGTCCACGCACGCCCGAGGGTCAGCTCCAGTTCGCCGAGGTCGCGCACGTAATCGCGCTGGAGCGAGGCGGTAAGCAATCGCCGGAGTCCTCCCTCATCGAGCGTGGGAGGCGACGCGGGATGGGCGGCGTCGTTGGCGGAAGATGCGGAGGCGGAGGGCTCGGCGGCAGATGCCAGGTAAACGAACCCTCCGCCGGTGAGGATGGCAACCATCGCAGTCGATATGAAGGAAGAAAGTCTCATGGATTAGCGGCGCAGATTGTTGCTCATCTGCATCATTTCATCCGCCGCCTGGACAGCTTTGGAGTTCACTTCATAAGCTCGTTGCGCCTCAATCATGTTGACCATTTCGTTGACGATTTGCACGTTGGACAGCTCGAGGTACCCTTGTGCGAGCGAGCCGAAACCGTTCGTGCTCGGGGTTCCGAGCTCGGCGGTGCCCGAGGCGGTCGTCTCCTGATACAGGTTGCCGCCCATTGAGCTGAGGCCGCCCTCGTTCTCAAATCGGGCCAGCTGCACCTGGAAAGTCGTCGTACCGCTGGGCGTGGTGTATGACACCTGGCCGTTGGAGGAAATCGTGATGTTGGTCGTGCCTTGGGGTACAGCCTGGAACCCTTGGACAGGCAAGCCATTGCTGGTGACAACCTGACCGTTGGAGTTCGTCTTGAATCCACCGTCGCGCGTGTAGGCCAGCGTGCCATCCGGCAGTTGCACTTCGAAGAAGCCGTCTCCCTGAATGGCTACGTCCAGTTGTTCGCCTGTGCTGCTCAGTTCACCCTGGGTGAAGACCTTCTCGGTGGCCACGACCTGCGCACCATGGCCGACCTGGATGCCCGTCGGCAACTGGTCTCCCGAACCCTGATCGGTGCCGGCCTGGCGCTGTGTCTCGTAGAGCAGATCCTGAAACTCAATCTTGCTCGACTTGAAGCCGGTGGTATTCACATTGGCGAGGTTGTTGGAAATGATGTCCAGGTTGTCCTGCTGTGCAGCCATCCCCGAAGCGGCGGAATAAAGGGCTCGAAGCATGGGTAATTAGCCTGTGATTAGGGGTTGGGGTTGCCCAGATCGCTGATCGCACGGCCCATGCGGTCATCATGGATCTGTAATACACGTTGGTTGGCCTCGAATTGCCGCATCGCGGAAATCATATTGGCCATTTCAGCCACGGGGGATACATTCCCACTCTCCAAATAGCCCTGTCGAACCTGCGTGCTGCCTGGGGTGGCTGCGGAAGGCACCAGGCCGGGATTGTTCGCGACGAAGTAGCTCTTCCCAATCTGGGTCAGGAGTTGCGGATTATTGAATGTCGTGATTTTGAGTTTCCCCAGCAAATTGGCCCCTTGGCTAAGGGTTCCGTCCGCCGCAATCGAAACGGGCATGGGCTGCTTCAAATCGATTTGAATCGGGCCGCTGTCGGTCTGCACCAAATACCCCTGCTTGGTGACCAGTTGGCCCTGGGCATTGAACTGAAACTCACCATCGCGGGTGTACGCGGTCTTGCCGTTCGGCAATTGAACCTCGAAGAATCCGTCGCCTTCGATGGCCACGTCGGTCGGCACACTCGTGGGCTGAATCGACCCCTGCTGAAAGTTGGTGACGGTTTGCGAGGTAGGCATTAGCGCGCTCTGCCCTTCTGCCCCAACCATCGTGCTGAACAAAATGTCCCGCTTCTTGAATCCCGGAACGGAGCTGGCGGCCAGGTTTTCGGAGATCACATCCTGCCAGTTCTGGCTGGCGTTCATGGCTGCCGCAGCCTGATAGAGGCTCACATTCATCGCGAGCTATCACTTCGCAAATGGCGTGCCATGACTCTGATCGCATTGATTACCAATGGGTTGCGCATATACCAAGGCTGGGATCTGGCAAAACATGCCGACTGCGGAGTGAATTTTTTTCCGAACCAGATTGGTCAGTACTCGCACGCCAATTCGATGACCTGGCCACAGGTGCAGCGAATGACGATCTGGGTAATGCGGTCGCCGTCGCGCTTCAACGTGACCGCAGGTTCCGACGCGGCATTTGGAGCAAGCGCTCCTCCTGTGGAAGGCACGGGTGTCGATGCGAGTTTGTCGGGCGTCAGGAATGGAGTAAATGGTTTGGTCATTTTGACGTGACCGCCTCGAGTTGATCGTTGGCTCGAATCACCAACGCAATGGTTACGCGACTGTTGACTTCGTCCGCCGGATCCATGTCGTGCACGGGTTCGGTATCCGCAAATCCCGCGACCTTGGCGATTTGGTCGGGGGCCACGCCGTTCTTCACCAGAACACGCCGGGCGGCATTGGCGCGGCCGGCGGTCAAATCCCATTTGTCCAGCGCGCTGTCCCGGTCTGTTTCGCCCTTCGGACTGTGACCTTCGATCTCCATGGCAAATTGTTTGTACCGCGTGATCTCCCATGCCAGAGTCGAGAAGACCCAGCGACCGTACTCGGTGAACGTGTCCGTGCCGGGCTCAAAGACCGGCTTCTGGACGCGATTGAGCACGCTGATATTCAAGCCTCTCTCGGTAAACTCGATTTGCACCGACTGGTTGCGCTGGTATTCCGGATTGGTTCCCAAGACTTTGAGAAGATCCTCGTTCAGATGTCGCAGCATGTCCATTTCCAATGGGGACGGCATGTCGTACTGGCCATCGAGAGTCTTTCCACGCACGGTGTCAACGGTGTTGGGGATGATACCCGAGGACTGGCGCGGGCCACGCATAAACGGGTGCTTGAACGTCAGTTCAATGGCTTCCTTGACCTTCTTGTCCTGTGCCGTAATCCACAAAACAAGGAACAGCGCCATCATCGCGGTGACGAAGTCCGCGTAGGCAACCTTCCATGCGCCGCCGCCTCCTTTGCCAGCCATCGCGCCCTACCCTTTCGCCGGCGTGTTGAGCGTCTTCAGCATCGTTTCCATTTCCTCAGACGTGGGGCGAACGTCACTGCTTAATCCGCGACGGGCGATCTCCACCGCCACAATCGGCGCCATCCCGTTGGCGAACGCCACCACAGCGGACGCGATACAGCGCAAATAGGAAAGCTCAGCAATGCCGATGAATTCCATGTTGGAGGCGAGTGGATGGGCAAACCCATACGAAAGCAATATGCCAAGGAATGTGCCGACCAGCGCCGCCGCCACCTTCTCGCCGATCTGTTCGGGCGGCCCCGCAATCGCGCCCATGGTCACGATGATTCCCAATACGGCAGCTACGATTCCGAAACCGGGCAACGAGTCCGCCACCTTGACCAGCACCCCGATCGGCGCGTGGTGCTCCTCCGTTTTCGCCCCCAGTTCGGTATCGAGCAGCGCCCGTAATTGATCCGGCTTTACCCGTCCGTCAACGATCGGCCGCAGGGAGTTGACCAGGAATTCGACGGCGTGCTCATTGTGCACCACGGACGGGTACTTCGACAGGATGCTGCTTTGTTTGGGATTATTGACATGCTCTTCCAGTGCGATCATGCCCTCGCGACGGCCCAGCATGAACATCTCATACAGGGCCTTCATCAGATCTTCATAGGACTGGCGGCTGTACGGGGCGCCCTTCAGCGTTTGCAACAGTCCCTTGGCGATATCCACCAGCACCTTTTTCGGTGACATCACGATCAATGCGCCCGTTGCGGCGCCGCCGATGGTGACGAATTCAGAAATGTGCACCAGGGCGCCAATGTTTCCGCCGGCCATGGTAAAGCCGCCGAGAACCGCCCCCAGCACCACGATAGTCCCAACAATTACAATCATGTCGTCGTCCTTGACTCTCGATTCCTCAACCAGGATTTAATGGCCAAAATCGCCTGCGTATGAATCTGACATATCCGCGACTCCGTGACGCCAAACGCCTCGGCAATCTCACGCAACCGCAAATCCTCGAAATAGTACAAAGCCAGAACCTTGCGCTGTACGTCGGGCAGTTGTTGGATTCGTTGCGCAATCAGGCGGGCCAGTTCCCGTTTTGAAGCGGTTTCAACCGGCGTCTCTTGATTCTCATCCGCAACGCTCTCGTACTGTTCCGATCCTTCGCGCCCGATGACCGCATCCAGACAGACAAAGGTTACCGGCCGGATCTCGTCGAGCAACGCCTCGTATTCGGAACGGGAGAGCTTCAGCGCCCGCGCAACCTCTTCTTCCGTTGGCGGCTCTCCTTTTCGTTGCTCCAGATGGGCGATCACGTCCTGCACGTGCCGCGCTTTGCTGCGCATGGTACGGCTGACGCAATCCATGCGGCGCAGTTCATCGATCACGGCGCCGTGGATGCGGATCCTCGCGTACGTTTCAAAACTTGCTCCGTTGTTCTCGTCGAAATTCCTCACGGCGTTCAGCAGTCCAATTACTCCCGCACTGTGAAGGTCATCGAGGTCGACATGGGACGGCAACGTCATTGCGATTCGTCCCACCACGTTCCGGACCAGGGGCAGACTCTCCCGAATAAGCTTGTCCTCGGCCGCACTGCCCTGTACCGCATGGTAACGCCGTCGCACTTGGGTCGTATCCGGGTACGGAACCTCAATGTCGTCCCGTGTGGCCGATCTACTCATGCGCCCCCTCCTGTCTCGCATTCTGCAGGGCCTTGATCCAGACCCTCCCCCACCACCTCATCAGCAGCGCGCCCACGTACAGCGCGATACAGGCGTGAGCGAGCGCGTGAGGCAGCGACTGCTCGTGAATCAGGCCCAAACCGAACCCGATTCCGAACCCGATCAGGCCTCCGGTTAATAGCAACAATTTCATTCGCTCTTCATTCTCTAGCAGGGGACCTGCCATGCTCTACAGGCGCGGGAAAACATGCGCCAGCACGCGTTCCACTCGAGCCTCCATGAAGTCGCTGGGAATATTCTGCCCGGTCGAAAGGAACCGAATCGGCAAACCTGTTCCCAGCATCAGATTCCACAGCCGGCACCAGCGGGGTTCCTCGTCGAGGTGCGTCACGATCAGATCGTCAACCGGCAACGCCATCCATGCACGGGCCTGTGCCAGAGATGCGGCCGCGTCGTAGGCTGCATTGAGCACCAGATGAACGTGGACGGCTGGCACGGACCGCAGCCGTTCCACGATCTCGCGGACTCCCTCCACGTCCGCCCCGACGGCGCCCGGCAAATCGACAAACCCCATATCCTCGTTCATTTGCATGCCGGCCAAAGTCCGCTCCACCGGCACACCCAACAGATCGCTGTGTACGCTCAACGTCTCGGCCGTGTTGGCGAGCGCGCCATCCAAACGCCAGACGCGCGCAGACCGGCCTTCCAGCAGCGTCGATAACGTCAACCATTTGCAGAGAGTCGTTGTTTTGCCCACGCCGGGAGCGCCGACGAACACGTGGAACCGTCCGTACAACGGACGACAGGGGATCCACGTGGCCATCAGCGCTTCACGAGCCTGTTTGAGATCATCCAACAACCACTTCGGCTGTGTCGAAGGTGTTTGCTGCAGTGCCTGTTCGGCGTACAACGGCAGAAGGCCGAGAGATTCGAGCACAGTGGATGGGTCTCGCCTATTCCGCGACTCCGCCATTCGCTCGTCAGCGACCAGGGCGGGGCGCGCAGACAGGGAGGCCACGGGCTCCGTCGACGCAGGTGGTTGCGGAATCACCGTGGCTTCATCCACGGTGTCCAGCAGATGACCGACAGGAGGGTTGGCCACTTCCGCCGCGTGAGCCAGGACTTCAATGCACGACTTTCGAAACCAGCGGCCTGGAATCTGACGGATGTTTACGACCACGGCATCGGCGCCAAGCCGGGCACGAATCTGTTGCGCCGCATCAGCAGCGGACGAAGCGATGAACTGTTCCAGTTCCATGATTTACTCGGGGCACGCGATCATGGCGGCGTTTTGAACCTCGATGCGGGGCGGAATCTCGGCGTACGACAACACGACGAGATCGCCAAACGTGCTTTCGACGAACCGCCGGAAGCCGAGCCGGATTTGTGGTGCGCAAAGCAGCACGGGTGGATGGCCGCCGCTGATCATTTGCTGAACGAATTTCCCGACTGCGTCCATGACGTGGTGGGCCAGTTTCGGTTCCAGCACCAGGGCCACCTCGGTCGAGGACTGTCGCACGCCCTTGGCGATTTCCTGCTCGAGCTTCGGGTCGAGCGTGATCGCGCGCAGGTTTCCATTTTCCATTTGGTATGGACGCGCGATCTGCGCGCCCAACGCGCGTCGCGCGTATTCGCTGAGTTCGTCCGGGTTCTTTGTCACCATCGTGTAATCGCTGACCTTCTCCAGAATGCCGGCCAGGTTGCGAATCGACACGCCCTCGGCGAGCAGATTCTGCAGGATGCGCTGGATCTGGCCAACGTTGAGCTGGCTCGGGATCAGCTCGTTGACGACGGTCGGATGGGTCAGCTTGAGATTGTCGAGGAGCACCTGTACGTCCTGGCGGGTCAGGATCAAATGCGCGTGGCGTTTGATGGTTTCGGTCAGGTGCGTGACGAGCACGGAAGGCGCATCGACCACGGTATACCCGGACATCTCGGCGTTCTTGCGTTCCGTCTCGACGATCCACGTGGCCGGCAGGCGAAAGACCGGTTCGACGGTAGGCGTGCCCTTGAGTTGAGCCTTGCTGTTCGTCGCGTTCATGGCCAGCCAGAGACCGGGCCGGAGTTCGCCCCTGGCTATTGTCTCGCCTTTGAGGAGGAATCGGTACTCGTTGGCCGCCAGTTGGAGATTGTCTCGCAGCCGAATGGGCGGGATGATGATCCCCATTTCCGACACGAAATTCCGCCGCACCCCCGTCACCCGCTCCAGTAATTCGCCGCCCTTGCGGACGTCGGCCAGTCCCACCAATCCATAGCCCAGTTCGATCTGCAGAGTATCCACTGCCAGAAGAGTCTCCAGTTTCTCACCGGTGCCGTTGCCCGTGGTCTTTGCTCCCCCGGCCGCAGAGCTCTCACGGCCGGCCTGCTTCTCACCAGTGACGACGACGGCTGGCTCCAGAGGCGTCGTTAGACCATGCTTCTTCATGCCGTATGCCAGCGAGGCGCTGCCGACCGAGATGACCAAAAACGGGAGCATCGGCAAGCCGGGTACGACGGCCATGAACGCCATCATGCCCGACAACATCCAGATGGCGCGCGGGTACAGCAACAACTGACGGGACAGATCGCGTCCCAGGTTTTCCTTGGACGCGGCGCGGGTAACGAGAATACCCGCCGCAGTGGATGTGATCAGCGCGGGCACTTGTGATACCAGCCCATCACCGATGGACAACAGTGTGAACCGCTGCAGTGATTCACCGACCGTCATCCCCTTCTGCATCACGCCGACGGCAAAACCGCCGATAATATTGATGGCTGTGATCAGGATGGCCGCGATCGCGTCGCCCCGCACGAACTTGCTGGCACCGTCCATCGCTCCGTAGAAATCGGACTCCTGCTCCAATTGGCGCCGCCGCGAGCGCGCTTCATCCTCCTTGATCAAGCCGGCGTTCAACTCCGCATCGATCGCCATCTGCTTGCCCGGCAACGCATCCAGGGTAAACCTCGCCGCCACCTCGGCGATACGGCCCGCGCCCTTGGTGATCACGATGAAGTTGATCAACACAAGAATCAGGAACACGACAAGGCCGACAACGTAGTTCCCGCGCACCACGAAATTGCCAAACGCCTCGATGATGTGACCGGCGTATCCATCCAGAAGGATCAGGCGGGTTGACGAAACATTCAATGCGAGACGAAAGAGCGTCAGGCACAGCAGCAACGACGGAAACCCGGTAAAGTCCGAGGGCTCGCGCAAATACAGGATCACCAGCAAGGTAAGCAGGGAGAGTGAGATGCTGATCGCCAGCAGCATATCCAGCAACAGGCTCGGAATGGGCAAAATCAGCAACAGCACGGTGCCCAGCAACCCGGTCACCAGCCACAGGTCGCTGTAGCGGAAGAATCGTCCGAGTTTTGAATTGTTGGGCGGCATCCTTTATTGCCTCATTTCCATTTGCTCCGCGTAATACCGGTAACGGTTGGTGCGATAGACCCACGCCAGCACTTCCGCCACGGCGGTATAGAGCTGAGCAGGTATTTCCACCCCAACCCGACCGTAGCGATACATGAGTCGTGCCAATGATTTGTTCTCCACGATGGGGACCTGGTTCTGGGCGGCGATCTCACGGATCCGTAGCGCGTTCTGGCGGACACCTTTGGCCACGATCTTTGGCGCACGCATGGTTTTGCGGTCGTAGCGCAGGGCCACGGCATAGTGCGTCGGATTCGTCACAACCACATCAGCCTTAGGCACATCAGCAAGCTGCCTGCGCATGGTAATCGCGGACCGGCGACGGCGTTGCTGGTTTTTGACCTGGGGATTTCCCTCGGTGTGTTTTAGTTCCTCCTTCATCTCCTCTTTGGTCATCATGAGCTCGCGGTTGTTTTGCCAGAACTGGTATCCGTAGTCGGCGACCGCGATCAGAATCATCACCACGCCCACGCGCAAGCAGATCTTGGAGGTAGAACTTGCCAGAAACCCGGCAATCCTTGCCGCGTTCACCGAGGAATAGAAAATCGGATCCGAGAGCACTTCCTGCACAACCGAGTATGTCAGCCCAACGATCAGCGCCAGCTTGGCGGCCGCCAGGGCCGTCGGCGCCGCCGACTTCATGGAGAAAACCCGTTGGAATCCCTTCGCCGGGCTAAGCCGTTCCCAATTCGGCGTCAACGCTTCTGACGCCGTATTGAATCGGCTTTGCAGTCCACCGGCCAGCAAGGCGCCCAGCACTACGCAGATCAAGATGGGCGAAACGATCTTGGCGAACAGCAAGGCCGCGCCAATGGCGTAACCCTGCATCATCCCAGCGGAGAGCGGGACATTATGCAAATGTCCGAGCGATTGGGCCACCGTCAATTCCAGAGTCTGCCAGAGTTCCCGACCGAAAAACGTCACCGCCATCAATCCCGACATCAGCACGAACACAGTTTGCACTTCCGGGCTATGGGCAATCTGGCCGCGCTTGGCTGCCTCCTCCAATCGACGGGGTGTTGCTTGCTCGGTCTTGTCTCCACCCGATTGATCCAGCAATGCCATGCGTCATCTCCCCGCCATCAGTTGAGCGACTCGCACGATGTCCTCGGGCAATTGATGCAGGTAATTGCTGATGTGTTGGGCCATGAGGTTCAGCGTCAATCCGAATACGGCCAGCCCGCCGAGGATTCGAAACGCGAAGCTTTCTCCGAACACATTCATCTGGGGCACGGCCCGACCGAGCACGGAGAACACCAGTGAAATGACGAACGAGACCGCGATCAACGGAGCCGAGATTTGGACGGCAGCCACGAACATCCAGGCCGACTTGGCGATGGTGCTCGTGAACAAGGCCCCGGTCAGATGAGCCGCCCCGATCGGCAGCAAATCGTACGTCCGTTGAAATCCAATGAGCAGCCAATGATGCATATCGAGACTCATGAACAGCGTAACCCCCAGAAAATTCAGAATGGTACCGGGCGCCTGAGAGCGACCGGAGCTAAGCGGATTGAAATCCAGAGTCATCATCAGCCCCATCTGCGTGGCCATGATGTTTCCCGCAATATCCAGCGCGAAGAAGACCATCCGGCCGATAAACCCCAGCAAGAGCCCGACGCAAATCTCCATCGCGAACAATCCCACCACCGCGCCGACCCCCAATCCGTCCAAATGAACCGGAGGCAATACCGACGCGGTAAAGAACGCCAGGAGCGCGCCCAGGGCCACACGCAGTTGAACGGGAAGATAACTGGCCGAGAACATGGGAAGCATGCCCAGCAACGCGCTGACACGGGCAAACACCAGCATCCAAACGATAGGCTCGCTCCAGGTCATGACGGTCCCCTCCTAGTGGACCATCTGGGGCATTTTCTGAATGACGACGATCGTGAACTCCATCAGCGTGCGGATCATCCATGGAAGCAACAACAGCAGCACTCCCACCACTCCCAACGCCTTCGGCACAAAGGTAAGCGTCTGTTCGTGAATCGATGTCACTGCCTGAAACAGACTCACCGCCAGTCCGATGACCATTCCGGTCAGCAGAAATGGCGCGGCCAGGGTGATGGCCTCGAAGACCATCGTTTTCAAAAGTTCAGAAGCAAATGCAGCATCCATAATCAGGTCGCGAAACTTTGGATGAGCGACTGGACGACCAGTGTCCAGCCGTCCACCAGCACAAACAGCAACAGCTTCAACGGCAGCGAAATCGTCATCGGCGGCATCATCATCATTCCCATGCTCATCAACACCGTCGCCACCACCAGATCGATCAGGATGAACGGCACGAACAGCAGGAACCCCATTTGAAACGCCGTTCGCAGTTCGCTGATGATGAATGCCGGCACGACAATTCTCAGCGGCAATTGGTCTGGTGGCATCGGTCCGGCCTTCGCCAGCGCGACGAACAACTCAACATCCTTGGCCCGCGTTTGCTTGAGGAGAAACGTGCGAATGTGCGTGGAAGCGCGGTCGATAGCCTCGGAACTGGAAATCTGGTTTGCGGAATACGGCTGAAGGGCATCCTGGTTGATACGTTCCCACGTGGGCGCCATGATGAAGAACGTCATGAACAACGCCAGCCCAATGATGACCTGGTTGGCGGGCGTTCCCTGCAGGGACAAGGCAGTGCGCACGAATGACAGGACAACCACGATGCGCGTGAAGCTGGTCATCAACAGGATGATCGACGGCGCGACCGTCAGCAGCGTCATCAGAAATACAATCTTGATCGCCACGTCCGTGTTTTGCTGTTGGCCGCTCTCTACCGCGAAATTGAATTTGAATGGCAGGGTCGCGCCGCCTCCGGCGGCCGACGGGACATTCGTTTGGGCATGGGCGCTGGCCGCGCCGAGGAAAACCATCAGCGCCGCGATGCTTAAAATCTGGGGGATCCGCCGGTTCATGACTTTCTCTGCAATACGTTTTGCAGGGCGTCGGCAAAACTGGGCGCTGCCGTCTTCGTTTCGTCTTCTGCAGATGCTTCTGGCAACTGGCTCACCAGCGAGACGCCGGCCGGCGACGTGCCCACGAGTATGCGCTGGCGCCCGTAGCCGACCACGCAAATCGACTGGCGATTCCCGAGTGATTTGACCTCAACCACCCGCAGTTTGTTGACGCCGTTCGGGCGCCCGATCGCCCGTTGCGAATTCTTGAACAGCCAAACGCCGCCGAGAAACAACGCCAGCACGAGTACAAGTCCGCCAAACACCCGAAGGGCCGACACGCCCATATCTGGCAGTGGCGAGGCGGACGGTGCGTTGACCGCTTCAGCTAATGCCATTGTGGGCCGAACCCATGCCGCAACTGCCGGCAGAGTCCAGCCGAGCCATGAGAGGCGGTTCATGCCTTGGCTCCGACCAGCTCCGTAATGCGGATGCCGATCCGACCCTCCACCACGACCACTTCCCCGCGGGCAAACAACTTCCCGCTGACGTAAAGATCAACCGGCGCATCCGACGCCTTGTCCAACTGCACGACGGAACCTGCCGCCAATTGCAGCACATCACGCATCAGCATCTGACAGTTGCCCAATTCGACGGTCAACTTGACCCCGACATCCAGGAGCACATCCAGATTGGGAAGTGTTGCGGCGGTTGCGCTCATACGTTCATGCCTCCAGTTTTCCGGTCAATTGTATCGCCCAACGCCCTTCGCTTGTGCCCAGAGTCCCTACGAACTTTGCCAGGTCTCCCAAACGAATCTCCACATGGTGAAATCGTTGCGCGTCGACAGGCACCATGTCCCCCGCCTTGAGCGTGCCCAACGTCTGAAGATTCAGGTTGAGACCCGTGCAGATCGCCGTCAGCTTCACGGACACATCGTCCAATTGCGGGTTCCACGGGGGAGCAGCTGCGACCGCGGCGGGCACGGATCCGCCTTGCTTCGGATCGCTTTCTCCCGAAAGACGGCGAATCAGCGGTTCGAAACTGGCGTAGGGCAGACCAATCCGAAAGCGTCCCTGGGTTTCGTTGACTACGGCATCAAAGGTGATCTCCAAAATCATCGTCTCGCGGGAAATGGCATTCAAAAAGCGCGCGTCAATCTCGTGCCCCAAGATCGCTGGCTTCAATTCCTGCAGGCCGCTCCAGGGAGCGGCCCATTCCGCCAGTATGACACTTGAGACCTGATCCAGAACCGCCGCTTCGATATCTGTGAGCGCGCGGGCGGCATTGTCCAATGCTCCCGCCCCTCCCAGCAACCGGTTGACGATGCCCAGCCCGAGTTGCGGCGGAATCTCCAGTAATCCGATGCCACGAAGCGGGTCCAGCTTGAACAATGTGAAGTGCAGCGGCGTGCCGGCGAGTTCGACGAATTTCTGGAAACTGATTGTCTGGATTCCTGCCAGGCTGATGGGCAACTCCAGGCGCAAGTTGACAGAAAGCCGTGCTTCGAGATTGTGGGCGAAGTCCTCTTGTTGCGACCGCAATTTGCGAAGAGCCGTTTGCGATAGTAATCCGCCGTGCCCCAAGCCCTTCGAACCCGTCGACGGGGAGCCTGTGGATGGCGCTGGCGGCGCCGGCGCGACGGTTTGAGTCTCGGGCGAACTGGCTGGCGCGGCTTCTTCAGTAGCGGTGGGAGCGGTGGCTGTCATGACGGATCAAATGGTGTCCTGCTACTGAATGGCGAATTCCGTGAAGTACACATCTTTCACCGTGCCGCCTCCCAAAGCATTGTTGAACACGGTTTCCAATTCGGATCGGATCACGGTCCGCGCTTCCGGCTTTTCGAGGTCGGCGATGCTCTTCGCGCTGAGCACACCCGAAGCGAGATCGACCAGTTGCGCCTGGTTGTTCAAAATCAGGTCTGGAAAATCCTGTCGATCTCCGGCCAACGTGAGGCTGGTCAGCAGATACCGCGACCCCATCGTCCCGGAGAGGTTGACGAGTATCTTGTTGAGCGGCACGGTAATCTTGCCATCGCTGGCGGTCTTGACACCGGCCTCCTTCCAGCCCGCGTTCCCCGCTTCCCCTTCTTTCCCTTTTTCTCCGCCCTTCGCTTTGCCTTCGGCGGCCTTGGGCGCCGGTGCGGGTTTATCCGCGGCGGCTGGCGTCTCGGTGGCCGAAGCGACAGCAACGGTGCCGTTTGTGGTTGTGGCGGTGGCCGCGGCAACCGCCTTCTTCATTTTTGGCAAAAGCAGGAATACGGTGGTGGCATAGGCCAGCGCCGGCATGGCGACAATCGTCACGATCAGCGGCAGCCATGCCTTGAGCCCTCCGCCGCTCGAGCCGCTCGTCGTTGATTCTGCCGCTTGGTCGCCTTCGGAAGGGGTCGCAGCAGCCGGGGTTTCCTGTTCAGTAGCCATGGCTCATCAGTGCTTCATGTCGACGAGGTCTTGAAGCATCTCGTCACTGGTTGTGATGATTCGGGCGTTCGCTTGAAACGCGCGTTGCGTCTGAATGAGACTGGCGAATTCGCTCGAGAGATCCACATTCGACTGTTCCAGCGCGCCGCTCTGGATGGTGCCCATCCCATTGGTGCCCGGCGCGGCGGGCGTTGGGTCGACAGCGCCTCCAATCGGGCCGGATACGCCGATCCCTCCATAGAGATTGTTGCCTTCCTTGACGAGGCCATTCGGGTTGGAGAAGTTCTGCATCAGAATCTGACCAGTAACGTACGTGGTGCCATCTGACAGCGTGATATCAACACGGCCCTGCTGATCGATGGCGTAGGATGTCATGGTCGCATCCACCGCCGCGTCCGCCGCCGGCATGTTGGAGGCATCGATCTTGATGTCCCCAAGTGTGGTTAATGACGGATCGGTATATCCCTGCACGCGCAGCCCGCCGGGCGTCACCAAATAGCCGCTGGCGTCCAACTGGAAATCACCCGCGCGCGTCACAAATTCCGCGCCACTGATGGCATCTTTGACGACGAAGAAGCCATTCCCGGAAATCGCCAGGTCCGTCGCCACGCCCGTGGGGTTAATGGCGCCCTGGTTGAACTGATTGAAAATACCCGCGGTTACGACACCCAAACCGATCTGGACTGACGAGTCGCCGCCCAGGTCGGAATTGGCCAGCGTCTGGCTGAATGAATCGGCCAGGTCGGTGGTCGCGGACTTGTAGGCGATAGTGGAAACGTTGGCGATGTCGTTACCAATTACGTCGATCTCTTGCTGAAACGCATTGAGGCCACTCACTGCGGATGTTAGTGCTTGAAGCATGGTTTACTCCTTGTCGTTCGATTTCTCTCTCATTGTCATTGCGCTATTACTGTTTACGAAGAAGATGCTGAAGAGGTCGCTGAGTTCGACGTCGTCGTTGGTACCGTAACGCTCTGGATATCGCTCAGCGGGTACGCCTCGCCATTCACCACGACTTCAGGCGAACCCGAGTTCATCAGCACCGAGCTCACCATACCGGTGTCACTTACCCCACTCGTTCCGTCGCTAACAGTCACCGTCGCGCCAATCAGATTGGCCGCCTGGTTCTCCGAGATGGATTCGTAGGTCTGTTGGGCCTGTTGCAGGGTCGAGAATTGTGCCATCTGTGCAATAAACTCGGTGTCCGACATCGGATTCATCGGGTCCTGGTTCTGCAGTTGTGTAACCAGAAGATTGAGAAAATCCTGCTGGTTCAGCGTTTGTGTCGTCGACGTACTCGATGTCGAGGATGAGTCGTTCGTGGATGGTGTACTGGAATTGACGGTGCCAATTTGCATACTGTGTACCCTTTACGCCCACATCTCCCAGCCGCGGTTCACTGTCACCGGGCCGCTCTTGCCACCGGCGCTCCTGGACGCGGCAGCCTTCGTGACGACGGGCAATTCCTCGGCATCGTCCGTCGTGCGACCAGATGAACGCTGCTCGTGACGATCGGCGGACCCCTCCATCGCCGTCTGCGAAGATGTGGTTTGGTTGTTCTGTTGGTTGTTTCCCGCATTCTGATTCAACGACGCGTGATCTAGTTGCCCCACGCGGATTCCCTGTTGAGCGAGGGACTGCTGCAGGTCGGACCAGCGCGAATTCAGTGAATCGAAGTTGCCGTGCTCCAACCGCGCCGCCACGTCCACCTGACCGTTGTTGAGGCTCAGATGCAAACTGATCTCCGTCGATTTGTCAGGGCGAACACTCACCTCCGCCGAGTCGGTTCCCATCCGCCTGAACGAGACGACGGCTTCATTCACATCGTTGGCGATCCTGGTCATCTGGGGAGCTGGTGGGCTCTCGACTCGAGCTCCGACGGCAGTAGCCACCGCCCTTTCGCCACCCGCGCCATTGAACGTGGACATAGAAGCGATAGGCGCTGCGGTTGTCTGAGTTCCAGACGGCGCAACAGGCGTACTGGTGCGGGGCGCGCTTTCAACGGGTTCGGTTTTCGCCTCAACCTTGCCACTCTCAGGCAGAAAACTCCCACGCGGCAGATTCTTCTCTCCGCTCCGGGCAACCCCTTCCGTTTTTCCCTGAGATTTCATGGGCACAGCCTGTTTTGCACTCCCCGTGCCAACAACATGGCCATTCTCGGGTTGTACCGCCGCTTCGGTGGTGCCGGGCAATTGTCGCGCGGTGGCAATGATGTTCTTCGAATCCTCAGGTACAGAGATTGTGGACGATGTGGCAGCATGCGGCTCGTTGACAACCTGCTGATCGGGACTCGCGGCTGCGGTTCGGGGAACTGTGGTAACCGACTTCTTCTCGGCGCCTGTTTCCAAATTGGAGGAGGCTGAAACGGCGGTTGTGGATGAATCGCTGATGGGCAAGTTGGTGGTGGCGGCCCTGGATGGGGTGGGCAAGTCCGTGGCCGTGGGCTTGGATATGGAAGGCGTGATTGGGATCGCAGTCGCCACCGTCGCTGCCGTCGCGGTCTTCTTCAAGGGGACCTGAGCGGGCGCGGACGATGACGGCACCGACGAGGTCGACACAATTGCTACCGCAAGGCCGGCTGACGTCGCTTCAGTTGTCACGTTTGGAGCAGGCAATGGCAATCCCGTTGCGGGGAGAGCCACAGGCGTTGGCGCAGACCCGCTCGCGTCTTCCGTTTTGCTCTTCTTGGCGCCGCTATCCTTGGAGCCAATCCCCGATCGCAGCAGCATGGCCAAACCGCCTGCTCCATGCTGTTCTCCCAACGTTTCATTGATCACATTGGCGAATGACAATTGCGGCACCGCACCGCGCATAGCGGACGCGACCGATGCCGGGACAGCTGTTATGGCGGTGTCCGCACCAGCGGGAGCCGGGGCTGGGGCAGTTGCACTGGATGTGACCATGTTTGCCTTTACGATGGATTGTTAGTGGGGCGGTACATCACAACTTTGAGCCGTTCGGAAATCTGAGCGGCGCGCTTGGCGTCGGCCGGGCTGCCGTGGGCCATCATGTCGAGGATGGGGGCCGTATCCGCATCCTTCATGTAGGCGAAGATCTTGACGATGTCGTCGTCCTTCATCTCCTTGAGGATGGTGACGGCGCCGTCCGGCGACATCGTGGCGTAGATTTTGGCGAGCCGCTTCAAATTGGCGATTTCCTCGTCGTGAACGCGCACTACATCATGGTCGAAGGCCGTCTGCATGCGTCCCACATTCTCGGTGATAACGACGATTTCCTGGCGCTCCGCTTTGAGGCGCGAGTCCAATTCGTTGAGCTGGCGTTCCCGGTCCCCCAATACCTGTTTCTGGTGCTGCAGATCCGTGATCAGTTCATCCACTTCCGTATTTTGAAACTCCCACGACGGAGCGTGCGGGGCGGCCTTGGCGACCATGGCCCCAGAGGGCGGCAGGATAATTTTCGGTGTGCGCCAGAGCGCGATCGTCACTCCCACGTACGTGAGCGCGCCGATCAGCGCCGTCATCCAACTCGACTGAAGGAATTTGATCATCGTCAGGTCACTCCTCAAATTCGCCGGATGACCCTTCTGCCGCTACTCCCGCGTGCTGCGCCAGATCATCCAGAAGCTTTTGTTCCTCGCGGTGGCACTCATGGTCGTATCGTTGGCGTTGCGCTCGACGCACCCGATCCACGGATTCGCGGGACCGTCGCGCGCTCAGCAACCGCGCCAGCGCGCCATCCACGGACCGGTCCGCGCGCCGCACATCCTCCAACCGAAGCTGTTCGAATTCCTTTACGGATCGGCAGTACTCCTGAAGTTGGGCAAGATGCACGGCGGGAGCGCCCGTAACAGCGCGTTCCCGGCCCAGGCGAAACGCTTCCTCGCATACGCGCTGCGCCTCGCGCCATTGTTCGGTGGCCTTGCGTTGATCATCGAGGGATCGGGCGTACGCCGTAAGCGCGGCGTGCTCCTTCTGCTCGAGGACGATCAGCAGCGCCTGAAGAGTGAACCGAAACCGTCTCACCTGGCTTTCTCCTTCCGCGCCATTGCCGCCTGAAGCTCCCGCCAGCATTCCTCGATCTTCCGCCCCTGGTTCACCGGCTGCCGCAGAAACAGGCGAAGCGGTTCGTGGAGGCGGATTGCCTCATCAATGGCCGCGTTGCTGCCGGCCGGGTACGCGCCGATCGCAATCAGATCCTGATTGCGACGGTAAATCGCCAGGTATTCGCGTGCCACCGCGGAGGCATCGAGTTGTTCCGGAGTCAGCAGATCGCGCGTGAGTCGGCTTACGCTCTCCAGCACGTCGATCGCCGGGTAATGATTCTGCGTGGCCAGCTCGCGGGTCAACACGACATGCCCGTCCAGGATCGAGCGCGTCGCATCGGCGACCGGATCGTTCATGTCGTCGGCTTCGACCAGCACGGTGAACAATCCCGTGATCGAACCTCTCTCCCCCATCCCGGCGCGCTCCAGCAACTGCGGCAGAAGCGAAAACACGCTGGGCGTGTAGCCGCGGGTCGCGGGCGGCTCACCCACGGCCAGACCAATTTCTCGTTGCGCCATGGCAAACCGCGTAACCGAGTCCATCATCAGCAGCACGTTCAGGCCCTTGTTGCGAAAGTACTCCGCGACGGCCATTGCCAGGAACGCGCCCTTCACGCGCGCCAGAGCCGGCTCGTTCGATGTCGCCACCACCACCACCGATTTCTTTCGCCCGGCTTCATCCAGGTCTTTCTCCAGGAACTCACGCACTTCGCGCCCGCGTTCTCCGATAAGGGCGATTACGTTGACGTCGGCTTCCGCCTGGCTGGCAATCATGCCCAACAACATGGATTTTCCGACGCCGCTGCCGGCGAAAAGGCCGAGCCGCTGGCCACGTCCACAGGGGATGAACGTGTCGAGTGCCTTGACGCCGGTTTGAAACTGCTGGCAGATCCGCTGCCGCTTGAGCGGATGGGGCGGCAGGCTCTTGATACTCACAAATTCTCCGTCGGGAATCGAGCCGTGCCCGTCCAGCGGATTACCGAGACCATCGATCACCCGTCCCATCAGCGCGCTACTGACCGCGACCTGCAATGGAGCGCCCGTGGCAATCACTTCGCTGCCGACGTGGATGCCGTGGGTCTCCCCCAGAGGCATCAACAACAAGTGATGGTTGCGAAACCCGACGACTTCCGCATAGGTCACGTCATCCTGGCGCGACGAACGAATGCGAACCACTTCCCCGATGGACGCAGCCGGCCCCTCTGACTCGATCACCAAACCGATGAGTTGAACGACCCGACCTCGCGATTCGACGGCCCGGGCGGTCCGGGTCCGCTCGATCACGCGGGAGAATCGTTCCAAAGTCGGACTGGATTGATCGGCCAACATTGTCATGAGAGAGCGGTCTTCTTTAGCAACTCAACCTTTGTTTCCCGTCGTCCGTCGATCACGCCGAACCGGGTTTGCACGAGGCATCCACCCCGGGTAACATCGGGGGAACTGCGGAAAGCCACCTGGGGCTGCCCCTTCCCTGAAACCAGCCCGCCCTCCGGATGTTTTTCGAGCAATGCCAGATCTTCGGCGTTCAGCAGCACGGTGACCTCGGACGTGTCGGCCACCTGCGCCAGCGCCTCGCGTACGGAAGCCTCCACCATTTCGGTGGAAACAGGCAGTCCCGCCACCAGTCGCTGGGCGGATTCGATCGCGAGATTGATTACCGCGGTCTCCGAATCCCGAACCACCTGGGGCACCGCCTCGCGCAGGGCTTGGAGCACACCGTGCTGCAGGTTCAGAAACTCGGTACGCTGCGCCTGCAACTGCCCTTGGAATGCGCTTTCGGCTTCCTGGCGACCCCGTTCGTAGGCGGCCTGCTCGAGAGCCTCGGTACCCGTCAAGGGTCGCGAGACGGACGGCAGCGCCCGGGAACGGACATTGCGAAGTGGCTGCTGCAAATGGACGGTCTGCGCCATGATTTCAGGCTGGTTGCTCCTCGGGGATTTCGATTTGTCCCTCGGACTCGAGCCGGCGAACAATCTCGATGATGGTTTGCTGGGCCAGTTCGATGTCCTTGGCCTTGACCTTGCCGAGGAACCCCATTTCCTCCTGGATCGCTTCAGCGGCGCGTTTGGAGAGGCCCGACAGGATTTTGGTCTTGAGCGTGTCGCTGGCATTCGAGAGCGCGGTCGCCAGCGCCCGTGAATCGACTTCGCGAAGGATCTTCTGTAAGGCCGCAACGTCGAGTTTGGCCACGTCGGCGAAGGTGAACATTTGATTGCGAATGGACTTGCCCAATTCCGGATTCGTGCGCTCGACGGCTTCGATCAGCGCTTTGCTGGAGTTGCGATCCATTGCCTTGAGCACGGTAGCCGTGGGTTCCACGCCCCCGGTCTGGTTGAACGGCAGCGCGGTATGGGTGCCGATCCTGGTCAGCAACCGTTGCCCAATGGTTTCCACGACGCTGACGGGCGTGGGCACGAGCGTGGCCAGGCGCTCGACGATTCTGGAGCGCAACTCCTCGGGAAATGCACCAATCAACTCGGAGGCCTTCTTCCGGTCGAGAAAGCTCACCACGAGAGCGATGGTTTGTGGTTGCTCGGACTTTACCGCGTTGTAGATCTGGCGCGCCTCTTTCGCAGCAAGAAGATCGATGGCTGACACGGCCCCTCCCACGGCAAAGCGCCCCATAAACTGGCGCATCCCGCTGGGTCCGAGCGCCTTCTCAATCGCCGCTCGGGCAAACTCAGCCCCGCCGGAAACACCCACACTGGCGGTGACCGCCACATCGGAAAACTCGCGCAGAATTTCGCGGTGCAATTTTTGGTCAATGACCGGCAACTCGGTCATCGCCGACGCCACAGCCGCCATGTCCCGCTCGTCCAATCCCCGCAACACCTCTGCGGCGCTATCGGGCCCGAGAATGATTAGCAGCGCCGCGAGCTTCTGGGTTCGTGTTAGCGTCTTGATGTCCAGTTCCGCAGACTGGCCCTGAGTTAATGTAGCAGCCATGGTGAATACTCAGTTTCGCGGAACGCCGGCGCCGCGGCTCAGCCAACTGCGGACGGCCTGGTTCATGTTTGCCGGGTTTTCACGGATCAGACGATTCAACACCTCGACCGTGACCACGCCCTCCTCTGTCCGCGCCTTGCCATTGCCGTTGGCGGCGGCGGCGGGCGGAATGAGCGATTCGCTCTCCGCCGCGGCCTTCTTGAACATCCGCAGGAAAATGAAGACGATGCCCAACGCCAGCACGACGTATCCGGCGTTGCGCCCGACCTCCCACCACATTTCGTGCGTCTGTTGTTTTTGCATTTGCTGCGCGACATCGACCGGGAATGCATCGTTAAACGGCATCTCTTCCAGCGTAATCTCGTCCTTGCGTGTGGGGTCGTTCAGCTGGAGGCCAAGGGCGCTCTGAACGATCTTGCGAAGCTTGTCCATCTCCTCCGGGGTCCGCGGCACCGCTTTTCGGTCGGCTCCTGTTCCCTCAAACTTGCTGGCGACAAACACGGCCGCAGACACACGCTTCAAGCCTCCGGGCGAATCCAGGATGTTGCTCACCGACTTGTTGATTTCGTACTGATTGTTAATGGTCTTGTGTTTGCTGACCGTGGTGGTGGCAACCGCCGGAGCAGCGTTGGTCTGCGATGCGGCGTTGGCGGCCACTCCGACCACACCGCCACCGTTCGCCGTGGTGGAATTGTTATCCTCCTCGCTCGTGGTGTTGGAGCGAGCGACCTGGCCATCGGGATCGAATTTCTCTTCGGTCCGGTTGATCGTCTCCGTGTTGACTTCCACCGCGACGCGCACGACGGCCTGGCCGGGTCCGAGAACCTTTTCCAACATGCCCTGCGCTTTTTGTCCGAGATACTGCTCGATGGCCCTGCGGCTGGCCAGTTGGCTGCCGGTCAGGCCCGCGACGCTGTCTTCGTCTTCGCTCCCGGAGAGGACGGTGCCGCGATTGTCGACCACCGTGACGCCGCCGGGCTTCAGCCCTTCCACGGAATTGGCGACGAGAAACCGGATCGAATTGACGGCCGAGGCGGAAAGTTCGCTGTTGCCGCGCAAACGAACGAAGACCGATGCCGTCGTCTTCTGCTGATTATCCGTCAACAGGCGATTTTCCGGCATCACTATCATGACGCGCGCGGCTTCCACTTCGTCCAACTGACCGATCGTGCGGGCCAGTTCTCCCTGGAGGGCACGGAGATAATTGGCGCGTTGCACGAAATCGGAAATCCCGAAATTGGGCTTGTCAAAAATCTCGAACCCGACGCCATCCCCCTTGGGGATGCCTTTGGATGCAAGCTGCATCCGCATGAGATGGACCTTGTCGGCGGGCACATACACACTTCCCCCACCCCCGGCTCGATAGGGCACCTTGGCGTCATCCAGGGCGGCGATCACTCTCGCAGCTTCGCCGTCGTCGAGTTTGCCATACAGCAATGCGTAGTCGGACCGGCTGGACCACATCGACAGCACAATCAATCCGCCAATGACGGCAATGGCGGCGAACACGACACTGACACGCTGGTTGGCGCCGAGCTGTTTCCACACGGTGCTGAGCTGGCGCCCCAATTGAGAAAGTGGTTGGGCCATAGATTATACCTGCATCCTCATCAGTTCCTGATATGATTCGAGAAGCTTGTTGCGAACTTCCACCATCAACTGAAACGACACACTGGCTTCCTGCATCGAGATCATCGCCTGATGCAGCGAAACGTTCTGTCCGCTGATTAAACCATTGATGGAGTCGTTGGCGGCGACCTGTTTGGTGTTGATCTCGCCCACAGCCCTGCTGAGCGCATCGCTGAAGGACGACGTCGCGTCCGAACTGGACGCAGGCGTGATTTCCGGAGCCGTCGCGATCTCGGCCGCCGGGATCGTCGGTTTCGAGGGATTGGCCTGCGGCAGAAACTGGATCAAACCGTTGGGCTGCAGGTAAGCGCTGATGGAAGAGAGGGGGCTCATCAGATCATCATGCGCGTCTGCCGATCGACAATGTCTGCAGCGCCATCGCGTGGGCGTTCTTGATCACGGCGAGATTGGCCTCGAACGCGCGCGACGAGGATATCAGGTCGGCCATTTCTTCATGGATATTGATGTTGGGCATGGCGACCATCCCGTTCTTGTCGGCATTGGGATTGCCCGGGCTGTAGACCATTTGCGGCGGACGATCGTCGCTTTGGATTCGCGCCACGCGCACCGGCTGCGGTTGCGCGTTGGTGGGATCCCCCACCTGTTGGTTGAGAACATCCTCGAAGACAACCTCCTGGCGCTGGTACGGCTTGCCGTCCGGCCCCTGCGTGGTGTTGGCATTGGCGATATTCTGTGAAATGACGTCCATGCGAATGCGTTCGGCGCTGAGCGCCGCCGTCGTGGACTCGACTCCTGGAAGGAAATCAATCATGGTTCAGCTTCAACTTGTTTTGCCCGTGATCGCCATCTGTAGATGCGTCAGATCGTAATTGATCACTTGCGTTTCCACTGCGTGCGCCAGTGTGTTCTGCTGCAGGTCGGCCAATTCGGTTTCGAGATTCACCGTATTGCCATCACGTGATTGGGCAACAGCATTGGGATCGAGGGAAAGCTTCGGCTGCAACCCGGTGACTTGATCCCCATTGCCCGAGGCCAACGCACGGCTCAGCTCGCTGCTGAACGATGCATCCACATCCATCCGCTTGTAACTGGGGGTATCGACGTTGGCGAGATTGCTGGCAATCGCCTCGTGCCGCAGCACTGTGGCGTCCATCATCTTCTTCGCCGCAATGTAGTTAATATCGTTGAACAGTGCGTCGATCATTGCTGGTCCTTCCCGTGGTCGAACAAGCTTGGTGTGTGCCATACATGACAAGTTGCTCACAACCAACATGTTATGAGTGTCACACGCTCGCATCCAGGAAAACTTTGCCCCCTAACCAAAGCTTGATGGGAAGGATTGACCGCGAGGACGGGATTGCCGTCAGGTGACCGTCAGGGCTGTCTCGGCGGATTCAAGACACGACACGATTGTCTGGTCAGCGCTCTGCCAGAGCAGTCTGCCAACTCGACTCTATACCGTCAGGAGTCGCTTCCAGCGCCTGCGGGAACTGTCGCGGCGCTCTTGCCGTTGTATTCGTTGAGCTTGTTGCGGAGAGTACGCACACTGATGTCAAGAAGCTTGGCCGCGTGAGTCCGATTGTTGTGGCATCGCGCCAACGCGGCCATGATGTGGTGCCGTTCCAGTTCACTCATGGAAAGAAAATGGGAATCGCCCGGAGCGGTCGATACGATCGCCAGCGGGGATTTGCGGAGAGGTTCGACTGGCACGACCGAACCAGCAGTGAGCATTCCGAGATGATGCGGCTCGATCATCTGATTGTCTCCGCAGAGGATGACCGCGCGCTCGACCACATTCTGCATTTCGCGGACATTGCCGGGCCAGGAATGCTGCTGCAAGAGTTGCATTGATTCCGGAGAAAGGCCGCGGACGCGGACGCCGTGCTTGCGCGAGAAGCGTTCGACGAATTGGCCGGCGAGGTACGCGATATCACTGGACTTTTCGCGCAACGGCGCCACGTGAATCGGAACCACATTGAGACGGAAAAACAGATCCTGGCGGAACTGGCCTTTATCGATCCATTCCTGCAAGTTGCGATTCGTGGTGGCGATGATCCGGACGTCCACCTTGATGGTGCGGTTGCCGCCAATTCGCTCGAATTCGCGTTCCTGCAGTACGCGCAGGAGCTTGGCCTGAATATTCGGAGAAATCTCACTGATTTCATCGAGCAAAATCGTGCCGCCATGAGCCAGTTCGAAACGGCCTTCACGCTTGTTCAGAGCGCCTGTGAACGCGCCCTTCTCGTGGCCAAAAAACTCACTCTCGATAAGGTTTTCCGGCACGGCGGCACAATTGACGCGGATAAACGGGGCGTTGGCGCGAGAACTTTCGCGATAGATCGCCCGGGCGATGAGTTCCTTCCCGGTGCCACTTTCGCCCTGGATGAGAACCGTGGCTTCTGTACGGGCCACTTTGCGAATCAATTGACGCAGCTCCTGCATCGGCGCGCTGTCCCCCAACAACTCTGTCTGCTCGTCCTCCGGAGCCTCGCGGCTGAGGAACTTGTTGACCGTGACGAGGCGGTTGTAGTCGCCGGCCTTTTCGATGGCGATGTCCAACTGATCGAGTGAGAACGGTTTGACCAGGTACTCGAACGCGCCGTTGCGCATGCATTCGACCGCGGACTCAACCGAGGCGTGTCCGGTCATGACAATGACCAGCGGCCGCTGGGGTCGCGCCTGCAACTCCTTGAGCAAATCGATCGCCAAACCGTCCGGCAGGCGGAGGTCCGTCAGGAGAACGTCGAATGTTTCACGTGCCAGGAGCTGGCGCGCCGCTTCCAGTGATTGGGCGGGGAACACACTGAACCGCTTGCCTCGCAACGCTTCTTCGAGGCATTTGCGCAGGGAGTTGTCGTCTTCCAGAATCAGAATTCGTTCGATGGACATCGTAGGTCCTCACAGGGGTTTTCCGTACACGCGATAAAGGTTGGCAACGAAATGGGGTCGCGGCCGGACTTCAGCGGAGGGTTGGGCCTCTGGAACAAGCCCGCGACGAAGCATCAAGCGTTCATTCTCGCGGTCCAAGAGCACAACATTCATAATGACATCCTGGTTTTGCCGGATCAGCGAACATATCTCGACATACGACTGGCGTTCGACCGAATCCAGTTTCTGCCAGATGGAACCAACCTCCTTGATGTCCTTGTACGCTTGCGAGAGGGCCGGAAGCAAGCTTTTTCTCGCGTCGGCAAATTCTTTGGCCTCAAACGGATCGGGGCTCTGAAGCGCTCGATTCTCGCGCTGGATCAGGGACAGCAGTTCCCGGCACAAAGCGAGATGCTCGCGCAGAACGCGGGCGGCCTGTGGGGGGTTCAGTGTGTTGGAGCTGGTTCCGGCAGGGAAGATACTGCCGGTCGGACTTGCGGCGCCTGAGATTGCCATGCCAGATACTTTTTCCGCCACTGGCTCATGTCAAGCACAACCTGTAAGGCCGGCTCAATCGGCTTGGTCAGGGACGGGCCAAGCTCTTCGACCTGGCCGTAGGCGGTGATCGCCTCGTCGGTCTGCTGAAGTCGTTCGTGAATCAACCCAATCTGGTACAGGATCGGGATTCGCCACTCCGGGGCAGGATCGTCATGGTTGAGGTGGTGATACACCACCAGGGCGTCGGTATAATCACCTTCAGCGTAGAAGGTATTGGCGATCTGATTGCCGATGGATTGCCTCCACGCCTTGCCCTCGGGCGTCTCCAACAAAAACAGGGCTTGGCGCATGGCTTCCTGTTTGTGCCCCAGATGCTGAAGCGAAACAGCAAGAAGAAAACGGGCCTCGGTGTCGTTGGGGTTCGTTGCCAGCAGATTCTGCGCTTCCCGCACGGTCTCCTCGTAACGCCCGGAGGACGACAACGAGCGAACCAGCTTCAAGCGAATCTCCGCCTTGTTAAGTTCCGCGGAATCAAGCTTCAACAACCGATTGAAGAAGTTGGCGGCCTCATTGAAACTCCCCTGAAGATAGTAGGTCTCCGCGATTTCCGTTTGAGCCTGCAATACCAGGTGCTGGTAATACCCGTTGTTATCGAGCTTGAGATTGAGAATCGTGGTCATCACGGCGTAGAATTTCGATAGCGCCATACTGTACGCGCCCATTTGGCGATACAAGAGAGCCTGACGCAGCATCACTTCCGGCACCCCCGGGTCCTCGGGGAACCGTTGCAGATACTGGGCGAAAATCTGGATGGCGCGCGCGGGCTGGCCCGAGTCTTCCGCCGTCAGCGCCAATTCGAGCAATGCGGTCCGTTTGAGGTCATAGGGAATGTCCGACTTCAGCATCACAATCAACGTCTGGCTGGCCTGCTCGAAATCGTGTGCCTGCCGTTGGTGACGCGCAAGATCCAGCTTGATCTTCGCATCGGCAGTTACGGCCGACGTTACGTTGGAAGTGGCAATCTCGTCCTGGGTCCGGCTAAGGGCAGGGTCGAGGTTCGCAGGTGTGGCAAGTGCCAGGGCTGGAGCCAACATCAGTGCGAAGGCCAGCGTCACAAGAAGATGGATGTGCCGATTCGGTTTCACACGGTTATCACGGACTGCTATAGCTGGCCGTGCTGGATTGGGATTGGGGTGGTGGCGGCGAGGGTGGCATGAACCCGAACGGCACGACGACGCCATTGCGGTTTGTGGCCGTGTTTTCCGCACTGTAATAGCCCGTCAACATTTGAGGTGTCACGGCGATATCATTGGTCGCGGGCATCTCGGCGTCCTGGATCGGCTTGGGGGATGACGCCGTTACTGTTTGATCGTTGGACTCCGCAACGCGGTTCGTTGGCATCGGTATGGCAGCGGCTATCGTGTCTTCGGGAGATGGTGGCAGCACAAACCGTCCCGCGCTCGATGCTTCGGCGAAGCGAAGCGGGGCCAGGCGGCCGGCGTTAAGATAGCCCGGTCGCTCTGCCGGCACCGCTCCGACAAGGACAAGCAGCACCACCAGAACAAGAAGTACTCGAATCATCATCTACCAGGTTATCAATCGGCAGAAACCGCCGCCGGCTTGAGTGGTGATTCGCGCTGCCACCGGAGGCGTCAGGCATAGACCTGAAAATACTGATTCAACGGGCTGACGCGGTCATGGGCCTTGAGTTTGGCAATCCAATTCTCGTTGAGCGGACGGCCGCCGGGTATGATCAACATCCCTTGGGAATTGTACACATTTGAGGCGAGCACCATACCCGGCTTCAACTCGCCGATCAGCAGTCCCTTCTGTTGCGGGGGCAATGCGGCCTGAGGAAGCGACCGGAGCAGCGCGCGCACGGCCTCGGGATCGAATTCCGTTCCGCGGGCGGCGGTGATGGCCGCGACGGCATCCCGCCCGTCACTTTGATGGGAGGTGTATCCGATCGCCACGGACAACAGGCGCGCGAGCCACGGGATTTCGTCGCCACGGAGCCCATCCGGAAACCCTGAGCCATCGAATCGTTCGTGATGGGCGCGGATCACGATGCCCACATCCTTCAGATCTTCCGTGAAACCGGCCAATTCCTGGCCGATCACAGGATGGCGCTGGATTGACGTTTTCTCGGTGTCGTTCAATTCATTGGGACTTTTTTGCCAACGATCGATCAAATCTCGGCGCATGCCGAGCATCCCGATGTCGTGAAGCAACGCGCCGATTTCGAGCACGCGGCGCTGTTCTGCTGGCAGCTTGAGATCCTCGGCCATGGCGGAGCACAACGCCCGAACACGGCTGGCGTCACTGCCAAGGTTGGGGTGAAAGACTTGCATCGCGTGCAGGCAGAGTTCCATGCTCCGTTGCAGGTTCTCCTGGAGAACACGTTGCTGCCGCTCCAGTTCACCCCTCTGCGTCTCGGCCTCCTTCAACTGGACTTCCAGGGAAGCATTCAACTTCTTCAGCTTTTCGTTCGTCGAAGCAGAATCCAACTCAAACTGGGCTCCCTGGCAGGCCTCGCGATAATGCTGGGCGCCTTCCTGAACGGCGGCAACAAGGTCCTCTCGCTGCCACGGTTTGACCAGGAACCGGCAGATTTTACCCTGGTCGATGGCGTTGGTCATCAGGTCGACAGCCGCGAAGGCCGTCATCATGATGCGGGAACACTGCGGCTGAATTTCGCGAACAGCCTTGAGGAAGTCCAGGCCGTTCATCGGTTCCATCATGTAATCGGTGATAACAACCGCGAATTCTTCTGCGCGGACAAGCTCCAACGCGCGCGGAGCGTTTTCCGCGACCTTCACGGGAAAGCCGGCCCGTTCCAGAGTCAGTTGTACGAGGGAACGGATGCCGACCTCGTCATCGACCACCAGAATCTGATTGGAGAAGTTCGGGGCACTCATGGCAACTTACGAGTACGCCTCCCACGCGGGGGGTCGATAATTGACGTAGACGCGGCGAAGCTGGTGAAGTTTCTGGGTGATCCGCTCCACCTCTTCCCGCTTCTGCAAAAGTTCTCGCTTCCGGGCTGCCAGCATCTGGATGTTGGCACTTTCCAGGTCGAGTAGTTTGCGGATCATCGGTTGGAGATCCCACTCCACACTTGCAGTACCCGGAGTGCGGCCCCCGGTTTCCCGCAGTTTGCGGCTGATTTCGGTAATCGTGGCTTGAAGTTGTCGCTTGGTCTGTTGTAGGCGTTCCAGCGTATCGTGCTCACCAGCGGCGATGGCCGCACCTTCCGCCTCGGTGAGGACGCGCCATTGTTCGTAATGGGCCCATAATTCGTCCTGCCACCGGGACTGTTGCGAGGCTTGATCCACCGGCTCAACTCCCCGACGCTGCTTGTTCGCGTTGCCGCAGCATCTCCGTCCACGCGTCGCGAAGTACACTGAGGCGCTCGATCACCTCACGGATGCCCTGGGGACGTTTGTATCGATTGCTCTCGTTAAGTCGCATGTCAAAATACAGGTACAAACGCCTCAGCACCAACGCCAGTTCTCCCCCTTCCTCGGTGTTCAAGCACGTGTTCAATTCATGAATGATTGCCTGGGCGCGGCGGAGGTTGTTGTGAATGCCCTGATTGAACTCACGGGGATCGGGGTTATCGAAGCAGACAAGCGCACGATCGAGGAATCGGATCGCCCCATCATAGAGCATCACGATGAGTTGGCCGGAACTGGCGGTCTCGGTGGCGACCCGCTGATAGGAACCTGCGATATTGGTCGCCGTAGTCATGAAATACCCGGTGTTGGCGGAAAACTAGGGCTGGGCGTCATTCGAATTCAGTCTTGCGGCAACCAGTCTCGAAATTGAGTCGATCATTGGTTGCGTCGGGTACTGAGTGTCTGTAATGAGCGTGCGTGCCCGTTCAACGGCGTCCGGGCGGACGGCGGGTGTCTGCTGCAATGCGCCATTTACGGCATCGGCCTCTTCAAATGAAACAGAATCACGGCCCTGCGGTTTTGCCGCAGAGGTGACGGGCGTGCTGTTTGTCACGCCGCGGAGAGGATTCGTGCCAGCGTTTGGATTTACTTCCATACCCAGCATATCGGCAGTCTCCCAAAATGCTTTAGTGAGCCGGCAATACCGCCAGGCTGGCGGCAGCGGCATATTGGCCGAACAGCCGGGGAGACATCAACACAGACTCCGGATCGGCAATGGTGGCAGAGCGCTCTTCAGACCGCGCGTAATACCGCTGGGCGGCGCTGGCGACCTCCGTTTTCCCCGCGTCGAACACCTGATCCACCGCCCAGAGCACCGAGCGCTGATTGACCTCGACCAACCTCAGGTCCCATCCGACAGACAGAGGCGGGTAAGCACGAAATTGCTTGAGCCGGCAGAACAGAACCGCATCACATCCCGTGGCGGCATGGAGTCGTGAAAAGAGATCGGGCGGCAGCAGTTCGGTGGCTTCCCACCTGGATTTCCCGGTGACAGCGCGGAGTTGATCGGGACTGATCGGTACAACCTCGAACGCGTTGACCTTCGTCAGTTCGGCAAGCAGCACAGGTTGAAGCGCATCCCGACCGACTTCGGCGTCCGGGGTGTTGTCGCACGTGACGGGCAGTACGACAACGCGACGTAAATCGGACGGAAGATGTACCCTCGCGGAATACGCATTGGGAGCGGGATCCGCCTGACGAACGGCACGCACCGACGTACACCCGGACAGCAACCCGGCAGCGAGAATTAGCGCGGAGGCGATGGGCGGCTTCATAACGTGCCGTTGTCGAGCGCCTGCGTAAGGTATTGCTGGTCTGAGTTGACCTGCGCCATGGCATTTTCCATGGCCACAAACTCGTTGGTCAGGCGCTGGCCGGTCGCGAGCACGGTTTGTTCGATCGTGTTAATTTGCGCGGTCAAATTGTTGTACTGTGTATTGAGACTGCTCTGTTCGCTAACCAGCGTGCCGGTCGCGCCCAGGTCGTTGCCGACGAGGTCGGTCAGCATCGTGCTCAGCTTCGTGGTCAAGCCGTTGGTTGAGTTGGTGAAGAAATCCTGGATGGCGCTGAGATTGTTGCTCAACTGATTGGACAGCTCGGTCGAGTCGCTCTGGGTGAGCGTATTATTGGTGCTGTTGCTCTCGAAACCCAGTTGAGACAGTTGATTGATGGTTCCGCTCAGTCCACTGATCTCACCGAAGATGGCCGCTCGCAGTTGCGTGCCCAAATTCATCACGTTCGGATCGCTGGAGAGCGTGGAGCCCGTGACGGTGCCGCTGCTGCTCGTAGTGACCGCTGTCTCGTTGGCGATGTCCGTCTGGGCGGTGTTGTAGTCCGTGACCAGTTGGGTAATGGCCGAACTCAGCGACGAGGTATCAGCCTGGACCTGGACGGTGGTCTTCCCCTTCGACAGCGCCGTGACGGTTAGACCGCTAATGCCGCTGCTGGTGCTGTCAATCGTGTTCGAGTAACTCACGCGCTGACCACCGCCGTTGATGGTGTACTCCAGATTTGTGCCGGCCGCGAGCGTGCCGCCGGAAATGCCGGTGGCCGCGAGGAAATTGCTGCTGGCGCCGTCCTGCAATGAGAAGCCCAGGTTGCCGGTGCTGGAATTGGTCAGGACAAAGCGGTTGCTGATATTATCGTAGCTGGCGGTGACACCGGCCGAGGAGGAATTGATCTTGTCCAGCAGGTCGTTGATGGTGTCGGTATTGATGTTATAGTCGATGGTCACGCCGTTGATCGTGAACGAGCCGTCGCCATTGGAATCCCCCGTGATGGCTGTGGCGAGGTTGGAGTTGGCCAGCGTGGCATCCAATTGGACCGACCCGAGCTTGTTCGCACTCGTGATCGTGTCGGTGGAAGTGCTGCCGTTGTAGAGTTGGGCGACCTGGAGGAAGTTGCTGGTGTCGGTGGCGCTACCCAATGTGATCGCAGTGCTACTGGAAAGCGTGATCGTGTCGGGGTTGGTGCCGCTGGCGTTATAGCTGCCGGTGACCGCCCCGTTGGTGGCGGTGCTGATCGCATCAAACACCTGTTGGAGCGTCTCGCTGGTGCTGATAGTAATCTGCTGGCCGTCGACCGTGATCGTTCCCGCCGTAACGGGCTGCGAAAAGTTGGCGTCGGCCAGCGTGAGATTGGAAACATCGCTGCTGGAATTCAGCGCTCCGACGATATTGGTGGCGCCGTTCTGCACACTGGCACTGGCCAGTTGGTTGATGTCGAAAGTGTAGGTGCTGGTGTTCGTGCCGTTATCGGCCGAGGCTGATGCGACCGTCGAATCGCCCACGCTGGTTGTGCGGGCATCGTACAAGGCATCTTGTTGCAGGGCCGTTACATCGCTTTGAAGCGTCTGCAGAGCAGAGACAATGGTCCCCAACGCGGTGTTTTGTGACTGCAGGGTGGTCTGTTGGTTTTCCAGCAGCGTTTCCGGCGCCCGATCCACCTGCTCAATTTCGGAAACGAGCGTTTGCCAGTCCAAGCCGGATTCCAAACCGGAAAGAGCCAGACTCAACTGACTGGTTCCAGCTGAGGAGCTTGAGGATGAGGAGCTGGAGCTCGAACTGCTCGTGCTCGATGACGTGGGCACTTGGGTCGTACTGCCCAGCGTGTAAATACTGGGCGACGTCGCAGAATTTACCGAGGAGACGGCCATGATTATTTATCGACTCCCTCCCTTTTCATTTATTACATCGGCAGTTTTGAGAAGAACTAAAGCCCGGACGACGCCGTCGTCGTCCGGGCCTTGATACCGCTCGTTTGTAAAGCGGGTGAAGCGCTGTTATGACAGCAACTTCAATGCAATCTGCGGAATCGCGTTGGCTTGCGCCAACATTGCCGTACCAGTTTGCACCAGGATGTTGTACTTCGCGTACTGCGTACTCTCCTGGGCCACGTCAACGTCCGATATCGTGCTGACGGCTGCCTGAAGGTTCTGGTTCAAGGACGACAATTGATTCGCGGTGTAACTCAACCGAATCGAGTTCGCGCCCACAGTCGCCGTATCAGCGGACAACTGATTGATGGCGAGCTCAACGTTCTGTAGCGCGGTGGCCGCGCCGGCCGTGGTGGATACGTCGCCAGCCGCAGCAGTCGTATACACATTGGCGCCCAGATTGATGCCGGTCATGGCAAAACTGTTGCCTTCGGAATCGATCGTGACGTTCAGTGAGGCACCGTTGAACAACGACACACCGTTGAAGTCCTGCGTCGCCGCGTTCGTCAGGTATGCGGACAACTGCTGATATTCCGCCTGGTACTGAGTACGGTCGGTGTTGGACTTGGTTACGTCTTGCGATTGGATGGCCAATTGGGACATCTGGCTGAGGGCGCTTCCGACCTGACCCAGATAACCTGTTTGGGTTTGGTTGTATGAGTTGGCGTCAGCGATATTGTTGCTGGCCGCGTTCACACGGTCAATTTCAGCCGTCATACGCAAGGCGACAGCGCTTCCAGCAGGATCGTCGGCAGGGCTCGTGATTTTGGAACCCGAGGACAATTCCGCCAGCGCCTTCTGCAACGCCGTGGTCGATTGCGCCAAATACAAGGTCGTATTGGTCGCAGCGGTATTGGTATTAATAACCATGACTATTTAACTCCTTCCGTGAGTCTGTTTCTGCTCCACCGCCAGCATCCATACTGGCGTGCGGGTTCTTTCCTAGGGCGCCCGCTGGTCCTCGTTGGCTCTTTCAGGTTGCCAACCGCCTTTGTCGTTTGTTGACAAGAGGTGTATCGGCAGGGGCCGGCGGCGACTTTAGGAAAATGACTTGGATGGGGGAAAACCCTACAGCCCTGCCCGTCTTTGCCGATGGAGTAATGTGTTAGGGGAGCTGTCAAATATCCAATAATCCAATGAAGCGAGCTTCGGACCTGTCAATCAGGGCCAAACTGATGCTGCTGGCCCTGTTCGCCAGCACCACATCTCTGGCACTGGCATGCATAGCATTTACCGGCTATGAGCTATGGTGCTCCGGCGCCGAGCAGCGCGGCCTGGGTGTCAGCGATGATCTCCTTTGGGCTTATGCCTCCCTGATTGTCCTTGCCGCCTGGGGCGCGGCGTTCGTGCTGGCGTGGCGCATGCAACGGGCCATCGCCCACCCCATCCGACACATCATTCGCATCGCCCGCCAGATTCAGGAGCAGAACAACTATTTCGTCCGCGCCGTCAAGTCCTCTAATGACGAAACCGGGCAGTTGATCGATGACTTCAATCAGATGCTCGACCGCATTCAACAGCGCGATATCGCCGTCAGCAATGCCCGTCACCGCGCCGAGGAAGCCACGCGCGCCAAGAGCGAATTCCTCGCGAATATGAGCCACGAGATTCGCACTCCGATGAACGGAATCATCGGCATGACCGACCTTACCCTCGACACGCCCCTCACGGAGGAGCAACGCGATTATCTTCTTACGGTGAAAGATTCCGCCGATACTCTTCTGGCGCTCATCAATGACATCCTGGACTTTTCCAAGATCGAAGCCGGAAAACTGGTTCTCGACAACACGGAATTTCGATTGCGTGAAACCGCGAGCCGCACGCTGAGTCCGCTCGCGTTGCGGGCGCGCCAGAAAGGCATCGACGTTCGTTGCGATGTCGACCTGAACGTCCCCGATGCCGTCATCGGCGATGTCGTGCGCTTTCGCCAGATTATCATCAACCTCGTCGGCAATGCCGTGAAGTTCACTGAGAAGGGCGAAGTAGCGGTACTGATTCATGTCGACTCGAAGACCGAGGAGAAAGCCACGTTGCACGTGGCGGTGCGGGACACCGGGATCGGCATTCCTCCTGACAAACAGCGGGTTATTTTCGAGGCGTTTACCCAGGCCGACAGCTCGACGACACGAAAATTCGGCGGCACGGGACTGGGCCTGTCGATTTGTATGAGTCTGATTCGAATGATGAGCGGCGAACTCTGGGTGGAAAGCGAATTGGGCGTGGGCAGCACATTCCACTTCACGCTTACGGTTGGGATCTCCCAGAATGCCGCAGCGCGAACAGCGGCCGTTTCTCCGCAAGATCCCGGTCAACAAGCGGCGACGGGCGTCGAAGCTGCTCGCCCCTTGCCGGTTCGTCCATTACACATCCTGCTGGCTGAGGACACACCGGTGAACCAAAAACTGGCCCGACGGATTCTCGAAAAGCGCGGCCATACGCTCGTGGTGGTCGAGAACGGGGAGAAAGCGATCGAAGCGTGGCAACGCGAGGCGTTCGACGCCATCCTTATGGACGTCCAGATGCCCATACTCGATGGGCTTCAAGCCACCGTGCGCATTCGTGAGCTGGAGAAGGACACCGGAAATCACATTCCCATCATCGCGATGACTGCTCGAGCGCTCGCAGGAGACCGCGAACGCTGTCTGGGGGCGGGAATGGACAATTACATTTCCAAACCACTGAACGCGCAGGCCCTGCTGGAGTTGATGGAAGAAGGAGTCAAATCTCTCGTTGGTTCGAAACCAACGGCACCACCGATTCCTGAGAAGCCGATTGACACGCCCGCCTTTGATCTTGCAAAGGCACTCGATATGACGGGGGACGACCGCGAGCTGTTGAACGAAATCGCCGAGTCATTGATCCGCGACTTGCCAGAGATGCTGGCATCCATTCGTCAGGCCGTGGAGTCGCAAAATGCCAAGGGCCTTGAACGCGCGGCTCACAAGCTCAAGGGGTCGGCGGCCGTCTTCCATGCCGACAGCAGCGTTGATCTTCTTCACCGCTTGGAAATGACGGGCCGGGAGGGTCGGCTGTCGGATGCCCCCGTAATCCTCTCGCAGTTGGAAGCCGAACTGGGCCGTTTGATGGAAGCCCTGCGGCTTCTTGTTGGTGAAGAGTTGGCGTGCGAAACCTGATGTCGCGCGGAATGCACGGGATACGAATCCGCACTGCTTACGAGGCTGACGCGGCTTCCAACGACGCTTTCGCCGTCTCCACAGTCTTCACTGCACTCGGTAGTATCCCGCTTAACTCGGGCAATCTCTCATCCACCGATGCGATCGCGGACAGCTGTCCGGCGGCGAGAAGACGTTGGTACCACTTCAAGAACTCCCGGCTGACTGCCGGTTCAATGTCGCGACCGACCGCGCTCGCCGATTCGCCAGCTCCGATTTCACACAGGATTTGCGCAGCATGGTGGGCGGGATTCTCGCGCGTGCCGACCTGTCGCCATACTGGCAGGGCTTGTGCGAAACGTCCACGCGCCAACAATGCCTCGGCGTGCTGTAGCGCGATCATCCTGTCTTCGGGGAAATGTTTGATCGCTTCCCCGGTCCAATCGCAAGCGAAGTCCACAAAACGAGGTTGACTCAGGGTGATCTGGCCGCCCAGCAGCCACACCGGCAGAAGATTCCCCTGCTCCGTCAGCAAACTGTGGAGGATCTTCACGGCTTCCAGCGGCTGGCCGCGTTGCCATAGAAAGGTGGCGTAGTCGAATCGTACCGGCACGGAGGAAGGATCGGCTGACTGAGCCGCCTGAAATGCCTTCTCAGCCGCGTCGAATTGTTGCAAGGCATTGTGGCAGCGCGCTATACAGTGATGCGGCCCTGCCTTACGTATATCACGATTCGTTGGCGAGAGGCTGGGCTGATCCCGTTTGGCCAGGCATTGCTGGAACTCGTTGATGGCTTCCTCGTGCCGCCCAAGTTGCATATATGCCAGTCCCAAACCGAAGTGGACAGAGGCGGTTACCCCGTCACGCTGGGCCAATGGCTCTTGCATCAAGTGCACCAGTTCCTCAAATCGTTTGGCGGCGATCAGTTGTGTGCACAGCTGAGTCAACAAGCTTTCGCGCAACTCGGGCACCACCTGCTCTGGTGGCTTCGCCTGGAGGATACGAAACGCCTCTCGGTAGTTCTCAAGGCCCTCGTCGAGACGACCGACCCGCGCCAGTTCCATTCCGTAGTTCATGAGCAGGTTCGGCTCATCGGGCATTTCCTGAATGGCCAGTTCCAACAATCGCAGGTTGCGGGCGCGCTTGTCGCGATCCACAACCACTTCCTGAGTGTAGCCGTGGTGTATGAGCGTGGCCGTGCTCAACCGGTTCTCCAATCCCCATTGTTTCCGTCGCACTTCCACGCTGCTGAAGACCTGCTCGTGAATTCGCCCGACATAGAACAAGCCGGGGGCATTGCGGAACAGGCGTGGCACGTAACTGCATCCCTCCTCTTCCCTGCCGATGTCGATGATGCGCAATCGGTACGCCATCACATTCTCGGCTTGCATTGCCTGACGGATCACCTCGCGGCTTTCCGCACTCAATTCTTCGTCCGCATCCAACATCAGCACCCAATCCCCGTTGGCATGTTCCAACGCGGAATTGCGCGCCGCGCTGAAGTCGTCGCACCACGTGAAGGAATGGACTTCGGCACCGTACTCCCTGGCGATTTCAACCGTGCGATCCGTCGATCCTGTGTCCACGACGACGATCTGATCAGCGAATCCGCGAACCGACGTCAGACATCGAGCGAGGAACTTCTCCTCGTTCCTGGCAATGAGGCAGACTGTAAGCCGGGTCGCTAACGGTGACGCGTGATCGGCGACCACCGCGGGCAGCGACAACCAGTCGAGACGTGCATTGCCTTTCAAGCTCTGGTTAAGAAACTGACGGGCTGGCTTCCAGTCGGGTGCCAAACGCCGTGCATGTTCGGCACAGGATCGGGCCGAGGTGGAATTGCCAGCCGCCCTGGCGATCTCAGCCAGTAGCAGATAGGCTTCGGGATGAAACGGACGGACTGTGAGAGCCGCTTGGGCGCTTTCCCATGCGTCACGGAACTTATTTCGTTGCACCAGCTTACGAGCCTCGCCGATGTGACCGACCAGCCCGCAGGGCGGCAGTTCGATTGCAGCAGCTTTGACGGGCTTGGCCGGGCCAACGGATTTGGCTGCGAGCGTCTTGCCGGTGCCGGTCTTGTCTGCGTGGCCGGTCGCCTCGCCCACAAAACGCTGGAGGATCGTCTCCCATTCGTTCCATTCGCGCTCGCGAGGATACTCACGCGCCGTAGCGAGTCCGCCTTGGATCAGCTTCTCGCGCAGTTCGTGATCCTTGATCAGGCGTTCCACGGCATCGGCGATCGCCGCCGGCGATTGGACAGGAACCAGGAGGGAATTCTCCCCATCGCGACAATATTCCATCGCGCCCCCAGTCGCGGTGCACACGACCGCGCAGCCGGCGGCCATCGCCTCCTGCGGCGGGCGCGGACAGGAATCGTAGTGTGACGCGTAAATGAGGATGTGCGATGCGCCGAACAGGACGGTCTTCATCTCGTCGCCTGGCGCAATGTAAAACTCGCACGGGAAGCGAGCGAAGATGTCGGGAGGCGTGTTCGACATGCGGACCGCTGAAAAATGCGGATAACGCTGGTTAAGGATTTGCAGCGCATTGTGTATATCCTGAATCCCCTTGAACAGGAGAGGTTCGGCCTCGGTACCCCGCGCATCGGGTCCGACAATCAACAGGCGCAATCGCGATCCGGGCAACGACCGTTGCAGGGGCCGGAATATCGTCTGGTCGGTGCACACGGGCAGGATCGCATCGGCCTTGCGGCCGCAGAGCTTCTCGACGGCGCGGGCGAGATTGTGTGAATTGGGCACAAAACGGATGCCGGGCATCTGGTACGAGGCACGCGAAAGCTCACGAAGGTGCCGGTTCTGTTCCGTGGCGGCCATGGAGGAGTCAGCAAACACATACTGATCGCCCTGGGCGTAGTAGACTTTCACTGGCGCGGTAATGGCTCGCAATTCCATGGCATTGGTAAAATAGGTGGCCACCACCACGTCGCTCGGCGGCACACAGGTTGCCATCGCCTGGCCAGCGGGTACTTGAATCACACGGGTCTCGAATCGGAACCAGTCCGGCTTCGGCGAATAGGTGACAATGGTCACATCGTGACCGCGACGGCGCATTTCCTCAGCTTGCCGCAACAGCGTTTGATTACCGCCGGTCACGCCGAGAATGCTGCTGATCAGGTAGGTGATCCGTCGACGAGGTTTATCGGAGACAGCGGAAACGGACATTGTGTTATTGAGAGCAACGGCGGGAAGTTGTGCCGGGATGGTGTTCCGCGGTGCGGGTTGCGCCGGCGGCTCCGAGATGTTCCTTGCTGATTTCTGCGATGGCGCGCCCTTCAACATGGTAGTGAGCTTTTTCAGACCCTGCTCGACGGTTTGGCGGACTTCCGAACTACTCAACAATTCGGCCAGCGGCAGGGCGCCCGCCAGGATCGTCTCCGCCAACCGGCAATCCAAGGGGATCATTGCTTTGGAGATCTCGATTCGCGCGGCCAGTTCCACGTTCGGTTGTCCACTGGCTGCAGCCGAGGCCACACCGTCTTGAAGCAGTCGGATCGCCGCGGCGGGTTGCTTCAGGTCCGCCAGCGCCTGACCGGTTCGTAGCGCGGATTGCCACTCGATGGAATACTTGGCGTAGGATACCAAATGCTGGGATTTGCGATTATACTCGTCCGCCACATCGCCCATACGGAGTTGCTCGATGACTTCCGTCATGTGGAGATTGGCCTGCTCGCGATCCATCACGTGCTGCGCGGGCGCGGCGCTGCAAATCGCGCAGGCCTGATTGAATACCTCGTTTGCACGACGACCGAGATCGTTGATGTGAAAGCGCTCGGACACCCGCCGCCGTCCGGCCTGACCCATCTGGCGGAGGCGCTCCGGCGCATCAAGCAGCTTCTGCAACGCGCGGGCATAGTCGGCAGCTTCTTCGGCCCCACGCTCCACCAATATGCCGCAGTCGGGCGTCACGAGTTCTCGTTGGCCGCCGACGTCAGCGACCACGGGCACCACTTCCATCGCCATCGCCTCGTAAACAGCCAGAGAGATTCCTTCCCACTGAGATGGCAAAAGGAATATATCAGAAACAGCGAGCAGCTCCCTCATGGCTGCGCCGGAGACCAGACCGAGGAAGCGAACTTGATGGAGTTTCTCTCGTTGAACAAATTCCTTCAACTTGGGCATGTCCGGACCGTCACCGGCAACAAGCGCAACGAAGTCAGGATGCCGCTGCGCCAAGCGACGAATGACCTCGGCGAAAACCATTGGCTGCTTCTGATCGCAAATACGGGCCGCGTAGAGGATAACGGGCGTTCGCGGTTTGTGATTGTTCTCGCCAGACGTCGATGCCGGTTCGGGCTTGCTTCGCGACCATTCCTCCGTGTCGATATTCGTGTAGCAAACGTCGATTCGCGCGGCATCGCCGCCGCGCTCGACCATCCAGTGCTTGAGGTGCTCCGACGAGACGGCGGTGCGGGCCAATTGGCTTTGATAGAGGATCGAAAAGCGTGGATAGCCTCCGGCGAGCCATTTTTCCTCTTCGATGTGCAGATAATCGACAAACGGCAGATCGGGAAAATAGGAGCGCAAGTAGGGCAGCAACTGATACCCGATGTGGCTGTGGGTGACGCAGACAACATCCGGCTGCCGGCTCCCAATGAGATAGCGCAAGAACAGCGGGTAATCCGAGAAATGCAGAAAATGGTGAAGAACAAAGACATCGGGTGTCAGACTCTGGAATTCATGCTGCCATAGATCCCTGCCGATGCGGGTCGTGACGATGGAAATCTCCCAATCTTGTGTCTTCTGGAGTTGGCGGATGAGATCGAGATTGAATTTGTCCGAGCCGCCCGGCTCCAAGTGAGGAATAATTAACAGGAGCCGACGTTTCTCCTTCGTCAGTCGGTTTGCAAACGGCACTTCACCACTAAACGATTTATCCAGCGGTCGATGCGCTGGAATGACCATGGGGAAACGCTCCCACAAACCCGGGTAGCGCTGGCGCAGCCGCGCCCGGAATGCGCCGGCCTTTTGCTTGTCGGAGACATTTTCCCACTGCTGGCCGAGCGCACCACGTCGACGGTACCAACCAAGAAACTCCATAACGGTGGTGCCCCAGTGGCCTGAGGACGCCGCCTTGAGCCAGAAATCCCAGTCCTCGCATCCGCCACGGATTTTCTCGTCGTAGCCGCCGATGGCCTGGTGAACAGACTTGCGCACCAAACATGTGCTTGTCACCAGCTTTTCGTTGAGGCAACGGCTGCCAAGATGAAAGCCGTTCGGTGAGAGATATTCTGACGCCCCGAAACCAACGGCGAAGCCCGATGTGAATGCCACCTCGGGGTGCGCCGTCAAATGCCACGCCATTTTCTCCAGCGTGGTCGGTTCAATCAGATCATCGGCGTCCAATTGAAAAACGAATTCGGCGCGGGCCTCGCGGAAACCGGTATTGCGCGCGGCACCCGGACCTCTGTTCTGCGAATGATCAATCACCCGGATCCGCGGATCCTTGTGCCGATACTCGTCCAGAATGCGAAGCGATTCCGCCTCCGAGGAACCGTCGTTGACAATGATCCATTCCCACTGCTGGAGCGACTGACGAAACACGGACTCGGCCGTTTCGTGGAATGTCGCGTCCGCATTGAAAAACGGCGTAACGATACTCACGACCGGGGGCGCGGCGGGATCAGCGGACCGATAGTTCAGCCTGGGACGAGAGGGTGATACCGGCGTGTTCGCGTAATTTGGATTGGCCCTGTCAAGAACAACGGCCGCCGAATGCGAATCGGTAATCCGTCCCAACAATTCCGCGGCCTGAATGTCATCCGGATGCCGGCGTAGCAACCGACGAAGAAGCCTCACGGCCTCCTCGCGGCGAGCCGCTTTCTCGCAAGCGAGAGCGAGAAAGAACATGAGATGCTTGTTGTCGGGGTTCTCCCGGAGCAAGCCCTCGAGTTCGCCAACATCTCGCATCGGGGGACGACGATGCCATCCCGTCGGCATTTCCTTCAAAAGGCGTTGGGCTGCCTCAACTTCTTCACGCGAGTAGACCGACGGCTCGTGTGAAATGATATACGCCCGGTACATGGGCTCAAGCCGCTGGGCCGAGTAGCTCAATGACGATTTGAAGTGGTGTCGATAATGGAACAAAGGTTCGTTCAACAACTGTCCGTGCCATCCTTTGGCGCCGAGACGAATCCACAACTGCCAGTCCTCGTAGTACCCGAAATTCTCCGGATCATATCCGCCCACAGCTTCGAAAGCCTCTTTGCGGACCAGCGTGCAGTTCGGCACGAGGTTCCCGCGGCAGAGCTGGGAAAAATCATATGGTCGCACCCAGCAAGGGATTCCCTGACGGTCGCCGAACTCGCTAACCTGCGGGTAAACAAAGCCCAGCTTGGGATTGGCTTCCAAGAGCGGAACGGCTTTCGCGAGATACTCGGGCGCGATTTTGTCATCGCCGTCGAGCGGGAGGAAATACCGGCCGCGGGCCTGACTCACGCCAAAATTGCGTCCGATACTTGGGCCGACATTCTCTTTGCAGAAAAGTCGGATCGGAATGCCGCTCTTGTCGTCTTCGGCGAGACGACGCGCGACCGATGCCGTGTCATCGGTGCTTCCGCTGTCGATCACGAGGATTTCGAAATCCCGGAACGTCTGGCTCTGGATGCTGCCAAATGCTTCGGGCAGATAGTGACTGTAGTTGTGACAAAGAAGAATGACGGAAACCAACGGATCGCGGGGAAATGTAGGTGCCGGCATGATGTTTTCCACCATTAACCGGCCGCGGCCGGAGAAGCCGCGGTTTCGGGCTGTTCCGCAGAATGCGCGTCCAGCAGGCGCCAGTGAAACACAGGCCGACGCCACAGCGCCCAACGATGGCTCGTTCGCGAATCCAGCGTGCGGGTGACCAGGATAAACTCGTGATGGCCTCTGGCGCAGGCCGGCACGGGCACGCTCACGTCGTGCCAGCAGCGTTCATCGGCAAACAAAGAGGGGTCCACCACCCTGGAAAATGCTTCATGCCCATTTACGATGAGGGAGAACTCACAAGCTCCCGACTCCGGGTTATCCCAAACATCCGGGTGCAGGGCAACGGCGGCGGTGAACAGCCCTTCTTCCGAGGTCGGCACTTCAAAACGCAATCGCGCTGGCGGATGAAGAAAAATGCTGCGTTCGGCGACATCGGATCCAATGGCAACTGTCCATACAGCCGCTTGGGATGCATCGCCTTCCAGAAGCGAGGCTTCGGACAGATGGGCTTCGAACGAAAAACTGGTATCGCCGAGGCGAGGCCGCGCGTCACAGCAATGACGACAGAGCAAATCCGCGTCATGGCTCCTCCATGCCTCTCGAATTGCCGAGGCAGCCCGGCCGTTTTGAATCTCGGAGTAGCCGTCCGTGAGCAAGTTCCCCAAGACGTGGCGCATCCCGTAATCCATGCAGCACAGCAATACCCTGCCATCCGGGAGCAGTACATTATGGTTTGTATCTGTTCCGCAACGGCGGCATTCAATCGGGCCATAAACGAATTCGGTCTGGGGAACATTGAGCGCGCTCACTTCCTTATTCGAGAGGTTCCCTGCCCGATCGATCAGTTGGGCTTCCAGATGGAAGTCGCGGGGATAACCGGCCGCACGGATCAATTCGAGCACACGCGGATGGGGCGCGCCATGGGACTGCACGCTAAACCAAGCAGGGCGCCCGTTACTGCAGTACGTGCGGACAACGGCTTCCAGCACGCGGAAAGCATTCTCCGTCACCGGAATCCTGGCATTGTTCTGACTGTCCGCGACATGGACCACAAACTCCTCAAAGGCGATGTGTTTGATACGCTCGAAATCTTCGATCTTCATTCCCACGAGCGTCGTAAAGATCGCGACCGGGTGCCCCCTTTCCACGGCGTGCAGAACCATGTCGGTACAGTGGGGATTCAGCCAAGGCTCGGCCATTCCGGCGAAAGAGATTCGCACGTTGGTTGGGACACTGCTCAGGATGTGGCGAAAGTCATCGAGACTCAGCCGTTTCGCTGCGGGCGAGCTGGTGTAGCGGCTCATCAATTTGTCTTGGGGACAAGCCTTGCAGGCTATCGGGCACCCGATAACCGTGGTGATTTCCAGCATGCCTTCCGATTTCATCGCCTCAACAATTATTCCAGACCGCAGATTTCGGATTTTGGTCGGCGGTTCGAGGGCTTGTTCAGCGGCAGTTTCGGGATGGCTGCCTGGCGAGGAGCAACGGCCTGCCGGTTGGTGCGCTGTATTTCGTCATACACCTCCTGGCGATGGACGCTGATTTCGCTGGGAGCGTCGATCCCCAATCGGAGCGAGTCGCCTTCCACGCGCAGCACAACGACCCGGATCCGCCCGTCAATCACTACACTATCCCCCACTCTCCGTGTCAGGACGAGCATGAGCGGCCCCGCCCCTATTTTGAAACAGGCAATAGGTACTCGCTGCTATAATCATCGGCATTAACGGGTACAACCTGCTTCCCGATACGCGTGCGGGCGTTGATCACGAGCGGACCTTTCAGATTGATGGTGGCTCGTCTCGGACCGCTAATTGTCACGATGGTGAGAACCAGGGCATCATTGGGAGACTTCAATCCCAGGAACTTCACATCCTCGTCGGCCAGATCGGGCTGATAGTCCGGCACGAGCTGTCTCGGGGGCACGACGATGAACGAGATCCGCGAGTCCTCCGGGCCGTCCATCCAGAGAAACGGAGCTTCCTGGGTCCGCCCGACCAGGGCGAACTTCTTCAGCTGCTCAAACCCGAGCAAGCCGGAAGGAAACTGAATCACATTCGAGACGGGCGGAGTCGTCGACCGGGGGGCCGTGTTTGTTTCCGCTTTTGCTTCCAGTAGTGTGGTTGCCATGACTGGCTGCTTTGCACCCCGTATGCCAGCGGCGTCCCGGCCGTAGAAAATGACGCCGGAGGCAATGCTTTACTGGGAGGACAAGTTTCGGCACCAGACCGGCTCGGCAGTATTTTCCGGGCGCGTCGGGCAGATTCTTCCAGGCAAATTGCCGTTTCCCAACATCGGTCAGCCGAGGTTGTACATGCCCTTGACCTCTTTCAACTTTCCGAAGGTCGCGCTGACATACTGGGGCAGACATTCCGCCGACAGCTTCAGAATCTTCAGCGTCTCATCCCGCGCCTTGAGGTCCAATGAATGCCGGCCGTAACCCTGTCCCATGAAATACGCCACGAAATCCCCCAAATACACGCACGCAGCCAGACGCTGGTCGTCCCCAGCGGCCGCTGGATGATGGTGGTAGCGGACTGCGGACACAAGATTCTGCGGAAGCTTCCATCGTTCCAAGAGGCGACCGCCGACCTCGGCGTGATTAACCCCCAGCAGCTTCATCTCAATTTCAATCGGCGAAAGTCCGTTCGCCTCCGTTTCCAAAACCACCTTGTCGCGGAAGTCTTCCAACGCCAGGGACAAAATGATCTTCCCGATGTCATGAAGGATCGCTGCGGTGAATACAACCTGTTGATCGACCTGCGCGTCGCTCGCAACGAACTGTGCCGCCACCGCTGTCGTAACCGAATGCTCCCACAACTCGTTGGCTTCCACCCCGTAGCCCTTTTGAGGCCGCGCCAGCGTCACGGACGAAAGCACCGTGACCACAATCTCATAGATCTGCCGAAAGCCGAGACGAGTGACGGCATGCTGCAAGTTGTCGATGGGGGTTCCCCGACTGAAAAAGGCGCTGTTGCAAACGCGCAATACGTTGGCCGTCAGGGACTGATTGTAGGAAATCAGGTCGACCACCTTTTTCGAGTCCGCGTCGGGCTGATTAAGTAGCGGCAGTATTTGAGGGAGCACCTGCGGCGCGGGGACAAGATGATGCGCGGAGTTAATGTAGTCGTCAAGCGCGTGCATGGTGCGAGGTCGTAACACCCTCAGCTTCCAATATCGGCACAATGCTGCTCTGCCTTAAGCATCATCGACATTTTGTCACCCGCAAGCAGGAGCTTTCTCAATCGCGCGAGATGCCGCTCCCGAAAGCCGCCCCGCGATATCACCGCGCGACGGAAACACCAGCAGCCAGCGCGCGATCGAGATTGACCTGCGCTTCCACATAATCAGGCCTGATTCGCAACGCCTCTCGATATGCCTCGATCGCCTCTTGCGTCTTCCCCGCCTGAAGAAAGGCGCTCCCGAGATAACTGTGTGCCTCGACGAACCTGGGCTTGAACCGCACCGTCTCCTGGAAATGTGCGATGGCCTGCTCGATCTTCCCCTCTCTCCCAAGCGCAAGACCAAGATTGAATTGCGTCATCCACGCCCCGGGATTGTTCGCCGCCGTATCGAGCCGCAGACTTTCACTCGTCGCATAAACACCCGCCCGCGTCCATGTCCCCATGCCGAGCGCCCCCACCACCACCGCGCCCAACACCCGCCCGCGCGTCCCCGCCCGCCGACTCAACTCCGCCCCCGCCACGACCACCGGCGCCACCATCCCGATCATCGCCTGATACCGCCAATGGTCCGCCACCAACGAGTATTCATAAAATCCACAACCGATAAGCCCCAGCATCGGCGCCAACATCACCACGAAATACGCCGCCCGAAACAGGCCCCCTCCCCCAGCCCCGCCGTGCCCTCCGCAGCCCCACCCCGCACGCCGCCAGGCACAACTGCGGTACCCACGCCCCCCACCAACCCGCATCCACCTCCCACTTCGGGTGCACCACGCTCAGCCCCACGGTCCACACCACTTTCCCCGCCTTATACGTCCTCATCTCCCCGCTCCCCCGCCGCCAACCCTCCCGATATCTCTCTTGCCCGACTCCGCCCCACCGAGTATAAACAAACCTGCCACACCCAATTAGGAGGTCGCACCATGAGCATCGCCTATCGCATCGACAAGGAAATTGGGCTCACGTTGGTCCGATGGGATGGAACCGTCACCGCCACGGAATTCCTCGCTCAAATACGTTCACTCACCTCCGACCCGAACTGGCCACCTCCCCGCCGCCGCCACATTGCCGACACACGCAACGCGCGCCTCGATTCGTCCATGGACCAAGCCACACTCAAACAGGCCGCTCACATCTACGCCGAGCACCGCGACAAGATCGCCAACATGCGAATCGCCATCATTGCCACCGACACCTTTAAACAAGCGGTGGCTTACGAACAAGTCCTGCTCCAGTATGGCGCAACGACCGTCGTGTTCAATAACATCGACCCCGCAGTCACCTGGCTTGGGTTAGCCCCTGATACCGTCCAATCCGCATTCCAGCAACTTCCCCCTCTCGCTCCACCCCCCAACCGCGCTCGCTGAGTGCGGCCCCGCCCACACCCGTGGGAAATCATGCGAAAGCTTGCTACTTGCCACAGTGTGAAGATACAAGGGCGCGCCGCTCCCTCGGACATTTCGTGCGCAGCGTGTAACAGTCTGCCAGCGCAGGGCAAAAAGAAGGGAGAGTCGAGGCTCGAACTGCTCTACTCTGTGCTAGCAACTTCTACTTGCCCTCGACTCTCCACCGCAACATAGGCCGAATTGGCGAAATAGCAACTGATACTTTCCCGGTTTGTGGCGGGACGGGCCGCGGGAACATTCTCGAAGCCGGCAAGGGGTGAACACCCCATTGTCCGTCGATGAGGCATTGCATGGATTCCGGGCTTGTGACGAGAGGAGCACGCTGTTCTTCGGGGGTTTATTACCCCGCACCTCCTTGACAGACGGAGCTTATGTCGCCGGGGCGTCGCAGGTGGGTCTCGGCTGATGTCCCCACGCAGCAGAGGCTGAGGCCGGTGCGATAAGGCAAGAACAGCGGCAGGACTGCATCAACTGCCGCCGTCCTCCAAACACGTGTGCAGCCAACCGGCAACAAGGAACACGAGCAACGGAAAATACCTTCCGAAACAATTAGGTTTTTCCCAATTATGGCTTATCTTATACTATCCGATAAAGCGAAGCCTCGCCGGGCGGCCTCTCCAGGCATCCAGCAGGATGGAAAGTAGTCGAAACGTTATATGCAGTTCAATCGCCCCACCGCCGAACAAATCCGTAGCCTGGCCCGTGAAGTCTTTCTCCAGCATGGCAGCCAGCCCGGGCATGACCTCGACAATTGGCTGCAAGCCGAACACGAGCTCCTGCAGTTGCGGGTCCGCAAGGTCGCTGAGCTTGAGCGGCCCAGTGCCAATCAACGCAACCATCAAATGGTGCCTGTATGAGCGGGGACCGGAGTCTTGCTTGGTATAAATTCAGGGTCGGCTGCAAAGCATTTGTACTGATATTCTTGATCGCCTATCTGCTGGCGCTTGGCCTCGCCGAAGCCATCCTCCGCCCCATCCCGCCGTCGTCAGCGTTCATCTACTGGCTACTGCTGGTGCCGATACTGCCAGTTGCTGTGTGGGGCGCATTCGTCTCCGTTGATTGGCACGAACGACTGATTATCGGGCAATACCTTGGATATGCCGGACGTCGCGCAGCCCGGAACTCTCGCCATAACAAGTAACGCCATCCCTCGGGCTCAACTCGGCAGCTCTGGATTTCATCCCTTGGCCGCTCTGGCTCGTTGCAGGTGGATGGTCTCTGCACCTTCTCTTCCCCCGCCCACCCGAACTTGTCCACCTCGGGTGGGTTCCGCTCCTTCGCGCTATGCCCCGCCTGACATCACTGACCTTATAGATAGTGCGATCCATACCCCTGCGATCCGTCTCACCCCGCGCGCAGGTTGCGCTTGACTTGACGCGACGACGATGGAAGATTCCTGATCGTCGCAGTGCGAGTGGCCAACGCTGGCTTGATTGGATGGTTCGTCTGGCTTGGCGCCCAGACACACATTCCGTGACATCTCCGTCGTGCCACCGGCCTTGCCAGCGTGACCTCAATCAGGAAGGAACTCTTTATGAGCAAGGGCAACGTCGAGCAGGACGTTCACCACGACGCCACCGTTCTCGGAGCCGGCATCCCCGCGCCCGATTTCTCTCTGCATAGCACGCCGGACCAGAGCGTCTCGCTGAGCGATTTCCGCGGGCAGCCTGTCATCCTGGCATTCTACCCGGCGGACTGGAGTCCGGTTTGTGGCGATCAGATGGCGCTGTACAACGAGATCCTCCCTGAATTCCGCCGCTTCAACGCGGAACTGATCGGCATCTCCGTCGACGGCATCTGGTGCCATCTGGCGTTCGCCAGGGATCGCAAGTTGCGGTTCCCGTTGTTGACAGACTTCGAACCGAAAGGCGCCGTCGCGCACGCCTACGGTGTCTATCGTGAGCACGACGGTTTCACCGAGCGCGCTCTCTTTGTCATCGACGCGGAAGGAACAATCCGTTGGAGTTACGTGTCGCCGGTCGGCGTCAACCCCGGCGCCGATGGGATCCTCGCCGCCCTCGAAGCTCTCCCCACGAAGGGCGCGGTGACGGCATGAGAACCAGTTGGCAAGCCCGTCTGTCGCTCCCCGTGGGCGAGCGCGATCATATTCAGGGACCCGCCACCGCGGCGATCACCCTCGTGGAATACGGCGACTATGAGTGCCCGTATTGCGGCCAGGCGTATCCGATTGTGAAACAACTGCAGAAACGGTTGGGAAAACGCTTGCGGTTCGTGTTTCGTAATTTTCCACTGAGCACGATGCATCCCCATGCCGAACACGCTGCGGAAGCCGCCGAAACCGGTGGGGCGCATGGCCGGTTCTGGGAAATGCACGATGTGCTCTACGAGAACCAGAAAACCCTCGACGACGACGCGCTCGTCGAGTATGCCCTGGCGGTTGGCCTCGACGCCACGAAGTTTGCCACGGACATGGCCGGGCACACGCTGGCCGCGCGCGTTCGCGAGGATTTCCTCAGCGGCGTCCGCAGCGGCGTGAATGGCACGCCGACGTTCTTCATCAATGGCGTGCGCCACGACGATTCGTTCGACCTCGAAACACTGTTGAATGCCATGGAGCAATCATCATGAAAAAGTCAACCTCCGATCAATCCGTCCTCAACCACATCAAGGGTCTTGCCGCCGAGGAACATCGCCTCTACGAGCAGGAGTCCCTCGCCCAAGCCGACGCGGCGAAACTCAAGAAAATCGAGGTCGAACTCGACCAGTGCTGGGACTTCTTGCGCCAGCGCCAGGCCCGACGCGCGGCGGGACAGGACCCGAGCCAGGCGCGCGTGCGTCCGCCGGAAATCGTCGAGAATTACGAACAGTAGTCTCTTCGGTTTCACCTGCATCCCATTCGCCACTGGTCGCATTGCCCTCATTTGGCCCAACTTTGTAAACGGCCGGTCCGTGCACCCTCTCTTCCTCCTCCCGGAGGCAGCCCCTTTCACAAACGACACCGGGCCGCAACAAATTGCTTTGACGAGAGCCGCCAACGGGCGCAGATTACATTTCGTTCACCCCGGTAGTACGGCAGGAGCGTTGTATGAAGGGCCATGTCCGCCCGCACGGGCTGGCCGAGACTTGCGTCGGTTCGATCGTCTTGTTGGTTTTGCTGAGCGTCGCGGCCGGGGTGTTCGTCAAGCAGTTCCATTACGACCGCGCCATATTTGTCGCGGCATCCCCGATCGCCGCTGCGCCCACGTCCACCCCAACACCGCCATCACAACCGCCCGCCTCCGCCGCATTCATTGACCTGCCCGCCGACCTGACCCCGCTCAGCGCCCCCGAAACCTTCACGCCCGACAATCTCTACGACAAAATCGACGGCAAAGCCGAACTCTACACCTCCGCCGGCGTCCTCGGCATGCGCTGCCAGCGCCTCGCCCTCAAGTCCGACCCCAACACCTGGCTCGAGTTCTTCGTCTACGACATGGACAACCTCCGCCAGGCCTTCGCCGTCTACAGCATGCAACAGCGCGCCGACGCCCAGCCGCTCGACATCGCCACCTACGCCTACCAAACCAAAAACGCCCTCTTCTTCTGCTGTGGCCGCTACTACATCGAAGCCGTCACCGCCATGCCCACCGACCCGATGATCGCCGCCATGGTCTCGCTCTCGAAACTCTTCATCGCGAAAAATCCGCCCACCGAAACCCGCATCGCCGAACTTGATTTCTTCCCGTCCGCGCATCAGGTCCCCAACAGCTACATGTTCCAGCCCGAAAACGCCTTCGGCTTCGACAAATTCAAAAACATCTTCAGCGCCCAGTACACGGTCGACGGCTCAAACGTGATGGCGTTCCTCACCATCCAACGAAGCGCCGACGCCGCCGCCGCCCTGAGCGCCGCGTACCAGCAGTTCCTCCTCACCAACGGCGGACACGCACTCTCCGGCACCGGCAAAGTCCCGGCCGCCAATCTCGCCGAACTGATGGGCAGCGTCGAACTCGTCTTCGCCCGCGGCAACGTCGTTGCTGGCGTGCACGCCGCCGCCAGCGCGCCAGCCGCTGAACAAGCCGCCGCGCTCCTCGACGCGAAGATTTCCGAAGCAACAAAATGACCGATCCCCGCGACATCAATGCCATCAGTCGCCGCGATTTCCTTGCCCGCTCCGCCAGGGCCGGCGCGGCCATTGTCGCCACCGGCGTCGTCGGTTACTGGCTTTACGATCGGACCGGCCCGAACGCGTCCAGCGCGACCGATCTCGTCTCACTCCCGGATTTCTCCGTGCCGCAGCTCGGCCCGAAAATGAGCATCGTCACCGGCGCGGATCGCGTGAAAACGATCAATCGCGCCTTCGACAGTCTCGGCGGCATCGAGCAATTCATCAAAAGAGGCGACCGCGTCCTGCTCAAGGTCAACGCCGCCTTCGCCTCCCCGCCCGCGCTCGGCGCAACCTCTCACCCCCAGCTGGTCGCGGAAATCGTCCGTCTCTGCCTCCAGGCCGGCGCGGTCTCGGTCGTCGTGTCCGACAATCCCATCAACGATCCGCAGAGTTGTTTCCGCTTGACCGGCCTCGCCGAGGCCGCCCAAACCGCCGGCGCGCGCCTCTTTCTGCCCCAGGATCAATTCTTCAAACCAACCACCGTCCGCGGCGGCGCGCTCATCAAAAACTGGCCGCTCCTCTACGAACCGTTCCACAACGTCAACAAACTCATCGGCATCGCCCCCGTCAAAGACCACCATCGCAGCGGCGCGTCGATGTCGATGAAAAACTGGTACGGGCTCATGGGCGGCCGCCGCAACATCTTCCACCAGGACATCCACAACATCATCAAGGAACTCGCCATGCTCGTCACGCCGACGCTCGTCGTCCTCGACGGCACCATCACGATGATGTCCAACGGACCCACCGGCGGTTCGCTCGATGATCTGAAACAGACCAACACGATGATCGTCAGCACCGATCAGGTCGCCGCCGATGCTTTTGGCGCTACGCTCCTCGGCAAAACGGCCGCCGATCTGCCGTACATCGCCAAAGCCGCCACCGCGGGCCGCGGCACGCCGGACTACGAATCTCTCAAACCCGCGCGGGATCACGTGGATTGACCGTCCATTGAACAGATCATGAACATCATCACCGTCCGCCGCATCAGCCAGATCTTCTTCTTCATGCTGTTCGTCTGGTTCTGCATCCTCTCGTCGTTCGGCGAGAGCTGGTGGCAGTTGCGCGGCTGGCCCGTGAATTGGTTCCTCCAACTCGATCCGCTCGTCGCGCTCGGCACGATTCTGACCACCCGCGCGCTCTACGCCGGCCTCGCCTGGGCGCTGCTGACCGTCGCCCTGACTGTTGTCCTCGGTCGTTTCTTCTGCGGCTGGCTCTGCCCGTTCGGAACCATCCATCAGTTCTTCGGCTGGATCGGTCGCCGCAACAAGAAATTCGCCGCGCGCGTCGCCGCGAATCAATACCGGCCCGCGCAAGCCATCAAATACTACCTCCTCATCGCCATGCTCACTGCCGCCGTCGGCAGCCTGCTCGCTGATCTCCTCGCGGCGGCGCGACGCTCGCCCGCAATTCCGTGCCTCGTATTCGCCATCGGCCTTGTGGCGCTCTCGTTCCTCGCGGTCCGCAAAGTCGTGCCGAACCGGAAAAAGGCCATCCTCACCCTCGCCGCTCTGATCGTCGCCTGGTTCGCGCTCGGCGCGTTCCTTTGCACGGACGCCTGGTTCGCCGCATCCCTGCAAACTGGCTGGCTCGACCCGATCCCGCTGATCCACCGTTCCGTCAACCTCGTCCTCCTGCCCATCGCCGACCGCGCGCTCGGCGCCTTGTCCACCAGCCCGCGCTTCTACGTCGGCGCATGGATCATCGGCGCGGTCTTCCTCGCGGCGATCCTCCTGAATTTCGTCATCCCGAGATTCTACTGCCGCTTCGTGTGTCCGCTCGGCGCGCTCTTTGGCGTGCTCAGCGAACCCGCCCTCTGGCGCGTCGGCAAACGCGAAGGCCAGTGCACCAATTGCGAACTCTGCGAAAACAATTGCGAGGGCGCGTGTGAACCCTTCGAGAAAATCCGCACCAGCGAATGCCTCCTCTGCATGAACTGCCTCGACGCGTGCCAACAAACCCGGATGACCTACAGCACCGTGCGCTCCGCCGCCGGCGAAGTTTCCGGCCCCGACCTTTCCCGTCGCGGGTTCATCATTTCCGCCGTCAGCGGTGTCGCCGCGGTCCCGATGATGCGCCTGAGCGGTTTGCTCGGCGCGAACTGGCAGCCGCGCCTCGTCCGTCCCCCGGGCGCGCTCAACGAAGCCGAATTCCTCGAACGTTGCATCAAATGCGACCAGTGCATGCGCGTCTGCCCGACCAATGTGATCCAGCCTGCCATGGCCGAGGCCGGCCTCGAAGGCGTCTGGACCCCCGTGCTCAATTTCCGCGCCGGCACCAGTGGCTGCCAGCTCAACTGCGTCGCCTGCGGCCACATCTGCCCCACCGCCGCCATCCGCCCGCTCACGCTGGACGAAAAGCTCGGTCGAAACCAATTCGCCTCCGCCGGCCCAATCCGCACGGGCCTGGCCTTCGTCGATCGGAGCCGCTGTCTGCCATGGGCCATGGAAAAGCCCTGCATCGTTTGTCAGGAAAACTGTCCGGTCAGTCCGAAAGCGATTTATCTCCGGGAAGAATTCGTCACCGTCCGCGACGGCACATTGACCGTTCAGAACGCCACCACGACGAGCGTGGAATTCGACGGCGCGGACCTGACACCGGGCCAGTTCGCGACCGGCGATTACTTCTGCAAACCGGCCAGGGGCGCCGACGAGGACCGGCGAAAAATCGTCGAAAGCAGCGCCACCTCCGTGAAGATCGATTCCGCAACACCCTGGTCCTCCACGCCGGCTTCCGGCACTCGCGTCGAAATCCAGGTGCGCCTCCTGCAGCCGAATGTCGACCCGAAGTTGTGCATCGGTTGCGGCGTGTGCGAACACGAATGCCCCGTCAGCGGGCTGCGGGCCATCCGCGTCACCGCCGAAAACGAAACACGAAATCGAAAACACGCTTTGTTGTTGTAACCGAAACTCAATCTCGATCAGAAAGGGGATTATCACAATGAATGAGAAACAGGTATCACGGCGGGACTTCATGAAGACGGTTGGTGTCGTCGGCGTCGGTTCGTTGGTGGGAACCGCGGGGGTGCTCGCGCAGGTCGCTGCGCCACCGCCATCCGCCTCACCAAAAAGCGACAACCACAGAGTGCCCACGCGCCCCTTCGGCAGGACGGGCGTGAACGTCTCCTGCCTCGCCCTGGGCGGCATTTTCGACATCGTCTCCAACCAGCTCGTGCTCAAGCAGGCGCTCGATTGGGGCGTCACCTATTGGGACACCGCCGCGGGCTACAACGGCGGCAAGAGCGAACTCGGCATCGGCGCGTACTTCGAGAAAAATCCCGACACGAGAAAATCCGTCTTCCTCGTCACCAAGGCCAGCGGCGCTCACACCGTCACCGACATGACCGCCGCGCTGAATCAGTCGCTCGAACGCATGAAGACCGATTACGTCGACACCTATTTCCTCCACGGCATCAACAGCACCGACCCGTTGACCCCGGAAGTCAAAGCCTGGGCTGAAAATATGAAGTCCGCTAAAAAAATCCGCTTCTTCGGCTTCAGCACCCACAGCAACATGGAACAATGCCTCGCCGGCGCCGCCAGGCTCGGCTGGATCGACGTCATCATGCCCATGTACAACTACCGCGTCATGAACACCGACACAATGAAAGCCGCCGTCGACGCCGCTTCCAGGGCCGGCATCGGCCTGACCGCCATGAAAACCCAGGGCAAACGCCAGAAAGGCGAGCCAAGCGACGCCGAGGCCGAGGTGCTCACTCATTTCCTCGGACGCGGATTCACCCGCGAACAAGCCTGCCTCAAAGTCGTCTGGGAAGATCAGCGCATCAGCTCGATCTGTTCGCAGATGCCCAGCCTGACGGTCCTCTCTTCCAACGTCGCCGCCGCGCTCGACAAGAGCAGCCTCGCCGCCGAGGACAGAGCCGCGCTGGAACTCCACGCCGTAGCGACCCGCTCGCTGTATTGCGCGGGATGCACGAGCTTGTGCGAGAATGCGCTCGATGGCCGGGTGCCCGTCGGCGATGTGATGCGCAGCCTGATGTACTACCACGGCTACAACGACCGCGACCTGGCCCGCTCGGTATTCGGGACGCTGCCCGCGGCGACACGCCAACAGCTCAGCGCGATGGATTATTCACGTGCCGAACGCGCCTGTCCACGCGGCCTGCCAATCGCTTCCCTGATGAAGGAAGCAACCGAGTTGCTGGCCTAAACCGCGTTCGCCAAAACTCCGCGCTCGCGAATCCCACTCACGGATTGGGCGGCGAAGCCACCCCGCCGTTCGTGAAGTGAATGTCATCCAACTCGATGTTGGAGATCGGGCCCGCCGTGCTCAGGATCTCGAAGAACTGGCTCACGGCGGTCAGGTCAACTTCCGGTCCGAATGTCGACATCGGTATGTCCACCACATGCCATTGACCGTCCCGGACAAATCCGTACGGATCGGCGCCCGACCCGCCAAACGTAATCCACTTCTGGCCCACGCCATCCAGCGCGCCGCTCTTCATGCCCAGCGTGAACGCAACGGTGGACGTCGTCTTCATCGCGAATTCCAGGTAGCAGTTCGAGTATTGGTACGCCGACATGTTGAATTTGTTGTTCGGGGTAAACGCCAACCCCGACCACGTCATCCCGGGCGCCGCTGTCAGACTGATGTCCGCGGAGCCCTCGTAGGGATGTTGCGTCGCCGCCACCATCGTGTTGGCCCAGATGAAGAAGTTGCCCTGCACGCCCAGCGCGAACGATCCCGCGTTCTCGTGAGATGCCGTTTCGGTGAACACACCGAAATTGCCGCTTTGGGGTGTCACCCGCGCGCCACTCGGCTCCCACCAAACGTTGTCCACCGACAAGGTCAGCGCCTTGGTCGGATTGGCGGCGCTTGAAATCGTGAAGAATTGATTGACCGTGCGGAAATCCACGTTCTCGAACCGGTTCAACGGGATCGTCACCGAATGCCACTGGCCATCACGCGGGAACCAGAACTCCGACGTCGAGTCGGATCCCAGAGGCAGGGTGAATTCTCCGGCGTCGCTCGCCACCGAGCTCTCAATCCCCACCTGCATCGGCGTCGCATCCCCGGCAGTGGCCTGAATGTCAAAGTGCAGATAGCCGTCGGAATAATTCATCATGTTGCGGAAATTAGGAACAAATGCTCCCAGGCCAAACCAGTTGCCCGCCCCGATATTAAATGACCAGCAACTGCCTCCCTCGGAAGGAGTTGGTGGATTGGGGTTCACCGTCATGTTGGGGACATTCCACAAGTAAAGGGCGGCCAGACTGCTGTAATTGAAGTTCGACTCCGTGCCGGTGCCGTAGACCAGGGAATCGTTGACCGGCGTGTCCCCTGCAAATACGCCAAACGGCCCGCTCTCGGCGTTGCCCGTGCCCGTATACAACCGCGTGAATCCGTTGTCCGTTACCTTGATGTAATCGACATACATCCGCGCCGGGAACGGCGCCGTGACCGCGCCGGCACTGTACACGCCCGTGTACGATGGATTGTACCCGCCGATCGCGATGTTCAGGATCAGATACATCGGCTGCTGGAACATCGGGATGTTGCGAATGTCCCATGAACCGCCGGGAATCGGCACGTTGTCGAGGGAGAACGTGATGTTCGTCGGCGTCCACGACATCTGGTACAGATGGTAATCCTGCGTCAGATCTTCCGGAGCCGTGTACCAGGCCGCGGCATTCATGTCGTTGTTGGTGCCGCCGGCCGGGACCGCATAATGAATCGCGCAGTCCGTATACTCCTGTTGCTCGCCCAGGGTAATGCCCGCGGAGGAGCCGAGTTCCATGACATCCAATTCACCGCAGATCGGCCATTCAATCGCCCCGGCATTATTCCCCATCATCCAGAACGCCGGCCACAATCCGTTGGCCGTGTTCGGGACCTTGATCCTCGCCTCCAAATTGCCGTACAGGAAGGCGAATCGCCCCTCGGTAACCATGCGCGTCGACGTGAACGAGTTGCCCATGTAATTCGTTCGATCCGCCTCGAGCACCAGCTCGCCATTCGAGATGTAGGAATTTTGCGATGACCCGGTGTCGTACTCGAATTGCCCGTTCCCCCATCCCCCACCGCCAACGTTCCAGGTCCATATACTCTGATCAATCCAGCTGGTGGCGAATTCTTCCATCCATACGACGCTGCCGCTGGTGCTGGACGCCTGCGCCAGGATCGTCGCCGCGGGACTCGGCCCAAACGGACTCAGCGCGATCAGCGATACCGAATACGTCTGACCGGAAGTCACCCCGGAAATGGTGTAGCTGCTCACGACTCCGATGCTGAGCGTATTGGTCGTCGTCGTATTGGTCGCGCTGTACAAAATCTGATAGCCCGTCAGGCCCGGCGTGCTGCTGCCGGTCCAACTCAGCCCAATCGCCGTGCTCGATCCGGACGGAATCTGTTGCAGATTCGTCGGCGGCTGCGTTGCCACCGGCGGAATCCGCAGATGGAAGAACGTCGCGCTGTTCGTCATCGGCGCCAGGAACGATTCCGTCGAGCCGCTTCCCGCAAACGACGGATAGTTCGTGTCCCAGCTCGATGACGCGAGGTTCGTCGTCGATTCCGGATAGTACTGCACACCGAGAGTGCTCGGCCAACTGATCTGCGCCATCGGCAAGCTCGTCACCGCCAACACATTCGTAACGGTCGGCGTGCCGGGACTGGACGACCCGCTCAACGATACATCATCGATATCGATGTTCGCATACTGGCTCTGACTCGCCGCGCCCGCAAAATGGAAATAAATCGTCGCCGAGGTCGCGCTCGCCGGAGCGGTCACGGAGTTGCTGATCGTGGCATACGTGTTGTTGCCGGGGGTGAATGTCTGGTAGCCCGTGTCGCCCCCCGCGTTCCAGAGTATGCGCCATTGCGCGTTATATCCGCTGCTGCCGGTCAGGGCATCGGCGTAGAAAACAAACGGGTAGGTTGTCCCGCCCTTGACGGCCACGGCGGACTGATTGAACTCAACCACCGGTCCGGCGCCAATGCTAGCCAGGTGAACTTCGAAGTTGTACGAGGAGCCGTTGCGCGGATTGTCGTTGGTGCGAATCCCGTACACAGGGCCGCCGGCTGCCGTGTCCACCGTCCAATTGCTCGCCGTGCCCGAGCTCCCGCTCTCGAATCCCCCGTTCGCCGGGATCGGTGACGTCGCCGGTGTGCCCGGAACAATGTCCAATAGCTGATACAGGCGCGTGCCGCTTGCCGCCGCATCAAAATCGGTATTGATCGTGCCATTGCCCGCCGCCACCACGAGATTGCTCCACGTGCTGGCCGGATTCGTCGACCACTGCAGTTGATAGTTGTCGTTGGTGTTTTCCAGCCAGCTCAGCTGAACGCCCGTCTGGATGTTGAGCTGGGGAGCGGTTTGGGCGTTGGCAGTAATGCCTTGCAAACAAATCAGTATGGCCGGGACGCCCACTGCGAACAGGACAGTCAAGCGCTTCTTCATGAAATCGATTTTCCCTTTCCGCCTCGGATAACCCACGTGCTTTCCTGATTCAAGATGGAGAAAGGCGGAATCCGCATCCCGAAGGTGGTTGATTATGTCGTCCGGAAAACTACTGGTACGGCGAAGATGTCACCACGGAGCGCGCGCCGCGAAAACCCTTCATGAGGTCATCGCGCACGCGCGCCCGCAGTTGTTCGGATTACGCCCGTCGCTTGCGCAGGCCCAATACGGCGCCCACCATGCCCAGAGCGACCAGCGTCAAGGTCGTCGGCTCGGGAACCACACTCAGAACGACATTGTCAACGCCCATTTGATCCGTGCTGCCAGCGTTGGCACCCGTGCTCGCGTCGAACTCAACATACATGTGATCACTGTTCGCCACAGTCGTGTACGTTCCAGAGTAAGGAGTCCATCCACTGGCAGATGGGAAATAAGGCCCGAGGATGGTCTGACCAATTACGCCACCGGAAGCGTTTTCATCTTCTATGTGAATGTAATCAACCCCGCCAGCGGCTTGATTCCCGCCCAACAGATCGAACGAATAACTGACGGTTAACCCTGCGCCAACAGCACTGCCAGCGGCAGTCGCCTGGTACAAATAAAGATTGGAAGGTTCCAAAGTATTGTTTAACCAGGCATAGTCCCCCGGGTTTCCGCCAGTGGGAATAACGGTTATTGTGGCCCCGGAAGCTACACCCCCCGCCGACCATCCAGTCAGATCTCCAGTATCAAATCCGGGGTTGCTGACCAAATTCGCCGCGAAAACCTGCCCCGCCACGAACATCAGGGCTGCCGCGGCTACGACTCCTGCAAAAAACTTGTCCGCCCGTCTCATCCAGCACCTAACCTTTCCTCTTTCCGTTTACCCTTGCCAACTCGTTCAGCGTCCCTAACCGCCGAAACATTTCCTCGCCCGGATCTCACCACGAAGAAATCGTATCGCTGGTAATCGAATCACATGCATTGTCAGGCAGCGACTTCCTCGTCGGATTCCAAAGCTACAGTAGTCTGGTATCATACTAGTTCATGACCAGTCAAGAATATTGTCGCTTCTTGTGCAAATTAATTGTAACAGTCTATTGCAACGAAGGTTACAATTGTATTTGAGACATCGTGATCCTTCCACAAAACGTGCTCGTCGACCCCCTCGAGACGATCACGAACCGGGCCTCTTGTCGGCTGACATACCTCCCTTCGCTCACGCAAAACCGACGGTCGGGAAAGTCCCCATAAGACAAACTGTCGTTCCGGCCCCATGGAAGGATTCAAAGCCCGAATTCTCCCCGCATGTACCCTCGTTGGCCGCCAGTTTTGGCGAAAATGGCACGTGAGTTGCGCTCCTCGGAACTCACAGATCACGTGATTTTCAAATCGATAATCCAACGGGCGATCGCATTGCTAAACCCGCCGAAGCAAGCGCTTGCGAAGGAAACTGTTACACGAGAACGGCTGTCCCGGGACACGCAACTCTCCCGACTCGCCACCACGGTCCCCGGGGTAATCTATTCCTTCCGTCTGAAACCCGATGGTTCCGTCTCCATGCCCTATGTCGCCTCGGCCGTCGAGGAACTGTCCGGTTTACGTCCTGACCAGTTGGCAACTGACGCCTCCCCGCTCTTCGGTGCGATCCACGCTGAGGATGCCGACCGAGTCAACGAGTCGATTCGGATCTCAGCGAGGGACCTGACGCCATGGCGCGCCGAGTTCCGGATCCACCACCGAACCAAGGGCGTCGTCTGGCTCGAAGGCCGCTCGGTCCCGGAACGTGAGCTCGACGGCTCCACGCTCTGGTATGGCTTCGTTCATGATATCACCGAGCGTAAGCAGGCGGAGACGGAATTGAAGTACCACAAGGCGCTTCTGGAGGAAACCGGCCGCATCGCGAAAGTTGGCGGATGGGAGTTTGATCCGGCCACCGGCGCGGGCCATTGGACGGATGAAGTCGCCCGGATCCACGAACTCGATCCCGGCGTGAAACCCAACATGGGCTTCGGGATCCGGTTCTACCACGGTGAATCTCGCTCCACAATCCAAACCGCCGTCAAAGAAGCCATCGAGTTGGGCAAACCATACGATCTGGAATTGGAGATCTGCACTGCCAAGGGCCACCTCCGGTGGGTCAGAACCATCGGCCACCCCATCGTCGAAAACGGGAAGGTCGTGAAAGTCACCGGCTCCATGCAGGATATCACCGAGCGCAAACGCACCGAGGAGTCCCTGTTGGACCTGCAGCGGCAACAACGCGTCCTGCTCGACAACATCCCGGACATCGTCTGGGTCAAAGACAAGCAAAACCGTTATGTCGCTGTGAATGAAGCTTTGTGCAAAGCCTACGGACACACGACCGACGAGGTTGTCGGCTGCACCGACTTCGATATGGTGCCACATGAGTTGGCCGAACGCTACCAGGCTGACGACCGTCGCGTCATGGAGTCACGGAAACGAACGCGAATTGAGGAGCCGTTCGAGGATTCCACCGGCCACCGCATCTGGATCGAGACGATCAAAACCCCGATCGTCAACAATCAAGGCGTCGTGATCGGCACCGCCGGCATCGCCCGCGACATCACCGAGCGCAAGACGGCCGAGAGCCAGTTGCGAATACAAAGCGCCGCCCTCCAATCCGCCGCCAACGGAATCGTCATCACGGACCGGAACGGCGCGATTATCTGGGTTAATCCGGCGTTCACGCAGTTGACGGGTTACGAGGCCCACGAAGTCATTGGTCAAACACCCCGCCTGCTGAAGTCCGGCAAACATGATGCCGAGTTCTATCGGGATCTTTGGGAAACCATCCGCAAGGGGAACGTATGGCGCGGCGAAATCGTCAACCACCGGAAAGATGGCCGCGAATACACCGAAGAGATGACGATCACCCCGATCCGCGGCGCGGATGGAGCCATCGAGCACTTCATCGCCGTGAAACAGGACATCACGGATCGCAAACAGGCCAGCCGCCGCCTCCTGGAAAGCGAAGAGCGGTTTCGTGAATTCGCCGAGAACGTTGGACTGGTCTTTTGGATCGCCAACCCGGATTCCTCGCAGATCCTCTATGTGAATCCGACGGTCGAAGCGATCTGGGGCATACCGGTCGCCGAGATCTACCGCGACCCGGAGGCCTGGCTCAACGCCATTCATGCGGACGACCGTCCACGGGTGGCGGAAGCCTTTGGAGCGTGGATCACCGGAAAGGTCATGGATTACGATGTCGAATACCGGATCATCCGTCCCGACGGACAGGTTCGTTGGATTCGTGACTCTGGGTTTCGAATCTGCAATCCATCCGGCCAGGTCTGCCGCATCGCCGGCATCGCCGAAGATATCACCGAGGACAAGCGCGCGGAGCAGGAGCTTGCCGAGCTCGAAGTCCAGTTGCGGCTCTCCCAGAAGCTCGAATCCATCGGGCGCCTCGCCGCCGGCGTCGCGCACGAGATTAATACACCCAACCAGTACATCGGCGACAACACGCGATTCTTGCAGGATTCCTTTGCCGATCTGCAGCGGATCCTTTCGGCGTATGCCGAGTTGCGGCAAGCCGCCGCGACAGCCGGCCTCCCGCCCGCGTTGCTGGCCAGGATCGATGCCGTCATTCAAGCCGCGGATATCAACTACCTCGAAGCCGAAATCCCCAAGGCGATCCAGCAGACCCTCGAAGGAGTCGACCGCGTCGCCAAAATCGTCCGCGCCATGAAGGAGTTCTCCCACCCGGGTTCGGACGAGAAAGTGTCCATTGACCTGAACCACGCCATCGAAACTACCGTGACCATCGCCCGCAACGAATGGAAGTACGTCGCCGATCTGGTCACCGACTTCGACGATTCGTTGCCTCGGGTCCCGTGCCTCGCCAACGAGCTCAACCAGGTCATCCTCAACATCGTCGTCAACGCCGCTCACGCCATCGCCGACCTCGTTGGCAACGGCGGGACCGCCAAGGGAGTCATCACCATCAGCACGCGCCGCATCGATGATTGGGCGGAGATTCGGATCCGCGATACCGGACCCGGGATACCAGAAGCCATCCGCGGCAAGATTTTCGACCCGTTCTTTACCACCAAACCACTCGGCCAGGGTACCGGCCAGGGCCTCGCCATCGCCCGTTCCGTCGTGGTGGACAAACATCACGGCGAACTCACGTTCGAGACCGAGCCGGGCAAGGGTACCACCTTCATCGTTCGTCTGCCACTCGCCCCCGAGACATCCGACACCGAGCCCGCCGTCCTCTGCCAACAAACAGTCTGACTGCCGCGTCCGGACAAACCCGGCCCCGCAGCAGGAACTCGCGCCGCCGCTAAAACGGAATGCTCACCTGGCCGCTCAGGGCTTGGGAATCATGGTCGCTACCAAGGTCGGCACTGTATTTCAACGATGTCGTGACCCCGCCTTTCCCAATGTAGCTGATCCCGGCGCGCAGGACGGCGCTGTTCCTTGCGAGCCCCTGGCCGGCCACCGTGAACGGCTCATTGGGCTCGCTGGTCAGGGACGCCGTGATGTTCCGATCGTCAATGCCGAAATCATACTCCCAGGCGGCGCTGACCTCCGGAATCAGGCTCCCGTTGGCCATGCGAACATCCCCCGCCACCCGCAAACCCAATTCGGATATCAGCGAGCTCGTTTCGCGACTGTCGACTTTCATATCCAAACCGTCCGCACCGGATTCCTCGAAGCTATTCTCGGCGAGGTAGGTGTAGAGCAGCGAGCCGAACGGCTGGAAGGCCCATTGCTTGTACGGGAACACGTGGCCGCCTCCCACAAGCAGCGAGAATGCATTCCCGCTATGATCGCTTTGCGCCGCCTCGCTGATCGATCCCACCGTGATCTGGCGCGTGTTGTCGTAACTGTGGTTGCTGTAGGAGGTAATCGCTTCCAGGTACCACCGCTCGATCAGGTACGTGCCGTATAACGACCCGTAGTAGCTGTGAATACCCCCGTTGCCCTGACCATTGTCCATATCCAGATGGGTCGTGGTGTACCCAAAATCCGCTCCGACCAGCAGCGGATCAACCGGCGCGCAATCAAAACCAAAACTCGGCCCCGCCGTTTGATAGTCGAAACCCGAGTACCCGTCCGACCCTTGCTGTTGGCCCCATTGGCCAAGGCCTTCCATCCACCAGCCGCATGCCTTCGAGATCTCATTCGATGGGGCCTGACTCTGCAGCGGCCCGAGATCCGATACCGGTCCGTTGTATGCCAGCAGCACCGGGGCGCGTTCGGATTGAGCCCGGGACGACGCCGCCAGTGTGGTCAGATCCGGGCGAAGGACCAGCATCCGCTCCTGCAGGCTCCGCATGTAACCGCGGATCGCGCTGAACGTCGCGAGTGTGTCCGCCTGGTAAACCCCCGGGCTCATGCTCGAATACGCGCTGTTGAGGTCCCGCCCCGACAAGGTCTCAATCTCCCCCAGAGCCTCTGCCAGTTCGCCGCTGGCCGACGGGGCGACGCGGTCGAAGTATCGCCCCATGCCTCGTTGCAGCGAATTTTTGGCGAACCCCGAAAAGCTGACATTGGCTTGAACCTGGAGGTCATTCGACAATTGGTTCAACTGAAAACCCAGGACGGGCGTTGAGGCGGGTAGATTGGTGTGGTTCAGCGTGCCCGCCAACCCGTTCGAAGCGACCAACACGTCAAACGTCTCGCCATTGAGATAAAGACCCGGTCCCCTGTACACCGATAACCCGCCATCGAGTGTACCAGTTCCCTCCACGACCAACTGGTCATCGCCCGACTGCGGATTCAATTTGACCGCCAGCGTCCCAAACGCGGTTTGCTGGAAATCACCGGTCAGTACCGTGGTTTCATACGTTCCCGGCCCCCCAACCGCCAGCGTCCCCGCATTCAAAAGCAAATTCCCGGCGCCGAGATTGATGGCCGATCCAGATTCAAATAAGCCGGAGTTGTTGAATGCGTTCTGCCCGGCACCAAGATCGACCGCGCCGATGATCGTCCCGTAGTTGTTGATCGTCTCATTGCCATCAGCGCCGACGATGGCTGTACCGGCCACGCCGTTTGCCGCCGCGATCGTGCTGAAGTTCTGCACGGTGTTGTCCGCGCCATCCGCGAATCGGACCGCCGCCGTCGTGCCCTGGATAACGCCGTCGCGGAATGTCAGAGACATATTGTCGGCGCCCTGATCGCCGCGACTTTGAACAAACACCGCATAGGAGTTGGAACCGAAGACGCTGATGCTGCCGATGTAGTTGATCGTGACCGGCGCGCCGACTCCGACGCCGCCCGCGCTCTGCGCAAAAATGCCGTCCGCATTGTTGCCGTACGTGACGATGTCCCCCGTGTGCGTGATCGTGACCCGACCGGCCGAACCGCTCGCCCCCACGCTGCCGGCAAACGATAAACCGTTGCCGAGATCTCCAGCGAGACCGCCGCCCCCACCCACGCTCTGCGCAAAGATCCCATCCGCGCCGTTTCCGTGCGTGATGATGTCCCCGGCGCTGATGACCGTCACATCGCCGCCGTTGCCGCCCGCGCCACCGGACTGACCAATGTTCACCGCCAGACCGTAGGTGTTGACGCCGTTGTTCACATTGCCAGCAATGCCCCCGCCGCCACCGACGCTTTGCGCAAAAACGCCATACGAGGCCGCCCCGAATGTCTCGATGGTGCCGGTCACGGTCACGGTCACCGAACCGCCGTCGCCGCCCGCGCCACCAGCCCCGCCAATCGCAAGCTTGGCCAACGACCCTGACTGTCCCTCGCCGCCAATGCCGCCACCGCCGCCCACGCTCTGCGCCAGCACACCGAAAGAGTTATCGCCGACCGTCACAATTTCGCCGGAGTTGCTGACGTTGACGTCCCCGCCCTTGCCGCCGCTGCCGGCGCTGCCTCCCACCGTGATTTGCAGGTCCGCATTCGTGGCCACGCTGCCAATCTGCGAGTCGGCGTGTCCGCCGTAACCGCCATCGCCGCCGCCCCCGCCGACGCTTTGTGCAAAAATGCCGTGCGCGTCCACACCGCGCGTGACGAGCGTTCCCACATTCTCCACCGTAACGTTGCCGCCGTCGCTCGCGCCCGCACCGCCTCCTCCAACAGCCACATCCAACGCCCATTTGTGGTCTCCGCTGCTGTTGGTCTCGATCATCGCATTCCCGCCCAGCCCGCCGCCGCCGCCAATGCTCTGGGCAAGAATCCCAAACGCCCTGTCACCGTAGGTGTCGATGTCGCCGTTGTTGTACACGACCACCGCGCCGCCATTGTTCCCATTTCCACCTCCGCCGCCCACGCCGATGTTGATCGCGACGGTGCTGTCGCCACCGACGGGCGACGTCGTCCCGCCTGCATTCCCGCCGCCGCCACCCACACTCTGCGCGAAGATGCCGTGAGAATCATTTCCGACCGTGACGATGCCGCCGCTGTTCGTCACAGTCACCGCTCCACCCGTACCACCCGCCCCGCCCGCGCCGCCGACGTTGACGCCGATGTTGACAATCGTGTTGGTGCTGCCATTTCCGCTATCCGTGCTCGCGCCGCCGATACCACCGCCACCGCCGATGCTCTGCGCCAGAATGCCGTAGGCGGTCGCGCCCAGCGTTTCCAGATGACCACTATTGACCACAACCACATTGCTGCCATTGCCGGCCACCGCCCCATTCCCGCCCAGAACCACGGTCACGCTGACTTTGCTATTGCTATTCGAGCCTGCCGACGAAGCGCTTTCACCGCCCGCACCCCCGCCGCCGCCCACGCTCTGCGCGAAGATCGCGTGAGCCGAATCGCCCGCCGTCGTGATCGTCCCCTGGCTGTTGACAACCACCACGCCTCCATTGCCGCCGCACGTGCCCGATCCACCGAGGCCGATGCCAATGTTGATGGCCAGCCCTGTGTTACCGCCGGAATTGCTGCCTTCCAGCGCGGTCGCCCCGCCGGCCCCGCCGCCACCGCCCACGCTCTGGGCAAAAATGCCGATCGAGTTCGTGCCGCGTGTGGTTATAATGCCGGCGTTCGTGACCGTCACATCGCCGCCGTTGCCCGCCGCCCCACCGCTGCCACCCAGGCCAAACCCAATGTCCACGCTCCAGGTTCTCTTGTTCTCGTTCGTCTCCGTTCCACTGGAATTGGTCTCGGTCGAGCTGGGGGAAATGGAAGGCAGCGATTCGCCGCTGGCGCTGTTCGTGTCACCTTCTTCCGTTCCAATCGTCGCGTTGCCTCCATCACCGCCGCCGCCGCCCACGCTCTGCGCCAGAATGCCATAAGCGTCGCCCCCGGACGTATCGATTGATCCCAGATTGGACACCCACACCCTGCCCCCATTGCCCGCCACGCCGCCACTGCCGCCAATCGTGGCGTTGAGGTTGATCGTGGTGTTGTCATCGCTCGCCGGCGCTCGATCGGTCACGCTGGCGCCGCCGACACCGCCGCCTCCGCCAACACTTTGCGCCACGATGCCGTGGGCCCCGTCGCCGAGCGTGGTGATCGAACCGGAGTTGATCACGCTAACCACGTCCGCAGCTCCTCCAGCGCCACCTTTGCCGCCGAGACTGAACCCCAGATTGACCGATATGTCTCCGCTGCCGCCGCCGTTGTCGCTGGTGCTCGCGCCGCCCGCGCCACCGCCACCGCCAACGCTTTGCGCGAAGATCCCGCGCGCGTTGGCCCCGCTGGTGTAGATCTCACCACTGTTCTGCACGGTGACCTGGCCGCCGGCGCCTGCCGAGCCCCCGTGTCCGCCGGCCCCGACCGCAACCGTCACGCTCCAGCTGCTGCTTTCGCTCTCGTTGCTGGAAACAGTGCTGGCTGGAGAGATCGACGCTTTCACGACCTCGTTGGACGCTGCGGATTCCGCCGCCTTGATTTCGGCTTTTGCCGTGCCGCCATCGCCACCACCTCCGCCAACGCTTTGCGCCAGAATGCCATCAGCACCTTCTCCGAAGGTTTGAATAACGCCCTGGTTGACAACAAATACGTTGCTTCCGTTGCCGGCAATCCCGCCGTCGCCACCGAGTGAGGCGGTCACGGTGATGGACTTGGCCGTGTTGGTGCCGGGCGTGCCGGCCGTTGCCGCGCTCGCGCCTCCCGCGCCCCCACCGCCACCCACGCTCTGCGCGAAAATGCCGTGCGCAGCTTCGCCTTCCGTGACGATCGTCCCGCTGTTGGTGACCGTCACGACATCGGCCGCGCCGCCCGCGCCACCCTTGCCGCCAAGGCTGAAACCGAGATTGATGGCGAGATTGGTGCTTCCATCGCCACCAGTGTCAGTGATGCTGCTGCCGCCCGCGCCGCCGCCACCGCCTACACTCTGCGCGAAAATGCCGCGGGAATTGTCGCCAACCGTGGAGATATCGCCACTGTTATCGACACTGACCTTGGCGCCAATGCCCCCGCTGCCTCCATTCCCGCCCGCGCCAATGGCCACGCTCAGGCTCCAACTCTTGCTGCCGCCACTCTCCGGCTCGCTGCTCTGCGGCTGGACGACATTTCCGGTGATCGAGGTGGATAAAGCGCTGAGAGACGTGTTGAGAGCCTTCGCGTCCCCACCGTCACCCCCGCCACCACCCACGCTCTGCGCGAAAATGCCGTGGCTCCAGTCACCGAGGGTCGTGATCGAGCCGGAGTTGGAGACGGTCACAACGCTCGCCGTGCCACCACTGCCCCCATCGCCACCGATCGCGATGCTAATCTGCTTGGATTCGTCACCCTCTGACACGGAGCCTGCAGCGCTGAACCCGCCTTTGCCGCCGCCGCCGCCAACGCTTTGCGCGAAAATACCGTGTGAAGAGTCACCTTCGGTGTAGATATCGCCGGCGTTCAGGACGTTCACCACCCTGCCATCGCCGCCCGCGCCGCCTCGTCCACCCAGACTGAAATCGACTGATGCCTTCTTGCTGAACCCGCCCGCCACGCTGAACCCTCCGTCACCACCACCGCCGCCAACGCTTTGAGCAAGGATACCGTCGGAATCCTGACCGCGCGTATGGATCATGGCCGCCGTGTTGGTGATCGTCACCGTGCCGCCGCTGCCGCCGTTCGTGACGGAACCACCAATGCTGACGCCGATGGGAATGCTGTCCACCGAAACGCCGCCCGCGACGCTGAATCCGCCATCACCGCCGCCACCGCCGACGCTCTGCGCGAAGATGCCAAGAGAGTTCGAACCAACGGTGCTGATACTGCTGCTGTTGAACACGCTGACCGCGCCGCCATTGCCCGCTGCGCCGCCTCTACCGCCAATGCTCAGGTCGCCCTCCGGCCCTTTGCTGATACTGCCGGCCACGCTGAATCCGCCATCACCGCCGCCCCCGCCAATGCTCTGCGCCAGGATGCCAAACGAGTGCTCGCCCATCGTGCCAATCATGGCGCCCGTGCTGGTGACACTCACCACGCCGGCATTGCCGCCGGCGCCCCCCGATCCGCCGATGCTGGCGCTGATCGCACCGCTATCCGCCGAAACCGAACCGGCCACGCTGAATCCGCCCGCCCCGCCGCCGCCGCCGACGCTTTGAGCAAAGATGGCATGCGCACACGTTCCGGACGTGCTGACGCTGCTGCCGCTGTCGACGGTCACAGTCCCACCGGCTCCTCCCTTTCCGCCGCCACCGCCAATGGTGAGGCTGACCGATGGGCCTTTGCTGATGCTGCCAGCAACGCTGAACCCGCCGTCGCCCCCGCTGCCACCGATACTTTGCGCCAGAATGCCATAGGATCGATCTCCGAGCGTGGTGATCGCGCCTGTGCTCGTGACGGTCACGGTGCCGCCAGTGCTCCCGCCACCACCAGAACCGCCAATGCTGGCGCTGATCGCACCGCTATCCGCCGAAACCGAACCGGCCACGCTGAAGCCTCCGGCACCGCCGCCGCCGCCAACACTTTGAGCCATGATTGCGTGCGAGTCGCTACCCGTGGTGGTAATGCTGCTGGTGCTGTCAACCTCCACTGCGCCCCCGTTTGCTCCCGCCCCGCCGTCGCCGCCCATGCTGAGGTTTGCCGAGGGCCCTCCGCTGATGCCACCCGCAATGCTGAACCCTCCATTGCCGCCGCCACCGCCGATGCTCTGGGCCAGAATGCCATCGGATCGATCCCCGAGAGTGACGATATTGCCCGTGCTAACGACGGTCACATTGCTGCCGCTGCTTCCGGCGCCACCCGCGCCGCCGAAGCTGAGCCCAAGCCCGGTGCCTACGCTGACCGAACCGGCAATGCTGAATCCACCGGCACCGCCGCCACCGCCCACGCTCTGGGCCATGATCGCGTGTGCATCGTTACCGACGGTGGTGATGTCGCTCGAACTGTCAACATAAACGTTGCCCGCAGAGCCGGCGACACCCCCCGAACCGCCGAAGCTCAATGGCGCAGCAAAATCACCAAGGGTCGCCGCCGCCGAGACACTGAATCCGCCGTCGCCGCCGCCGCCACCCACGCTCTGGGCCAGAATGCCGTAGGACCGGTCACCATACGTCTGAAGCGTGCCCGAACTGGTGACCGACACATCTCTCGCACTGCCGCCCGTTCCGCCTTTGCCGCCGATGCTCAACGACAAGCTGGGTCCTTCACTGCCGGAGACGGCGATGCTGAAGCCACCGGCACCGCCGCCGCCGCCCACGCTCTGCGCAAAAATCGCATGCGCATTCGTGCCGTACGTGGTAATGGCATTGCCGCTCTCCACAACAACGTCGCTCGCCGCCCCGCCACCACCACCGCCGCCACCAATGCCGATGGCGACAGAGCCGACCGTGCCGATCGAGCCGGCAAACGCAAAGCCGCCGTTGCCGCCGCCTCCGCCAACGCTCTCCGCCATGATTCCATACGCGTTGTTCCCGGCCGTCACGATCGTGCCGGTCGTGCTGGTTACGACGACGTAGCCGCCGGCACCACCGACGCCACCCGTGCCCCCAATGCCTAGGCTGCCGAATGCTCCCACGGCAATGCTGTTGCCGCCATTGCCGCCGCCGCCACCGACACTCTGCGCGAAAATGGCGCTCGCGTTGTTTTCAGTTGTGGCAAGACTGCCGCTGTTGCTGACCGTGACGGTGCTTCCATTGCCGCCGCCGCCGCCAGAACCACCAAATGAAAACCACCCCGCGGTGGATCCGCCGTTGCCACCGCCTCCGCCGACGCTCTCCGCAAAGATGGCCTCAGCACTGCTGCTGATGCTGCCCGTGTTCACGACGGTGACCGCACCGCCAGGGCTCGTGCCGCTGCCGCCTCCCCCAATGGCAAGCAACCCACCAGAATCTCCACCGTCCCCACCTCCGCCGCCGATGCTTTGCGCCACGATGCCACGGGAACCGCTGCCAAGCGTCACGATTTGGCCCGTGTTCGTCACGGTCACGGTTCCGCCGCTCCCACCGGATTGACCGGCGCCGCCGATCGAGACAACTCCCGCGGACTGGCCTGCGCTTCCGCCGCCGCCGCCAATACTCTGGGCAAAAATCGCGTCGGAAGACGTGTTGGTGGTTTCGATTAACCCTTGATTGACGACACTGACTGCGCCGCCGGGGCTGGAGCCGGCACCAGCGCCGCCGATGGCGACCAACCCGCTCGAATCACCGCCGTCCCCGCCGCCACCACCGATGCTTTGCGCATAGATCCCATAAGAGAATGCGCCAAAGGTCACGATCGTCCCGGAATTGACGACGCTGACGGTCCCCCCATTGCCGCCGGCACCGCCTTGTCCACCCAGACTGGCAATCAAAGCAAACTCACCGCCGCCGCTCCCACCACCGCCACCCACGCTCTGTGCGAAAATGCCGTGGGACCGATCTCCCGATGTGATGATCGAACCACTACTCCCATTCGTGACCGTGACATAACCTCCGCTGCCGGCGCTGTTGCCGTCACCGCCAAACGACCAGAACAGGCCACCAGCCGTGCCGCCATTGCCGCCGAATCCGCCGACGCTCTGGGCATAGATGCCATAGGAGTCGTCTCCCAAAGTCTGCAGCGCGCCATCGCTGACAACGGTGACCGTCCCGCCATCCGTCGCCTGGCCTCCGCTCCCCGGGCTCGACGACAACCAGCCAGCGTTCCCCCCCGAGCCGGCGTTGCCACCGAGGCTCTTCGCCCAGATCGCGTGCGCTTTGTCGCCTTCCGTTGTAATATCAAAGCTGCCATCGACCGTTACGGCGCCGCCCATGCCGCCATAACCACCGTTGCCGCCGGGCATGGCTCCGTGGCCGGCGCCGCCGCCGCCGCCGTTGCCACCCTCGCTGAACGCAATAATCCCGCTGCCGTAATCACCCACCGTATGAATCGTCGCGCTGCCGTTGACGGTCACATCGCCACCGTTCCCGCCGGTGCCGCCACTCGCGCCCCACCGCACGCCGCCACTTCCGCCATCACCCCCCTGCCCACCATTCCCACCCTGGCTGTGTGCGACAATCCCGGCGCTGGCTTCGGTTGCGTTGGTGGATCGATAAGTGGTCGAAATGTATCCGTCGGCCGTCACGTCCACGTCCCCGCCCCGGCTCCCCAATCCACCGGAGCCGGCACTATGGCCGATGCTGCCGCTGTGTCCCGTCCCGCCATCGGCACCCTGGCTTTCGGCATGCACCCCGGGGGAACTCGCGCCGGAAGTTGAGATCGAGCCGGCGCTCGTAATGGTCACGCTGTTGCCGGCGCCGCCAGCCGCGGCGTCCGCCTTCAAGTTGTCCACGTACCCCTGCAGATCAGGTAAAACAATGTTGCTGTTCGTGGCAATCTGCTGCACGCCGAATTCGGGGAAATACACATTGGTCAGATACGTCAGGTTGCTGTTGCTCATGGTGGCGGTGACGAGCAGGTACGCCGTCGCGGTGATGCTCCCGCCGGATGAACTCAGCACCACGTCATACTGCATGCGGACGGTCTCGGAGGCGCCGTCCGCCAGGTTGGTGAAGGCCGTGCCCGGATTGTAGCTGTAGGTTCCCGACCCGCTGATGGTAAATGTGCCGCCGTTGCCCGCAACTGGCAAACCGTTTGAGTCGATGACCACAGCGGATACCGCCTGGCCAATGTCGCCCGCCGAGCCATCAACCGACGATACCGCGTAGGTAATGTTGCTCGGATTGAACTTATTCAAGTCGTCGATGACGGCCTGGGGATACCCGGTGGTCTGGCTCAGTGCGCGAATCCCCGGAGCATTGTCGTTTGTGGTGGTGATGTCGCTGTAGCTGTTGACCTGCACCACGCCCCCGGGAACGTTGTCACCGGGAATCGGGATGCCCAGGACGGGATTCACTTGAGGATACGGCGCAATCCCTGCGCTTTGCAGGTCGATGCCGGCCGCGCCACTTGTATGAATGACAACATTGGTCGCGCTGGTTCCGCTGTTGAGCGTCACATTTCCTCCGGCAGAACTGGAGAAGAGGATGCCCTCTGTTCCCGCCGACGGAGTAATCGCCGTGGAGAGGCTGTTGACATTGAGAATCGTAATCGTGCCGGACGAAAAGCTGACACCCTGTGACTGGTTGCCCTGAAAATAGGCGGCGTTGTTGCTGGTGATCGGTGGGTCCGGAGCCGCCACAGCCGCCATGGAACCCACCAGCAGCCCCACACCGATCATGGCTCTGTTCAGCCAGCCACTAGCGTGTGGGCAGGGAAAACCCCGACGAGGATTCGGCGGATTGTCCTGTGTGGGTGTGGCGCATCTTCTCTCGCCGACACGCCTGTAAGTTTGCCCGTTGGAGTGACTAAACCCGACAACTCTGATGGTGGTCATGGCTCGCATTTCCTCCGCAACTCGCGCTCCTCACACCTGCGACCACGACGGCACTACGGGCCACCCATCGTAACGATGAGATGGATAACCAGGAACTGGCTTCTCACCGATGCAATGGAGGCTAGGTCCGCTTCGGGTATCGAGTCAACACAAAATGCCACCGCCCGTAAATTGCACGCTCGCGGCGCGAAGGAGGACCCCACGCCCACCGCATCAATAGTTCGCCGTCCACCCGCCGTCGACAAACAACACATGCCCGGTCACATAATCGGATGCCGCCGAGGCCAGGAACACGGACGCGCCGACCAAATCCTCCGGCTTCCCCCAGCGCCCCGCGGGAATACGCGACAACGACCACGCCAGGAAATCCTGATCCTTCTTCAAAACCTCCGTCATTTCCGTTTCCATCATTCCCGGAGCGATGGCGTTCACCTGGATGTTGAATCGGGCCCATTCGGTCGCCAGCGCGCGCGTCAGATTGTGCACCGCCCCCTTGCTGGCGCAGTAGGGTGAAATGGTCGCCCGCGTGATCCGGCCCGACACGGAGCCAATGTTGATCACCTTGCCGCGTTCGCGCGCCACCATGCGACGCCCAATGTCGCGGCAAAGAAAAAATACGCTGTCCAGGTTGGTCGCGATGACGGTCCGGTACACCTCCGTCTTGAGCTCGGTTATCGGAGCGCGCAGATTGACCCCGGCATTATTGACAAGAATGTCGATCGGACCAACCTCGGCCTCGATCCGCTCCACATTCTGCGCGATCGCGTCCTCGTCCGTCACGTCGAACGGATAACCCGCCGCCTGCACGCCGCGGCTGCGGAGCATGGCCACGGACGCGGCAACCTTCCCGGCGTTGCGCCCGTTCACGACGACCCGCGCGCCGTGCTGGCCGAGCCCTTCCGCGATCGCCAGTCCCAACCCGCCGTTCGAGCCCGAGACAAATGCAATCTTGGAAGACAGATCAAAACAATTCATGGCAGCAGCATTTCTACCACAACCAGCATTCCAATGTGACGACTTTGTGCTCTCGCCCGGTCGGAATCAACTCAAGGCAAGAGGAAGATTGGCTCCGCAGGAAGGACTCGAACCTTCAACCTAGTGATTAACAGTCACTCGCTCCACCATTGAGCTACTGCGGAACCTGAAATGGAAGCGTCTTTATATAGGCGAAACCCCCAGCTTCGTCAACTCTCCGCGCGCCTGCTCGGGACTCCGAAAATGGATCGCCTGCATCCCCACCCGCCGCGCGCCCTCCACATTCGCCACCAGGTCATCCACAAACACCGTCCGCCCCGCCGCCAATCCGTACTTCTCCAGCGTATAACGGTAAATCGCCGCGTCCGGCTTGAGCATGCCAACCTCGTGCGACAACACGTGCGCATCGAACTCGTGCAGAAATGGAAAATGCGCGAACACGTAATCCATGTGGATCGCGTTGGTGTTCGATAGCAGCAGCCGCGGCACCCGCGTCTTCAACGATTCCGCCAGCGCGATCATCGGCTCGATCGGCGTGAAAATCTCGCTCCAGATAAGCGCAAACTCCTCATACCCGCCGTCAAACCCGAGGTCCTTCGCCACGGTGTGAAAGAACTGGCTCTTCGTCAGCTTTCCCAGTGCCAATTCAATGACGTACGGCGTGCCGCGCACATATTCATCAAGCTGCTGGAGCGTCTTGCCCGTGCGCGCCGCCATCCGCGCCGCCGCCTTCGGTTCATCGACCGCAATCAGCACGTTCCCCAAATCAAACACGATCGCCTCGATCCCGTTCATATCCGTTTCAAGATCCCTTCCGCTTCCCGCCCCGCTTCTTCCATGGTCTTCCCGAACGAAACAAACCCGTGATTGCGCATAATGATGAGTCGGTGCCCATCCAGCACGCTCAAAATCTCCGCGACCAGCGCCGGCGTGCCATACGGCTGTTCGCGCGCCGTGATCGGTAGCCCCAACCGCTCCGCATCGGCCAGCAGCCGCCCGTTGTGCCCGTGAAACACCGCGTTGATCTCGGGCCGCATCGCGTAAATCCCCGCATGCATCAAACTTTCGCTCGACGGTTCGTACAACCCCACCACCGTCAGCTCCGCGCGGTCCTGGTCCGACTGAATCACCTCCACAAATTCCTGACGCGTGATTCCCGCAAGGTCGCCTGCGGTGCGGTTGATCAGAAACCCGTCCACCGTCCGAAAACTCAAATTGCCCACCGTGTCGCCGACCAGCCCCAATCCCGCCCACCGCCGGCACCACTTGAGCAGTTCACCCAGCCGCTCGTCGCCCGATACCGCGCGCCGCGCGAACACCGTCCGAAACTTTGTGCCGACGTAGACCTCGCCCATGGCCCTATTTCCCAAACCGCCGCCGAATCTCGCCCGGCTTCATGATCCCGCGTTCGGTGATGATCCCCGTGATGTACCGCGCCGGCGTGACGTCAAACGCCGGATTCCCCGCCTGCGCCTCCTTGGGCGACACGCGAACACGCGCGACCTTTCCCCCAACCCGGCCACTGACAAAATGCACCTCGTCTTCGTCCCGCTCTTCAATCGGGATGTCGTCCCCGCTTCGGCACGTCAAATCGATCGTCGAGCTCGGCGCCGCCACATAAAACGGAATCCCGTTCTCGTGCGCCAGCACCGCCTTCTGGTAGGTGCCAATCTTGTTGGCCGCGTCGCCATTCGCCGCGATGCGGTCAGCCCCGACAATGCACAGGTCCACCTCGCCCCGCCGCATGTAAAACCCGCCCGCGTTGTCCGCGATGATCTTGTGCGGCACGCCTTCCTGCAAAAATTCCCAGCTCGTCAGGTTCGCCCCTTGATTCCGCGGACGCGTCTCGTCCACCCACACAAACACTTTCCGTCCGCGACGATGCGCGAGGTAAATCGGTGCGGGCGCGCTGCCCCAATCCACCAACGCCAGCCAGCCCGCGTTGCAGTGCGTCAATATCCGCGCACCATTCTTGATCAGCGGCAGGCCAATCTCGGCAATCCGTTTCGCGCGCTCCACATATTCATCCGCAATCGCCTCGGCCTCGGCCACCGCCTCTTTCGCCGACGACGCGCGCGCGCGAACGCGATCGAGCGCATGCTTCAAATCCGCCGCGGTCGGGCGCGTCTCCACCAACGTCCGATACGCGCGGTCGATATCCGCCCCTTCCAAATACGCCTGCGCCAGACCGTACCCCGCCGTCGCGCCAATCGTCCCCGCGCCGCGAATCACCATCGTCTGGATCGCCCGCGCGGTCTCGCGGTGGTTCTTGAGCCGCAACAATTCAAATCGATGCGGCAACAGCGGTTGATTGATGACGACGACATCGCGTCCCCGCATCCACACCGCCCGATATTCGCGCCGGCCGACTTTCATACTCGGCCACCGCGCACACTTGATTTGACGGGCGCCAACGCAACACGGGAATAACCCGGACGCAAGGAGGAACATCCCCTCGCCCCTCCGGGGGGAGCCGAGTCCGACGGAGCCGTAGCGGAGCGAAGACGCGACTGCGCCGTGCCCAGGTCACAAACGCCGCCTGTCGTGCCCCGGCGGCAAAGGGTCAGGGTGAGGGGGCCGTTGTGACACAAGAGATTTCCCCTCGCCCCTCCGGGGGAGAGGGTCAGGGTGAGGGGGCTGTCGTCAAATGAATCGTGCCGTTGCATCACATCCGTCGGCGCCCTTCCAACGCCCGCGCCAGCGTCACTTCATCCGCCGTTTCCAACGCGCTCCCCACCGGCAACCCCAGCGCAATCCGGCTCACCGATACGCCGAGCGGCTTGAGTTCATCGATCAAAAAGTTGGTCGTCGCCTCGCTTTCCACGTCGGCTCCCATCGCCAGAATGATCTCGGTCGGTTTGTCACGCTTCACACGCTCCAACAACGCCGCAATCCGCAGTTTCTCCGGCCCGATCCCGTTCAGCGGCGAGATCCGTCCCATCAACGCGTGGTACACGCCCTTGTGGATGCCCGCCCGCTCCAGCGTGAGGATGTCGTTCGGGCCCTCAACCACGCAAATCGACGATTGGTCGCGCCGCGGGCTGTCACAAATCTCGCACGGATCGTGTTCCGTGTAGCTCCCGCACCGCGTGCAGTTGCGTATCCGTGCCTTGGCGTCGAGAATCGACTGCGCAAGCTGGCGGTTCGTGTCGCCGTTGGCCTTGAGCAGGTGCAACGCGATCCGTTCCGCGCTCCGCTTGCCGATCCCTGGCAACCGCGCGAATTGCGTAATCAGATTTTGTACGGGCGTTGGGTAATCCATCGCTACACATGTACCCGTTTCACCGCGCGAACACAAGCAGGCCGGCGTCGTGTGGTAGGGCGCGCTCTCCAAGTGCGCTGCCGCAATTTGGTGGCGCATGCCTCCCTGTTTGCGGCCCAACATCCAGCGCGTCTCGCCGTAATTTCGACAAGGCGGACCGTCCCGCTGTAGCCGCGCTCGGTAAGCGGGCCTCCCGAACACACCAATCCTCGGGTTCGTTCTCCGTTTCTCGGGTTCGTTTTCTTTTTCTTGGGTTCGGTTACCGCTTTTCTCAGGTTCGTTTTGCCGTTCCTCGGGTTCGTTTTTCGCCTCAAACTGTAAAGATCTCCGACACCCACTTTCTGCAACTCCATCTTCCGCAGACCCTTCCGACAATCAGCTTCGGTGATTTTCTCGGGTTCGTTTCATCACTTTTATATTTATACGGCGCACCCTCCCCTGGTAACCATCCCCCACAATCCAGCCACACTTCCCCATCCCGCCGTTCGGCGCCGGTCTCCCCGTGAGCGGGCGTTGCCCCAACGGGGCTCACGCTCCGACCGCTCCGCTCTTATCAAATCAAAGAACACCGCCAAGTATATCCTATCACGATACAATGTCAAATCTATTCCAGATTCGCACAACGGATCGGGCACGACCCAGGGTTGCCTGCTCGCGTGTCCCTCGCGGTGTAGCCGCGCTTCTGTGAAGCGCGTTCCGTCCCGCCCGCGTGGTCATCCGTAGAACGGTGCGTCCCGCCCGTTTACCCCCCATCAAACACCCCGCCCCATCCCGCCTCTGAAATCTCAAATCTCAAATTCCGTGCCCCCCCCCCGCTCCCTAAACGCTGTCATTCTGAGCGAAGCGAAGAATCTCAGTCGTGGTGTCGTATTTGCTGTAGCCTCGGGCGCTTGCCCGCCTCGGGCGTGGCCGACCGCGGTCCCGACGTCCCGTGTCCCTTGCGGTGTAGCCGCCCCTCCGCTGTGTAGGGCGGGATCGCCCGAATCCAATAAGGGTATCCCGCCGCTCCGGATCGTCGGTCGTTCTCCCCGCCCGTTTAATCCCCGCCCCACCCGACTTCCGCGTTTTCCCGCCCCCCTCGCCCTTTCGAAGGGAGAGGGTCAGGGTGAGGGTTCCCCGTACCGCCCTAAACACCGCCATGCCGAGGCTTGTCCTCCTCCGACGGGCATCTCAATCCCCCCCTTGCGCCGAACGATCACCCCACCGGCATCCCCCACGCCGCGCGACCAACTGAATCCACTCGTCTTCTTAGGCCCACAATGGTGATTAGTGAGACGCGACCCTATTCGCTCACTTTCGCCGTCACATGAAATCCTAAGCGTTTACAAGAATAACCCCTGTTGAGTGCGGCCGGTGAGTGAGGGGGGCGAGGGAGCGGGTTGGGCTTGATTGGCGGAGAGAGTGAGAGCAGAGTTGGGATGCCTTGTTAAACTGCTTGCAGGTGAAATCCTCGGCAATGCTGCTCGGATGCTTTTTCGCGGCGGTTTGCACTTTCGCGGGCTCCAGCACTGCTACGAATGAGTCCGAGGCGGCACAACGGGAACAACCGACCCTTTTCGAAAGCGAGTGTTGGAGTGATTCTCCCAACCAAACGTACTGCCAAGCAGCTTTTGGTCATCGCGGCGGCAAAATCGCCTTCGTCTTTTTTCAGACTGAGCACGGCACTCCGTCCAGGGAGAACCGTCTCACACACCTGACAATAAAGTCCGATCCCACGCTCGCGAATGTGTGCGAAGGTTGGATTGAGATCCCGGGTGGGAGGAAGCGCGATTTGCCAAGCTCCAAGATGGTGTTCGAATACACCGATGGCGTATTTCACGAAGCGTCAATCGACCTGACACTCGATGACTTTTTCCGCTACCTCAATAGCATTCAGAGGAGACCTGTCGGAGTTGATCCGCAAGGACTCACGGTGGAAGCCCTGAAGGGCTTTGAGAAGAAGGTGAAGGCCGAATTATCTGAACTGCCTGAGTTGATGCGGAAGGCTGATAAGGGTGACATGGCGGCAGAAGTTTCACTAGGCAAATGCTACGAAGCCGGTTCAGGGGTCGAAAGCAATCCGACGAAAGCTGTCGAATGGTTTCGTAAGGCGGCAGAACAAGGAAACGCAGAGGCTCAGTTGCGTCTGGGCGGTCACTACCTCACCGGCTCAGGTGTTGAAAGCAATCAGACGGAAGCAGTGCAGTGGTTTCGTAAGGCAGCGGAACAGGGATATGCAAAGGGGCAGTATAATCTGGGTGTTTGCTACTACCGTGGTTGGGGTGTTCAACGCAATCAGGCCGAAGCGGTCAAGTGGGTTCGCAAGGCGGCGGAACAAGGAGCGGTAGCTGCGCAGTTCAGTCTGGGCCTTTCCTTTTACCACGGTTGGGGTGTCGAAACAGATCAGACCGAGGCGGTGAAATGGTACCGCAAAGCGGCGGAGCAGGGTAATGCAAAGGCGCAATATAACCTAGGGCTTTGTTACGCTGGTGGAAATGGCGTTGAGGAGAATCAAATCGAAGCGGTCAAGTGGTACCGCAAAGCGGCCCAACAGGGTGACATACAGGCACTGTCTGCCCTTGGCGTTCCATTGGATGATGCAAGCGCGCGTGTTCCCCATGTCGGGACCATCCAGGAATACAGCGTCGATGATCCCAACTACGATGTCTTGGTCTATCATTTTGACGGAACAAGGGGAGGCAAACCAGTTGACCTGGTAAATTCCGCTGTGGTGGCCATTCGGCGAAACGGATTCAGGCATAACAAAAAGATGACCCTGATCGTTCTTTGCGATCTCACCACCACCAACAAATCCCACAAAGTAGTGTATCCGTACGGGATATACCTGGAAAGCGCTGCGCTAAAGGATCGCAACATTTCCATAGGTGATCTGACTAGAGGCCCCCTGATAGCATCTCCCATGAATTGGAACTACAAAATTAACGACTGGGTTTACTCAACGAACAATTTCAATAGCAGCGAGCCAAAGATAACCGAAAATCCAAATTATGTGAAATCAAGCGCTGTTCTCGATAAGCGTTCGCTTCTTGAACTGGATGCGTTGAAGAATAGAGGCGATGTGCAAGCGAAATTTGGCGACCCGAAATATCTGGTTGAAGATCGAGGCGCACACTCGGAGATTTATCCAGTGGAAGACGCGGATCGAAATCAAACCGGCACAGTGCGGATTTGGTACGACGGAGATAAAGTCACAAAAACAGGATGCTACATGGAGAACAAGTAGACATGTGAACCAAATCGTCACGGAGTCGGGTCACACCTCACTAATATGGTCGTAAATGGGGGTCAGACCTGTATTCTTGATAACCAAGCGAACTACCGACGTGCAGGAAATAGGCAAACGGATCACATCCCCCCAACCATCACTCCGCCGTCGCCCCGCTACATCATGCCCGGCAGATTCATCCCAGCGGTGACCTTGCCCAGTTCTTCTTCCTGCGTCTTCTTCGCCGTCTGCAACGCGTTGCTCACCGCCCCGAGCACCAGGTCCTCCAGCATCTCAACGTCCTTCGGGTCCACCACCTTGGGGTCAATCTTGATCGACACAATCGACCCGTCGCACTTCGCCACAGCCTTGACCGCCCCGCCGCCCGACGTGGCTTCCACTTCGCGCTGCGCGAGCTCCTCTTGGACGCGCTGCATTTCCGCCTGCATCTTCTGGGCTTGTTTGAGAAATTTTCCTAAACCGGCCATATCATCCTCCGCAAGCACACGGGCGAGACGCCCGCGCCACTATTTTCTGACTTCGACAATTGTTCCCTTGAAAATCTCCAGCGCCTTCTTGATCAACGGGTCGTCCTTGAATTCGTCCAGGCCCTTCTTCCCCGCCTCCGCTCCCTTGCCCAACGCCGCCGCCGCACTCTTCGCGGGAGCCGGCGTCGCGCTCTTCACGACCTCAAATTTCAACGCCACGTCCATCCGCAGTTTCTCTTTCAACTTCGCCCGCAACACCTCGATGTTGCGCGGGCGATCCGCAAAATCCCGGCGGTCGGCAAACTCCTGGTCGAACCCGATGACGAGCACGTTGCCCTGCATCCCCAGCGGACGCGTGCCGACCAGATAACTTCGGGCCAGTGGCGTGACCTTGCCGAGATGATCGACCGCGTACGCCCACGCGTCTTCCAGCGAGGACGATGCCGCTTCCTCTGTCCGTTGCGGCGCGCTGGCCGGCACCGGTGCCGACGGCTTGCTGACTTTCGCTTCACTTGCCGCCGGAATGGCCGTCGCGCTCGCGCCGATCACCACCTGCCCCTTCAATTCGTTCAACTTCTTCAGCACGCCGTCGATGCCCACCATCTCGCGCGCCTTGACGGCCTTCACGATCGCAATCTCCAAAAACACGCGCTTGGACAACGCATACCGTAATCGTCCTTCCGCCGCCGCCAGCGCATCGATGATCCGCAGAACCGCGTCCGAATCCGTCCGCTTCGCCTGCGCCTTCAACAACTCAATCTCCGTCTCGGGCAACTGCAGCGATTCGACGCCCTCCTCGCCGAGGGTCACAACCAACAAATTGCGAAAATGATCGAGCACGTCCGCCGTCAGCCGTTGCAGGTCCTTGCCCACGTCATCCAGCTCTTTCAAGACCTTCAACGCCTGGATCGTTTGTCCGTCGATGATCGCATTGGTGAGCTTCGCGATCTGATCGTGCGCCACGAGGCCGAACACGGACAACACATCGCTCTCGGCGATCTTGTTCCCGCAAAACGCAATCAATTGATCGAGCGCGCTCTCGGCATCCCGCAGTCCGCCCTCGGCCCCGCGCGCAATCGCCGCCAGCGCTTCGTCGTCAATCGACACCTTCTCCTTCTTCCCGATGTCTTTGAGGTGTTTGACGATCAAACTCGCGGGAATCCGCCGCAGATCGAACCGCTGGCAGCGTGACAGGATCGTCGGCAACACTTTCTGGGGTTCCGTGGTCGCAAACAGAAACTTCACATGCGCGGGCGGTTCCTCGAGCGTCTTCAGGAGCGCGTTGAACGCCTCCTTCGTGAGCATGTGCACTTCGTCGATGATGTAAATCTTGAACTTGCTTCGCGCCGGCGCGTACTTCACCGTCTCGCGCAGTTCGCGCACCTCATCGATGCCCCGATTGCTCGCGCCGTCGATCTCCAATACATCCAGCGACCGACCCTCGGTGATTTCCTTGCAGTTGTCGCACTCGTCGCACGGTGTCGCCGTCGGCCCCTTCACGCAATTTAGCGCCTTGGCAAAAATCCGCGCCGTCGACGTCTTCCCGATCCCGCGCGGCCCCACGAACAAATAGGCGTGCGCCAGGCGGTTCTGCTCGATCGCGTTCTTCAACGTGGTGGTCACGTGCTCCTGCCCCACCACGTCGTCGAACTGCTGCGGGCGCCATTTCCGCGCCAACACCTGATATTGCTGCTTCGCCATACGATTGCCGAACGATGCCTGCAAACTAAAAAATGGCCGTGCACCTCGCGTTGACGAACGACACCGGCTCGCGTGCCGCGGTTAAAGCTCCAGCCAGGCGCCCCGACGGCACATGGAACATCAAGCTTACCGTTGCTGTCTTCCGACCCTGGCGGGGTTCGCAGGCAACCATTGCATCGGACCCGACTCTCAACGCCGCCCCGCGGGTTGCTTGCCCACATCGCCGCCGTGGCGAGGAATTCGACCCAGCTATAGCGGGTTGCTGATTCAGGGAACCGCTAACTCCCCGTCTAGCACGACCAAAAACCACGGCCCGGCTCCCCGGGCCGTAAATCTGAAAAAACTGGAGCCGATGGCCCCGAACACCTTCGGGACAACGTACTCCGAATATGCCTGCGCAGACTCGGAGTTGCTCCGCTCCCACTCCCAAAACTGGAGCCGATGGTCGGGATCGAACCGACGACCCTACTCCGAAAGTGCCCGCACTTTCGGAGTTGCTCTACCGACCGGGCTCAACATCTCTCAAAAATCGCTCAACGGCATCACGACTCTTCGTTGCCTTCAAGTCCCGCTCCGCTCGCCGAGCATCCGGCAAGTTCGCGCACTCCTTCCAACCGGCTACGATGACAGGCAACATGCGTGCCGTTGTGTGGACCTGCCCGCCTGCATGCTGATGGTACCGACGGATCAGATGGTCAGTCGAGCCAATATAATACCGCCCATCTCGCTCCGACCTCAGCACATACACAAATGCAGTCACGGCCTCAAAAACGGGAGCCGATGGCCCCGAACACCCTCGGGACAACCTACTCCGAATATGCCCGTGCAGACTCGGAGTTGCTCTGCTCCCACTCCCAAAACTGGAGCCGATGGTCGGGATCGAACCGACGACCTACGGTTTACGAAACCGTTGCTCTACCAGCTGAGCTACATCGGCGAAATTCGTGCCAGTCATTATGCCACGTTTCCCCGCTCGCGCAAGCAAATCGGCATCACCGGAATCCCCGCCCGACGGAAAACGCATGGTGCCTCATTCGCAGCTTGAGAACCCGCGCCCGGGATGGTACACCTCATGTCCATCGAATCGGACGGGTCGCCAAGAAAGCCAAACGTGGAACCGCACATAGAGCCAGCCGCCATTGACCAAACCGGAACGGCGCAACCGCACATCTCCACGTCCAGCGGCGGCCTCCTGCAGATATTCCGTCCCGCCCCGCCCGCGGCGGTGATGCTGACCGATCCACAGGAAATCACCGCAAAATACGCCCACTGGCAAAAACTGGTCCTCATCTTCTCCATTACCGGCTACGCGAGTTTTTATTTCGTCCGCAAAAACCTCGGCGTGGCCATGCCCGTGATGGGCAAGGCGCTGGCGATCGACAAGGTCGCCTTCGGCACTTTTCTGACGTTGCACGGCGTGATTTATGGCGTGTCGAAATTTCTCAACGGCTTCCTTGCCGACCGCTCGAACGCCCGCACCTTCATGGCCTGCGCCCTCGTCGCCTCTGCGCTCCTGAATATCGCGTTCGGTTTCAGTTCCGCCGTCGTCGTGCTCGGCCTGATCTGGATGCTCAATGGCTGGTTCCAGGGTATGGGCTTCCCACCCTGCGCCCGGCTCATCGCCAATTGGTTCCCGCCAAAACAACTCGCCACCAAATTCTCCATCTGGAACTCCTCCCACAACATCGGCAGCATCCTCATCGTCCTGTTGTGCGGATTCCTCCTCAGCGGAAAGCTGTTCGCGCCGAACTGGAAGCTGTGTTTCTTCGTGCCGGCGGGAATCGCGCTCGTCGTCGCCGCCATGCTGTGGTTCTGGCTGCCCGACACGCCTCCCTCCGTGGGCCTGCCCGAAGTGGAAGGCACACACGCCGAATCGCAGGACAAGGAATCCCATGAACACTTCCAGCGGTTCGTCGCCCGTCAGGTCTTTGGTAACAAGTACATCTGGCTGCTTTCGGCCGCAAATTTCTTCGTCTACTCGATCCGCTATGCGGTCTTCGATTGGGGCCCGACGTTGCTGGTCGAGGTCAAACATCTCCAGATCATGTATGCCGCCTGGATGATTGCCGGCTTCGAAGTCTTCGGCCTGATCGGCGCACTGCTCGGCGGCTGGCTGACGGACCGCTACCTCGGCGGACGGGCCGGACGAACCTGCATCATCTACATGATCCTCGCCGGCGTGTCGGTCTTCCTTTTCTGGAAAATCCACACGGAATCCAAGCTGTTGATCACCGGCCTGTTGTGCGCCACCGGCTTCTTCGTCTACGGCCCGCAATGCCTGCTGGCCATTGCCTGCGCCAACCTCGCGACCAAACGCGCCGCCGCCACCGCTGTCGGCTTGACCAGCATCTTCGGCTACGCGAGTACGACGGTTTCCGGCCTGGGATTCGGGTACCTGGTAAAACATTACGGATGGGATGCCGGCTTCGAGGTGCTGCTCGGCTGCGCCGTAATCGGCACCCTCCTGTTCATCGCGGCCTGGCCCGCCAAGGCGCACGGCTACGCGGAATAACCCGCGCCCTTATCGCTGCAGACGAATCCGATAATAGCGCGACGGAACGTTCGTCGCCCCGCCAATGTCGAGAAAGTTCGTCGAGACGCTCCCCGCGCCCAGTACCATGATCGCCGAACTCAAATCCGTAAAATTGGTCGTGTACGAGCCGGTGACGTCCCCCGGATTGACCTGAACCAAGTTGGTTGTTCCGCCAGTGGTCTCCCATGTGACAAACATGTCCGTCCCATTCGTCGGCACAATCGATGTGATGACAAACGGCGCCGCGTTGCTGGCCGCGACAGGCACGGGAATGGTGTAATCCACCACACACGGCAGATGGTCGCTCGCCGTGGTCAGGTACTGATACAACTGCGCGGCGGTGATGCCCGTGATGTTCGTCGTCAGATTGCTATTCAACGCTGTATTCGATCCATTGTCCACACTGGCCTCGTACGGCACCGAGCCGTTGTTTCCGAAAATGTGGTATGTGCCGGGAACCATCGCCAACCCGCTCCCCACACCGTACAACACGTTGCTGGTCACGATTTGCAGATCGAACCGCCAGTGAAGACTCGTGTCTTCCTCGCTCTTCAGCGCCAGCAGGGAATTCAGGTCCCATTGTTCCGGCACAAAGTTGGTCGGGTTGAGCGGGTCGAATCCTTGATTGATTCCCGCAGCCACGATGGTGACGAACGCCGGCTCGGTGTTGCTACTGACGTTGTAATCCCCAACGTAGAGAATTCGCGAGTCGGCAGGCAGCGTCGCCGAATTCGTGCGGATGATGGCCGCTTCACCCTGGCGCAAAAGCTCGTCGCTTACCTCCTGCTTCGCTTTGTAGTGGCTGACGTATACGTAAAATTCGTTTGTCGTCGTCGGCGTAACGCCAGCAGGCGCGAACTCGTACCGCATCACCTCGCGATACTCGCCGCTGGCCGATCCCAACTGGCCGATCCCGCCCGGCGGATCGACCGGGACGGAGGCGAGAAGCTGGACCGTGTTGGTGTTGTAGACCATCGCGTTGGGGCCGTCGCCGTCGTCGACGCCGCCGCTATCCGTAGCCTGGTAGGCGCTCATCGCATACCCGGCGGGGATATTGCGGAACGAATAAAAGGCATTCAGACCGTCCACGATCGGTTGGACCGTGCTCGAGTTGCTGGTCGTCTCCTCCAACGCCAGAATGTCGATCGGCTGGGCCGGATCGCCGCCGACATTCTCTTCGCCAATCCCTTCGAGAACACCCCCGTTCGTGACGCTCCCGCCGCTGGACGGCGCAATCAAACCCGGCAGCGGAGCCGTGGCGCCATCGATATCAGCCTCGATGTTGTAGCACACGACGCGGATGGTGCGGTTGGTCGTAGACTGTGCGAAAGCGACTGCCGTGATGGCGCAGGCCGCAAAAAAGGAAGCACACCCGGTAGCAAAACGCTGTAGCGACGACATGTGGATCAAGCGACCTTCCTTCTGCATACCAGTCGTTGGCCGTTTGCACACGCACCGGCCAGAACCCAGTAATTACAGGGCATGCAAGGCAGTATGCCACTCCCGGAGTATTGGATGCAAGTCATATCCGCCGTGGCCCGTGCGAATCCCACCCCCCGTTTCAGCCGTTGACACAAACAACAGGAAACGGCGATAACGAACCCTACCGATCCGATGAACAACCCATGGAAGCCCCCAGCCGTTGGCGCGGCGCTGATCATCCTGCTGACCCTGGCGGCATACACCCCGGCGCTGCGCGGCGGATTCGTTTGGGACGACGACTCCTACGTGACCGAGAACCCAACTCTTCGTTCGCCAGGCGGATTGGCAGCGATCTGGTTCAAACCCGGGGCCACCTACCAGTATTACCCGCTGGTCTTCACCAGCTTTTGGACGGAATACCATCTCTGGAAGCTGCAGCCGTTTGGATATCATTTGGTCAATGTCCTCCTGCACGCCCTGAACGCCATTCTGCTATGGCGCGTATTGCGATGCCTCCAAATCCCCGGCTCCTGGTTGGCGGCGGCCATCTTTGCGGTACATCCGGTCATGGTGGAATCCGTCGCCTGGATCACCGAACGCAAGAACGTCCTTTCCGGGCTCTTCTACCTGCTGGCCGCGCTGGCCTGGCTCCGCTTCCGGCCGTTGACCGCCACCGAGTCGGAACGCACACCGGATTGGCGCTTCTATGGCTTGGCCTCAGGGCTGTTCGTGTGCGCGCTGCTCAGTAAAACGGTGACCTGCTCGTTACCCGTCGTCCTGGCCCTGGTGATCTGGTGGAAGACAGGCCGGATCGAGAAGCGCGACATCCTGGCGTTGACACCGTGGCTTCTCCTCGGGGCAGCCTCGGGATTCACCACACGGTGGCTGGAACAACGACTGGTCGCCGGCGGAACGGAATGGGATTTGTCTTTTGTCCAGCGCTGCCTCATCGCGGGGCGGGCCCTCTGGTTCTACGCCGCCAAATTGTGTTGGCCGCGCCCTCTCAGCTTCGTTTATCCACGATGGGACATCGACGCCGGCGCTGCCTGGCAGTACGCGTTTCCACTCGCCGCTCTCGCCGTGCTGGCTGTCCTATGGCTTTTGCGGTCCCGCATCGGGAAGGGACCGCTGGTGGCCGCGTTGTTTTTTGCCGTCACGCTGGCGCCGGCGCTCGGGTTCTTCAACGTCTATCCCTTCCGCTACTCATTTGTCGCCGACCACTTCCAGTATCTGGCGAGCATCGGGTTGATCACTCTGGTCGCCAGCGCCGGAACTGTCGCTTTCCGTAAGGCCGGCCAGCGAGTTCACGGCCTTGGCGCCGCGGTGGCCGCCGTGATCCTCCTGCTGCTGGGAATGGCGACGTGGACGCAGGCGCAGGCCTATGACAGCCTCGAATCCCTCTGGCGGGACACACTGGCGAAGAACCCCAACGCCTGGCTCGCCCATAACAACCTCGGTGCCCTGCTCCGTGAAGCCGGTAAGACGGACGACGCGATCGCGCAATTCAAAGAAGCGCTGCGGATCAAGCCGGATCTCCCCGAAGCCCACTACAATCTCGGGGTCACGCTGGCGCGCCTGGACAGATTCCCGGAAGCAATCGAGCAGTATGATCAGGCGCTACGGCTGAAACCGGATTTCGCCGAAGCCCACTACAATTTCGGCATCGCCCTGGCAGAAACCGGCCGAATCCCGGAGGCAATGGACCACTGGAAGCAGGCGCTGCAGTTGAAACCAGACTACGCCGAGGCGCATTTTAACCTGGGTTTGATGCTTGCCGCCCAGGGCCAGACAACCGGGGCCCTGACGCACTACCGCGCGGCGCTGGAGCTGGCCAACCAAAGTGGCAACACCTCTCTGGCCACTTCCGTCAGTAGCCGGATCAAAATGATGGCCGACACGCCCCGCTAGAAAAAGGCGCTGGCGCTCTCCGGTCGAGAGCGCCAGCGCCCGATTGGTTTCTACGGTTGTGTTACGGTAGCAACACCCGCACGCGGTAGTACCGCGCCGGCTTGTTCGTCGCTCCGCCGCTGTCCACCATGTTCGTGACCGTCCCGAGACCGTTGGCCGCATTCAGGATGTTGGTCTGTCCGGTGGTGGCGAAGACGTTCGTGTAGCTGCCGTTGGCCGTGCCGGTTGTGAACTCCAGCACGTTCGTGCGCGACGTGGGTCCGCCGGTGTAACTCGAATCGCCATTGGCGCCCAGGTACGTCACGTTGATATCCGTATTGGCATTGATCTTGGCGACGCTGATGATATGCAAGTACGCCGCCGAGTTCGTCGGGTTGAAGCCCGCCAGGAACTGGTTGGTGTTGCTCATACCCTTGCCCAACGGATCGGCGTTGCCCGATGAATTCAATGGCGAGCCCGTGAAGTAATAGTTCTGCCATGACAGGAACGGACTTGCCACTGCCGAGCTGTTCGTGATTGTCAGGGACACGGAGATCGCCGTGTTGCCCTGGCCATTCACCTTGTTGATCAGGCTGACCGTGTCAAAATACGTCCCATTCGGCAGCGTGGTCGCATTCGTATTGAAGTACAACGTGATGTTCGTGTTCGCACCCGCCGCGAGAGTCCCGCCCCAGTTGTTCGACAGACTCAACCAGGCGGACGTCCACGTCGCCGTCCACGTCATCGAACTGTTGCTGACATCGGCCACCGTATAGGGCACGGATGAATTCGTCGTGACCGTGCTCGGCTGATCGACGACATCAAAGTCCGTCGACGGAGGCGTGAGAACGAGGTTGGCGGCTTGTGGAATCTCCGGGGACAGAGCGATGCTATCCCACCGTTCATTGGCTGACGCCGTGGCGATGGCCACAGGTGCATTTGTCGATGGGGCAGCATTCCACCCGGCCGAGTCGGTGTAGATACTGAGGGTACCACCCTGGCCAATCGAGGAGGCGGCGTTTTGCGAGCCGACCGCAAACAGGACCACGTTGGTCGTGGTGCCGACAATCGAAACATTGCCGGCCAACCCGCGCACGGCGTGAACACTCACAAAACCATTGCTGACCCAACTGCCGCTGACCAGCGACCATTTGAAGATCCCCCCCGCGCCGTTGTCACTGGTGCTGCTGTTGCCCTGATCATCCGCAACGTACATCGTATCCAGTGGATCTGTTCCCCCGGCGTGCGTCTTGAACAGGACGAAGTTATACGGGCTTTGTTCGTTGGTGCTATAACCCGGCAGGTTGGCGGCGGTGGTGTCGCTGGTGGGCAGACCGGAGCCAATGGCCGAGACGCGTATCGCTCCACTCGCCGAGCTGGCATAGAGCTGATTGCTGTAGATGTTGAGCGCCCGGAAGTTACTCACGGGGTTCGTGCAGACATCGGTCGAATTCGTGTCTCCCAACTGGGCATATCGAATTCCAGTGACGCCCCCGACCCACATGTTCAGTCCGTCGGTGCTCACCGCGGCGCGCGGGTTGCTGCCGCTACAGAAATCGTTCAGGCGGGTGCTCACGTCGACGTTGCCGTTGCCATCGACGCGACCGATGACGCGCGAAACAGTGGCTGTCGTGGAGAGTGCCACAGACCCGCTCGTGTACGTGGCGTTTGTTCCGTACCCGACAAACACGACGTATTGCTTGTCCGTCGACCGGGTCATCAGTCCTTCCGCCGTCGCCACACCGGAGCAGGCGTAATTGTTGGTGGAAATCGGAATCGACTGCACCAGGACTCCGTTTCGGGTGTATTCGTCCAGGAACGCCGGCGTGCCGTGATTACTCAACGTCACGGTTCCATCGCCCGCGCGATAGATCACGAGGTTGTTGGAGGTGAATCCGCCGCCGACAAGAACGCTCACATTCACATCGTTATTCCCCGGATCGCCGCCAAAGGTGGAATTCGTAAACAGAATGTCATCGACTGCCAGACCACGGCTCAGGGCGGAGGCATTCGCATTGGTGATGAAGATGGTGACGCTGGCGGTATGATTGGGCAGGATGGTCCCGCTGGTGGCGGAAAGATTTACCCAATTCGACGGGCTGCTGGCTCCCCATGTCAGCGAAGCGCTCGACGAGGCGTTGCTCAACGTATACACCTTGTTGTTCGGCGTGAACGGACCGCCCACAGGTCCAAACGACTGAAAGTCGGTCGATGGACTGAGTCCGATCTGGTACAGGATCAACGTGGTCGGCCGCGTCGTGACATCAAAGCCGGTGTTCCCGCTGGTCGTGTTCGTGAAGATGATGCTCGTGAGGTTGGTTCCCGGAGCCAGGCTGTTGGCATTCGCATTGAACGAAACCGCAACGGTAATGCTGGCGCCCGGCGCCAACGTGCCGCTGGATGGAGAGAATCCCACCCAGTTGTTGGTCGCGCTGACCGCCCAGTTGATGGAACTGACGCCCGGATTGGCGATGGAATAGTTCTTCGTAAACGTGAACGGCCCGCCCGCAGGCTGGTTGTTCAGAAACACATCCGTAATCGGACCAACCGAGATGCGTCCCGGGCCCGAGGGAAATGTTTCGCCCCCGACCGGCGCCATGGCGATGCCACGGAAGACAAAGCCGTTGGCCGTGGCTCCCATGTGGAGAGCGTACTGGTTGGCGTCGCCGCCATCAGAGTTCTGGCTCGGGTCGACATTGAAACCCGTGCTGTCGACATACGGATAGAGACTTGCAAGACCCGAGATCGTGCCGCCGCTGGTGATCCACATGTGCACGTTGGTTGTGCCGCCCGAAATCTCGCTGTAGCCCGTCAGCCCGCCCGCCCCGTTGGCCGTAATCGAGCCGGTCATGACCCAGTTGGTGGCGCCGGCCAGCAACGACCACTTGTAAACCCCGGGGGTGTTGCCGACGTTGCCGTCGTCCGTGAAATAGAGCGTATCGAATGCGTTGGTTTGTCCCGCCAGATTGAACAACAGAAACGCGTGCGGGCTGTTCGTGTTCATCACGACACCCGGAAGAGTCGCCAGGTAGCTGCCGTTCGTGGTGGGTGGCGGAGTGGCTCCCACCGTGCCTATGCGAATGGCGGAACCGGAAGAGGTGCTGAAATAGAGTTGATTGCTGAAAATGTTCAGTTGCCGGATGTTGGTCACAAACGTACTGAGTTGCGTCGCGAGTGACGATCCGCGCGTGGTGTAGCGAATGCCGCTGGTGTCGCCGCTGAACCAGAGGTTCGTGCCGTCCGTGGTCGCCGCGCTGCGAATGTCTTCACCGTCCGAGAACGAATTGGTCTGGACCGTTGTCGTGTCGATGTGGCCGAAGCCGTCGATCAAGCCCACAACGCGCGGAACCTGAAAATCAGCGTCGAACGTGGTCAAGGCATCGTTCGTGTACTGCCCAAGCGTGGCGCCGAACCCGGTGAAGATCAGGAACCGACCGTCCAGCGACTGGCTCATGAGCCCGTCCAGACTCGTCGCGGCGTCTTCAATCACCGGGCTGTAGCCGCCAAAATAGTTTGTGGGTAGCATGATCGACTGAACCACCACCAGGTTCGAGCCGTTGTTCACATCCGTTGGGCTGATGGGCCGACATTCATCCAACCAAACGATGTTGCCCGTGTTCGTCAACGTCGCCCCGTTCGCTTGATTGGCCAGACCGCCGATGCGATAGATAACGATATCGCCCGGGCTGAATGATGCCGCCATCGCGGTCGTTCCCAACGCCAGTGTCACAATTGCCGTGACCAAACTCAGAAGTTTCTTCATCTTCCTACCCATTGCCTTTCCCATTAGTTCTTCGTTTCGATTATTATAATCAAAGCCTTTCCAATGCCAAAAACATTGGTCATGATTCGACGGCCTGCCCCGGCGCGCCGATCTTCCACAAACATGCTCCTCTGTCCCTGTTGTACACATCCGGTTGTATAGGTCAGTTCGACTGCTGCGATATATTGGGGGCAAACCACCAGTGGTATCGCGTACCGTTCTTCCAGTCACCACCAGTCGACGAATCATCCCACTGATACTGCTGGTTTGGACAATTCCGGCAGAAGTCTTCCGCCTTGATCCATTCGCAATGCCCATCACCCAACACAAAATTCAATCCCCCCGAGTGTCTGGCGACGCTCGGGTCGTATGTCCCGCTCGTCGTTCGCGAAGAAAGCGAGTCGCCTCGCGTCTCCCCGTACGTGGGCTGATAGTCGTTTTCCTCGGTAAAGATGATCGTGCTTGCGGGCGAAAGCATTCGGGAACGGCGGAATCCAATGTGGGTCAACGTTCGTTGATGCAGACACACGCTAATCCCATAGGTAAAGTACGGCACCTGTATCGTCGGCGTCGGTCCACTGAAACGGGCGCTCGGACAAATCCAAATGCTTCGGCCAAACACTTTTGGCGGATTGGGCGGCGTCGCCTGGTACAAGGAGCAGAGCGGCTTCTGATTCAGGTAGGGAGGCAGCACGTCAAACCACGCGTCAACACCACAGGAAAGACCGCTCACGAAGCTGCTATCGTAGGGGTAGTAATCGTTAAAGTCATCATTGTACATGTTCAACGCCAATGCCCACTGGTGCATGTTACTGAGACAGACCGCCGCATTCCCTTTCTCCCGGGCCTTGTTCAACGCGGGAAACAGCATCGCCGCCAGGATACCGATGATCGCAATGACCACCAACAATTCGATCAATGTGAACGCTGTGGCGAAAGACTTACGCCCCACTTCGAGAGCAGGTGTTCTCAGGATTCCGTCTCCTTCATGGTTTCGCCGGTCGCGTTCACGCACGAACACAGAACGCGACCGGCCGTGAAACAACTGTTTATGTCAACAACGTTACGAGCGACGCCGACGCAGGGCCAGCAGTCCGCCTACCAGGCCCATGCCGACGAGCATGACCGTCGACGGCTCGGGCACCAGCGTGAGATCCACCACGCCGCGGAATTGCTCGTTCGCGGGCAGTTGCGTGATGATGTTTGTCGAGCTGACGAAAGTTCCATCAAGGCCCGATGCATCTGTGAACTCAACAATATTCGAAATCACCGAGCTGCTGCCGGCCGTCACGAACACGTCAACCATCCCGTTCGTCTCGACCGCTGTGATGCCGCGGGGCGCTGTGAGCGCTTCCGAACCCGTCATGACCCAATTCCCGCCCACCAGGCTCCACTTCTCAACCGAGCTGTTCCCATCGTCGGCCACGTACATCGTGTCGGGAATCGACCCGCTCCCCAACGTGAGCTGCACAAAGGCATACGGACCCGATGGTGAAGTGGCCGTGGTGCCGGGCACCAGCGACGGGACCTGGCCCGAAGTCGTGGGCAATCCACTGCCCAGGTTCGCCAACCGAAAACCTCCGGATGCCGTGCTGAGCATGAGCTGGCCGCCGGGGTTGGCTGCGGTCGGATAAATCGCGATCTGACGATTGTTACCCGCATTGGTGAGCGACAGCGATGTGGTCGAACCAAGAGTCGTGTATCGAACCCCGGTCGCCCCGCCCGTCACCCAAATCTTTGTTCCATCGGTCGTGATGGCGCTGCGGAAACTGCTCGTCGTCGATTCGTCCGTAAGCGCTGTTGATGTGTCAAGATGACCGTTGGCGACGTTGAGGATCCCAACAACACGACTGTCCGCTGCCGTGGTCGAAGGCGAAGCCGCCCCCGGCGCCACGCCATATCCCGTAATCGCAATATACTGTTCGTTGGGCGAAATCGTGAGCAATCCCTCCGATGCCGAGTTGCCCTGGGCTGTGAGCGCGGCTTGGGAACCTACAGCACTTGTGGGCATCTCCATTTGCCCGATAAGCGAGCCGCTCTCACTGTACTCGTCAAGAAAGACCACCGCGCTTGCCGTCCCGAGCGTGGTCGAGCCATCGCCAACCTGATACAAAACCAGGTCACCAGCCGTAAACGGCATCGAGCCAAAAGTGATCGTTTGGGCCTGAAGTGTGCCCACCGCAAACAACCCCGCCACTGTCCAGATGAATTTACCCGCCATTTTCATCGCTCGGTCTCCCTCTTTCTTTGTGATTTTATGGTGTCGGCGGCCTCGCGATCCGTCACGCAACCCCATCTCGCAAAACGGGATCGCATCTCGGAGTATTCTAACGCAATGCCATCTCCACCCGTATACCGCTGTAGATCAACGATTCCGTGCCAAAGGGGTTAAGTTTCGCTGACATAGACATCTCTATTCTCTCGTTGATGATCCCGTCGCTCGGACTCAGGCCTAGCGCTCGACCGAGACCCTAACAAACCACCCACTGTAAGGTCAAGCAAAAACTTGTGTAGCTGTACGCCTCTTGCCCGTTCTGGCTCATATTCCGGCCCGGATGGACACCAACGGCACTGGTAAGTATTACGAAGACTGTGAGGCCGAATTGTTCCCCATCCGTCACGGAATTAACGCGTTCCGCCGCCTGCGAGGGCTTGTTGGGCGGCGTCGATTGCCTGGCGAAACCTTGGGGAACTCGTGCCCGCGGTGAGCCCGCCTTGGAGGATATGAATCGCGTCGTCATAGTGCCCTTCGTCAGCCAACAGCACCCCGAGATCATACCGCGCGTCCAGGTGATCGGGCCTCAATCGCAGAGCCTCTCGGTACTGCGCAATTGCCCGGTTCGTCTCGCCGGACTGAATCAATGCATTTCCCAAATTGAAATGCGCCTCGGCGTAGTCGGGATCAATCTCCAGCGCCCGCTCGTAGCGCCGGAGCGCCTCGGCAAGACGGTCGGGCTGAAGCAATACTCCCTGATTGTTGTAGGCCTGCGCGAAATTCGGATTGAGCGCCGTCGCCCGCTCGTAGGCTACCATGGCGTCTTGCTTGCGCCCAGCCTTTACCAGCGCATTCCCCAGGTTGTAGTACGCCTCCGCGTAATCGGGACTGTAATGAATCGCCTGTCTGAATTCGTCGACGGCCTTCCCGGCTTCACCCGATTGCAGGAAAGCAATGCCCAAATTGTTGTGGGTCGCGGCCCAATCGGGCTCGATCTCGACGGCGCGCGCGAAGTGCCCGATTGCCTCCGAAGTCCTCCCCAACCGCATGAGGACCGTCCCCAGATTGTTCTCGGGCGCGGCGTAACTCGGATTGAGGCGTATCGCTTCCTCGTAATGCCGAGCGGCGCCACCAAGCTCGCCGTCACCAGCGAGGAGATAGCCCAGGTTGTTGTGGGCCAGCCACGCCTTCGGATTCTTTGCCAGCGTGTCCTCCCAAAGCGCGCGCGAATCAAGATACACGCCCGTCCTGGTTCGAGCGCCGTTGCCGAGGATCGCCAGCACGACAGCGCCCACCAAAACCCCCGCATACCGTCCGTCTCGCCCCCACCATCCGAATACCTTCGCGCCTGCGGCAACCGCCAGCGCAATGACCCCCGTGATCGAGCAGTATTGCCAGTGATCCGCGACCAATGAGACGCTGTAGAATCCCTGGTCGAAAAATCCAAGCACCGGGAAAAGCGTCGCCACGAAATAGCCAAGACCAAAGAGAGGCGCTCGCCCCCACAAGCTCCGTTTCCACCAGAAGACCCCAAGAGCCAACACCAGGGCAATCCCCGGCAAATATGAAATCATGTGGGACGTGTCGACCGTCCATTTGGTATAGACGACGCACAAGTCACACGGCCAGAAGTCCTTGTATAGATAGAACCATGGTATCCACCCCGCTGTGACCAAACGCTTTAGGAAACTGTCGGTTCGTATCGGAAGCCCTCCGATAACCTGATGAGATTGAAACCAGACCGTGACCAATCCGAGTGCCAAAGCCACCAGGAAGAATGGCGCGATCCGGATGCCGTCTTTCCATCGAATACGGCCGTACCGCCACCAGAGACAGCCCAGAACAACGACGGGCAACATCACAACTGCCGTCTTGCTGAGCAAGGCCAACAGAAATGAAATCAATGAAGCGACATACCATCCCCACCCTTCCCGTTCGTCAAACCTCAAATACAGCAGAATCGATGCGAGATAAAACAGCATGGACACCGTGTTCTTCTGCTCGCTGACCCACGCGACGGTTGCCACATTGACCGGGTGAACGGCAAACACCAACGCCGCGAACCAGGACCCGGGAATCTTCAGTCGCCTCAACACGATGGCAATGAGAATGGCATTGACCGCGTGCAACACGACATTCACCACGTGATACCCCAGCGGGTGGGTGCCCCACCATCGCCATTCCGCCCACCATAAACTCCACGTCAGCGGATAGTAGTCGGGCGCCTGCGTGGTAAACCAGAACCGGTACAGCCCGTCGGCGGCGGCGACGATCCGGTTGTGGACGATCAGGGAGTCGTCCCAGACGAAGCCGCCCCGCAGCGACGGCCAGTACACCACGAGTGTAATGGCCACAACCAGAGCGCTCCACCAGAAGCACTCGGGATCAAGCCGCCTCACGTCCCGACTCCCGTCGATCCTCATCTTGCCAATCCACACGCGACATCGCGTTTGGCCCGGCGCCAGCCCGGCCTCTCAACGCGGCACGTGGGGGAATGCTTGCCAGCATCGCCCGGGAATTACAATCACAACCGCAGCGCCGCGTCATCCCAAATTCACATCGTCGTTCTTTACAACCGGAATATCTCGGGCGTAATCTCGCTCATGCTATGCGCACAGTCATCCTGAGCCTTTTGCTTTTCGCCGCGACTATTTGCTCCACACCAGCAGACGATCATAAACCGCCAGTATCGCTTCCCGGTCAAAAGAGCGACGGTTCCGTGTTGCTGCCGAACCAGTGGTCGCTACGCCCCATCGGCCGACAGATCGAGGTGGGCGATTTTCCCATCAACATGGCCGTTCATCCGTCGGGCCATTTCGTCGCCATCCTCAATGGCGGCTACAGCTCGAATGGAATCCGCGTCGTGGACCTGAAGACGGACAGGGTCGTGACCAATGTTTACGTCCACGAAACCTTCTACGGAATCACCTTCTCGCACGACGGTTCCCAATTGTTCTGCAGCGGCGCGAGCGATGAAGTCATTCACTCCTACCATTTCAAGAACGGGTTGCTCAGCGACCCACAGGACCTGCGGCTGCGCGCCACGAATGCCGTGGGAATTGTTGCGGGCGTCGACGTCGACTCCGGCCCGAAACGCCTCGCCGTCGCCAACCTGTACGGGCAGAGCGCGTCAATTTACGAGCTGAAACGCAATCGCGTCATCGACATCCCGCTGACGCCCGACTCGCTGACGAATTCCTACGAGACCGTGACCACCCGCGGCTCGTCGGTCGAGAGCGAAGTGAATCACTACGGCGTGTTTCCGTACGCCTGCCTCATCAACGAGAAGCAGCGCCAGATGTACGTCAGCCTGTGGGGCAACGCCGAGATTGCCGTGATCGATCTCGATTCGCAGCAGGTTGTCGCCCGCTGGCCCACGGAGGAGCACCCGAACGAAATGTGCCTGTCCGCCAACGGTCGCGCGCTGTTCGTCGCCAATGCCAATCGCAATACGGTAACGGTATTCGACACGAAGGCCGGCGCGACCCTGGAAACGCTGACCGCGGCCCTCTACCCCGGGGCCCCTCCCGGTTCGACCCCCAACAGCCTCGCGCTCACGCCCGACAGCAAAACGCTGTTCGTCGCCAACGCGGACAACAACAACGTGGCTGTGTTCGACGTCAGTCATCCCGGGCACAGCTATTCGCTCGGCTTCATACCCGTCGGATGGTATCCGACGTCCGTTCGCGTGACACCGGACGGAAGGCACTTGCTCGTGACCAACGGCAAGGGCGTGATCCCCATGGCCAATCCTGACGGGCCGCAACCGGGTCGCAAAAGCCGCGAGGAGACGCTCCCCCAATACATCGCCCAACTCTTCAAGGGCACGTTGAGCGTGATCGATTTGCCGCGCTCGCACGATGACCTCGGCAATCAACTCATCATGTATACGTCCGCCGCGTACCGTTGCAGCCCGCTCAAACCGGATGCCTCAGTGTCGGCGGCTCGCCCGGACGACAACCCGATTCCGCTGACCCCCGGCGATCCGAGCCCGATCAAATACGTCTTCTACATCATCAAGGAGAACCGCACCTATGATCAGGTCTTCGGCGACATGCCTGAGGGCAACGGCGATTCGAATCTCTGCCTGTTTGGCGAGGAGGTAACCCCCAACCATCACCAGTTGGCCCGCGATTTCGTCCTGTTCGATAATTTCTATGCCGACGCGGAAGTCAGCGCTGCCGGTCACGAGTGGTCGATGGGCGCCTACGCCAGCGATTTCGTCCAAAAGATGTGGCGAATTCAGTACAAACACGCCGCGTACAAGAACAGCAAATACATTTATCCCGCGGAAGGGATCTTCCCCATCGCCACGCCCGCCGGCGGCTATCTCTGGGACCGCGCTGCGGACGCCGGCGTGAGCTATCGCAGCTACGGCGAATTCGTCGCCAACGGGAAAACCCCGGACGATCCGTCGATCGCCCGCGTCAAAGCGTTGCAGGATCACATTGATGAAGGCTACCGCGGCTTCGATCTCGATTACCTGGACGCCAAACGCGCGGAGCGTTTTCTCTTCCAACTGAAGCAGTTCGGCAAGGAGGGCGACATGCCCCGCCTCCAGATCATCCGTCTGCCCGGCGATCATACCTACGGCGTGCGCAAGGGTAAACGAACACCCAGTGCCTGCGTCGCCGACAACGATGCCGCGCTCGGCCGCATCGTCGATGCCATCAGCCACTCCAGGTTCTGGCCCGAGTCCGCCATCTTCATCGTCGAAGATGACGCGCAGAACGGCGCCGACCACGTCGACGCGCACCGCACGGTGGCCCTGGTGGCCAGTCCGTACATCAAACGCCACACGGTCGATTCCACGATGTATTCAACCTGTAGCATGCTGCGGACGATTGAGTTGATCCTCGGCCTCAAGCCCATGTCGCAATTCGATGCTGCCGCGACGCCCATGTTCGCTTCCTTTCAGGGCAAGCCCGACGTGACCCCGTACACCGTGGTTCCCGCGCGCATTGATCTGGAACAGAAGAATGTCTTGAACACGTGGGGCGCAAAAGTCTCCGAACAAATGGATTTCACCAGGGAAGATGCCGCCGATGACCTACTCCTCAACGAGGTCATCTGGCGCTCCGTCCGCGGCGAGAATTCCTCCATGCCCGCCCCGACCCGCGCCGCGTTCGTCGTGACTCACGATACGAAACACGCCGGGGCGGACGATGATGACTGACGGTCGATCACAATTGCCGGCATGCCTCGAAACGTTGAAATCAAAGCGCGCGTTGACAGCATCGGCGCGTTGCAGCCGCGCGTTGACAAAATCGCCGACAGTGGGCCGACCGAAATCCTTCAGGACGACACGTTTTTCAAATGCCCAAGCGGGCGTTTGAAGCTACGCGCATTTTCGGAGACAGCCGGGGAATTGATCTTCTACCAGCGTCCCGACCAGGCTGGCCCGAAAGAGTCGTTTTACGTCATTTCGCCAACCGCGTCGCCCAACACCTTGCGCGAGGTTCTCTCGCTCGCCTACGGCCAAAGCGGCCGCGTCCGTAAACGTCGCACCTTGTACATCGCCGGGCGGACACGCATTCATCTCGACCGCGTGGAAGATCTCGGAGATTTCCTGGAACTGGAGGTGGTATTGGCGGATGGCGAGCCTGTGGAAGTCGGCGTCAGCGTTGCGCACGAGTTGCTCGCCACACTCGGCATCGATCACAGCCAGCTCATCGATGGAGCATACGTCGATTTGCTTCGCGCTGCGAAAACGAAGCGAAAACCATGAAGAACGGCTACGTCCACGGCTACGATCCGCACGAGAACGTTCGTCTGCAGGACCAGGCCCGTGCGTTGGTGGAACTGCTGCATTCGGACACCACCTATCCCGCCGGGAGCCGCGTCCTGGAGGCGGGTTGCGGTGTTGGCGCGCAAACCGTCACTCTCGCGCAAAACAGCCCGCAGGCATCAATCCTCTCGATTGATATCTCCGAGCGTTCGATTGCCGAGGCGCAAGCGAAAGTGACGGCGGCCGGTCTTGGGAATGTCACATTCCAACAGGCGGACATCTTTCATCTGCCATTCCCACCGCAGTCGTTCGATCATGTGTTTGTGTGCTTCGTGCTGGAACACCTGGCCCGGCCCGTGGAAGCCCTCGTGATCCTGAAGGGACTTCTCAAGGCGGGCGGCACCATCACGGTCATCGAAGGCGACCACGGGTCGACGTATTTCCACCCGGACAGCGCGGCAGCCCACCGGGCAATCCGTTGCCAGATCGAACTACAGCGACGGGCCGGTGGCAACGCCGAGATTGGCCGCGAACTCTATCCGCTCCTGCAACAAGCCGGCTACGGATCGATTCGCGTCTCGCCGCGCATGGTCTACGTCGATGCCAGCCGGCCCGAACTCGTCGAGGGGTTCACCAGGAGGACATTCACGGCAATGATCGAAGGAGTGCGCGAATCAGCTATTGCTGCCGGAATTATCGAGTCGGCCGATTTTGACAAGGGCATCGAGGCCCTGGATCGGACCACACAGCCGGATGGCGTGTTTTGCTACACGTTCTTCAAGGCCGTCGCCCAACGCGTTTCCGGAAGACCAGCTAATGCTCCTGTTCGCGCGGCACGGGATTCGGCGGCGGGCCGTTGCGGAATTCCGAATGCCGAATCTTCCCGCCGGCATGACTGATCCATGCGCCCGTCCCGAACGAAGCCACGGCAAATACAAGGGTCGCCAGCGCCAACGGCAACTGCAGGCGGGGTCGAAATCGCGGCGCGATCAGCGCCGCCACCGCAACGCCTGCGGTCACGTAGAAAACCCATTCCCCGATGTCATCCCGATGCGCGTGAACGTCCAGCCATTCCTGCGCGTCCTTGTTCGACATCGAATACACGCGGTCGTAAGCGCGCTCGCCGTATTCCCCGACCGGCCACGCCGACAGGGCGGCGACAATCACCACGATGAATGCCGTGATCTGGGCCGGGCGGCTTCGCAGGATCAGCGCGACCACCAGGGCGAGGATTCCCGATGCCATCGCATAGACCGGAAGCGGATTCAGCAGCACGTGAACATATTCCGGCTGCTTGAGCTGCTGCAGAAAATCGTGAAACTCCGGCATCGCAGAGCCATCGCGTCGCGTGCCGGGCGCCTGGCCACGCCCGACCGAGCGGTTTGCTGCCGATCTGTTACTTCTGGATCTCGGCGTTCTCGATCATATTGATCCCGTCACGGCTGACCAGCTTGCCCTTGACGGTGATCGTCTTGGCGGCGTATGGTGCCAGCTCGGAGTTGAGCGGCTTGTGCTCGCCAATGAGCAGATACACCTTGCCGTCTTCTCCTTTGATGCCGACGGGCAGACCCGACGAGATACAGGTCGCGGCGCACTGCGCGTGTTTCTCGCCATGCGCGCCGTGATCGAGGTAACAGGCCATATCGAGCACTTCGCCTTTGACGGTCACCGTTTCGTCCGCAGCTCGCACGCTCCATACGGCAACGAATGCGCCGACCATAACCGCTGCACTCCACACCAGTAACTTCTTCATGGATATCCTCCGGGTTGGCTGTTTGGTTTCATGAGAGCTCGCCACCAACTACTTCGACACTACCATGCACCAAATCGCTGAGATAATCCAATTACTTTGCGGAAATCGACTGGAAGCTTGCAAACTCGCCCCCATGCGCCTTCCGGAAGATCGCCGCCTGACTCTTGTCGGCAAACGCCACCAGGCTCGGCAAACATCGGTCGTAGGTCTTCATCAGGCAACAGCCCTGCGGATCGCGCATCGATTGCATCTCCGCGCACGGATGCAGATCGCTGTCCGAAACGTAAATCGCGCTCGTCGCATCGACCCAGTGGCCCGTTGCGAAATCCGTTGCCTCCATTTTCCGCGCCTTCTGATGATTGCTTTCGAGATAATGCATCGCGCATCGCGGACAACAAGTCTCGACGACTTTCCCATTCACGAGCGTCATGCGAAAGCCCATGCCCTTGCATTCCTCGCGCTGACAGACGGCGCAGACGCGCGGTGATTTGGCGCACCCCGCTGCCATCGCCACGCAAAATACCAGAATAAGTGCTCTCATGATTGCGCCGCGGACAATTTCACTTCTTTGTGCCATTTCCACAACAGATAAATCGCGGGGTACACCAGCAGCTCCATCAGGAACGACGTGAACAGTCCCCCAACCATCGGCGCCGCGATGCGTTTCATCATGTCCGCACCGCTGCCAATCGACCACATGATCGGCATCAATCCCATTGTCGCCGCGCCCACGGTCATCATCTTGGGGCGGATTCGTTTCACCGCGCCGTGAATGATCGCTTCGTGCAGCTCCGCCATCGAGCGGAGTTTGCCTGCGCGTTTCGCCTCGTCGTACGACAAATCCAGGAACAACAACATGAACACGCCAGTCTCCGCGTCCAATCCCATCAACGCGATCATCCCGACCCACACCGCGATGGAAATGTTGTAATTCAGCGCATAGAGCAGCCATACCGCGCCGACGAGCGAGAATGGCACCGCGAGCATGACCACTGACGCTTTGAACGCCGATCTCGTGTTCGCGTAGAGCAACAGGAAGATCAGCGCGATGGTGACCGGCAACACGATCTTCAATCGCTCGCGCACGCGCAGCATGTTCTCGTATTGCCCGCTCCAGACAATCGAGTAGCCCGTCGGCATTTTCAATTGCGCCGAGACCGCTCGTTTCGCTTCCTCCACGTAACCGCCGACGTCGCGTCCTGTGATGTCGACGTACACGTACCCAGCGAGCATGCCATTCTCGTCGCGGATCATCGCGGGACCATTCACGAGCGAAATATCGGCCAGTTCCTTGAGCGGCACCTGTCGCCCCATCGGCGCCGTAACGAGCACCCGTTCGAGTTGGTCGAGGTTCTCGCGCAAATCGCGCGGATAACGCAGATTGATCGAGTAGCGTTCGCGCCCTTCGATGGTGGTCGAGATTGTCTCTCCGCCAATCGCCGTCATAATGACGTTCTGCACGTCCTCGATCGTCAGGCCGTACCGCGCAATCGCTTCCCGTTTCGGTACGATGTCCACAAAATAGCCGCCCGCCGCCCGCTCGGCGAAAATGCTGCGCGTGCCCGGCACCTTGCGCAGAATGCCTTCGATGTCCTCCCCGATGCGTTGCACCTCATCGAGGTTTGCGCCAAACACCTTGATCCCGACCGGCGTCCGAATTCCCGTGGCCAGCATGTCGATGCGGTTTTTGATCGGCATCGTCCACGCGTTGACGCTGCCCGGAATCTGCACGGCCGCATCCATTTCATTAATGAGTTCGTCCTGGGAAATATGTTCGGGCCAGATCCGTCCCAGCACGGCGCGGAACGGTCTTGGCCATGACGAAAAGAATCGTGGTTTCGTCCGCCACTCGGACATCGGCTTGAGCTGCACCACGGTTTCCATCATCGAGAATGGCGCGGGATCGGTCGAGGTGTCGGCGCGTCCGGCCTTGCCGTGGACGGAAACGACCTCGGGAAACTGTTTGAGGATCCGGTCCTGCGTTTCCATCAAGCGTTGCGCTTCGGTCACCGAGATCCCCGGAAACGTCGTGGGCATGTAGAGAATCGATCCCTCGTTCAAGGGCGGCATGAACTCGTGGCCCAGTTGCAGGTACACCGGGATCGTTGTGGCCACAACGAGGGCCGCCGCGGCAATGGTCGCTTTCGGGTGGCGCAGGACGAAGCGGCAGGGTCTCTCATACAGCCAGAACAGGACGCGGCTGACCGGATGCCGTTCTTCGGGGTAATACTTCCCGACGAACACGCCGTCCATCAGCTTCGCGAACCAACGGGGTCGAATCCGGAACGGTTCCATGCGCGTGAACAGCATCCGCACCGCCGGGTCGAGCGTGATCGCCAAGAGCGCGGCCAACGCCATCGCCAATGTCTTCGTGTAGGCCAGCGGCTTGAACAGACGTCCTTCCTGATCGACAAGCGTGAACACAGGCAGGAACGCCACGGCGATGACCAGCAGCGAGAAGAAGACAGACGGCCCGACCTCCATCAGCGCGTCCAAACGTATTTGATGAAAGTCACCCTGTCGTCCCTCTTCCTGCCAGCGTTCGAGTTTCTTGTAGGCATTCTCGACCTCGACGATGGCGCCATCCACCAGCACGCCAATGGAGATGGCAATCCCCGCAAGGCTCATGATGTTCGAGGTGATGCCCATGAAGTACATCGGGATGAACGCCAGCGCGACGGATACCGGGATGGTGATGATCGGCACGATCGCCGACGGAATATGCCAGAGGAAAAACAGGATCACAAAGCTGACGATGATCATTTCCACGATCAGATCGTCCCTCAGATTGTCGATGGATTTCCGGATCAATTCCGAGCGGTCGTACGTCGGAACGATCTCGACGCCTTCCGGCAAGGTGGATTTCATTTCGGCGAGCTTCACCTTGACGCGGTCGATCACGTTGAGTGCGTTCTCGCCATGACGCATGACCACGATGCCACTCACCACGTCGCCGTCGCCATTCAGATCGGAAACACCGCGGCGCATCTGCGGCCCGATCCCGATATCCGCCACGTCGCGCAACAGCACCGGCGTGCCGGACCGGGTCGTCTTCACGGCGATCAAGCCAAGGTCTTCGGTTCCCTTGACGTAGCCCCGCCCGCGCACCATGAACTCTTTCCCGTTCCATTCGATCAGGCGGCCACCGACCTCGTTGTTACTGCGTTTGATGGCGTCCATGATGTTGACGACGCCGACGTTGTATGCCTGCAATTTCACCGGATCGACCGTGACCTGATATTGCTTCTGGAACCCGCCGAGGCCGGCGACTTCCGCGACGCCGGGCACGCTTTGCAGCGCGTACCGCAACACCCAATCCTGGTAACTCCGCAGATCCGCCGAGCTGTGTTTGCCGGATTTGTCCACCAGCGCGTACTGATAGACCCAGCCCACGCCGGTCGCATCGGGACCGAGTTCGGGCGTGACGCCGGTCGGCAATTGGCCGCCGATCTTCGAGAGGTATTCGTTGACGCGGCTGCGCGCCCAATACAAATCGGTGCCGTCCTCGAAAATCACGTACACATACGAGAACCCGAAATCACTGAAGCCGCGGATGGCTTTCACGCGTGGCGCGCCGAGCAGCGCCGTAATGATCGGATAGGTGACCTGGTCCTCGACAATGTCCGGGCTGCGGTCCCATTTCGTGAAGACGATGACCTGCGTGTCGCTAAGATCGGGAATCGCGTCGAGCCGGATATTCTTCATCGCGTAGAACGCATACGCCACCGCCGCGGCGACGAGCATGACCACCAAAAAGCGGTTGTACGCGCTGAACGCGATGATTTTCTTGATCATGGTGATGGCTGGCTCAGGGCTGGCTGGCGCCGGACGCCGTTGCTTCCAACGCGGCCTTCATCGACGACTCGGAATCCACGAGGAAATTGGCGGAGGTGACGACCTTGTCGCCCTCATTCAATCCCGAAACGAGCTGGAACCAGCCGTCGCCACGTTCGCCCACCGTGATCGGCGTCGGAATGAGACGGCCATCGCCCGCGTCGCGAAACGCGTAGGCCTGCTGCGCGGACCGCATCACGGCGGCTTCCGGAATGGCGAGGCCGTCGCCCAGTTGGTAGGAGAGTTTTGCCGTGGCGAACATTTCGGGCTTCAGGAGCAATTCCGGATTCGGGATTTCCAGGCGCGCCTTGAGCGTCCGGCTATCGGGATCCAGCGTCGGTGAAACGAACGTGACTTTCCCGGCAAACGATTTGTCGGGCCAATACGGCAGCAGCAATGTGACCGGCATGCCGACTTTCACGTAACGCAGATCCGCTTCGTAGATGTCCGCATCGGCCCAGACGGTGGACAAGTCGGCGACGACGAGCAACGGTTCGCCCGCGCCGATCTTCTGGCCGGGCAACACGTCGCGTTCAATGACCCAACCGCTGGCGGGCGCATAGAGGCTCAGCATTTTCTCCGGTTCCCGCGTCTTATCCAATCGATCGATCTGCGCGTCGCTGATGTCCCATAACGATAATCGTTGTCGCGCCGAGGCGACGAGGTTCGACGAGCCGGAACGCAGCGCGGTGAGATACTCGTTCTCGGAAGCCAGCAGGTCGGGACTGTAGATGGTCAACAGCGGATCACCCTTTTGGACGAACTGCCCGGTGGTGGCTGTGAACAGTTTATCAACCCATCCGTCCACTTTGGCCGTGACGCGGTACAACCGGGTTTCATCGGCAACGATGCGGGCCGACGTGCGCACCTCACGGGCCAACGCGCGTTTTTCCACAACGCCCATCGTGAGCCCCATCCGCTGCCGGGCCGCCGGGGTGATCGAGACGGCGGCGAGACCCGACGGCGTTTGCCCGGCCGGCTGCTCGACGTCGAATGGCACCATGTCCATCCCCATCGAGTCCTTGCCCGGCTTGTCGCTGATCTCGTTGGCGTTCATCGTGGAGCGGTACATCGTCTTCCCGGCTGCAGCGGTGGTTGGAGATTGCGTTGCTTGTCGCGGCCCGTTCATCGGCACGAGCTTCATGTTGCAGATCGGGCAATTCCCCGGCTTGTCGGAGATGACCGACGGATGCATCGGGCAATGGTATTTCACGGCCGCATTGGTTTGACCAGCGGGGTCAGTCGTCACGGCGTCCTTCTTCGCGCACGAAACCAATGTGACGGCCAGCGCCACCGCCAACGAACCGGCGAGGACGTGCAAACCACGACTCATTTCTTCTCCTCCGTTGCCGCCATGGGCAACTGGCCGCCGACCATCCGCTCCAGCGAGGCCAGCAATCGTTGAAACTCCGCCGCGTGATGCAGATTCTGCATCTCCAGGTCGAACAGCATCCGATGGGCATCCAGCACATCGAGGAACCCGCCCGTGCCGCTTTCGTACGCCGCGCGCGCGGCCTCGACGGCCAGTTGCTGCTGCGGGATCAACTTCCCCACGTACAACTCATAATGGTGATGCATCGCTTCCACGCCGTCGTAGAGTTTCTTCACCTCCGCGGCGGTCTGCGTCCGCATCGCATCCAACTCATCGCGGCTGGCTTCGAGGTTGGCCTTCGCCTCGCGGACGGCGGCGCTGCGCCTGCCCGCGTTCAACCAGGGAACATTGATGGCCACGCCCGCGTCGTACTCCTGAATGCCGCCCTTGCCCTCGTACTGCCATGCTTCGAGGCGGACCTGAAGATCAGGTTCGTAACTCTTCTTCGCCAACGCCAATGCGGCCTCGGCGCTACGCACTTCACCTTGTTGTATTCCTTGCAATTCCGGACGGCATGCCGCCGCTGCCTGCAATTGATCCAGCGTCACCGACGGTTCGAACACCGCCGGCGTTACATCGGACGCGATCTCAACCGGAGTCGACGGATCACGCTGCATCAACCGATTCATCTCCGCCAGGGCTTGCTGGTACGTGCGCGTGCGATCAACGCGGTCCTCCGAGAGTTTGGCCAATTCGTTCCGGGCCCGGATCAGATCGGACTGCGCAGCCTTGCCGGTTTCATAGCGGGAGCGGGCGACTTCGACGAATTGCTGCATCAGCTCCTGGTCGCGTTGGTTGAGGTCCAGCTCGCGTTGTGCCTGCCAAAGGTCGTAATAGGCCTGCTTGACCGCGGCGGTGACCTCCAACGCCTTCATCCGCCAGGTCATTTCGGCTTGTTTCGCCGCGCCCGTTTCCACGCCGCCGCGCAGGTCGCGTTTCCCGAACCAGGGGATGTTCTGGGAAACCATCAGACCGGTCTGGCTGGGCGAGTCGGCCGCCGAATTCTTGCGCCAGGCGTCGACCCCGACCATCGGATCATCCAAAGCGCGCGCCTGGGGAATTCTCTGGAGCGCGGCATCCCATTTTCGGCGGGCGGTGGCGATCTCGGGATTATTCGTCAACGCCGCCGTGACGAGCGCGTCGAGCGAATCGTTCGTTTGCGCGAACGCGGCCATCGTGCCGACCGCAAAGAGGAGGGCCGCGACGACAGATTTCATGGCGTTGGATGACGCATTCCAAACGGACCAGCCGCGCACACCTGCTGGCTCACGAGCGCCGCATATCGCTGCTGCTGATCGGGCGTCAAGAGCGCGCGGACACGAAGAATATGATCCAGCGTAGCGCGTTCCGAATCGACCTGGGCGGCAGCCATGCGGTCAACACACGCATTGGCCTTGCCGAGATCCACCTGCGGTTTTGCCAATTCCGTGCCCAACGCCATGCGGGCGTCGCAATGTGAGTCGCAGTAGTGGTCGATTCTCACCTGAAAATCCTTGTTCAGCTTGTCGACTTCCGTGGCCTGCGCATCCGTCAATGTCAACTCGCGCTTGAGCCACGCGGTATCATTGAGATCGGCCATGCCCGGGTTCGTGGAGCGATGAATGCACCAACTCGCCACGCCGTACGAGATCGTGGAAACGAACAGGATCAGGACAACCAATGCGAGGATTGTCTTTTTCATCGCGCCCCCCGCAAATAACTGCCGGTGAGCGTGCCCGGCGCCATGAATTGCAGTTCGGCCCGAGCGGGATCCGTCTGGCGCGGCGCAGAGGCAATGCCGCCCCACACGCCGATGAAGGTTGCCAACAATAGCGCCGCTGCCACGGACCAGGCCGGTTGCCAGAGCATTCGGCCCGTCGCTTCGAACAAACCCGCCTGCGCGGGCCGCTTCTCCGCGGCAAGCCGAATCTGTCGCCAGACGTTGGCTTCGAAATTGCCCCGTGGCTCGATGTCGCGCCACTGCCTCAGCAAAGCCCTGAGTTTCTCGTCATTCTGGTTCATCGCAGGGTAGTACGTTCAGGGCGAAAAAAACCCTCGCTGTTTCCAGCGAGGGTTCTTCAGCTTCCGACGGGATAAGGAGGGCCTTTGGCGATGGCGTTTGGTGAGGTTGTGACCGCCGAACCGTTTTGGCGTTCACGCCACCATCGCGCGTGGTTGCCGAGACTATTAACATCCCGCGTGCCAAGCTTGAGTCGCTTCTGTGAATATTGCGTAACTCGCGTCGCGGCAGCGTATTCAGTTGTGTCGAAGACTCTTCGGAAATCTCGGCGACGGCGATTTGGCTGAATTAAATCATTCACCGTGGTTAATCCGCAACAGGCGCCGGTCATTCCAACAGATGATGGAGCGCCGTGCGGAGCGTTTGACGAGCCCGGTAGAGTCGCGATTCGACGGATTTCTCGGAACAACGCATCACGGCGGCAACTTCGGCACCGGACATTCCCTGATATTCGGACAGAATGATGGCGGTCTTTTGGTCTTCGGGAAGTTTCGCGACGGCGGCGGCGATCTGTGCGCCGATCTCGCGCGCCCGCACATCTTCCGCCGTGCCCGACGCGGCGACAATTTCGGGCGCGGACTCGATGGATTCGGCCTGATGACGCGAGCGCCAGCGAATTCGATCGATGGCGGCGTTACGGGCCAGCGCGAACAACCACGTGGAAAACTTCATCTCGGTCCGATACGTGTCGAGATTCTGGTACACGCGAACAAAAACATCCTGGGCGACGTCGTCGGCATCCGCGGCGTTGTTCAACATGCGGAAAATGAAATTGACGACCGGATGCTTGTAGCGGCGCATCAACTCGTCAAATGCGGCGGCATCGCCCGACTGGATTTGCCGGACGATCTCGGAATCTGGCTGTTCGTGTAATGGCATGACCGACCTGATCAGGGCACAAGAGACACTACGGGCGCGGTGCCTGGTCTCAGATCAGGAAAGCATGCGTAGAGAGGTATGGGGATGCGGAGGCTGGCGCAAAAGCGCATGGTGTCGTGGTCCGCGCGGCATTGTGCGGAGCCTCGCGGGCAAACAGCGTGGCGGTCGCGAACGACGTGGCGATCCTCAGCAATCGGAGACCGGAAGCCAGTGGAACGCGGGCTGGCGTCGGACTCGATATCGGCTGGGTCGGCGCTGAGACGTGGCACCGACAAAGCGCTCCGCGGCAACAGGACATGGGCGATGACGGCCCGCAGGCGCAGGCAGTCGGGGTCGGCTCGGACCATTCGGCAGGCGCCGGCAAGATGCCCGTGAGCAAAATCGCCGCGAGCACTGTCAATGTTATCAAAGCCTTGCGCACCAGTGGGCGTACGTTACGCCAGCAGGAGAGTTGCGTCAAGAAACGGTGGAATCAATCCGGGAAATGTGGCGCTTGCGTAGTGTCCGGGAGTGGAATAATAGTTTCGGTCGCATATGAACGTCCAATCCAGTCCATGGCGTGGTCGGCTTTTCGTCTTCTCCATGTTGTGCGCGATCATCCTGTTCGTTGTCCTGTTCGCGATCTCGCGCGCGTCCGGCGAAAGCAACATTCGGCAGGGTGTGCCGGCGCCGAGTTTCGTGCTCCAGGAGGTACATGGACAAAAACTCAGGCTCGCGGACATCAAGCCGCGGGCGCTCCTTGTTTGTTTCATGGCCACATGGGACGAGCCCAGCCGCCGACAGTTGAGACTGCTGAATGATTTTATTGGCCAATACGGCGAGACGAACGTGTCGGTGCTCGCAATGACGATCGATGAGAAGGATGCCGGGCTGCTGAAGAAGTTCGTCCAGCAGGAGCATCTCCGTTACGGCGTGCATCTGGCCGATTACGATTTCATTCAGAGCTTTGGCGGTGTGGCCGCCATTCCGACGACCTACGTGGTCGACAAAAACCGGGACATCATCGACAAGATCGTGGGCTCGACGGAGACAAACGCTCTCGATGCCGATTTGAAAGCCATTATGAAGCAATGAAAGGGTCGCGACTCGGCATCGTTATCCTGTCCGCGCTGGCGCTCTTGCTGGCGCCATTGACCTGTCCCGCGCAACAGGCCGATTTCAAAATCGACAGCTTTCTATCGGTCGATAAGTTGACGCCGAATGCGCGCTTTCGGCTGGCGGTGGTCATCGATGTCGCCAGCCCGTGGCACATCAACGCCAACCCCGCCACGGCGGAAGGCCTGATCCCGACCACGCTCACGCTCCAGCCGCCCGCGTCGGTCGTCATCGATCGAATCGACTATCCCAAGGGCGTGACCACCAGGGTCTCGTGGAATGATACGCCCGTCGGCCTGTACACGGGGCGAACGATCATTTTCGCCGAGGGACACGTTGCGGCCGATGCGGCGGCCGGACCGGTGAAACTGGAAGGCACGTTGCGCTACCAGGCCTGCAACGACAACGTCTGCGTCGCGCCCAGGAATGTGCCCGTTGCGTTGGAAACCGAGATCGCGTCCGATGCCGAGAAACCGCAGCCGATCCATACGGACATCTTCGGAGCGGCCACTACGAGCGCGCCGCTGAAGCCGCTCGTTACCGCGGGAAATGCCGCCTCCGACAACACGATCGCCACGCTCATAAAAGAGCGTGGATGGTTTGCCACGCTGCTCGTCATCTTCCTCGGCGGACTGGCCCTCAACCTGACGCCGTGCGTGTATCCGATGATCGCGATCACGGTGAGTTACTTCGGCGGGCAGGGTGGCGAACGGAATGCGCGCCGCGCTTTCATCTCGTCGCTCATCTACTGCATGGGCATCGTGCTGACCTATTCGACGCTCGGACTGATCGCCGCGCTCACAGGCTCGCTGTTCGGTTCGGCGCTGCAGAGTCCGGTCCTGCTGATCGGCATCGCGCTCCTCCTTGTCGCGTTGGCGTTGAGCATGTTCGGACTGTACGACCTCCAGCCCCCCCAGTTCCTCATGCAGAAGGCAACAGTGCTGTCGGGGAAGGCTGGATACATCGGCATGTTCCTGTTCGGCGCGGTCATCGGCGTCATCGCCGCGCCCTGCCTCGCCCCGTTTGTCGTCGCCCTCCTCGCCTTCGTCGGCGAAAGCGGCAGTCCATGGCTCGGCTGGTGGCTGTTCTTCGCGCTGGCCCTCGGCCTCGGCCTGCCCTACGTCGTCCTCGGCACCTTCTCGGGCCTCCTCAACCGCCTGCCGAAATCGGGCACGTGGATGGTCTCGGTGAAACGCATCTTCGGCATCGCGCTGATCGCGGTGGCGGCGTGGATCACGAGCCCCCTCTGGCTCAACCTCGGCGCGTCAGGCGCCGGCGGCCTCGCGTTCGCGCCCTACTCCGCCGACAAAGTCCAACAGGCGACCGCCGAGCATCGTCCCGTGTTCATCGATTTCTCGGCGGAATGGTGCGGCCCCTGCCGCAAGATGGAACGGACGACCTTCCGCGACAAACGCGTCCTCGACGAATCCAAAGATTTCACATTGCTCAAAGCCGACCTCACCCACGAAGGCTCGCCCGATGTCGAGAAGCTGCGGAAAGACTTCGGCATTTGGGGCGTCCCGACCCTCGTGTTCATCGGACCCGACGGACGCGAGCATACCGAGTTGCGCCGCGTCGAATACCTCACACCGACGGAGCTTGTCGATCTGCTGGCAAAGGCGAAGACCATCGCGCCGACAAATTCCACTGCCGCCCGCGTCCCCGATATCCCACCGCAATTGCTGAATCCGTTTTAGCGACGTTGGGAGGGTGAGGTTTGTCCCGAAAGCTTTCGGGGCTTCTGCTTAGCGGCTCTGTTGTAGCGGCGGTCTATGACCGCCGGCCGTTCTCCGAACCGCTACGACCGCCGATACTCCAATGCATTGATTTCGCCCTGGTACGGCCATTCCTCCGGTTTATTCACCAATCTTGCCCGGACCGGGTTTTGAATGACGTATTGCCATTTTTCTTCATAAGATTCGCCTGACCGCAATGCATGATCAAAAAACCCCCTCTGCCAATGTGGTGACGGCTCGCCCGAATTGCGCAGCGCCCTGGAGATTTGGTTTTTGAGGGATTTCATCCAGGTGGAGAGGGTCATCTTCTCCGGCTGGAAAGCCACAAACAGATGGATATGGTCCGGCATGATGACGTAGCGTCCAACAAACGCGCCACGCTCATCTCCATTAATTGCAAACGACAAGAATGCTTTGTGGATTTCCTCCGACGCGAGGATGCACCGTCGCTCGGCGGTGCAGGCAGTGAGAAAATAAATCGGCTCGTGGTCGAACAACCAATCCAAACGCCGCAACCGTGACGATTGCATTATGGGTGGGAAAATAAGATCGACAGCAAATCCTTACAAGACCGTTCCGGCTGTAGCGACGGTCGTGCCGTTTCCGTCTGCACCGTCGGTCTTACCGTTTCCGGCTGTAGCGGCACTCTATGAGCGCCGGTAGTTACATTATTAACGACCGGCGGTCGCAGACCGCCGCTACAAAGTGGTGGTCACCTCCGAATCCGCTCGACTTTCCCGTTGGATAGGGATTTACTGGCCTGTGGAGAAGCAGGAGAGCGCCGTGAAATTCATCCGAATTTTCGTCGCGATTGCCGTCTTAGCTCTGGCCGGCAAAGCCAGCGGACAGACGGTGACAATCATATACCAGTTTGGTGGAGGCAATGCCTTTCCGAACAACCTCATCCAAGGAAGCGACGGAAACTTCTATGGCACGACCTATCTTGACGGTACAGCCAACGACGGTGCCGTGTTCAGGATGACGCCCGGCGGCATTCTGACAAATCTGTACTCGTTCACTGGCCTCAGTGGCGATGGCGACGGCGCCTATCCATGGGCCGGGCTCATTCAGGCCAAGGACGGCAATTTCTATGGAACGACGTCAGACGGTGGGTTAGGCAACGGGACCGTGTTTAGGATCAGTCCAGCCGGCAAGCTGACGAATTTCTACTTGTTTGGTAGCACCCGTTACGGCGGCGGCATCCCGATCGCTCCGCTGGCACAAGGCACCGATGGCAATTTCTACGGTACGACCGATAAGGGCGGAACGAGCGGTCATGGCGCTATTTTTCGAATCAGCCCCAGCGGTGTTTATACAACCCTTTACAGCTTTGCCGGGCCTCCAACAGATGGTGGCAACCCAGCAGCGGGGCTCGTACAAGGCACCGATGGCAATTTCTACGGTACCACCCAGGGTGGTCAGTCCGCCGGTGCCGTCTTTCGAATCAGTCCTGCCGGTAATTACACAAATCTTCACACCTTTCTCGGTTACGGTGACGGCGGAGATCCGGTCGCGGGCTTGGTGGAGGGTACGAATGGAAGCTTATACGGAACGACTCTCGGGGGCACGGTATATGAAATTACGCCGAGCGGTACTCTGACGGTTCTCTATTCGGTTATCGTCAGCAACCTGGATGGGCCACAAGCCCCGTTGGTGCTGGCCAGCGACGGCAACTTCTACGGAACGACGTATTCGGGTGGCACGAGCACGAATTGCCCCGGTTGCGGTACTATTTTTCGTGTCAGTCCCAGTGGCGTAATCACGACTATCTATAACTTTGCGGGAACCCCTAACGACGGATCATTGCCAGAAGCCGCAATCGTTCAGGGCAGCGATGGTAACTTGTACGGAACCACCGAGGGAGGCGGGACAAACGGCTACGGCACGATCTTTCGACTTTCGGTCCCCCTCAACCCGCCGGCGAATCAGATTTCATCAACGCTGGTTGATTCGTCCGGCACCAACGTTGTTTTCAGTATTCCTTCCGTCGCCGGCGAAACGTATCAACTGCAATTCAGCCCTTCAATGAACCCGACGAATTGGTCGAATGTGGCGGGCGTGTGCGTCAGCAACAGCATCGGCGCGGCGTTGACGGTGACGAATTTCGGCGGGGCGACCGGCCCGCAGGGCTTTTACCGGTTTGCGATCACGCCGTAGGCGCACCACATTGTCGCGGCGGTCACGCCCTACCTGAGAAGCGGCGCCGCAGGTAGCCCCGATAACGAATTGGGGTAAACCTCGCTCTTCCTCATCAATCAAACAGCAGCGCGTTGACGAACCACGCGGGCAAAAGCGGTTTTTCGACGTTCACGCTGAAGTCGGCCACGATGATCTTGCCCCCGCGTTTGAATTGTCCAAAGACCTTGTAGCGCCCGGGTTCGGGGAATATCGTATGGAAGGCGACCTCGGGGCCACCGCGCGCATCCGCCGGCAATGACGCGACGAACATCTGCGGATGGCTGTGCAGATACCATTGCGTGTCTTCGCTGATGATGACGCAATGCCCCATCGCGCCGATGTACGGGCTCAGGTCCGTCACCGGTTTGCCGTCCAATTCGAGGCGAAACAGCAACTGGGTTTCGCGCTCCGCCACGAGCGTGCGCGGTTGGGCAATCATCTCGACGTGATACGGGCCGATCTCGCGCGCGAGTGTGGTGGAAAGTCTGAATGGCACCGGCGGGGGATCCTCGCCGTCGACGGTCACGGGCATGCGAAATACCTGGCCGCGTTCGCCGTACGGCGTCACGTCGGCGAACAGGAGGTATTGGCCGCCGTGCGGGAATCTGTAATCGAGCGTGAACGAGCCGTCGTCCTGGCGAATCGGGTGAACGTGGTCGAAGAACGACAGGTCCTCGCTCACGACGATCAGATGAAGCAGGTGTTCGTGGACGACCATCAGGTTCCGCACCATTTGTCCGGTCGCCGAGAATTCCGGCAGGAAATGCAGTGTGTCACCGACGCGCTCGAGCTTCATCGTGTATTTCGGGTCGTGCAATTCGTGCGGCACCGTGCGGCGGAACGGCACGAGCGGCATGCCGCAGATTTTGCAGACGCCGGGTTCGGTCGAGCGGATTCCGTCATGCATGGGGCAGACGTAGCGCGCGACCTGGTTCGGCGGGATCCCCAACACCGCCGGCAGGACCCACGGATCGAAGTATCCCGTGCGCCACGAGCCGTGAAGCGGCAACGCAAGGCGGGCATCGAACTGCGTGGCGTCCTTCAAGAACAGCGCCCGGCCCTGGAAATGCGACGCGGCGCCATCCTGGAAATCGACCGCGTCCAGCGGCACCGCTGTTTCTTCGTATCGGCGCGAGATGACGACCGTGATGTTGGTTTCCGGGATGCGCACGGGATTGTTGGCGAATCGATCGAGGATCCGCACGTCCATCGTGCCGGTGTCCTGGTCGAAGGTCAACTCGGCGCGTTCCCGGCCGAACGGCGCGATGGTGCCGCCGTTCGGTCCCCAGCGATTGTAATGGCCGATCCCGACCCACCACGGGATGCTCTCGGTGTACGTGAGCAGCAGGAACGCCTCGACGCTCATCAGGCAGGGGAACAGCAACGCCCGCCAGCGCGCGGGATTCGGGAGCGCGTCATCGAGCAGTTTCACCGCGCCAATGGCCAGCGCGACAAACCCCATCGTGATGTGGTTGATGTACACGCCGGCGGCGACATCAGCGTACGGCGCAACCGTGTGGACATGGGTGAGCAGCAAGCCGCCGCCGATCAGCGCGAAGACGGCGATGAGGCGATTCTGCAAACGGGCCCAACTGCTGGTGGTCGCCACGGCGGGCGCGCGTCGGCCCTTCCACAGCATGCGCAGTCCGATCGCCACCATGATCAACGCGATGAGTTTGTGCGACTGCGCTTCACGATCGAGAAACTGGCGCGGGTCGGTCAACGCGTACAAATCCAAATCCGCGCAGAAAAACAGGAGCACGCCGCCCAGCTTCAATAACGTGGGCCCCACCCACCGCACGCGGGGCTCGTAGTTCGGCCGCAACTCACGAACGAAAATCGACAACGTCAGCAACAGCACGAACACGCCCGCGCTGCGGTGCATGATGTCGGAGTACTGCAGGTTGCGGTCGGTCTGGCGTTCGGCGAGCGTGTTCAGATCGTGCATCGATAGAACGGTCTTGGCGTCCCCGCCGGCCACGGACGCGCCATACTCGGTGACCAGTTTGCCGCCGAGATAACCGGCGATTCCGATCATCGCATATAACGAGAGACCGCAAATCACGTAGGCCAGCATCGCGCCCCGGCGCGAACCATCCAGAAACAGTCGCCATGACGTGAGGCCGATGAATCCCCACGCGGCAATCGTCGCGGCGAGTTCGTGAAACTCGATTTCCAGTTGGGGGACGCCGGCGCGGCCCGCCCAAATTTCGGCGCAAATGCCGCAGATGAACGCGAGCAGCGTGAACGCGGTGCCAACGGCCATCAGCCATTTGGCCGTTTGGTGGATGCGCTGATCGCGCCGGAGCAATCCCGCCGCGTCCAACAGCAGCGCGGTCAACAGCAGCACGATCGGGAACGGCACCAACCGCGGATGCAGCTCCGCCAAAAAACGTGAAATCTCCATAATACACCAGTTTGATGGAAACAGGCTTCCCGTCAATTCGTCGCGTTTCCTAGTCTCCTCTAGGAAAACTTCCTAGCCGACAAACTGACAGGACGATCGGCCACAAATCCCCTGCTCCACTCCGGTCACTTCAGGGCGATTTTAGCAACCGTCTCTTCCAGGACAAGTCTGTCGTCGAGCTGGGTGGACACGAGCTGGCGGTTCGCCTCGAGGAGCAGGTCCATCGCGCGAATCAATTCTGTGGTGGTAAAATTCTTTGCCGCAAGCGCGCAACGATAGAGGCGCCATACATTGGGAAGCGCGCCTTCCCTGGTGCGGGGGAAATGCGCTGTCGCGCTCTCGGGTAGGCGTTCGAAGGCTTTCACAAATTCATAATTGCCGCCGGGACCGTCGCGGACGGAAATCAATTTGCGCTGCATCAGGTCCCGCGCGAGCAACATCAGGCGAAATTGCGCCACCAGCATCATCAGGATGCCGATGGGTTGATCGCCGGCATCGAGCAGACTTTCCAGCGATTGAATGGCGCGTGACGTCCGCCGCATGCCGAGCGAGTCGGTCAACTCCCAAATCACGGCCTGACGCGACGCGGAGCAGATGGCGCGAACATCGTCTTTCGTGACTTCGCTTCGTTTCCCGACATAGACGAACAGCTTTTCCAATTCGTTGGCGATCTCGCGAAGATTCGGGGCGACCAGTTCGCGGAACGCCTGCACCGTCTCGGGGGGCATCGTCTTGCCGTCGGCCTTCGACTTCGATTGGATGAACGCCTCAATATCCTCGTCGGCATCGCCCTTCCCTTCTTCCAACGCCTCGAAGAACCGGACTTCGCCGACCTTTTCGAGAGTCTTGTAGAGCGTCTTGCGCCGGTCACAGCCGATGGCGCTGATGAGCAGCGTCACGCCGTCGCCGAGCCCGTTTTTCAGGAGGTCGGCGAGTTCCGCCAGCGCTTCTTTCACGGCTTCGGCGCGCGTGGTCTGATTGTCGGCGAGAAGATCGGTGCTTTTGAGCCAAACCAGTTTATCGCCGCCGCCGAACAGACCGACGGTTTCCAACGCCTCGCGCAATTTGGAAAGAACCTTCAGCGCCTCGTCCTGGTTCGATGCCGAACCGTCGATGATCTCCAGGCCGAATTCGCCGGCTTTTTTCGGCGCCAGCTTCTCCGCCAGTTTCGCCGCCGTTTCCTTGATGGAGAATTCGTCCGCGCCTCCAACGAGGTAAATGGATTTGGCTTTGGCGGCAGTCGCAGGCATCCGCGTAGTGTGCAAAGCGCTTGACCCGCTGTCAAGCAGGGCGGCACTCGAACTCGATCTTGGGGCTAAGAGTTTGCGGCTGCAGACGGACCCGGCGAGAGGAATCCGGCCAGGGGGCAATCTTTGAGTTGTTTGATTCCTTCGACGACGCATTCGGCGTTGAGGCGGGCACCGATCTTTTTCGTGTGCTGGAAATCGTTGAAGTAGGTGGCGGCCTTTTCCTGACCAAGCGCGTCGTAACGGTCGGCAGCGAGCGAATTGAGATCGATAAAGAACGCGCCGCTGGCTTTGGCGGCGTCGCCGGCCCATCGGGCGTAGCCGTCGAAGCCGCGTTTGATTTTGCCGTCGGCCCAGGTGTTGCGCGGGACGGGCGAACAAACAATCACGGTCGCGCCCTTGGCTTTGGCGTCGGTGACATACTGGCGCATATACCAGCCATACGTGTGCACGGTATCTTTGGCCGGGCTGATGCCGAGCTGGATCGTTTCGTCGCCGGTGCCGGTGATCGTGGCGCGGCTGGGATGGCTCTCGGAGTTGGCGGAATCGTTGTGGCCGAATTGAACGATCACAAAATCGCCGGGCTGAAGCTGTTCCAGCACCTTCGCCCACAAACCTTCCTCGATGTACGAGCGGCTGCTGCGTCCGCCGTACGCTTCATTGTAGACATGGATTTTGGCAGGATCGAAGAACGCGCCGATTTCCGAGCCCCAACCCCACGGGCCAGTTTCGCCGTTGTCTTTGCCGGTTCTCATGATCGAATCGCCCACGAGAAAGAGCGCGGGATGTTGGACGGTGTTTGTGGCGGGCGCGCTGTCCTGAGCCCGGGCGGTCGAGAGAATCGCGAGCGTCAGGAGGGTGGCCATGCCGCGGAAGGCATGGCGAATACGGTGGGTAATGGGTGTCAGACTCATGGCGATGGGGTCTCCAGTGATCGTCAGGGTTTGATATAGGGACGCAGATCGGGGACGGCCCTGGCCAGTTCGTCGGCCACCATCCGCCCGAAGAAGGCCGAGCCTTTCGGGCCGAGATGCGTGTAATCGAATCTCGGCGCCGCTGCGCCTTTGCGTTCCACCACGTTGTTGGCCGGCACGGCAGCGGAATTGGTCGTCGCGGATTGAAGCGGCTGCGCAGGAACGGAATTACCGTCGGCAGCTTTCTCGGCGACGGCTCGCGGCGGCGGAGCCATCGCGAGCGTGTTGGCTTCCACGGGCCCCATCTTCTCGATGGCGGCCACGCTGTCGGAATTCAGGTCAAGGACGGGGACGCCCGCGGCGGCGGCGACTCGCCGGGTGGCCTCGGCCCATGGCGCGAGATCGTTGCGGACCCGGCCATCCTTGAACCAGCGTCGCGTCAACGGCGTGATCAGGACGGGGTTGGCGCCGTTGGAAACGACGTCCTCGACGTAGCGTTTCATGTTGGCCGGGAATTCCGTGGCGAGATCGGTCGATCGGCCGGGCTTGCCGGGTTCATCGTTGTGGCCGAATTGAATGAGGACGTAGGTCGCCGTGAAATCGGCCTTGCGCTTCAATTCGTCGAGCACCTTATCCCAGGAACCTTCGGCGCGGTAGCTGCCGGAACTGCGGCCGCCTTTGGCCATGTTGGTGATCGTGACCTGCGGCACGAGGTCGGCGGCGAATCCGGGTCCCCAACCGCTGTGCACGGCCATCGTCGAATCTCCCACGAGGATGATTCGGATGGGCGGCAGCGCGGACGCAATTGCCGGGCTCGCGGCGGCGGCGAACAACGCGAAGAGCAGGGCAAGAACTTGTTGTCGCATCGATGGTTTCTCCGACCAACCCACCCCTGCAGTTTGGGGAAGCAATGTCGGTCTGTCAAGCGGCCCGCGCGTTGACACGGCGCAGCCAACATTCGTATAACCATGCGCATGGAACATCTCTGGGCGCCGTGGCGGATTCGGTACATTCTCGGGGAACGGGAAGAGGGCTGTTTCTTCTGCCGCAAATCGAAGGAATCGGACGACGCGAAAAACCACATTCTCATTCGGGAGCGGAATTGTTTCGCGCTGCTGAACACGTTTCCGTACAACGCGGGGCATCTCATGGTCGCGCCCTACCAGCACACCGGCGAACTGGACGACCTGTCCGAGCAGGAATTAGCCGAATTCATGGCGCTGACGCGGCGCTGCAAACAATTGCTCGCGAAGGCGATGAAGCCCGACGGATTCAATATCGGGATCAACCTGGGTCGGTGCGCCGGCGCGGGCGTGGTCGATCACCTGCACATGCATATCGTTCCCCGCTGGAGCGGCGACACCAACTTCATGCCCGTGCTCGCGGACACCCATGTGGTACCGCAGGCGCTCGACGAGCTCTATTCCCTGCTGAAGAAGAACATCGGCGGGTGAAGAGAAAAAGCGCCACTCGGAGAGCCGTTCTGCTTTGACGCACGAGATCGAAACGGGTATACTGCGGGGGTGAGGCTGCCGAAGCACATAGCGGTCATGCCGTTGCCGAACGCGATCCTGTTTCCGCGGGTGTTGCTCCCCTTGTACATTTTCGAGCCGCGATACAAACAGATGCTGGCGGATTGCCTGAATGGCGAGCGGATGTTCGCGGTGGCGCTGTTGCGGAAAGGCTGGGAAAAGGAAGGGCGCAATCCCACGCCGCATCCGATTGCGGGTGTGGGTGTCATTCGGACGTGCTCGGCGCGGCCCGACGGGTCGGCGAACGTGGTCCTGGAAGGCGTCGCGCGGGTGCGGATCACCGAGTATTCGAAACTGCGTCCGTATCGCGTGGCAAACGTGGAACCGTTGCGGAGTTCCGAGGAGACACTGGAGACCAAACGCCAGCCGCTGTTGAAGGTCGTGACCGAACTGGCGCGGGTGCGGGCGCGGATGGGGGCGGAGCTGCCGAAGGCGGTGCTGTCGGCGTTGCGGTCGGTCAAGAACGCGGATTACCTTTCCGATTTGGTGAGCTACACGCTGCTGGATGATTATTACGAAAAGCAATCGATGCTCGAGATACTCGATACGGGTGAGCGGGTGGAAAAGCTCGTGGCGTTGTTGCATCGGAAGGTCCAGCAGTTTGAACTTTGGAAGACGCTTCAAGGCAAGTTGCCGAACAGTCATGTCGGATACAATTGACGCGGCCGCGCAGCCGACTGCCCGGCTCGACACGCTTGCCACGCGCGAGGCGGCCGGACGGCCTCCGTATATTCCCGTGCTGGATTACGTTCGCCTGGCGCAGGGGTTCTATTTTGTATTCTGGGGCCTGCTGGTCACGGTGCTGATGGAGGCGCAGTTGTTGTTCCTCAGCGAGCTGCCGCTGTTTGCGGAGTTGTTTTTGGGGCTCGGCGTGCTGGCAACAGTCGTTGGCACCTGGCGGTTGTACCAGGTGCACAGCCTGGGCGATGCCTGGCATTCGCGGATCCGGGCAACGCTGGCGCTGGCGGGGTTGATGGGATATTTCTGTCTGTTTGTCTACCTGTGGCGGCGCGTCCCGGAGAGCACGTACCTGCTGGTGAACGTCATCGCGTTTGGCGCAAGCGGCATTCTGTACATCACCGCGTTCGACCGCGCTGTGGCGGCGCTGGCGGCAAACCTGGGGCGAAAGGACATGGCGCTGGAGTCGCGCGTGTTCGGCACGGGCAATCTCGGTTTGCTGCTGCTGCCGTTTGCGGGCGTCATTGGCTACATCGCGGCCAGTGCCATGGTGCAGAAGAGCGATCTGCTTTCCGAGCTGCGATTCGTGCTGAGCCGGGCCAACCTGCTGGTGATCATCGTCCTGTTGCTGCCGTTTTCGCTCACGCTGTCGCTGGCGTGGAGTTGCAAGGATGCCGTGCTGCGGCGGCTATCGAACCTGGACCAGGCGGACCGCGGCGTTGACAGTCCATGAACGGCTATCGCCACCGTTTTCCGCGATACGGGACCATCGGCCTGATCGTCTTGCTGTTGATGGAGACGGCGATCTTCTGCTCGCAAACGGAGGCATTCCCCGAGGTCTCGTGGTGGCAGATTACAACGGTGGCAACGCCGGTCTGCTGGTGGGCGTACATCCTGATCATCGACGCGTGGATTTATCGGCGCAAGGGCACATCGCTGCTGACGGCCCGGCGCGAGTCGCTGGTGATCCAGTGCATTCTTTCCATTGTTTTCTGGAGTCTGTTCGAGGCGTACAACCGGGTGATGCCCGGCTGGCGCTACATCCATTTGCCGCAGGATCTGTCAGCGCGCCTGCTGGGGTACGCGATTGCGTTTGCCACGATCATGCCCGGCATATTCCTGACCTGTGAATTCCTAGAGAGTTACGATTGCTTCGAGCGGGTGCGGATGCCACAAGTCCGCTGGAGCCAGGGGGCACTGGTGGGATCGGTCGTGATCGGAGCGATCTTTGTGCTCGTGCCGCCGTTCATGCCGACGAGCGTGCGCGGGTATTTGTGGGCGTTTGTGTGGACGGGCTGGTTTTTTCTGTTGGAACCATTCAACTACTGGCGGGGCATGCCGAGCATTTATCGGGACTGGCAGCATGGCGATCCGTCGCGGATGCTGCAACTCTTTGCGGCGGGGGTCGTGTGCGGTTTGCTGTGGGAGTTCTGGAACATGTGGGCGTATACGAAATGGGTCTACGTCTTCCCGCTCGGGCAGAACGTAAAGTACTTTCAGATGCCGCTGGTGGGTTTCCTCGGTTTTCTCCCGTTCGCGCTCGAGTATTTCACGATGTTCCACTTCGTCGCGTCGTTCTTCACGCGCGATGACAAGCTCGGACTCTGAAACCGGGGATTCAGCCGGCGCGGGTGACGGCGGGCGGAAAGCTTTCCATGACCTGGCCCGGTTTGCGCTCCACGAACGGATCCCAGAGAAACATCCGCAGGCACGACCACACTTTGACGGGCGGGCTGTGCGGTTCGACGCGGCCCTCGCGAATGGCGCGAAAGATCGAGGACATCGTCGGTTCCGCGTCGACCATCGTGTAGTGACGGCCGAACATCCACAGATTGTGCGCGTCGGAACTGGCGACGATCGGTTTGCCGTGTTTGCGGGCGATCCGCACGGCGCGCTGGTTGAAAATGTCGAGCCAGGAAAAATGCATCGAGGCGTACTCGACGGCCTCAAAGAGATCGATGTTCGGCTCGAAATCCCGGCCGAGACTGTGGCCCATGGGATAGCAGGGATGCGGCGCGGTGATCAGGAGATCGTCGCCGCGCTGGCGCTTGCAGGCGCGGAGATCATCGAACGTGCGGATCGCTTCCGCCTCGCGCTGGGTGATGTTGTACAGAAGAACGTCGCGCTTCTGGATGTTCCACTCGACCGCGCGGATGAGCAGCAGTCCTTTGCGGCGGGCGTAGTCGAAAACCCGTTCATCCTCGAGCACGCGGCAGTGGCAGGTGATGGCAATCGCCGCATAACCGAGCTCGACCGCACGGTCGATCAGCGCTGTCGCCGGATAGCGCAGGCCGTCCTCGGGGTCTTCTCCCGAATGCATGTGCATGTCGACTTTGATCATCCGTCCACTTTCCTGACGATGCCGCTCGCGAGGAAAAACAGTAGCTTCTCAGCAATCGCGATGCCGGCCACGTGTTGGAGCGCCGTGGCGTAGGCGCGCAATTGCCGGGCGTATTTTCCTGCTTCCTCGCGAGCGTCTGTCTTGTAATCGACCAGGACCCACCGGTCGTTCTCGCAGAACAAGAGATCGATCTTGCCTTCCATCAAGCCGTCGTCAACCACGTGGCTGAACGGCACTTCCCGATAAATCTGCTGTGCGTGGCGTACCCGGTCCATCAACTCCGACTCGACAGCGGCGATGGCCAGGTTCACGGCACGATGTTTCTGTTCATCATTCAGACCCGTTTGGGCGATGAAATGCTCGATTTGCGCGCGTTGTTGGGCGCTTTTTGCCTCCAGGTCGACCATTTCCAGCGCATCGTGGACCACGCTGCCAAACTCCATCGCCTGTTCGCGGCCCGCGCCAATTACCTCGTCGTCGGGCGGCTCCGTTTCGCCCGCGAGCTTCGACGGACTGACGCGCGACAACGGCTTGGCGGCGCGAGCGAGCAACTCGATGCGAGATGCTTCCCATTGTCGCCGTTTGTCAATCAATTGACTCACCGAGCCTGCCTCTGCCGCTGGTTTCCCAGCCTCGGGGCTGTCCGGAGCGAGCGAAGCCAAATCCGGCAGCTCGACGAGCTCACTGGCCTCGGGTTTGAATCCACGCGCGAGGAGATCGATTCGCCCGCCTTTCTCCGCGAACCACGGAATCACGAGACGCTGTTTCGCGCGGGTAGCGGCCACGTACAGCAACCGGATTTCCTCCGCTTCCTCGCGCTTCTCCTGTTCGCCGTCTGTCGCGTCGAATCCCGCCGTTCTCATGCGCGCAAATCGCAACTCGGCGCCGCCATCGGCGCGGAACAACAACTTGGCGCCCGAATCCGACGAGCGTCCCGCCAGGTCCGCCAGCACGACGACGGGAAACTCCAGGCCCTTCGCTTTGTGGATCGTGAGGATGCGCACGACATTGTCGGTTTCCTCGGTGGCCGGAGAAGGTTCCTCGTCGACGCCGCCGAGCACAGTCTCGCGCAATCGTCGGACGAACGCGCGGACAGAGTGCAGGCCGAGGGCTTCGAGTTGGCGGGCCAATTCGAGCGCTTTGAGGAGGTTGGCGAGGCATTGCGCGCCGTCGGGTTCGCTGGCAAAGAACGCTTCGCAGACGCGGGCGCGGGCCAACACGTGCTCGACGTACCCCGGCACGGAGAAGCTGTGCCGCGATTCGTGCAATTCGCGCAGCAAAGCGAACGTCGATTTCACCTGTTCCGGCGCGGTTGGCGGGACGTCAGCGAGATAATCCAGCTTCATCGTTTGGGCGACGAGGAAGACTCCTTCGTCGGCCCAGCCGAACAGCGGCGAGCGCAGGACCGCGACCAGATTGAGTTTGTCGGCCGGATTATCGAGACACGAGAGCAACGAAGACAGCGTTTGGATTTCCTGGCGCTGGTAGTAGCCGCGTCCGCCGATGACGCGGAAAGGCACGCCGTGCTCCTCCAGCACCTCGCTGTACGTCTCGACGCCGGTGTAGGCGCGAAACAACAGAGCCACGTCGCCCCACTGGCAGGCGCCCGCGGCGACCTGGCGGCGGAGATAGCGGGCGACGGTCTCGGCTTCGGCGCGGCGCAGTTCATCCGCGGTGGCTTTGAGGAATTGATTCGGACGAAGCAAGGTCACCGAAGGTTCCGTGGTTTTCAGATCGGGACGCGGTTTCAGTGGAATGTACTCGGGCTGATAGTGGCCGTCCTCGGATTTGACGAGGATTTTCGAAAAGACATCGTTGACCCAGTCGAGGATGGTGGACCGGCTGCGGAAGTTCTGCTGAAACGTGAGAGTTTTTCCCGTCTTCTCGATTTGTCGGCGGGCGTTGGCGTACATCTCGATGTCGGCGCGGCGAAAGCCGTAGATGCTCTGCTTGGGATCGCCGACGACAAACAACTTGCCCGGAGCTCCCTGGCCGAGCAAGAGCACAAGCTCGGTTTGCACGGGATCGGTGTCCTGAAACTCGTCGACGACCACGAACTTGAAGCGACGCTGGAGATCGGCCCTCACCTCCGTATTGTCGCGAACGAGATTGCGCGTTTTCAACAGCAGGTCATCAAAATCCAGCACCGCCCGCTCGTGTTTGACCTTCTGGAAGTGATCCACGAACCCGCGCAGCCAATTGACCAGGGCAACGAGAAAGTTGTGGTCCGCCGCGGCGCGGAAATCGTCCAGCAAGGCTTTGAGTTGTTTGGTGAGATCCTTCATCTCACGAAACGCTTCGGGGCCATCCAGCAGCGCGATTGCCTTCGGCGCGGTAATCTCCAGAGATCGCAGCACCGCGATCTGACGATCGGTCGAGGCCTGGTCCAACGACGGCAATGTGTCGAGCAGTGTCTGCGCGCGGACGCAGGAATTGTCGGTCCGTTCGCGGAAATGTTTCAGGCACCGTTCCAACGCCGGCGCGACCGACTTCACCCGGGCCAGCACGTTCGCGGCGTCGAGCGGCATGGCATCGAGTTGCGTCGCGCGATCGAGTCGGTCGCGATGATCGACGAGTTGGGCGACCAACTCGGGAAACCTGTCCAGTTCGATGCCGCGCATGAGCGCCTGGCGCAACGCGGGCGGGTTGTGCGCCAGTTCCGTTTCGAGCCATTCCTCCCACGCCTGTTCGAGGAGAAGCTGGCGTTGCAGGTCATCGGCAACCACAAACTGCGGGTCGACCACGGCTTCGACGGGGCGCTCGCGCAAGATCCAGGCGCAGAAGGAATGGATCGTGGTGATGTGGGCCCGCTCCAGATCGCTCAAGGCCTGGGCGAGTTGGGCTCCGCGGAGTGTCTCTTCCAGTCTCTCGCGCAGACGCACCTTCAATTCGCCCGCCGCCTTCTCGGTAAACGTTATTGCGACGATTTCGGGGAGACGGGCGCGTCCCGAAGCTACCGCGGACAGAATACGGGCCACGAGCGCGGTGGTTTTGCCGGTCCCGGCGGCAGCTTCGACGAACAACGTGGTGTCGAGGCCGTTCGCGGCGGTCTCGCGCGCCTGGCGGTCGACGGGCTGCGTCATTCGACGTTCTCCTTGATCGACCGAAACGCTTCCATGTGCGGATCGTCCTGCTTCCGTTCGTACAGTTTCAAGATGCCGTTGCCGCAGATCGGGCGGAACTCGCATTGGCGGCAACCGTCGGCGGTGGCGAACTGGGCGAACACGCCGCTGCGAATCATGTCGGCGGCGGTTTCGAGCAGGCGGTTGATGGCGGGAAACTGCTCGTCGAGCGCGTGGTGGGTGAACGTGACGGTCCGATACCCGCCACGGAGCGTGAAGTACAGGTAGCTGGCCGATTCGATCTTGCGCGTGGGCAGCAATTTCTCCGCGGCGAGAATGTACAACGGCAACTGCAGCGCCTCGCCGCCGGCCAGCGAGTCATCGTGGACGCTGCGCGGAGACCGACCCGTTTTGTAGTCCAGGATGCGGGCACGCGCGCCATCAGCGCTGCGGTCGATGCGATCGATTTTGCCGCGCAGACGAACCGGTGGCGCGACGGCGATACCGCGGAATTCCTTCTCGAATTCGGCCGGCGTCCAATCCGCGGACGCGGCCCGGTCGCGTTCGATAAACGCGGTGAGTTCTTCCAGGATGATTTGCTTTTTGACTTCCCAAACGGTCGGGTAACCCGTCACGCCCCGGCGATGAAACTCGTGGAAATGTTTTTCGGCGACGGATGCGATATCGCGCGCGCCCGAGCGGTAGTAATCCTCGAGGATCGCGTGATAGAGCGAGCCGAGATCGAGAGCGTCGATGGAAAAGGCGGCCTCGGGTTCCTCCCAGCGTTCCACGCCGAGCACGTGCTTTTGGAAATAGTAGAACGGACAACCGAAGAAATCCTCGAGCGAGGTGGCGCTGATGACGAGTTTTTCCAGGCCGAACCGTTCGCGGAGCAGCTTTTGGGCGTCGTCCCGACCGAACAAGCCGTCGTGGGTGGTGAGGGCGCGCTCGCGCCAGCGGGCGCCTGCATTCGTCACACCCTGGGCCAGCAATGGTGACACGTGATTCAGGTACGCGGGTTTTTCGGTGATGGAAAGAAGCGCGGCCAGATCGAACTCGCGATCATTCAGCGGCGCGGCGATCAGGCGCACGGGCGAGAGGGGGATTCGGACGACCTGTTGGTCGAGCGTTTTGAAATTGTTCGCGCCGGCGTATTCCAGCAGGAGAAAGGAAGCGATGCGCGGACGCGAGGTGGCGGGTTCCAATCGGGGATAACTGAGCACCAGCTTTTCGCGGGCTGCGCTTGTGGCGAGCGAAAACAGAAGCCGCTCCTCGTCGTGGCCGGCGAGTTTACGGGGCAAATCCGGGCTGATCCGCGCGCGCTCGTCATCGGGCAGGAGCGGATCCTCGCGAACAATGCGCGGGAAGCTCTTCTCCGCGAGCCCGAGCAAGATCACGAGCGGCCAGGACAACCCGCGAGCGCTCATGACATCGCCGACGAATACGCCGCCGCCCTGAAACTGCTCGGATTGATTGGTGGTCGCTTCGATGGAACGCCAGCAATAATCCGCGAAAGTGTCGAAAGACGCCCGCGGCTGAAATTCTTCCAGTTCGTCCAGGGCGCGAACGCACCTGATAATGAGTTCGCTCTTGCCGCCGAAAGCGCCGAAGGCCGAGAGGATTGCGGAAGAGTATTCACTCCAGTTCGCTTCGTCGGGCAGCCTGCCGAGGAGGGAGCCGAGGCTGTTCACAAACGCGAGCATTTGTCCCGCGTCGCGCTGCCGGCGTTCGCGACGGCGTTCGTCGATTGCGTCGGTTGCTTCCCCGGGGGACGCCGAAGAGGCGGCTTCGAGGCGTTCGAGCCATTGTTGCTGTCCGCCGACGATGCCGAGTTGCACGGAGAGCGCGTCCCACTGCGAGTGGGGACCGATGTGGCAGGCCAGCTCCATGACGGTGGCGCGGCTGAAATCGGAACGGACCGTTTCCAGCAACAACGACAGCAAGCGGGCGTCGGATTGCTCGGTCAACGGACGACCTCCACGGAAGTAAGCCTTGATGCCAAGATTGCCCAGAGCGTCGCGCAGGATTGCGTCGTACTGGTCGCGGCTGCGACAGAGAATCGCGACATCGTTGAAGGAGCGTCCATTCGCGGATGCAAATGTGAGCGCGTCACGGATGGCTTCCTGCGCTTCACTGGCTTCGCCGGGAGCGGAGATGATGTTGGCGTCGGGTTTGGTGCGAGCTGTGTTGTCGCCCGGCGGAACGACCTTGTATTCTTTGGACTTGAACCACTTCAGGAGCGGCTCCGCGTAGGCGTCGTGGCCGGTCGACGGGAAGAAGATGGTTGTGGGAGCGAGTTTCTCGACAAAACTCTTTTGGACAGCCGTGAGATCGTAGAATCCGTAGAGGAACGTTTCCGAATCGGGCCTGGGCGCGTCAGGGCTTTGATACAAATCCGATTCGGTGGCGAACCCGTGGGCGGCAAGCCAACGGCGGTAGGCGGAGTAGGCTGAGGAAAGCTCCTTCAGCTTCGGAGATTTTGCGGCTGTCTTGCGAAACGATTCGGGCGACACGCCGGCCTGTTCGAGGTCCTTGAATGTCTCGAGCAATGCGTTGCGAAAGCCGCGGGTGTCGCGGACGGGCGCGAAATGGCCGGTGGCGGGAATTTCATCGCGGGCGATCTGGTCGCAGAGGAGTTCGAGGCCGAGTCGGGGCGCGCGCCGCGTTTTGGGAAGCAGATCTTCCAGCACGCGGAACCGCAGGTTGATGTGGCCATGGGGAAGCGCGCGGGCGAGGGTGCGTTGAAGATACAGGCCGAGGAGGCGCGTGGGGACGACGATGGTCAGGGGCGTGAGCGGGCCGCGGGCCTTTTTGCGGGTGGAAATCTCGTTCGCGAGGGCCGATTCCAGCGTCGGCTGAAACGGGCCGAGATGGATTTTGCGTGGCAGCAGAATTCGCACGCTACTCACCCGAACCAGACGGCACGCCTTGCACAACGGTTGCCTTGGCGAGCGCCTTAGCCTCCTTGAGCATACCTGCTGCAGCGCGAACCTGCGGTTGAAACCGGGCTTCGATCTGGGCGGCCTCAACTGCTCTCCCTAAAAGCCGTTCACCGATCTTGACCCGCGCATTGGCGTCGCTTTCGCGCTGAAATTCCTCGAAATCCTCGTGGAGTTTCTTCCGGCGCACGTTGGGCAGGCGGTACCCCTTGGATGTTAGGGCGACCCCGGTGACGATTTTGGGCTGATGTGCTTCGAAGTAATGCACTTTGTGTGTTCGCAGGCCGTGCTGTTGCACAATCTTGCGGACTTCATTCAGGAATGCACTCGTCGCGGCAGTTCCGGAAAAGGTCATGTCATCAACGCAGCAGGTCATTCTTAACCCACGAGAAACGGCGAGCTCTTGAATCCTGTCAAACATTGGCCTGTATGCGTAGAACGAGATGATGGTGCTTGCATTGCCGCCCGTTGGCAAATGGCCGGCGAAGGTCAGGAGCTTGGTCAGGATCGCCGCCACGTCGTCGCTACACTGAAAGTCGTCAACGAAACACCTGCGAACCCACCTCGCTGACGAATTCGGAAAGAAGCCTCGGATGTCGATTTTTGCGATGCGAGTACCACACGGGTGGCTGAGAGCGTTCTTAATATAGGAACGTTCGCGGAATCCCGACTGAATATAATCTGGTGGCTCGATGCGATCGAGGATGTGTGCCACTCGCCTTTGAACTCGCCTCAACGGTTTCTTTGGCCATTCGATATCTCGTCTCTTTTCTTTCCCGTTCTTTCGAATCGTCTTGCCGAAGCACATGTATTCAGGTGGATTAGCGTTTGCAAGGTTCTCCAGCGTCTTTAGTGATACGCCGAGCAGCTCCGCAAGCCCTTTCCGCCGACGCAAGCAAAAGAGCGGGGACTGGTTAAGCGGATACCTGTTCCTCACTGTGGTCTTCCTCATCCCTAGTGATTGTGTCGAGCCACTCCAGCATCCTTAAGGCTTTCGCGGCGATTGGATTGTTCGCGCGCTGGCCGCCTTTGTCCATCTGTTCTGAGAAATAGACTAGAGATGAAACGGGAATTCGAAAGTGATCTGCGTACTTCTGCAGCATATCAACTGTTGGTTGCTTCTTCCCGGACTCAATCTCACTTAGAAAAGAAGGCGAAACCCCCAAGCTCTCGGCTAAATCTTTCTGTTTCAGGTTGTGGAAGACCCTGATTAGGGTGAGGGCCTTGTTCATCATGACCGATCACCTCCATCTGAAAGTTGGCTTAAGGGGAGAAGTTGGTGCGATTCTTGTCGAACCACAGACGCTTGATTAGCCAAATCGTGATCTTCACAACCACGACAAAGAACCAACGCCTCACCATGGCGCTGCGCACTGCCTTTTTCAGGCGGCGCTTGAGCCGTGATGCCAACCCCCCGCGACGAACGTGATTGGGTTTCATTGCACTTCTCCTTTCTGTTCGCCATCGGCATCGCTGCCTTTGGCTGCCGTCGAACAGAAAGAACCGCGTCGTGTCGCAGGCTCTGCTCCCCCTCCCAACCGCCGCGCAACTGCCAGTCGCGGCGAATAGTCCTCGGGACACGCGCGCTCGTACGACGCAACACCTGCGCGCCGCCCCAAAAACGACAGAGGCCGAAGCCTCCACAAGTTCCAGTTGGAACTTCATCTACAACGGCATGGCGGTCTTCAATCACGTTAAACAGAACTTAGGCGCTACCCGCAAGGGAGTCAACGAAATAAATTCTCTCATGGCGATTTTTATTCTTCAGTTAGCGATTTGTCGTAATACACTTATTACCAGCAATTTATGGTGGTGGTATCGCAGAAAGGGCGCATTGACAGCTTGCGGTCTAGGGGATTTTGCGTGGCATTGACGCAGAAAAGTTGTTAGTCGTACTCACTGCGAATGAAGATCCTCGCCAAGTATATCACACGGCAAGCGGTCATTACGCTTCTTTTGACCATTGCGGTGTGCACGTTTGTGCTGTTGCTGGCGCGGATTCTCAAACAGCTCAGCGACATGCTGGTGAACCAGCGGGTGGGGCTGGAAGTGGTCGGTTATTTCGTGCTGTTGATGACGCCGAACATCCTGAGTTTGTCGCTGCCGATGGCGATGCTGGCGACGGCGATTTTGATTTTCGGGCGGATGAGCGCCGACAACGAGATCAACACGATGCGGGCGAGCGGGATGAGCCTCGGGCAGGTGGTGGCGCCGGTGATTCTTCTTGGAGCGGTGGCGAGCGTGTGCTGCCTGTACATCAATGCGGACCTGGCGCCGGCGTGTCGATTCGCATTCAAGACGATGTTCGTGCGGCTGGGGTCGCAGAACCCGATGGCGCTGATTGAGGAAGGGACGTACATCAAGGATTTTCCCGGCTACGTGATCTATGCCGGCAGGAAGAAGGGCAACATCATCGAGGACGTGATGATCTATTCGCTCGACGAGAGCAACAACGTCGTGTCGAGCATGCGGGCGCAGAAAGGGATCGTCTCGTCGCGGCCCGAGGAACGCAAATTGCTGCTCGATTTGTACAACGTGCGCGGCGATTTCCGCGACGCGAAGGACCCGACGAACATTCACAAGATTCAACGCGACGCGACGATGCAGCATTACCCGGTGGAGATGGACCTAGGACGGCTGTTGCACCAGGCGCGGGCGGCGCGGCAGTTGGGGGACCTGGTATTCGGGGAATTGGTGGATGAGATCCACGATCTGCGGGCGCAGGGGATTTATCCGGCGGCGGCGTTGATGGAAGCGCAGCAACGCGTGGCGAGCGCGGTGGCGTGCCTGGCGTTCACGCTCATCGGGATTCCATTGGGGATCAAGACGAGCCGCCGCGAGACATCGATCGGGATCGCGTTGAGTCTCGGGCTGGCGCTGATCTTTTATTTTATGATGATCCTGGCGAACACATTGAAGAGCCGTCCGGGATTGTATCCCGAGGCCATACTCTGGTCGCCGAATCTGTTGTTTGAGTTCCTGGGTTTGTGGCTGTTGTGGCGGGTAACGAGGGCATGATTCCATGAAAGTGTTTTTAATTGTTGTGGCATTGGTTGTTGGCGGATCGGGTTACGCCGTGGCGAACGATTACTACGTGGCGACGAACGGCAACGACAGCGCGGCCGGCACGATCGATCAACCATGGGGCACGATTCAGAAGGCGGCCAACACGCTGGCGCCGGGCGACACGGCGTGGGTGCGGGGCGGGATTTATCGGGAAGTCGTCACGGTGAATGTTTCCGGGAGCGCGGCGGGCGGGTACGTGACGTTTCGGAGTTATCCGGGGGAGACGGCGGTCGTGGACGGCTCGACGTTGCCGGTCACCGATTCCGGCTATGACGCGAGCCCGTTGCTGCTGCTGGCGAATAATAGTTACGTGTCGATCCAGGGGTTCGAGGTGCGAAATTACCAGACCAACAGCAAAGCGCTGACGCCCGCGGGGATTTTCATCACCGGGCCATCACACGACATCACGCTGCTGGCCAATCGCGTGCACGACATTGTGAACACCAACAAGAGCGGCAACGGGTTCGGGATTGCGATTTACGGCACATCGGCAAGCCAGCCGATCAGCAATCTGGTGTTACAGGGCAACGAGGTGTTCCGTCTTCAGACCGGCGAGAGCGAATCGTTCACGCTCAACGGGAACGTCATCAATTTTGACGTGAGCGGCAACATGGTCCACGACAACAACAATATCGGCATTGATTTCATCGGGTATGAGGGCACGTGTTCCGACTCGAACCAGGATTACGCGCGCAATGGGGTTTGCCTCAGCAACGTGGTGTGGAACATCAGCGCGATCAGCAATTCGAGCGACAAGAGCTACGATGCGGACGGATTGTACTGCGACGGCTGCTCGAACGTGCTGTTTGAGTTGAATCAGGTGCACAACTGCGATATCGGCGTGGAACTGGCGAGCGAACACAAGGGGCACGCGGCGATCGGCTGTGTGTTGCGCGACAATCTGATCTGGCAGAACAATTCGCAGGGCATCTCGATTGGCGGGTACAGCACGAGCGTGGGACGGACGGAGGGCTGCCAGATCACCCACAACACGCTGTATCACAACGACAGCCAGTTACAGGGCTACGGTGAGTTTTATCTCCAGTACTACACGCTCTCGAATGTATTCACGCACAACATCCTGTTCGCCAACACGCAGAATTTGCTGATTGGCAATCCGTTCACGCAGAACACGAACACGGTGGATTGGAATCTGTATTTCACGTCGGGCGCCACGAACAACGCGCAATGGGAATGGAAGAAGGTGACGTATACGGGCTTCGCGGCTTACCAGGCGGCGACGACCAACGACGCGCACTCGATCTTTGCCGATCCGTTGTTCGGCAACGCGTCGCAGACGAACTTTTTGCTGACGGACGCGTCGCCGGCGATTGACCGCGGCGATCCGGGGTTTGTGGCGGCGGCGGGAGAACGGGACATCGACGATGACCCGCGCGTCTACGGGAGCCGGACGGACATTGGCGCGGATGAACACACGCCGATGGACGATTGGCGGATGAGCAAGTTCACCGGCGCGGAACTGCTGGAGGCGGCGGTGAGCGGCAATCTCGCGACGCCGGCCGGGGATGGGATTTGCAACCTGCTGAAATACGCGCTGGCGCTGGAGCCGAAGTCGAATGAGACCGCCGTCCTGCCCTCGCCCGCGCTGGCGGATGGGTTCCTAACGCTCACGTATTCTCGCGCCATCGCAGCGACCGACCTCACGTGCGTTGCCGAGGCGGCGGCAATGATCGGCGGCACATGGACGAGCAATGCCGACGAGGTCGTTCAAAACATCGTCGCGACGAATGGCACGGCGTACACGATTCAAGCCAGCGACACGACCGGCACGAATCAGTTCATGCGCGTCCACGTCACGCGACCGTGATGCCGGGCGCCGGGTTTATACGCCTCCCAGTTGTTTGCCCATGACTTCGACGAGCGGGCGGATTTCCGCCATCAACTGGCCGAACTGTTTCGGCTTGAGTTGCTGACCGCCATCGCTGAGGGCCGTGGCGGGATCTGGATGGACTTCGACGAGCAGACCATCCGCGCCGACGGCGACTGCGGCACGCGAAAGCGGGATGACCATGTCGAATCGGCCGGCGGCGTGGCTGGGGTCGACGAACACGGGCAGATGCGTTTCCTTTTTCGCGACCGCGACCGCGCTGAGGTCGAGCGTATTGCGGCAGGCGTGCTCGAATGTGCGGATGCCGCGTTCGCAGAGGATGACCTTGTTATTGCCATGGACGCAGATGTACTCGGCGGCGAGCAGCCATTCATCGATTAATCCCGAGATGCCGCGCTTGAGGAGGATGACTTTGCCAGAGGCGGCAGCGGCGGCGAGGAGCGGGACGTTTTGCGCGTTGCGCGCGCCGATCTGGAGAACGTCGGCGTAGGACGCGACCATCTCGACGTCCTGCGGGGACATGACTTCCGTCACGAGAGGCAACCCGGTGGAAGCGCGGGCCTGCTTGAGCATTTCGAGTCCGTCACGGCCGAGGCCCTGGAAATCGTACGGGGAGGTACGGGGCTTGAACGCGCCGCCGCGGAAGAGCGTTGCGCCGTAGGATTTCACGGCTCGGGCGGTTTCCAGCGTTTGCGTCGCGTTCTCGACCGAGCACGGGCCGGCGACGACGTGGAACGTGCCGCCGCCGATCTTGAGTCCGCCGACGTCGAGGACGGTGTCGTTGCCCTGATATTCGCGGCTGACGAGTTTGTATTTCTTCTGGATTGGGGTGACGCTCTCGACCTGCGAGAAGGCGATGAGGGATTCGAGCGTATGATGGTTGCGTTCGTCGCCGATGCAGGCGACGACGGTGCGCTCGACGCCGCGGATCAGGCGGGGCTCGTAATTGAACTTCTTGACCGCATCGGCGACCTGCTGAATGTCGGGTTCGCTGGTTCCTGGTTTTAGCACGATGATCATTCCTTTTCTCCTTTTCCCGATGCGCGGCGCGGTTTTTTGAGCATAAAAAAACCGTCCCGCGCCTGCGGGACGGTTGGGTGTCAACGTTTCAGCATCAACACACAGCCCGCAGGGGGGGCTGGCTAAAATAAAACCAATAATAGGCGGCCCGGACTGCGGTTGCGTATGGATGCACTGACTTCATGTTCCCGGGTAAGTTAGCAAACCGGGCGGGGGATGTCAATGGCGGGATAGACGGTGTGGTGTCTTAATTTGAAGTTCTGCCCTTACGTAAGAGGAGGATTCCCATCCAGCATGTCAAAACTGCCAGCATGAATAATAACATTGAAATCGCAACAACCCTTACTGGAACGGTGTCGTTGGCAAATTCAGTTGAGAAGATGAGTGGCAATGCGCCAACAAAAGCGATACAGGGCGTGACGAGCAGTAACAACACGCCTATGCAGGCTGCAACAAGTCTCTTAATGCGATAGTTTTGCATCTGCCATAATCGACACCCGCAGAGCCGAACGCAGGGTAGTGTCCTAATTTGAAGTTGAGCTGCTCTTTCCGCCCTCAATCTCCTCAACCAAAGACATTAGTCGTTTGACTATCTTTTCTGTGTGAGCACGATTGGCATGCAAACACATACGCTTGGTCTCGATGTGCTGCAGATAATCGAACAGGTCTCGCTCTGGTGAGCGATGAATGAGGTGTTTGTATACCCCCGGTACGTAGGAGTCGTACTCATCTTGTGCTCTCGGTTCGTCCCCCACGCCAATCGGGTCCCATTCCTTGATGAGAATATCATGGATTGCCTGATGATACCGCTTGGCTCTGTCGTTAAAATCACTCATGCTATCGTTGTCTCTACTCGTTCATTTCTGCTCCTTGCTCGCAATAGCGGTCCGCACAGCGGTTTGGGATGAATCGACTGGCGGAAGCTCCAACACCTTGACGTAGCGCGTTGCTGAGCCGTCTGGCATCATTTCCCCAGCTTGCGGCACTTGGCTAACGCGCTCGCTCACACCTCGATCGTATCCACAAGGCGCTTGGCTGACAAGCCGCAAGCAGGGACGCTTGCGCCACCAGAGGCGGTGGCAACCGAGCCGGTTGCCCTACAAAATGGCGCGGTGGGATAAGGTCATCGAAGACGGGCGATCCCAGCCGAAAACAGCCAGAGACAGGTAGATCGTCGAGCATGTGAGGCGCGCGGAACCGGAGCGGTCGGCGCTTCACAGAAGCGCCGCTACAACGCGGAGTGGGAAGGCGGATCCGGGGGCGGTGCGGGGGGCGGGGGCGATGGGTGTTTGCGGTGTTGGACGGCCTGGCGGAGGATGTATTCGATCTGGCCGTTGACGCTGCGCAGTTCGCCCTGAGCCCAGGCTTCGAGGTCGGCCCAGAGCTCAGGGTCGATGCGCAGGAGAAAGGACTTACGTTCCGCCATGGAGACCGGTCAGTTGTAGAGCGTGCCGGCGTTGACGACGGGGTGGACCTCGGATTCGCCGCAGAGCACGACCATGAGATTGCTGACCATGGCGGCGCGGCGCTCGTCGTCGAGCTGGACGACGTGTTTCTCGGCGAGGTCACGGAGCGCCATCTCCACCATGCTAACCGCGCCATGGACGATCTTCTGGCGGGCGTCGATGACAGCTTCGGCCTGTTGACGGCGGAGCATGGCCTGGGCGATTTCGGGGGCGTAGGCGAGATGGGTGAGACGAGTTTCGTCCACGGTGACGCCCGCTTTGGCGAGGCGCTCCTGCAATTCCTTGCGCAACGCCTGGGAGACTTCGTCGACACCGCTGCGGAGGGTGATCTCGTTTTCCTCGCCGTGATCGTAGGCGTAGACACTGGCGAGGTGGCGGAGGGCGGATTCGCTTTGGGTTTGGACGTATTTCTCGTAGTCATCGACGTCGAACGTGGCCTGGGCGGTGTCGGAGACGCGCCAGACGACGACCGCGCCGATCTCGATGGGGTTGCCGCGCTTGTCGTTGACCTTGAGTTTCTCGCCATTCAACGTGCGGGCGCGGAGGGAAATCTTGTGGCGGGCGCTGGTTCGTCGTGACGAAGAGGAACCCGCGACGCCAGCCTTGGCGGCCATCGCTTCGCGCTGTGCTTCCGCCATTTGGGCCACGACGCCGGATTGGGCCGAGCCGTTGGAATAGAACGGATTACCCCAGTGGAAGCCGCTTTCGCGGACGGTGCCGCGGTAGGCGCCGAAGAGGATCAGGACGCGGGCTTCATTGGGCTGGAGCGTGAAGAAGCCCGTGAGAAGGATGATGCTCACGGGCAACAACAGGGAAGAGCCGATGATGAGGGGCAGGAATCCGAGGCCGAGAGTGGCGAGTTTGTAAATTGACCAGATTTGCAGGGCGATATTTCCGACGAACAGGCCGATGAGCAACGGCAGCATAACCCAACCGTTGTGGACGCGGACGACGCGTTCCTGGTTGGTGGCGGATTGATCAGGGTTCATAAGCTTCCTTTCATGATATCATTACAATATCATTATGATACCGCAGATGTCAAGCAGGGAATGGTTATCATCCAACCGGTTTATAGTCAGCGTGTTACCGACAATCCCTGTTGCAAATCTCATTTGGCGAGTGCCCCCTCACCTGAGTCCCCTCCCCCGGGAGGGAGAGGAGATCTTCTCCCAGCCGGCGAGGGGCTTCCGCCGGGCAAGGTCACGCGTTTCGCAATACCAGACGCCCGGGATACTGGATCGGCCTACTTGCAAGCGATAGATGTGCATATCGTTACCAGATATTTTCTATTGCCATAGGCCGGCGGATGTGGTAGATCGGGGGGCATGTTTGCTGGATCATGCGTCGTGGATTGTGGTTTGGATGGTTCCGGTTGCGTGGGAGGGGGGAGGGACTCCGGAAAAAATATAAATTTACAAAACGAACCCGAGAATTCGGGAAAGGTCGAAATCGGCAATCGATTCGGTCGGAACGGGTTGTAAAAGTTCACTGTCGGAAATCTTTACACTTTGAGGTGAAAAACGAACCCGAGAAAGGGGAAAACGAACCCGAGACAAGCAAAACGAACCCGAGCTGATGAGCACTTATCGACGCTTGGGATCGGTGCCGGGCTGGCCGAAATAGCCTCGCCAGATGAGATCGAGGCCTTCCTCGGTGAGTTTGACGGGCTGGCGAAGGAGTCGGCAGCGATCGATCGTGCGGTCGATGAGGTCGCGGGGATCGCAGGACTTGGGCATACGTCCTTCGGTCTGATACTTCTGGAGCAAATGGGAGACGATGTTGTCGTCGGCGAACAGGCCGCGGGATCGGGCGTAGCGGAGGAAGATTTCCGTGTAGGTCTCGGCGCTGGGGGCCTCGGCGTTGAGTCGGTAGCCCATGCGGCGCATGAAGGCTTCGTCTTCGAGGTCGGCTTCGGTGAGGTTGGTGGCGAAGATGACGATCTGTTCGAACGGGACCTGGATTTTCTTGCCGGTGCTGAGGGTCAGGTAATCGATGCGGTACTCGAGGGGCACGATCCAGCGGTTGAGGAGTTCCGTGGCGGAACAGCGCTGGCGGCCGAGGTCGTCGACCACGAGCACGCCGCCGTTGGACTTCATATGAAGCGGGGCTTCGTAAAAGCGTTGCGTTTCGGTGAACGACAGCTCGAGGGAGTCGAGGGTCAACTCACCGCCGACGACCACGAGAGGCGGGCGGACGCGGACCCAGCGGCGGTCGTGATTATCGTTGGCGTGAGGGATGGGCAAATGGTTGTGGGCATCGAAGACGCGGATGACCTGGCCATCGACTTCGATCGCGTAGGGAATCCAGACCTCGCCCGGGAGGGCGTCGACGAGGGCGCGGGCGGTGGCGGTTTTGCCGTTGCCGGACGGGCCGGTGAGGAAGAGGCTGCGTCCCGAGCCGATGACGAGGCCGATGATTTCCTTGGCGTAATCGGACAGGATGAGATTGGACAGGGCCTGATCGATGGCCTGGCGGGTGGCGGGAGGTCGGTTGCGGACCTGCTGGGTGATCATCTCGGTGTAAGACTTGAGCGAGACCGGAGCGGGGCCGGCGTAACTGCAGAAGCTGGTGAGGCGGCGCAATTCCTGCCAGCCGCGGTCGAGCATGGCGTAGCGATGATTATGCAGGCCGACGACGCCTTTGATTTCGACGAACTTGTCGTGGCAGAGCCGTTGGAGGAGCGCCTCGGTGATCATCATGCCGAGATGCATGCGGGCGGCGATCGTGGCGGTGCTGCAATCGGAGTCGAGCGGGACGGTTTTGAGGGCGAGATCGGCGAGGAAGCCGGGGCTGACATCGAGGTCCTCGAGTTTTTGGGGGAACGGCGGGACAAACCAGTCGGCCGGATTGGTGAACATGGGGGCGACGGAGTCGGTGGGGATTTCCGGTATGACCTGCTCCCCCGACTCTGTTTCCACCGTGGCTTCTTCAATCCGTTGAAGATCGGTCCTGCTCATTCCATAGTCGTCCACCGTGATGGGGAGCACGATTCAGGCCAGTGTTATCGTGCGTACCGGGCGAGGCTTACGAAAGGGCAGAATCGAGGCTTGAAACGTCCTTGCGCGGTTTCTAGACTGCGGCCATGAAACACAAGGAGCTTCTCATTTTTGCCACAGCGATTGTCCTGGGAATCGCGAGTGCACAAATCGCGCCAGCCCAGGACCAGACGATTGGGCAGCAGGTTGGCATTCTGGACGAACGGCTGAGCAAGCTGCGGGCGGACGTGGATGCGCTACAGGCGAGCCAGCAACAAATCCAGCAGGACATCAAGCAACTCCAGTCGCAGATCGCGGACCTGCACCAATCCGGACCGAGCGCCTCGGCCAACGATCTTGAGGCGTTGGAGGCGCGGGTGAAGGCGCTGGATGCGGCGCGCGAGGCGGACAAGAAGGCGATCATCGATCAACTGGCGAAGGAACTCGCCTCGATGAGCGGTTCGCATGGCAGCGGTGGAAGCACGAGCAATTCAACCGCTACGCCGGCCAACGGCAATGAGTACACGGTCCAAAAGGGCGACACGCTGACGTCGATTGCCAAGAACAACGGGGTGACCGTCGCCGAGTTGAGAAAGGCGAACAGTCTGACGAGCGATTCGCTGAAGGTCGGCCAGAAGCTGGTCCTGCCGGCGAAGTGAATCGGGACGCACGACGCCGAGCTTTATCGCAGCGCCGTCAGTTGTTCTTTGACATAAGGGGACGGTGTTGGAAGCGAGCGCCCCGCCCGGCTTCAGGAGGCGGCGGCGGCGTGGGCGTTGCGTTGCTCCCACGGACGACGGCGTGACTCATTGGTCGCCGCGAGTTTTTCGGAGTCGACCTTGAGCCAGACGCTATCTTCGCCGAGGATCGCCTCGATGTCCTGGACGAACTGCTGGGTCGGGGCGACGGAGAAATGCTCGTGGGCTTCGAGGAAGACCAGTTTGCCGTCGGGATAGATGAAGCAAAACAGGACCGGCACGTCGCCCGCGTGGGCACGGACCACGTCGTGAACGCGGGTGAGAGTTGAGGCTTCGGTCGTTCCGGCGGAGAGACGGATGTGGACGGCCTTCGTGAATTTCCTGGGGACATCGTCCAGGGGAATGATCTGCTCGGCGGCGATTTTTGGTTTGTCCTCACGCAGGTTGGCTTTGCCGCAGACGAAGATCGCGGTGTCGGCCTTGAGGACCGAAGCGAATCGCGCGTATGATTCCGGGAACACCAGGACATCCACGGAGCCGTCGAGGTCTTCGAGGGTGAGGATGGCCATGGGTTTGCCCTGCTTCGTTGTTTTCGGGGTCAGCTTGCTGATGATGCCGCCGATGCGGGTCATCTGCCCCTCTTGAAGCTGGGCGAGTTGCCCGGTTGAGGCGAGCTCGTAGCGACGGAGCACGTCGGCGTATTGCGTCAGCGGATGGCCGGTGACGTAGAAGCCGAGGAGTTCCTTCTCGAAGGCAAGCATTTGGCTCTGGGACCAATCGACGGACGGAGCGTGACCGTTGACGGTCCGCCGGGTATTGGCGGGTTCGACATCGAAGAGAGCGGTCTGGCCGCGTTCGCGGTCGCGCTGGACGCTGGCGGCGCGGTTCATTTGATACTCGATCGTGGCAAAGACCTGGGCGCGGGGTTCACCGAGAGAATCGAACGCGCCGCATTTCACCAGGCACTCCAGCACTTTCCGGTTCACGGTGCGCAGGTCCACGCGCGTGCAGAAATCCTCGAAGGACGTGAATCGTCCGCCCGCGTTGCGGACCTGCATGACATTCTCCACGGCGATCTCGCCCACGTTCTTGATCGCCGCGAGACCGAAACGGATTTTGCCGTCGCGGACGCTGAAGCGCACGGCGCTTTCATTGACATCGGGGGGAAGCACCTCGATGCCCATGCGTTTGCACTCGTTGATGAAGAGCTGGATTTTGTCGGTGTTGGCCAGCTCGTTGGACAACACGGCGGCCATGTATTCGACGGGGTGATTCGCCTTGAGCCACGCGGTCTGATACGAGACGACGCCGTAGGCGGCGCTGTGCGACTTGTTGAATCCGTACCCGGCGAACTTGGCGAGCATGTCGAAAATCTGGTTGGCCTTGGGTCGGAGGATCTTGTTCTTCTCATGGCAACCCTTGATGAAAATGTCGCGCTGCTTTTCCATTTCCTCGGGCTTCTTCTTGCCCATCGCGCGGCGCAGCATATCGGCGCCGCCCAGCGAGTAGCCGGCGAGAGCGTTCGCGGCCTGCATCACCTGTTCCTGGTACACGAACACGCCGAATGTTTCCTTGAGAATCGGTTCGAGCAGCGGATGATCGTAGGCGACCTTGACCTTGCCGTGCTTGCGGTTGACATAGTCGTCGAGCATGTTCATCGGCCCGGGGCGGAACAGGGCGATGAGCGCGATGATCACGTCGATGGAATCGACGCCGATGCGCCGGCACAGGTCGCGCATGCCCTGAGATTCCAACTGGAACACGCCGATCGTGTTGGCTTTGGCGAGCATGTCGAACGTCTTCTTGTCGTCCATCGGCACCGTGCCGATATCGAGCCTCGTTCCCGTCGTTTCCTCGATCAGGTCCAGCGCGTCCTTGATCACGGTCAGCGTCTTCAGCCCGAGGAAATCCATTTTCAGCAGGCCGAGATCGCCGAGCGGATTCATGGAATACTGCGTGACAATTTCGTTCGAGTTCGTGCCGGTGGTGAGCGGGACGATATTTGTGAGCGGATCCGCGCCAATGACAACGCCCGCCGCGTGCGTCGAAGCGTTACGCGAGAGTCCTTCGAGAGTAAACCCGTAATCGATCACGCGCTTCACCGTCGATTCGGTTTGATACGCCGTCTTCAATTCGGGACTGATCTCGAGGGCTTTGTGGAGCGTCATCCCGATGTCCGGCGGGATCATCTTGGCGATGCGGTCGCATTCGCCATAGGACAGCCCCATCACGCGGCCGACATCGCGGACGACCATTTTGGCGCCGAGCGTACCGAAGGTGATGATCTGCGCGACGTGATCGTCGCCGTACTTCTTGCGCACGTACTCGATCACCTCGCCGCGGCGGTTGTAGCAGAAATCCATATCAATATCGGGCGGCGAGATGCGCTCGGGATTGAGGAAGCGCTCGAACAGCAGGTTGTAGCGGAGCGGATCGATGTCGGTAATCTTCAGCAGGTACGCCACCACGCTGCCGGCGGCACTGCCGCGGCCGGGGCCAACGGGTATACTATTGCTCCGCGCGAAATGCACGAAATCCCAGACGATCAGGAAGTAACTGACGAACCCCGTCTTCTCCATGATCTTCAATTCGAATTCCACGCGGTCGACGATCTGCTTTTCGTGCGCGTTCTTCGGTTTGTTCCACTCGATGCCGTAGCGGTCGCGAAAGCCTTGTTCACACAAGTGGCGCAGATAACTCTCGCGCGTGTACCCGGCGGGCGGCTCATACACGGGAAATCGCAGCTTGCCGAATTCCATCAGCAGATTGCACTTTTCGGCGACGGCCAGGGTGTTGCGGAGCGCTTCCGGGACTTCCGCAAACAACGCCTGCATTTCTTCCGGCTTGCGCAGGTAGAACTGTTCCGACACGTACCGCATGCGCTTTTCGTCGGAGAGCAACGACTGCGTCTGCAGGCAGATCATGCAGTCGTGCGCTTCCCAATGCTCGCGCTCGACGTAATGGACATCGTTGGTAGCAACGACCGGGAGCTGAAATTCCTTCGCCCATTGCAGCAGCGTGCGGTTGACGATGCGTTGTTCTTCGATGCCATGGTTCTGAAGCTCGAGGTAAAAATCGCCGGGCTCGAATATGTGCCGGTAATCGTCCAGCGCGGTTTTGGCCAGATCGAGTTGGTCCTCTTTGATTTTGTTGGGCACCTCGCCTTTGAGGCAGGAGGTCAGCCCGATGAGTCCCTTGGAGTGTTCGGCAAGGATTTCCTTATCGATGCGCGGCTTGTAATAAAAGCCTTCGAGATGCGCCTTCGATATCAGCTTCACGAGGTTCTTGTAGCCGACGTCGTCCTTGGCCAGGAGCACGAGATGATACGCGGCATCGCGGGCGTTCGTGGATTTCTTCTCGAGACGCGAACCCGGGGCGATGTAGGCCTCGCAGCCGATGATGGGCTTGAGCCCCTTTTCCTGGGCGGTCTTGTAGAATTCGACGGCACCGAACATGTTTCCATGATCGGTCATCGCCACGGCCGGCATGTTGCACGCGTGCGCCTTGTCGACGACGTCCGATATGCGGCACGCCCCGTCAAGCAGGCTGTACTCCGTGTGCAAATGCAGGTGAACAAAATCCGAATGCTTCATCAAAGCTGTCGCGCCTCGCGCCGGCCACTGTAAGTGTGACAGCGACGGCAATCAAGACTTCTGGAGAACTCAGTGGTGAGTTGGCGCCAGTTGCGGGTCCCGGCGCTCGTAAAGACCAACAAAAACAGTGTTGGATTCGTGGAGCGCGCGAAGGAAATGGTGATGTTGGTTCATCCAGTCGCGGGCTGTTTCCGCAAGATCGCGATGAAACTGGTCTGGGTACAAAACGAGCCAAATCCGTTTGTAGCCAGCGGTGGACTGCGGCAAGCGTCCGTCGCCGGTTACGGCAAACAAGTGGGACTGATACACGGGTGTGTCGATGACCCCCTCGGCGACGCCGCTTCCCAGATAACACTGAAAGGGACGGAGCGAATGCTCGGACAGGTGTACGACGATATCGCCCGGCTCAATCTCGACTGCCAGCTTGGTTGTCGCGTCCCGCAGATCGGATTTCACCCAGCCATTTTCGGAGAAATAGTAGTTCCGCAGGGCGAATGCGTTTGAGGCAAGAAGGGCGACTCCAATGAACGTGACGACCACGCGGGCCATTGTCCGTCCAGACTGAGTTATCGCGCATCCCAGCATCAACGCGAAGGCCGGCGTCGTACACAGCAACACGCGCGGCAGGAAGCGATTCTGATTCAACGACTGCACGATCAGCAGACTGACGGGCAGGAGAAACCAAAGCAGAAGCATGCTCGCCATCGGACGGGATTCACGTCGCCAGAGAATCACCACTGGAGCAATCAACGCTACAACCGTGATCAACTCGGAGACTACGCGTCCATGTGCATCTCCGAGGTAGTTCCCACTGAGAAGTGAAAAGAACGCCAGCACTCGGCTCGCCGTGAGCGGCTCCAACCACGAACTGCTCGCGGCCATCCTCGCCTGGGACACAAAGACCGGAAGCCACGGGGCAAACAGGAGCATCACAGCGCATTGCGAAGCAAACCAATGGCGGAGTTTCGGACGGTCGTGACGATAATAGATCACGATGAAACCATTCTGGGCGATCACGGCGTAGAACGAGGCGTATTGAGCGTATAAACTCAGCGCAGTGACGATCAGATAGCCCACCCACACGCTGACCTGATCACGCCGCAGTGCCGTGACCATTAGAAGAAATGACAGGGTCACCAACAATGTCTGCACGGCGTACATTCGGATTTCCTGGGAGTACCAGATGTGGAGTGGATTGAGGGCGAGAAACGCCGCGGCAAGCAACCCCGCCCCACGTCCCGCCAAGGCGGCGCCCAGTGCATAGACCACGACGATCGTCGCCACCCCCGCGAGTACGGACAGCAGTCGCGCCCCGTTTTCGCCGCTGGCCACCGATTGCCAGTAATGCAGCACCATGTAATAGAACGGGCTATGGGTGTCATCCCGAACCGCATCGATAATTTGTGACGGGCTCGCTTTTGCGATCAGCAACGAGTTTGCTTCATCGAACCAAAGGACGCGCTGGGAAAGATGAAACAGTCGAAGTCCCAGCGCCAGTATTAGTACAATCGCCAGGAACATACTGGCTCGTTTGGCGTCGACGTTCAAATCGGTTGACGCTCCTGTCTACGGAAGGGCGCACCACTGCCGCATGACAAACAGCCATACGAGGGCAATCAGCACGGCGATCGCCACCGCCCACCAAAACCACTGCTTGCGAGTTCGCCGCGGGGGTCGCCCCTCCACTTCGCGCCGTTTCCATTCTTCGTAGTTGAATTCACCCGGGTCTTCGATGTCGGTCCCGTCGTAAATCGTGTTGTCGGACCAACCGGTTTGTTCGTCGGCACCACACTCGGGGCAGGCCTTCGCTTTCGCGGGGACCTCAGCGCCACAATTCGGACAGATGAATCCATCACCGGCCATGGCGCAATAGCTCGTCGACGCGTTTCTTCACGGCGTCGTCCATCTTGATGATTGGGGGCCACGGGCGCGTATTGGCTTCGCCCTTCAGTTTGTGCGTGGCATCGATACCAATCTTGCTGCCGAACCCCATGACGGGCGTCGCATGGTCGAGCACGTCGGCGGGCCCTTTCGTGACAATAATGTCGCGCTCGGGATCGACATTGGCGCAAACACGGAATAGCACCTCGCTCGTGTCATGGACATTCACATCGGCATCGACGACGACGATCATCTTGGTAAACATCATCTGGCCCATGCCCCACAGCCCGTGCATTACTTTCATCGCGTGGTAAGGGAACAGCTTCTTGATGGAGACGATAACCAGATTGTGGAACACGCCCTCGGCAGGCAACGCCATATCCACAATTTCGTTGAAATTGGTTTTGAAGACGGGCAGGAAAACCCGCACGCTCGCCGTGCCCATGTAAAAATCTTCCATTGGCGGTATGCCGACGATGGTGCTGGGGTAAATCGCGTCGCGGCAATGTGTGATCCGCTCGACGTGAAACTTCGGATATGGTTCGGGCAGGGTGTAGTAGCCCGTGTGATCGCCGAACGGACCTTCGAGGTCGAGTTTTTCCTCCGGCTCGACGTAGCCTTCCAACACGAAATCACAATCCGCGGGAACTTCGAGGTCGTTCGTGTCGCATGTCACCATTTCGACGGACTTCTTGCGCAGAAATCCCGCGAACATCATTTCGTCGATGCCATCGGGCAACGGCGCGGTAGCCGCGAAGGCGTACACGGGATCGCCGCCCAACGCGACAGCGACGGGCATGCGCTGCTTCAATTCCATGTAACGCCGCCAATGGCGCGCACCGGTCTTGTGCAGTTGCCAGTGCATGAACGTCGTTTGCGCGTCGATGACCTGCATGCGGTACGCACCGACATTGCGCGAGCCGTTGTCGGGATCGCGCGTGATGACGAGGGGCAGGCAAACGAACCGTCCGGCATCCTGCGGCCAGCATTGTTGAATGGGAAGTGCGGTAAGGTCAGTCGTCCGCTCGACTACTTCCCGGCACGGGCCGGATTTTACGGTCTTCGGTTTCGCATGGCGCAATTCGAACGCGGTCCCGAGCAGCGAGATGGCTTCCTTGAAAGATGTTGGCGGTTTGGCTTTCAGAAGACCTTCCAGTTCGCGTGCGATGTCTTCCACGTCATTTACACCCAAGGCCATTGCCATGCGTTTTGTCGAGCCGTAGGCGTTGATGAGCAACGGAAACCGGGAGCCCTTGCATTTCTCGAAGAACAACGCTTTGCCGCCGCCGGGCGATTTCATTTCACGGTCGGCAATCTCGGTGATTTCCAATACGGGATCGACCTCGACCGGGATGCGCTTCAATTCGCCGGCGGCATCCAACCTCTGCACGAAATCGCGCAAGGAATCGTAGGGCATGGCAGGGCTTATACCACAAGCGGTTGAAACTGGCCAACGCCGGGTTCGTAGGCGAACATCTCGGCGGTATCGATCTTGAAGCACCAGCCGTGGAGGCGAAGCTCGCCGGCCTTCAAACGATCGGCAATACCGGGATAGCTGCGCAGATTCTCCAGCGCCAACAGGACATTCTCTTCCGCGGCGGCCGTCACACGCGCTACGGTATCGAGGTGCTGGTATTCGCGGCGCACGACCTCGCGGACAGGCGCGGCGACTTCCAACCACGCGGCGGCGTGTGGCATCGCGGCGGCATCGGGCAAACCGTCGAGGAGAGCGGTCATCGCGCCACATTGCGTGTGACCACAGACGACGACGTCAGCCACGCCCAGGATGTGAACAGCGTATTCGATAGCGGCGGCAGTCGAGTTGGTGCTGCCAGTGACCGTGGCGGGAGGCACAATGTTGCCGGCGTTCTTGACCACGAACAAATCGCCAGGCTGGCTCTGGGTAACCAACTCCGCGAGCACGCGCGAATCGGAACAGGTGATGAACAACGTGTGTGGGTTCTGGCCTTCGCGGGAGAGACGCGCAAAAAGTTCGCGGTACCGGCCGAACTCCTCGCGGCGAAACTTGTGGACGCCTTCAATGAGCCGCTGCATATCGAGTCAAATCCTTCACACCGGTCTCGCGAAATGCCTGTTGACGTTCGGCGCATTTGTTGCAGCGGCCGCAGTGAAGGCCACGGCGCGGGGAAATGCACGAGAAACTGAAATCAAGCGGCAGTTCAAAGCGCAGACCGCGGCGAATAACCTGGTTCTTCGAGAGCGACCGAAACGGAGCGATGATGTTGAGGCGAAAATCCAGAGCTTCACCGGCGGTACCAGCGAAATCGCGAAAGAACTTCGGCGTGGCATCGGGAAATGGATTATGTCCAAGCGATCCGACGGCGATGACGTCGATGCTATTGAGCGCACAGAACACGGCCGCCTTGGAGAGCAACGTCAGGTTGCGGCCGGGGAGATAGACGGCTTCGTCGGGAGTTTTTACGCCGGGGACGCGTCGACCCGTCGTACTCCAGTGCGCGCCGTAGAGGTCCACCAATGGCAACTCCAGGACGGTCAGCGGTTGATGGCGTAGACGAGCGGCGCGGAGGAATTGGCGCAACTGATGAAGTTCAGCATCCTCCCAGACAAGTCCCTGACGGACAAACACGGGATGAACTTTGCGGTACCGGCCCGCCAACACGGCCAGCATCACGCAACTATCAAGGCCGCCGCTGACCAACGCGCAGACGGAGCGCTTCACTTGCCCGCCCGGACCTTCTCCTTCTCGCCGTCGAGTTTCGCCCGCAGTTTGGCAATCTCCGCCCGAAGGATATCGTCCAATTTCTGAGCGTCGTCGGGTTTGTCAGCGGCGTTTGCCGCGGCGATCTTCGGCTTCAATTCCAACTCGCGCTCCGCAATCTTGGCGGTGTAAATCTTGTCGAGCTCCGCGAGCTTCGCCTTCTGCTCGTTCGTCAGCTTCGCCGTGGACTTCCCGCCGGTGCGCTCGAGGGCGAGTTCCCAGGATGATTTAAGCGTCATTGAGTTTCACCTTTACGTCGTTGCCTTCGACCACGCATTCGAAAGACTCGACCTTCGCCGTCGGGATCATCGGGTTTTGTCCCGTGGAGACATCAAACCGCCACCCGTGCCATGGGCAGGTAACGATATTGCCATTCAGCGCCCCTTCGCCCAGCGGTCCGCCGCGATGGGGACAGACATTGTCGGTTGCATAAAACTTTCCGCCCACATTGTAGAGGGCGAGTTCACGTTCGCCGACGGCCACTGTTTTGCATTCGCCGGGCTGCAAGTCACCGACCTCCGCCACTTTAATGAGATTACTCATAAACCGATGCGATCCCCCGATTTCTTTGCCCAGAATAACCGATTGCCCGCCATTGCGCAACGCACATCCGATGATCAGCACAATCTCGACTGGGCTTTCGCGGCAACTCAGGCTATCCTCGGCACATGGCCACAAGCAGGGAGTTGCCGTTGTGATCAGCATTCGTCAACTGTCCAAGAGGTTCGGCGAGCAGGAAGCAGTTCGCGGCATCACACTGGAAATCCCACCCGGCGTGCTGGTGGGGCTTCTGGGACCGAATGGCGCGGGGAAATCGACAACGATCAAAATGCTGACCGGGATGTTGTCGCCCACATCCGGCACCGCGGAGGTCCTCGGGTTCGATGTGACGCGGGAACCGCTCGAAGTGAAGCGGGTTGTCGGATACGTCCCCGAGAGCGGCGCGGTCTTCGAGACGTTGACCGGCCAGGAGTACCTGGAACTCGTTGCGGCGCTATACCACATTCCTGAACAAGAAACGCGAAACCGCATCCTCAAGTTCGGCCAGTTTTTTGAATTGGACGAACGGACACTGAGCGAGAAACAACTGGCCTCATACTCCAAGGGAATGCGCCAAAAGGTGGTGATCACGGCGGCGCTACTGCACAATCCACAAGTGATCTTTTTCGACGAACCACTCAACGGACTCGATGCCAATGTCGCCCTGAGCGTCAAGACGTTGATCACATCGCTGGCGCGAGAAGGCAAGACGGTCGTCTTTTGTTCCCACATCCTTGATGTGGTCGAAAGAATCTGTCAGCGGATCGTCATCCTGCATCAGGGCCGGGTTCTGGCGGACGGAACACTGGCGGAATTGCAGCAGGCTTGTGGCCAACAGTCCCTGGAACAGATCTTCAATCAACTCACCGGTACGCAGAACCTGCTCGCCCGCGCGGAAGAATTCGCTCGCGCACTCACGCAATGACGGACGCGACTCCAGTTCCGGCGCGGACCATCGACCTCGAGCAATTGCGGGCGCTCCTGCGGTGCTATTGGCGGATGGCCACCCGCGGAAAATTGGGTGCGACGATGAGCAACCGGCGAAGCGGCAAGCCCAGAGGCATTCTATTTGTGGGAGGGATGTATCTGATTCTCGGCCTGATGGTCAGCTCTTCCGTATTCGTGGCGATGGATGTATTTACCTTCAGCCTGATCCTGCTCAGCATGACGTTCTTCGTAGTGGGTTCCGCAGCCACTCTGGAATCCAGTGATGTACTCTTCAATGTCGGCGAGTCTGACATCCTGGGCCATCGACCGATTCACCCTCGGACGCTGTTGCTGGCCAAATGGCTCAACCTGGTCGGCGTGAGCATGTTTCTCGGGGGAGCACTGAATGTCTTCCCGATGTTCTTCGGCCTTGGCGCGCGTGGAGCACGGTGGTGGTTCCCGATGACGCATGTGATTTCGATCGTTCTTCTCAGTATGTTTTGCTCGATGGCCGTGGTCTGCGTGTACGGGTTGATCATCCGCCTATTCGACCGTAACAAGTTTGACAATTTCGCGGCATGGGCACAGGTCGCCATGTCCTTCCTCTTCATTGGCGGCTATCAGATTCTCCCACGGATGATGAACCGGTTCACCGGACTGCGGGTGGAATCGTACGCGGCGTATCTGTACCCGCTGCCCCCGGCGTGGTTTGCCGCCATCGACGCGATCGGCAGCACGGAAAATGATGCCGTATTCGTGACGTTGCTCATTGCGCTTGGCCTGATATCAACCGCAATCCTGACGTATATTGCCATTGGCAAAATGGCTCCTGGTTACGGCGAAGCGCTTGCGAAACTCAGCGAAACACGTCAACTCCGCGCGGGCGGACGCGAGACGGTCCGGCAGAAGGTGCGATTCCGTTCCGCCTCGCGATGGTGGTTGCGCGACCCGGTCGAGCGGGCTTCCTTTCGGCTGGTCGCCGCGTATATGCGACGGGACCGCGAGGTCAAGCTGCGGCTTTATCCGCAACTGGGATCGTTCCTGATATTTCCACTAATGGGCCTGCTGGATCGCCACAGCGCGTCATCGCCGTTTATTCCGCTGATGACAATCTGGGTGCTGGGCACGCTACCGATCGCGGCGATGGAAACGCTGCGCGCCTCCTCGCACCCGGCGGCTGCGGACATATTCGCGGTGGCGCCGTTGACAACTGGCGCCCCGGTTTTCTTCGGCGTGCGCAAGGCGACGATTGTGTACCTGATGATTCCGGCGGTGTGCCTTGCTGCCGTCGCAATCGGCTGGCTTTTGCCCGGCGGCCATGCAGGTCTGGTACTGGCGCTGCCCGGTCTGGTGGCCCTGCCGGTCATCTCGCTGTTGCCCGGGTGCGTGGGAAGCTACCTGCCATTGTCCCGGTCGCCACAGATCGGCTCGCAAGCCAGCAAGAACGTTACGTTGATCTTCGTGACCATGATCAGCATGGGCCTGCTGGCCGGCGTGTCCTATGCCGCGTGGAAACTGGATTTCCTGTGGATCTTGCTGGCAATTGAGGTGCCGTTTGTGGCGGCGGCGTACTGGCTCCTTGTCCGGCATATCAAGAATCAATCGCTGCATTGGGATTGACCGAATTCCCTTCGCCGGACTGTTGATTGCCTGCGGAACCATTTTCTCGTATCCTGTTTCCATGCAAACCGTGCAAGAAAGTCGGACCCCGTCTCGTTTCCAGAACGCAGTAGAGCGGATCGACGCGGCGAATGCGCAGGACCCGCGCGGACAGGAATTGCCGTACGCCAAGCGATTGAGCGGTTGGGTTGAACGGCTGGCGCCGAATGCGTCGGAAGAACTTCGGCTGGCGGCACGGGCACAGCATGTTTGCCGCTGGATGATTCCGCGCGAATCCTTCCCGGCGGGGCGCGTCGGCTACCTGAAGTGGCGTGAGGAATTGAAACAACTTCATGCGCAAAAGGCCGGCGAGATCCTTCGCGAGGCCGGTTACGACGAGTCGACAATTGCGCGAGTGCAGGATTTGATCCGCAAACGGAATTTCCCGCGGATTCCAGACGGCCGAGTGCTGGAAGACGCATTATGCCTGCTGTTTCTGGAGACGCAGTTTGCCGAGACGACGGCCAAAACGGGCGACGAAAAGATGATTGGCATTTTGCAGAAGTCGTGGCGCAAGATGACGCCGCAAGCACAACAGATCGCGCTCACAATCCCAATGACACCGGAATGTCGCGCGCTGGTCGCGAAGGCATTGCAACCCTCGTCATGATTTGTCATGCTGGAGGCGGTGACGAACCCTGGGCGTTCGTCGAACGGGTTTATGAAACTGGCTGATGTTCCAATCTCAACGACCGATCCGATCAACGCGAAGATCCTCGCGGTTTCGGAGGACCGCCTGCAGGGGTTTCAGCGGGATCCGCTCGGAGAAATTGCCCGGCAGTCAGGCGTGGAACTCGCGGGGGTGATCGAACGCATTCAGGCGATGCTGCGGGCGGGGACGATCCGTCGCGTGCGCCAAACGTTGCTGGCCACGAACCTGGCGCAGGGCGCGCTCGTCGCGTGGCAGGTGCCCGAGGACAAGCTGGAGGCGGCATTTGATTACATGTTTCAGCGTGACCCGTTTAGCGGGCACGTGGTCATTCGTACAACCGATACGGCCACGGCTGGCTCGAAGTATCGCCTGTGGACGACGTTGAAAGTGCCACAGGGGTTTTCGATGGCCGGGCACTGCGAGTTTCTGTGCAAGCAGACGGGCGCCGCGAAATTCCTTCTGCTGCCTGCCAGGAAGCTGTTCGCGCTCGGGGTCGGCCACGTGAGGCGGCGTGGTCTCGAGCCCGGGAGCCGGGCGGACGTGCTGGCCGATGTGACGGATGTCACGGTGACGAAGCTCAACGACTTGGAATGGCGCGTATTGGTGGCCCTCAAGCGGGAATTCGCTCCCGACGAACTGGTGTCGGATATCTGGGCGGCACGCGCCCGGGAAGCGAACGTGTCTCTTGAAGAGTTCGTAGAGATGGCCGCCGGATTGAACCAGCGGAGGATCATCGGACGGTTCTCAACCTTTCTCGAACACGTCAAACCGGTCGCAAGCGGCGAACAAGTGACCCGATACAACGCGCTCTTTCATTGGGCGGTGCCGCCGGGCCGCGAGATCGACGCCGGGCGCGAGGTGGGTCGTCATCACATCATGACGCACGCGTATTGGCGCGAAGGCGGTCCCGAATTTCATCATGTCAACGTCATGGGTGTGGCCCACGGGATCGCTAAGAGTGCACTTCTCGCTCATAAATCGGCGATCGACGCACACCTGAAAGAGGCCGGGATTGACGTCGGGTACACGAACGTGTTTTGGGGCGGGCGCAGCGAGATCAAACCCAGCGAGATATCGCCGTTCGCCTATCGGGAGTGGTCTCGGAATGTTGGTTTCGACGCGGAAAGTGCAATGACATGAAGATCGCGTTCCTGGAGCTTCAACCGTGGGAAGAGGGGTACCTGCGCAAGCACATTGATGGCACGCATGAGATTGTCTCCATTCACGAGGTTTTGGAAGACAAACACCTCAACAAGATTGCGGATGCGGAGATCGTGTCGCCATTCATCTATTCAAAACTGACGGCAGAGAGGATGGCCAGGCTGCCGAAACTGAGAATGATCGCGACGCGGTCGACAGGGTTTGACCATATCGACATGGCGGAGACGGCGAAGCGGTGGATCACGGTCTGCAACGTGCCATTCTACGGCGAGAACACGGTGGCGGAGCATACGTTCGCATTGATCCTGGCGTTGTCGAGAAAGGTGCACGAGGCATTCGTGCGGGTGCGAGCGGGCAACTTCTCACTGGATGGACTGCGCGGATTTGATTTGAAGGACAAGACAATCGGGGTCGTCGGCGCGGGTCGGATCGGGCTGCACGTGATCCGGATTGCGCGCGGATTCGGGATGAAAGTGCTCGCGTTCGATGTCAAGCAGGACAGCTTCTGGGCAGAAGTGCTGGGGTTTGAATATGCAGGATTGGATGATTTGCTCGGGCGGTCGGATATCATCACCCTGCATGCACCATACAATCGGCACACGCACCACCTCATCAATCGCGACAACATCCATCAGATCAAGCGCGGGGCCATCCTGATCAATACAGCCCGAGGCGGGCTCGTGAATACAGACGCGCTGTTGAAGGCGCTGGATGACGGGACCATCGCCGGGGCAGGTTTGGATGTGCTCGAGGGCGAAGAGTCGATCTATGAGGAGAGCGCTCTGTTGGGTGACGCGACGAATCCCGAGAAACTGCGCACGGCGATTCAGAACCATGTAATTTTGAAGAAGCCGAACGTCGTCTTCACGCCGCACAACGCGTTCAACAGCCAAGAAGCACTGGAGCGCATCCTCGACACGACCGCGGACAATATTGCCGCATTCGCCGCCGGTGCGCCACGGCACATCGTACACTAGATTCTGACACGGACAACACGAGGACCCCGCGTGAATGGCACTTTCCTCTTGAAGAATCTCAGCGGGGACATCAGCAAGTCACACATCCTCGACGCACTGATCATTCTCGGGCTCTCGCTGGTTGCCCTGTTCGCGTTCTACGTCACGCCCGATTTCGCCGCCAATCTGCCACAGGACGGCGTCGATTTTGCGGTGCCCGCTGTCAATCTTTTGGAGCGCGGGTGTTTCGCTGATACAGCCTATGGACATGAGTTCCCGCCGGCGCACCCATTCGGTATGGCGCTGTTGTTGATACCGGCCTATTCACTGACCGGTCACTTTCTCGGCAATGGCATCTATGCGGTATTGCTCTGCGCACTTGGGACGATTGCCCTTACCTACATCATTGGCATGAGGATGAGCGGACGAACGGGCGGATGCCTGGCCGCTCTGTTTTTAATCACCAACTACGGCTTCTGGCAATACTCGCAGAAGATCATGAGCGAAGTACCTTCCGTATTCCTCGGCGTCGTTGTGATGACACTTGCGCTGGCTGTAGGAAACCGCGAGCGCTCGGGTCTGATATGTTTCGCCATAGGGCTGGTACTCGGTCTGGCCACCACGGTACGCTACGACAATGTTTTGCTGCTCATTCCCGCCCTGCCGTTGTTGCTGACGGCGGAATGTCCGTGGCCAGCACGGACACGCAACGTCCTGCTTTGTCTCGCGGGCATTGTCCCATTCGTCGGCGCCCTTGCCGCCTACAACCAGGAGGTGTTCGGAAGCGCGGAGCGAACCGGCTACGGAGTTTGGGGTAACAGCGGAGCCAAGGCAGAACCGTTATTTGCCGTCTCGTATGTCACGAAGCCGGGCTTTATGAGTCTGCGGGGCATCAACCAACAATTCGCCCAATACGTCGAAGGGAACGGGACGTTCTATGTGAAATCGCTTCTGAGCGAATCGGACACCACGCGCATCTTCGGGCCTCGACACTACTGGCAATTGCCGGGCCGAACGCTCTACCAAACCCTCGCGCTGATACGGACGTTCCTCGGAGTAATTGGTCTGCTCACTTGTGTGGTCGTCTGGAAATCAAATTCGTGTCGGCGACAATTCTTCGTGTGGGTGGTCGTGCTGACAGTCGTATACACCTCGTTTTACCTCGTCTATAGCTGGCAAGAGGAACGCTTCCTGATGCGGCTTGTGCCCGGATTCTGTCTTGCAAATGCCATCGGAATCACTGCACTCCTGGCGCGGTGTCATGGCCGTACTCTCCGTTTCGCCGTTGTCACAGTAGTCGGCGGATTGATTGTCGCATTCGCGTTCTACAACTGGCAAATGGGGTTCCCGTCCGGCAATGACCTGCATCTCTACGAAACCCTCACCAGCGCCAGCAGGCGCATGGAACCGAATGCCATTGTGGTATCGAATTTCGAGCGATTCCGTTTGGATGCGTACGTCATCCGTGGCACCGAACGCATGGCCGTCCCGTTGACGGCCAAAGAAGGTGCTTATGCCCACCTTGGAGGAAACAACATCCAAACGCCTTTCCACCCATTCATTGCAGTGGAAAGTCCCGAGCGCCTCCGCGAGTTGGTCCGCAAACAGCGTCCGGTCTACTGGCTTGTCAATGATCCGTGGTCGGGCGAGCCGAGGCAGGCGCTGGATTTTCTTGAGCGCTCGTTTCGCCTGCAGGTGCTGGCGACGGCAAGCGTCGATGGTGGGCCAGACCAGCCGTATTTTGGTAGAATCTACGAACGCCCCTGAGTCCTCCCGAACGCCACGCTTGTCGCTGTGGGCTTTGCAGCCGCCCGCGTTAAGGAACAGCCGCCTTCCAAATTGGGACTCTCTCCTTCAGCTCGTCGATGATGAACTGCGACGCGGCAAAGGCTTCCGCACGGTGCGCGGCTTCCACGCGGACGAGCAGGGATGGTTCGCCGACGCCGATCACTCCGAGTCGGTGGATCACGCGGACGCGTTTCACAGGCCATTTCTTGCGGGTCTCGGCGAGCAGTTTGCGGAATTGATGTTCGGCCATGTCGTGGTAGGCGGTGTATTCGAGGGTGCGGATCTTTTGGCCATTCTCCACATCGCGGACAATCCCCCAAAACGTCACTACACCGCCGACATCGCCGGCGAACGGGCCGGGGGCAGCCTCGGCCGGATCGATCGGTTTGTCGGTGAGCAGCAATTCATCGTCGGTCGACGAGCCGGCCCCGCCCTGCAATGGCGGCATCAACGCGAGCGTATCGCCGTCACGGAGTTTGGCGGCGCGGGTGGCGAATTCGCGGCCGATTGCGATGCGCAGGGATGTGTCCGCTTCGCGCAGATCGGGGTATGTGGCGTACACTTTTTCGATGGCGCTGGCGACGTCGGCGCCATCGGCCAATTCGAGTTGATATTCGTTCTGGCCGGTACGTTGACGGAGATAGCCGAAAAACTGGACGTTGACGTTCACAACCTGGCGGCGATTGCCTCGGCCCGCAACGTGCCGACGTACGGCAAATTGCGATAGCGCTCCTGGTAATCGAGGCCGTAGCCGACAACGAACTTATTGGGAATGTGAAACGCGACGTAGTCGGCCTCGAAGTTTTCGCGGTGCGGGATATCTTTTTCCAGCAACGTGCAGAATTTCACGCTTCGCGGCTCGAATTTACGGAGCATCTCGCGGATTTTCACGAGGGTCAGGCCCGTATCCAGAATGTCATCGACGACGAGCACGTCGCGACCGCGAAGATCGAGCTTCAGCGCCTTGGTGATGATCAATTCGCCGGAGGAGCGTGTTTCGCCGTGGTAGCTGGACACGCCGATGTAATCGAGTCGGAGTTGCATCGGCAGGCGACGAACGAGATCGGCGATGAAGAACATGCTGCCCGTCAGGATACCGACCACGGTGAGGTCCTTGCCGTCGTAATCGCGCTGGATTTCCGCCGCCAGCGCATCGAGCCGCCCCTGTATTTGAGTCTCGGTCAGCAGAACTTCCTCCAAATCCTCTTGCATGGGGCGCATGATTGTCAGACCTTACCGCATCGCGGCGGTGGTGGAAAGCAAAAGGTGCCGGCAGGCCGGGTTCACGGAGGGGCAGGCCTTGACAAACGGGCTGCGCGGCAAGTCAAAAAAGTGATTCTGGGCGCTTGACGCGAAGAAGACCCGGGAGTACTCTTGACGGAGTAAGCGGAGTTGTTTGGCCCCTTGGTCGTTAGGCAATCCTAAAATCACAAGCACTCAATCGGTTCACCATCTCCCATGAATTCAACTGGGAAAACCGGGTTATGAAACGGCTGGTCACAGTCGGGCTCACCGGAGGTATTGCCACTGGGAAATCGACGACGCTTGATTTCTGGCGGTCGCGGGGCGCGGCCACGCTGGACGCCGACGAGTACGCGCACCGGGCGCTGGCGCCCGACACACCTACGGGGCAGGAGGTTGCGCGCACGTTTGGCAAGGCAGCGTTGAACTCCGACGGGACGGTCAACCGGGCCGCGCTTGGCGAGATTGTGTTCGCGGATGCGGAGAAGCGGAAGACGTTGAATCGCATTATTCATCCGTCGGTGGAGCGCATGTGGAAAGGGGACGTTGACCGGTTGCGGGATGAAGGACATGCCGAAACCGCGGTGGTGGCGATCCCGCTGTTGTACGAGGTCGCTGCGGAAACCGAATTTGATTGTGTGGTTGTTGTGGGGTGCAGCGAGACCACTCAACTGGTGCGGCTTCGACGCAAAGGTTTGAGCGACGCCGGGGCGCGCGCGCGTATGGGCGCGCAATGGCCGCTGACGACAAAAATGGATCGCGCGGATTTTGTGATTTGGAACGATGGCACGCCGGCGGTGTTACACCGGCAGGCCGAGATCATTTGGGCAACCATCAAGGAGAGTTACCATGGCCCGAGCAAAAACTAATCCCGAGAAGACCGGGGGAAGCAAACATCACGAGGAACCGAAGGCGCCCGAATTGAGCGTCCCGGCCGACGTCGACGTGAAAGACGAGGCCGAGAAGAACGGCGGCGTCGCGGTTGCCACGGCGGAGAAGGACGAGGCACCAGCGAATCGCAACCAGTTGCCCCCGGGGGAGACGCTGAACCTTGCCGATCTCCAGGCGATGTCCATGCCGCGCCTGCAAAAGATGGCGCGCGATGGCGGCGTGGAAGCCGTGGCTGTGCTCAAGAAGCACGAGATCATTTTCGAAATCCTGAAGAAGAACGCCGAGCGCAACGGCCAGATGTTCGGCGAAGGCGTGCTGGAGATTCTGCCGGACGGATTCGGGTTTCTGCGATCGCCGGCATACAACTATCTTCCCTGCCCCGAGGACATTTACGTGTCGCCGTCGCAGATTCGGCGATTTGAATTGCAGACGGGCGATCTCGTGGCGGGGCAGGTGCGCCCGCCGAAGGACAAGGAGCGGTTCTTTGCGCTGTTGAAGGTCGAGGGAGTCAATCGGGACAATCCCGAGAAGGCGAAAGAGAAGATCATGTTCGATAATCTCACGCCTTACTTCCCGACCAGCCGGTTCATTCTGGAAACCAAGCCGGAGGAGATCAATAGCCGCGTGATGGATTTGTTCACGCCAATCGGCAAAGGGCAACGCGGGCTGATTGTCGCGCCGCCACGCACGGGCAAGACGATTCTGCTGCAGAAGATTGCCAATGCCATCCTGATCAATTCTCCCGAGGCGATTCTCATCGTGCTGCTGATCGACGAGCGCCCCGAAGAAGTGACTGATTTCAAGCGCACGGTAAGCGCCGAGGTGATCAGCTCGACCTTCGACGAGGCGCCGGAGCGCCACGCCCAGGTTGCGGAGATGGTGCTGGAAAAGGCCAAACGCCTCGTGGAACACAAGAAGGACGTGGTGATCCTGCTCGACTCGATTACGCGTCTGGCACGGGCCTACAATACGCTCCAGCCACACTCTGGCAAAATCCTTTCGGGCGGTGTCGATGCCAATGCATTGCACAAACCGAAGCGATTCTTCGGGGCCGCGCGTAACGTCGAGGAGGGCGGCTCGCTGACGATCATCGCCACGGCGCTGGTGGAAACCGGCTCGCGGATGGATGAAGTCATTTTCGAAGAGTTCAAGGGCACGGGCAACATGGAATTGTGCCTCGATCGGCACCTCGTCGAAAAACGCATCTTCCCGGCGATCAACATCGAGCGCAGCGGCACGCGCAAGGAGGAGTTGTTGTATCATCCCGATGAACTGGATCGGATTTACATCCTGCGCAAGGCGCTGGCGGGTGTGCCGCCCGTTGAAGCGATGGAACTCATCGTCGAGAAACTCAAGAAGACCCGCTCGAACGCGGAATTCCTGCTGTCGATGAAATTCTGAGCGCGGGCAGCCTGCCTATGCGGTGCGGACTTACTCTACGCAACCTTGTGACGGTCGCGCTCGCCTGTTTCTCCTGTTCGTGTTTGCTCGCGCAGGACTCGACCTCACCTCCCGCGCCTGTCGTGAAGAGCCGGGTGGTGTTCGTGAGCGATCCGACCGCCGCTGGCAATTACAGCGTGGACGCTGGCAAGGCACAGTTGATGGTCGTGGCTGGCATCAAATCGCTCACGGGCGAAAGTGACGAGACGGCGGCGTGGCGGCATTTCGTCTCGTCCAATGACGTGGTGGGCATCAAAATCAGCACGCAGTCCGGGCCGCTTCAATCGACGCGACGCGCGGTGGTCGATGCGATTGCGCGTGGGCTACGCGCGGTGGGTGTGGCGAACACGAACATGTACGTGTTTGACCGCTATCCGAGCCAGATGCAGATGGCTGGTTATCGTCCGACAACCGGGAGCAACGGATATCAGGTCGTCAGCATCATCGACGGAACCGGTTGGGACCCCAAAAGCTACTTTCAGAACAACCTTGCCGGGAAACTGATCTGGGGCGATTTGCTATTCGGCAAGGACGACGAGATGCTGAGCAAACGGTCCCATCTTCCGAAGCTCGTGACGCGAACCATCACCAAGCTCATCAATGCGCCCGTGCTGCAGGACCACGACGCGTGCGGTTTGTCCGGCTGCCTGTATAATCTTTCGCTGGGGATGGTGGACAACACGCGCCGGTTTGAAATGTTTGGCCAGCGCGGCGACCCGATGATTGCTGAAATCTGCGCGATGTCCTCGGTGCGCGAGAAACTGGTGTTGAACATCGTGGATGGATTGATCGCCGGTTATGCGGGTGGGCCGCAATTCAAACCCCAGTACTCGTGGAACGCGGGCGCGTTATACCTGGGCACCGATCCAGTGGCCATCGATGCACTGTGCCTGGAGGCCGTTGACGCGCACCGGCGCGCCGCGTTGATCCCGCCGGCCACGCTGCAGGCAACTTACGTTGCCACCGCCGCCAAGGCCGGTCTCGGCCAATCCGACCGCGCCCGGATCGACCTGATCGAAATCAAGCCGTAGGCTACGGAGTTTTCGAAGGGCTTGTCTTCCCATCAGCGGCCGGTTTGCCGGCCGGGGCCGGTTTCTCATCGGCAGAGGGAGACCTGGCTTCGAGGGCCTGCTTGGCGCCATCAACGATATCCGACGCCGGGAGGATAACCGGCATCATCCCATACTGGTTGAGATTGCTGAAGATGAACCCGCTGTCCTGATCCACCTGGGTTTTCGAACTGCGCAGGAGCACGATGCCGATGAGTCTGCCATCCATCGAGAACACGGGCGAGCCGAGCGAGTACCCCCACATGGATTGACCGAGCAGATAGAACGTGCGCGGCTTCTCGATGATGCCTTCGATGCGTCCAATCGACACGGCGGGCGTGCGATCGGCGGCCTGACTGAGCCGGTTGATCACGATGACTTCGTCGAGTATCTCCGCTTTGGCGTCCTTGCTGAGATCGATGAACGCGAGCGGTTTGGCCGGTTTGTCCGACGGACGCAAGTAGGCCAGGTCCAAATCCTTGTCGCGCAACACCACCTCGGCGGGAATCTCCGTGCCATCGGCGGTGACAATCTTCACATCATTCAATTCGCTGTCGAACTTGAACTGCGACATGTCGCCGCCGCGCGCCGCAATGGCCCGCGCGTAGGCCTCTTTGACCGTGCTGCTGGGGTCGGTCGTCGCCAGCGACACAACGGTCAACCCGGACGGATCAATCACGGTCCCCGTTGTCTCGGTCTTGGATTCAGACTTCGATTCGCGGCCGCCCATCGACATGCTCTGTTTGATGGCGAGTTTCACCGTGACCACCGCGGCCTGGTTCTTGCCGAGGACATCACGGCCGGCTTTGGCGAGGTCTTCGGCGCGGGAGGTGGACGACATCATGGCGGCGAGGGCCGCGACGGTGAGGGCTGCGATCAGCGGGGGGCGAATTCTCATAATCAAAGACTTCCTTTCAGCGTTTGTGGAGCTTTGTCCCAGTTGGATTCCAACTCGAGGAAGACCGTATGAATCCCGCGAATGACACGCAGGACAACCATCTTCCGTTTCTCGGCAGCAACGTGCTTCATGATTCTTCTGAGGGACGCGACATCGGTCACGGGATTGCCATCGACCGCGACGATCAGATCGCCGATCCCGAGCCGGCCGAGAGCGGCCCACCCACCCTCCTTGACCTCGGTCACCAAAACGCCCGGCTGCTCCTGCGACCATTGTTCCTGGACCTTGTCGAGGAACGTCGTGTCGCGCGCCGTAAACTCGAAATCGTCATCGCGGTACTTCTTCATTTCCCGTTCGAGCTTGGGCGAACGGACCAATTCGACGGGGATGCTGAGTTTGTCCGCGCCGCGGCGGACGGTAAGCGTGGCGGTGGTGCCAATCTTGTATTCCCGCACCATGGTGTCGAGAATCTCTTCATCGCCTGGCTGCGTGGCGTCAATGGTGTTGCCATCCAGCGCGAGGATCAGGTCGCCAACCTTCAGCCCGGCTTTCTCGGCGGTGCTATCGGGATAGACCTGCGTGATGCGAACACCCGTCAACCCGGGGTAGCCAAGTTGCCCGGCCAGATCGCGGGGAATGGCCTGGGTGGCGACGGGCAGCCAGGCTTTTTGCGCTTCCAGCCCGGGATCTTCCAGCTCTTTGATGCCGACCTCCACGACCGTGAGCAACTGCTCCGTGCGCCGGCGGAGACCGAGGGTCGTCGGCACGGGCTTCGATTTGCCGGCGGTGATCTCCTCGGTCATCTCCTGCATCTCCGCGACGTTATGGATTGGCGTGCCGTTGATCTCGGTGAGCACGTCGCCGGATTGGACGGCTGGTTTGGCGTCGTCGCACGGGCCGCCGGGCCGGATCGAGGTCACGATCACGCCGTCGAGGCTCTTCAATTTCAATTCGCGCGCGGCCAGGGCCGAAATGTCCCGCGCCGTGATGCCCCAGCGCCGCAACTCAAACTGCTCGCGCTGGATTTGCTCGCGTTCGGCAGTCACAAGCTTGAGCGTCTTCTCCTGGCCGTCGCGTTCCACGACGACCTCGATCTCCTTGCCCACGGGCAAATCGGCGACCATCTGGTTCAACAGCGGGATTTCCTCGGCGTAACGGACCAATACGTCGCGTCCGGCGATCTTGACGAGGATGTCGCCGGAATGAATACCGGCCTTGCCCGCTGGCGAATCGTCCAGCACGTTGGAAATCAGCACGCCACGGTTCTCCTTGTCCTCTTTGAGCAACGGCTGGATCTCAACGCCGAGCCAACTGCGGCTGACCTTGCCCGTCTCGATGATCTGGCGCGCGACGCGCTGGGCCAGGTTGCCCGGAATTGCGCCGCTGAGGCCGAAGCTGATTTCATTGATGCCGATGACCTGACCCTTGAGATTGACGAGCGGGCCGCCGGAGTTGCCGGGATAAATATCCGCGTCGTGCCCGATCCAGCGCACGAGCGAGCCGACGTCTTCGCCATCGAGGGTGAACCGCGACGAGGAGAACGCCTCGGGCATGACCATCTTCATATTGCTGATAATGCCCATCGTGACGGATTGCGACATCGCCAACGGACTGCCCATCGCCAGCACCGTGTCACCGACCCGCATCGCATCCGAATCGCCAAATTCCACGGCAGGAAACTCGCGTTTGGTGTCGGGCTTCAATTTCAGCACGGAGATATCCGCGAGCGCATCGGTGCCGACGAGTTCGGCGGGGATTTCCTCGTTGCTCGGCAGAATGACCACGATCCGCGTGGCGTGTCCGGCGACGTGGTGGTTGGTGATCACGTAACCGTCCTTGCTGATGATCACGCCGCTGCCGCTCGCCTCGAATTTCACTTCGCGTCCCTGATAATACTGCGTGGCGACGACCTTGATGCGGACGAGCGCCGGCTTGACCCGCGCAACCGCCTCGTCGATTTCGCGGCGGACGGGATCCACGGGCTCGATGGTCTCGGTCGCGGCACGAGCGGACGGATTGGTTGGCGAAGCGATCGCGGCGAGCGCGATCAGGGCACAGATCCAAGATCGTCGTAATCGGGAAATCATTCGGTGCAGTATGCCAGAAGTCCCGTTCGATTTCGCCTTAATCCTACGCAAACGAACCCAAAACGAACCCGAAAAAGCTGATTTCTTGGGTTCGTTTTGCTCATTCTCGGGTTCGTTTTTGTAAAGATTTCTGACACATGAAATCGGTAAGCGTTCAATTATCAACCAGTTGCGAATTTTGGAGACCTCGGAATCTCGGGTTCGTTTCGTAAAAACATGTTTATACGGCTTTGGGACCTCAATCCCGTAGTTGGACGCCTGCCGAATCGCGACTCTTGGCAGGCCACCACTGACCGCGGCTGGCCGTAGCACATCTTCACAACCAGCCGATACTACCACAAATCCCGCCCCGAAGAAAGCTCGCCCTTGCCGCGATGCGCTGCCGTGGGGGTAACGGGAAAAACAGTCGAGTACCTGCATTTGGAATTCCGGCTGAGAATGCATTGCCGCGCGCAAACGGACGGAAGATCTTTGTCTGCAAATCCGTGGAAAGCGCTCGGAGTTTTGATCGAATCTGTCGCTCCGATCTCCACGACGAGCCGCCCCCACAGACCGAGAGCTTGACGGCACCAGCCGCCAGCGTATACTCGCAACCCAATCGGGTCTGGCTCTGCGGGGCGACTGGCTTCCTCGCGGCGCTGCCGGCATTTCGTCCCATCGGGTTGACGATTGCGACGGCTATTGCAACGTGGAGAGGCGCGGGCGATCAAAAAAAAGGAGAACCATCACATGACACCATTTCAGCAACGCTTTGTGGCCGGCCTATGCATGGGGGGGATCGGGTTGATCGTCGGCGTCTCGGTATTTCGCGCCCCGCGCGTCGGAGCCGCCCCGTTTACGTCGAACTTTGACGATCTGATTGCGGATTTGCAGTCGCGCGCGACGGTGTTGAGCAACAGCACGGGCAAGGTGCAGCAGCAACAGTTCAAGACCATCGAAAAAGTCCTGAAGACCCTCGACGGCAAGAACTCGACCTCTCTGGCGACGGACATTCAGAATCTGGGCAACGTATCCAAGACGCTGATCAAGGCGTTTCCGACGGACTACACGCCGCCGGGAAGTTCCCTGCTAACGAATACTGACACGGCGCTGGACGGCCTGCTCAATGACGTGCAGGCAACCATCAACACCACCCAGAGCAACGCCGATTTGTTGGCGACCTCCACCTGCAAAACCAAAGCGCAATCCTCCATCAACACCGCCCAGTCCCAGCTCGATGCCGCGTCGTCGGCCACGGACATCCCGACGGAGGCGAAGCTTCTGGGGACGGCGCTGAAGACGGAATTGAAGGCGGAGAAAGCGGTCGCCAAATGTCCGCTGGGCGGCACCGGTGGCGGCGGGACAAATACGAATGATTTCGTGGAAGCCACGATCACGGGAGATTTCGCCAATTCGTTTCGAAGCAGCCTGCTGCCGCCGGTGGCCACAGTGGGTGATTTGGGCGTGCTGGTCAACATCGGGGCTGGCGAGCCGGATTTCGGCGGAACAGCGATGTCGATCGAGGTGCGCAACGTGACAACCACCAACACGTATCCCATTGATCTGTCCTCCGATCTCCATCGCAACAGTCCCAGCAACACGTTCTATGTCACAGAGGGCGAGATCACGTTCACCACGTTCGATCTCACGAACCGGCTGCTCGCGGGAACTTTCGATTACACAGCGACGAATTCGGTTCAGGGCGGGATGATCACTGTCACGAATGGAGTGTTCCACTTCGACAAGATCCAATTCGTGGGCGGCACCCCCTGACAAACGGCGGGTGCCGGCGCTGCCCTGCCAATGACGCGCTACCGCGGGAGGGTGACGGTGAAGAGGGCGCCGCCGCCAGGGGCGTTGGCGCAGGCAACCTTGCCGCCATGCGCCCGCGCGAGGGCTTTCACGAGGGCCAAGCCAAGACCGAGACCCGCCGGCGCGTCGTCGCGATTGCCGCGCGCAAACGGACGGAAGATTTTTCCCTGTAAATCGGCGGGAATGCCCGGTCCGTGATCGCGCACGGACAGCGTCACCGAATCGTCGTCCGAGGAAAGCGCGATGTCGATTTGGCGGTCGGTGGCGGACCGGGTGTATTTCTCGGCGTTGTCGAGCAGGTTCAGAACGATCTCGGCAATGGCATCGCGGTCGAAGCGCGCTTCCGGAAACCTGTCGGGGATGGAGATCTTCACCTGCACTCCCGCGGCTTCGAGGGCCGGGCGCTGGTGTTCCACGCAGTCGCGAACAGTTGCAGCCAGATCACCGGGTTCGGGACGAACCTGCAATGCGCCGCGTTCGAGGCGGGTGAATTCGAGAACGTTGGAAACGACCCGGCCGAGGCGCGTGGCTTCTTCCGCGAGGCGATTGGCGTAATCCCGGGCGCGCTTCGGATCGCCCAATCCATCGGCGAGCATCTCGCTGTACATGCGCAGGCCGGCCAGCGGGGTGCGCAATTCGTGCGCAGCGGATGCGGCGAATTGCGAGCGCTGGCGGGCGAGCCGTTCCGTGTTCCACACCAGCGCGACGACGCACAGTCCGGCGACACTGGCGGCTCCGGCCCCGGCCCAGAAGAACTGGAAGAAGTTGAGCCAGTCGTGGCGGGCCTGCGCGTCCGCCGCGGCGAATTCCTTGGCGGCGCTGACCACGATGTACCAACCCGTGGTTTCGAGGCGGGCGGCGGCGACATACGAGCCGGCCTTGGCGCTGGGAGTGAAGCGCGCGGGCATCACGGCATTCTTGAGGCTTTCCGCCACGCCCTCGTTGGAGATGACAAACCCCTGCACGAGCGTGCCCGCCGGCGTATTGACATTGCGCAGCGCGACGAGGTGGGCGACGTTGGATATCTGCAGGGAGCACCATTCAAACTCGCCGACGCCGATGGAGATCTTCTGTTGTTCGTCCTTCTGGCCCAACTCGGCATTGGCAAATGCCGCCGCGGAATTGGTGCCGGACTTCAGGTAGGAGTAGATCCGCGCGGCTTGCGCGTTCTGGATCCACGCATCCCAATCCATGGTTTCGTAGCGTGGCGGCGATGAGGTTTGCGTCATCGAGTTGGGCGGGAAGGACGCGGATGGCGAATCGTGCAGCAGGGACAGGAATTGATTGGGCGCCCGTGGCGGCAAGATACCTTTTTGGAGAAACGCGACGCAGGCCGACCCACGAGCAGCCTCCTCCAGCTCATTCTGAATCACGCGTTGCGCCGCCACCTGGCGAAGGCTCGCGCCTTCCAGGTCGGTTTCCGGCAACGTGGGCAGGCTCACCCGGCCCGACGGATCGATTTGGAAGTAGGCGCGAATCAACGGGTCGGCCGGTCCCTGGGCGAGGGGCGACGGCGTGACGGACGGGCCTTCCGACGCGCCTCTCGGGTCGTGGTAGAGCGACTGATATTGATAGAAGGGGCGGTTGGATTCCGATTCCAGGAGCGTCTGGAGCCGGTCCTGAAGACGCTGCGTCAACTGGCGGGCGGTGGCATTGGCCGACTGCCGCAATGGCGCCTCGCTCTGCTCGACCGTCCGCCGCACTTCGCGGGAGCCGGCGATATACCACGCGCCGCAGGGAACGATCAGCGCGGCGCTCGTTAGAACGAGCGCCAGGGAAGTGCGACTGCGCCAGAATCTCATCGCCGGCCCCAGGCGTACCCGATGCCCTTCACCGAAACGATGATCGACGGATCGCCGTGGTCGCGCTCGATCTTTTGGCGGAGATGGGCGATGGTCATGTCCACGGTGCGGGTTTCCATGTCCGCATTGGCGCCCCAGATTTGTTCGAGCAACTCCGTGCGGGACACGGCGCGGGCCTTGTGCCGATACAGCCAGCGGACGATGCCGGCTTCGCGGGCGGTCAACGGGATCATCTTATGGCCGCGGCGCGCCTCGCAATGGCCCAGATCGAACCGGCAGCCGTCGAGTTCGATGATCTCCGGCTCAGCGGGGGCGGATTTGGCGCGACGAGCGAGAGCGGCGATGCGGGCAACGAGCTCGCGCGCCCCAAATGGTTTCGTCACGTAATCGTCAGCGCCGACTTTCAGGCCACGCACCTTGTCTTCCTCGGAACCTCTGGCGGTCAGCATGAGGATCGGGAGCTCGGGACGGGACTTGCGGAGACGGTGGCAGACCTCGATGCCGTCGAGTTTCGGGAGCATCACGTCGAGCACGACGAGATCGAGATCGGGGTCCAAACCGCGTTTCGTGGCGCTGAGGCCATCGGCGACGGCGTCGACGGAGTGGCCCGCGCCGGTGAGCAGATCGACCAATCCATCCCGCAGCAGGGAATCATCTTCGACGACGAGGATTTTCATGTCGGTGCGCTCGCAGTGTAGTCCGCCGCGCGGATGGGGGGAAGTAAAACCTGTGTAAAAAGCCGGGCGGCCAGTGTATTTTGGCAGCAGGTTTCCTGTGATGAAAAAGGCGATTGGCAACGCGACGTTGGAGATCGTGCAGGGCGACATTACGGCGCTGGTAGTGGACGCGATTGTCAATGCCGCGAATGAGCATCTTAAGCATGGAGGTGGGGTGGCAGCGGCCATTTCTCGCAGAGGTGGGTCGACGATCCAACTGGAATCAGATGCTTTGATCGCGGCGCGTGGACCGCTGAAGACGGGTGAAGCGGTGGTCACGGGCGGGGGCAGACTGGCGGCGAAGTTTGTCATTCACGCCGTTGGGCCGGTCTGGAGCCAGCATGATCCGGCGGAAGCCGACCAGCTGTTGTGTTGGGCAGTGAAGAGCAGTCTGGCGCGGGCGGAGGAGAAACAGCTGAAATCGATCGCCTTCCCGGCGATCAGCACCGGCATTTACGGATTTCCCATCGAGCGCGCGGCGCCGTTGATGCTGCAGGAAGCGAAACACCATCTCCACGCGGGAACGAAGTTGGAGCGTGTCCTGTTCTGCCTGTACGACGATGCGAGCTATCGCGTTTTTGAATCGGCTTTTGGCGCTCTCTGAGCCGAGAGACGGACGGCGAAATCGACCAGGGACGGCGAGAGGCGGCGGAGCCAGACGGCGAGGCGCGCGGAGATGGTGAGCACGACGAGGCGTTTGTGGCGAGCGCACCCGCGGAGAATCGCGCGGGCGACCCGGGAAGGATGCTGGCCGGCGAACGGGCTCTGGTGAACGGGACCGTCACCGTAGTGATACATGTGCTCGAAAAACGGCGTGTCGGTGTATGACGGCAGGACGGAGAGGACCTCGATTCCCGTGCCGTGCAATTCGATGCGCAGGGTGTCGCCCAGGGCCAGCAGGGCGAATTTGCTGGCGCAATAGACGGCGTTGTACGGGGCGATGACCATGCTCAACACGCTGCCGACGTTGACGATCTGGCCGGAGCGCTGCTGCCGCATCTGCGGAAGCACGGCCTGAATGCAGCGGATCGGCCCGTAGAGATTCACGTCCATGATCTCGCGCACGTTGTCGAGGGGAGAATCGGCGAGCGTGGCGCGCATGCCGATGCCGGCATTGTTGACGAGGATATCGATCCGGCCGAAGGTCGAGACGGTCGTCGCGACGAGGCGCTGAACGTCTTCGTCTTTCGTCACGTCCGTGGGGACGACGAGGAGACGGTCGCGCCACCCGGGATGGGCATTGACAATTTCCTGCAGGCTGGATGCGTGTCGGGCAGCGAGGACGACGCGGGCACCGGCGCCGGCGAACGCGAGGGCGGTTTCGCGACCGATTCCGCTGGAAGCGCCGGTAACGATGACGACCCTGCCTGAAAAGCGAGCGGGCATAACGAGGTTCGATTTCTCTTCTCGGTCGAGCGCGAGTATGGTACATGGCGGACGGTTGCGTTGGCAATGCTCGAACCATGAATGACGAATCGGTCAACTCTCAAAAGTACGTGCTGGCCATCGACGATGAGCCGGAAATTCTGGGTGTGATTCAGCAAAGCCTGGAGAGCGATGGGCTGCGCGTGCTCACGGCCTCGGGGGCGAAGGAGGGGGTGGAAACGTACGAGAGGCGGTGGCGCGACATCGGGGTGGTGCTGCTGGACTATTTGATGCCGGACATGACGGGCGATCTGGTGCTGACCTGCCTGCAGCATATCAATTCCGACGTGCGGGTGTTGTTGCTGACGGGCTGTGACGATCGGGTGGCGCGGGCGATGTTCGACGCGGGAGTGCGCGGTTGCATCCAGAAGCCGTTTTACCTCGACGACCTCATACAACGGGTGCGGGAGGAATTGGAGCGGGTATGAGACGGAAGCTGGAGGAGCCTGCAAAATCTTTGGAAACCCTTCTAAAGCGGGAGTAGATTGCGTCATGAGCAAACGCGAACGGTCCGAAGAACTGGTCGAAATCCACCACGCGCACGACGAATGGGAGGGCAACATCATCGTCGGGTATTTGCGCGATAACGGGGTCGAGGCCACCCTGCGACTGCCGCCGTCGGTTCCGCCGCTCGATGTTGTCGAGAGCCTGAGCGGCGTGGAAAAGAGCAACGGGATTTTCGTGCTCGAGAATCAGGCCGAGAAGGCGCGCGCGCTGTTGAAGGACTTTCTCAGCACCGTGACCGACGAACAGATTCTCGAAGAAGCGGCGGGTCAGAAGCTGAAGGTCGACAAGGAAACGATCGGCCAATTGCGCACGGCGCTGCGCGAAGAGCGGCGGACGTTTGCATTTCTCGGGTGGGTGGCGGTGTTGTTTCTCGGCGCGGCGGCGGTGCTGTGGGCGATTTGGCCGCGCTGGTTGAAGGTCGGTCCGCCGACGCCGGTGCTGCGCTGGGTTGTAGTCATCCTGCTGGCGCTGGCGGCGGTCTTTGCCGGCAACTGGGCGAGCCGCCCGACGAAATGAAACTGGCCTGCAACATCGACCAGCGGGGGCGCAAGGCGCGGATGATCAGCGGCGGCATTGTGAGCGCCTGCGGTCTGGCGCTGATCATCACGGGCGTGATTGGGAAATCGGGCACGCTGATGGCGGTTGGTGTTTTTCTGGATGTAGTCGGTTCGTTCATGATTTTCGAAGGCGCGCGGGGCTGGTGTGCACTGCGCGCGATGGGGATCAAGACACCGATGTGATGCGGGCGGCTGGTTTCGCACGCGATCACGGCACGGCGCGCAGCCGCGTCAGGGCGTCCCGGGCTTCGGCGAAACCGGGGTGAATCTGGAGCGCCTGCTTGTATTGTTCGACGGCTTCGGTTGTGCGGCCCTGCTTCTCCAGTGCCTGACCCAGATTGAAATGGGCTTCGGGATAATCGGTTTTGAGACGCAGCGCTTCCCCAAACTGGGCCGCCGCTTCCGATGCCTTGCCGTCCTGGAGCAAGACGAGCCCCAGATTGTAGTGCACCTCGGCGGAATCGGGGCGCAACCAAGCCGCTTCTTCCAATTGGAGCCGGGCTTCCTGATTACTGCCAACCTGCGACAGCAGGATCGCGAGGTCAATGTGGGCCTCTACGAGATTGGGATTGAGCCGCAACGCCTCTTTGTACCGGGTAATTGCCTCCGACCGTTGCTCCGTCTCCTGGAGCGCAAGTCCCAGGTCGAATTGTCCGAGCGCCCAATCCGGCTTGAGCCGCACGGCCTCGCGATGATGACGGATCGCTTCGGCTATCTGCCCGGTTTGCAGCAGGGCACACCCCAAATCATCGTGTGCCTCGGCATATTCCGGATCGAGATGCAACGCCTGCTCGAGCGATTGGATGGCATCGTCGAGGCGGTTCGCCAACAGGAGGGTATGTCCCAAGTCCGCCCACCCTTCGGCGTAATCAGGCTTCATCCGAACAGCTCTCTGTAGGACTCGAATACCTTCCGGCAAACGGCCGGCCGTGCCCAGCAGCGTGCCCAATCCACAGCCTGCATATCCCCAGTTGTCGGCAGTCAGGAGCAGATTGAAGAGGATCGAAAAAGCCAGCGCCAAAACCCACGCGCCGCGCACCACCCGCCGGCGGATTCGACGGTCCGCCCGCTCCGACTCCGAACGTAACGCCAGTGCGCGTTCCAACCCCAGGATTCCGATGACGGCCAACAAAACCAGCGCCGGCAGGAAGTCCAGTTCGTAACGTCCTGCCGAGGTGCAAAACAATCCCAGCGTCAAGAGGCACATCCCGGCCTGCAGGGCCACTGCCACCACAAACCATCGCAACACCGACCTTGTCGGCCCGGGCTGACTTCGCCATGCCAGGGGAGCCGCCAATGCCAGCCACACCAACGGAACGTTCGTCAGAACTCCAAATGGCTGTTGCGCGTCGACGTACCCCTCGGGCAGTGTCTGCGCTGCGATCCCATGCACGAACGGAAATGCGGTTTTCCAACGGACCGGTTCCAAGAGATACATTCGCATGTTGAACCAGAGGTACCGCAGACGGAAGGCTTCCCGGACCACCAGACGATTCCCATTCAGTTGATAGTGCTGGCCAAACTCCAGCGGATTGCTGAATCGGAGAAAGTTGTACGCCATTAAGCCGGCTCCGATGACGGCGATTGGCCCGACTGCGGCCATCCATGGTCCCCGCATCGGTCGTTGCTCGCGCCACGCCTGAGCCACCGGTACCAGCAACATCACGGCCCCCAACAACAAGGTGGGGCGCGCCCCCACGGCCAACCCGTACGCCATACTCGCCGCCGCGAGCCATCCCACGCGCTTGCGGAGGTCCAGCTCGCGCAACGCGCCCCAGATCGCCGCCAGCGACAGCATCGTCAGCATATAGCCGCAAGTGATCGCCACCTCGTAGATATCGGACCATGGCAATGATGCCGGCGCCGCTGTTGCCAGGCCCAGGGCCAGAGCGCAGACCGTCACGGCTGCCGGGTTCACGTTGTTGAAGCACCACCGCCAGAGCGAGGACAGGATGGCCACGCACGCGAGGAACCCGATGCCACAGAAGATCGGCGTGACCTGACGGTCAAACACATACCGTCCACTGACTGCCGCGTACGGCCAGTACGACAGCAGCGCCGGGGTCACTCCAAAATACATGTACAATCGGCCCTTGTAGTAGCTCAGGTCCACGAGGCGGTAGGGCAGGTCGCGGTACATGCGATTGGCGGACGGATCATACGGGTTGGCCAGATGGGCGAATCCGGGCGGCACTTCCTTCTTCAAGCTCAATTGGCCGGTCTGAAACCCCGCCACCAACAGGTTGTAGTAGGCTTCCAGCGGGTCCAGCTTCGACCATTCGGTGCCGCCCAAGCGGGCCACACAGGCATAGAGGCCAAGCACGACCAAGCACACGACGCTGAAGATCCCGCGCCGCATCCACGGCGTGATTTGTTTGGATGTCTCCATCTGTGTACGATCCAACTTGTCACCGATCGGCCTTACCCGAGCGATTGTACGGACGCGAATCATACGCTCCGTCCGGGCTTCGCGCAATCTCTGCCCGGGGAGGGCGGGATTGGCCGCTCATAGCGATTGACATTCGAACGAGATGGAGAGACCGGAGGCGACGGAGCCAGCGGGAAGATCGATACGGAATTCGTCGGCGTAGTATTTTCCCGGCAGCCAGTGATTGATCGGCCAGATCGATTGTCCCAGCGGCTGGAATCGCGTGCTGGCAATTGGCGGGGCGGGTGAGGTTGCGTGCTCCAGCTCGACGTGGCAGCGCACCGCCAAATCGACGTCGACGGGGGCGGCGACGGAACTGAACATGGTGACAAGGATGCGGTCGTGGTCCGTGTCATCGGATGGCAGGGTGGCGATGGTGTAACCCTCGAACGTCACGCCTTTGCCCAGTTCGGCGGATTGGCGGATGACATTCGTCGGCAGGACATCGCGCTCGACCAGGCGGCGCGGCTCGATGGATTCGCCATGACGCGCGTACAAGAGCACGCCGTCCTCGGCATCGATGAGGCGCAATTGCGGGAGCGCTTCGGCTTGTCGCTGCGTGGCGCGAATCGACTTGAGCCGGTTCAGATTGCCGGTGGCTCGCCACAAATCGCGCATGTCGAGCAGCACGTAATCGATGTCCTGCGGCACGGGCGGATAAACGTAGAGGTATTTCTGCGTGACAAAATGGGCGGCGACGCGCTGGGTGGCGAACAGGGAGGTCTGCGGGTCGATCTTGTGCGCCATGCGCTGGACGATTCGAGGCCGATCTGGCAGCGGTGGCAGCGGGACGGTGGTGGTTTTGCTCCAGAACGTGTTGCCGAAGAAAAGAGACAGCAGGATGCCAGCAGTGGTAGTGGCGGAAAGAACGGCGCGTTGCCGCTCTCGCGTGGCGCGCGACAATGCGGCGGCCAACGCCCAGAACACGACAGGAAACAGGGCGAGCTGATACCAGTAGCGGATGCTTTTCAGGGTGGGGTTCAGACAGTCGAAGACAAAGACGAGCGAGCCGATGAAGAGGATCGAGGGTTTTCTCAGGGGTACGAACAAGAGCGGCGCGAGCAAGAGGACGGCGAAATAGAGGGTGGATGGCGCGAGGAGGTTTCCCCAGAAGACGCGCGGGTTTGCGACCGGAGAGAGTAGGAGTGTCGAGTGGCTCCGGCCCATGCCGGGGAAGTGGCTCAACGCCATGTACGGTTGATGGGTGATGGCGGGAATGATCAGCGCGGTCACCAACAGGAAGTATGCAAAGGCGATCCCGCTCATAACGAGTCCGAGACGTCGGCGCCCACCAAACAGGGCGAGGTAGAGTCCGAAAGTGCCGATGGGGATGGCGGCTTCCTCTTTGAGGAGGATTGCCCACGCGGCGAACAGCAGCGCCCCGCCGGGGCGGTTGTCGAGCCAGAGCGCGACGGCGAGAAAACACAACGGCAGACAGAGCGTGCCGCAATGGAATCCGTACGAGCCGCTGTAGATGAATTGCGAGGCGGGTGGAAAAACCAGCCAGGTCAATGCGAGGAGAAGCGCCGCGGCTTTGTCCTGGAGAAGCTTTTGGCCGATCCAATAAATCGGAATCGCGCAAGATGTGACGGCGAGAACCTGGAGCAGGATCGTGATCGGGATACCGGGCCAGAGAAACCAGAGCGGGACGAACGGAAGAAAGCCGGGCTGGAGGTGATCGTAGAAGAGCGGGCGGTCGGGGTTGACCCGCAGGAACAATTCGCGCGGGTTGTACAGCGAGTTGAACATCGTGCGGGCGTAATCGCCGCAATCGGCATAGCCGAGTTGGAAACTGTTGAAATAGCGGATCTGCTGGATGACGTAGTAGACGGTCAGGCCGATGGCGGCGGATACGACGACGAATGCGAGCAGACCGGACCGGTTTGAGGGCGCAGGGTCGCGCCAGCAGAGGGTGATGGTCCATCCGCAAGCGGTGCAGAAAAGGATCGGGTCAATGACGTGCGAGTGAAAGCCGAAGAGGTGTTTGGCGAGAATGAAGACGGCGGCGGCGCTGGTTGGCAGAGCGGCATTGAACCAGCGATGGCATTCGTCCGGATGCCGAGCGGCGGAACGCAGCAGGAGAACGGTCGCGGCGGTGGCGAGGCACATCCAGATGATTTCCAGATTGCCGGGCGCGGTCGGCAGGGCCCAGTACATTTCCGGCGAGAAATTGGTTCCGAGCAGAATCCAGAAGGCGGCGAGGGAGACCGCGGCGCTGGCCGCCAATGCCAGAGACCATTGGTATCGGGACGTGGAAGGCATCAGGTTTTCAGGGAAACCGACAAGCGGGATTCACGGCAGACATTCTAGCCTCCCGCCGTGGGGTCGCTCAAGATGCAAGTTCGGCGCCCAAGAGACGCCGTTACAACGGATCAGACCTTGTTGCGGAAGAAGTCGATGGTTTGGCGGATGCCGTCTTCGAGTTTGACCCTGGGTTCCCAATGCAGCAATTCCTTCGCGCGGGAAATATTCGGCCGGCGCTGTTTGGGGTCGTCGACGGGGAGCGGTTCGTAGACGATTTTGCTTTTGCTGCCGGTGAGGCTGAGGATCAGTTTGGCGAAATCGAGGATGGTGAACTCGGTCGGGTTGCCGATGTTGACGGGCTCATGGAAATCGCATTGCGAGAGGCGGAAGATGCCGTCGATGAGGTCGCTGCAATAGCAGAAGCTGCGGGTTTGCTGGCCCTGGCCGAAGACGGTGAGTGGCTCGCCGCGGAGGGCCTGGCCGATGAAGGCGGGGACGACGCGGCCGTCCTTGAGGCGCATGCGCGGGCCGTAGGTGTTAAAGATGCGGACGATGTGGGTATCGACCTTGTGGTAGCGGTGATAGGCCATGGTCATGGCCTCGGCGAAACGCTTGGCTTCGTCGTAGACGCCGCGAGGGCCGATGGGATTGACGTTGCCCCAGTAGGTTTCGGACTGCGGATGCTCGAGCGGGTCACCGTAGCATTCGGAGGTGGACGCGAGGAGGAACCGGGCGTTTTTGGCCTTGGCGAGGCCGAGGGCGTTGTGGGTGCCGAGCGAACCGACCTTGAGGGTTTGGATGGGGAGCTGAAGGTAATCGATCGGGCTGGCCGGCGAAGCGAAATGGAAGACGTAATTGACCGGGCCGGCGAGATAGATGAACTCGGTGACGTTGTGGCGGATGAACGTGAAGTTTTGGTTGCCGGCGAGATGGGCGATGTTGTCGGTGTTGCCCGTGATGAGGTTGTCGATGGCGATGACGCGGTGGCCTTCGGCGAGGAGACGGTCGCAGAGATGGGAGCCGAGGAAGCCGGCGCCGCCGGTGACGACGGAGACGGGAGCGGAAGTGGAGGCTGTCATGCGCTGAGTGATTCGCAGAATTTGAGGCGAGGAGCAACAAAAATCCACGTGACGGCAGTTTTACCAGCACGGGCAATTTTCGCGGCGGCTGAGAAGGCGAAGGGGCGCGGGGATGTCGTGATTATCGGTCCAACTCCGGTTGATTTGGTGATTATTGGCGCGACGCATTTGCGTCTTCTGGAAATGGGATGCGCAACGCCGGTGAATATTCCCGCCTAGAGATAGGGCGAGAACAGGCGTGTGGCGGCGTCGCGCAGCCGGGCGATCAGCGGACGCGCGTCGATTTCGGCCAGACTGACTTCGCGCGCGGCGGACAGTTTTTTCGCAACGACTTTCTCCATCTCCCGGGCGAACGCGCGGCCGTAGCCCTCGACGTTGAGTTCAAAATTCAAGCGCAGGCTGCGCGTATCCCAGTTCGCCGAGCCGAGCAACACCCAGTGGTGGTCGACGATCATCAGCTTGGAATGATCAAACGGTGGCGGCGTGAGCCAGACATGGCAGCCGCGTTCCAGCACCTGCCACCACATGGCGCGTGACGCCCAGAGCACGAACGGCAGGTTGATTTTTGCCGGGAGGACGATGTCAACGCGGACGCCGCGGAGCGCGGCGAGATTCAGCGCGGTAATCAGCGCGTTGTCGGGCAGGAAATAGGGTGTGAGAATTTGGACGGACGATTGCGCCTCGCCCAACGCGGCGAGGAGCGTCAGGCGCAGGTTTTCAAAATCAGCGTCGGGCCCGTCGGTGATGACGCGGGCGACAACGTCGCCGGCTTCGGTCAATTTTGGGAACCAGATATCGGCGTCGAGAACTTCGCCGGTGGTGAAGGCCCAGTCGTTGACAAACGCGGCCTGCAATTCGGCGACGACCGGGCCGGTGACACGGAAATGCAAGTCCTGGACCGGGCGGGGCGGGTGTTCGGCAATCATGTTGCCATGACGGATGTTGATGCCGCCGGTGAACGCGATCTGTCCGTCCACGACGAGTGACTTGCGGTGGTTGCGCAGATTGATGGTCGCCACGCGCCAGGGGGTGAACAGCGGGGCGGGGAGGAACCGGGCGCAGGGGATTTTCGCGTGCCGTAGCCGGCGGAGGATGGATGGCCAGGAATAGCGGGCGCCCGCGGCGTCGATCAGCACGCGGACCTTGACGCCGCGGCGCAGGGCGCGATCGAGCGCGGCGACGAATTTTCCCCCGCTGGCGTCGTTGTCGAAAATGTAGGTGCACAGCGAGACGGATCGTTGTGCCGATTCAATGGCGTTGAGCATGGCGGGAAAGGCCTGGTCGCCGTTGAGGAGTGGCTCGATCTTGTTACCGGCGACCAGCGGCTGCGCGGCGAGGCGGTTGACGATTCGGGCGAGATGCTGGAGATGTTCCGCGCCGGCGTGTTCCGGTTCGCCGAGGTCGTCGGGCACGGGTCGGCGGAACGTACCATGGACGCCGAGGGACACGGCGCGGCGACGGATTCGATTGACGCCGAGCGTGAAGTAGAGCACGACGCCGAGCAACGGCAACAGCCAGATAAACCCGATCCAGAGCGTGGCGGCGCGGGAATCGCGCTTGTGCAACAGGACGTGAACCGAGGCGAGCAGGCACGCGAGCAGATCGAGGCCCGCGGCGAAGATCGGCCAGAAACGGAGGATCGGTTCAAGACCGCGCATCGCGCGGGAGTTTCGCTGGAAACGTTGCCATACGCAAGCGTGGGAAAGAGCGGAGTGTTTTCAGAACACGGTCATGGCAACGCGGAGGACGGGAGCGTTACTGAGCTGGTGGGGGAGTGGCGTCGGGCTCGGAGGGGGTAGATTGGCTGGTGATTTGGGTGAGTTTGGAGGTGTCGCCGAACCAGACGATCGCGCCGCAACGGGTACACATGCGGGCTTCGGTTTCGATGTCGCTGGTTTGGATGGTCCAGAATTTGGTTTTTTCGGGATAGAAATAGTTTTTGCCGGTGGATTGGATGCGACCGCGGATGAGTTGGTCGTGGTGGCAGACGGGGCAGAATTCGCGGGCGCGGTTGGCGTCCTTTGAGCTGCGGAAGATTTGGACGTGGCTGTCGAGGTCTTCCTGGAGGAAGCGGGTGGAGTCGCCGATTTTGCGGAACGTGATGGTGCCGTCGCGCATCCAGCGGTAGATGGTCGGCTCGGTGACGCCGAGGTAATCGGCGGCGTGTTTGATCGAGAGCCAAGCGGGATTCTTGGGTTTCTGGTCAGATTCCATGGGTTGATGTCCTTCCTATAACGCAAACCTCACGTAATTAAAAGCAAACCGAATGCGAAGATTGTACGTAATAGTTTATGGAAGTAAAGAGCGGAATATGAACGCTAGCAAATGAGAAACAGGGATAAAGGACGGGAAGCGACCTGGCTTTCCTGGGTCGGGATGGGGTTTTGGGTTCAAGCGCAGGCAGTTTGCGAGGTTGGAACGGACGGCGATGGAGAGGTGGACAGGATCGGGAGGGCGAACAGGTGAGCGTGACTGGATTTGGAGGGGCCATGGCAATTAGCTGTATGTCGAAGCGGAGGTTCTGGCAGGTGCTGTCGAAGGGGTTCACTTTTGGTGGCGCGGTCGGGGAACAGTACGAGTGGTGGGCGAACGACGGGGAATCGATTCTGGGGCTGGTGGCCGAGGAGAAGATGCAACGGGGATGGATGTGCGCGGTGTTCGTGCGGAAGGTGGGCGGGACGTTTGGCTTGTACCACTTGCGGCTGGGGGTGGATTCGCGGAAGACGGCACGGGAGCAGTTGTTGGAGACGATGGGGTTGGCGGAGATGCCGGAGGGCGGGATTCGGGATGAAGGTAGTCTGGGGGCGGGCGGTAGTCGGCAGTCGGCCGGTTGAGTGCTGGGTCCCCGCTGGCCCCGAGGGTGTTTGGGGTGCCAAGCGGGGGAGGCGCCGTTTAACGGAAAGGCGGCGCCGTTACGTCCGTTCGTCCGGGAGCCCCAAGACGGGAACCCGGGAGATCGACGACACTACACGGTCAGACGCGCGGGCGATACGCCCGCCCCACCTTGTTGCGGAGGGAGTGGAGAGGGACAGTGAGCAGGCTGGTTGCGCGTGGGCGGCAGGCTACCGCAGTTGAGACGGGGGCGACGGCGGCTTCGGTTTGATCGTCGAAGATGCCGTGGACGATTTGGAGTTCGCGTGGCAACCGGAGGTGGTCCACAAGGACTGAGGTGGTGCCGTGGGCCGGTTTCGAAATTCTTGCCGGCGAGACCAAAGCCTGTCAACATGGCGACGGTATCAGTCGTGCAATTCACAGGGAAGACCGCAATCGAGAGCCACCGCGAGGCCGTTCCCTGCCGCGTGTTGGATTTTGGCGCGGGACCATCAAGGGATTCGAGCGATTGATTGATGTCCGTTGAACGCATGTCACAGATTCCAGTTCAATTCCTCCGCATTCTTACGTCGCAAGGTCCACGGTTTGTTTGTTGTGCCATCTTCCCGATTTGCGTCCTCAACACGTTGCCATTCTTGTCGCGTTGGTTTCGGTTATCCAAGACGCACACACGAATCCTTCTGCCAACGGTTATCGGGATCGATGCTGTTTTAGCGGCGTTCTGCGCCTATGCGACGCATCGGGTGATTTACAGCATCAAATACGACACGTGGATGCACCTGGCGATCATTCGGCGTGGTCTGGAGAATGGCTTGTTTGCCGGCGATCCGTTTTATCCGAACTATCCGCCGCCGCCGCACTATTCACTCGTAGACGTGCTGTACATCTACGCATCCAAGCTGACCGGGATTGCGCCGCATTTGCTATGGGCACACGCATCGTTTCTGGTTGTGGCGTTATTGTTTCTGGCGTGTGTGTGGTGGCATCGGGAGTTGTTTGACGATTCGCAACTGGGCTGGCTCGGCGGACTGTTGTTTATCCTGAGCACATCCGCGCAGTGGCACTATGCCACGTATCCGCGCAATGTCGCCCTGATCCCGTTTTTCGCATGTCTCGTATATTACTTCCGCTCGGCGAATCGGATTTGGTACGTTGTCCATGCCGGGCTAGCGTTTGGCATTTGCGTCATGAGCCATATGTTCACGGCGATCATGTGCGCCACGTTCGTGATGGTGTATGTCCTGTTGGCGGGCGGGCTCGATGCCATTCATCGGAAGCACCGCCGCTGGCTATACGACCTGCGACGCCTGGCGTTCATTCCCATTGGCTGCATCCTTGCCAGCCCATGGCTGTTCGTGTTCGGCCGGGAGGCGCTAACGCATACGGAAACGTCGATGGCCCATTACTCACTGGCGAATACGCATATCGCGGCGAGGATGTTCGGGTGGACGTTCACGATGTATGCGCCTGGACGAATGCTGGAGGCATTTCCAACAATCGTGTGGGTATTCGCCGGCGCGGGATTATTGATCTGTCTTTACCATATGATTCGTGGCACTCACAAACCGCTGCATGTCTTTCTTGTGTCCACGCTGATGGTTCCCGTAGTGGTCTTATTGAGCCCGCTGTATTCGCCCATCGTTCGCCTGTTTGGCGAGTGGATGCCGGCACGTTTTGTCACGGTGATGTCGGTACCGGCGCTGGCGGCGTTGACCTGGGGGACGGCGACGGGAGCACTGCCCGACCTCGGCGAGAAACGGACGGGCTACCGATTGATCATCCGCGGAGCGGGACTGTTGCTGGTATTCACGTTCATGGTGGTGGTTATTGGGCCGGTGGCCATCATGCAGAGCCAGTTGTACGAGACTCAGAATCTGGTATCACGACCGTTATCGACGTGGGACAACGACATTCCCATGTTGGAGGGGATGTTCAAAGACAAGGTGGTGTTAACCGATCCGATGACATCCTATGCGATGCCATATTATACGGGGGCGTATGTTGTTGCGATTCCGCTCGGGCACGGATCGCCGTATATCGACCACGAATCGAGAATTGCCGATGTAACGACGATGTTTGACCCCAATACGAGTCCTGCGAAACGATACGAGATGTTGCACAAATACCACGTTGACTACATCGTGCTGAATTTGCGTCCCCAAGGCGACAATGCCGGGTCACAAAATGATTGGGTCAGGAACCGGTATCTTGATTCGTGCAAAGCGATGTTTGGTGGGCAGAACGCGTTTCGCATGGTTTACGATGTAAACGGGTTGGTCGTCTACCAATATTCGGGAGCTGCCCTGTCGGACTCCGGCCAGAAATGAGGATGGCGTGGAGGTCTTCCCGATGTGGGAATCGGGACGGGTCGGGGCACGGCGCCGGACGGGGTGGCGTAGATACGTGGTAGTGCCATGTATCGTGATTGGGCTGGCGGGAGACTCACGAACGCCGACAGCAATAAACTGGAGAATTTTAAGGCTGGAATCGGCTTATATTTCAGCTACTACAGTTTCGTGAAGATGCACAACACCCTACGCACAACGCCAGCAATGGCCGCCGGTGTCACTTCTACACTGTGGACGGTCGCTGATCTGGTCGAGAAAACCGATGGCTGAATCCAACAGCTACATTGATTCGATTCGGGCCGCAATCCGTAAACAGTACCGCTGCGACCATGGATGAGAGCCAACCACATCGTGTGCACCTCGGGGATCCAAACGACTCTTGCACGTGGTTCGGCCGTTTGGTAGATTCGTCACATTACGGGAGAATCATAGGTTCAAATGGCAGACATTTTGAGAATTGGCATCCCAAAGGGGAGCTTGCAGGAGACAACGCTGGCGCTGTTCAGCGCTGCTGGCTTTTCATTTCGTGGTTCAGAAAGGTCGCTCCGGTTGTCCTCGAATGACCCGGAGATAGAACCCGTGTTGCTTCGCCCGCAGGAGATTCCCGTATTTGTTGCGAGAGGGGATTTGGATTGCGGCCTAGCGGGATTGGACTGGATTGAAGAAACGCGATCGAAGGATTCGCTCTATACCCTTGCGAATCTTCAATACTCGAAACAATCATTCCGACCCGTGAGGTGGGTCCTTGCCGTGTCTGAAGATTCGCCGTGCCAAAAGACTGACGATCTCAAGACAATTCGCGGTCCTGTGAGAGTTTCTACCGAACTGAAATGGATCACGGAAAACTGGCTCTCACAGCGCGGCATTATCGCTGAAGTGGATTTTTCTTGGGGTGCAACCGAGGCAAAGGCGGGTGACTTCGCCGATGCGATTGTTGAATGCACGGAAACCGGTGCATCCCTGCGAGCGAATCGGCTTCGCATTTTGGACACGGTTTTCCAGTCAACAACCCAGTTCTTTGCATATGGACCGATTTGCAAAGCGCCGAAGGCCAAGAGAAAAGAAGACGACCCAACCGAGGAAGATAAAGCAATATTCAATCGTCAACTGGAGATCTACAAGAAGTCCGGCTGGAAACGTACCAAGCTTGAGAGTATAGCACTACTTTTGAAAAGCTGTCTTATGGCAGAAGCAAAAGTCGCTATACGTGCATTTGCCTCATCAGATGACACCCAGATTCTTGAGGCGCTTATTCCAAGCGATGTTAGGTATTCGATTTGGGAAAGCAAGAAGAACGACTCTTTGGTGGAACTGATTGTCAACAAGGCAGCTGCTCGTGATATAGTGCCTGTGTTTGCGAGAAACGGGGCGACCAGAATAACGGTGGCGGGTCTAAGCATGTACCACGAGCGAAGCTTTCTTACGCCGGGATAGCTCAATTGGCTAGAGCATCAGATTGTGGATCTGAGGGTTACGGGTTCGAACCCCGTTCCCGGTACCATTCGTAGAGGAAATACTGATGAGCACAACAGAGATTACAAAGAAGCACTTGGTTGAACCGCAAACCCTGAAGGGATTTCAGGACCTTCTGCCGGAGCAAATGATCGCCCGCAATGCGGTGATCAAGGAGATCAGGAAGGTATACGAGAGGTATGGTTTCGTGCCGCTCGACACTCCGATCCTAGAGCAACTCTCGACACTGCTCGGTACAGGCGGTGAGGAGACGAACAAGAACCTCTTTCGTCTCGAAAGCCCAGAGCGCCGCCCCATTGCAATGCGGTTTGACCTGACTGTAGGTTTCGCAAGATTACTGGCGCAATATCCCGAACAGCTGAAATTGCCATTCCGCCGTTACCAAATCGGGCCAGTATTTCGCGCAGATGACCCTTCTTCCGGTCGATTTCGACAGTTCGTTCAATTCGACATCGATGCCGCCGGCTCCGAGTCGGTCGCGGTTGACGCCGAGATCGTAGCTGCGATGGCCGAAGTCATGCGGACGCTGGGGCTTGCTTCGGGGGAATACAGCATCTGTTTCAACAACCGGAAACTTGTCGACGCTATGCTGATTAGTTGTGGCATTACTGACAGTGAAGTTCAGAAGCATGTGATGCGTGTTGTCGACAAGCTCGCGAAAGTCGGCGCAGAAAACGTGCGAAAGGAGTTGGGAGAGGGACGTGATGACGAGTCGGGCGATCGGATTAAGGGCGTGGGGTTGTCTGGCGATACTGTCGAAAAAGTCTTGGCGTTCATCTCTGTCAAAGGGACATCAAGAAGTTCGACATTGGAAGCCCTGGCCCGACACCTGCCGGAATCGACGTTCGCTAAAAGCGTGATACGAGAGATGTCGGAATTTAATGAGGCGTTGACAGGCCTTGGTGTCAAAGAAGCTGAGGCATTCTTTGATCCAAGTCTTATGAGAGGGCTCGATTATTACACTGGGCCTGTATTCGAGGCCCATCTGACGGCAGCGCCGCAATTTGGATCTGTGATGGGTGGCGGTCGTTACGACAACCTAGTGGATCGCTTCAAAGATGAAGGTATCCCAGCAACCGGAGCGTCTATTGGGCTCGATCGGCTGATGAGCGCACTCGTCCACATCGGGAAGATTCCGAGTACGGCAACAACCACGAAGGTCTTGGTGTTGTCGTTTCGCAGCACGCCGACAGGCGAACTGCTTAAGGCTGCTGGGGAGTTGCGTGCGGAAGGCATCGCGACTGAGATATTCTTCGGTGATTCAAAGACGGGCTTCAAGGATCAACTGTCGCTAGCAAACGCAAGACGAATACCCATTGCCGTCATTTTAGGGGAAGACGAATTAAAGGCCGGGAGTGTCTCCATTAAGGATCTTCGCGCCGGACTGGAGGCTCGCGCCAGTATTCAAGACCGCGAGCAATTCAGAAAGGCCGGCAAAACCGGCCAAGTAACCGTGCCGCGTAGTGACTTGGTCAAAACAGTGAAAGCAATGCTGTAGGTTTTATCTTTTATGAAGGAACTCACGCTCGTCATTGACGCGAACATTCTTGTCTCAGCGTACTCGATCGCTGGTCCAGTACAGGATCGATGGAAAAGCGGTCTCATGCCGCACCGATTGGTGATCTCGCCGGAGATTTTTGCTGAGGTTGAAAGAAATCTTCGACAAGCGGAGTTTCATCTTCAGGCGGAAGAAATACGCGCCTGCTTGAAGGACATTCTTGACCGCTGTGTGGTGGTCAGACCGAAGGAGAGGTACGAAGGGAAGATGCCCGACGAAAAAGACAGGCATGTTGTGAGTCTTGCACGTGAAGTTCACGCAGACAGAATTATCACTGGTGATGCTGGCCTTCGAGCAGTGAGTCCAATTGAGGGAATACACATCTTGAAACTCAATGAATTTGACCCGCTCCCCGTATGAATCGAGGGCGCGGTTCTTCGTGAGTGCTTCCGTTATACCTCTCAGTCTTTGGTAAGGCTCCAGAACTCGGAAAGCGCCGTAGATAGAGCTTTCAGAAACTCGCCCTCGTTTCTGGCCATAAAATGTTTTTCCGACCAGACCTTAAGAGAAAAAAGTCGTCTGTTGCGCATTGATGTGTTTCCGGCGTAACTGCTGACCACCTTGTGTTGAATTCGTTCGATGCGTTCCGCGATTTCTTGATCGGATGGTTTTTCCTTTTCAGCAAGGGCGAGAAGCAGCCATGCCTCCGCAGTTTCACCATAGACCACTGCTTTCGAAATCGACGCCCAGATGTCAAAATCATGGTCGGCAATCTGGTTTAACAAGACACGGTAAGTTCCAGGCACCTCAGGAAAGTGTGCTTGGCAAACCAAGTATTCTCCTTGCGTCGGAAACGAATGCCGGGAGTGCTGAGTTGTTGCATTTGGTGCGTTCCTGTCCTCATGGAGACGCTGATGAAGGTCTTTAATTAGATCACGAATACTGATCTTCTCACATCTAGCTACTCTCCCCAATGCCAATAACTGCCGATTGATCCAGCGGCGAATAAACGTCTCGTTGTATTGGGTGTTGCGATTGAACGTCGTTTGCAACTCCTGGTACAAATGCTGCAACACACGGCTACATTCGCTCCAAGTAGTTGCAAAGTCGGAATCCATGTAGGGCTGACAGAAAATCTCGGTCCATTTGTTAGCTTTCCACTCCTCGATTCCATGGACAATCGCGAGTATGAACACATATCGGAACATGTCGACTATTTCGTCCGCTATCTGCTCTACGCCTGAATGCTTTCCTGGATTGTGGCTTTCGTCCCAGAAAACAACTTTGTCGAGATGGTCCAATTCAGTACCGATGGCCTGTACAACGGCGATAGGCCGCAATTTCGGCGACTGCGGGTTGAAGTTCAGACCATAAAAATACATGCATGTGTTTGAATCCGATTTTGGATGCAGTTTTCTTTCCAAGCAGTATTCAAAACTTTTCCGACAAAGCACTTCGAACTCCTTACGATCTCCGGCGGAGGGGGCGGAAGCATCAGAGGTTCTTCGGCTCTTGCCCAACTCTATTAAGCTCCTGCCACGCGAAATGTGCGGTGCTCGAGTCAACGCCACATCCTTTTCTCTTATACCCTTGCTTACCCGAGAACCAATTACAGCATTGATATCAGCGAGACTACGAATCGATGCTAGAAGTTTGTCGAATGCTCTTTTCGATTTATTTCTGTAGTCGATGAATGCGAACTGCTTGAGGGAATCCTTGACCTTGCTATTGTCGAGTCGCAGCGGAATAAATCGACGGTCTCTGTTGGTTGGATCCCGGAATCGAAAAGTCCCCTGCTCCAGTTTTGTCCACTGAGAGCCAGTGGTGTGCCGGGATATACAAAACACCATAACTCGAGATGCTTCCATCCCTTCTTCGATCCGTCCGAGAATCTCATCACCTGGACGGACTTCCCACTCATCAAGCCAGACCGTCAGGCCACTGCTCTTGAGGCGTTTGGCCAATGCGCGGACCACCAACTTGTCCTTACGGCTATAGCTCAAGAACACATCGTATCGGAATCTAGTTCTCATACCACCTCGTAGGCTTCGGTCGTGATGAACTTCTTGATGCCGATCCCCTGAATGCGTTTCAGCAGCCCTTCGACTTCTTCGCACGTCACGGTGCAATGGAACACCGTCTCATTCGAGAGGAGATCCTCAGTTTGGGAAACACGAAGGTCACTGAGAATACCATCTAGCTCATTAGTCTTCGAAACATCGGCAGCGATAACCAACGTCACAACACGTCGCTGGATTAGGGGGCTTTGGACACCAGCTTCCTCCAACATCCTCAAAACCGACGCCAATGTCAGGAGAGAAGCATCCCAAGCACCCTCAATATTGCCGGTGTCGTCAACTGCTAGGTTCAATCCCATCTTACGGGCGTTTGAGAGAAGCCCGGATCGCTCGACAACTCGGGCGGGTATCTGCGCCCGAACCTTGTAGACTGTTTTGAGCTTGGCCATCCAAATCACAACTTCAAGGCGATTCGAGGCTTCCGCTTCCTTGCCATCATTTTCTTTATTCGCCCCATCCGCGCTGTATCGGGTTCTGGCAAGCCCTCAAGGAGACGATTCGGGCTGACATCAAGCGCTTGGCTAAGGCGGGCAAATGTCGCAACCGAGAATGGAAACTTGCCCTTTTCAAGGTAGCTAATCGTTTGCCAATGAGTGTCGACGAGCTCAGCAAGGCATTCCTGTGTGAGATTCGCCTGTAGGCGCGCTCTCTTCACATTTTGACCAATTACTCGGAGCACCTGACGGTCTGTCACGCCCCATTGTAGGCCACGTCTGGTTCGCTATTTACATCGAATATATTCGATGGTAATATTCTAGCAAATCCTGCTTGTCGCTTCGCGGATGTTGAGGTGGCGGGCTTGGACGACGTTTTCCACGAAATCGGCGCTGCCGCGGAGGCCGTCTTCTTCGCGGTTGAACGAGGCGAAGCAGATGGGGCGATGGGGCGCGTGGTCGGCAACGGCTTTGGCGCAGGCGAGCATGGCGGCGACGGCGCTGGCGTTGTCATCGGCGCCGGGGCAGCCGGGGACGCTGTCGTAGTGCGCGCCGACGAGGGTGCAGGGGGCGGCGGCGAGGGCGGGGGGTTGTTTGAGACGGGCGATGACATTGGCGAATTCGCCCTGGAGATTGGTTTCGTAGCCGAAGGCGCGGAGTTGGCGGGCGATCCAATGGGCGGTGAGGCGGTTGTTGTCGGGTTCGAGATCGGCATGGCGAGGGATGGCGAGCGTGTGGACGGCGTCGCGGAGGAAGGAGCGGGAGATGGAGTCGAGGGCGCGGCGGATGGCGGGGTCGGGGTCGGCGGGGGTGGCGGAGGCGGAATGTTGAACGAGCATGGGGAGTTCTAGCGCCGGGGGGGCGGGGATGACAATGGGGAAGTGGGGAGCGGGGGGGGCGTGTGCGGGGAGAGGTTCGCGGTGGCGCGGAGGGCGGGTCACGATTCGCGGTTGCGAGTCGCGGCTGGGGAAGAGGGGTTGGGTTTGGCGGACAAGAGGGACGGAGAATCGGACGGCGAGGCTACCGCAGTTGAGACGGAGGCGGGCGC